>Ga0105032_100001_pt1 | contig 472394 bp, 536 predicted proteins | sample RS_126metaG_FD_91481 | JGI IMG/M metagenome (GOLD analysis project Ga0105032, IMG submission 91481) | Switchgrass associated microbial communities from Austin, Texas, USA, to study host-microbe interactions - RS_126 metaG | ecosystem: Host-associated > Plants > Roots > Rhizosphere | place: USA... | reverse complement strand
GGGTGGGGGTGCCTAGGTGGGTGCTTGACCCTACGGCCACCCCCACCATGAATGTCAAAATAAGGGCTACCGTACCCCCTATCCAAAAGTTTCTGTCTTTATACCACTGCATGGCGCTTCTCCCTGTTAATTGAATAAAAAAGGACAACCTATCTCTAGGTTGTCTACGCCAACATTGGATTTACACCCAGTGCTTTCGAGAAAGGTTGCCCATTCTCGGGTATAAATATAAAAACAATGTTGAACGTAGACCCCATCATTGTAGCAATAAGGGTGACTAGGGGCAATTAAGAGGTAGTTTTCTGCCACGATAAAAAATAGGATAGAAGGGTTACAGATAGTTTTCCGACACGGTAAAAAATGGAAAATCGAAATACGCCCAGAGACATAGGGTGGGTGGTGTTGTAAATAAGTGAAGGAAAAGGCATTATAATAACGAAATGTGGAAAGACCATGTAGTCGATATGTACCTGCTTATGGAGGACATAGTCAATAACCACCACCTCCAGATTCAGGGCTATAAAAGCGGCTTTTACTATGTCTTCAACCCTCGTATTGCGTATAGAGAAGCGGAGGGTGATTTTCATAGTCAGCTAAAGCTGCTGGCGCAACTAAAAGCACGAGGTGCGATCAGCTATACGGTAAAGGATATTCCTCCCGGCATTCCGGAGGAGTTTCTGTCAAAAAATGTAGGGCAGTTTGGCGATGGGCCCACTCTTTATATTAAGATTATTCCGCTAACTTTTCATAAAGTATTCCAAGAGCTTGCGAAGTCCTATGAGGGCGTACTTACTGAAGACGAAAGCGAAGGTCCGATTACATTTAGCTCCACTTCTGGAATGCTCTCAATAGGAAGTCTAATGGTAGCATTCCAGCTATATAAGAATAACTACAACTTACTAAATGAGCTATTCAGAAATAAGCAAACACGCAAGCGGGAGTGGTCTCACCAAGAGCTATGGGATCGAATTACTAATAACGACCAAACAAGAGTGCCTGCGGATTTTATGCGTCATACGGTCAATAACATCAACAAGCATGTGGCTAGTAAGACGAAAATTAAAAAATTGATAATTGTTACGAAACTATCCGTACAGTTAGACGGTCGCTTTGTATAAAACCTGTGTGACTAAGTAACACATTTCTATTCAGTGCTTTTTTGTATGCTCCATGTATGCAGCGTAACGAAGTAGTGGAAAGTCGAATCGAAGAGCCGGTAGGCGAGGTTCATTCTATCGCTGAAGTGGTTATTACACTTGAAGATCAAGCCAAGAAGAGATCGGAACTACGTATGGGTGAGAAAGGAAAATACGAATTCTACCTCAGGAGCGGCGACAAATTGATAGTATTATAACGAACAACATAAGCCACCTCGAACTATCGCATAGTACACTATAGGGATGGACGGCATTATAGATACTGACCAACTCTATGAATACCTTGAATCACATCAACCTCAAGCCCCCTCTGAGCTTGATATACAGACGGTAAAGTATGCCCTTTATGCACGAAAATCGACAACCAACGAGGACCGTCAGGAGCGGTCAATCGACGATCAGATAAAGGACTGTATGGAGCGCGTGGTCCTAATCGATAAGATTAAACTTGTCCAGGCGCCTATAGAAGAGAGTTGTTCCGCCAAGGAACCTGATATACGGCCCAAGTTTCGCAAACTTATAGAGGACATTAAGTCGGGTCGCATCACGGGACTCGTTGCTTGGCACCCTGACCGCTTGGCGCGAAACATGAAGGAGGCGGGTGAAATCATCGACCTGTTGGACAAGGGCACGCTGAAAGATTTACGCTTTGCTACTTCAACCTTCGAAAATAACCCAACCGGGAAGATGCTACTTGGGATTTCTTTTGTACTTTCAAAGCAGTACTCGGAGCATCTAAGTGAATCCATACATAGAGGAAACAAGCGAATTACCGAGGAAGCCAAATATATTGGCAAGATGAAGCATGGCTATTATGTTGATGAGGACGGTAGGCTTTATCCGGATGGAGATAATTTCATTATAGTGAAGCGTATCTTTGAAATGCGGACAGAAGGGAAGAGCCAACCTGAAATAGCGAAGTGGCTCAACACAACGCCATATCGGCTGCGTAAGCGTGGGAAAGAGCCCATAGCGTATAAGTGGGACAAAGACAGCGTATCGAAGCTGTTGAGCGACCCTGTGTATGCGGGTGTACTTAAATATGGTCGCCAGCTTGTTAATTTACCTAAGGTTTACGATTTTACGCCTGCGATCGGCGTTAAAGAGTTCCTGAAGCTTAATAAGGTCTCGAAGTTTGACTCTTCAAAATTAGTATCTTCTATGAGCGTTAAGGGTGGCAATATTCAGGCGAACCTACTGAGAGGAATGATCATATGTGGCTACTGCGAGAAGCCCTTCAGCTCTGGTCTTACGTCGAAGCAACTGAAGGATGAACGTGTATACTATTACAACTACAAGTGTGAGACGGATAGCTGTGGGTTTAGGAATAAAAGCGTGCGGGCGAAAGTTGTTCTTGAGTTTGCTACAGATTTCTTTAGAAAGTACTGGTTTGTAACCGAAGAAAATTATGAGCAATATGTTAAGGATGCGAAGAAATACATTTCTTCAAAGACGAAGGATGTCGATTCCTATATAGCGAGCCTTTCGAAGTTATCTGGTGAAAAGAATAAAGAGTACGAAGAAACTAAGACGCTCATCAAAGACAATCCTTTTCTTCATTCTCACTACGATTTAGATGGCATAAAGAAGGAATTTCAAGACTTGGCTGAGAAATTGGAGAGTGTTAAGCAGGAGCGCCTAGCAGTTAAAGACTCGATTATGACGTATAAAGAATATCTCGAACTTTTCAAAAGCATCCCTGTTATCCTAACTGAAATGAGGGATATGGAGGCTATGGATAAGATCTTACGAAAGTTCTTCTCGAACTTGACGATTAAGGACCTAGGAAGAGGCCAGGAACAGAGATACGAAATAGACTATAAATTAAACGAACCCTGGGATGGGTTCGTAAAAAACAATAATTTCGATCATGGTCGGGGTGAAAGGACTCGAACCTTCGACCTCACGGTCCCAAACCGCGCGCGCTAGCCAACTGCGCCACACCCCGATGGTGTTACTTTCAAAGATTATAGCCTAAAAGCCATAGTATTACCAGTGATAAAACAAAATAAATACATATTGCTCGCCGAGTGTAAACAGGCTACTATTAAAGTACTTTATGAACACACTAAAAAATATCTTCAAAAAACAAACGTTATTTCCGCTGGATAAAAAAGATTGGCTTTTCTTTACGGGTGCCATGATTGTATTTTTGGTAATTTCACTATGGACCATCGCAAAATCCTCCATCTGGTTCGATGAGGCGTTCGGGGCATACCTCATTCACTTTAATTTCTGGGACATTGCGGTATATACGGCGAGCGACGTACACCCGCCCTTCTACTACTGGCTCCTAAAGCTATGGAGTCTGCTGTTTGGCAACAGTGAATTTGCCTTACGGAGCATGAGCGTGCTGTTTATGGGGGTGGCGGCGTTTTTCGGCTTTGCATTAATCAGAAGGTTGTTTAATAGAAAGGCCGCCTGGCTAAGCCTGGTGTTTGTTATTTTGGCACCGATGCTTATCCGCTATAGCCAAGAAATGCGCATGTATGCACTAGTGAGTGCCATTGCCCTTGCTGCAACATACACACTGGTCATTGCTACCGAGAGCAAAAAGAAGCTTCCCTGGGTTCTTTACGGGCTGTTAGTAGGCCTGGGTATGTGGACACATTACTTTATGGCGCTCGTGTGGCTGGCGCACTGGCTGTGGCGTGCGTACACGCTTCGCGATAAAGGCAAGAAATTCGTCAAATCATTCTTTAGCCGGGAATGGGTGCTGGCTCATATTGTCGGTGTCGGCTTTTTCCTCCCGTGGACTCCAGCATTTATTCATCAGTATCTTGACGTACAGATCAATGGATTCTGGATCCCTCCAATTACGCCCGTGACGTTACCTAACTTCTTTACCAACGTCCTGTATTATCAGGATCAGGATACGGTCACTCCGTGGATGACGCTGCTTATGATGGGTATCGGAGCCGTCCTGCTTGCGCTGGCTATAAAAACGTATCAGTCGCTCGATCACGAGAAGCGAAAATGGTATGCACTTATTACCATCCTCGCGTTCGCCCCCGTAGTACTGCTCATCGTCATGTCGATGCCACCGGCGCGTCCTACCTTTATAGATCGTTACCTGGTACCGGCATGTCTTGGCATATCATTGTTCATAGGCGTGACAATCGCACTAAGCGAGCGTATAAAACCACTTTATAAGCGGGGACTCGTTGTAGTCATTGCGGGTGCGATGCTGTTTGGTATTTCCAATGTATATATGTTGGGCAACTATAACAAGACGCTTCATAGCTCGAACAATACGCGGCAGGTTATAGAGGCGATTACCGCGCGCGCTAAGCCAAACGAACCAATTATTGCGGATTCACCGTGGCTTTTTTACGAAGCTGTCTTTTATGATACGAAAGAGCATCCCGTTTACTTTATAAATGCCAACACCGATTATAAATACGGTTCTCTGAACATGCTGCGCCTTAACCCACAGCATAAAATCATGGATCTTGCCTCTTTCACGAAGACGCATCAGGTAGTGTGGTATCTTGGCCGCCCTGGACAAAGTAATCTTACTCCGCCACAGAGTAACTGGGAACCACTACAGCAAGTAGACGTGCAGGACTCCGTGAGCGGACAGCCTTCCTACAAAGCGGTTCAGTACCGTATTAATTAACGCGGAATTATTTTCATCAGGACCTTGTAGTGAATCATCAGTCGAATGAGACTGACAATCGCTACGGAAATAATGAAATTACTGACCAGTCCCGCTTCATGGAAATAAAGGTGGACGAAGAAAATGACAAAGGCATGAACGGTATAAACGTACAGCGAGTTGGTGCCAAATGGCAAAAGCAGCCAGCCGAGAAACCTAACGATATACTGTTCAAAGCGACGGAATAAATAAAACGCCGCCCAAAACCAGATCAGGAACATGTCTATTCGGGTAAACGGCAGACGTTCTTTGTCGAAGAGGTCGATGTAGAGATTATAACTCGAGTCCGAGGTGATACCGATCGAGTGAAGATCGAAATAGCGGGGGCCGAATACGACCAGGACATTCCAGACAAAGGTAATAAGAGCGACCGATAGCAAACTTGTTTGTATCATGCGTTTTTGAAGAACGGGACGGTTTCGCCACCAGGAGACGATACTATCCCAGTGGAAACCGACGATCATGCCTCCAAAGAATATCAGCTGCCATGTGAGCGGCTGAAAGAGCTCCTGTATTATATCCGGCGTCTCCTTGGCACCTGGAAACAGAAGCCACAAGAAGAGATTTGCGGCAAGTAGCAGATACCATTTTCCACGGCGTAACAGCCACATCGCAAGCGGGCTAACCAGCAAGAAAAGTGCATAGAGTCGCAGATAATCCGCCCATCCGTAAAAATATTGAAAGGTGAGGGTTTTCCAGAACAGTTCGATCAGGTTGGTGCCTGGCGTGGCTATGCCGTCCTTAAGGTTGGGATTGTTCATGAAAAACTCCCAGCCTACATAGGTAAAGATGAGGATGAGAATAACACTAGTGAGATATAGCTGCACGCCTCGTTTTAAAAGCAATTTCGTGACATAGCGAAACGGCTCGTTAATTAATTTAGCCCCGCGCACGATGCCCAGTACCAGTCCTGAAATAAAGAAAAAGCCTTCGGCAGTGGTGACGAACAGGTTGCCCCTCATAGACCACCAATCGAAAGCATTTGGGAAAAAATTAAGATGATCAAAGATGATCGCGACTAAAAAATAGCCTCGCATGAGGTCAAACGTAAGAATTCGCGCTGATTTCTTTTTTACACTATCAATCACCGGTCTCTATAGTATATCGTATCCTTTAAGATATACTGAGAATATGAAACAAGCACCATATACTGCACCTGATTTTTCTCTTACCGATGAAGGGGGTAAAAGCCGCTCCCTCAAAGACTATAAAGGCAAATGGCTCGTTCTTTATTTTTATCCGAAAGACGACACCCCCGGGTGTACTGTCGAAGCGTGCAGTTTGCGTGACGCACGCGACGATATTGCTGCCCTGGGGGCGGAAGTCGTAGGAGTCAGTGCCGATGATGCTCCGAGTCACGAGAAGTTCAAGGCAAAACATACGCTCAACTTCACACTGCTGAGCGACCCGGAGAAAAATGCTATTAATGCGTATGGCGTTTGGGGCAAGAAAATGTTTGGGAAAGAGGGGATTATCAGACGGACGTTCATTATCAACCCGGAGGGAACGGTCGTGAAGGTGTACGGGCGGGTAACGCCGGTCGGCCACGGCGAGCAGATCGTCGAAGCGTTGAAGGCCCTGCAAAAGTAGGGTATATCGGGGTGTAGCGCAGGGGTAGCGCGCGCCGTTCGGGACGGCGAGGTCGGAGGTTCGAATCCTCTCACCCCGACCATGATTATAAAAAATTAAAATTCTGATGATATTGACTTAATACTTAAAAGAGTATAAAGTACTTTATAGTTTTGCTCTCCGACCCAGCAAACGAGAGGTGGCCATGATGAATGGTCTTGAGATCAGCGCGATTTACGACCTTGGTGTCCCGGGTAAGGCCGAGAAACTGAGGGAAGAGTTGCTCGACAAGCTTCGCGACGAGAAGACATCGCTTTACAGTTTCGAGCACGGCGGCGTTCAGGTGTATCCTGTCATGGGTGACCTCGTGCGAGTTGAGTTCTCGCGGTACGGCTCACCCAAGCCAGATGCACAGGCTGCGTTTCGTGGCTTGTGTGTCAGGAGCGCCCAGATCAAGGAAGACGGCTCCGACCACTTCCCGGCGGCCGGGCTGTACGAAGCTCGCACGCTGCCCAAGCACGGCATCAGCGGTGCGTCGGCGACGGTGCGCTGGCAGCTCGGGCACACGTATCCTCTGTCGGAGGATGTGATCGAAACGGTTGTCCGCAACGCTCACAGCAATTCCAGTTCCAGCTTTACGGACACCATTCGGCTCGAAGTACCGGTTGTGTACAATCGCTCATGGTCGCTGACCTTGACGGCGCCAACGCTCACAAGGGCGTGGACAGCCTACAAGCTGCTGCGAGGTGGCGAGTGGAAACCGTCCACTCCCTTCGCGGATGCACTGCCCGACATGCAGAAACTGCGCATGCTGCAGCAGGCAATCGAAGTTCAGGAGTAAACGCTCAAGCTCTGCTAAAGAATAGCACTTACCGCAAAAGGTGATTGCTTCGCTGTTCTTTGGCGGAGCTTTTACCTTATTAGCGCCTCGTTGTCCTCTTCTTGATAGAGCTATCGTTACTATTTAACACCGTTCAAATGGGTGTAATTAATTCCCTTGTCGCCCTCAACGAACTCCGACCACCACCATTCATGTGGGTTGCTGTCTTTCATGTCTCGGGCCAGTTTTTTAGCGGACTCCGTTCTTAAATAAGGCACCCGCTCATTTAAGTCTCCCTCGAACCATTTTTCTGCTAGCTTGTTGCCTCGCCATGCAAGCAGCCACTCCATATACATCTGGGCAATGATGTCGGCATCTTTGGCACATTTTGCTTCGAGGGTTTCGCGCTCCTCGTACTCTTCCACGAGCGAAAGCAGATCGTCGCCAAAAGGTATATTTGCGAACTGATCTTTTATGGCTTTGTGTTCGTCTATCTTTACATAATTTTTAGCGATAAAATCGGCGTCGCCGGTGCGGGCCTCAAGAAGATCGTGGAGCGTTCCGATGCCCATGGCTTTTAAGCCCAGTTCATGACTCAGGCCTTCCATGCGTGCAATACAATATGCTATGACGGAGACCTGGTAGCAGTGAGACGCAATCGTATCCGGTGTATTGTTACCCAGGTTTCGAATATGCGTGCGGGGCATTTCCATTAGCATGCTGGCTTGTTGGATAAGGTAGAGGATACGTTTACTCATAAACAAAGTATACTCCAATAGAAAAAATCTCCTATGGTGGGAGATGTAAATGGAGATCGTAGTGATTTCTTGGATGGCCTGCCGCTCGCACGGCAGGCCATCTTTCACTCAGTGCACCTCAACGTTTTGGCGAAGCATGCCTCGACATGGCTTGGGTGCTCCTGCATGGAGCACGTGAATTCCGTCTTCGGCTTGTCGTTTTTGTCGATACTGTTGGTGTAGCAGCTTCCGTAGATATTGGAGTGTTTGTGTAGCGGAATGCCACAGGTGGGTGTGCTGCTTTTGACCCAGCAGTCAACAGTATGGTTGTGGCCCATGAAACTTCCTCTCGTGGATGATCGCTACGATCTCTTCTGCCGAGGCAGTATGTTTATTATATAACTTTAGTATTAATTTGTAAATACCACTATAGCTTGTAAATTTTACATATATATGTTATAATTATAACTAAGTAGTAGCGTTACTACTCACAGCTTCGTAAGAAGCCGAACCTTTGGAGGATCACTTGAACAATGTCCTGGATTGGCGCGAACGTGACGCCCTCCTTCTGCCCGACACGAGCAGGTGGGGGCGTGGCTACGGCGGCAAGTCCTACACCGAAGCCGAACTCGGAGAAACCCGCGGTTACATCATGGAAACGATGGCCAAGGGCGGCTGGGCGGGCTACGAGGACCGCGGGCTGCTCAACAGCCACTGGGCGTACGACGTGACGTCGGACGGCCTCGTGCTGCCGCCGGGATTCGACGCCGATTCGCCCGGACGGGTGGGAGCACCCCCACTCAAGCTGGAGCCGAACAACGTCACGACGCTCGATGCCTCGTGGCGCGTGCCGCTGTATCTCGAGAAGTTCTACCGGGAAAGCGGTGCACTCCTCGACCAGCACGGTCGGTGGGTTCACCCGCACGTCCAGCAGATCGTCGAAGCCGACATCCCCATCTGCACCGGTTACGGTGTGGGCTGGGAAGGGGGTGAAACGGTCGTGGTCGACACCGTGGTGGACGACGGCGACCACGTTCTCCTGCTCGACATGCCTGGTGACGATCGGAACTACTCGCTCGTGGGTGGCTACACCTACGCCGAGGACTTCACGACCATCGAGAAGTGGCGGTGCGGTGAGCGACCGATCACGCTGGAGGGCATCAAGAACGCCGTCTACCGGATCGTCGAGGCCAAGGCCGGGTTCTCCCTGGCGGCTGCGGACGACATCCAGTTCGACATCGTCTGGGGTGTCCGTCCCTGGAGCTCCGCCCACACGGCGAACTTCGGGACCGTCACCTACACGGTGAAGGTCACGGTACCCAAGGGTGCTCCCGAGCACCTGACGGCCCGAGGGAACGCCTTCTGGCAGACCAGGCGGGATCTCAAGCACGTTGTCGACAACCTGTGGCCCGACCACAGGCGCGGTTTCGAAGCCGCGATGGCGTGATCTTCGCATCTACACCCCGCTAGGCGGCTGAGAGCTCAAAGTGAGCCTCGCCGCCAGCGGGGTTTTCACTTTGACTATATTTAAATAAAATGATATTATATATACGTTCTGCAACTCGAAGGAAGGAGCAAACCGATGCTCACCGTTACGGTGGACGAAAAGTTCGGTCTCGTCCTGGACGAGGAAATGTACGAGTTGGCGCTGGTGGGCCTCCGGAGCTACGCCCCCGAACAGGTGGACTCGTTCACCTGGGAGCGCTTCGTCACCCGCGAGAGCTGGGTGCTGGTGCCGGACACCGAACACCCCGACGAGCCGTTCTACAAGGCGGAGTTCGTCATCAAGCACGGACACCCGTACCTCCAGACCGTCAAGCTCAACCTGTGGCGCTCGCCGGACCTGCGCAGGGACGGCGCTCCCATGCCGCACAACCACCCGTGGCCGTTCACCGGTCACCTGCTCTGTGGCGGCTACGTGGAGGACCGCTACGAGCTTGCGCTCGACCACGACCGCGACCGGATCCTGGTGGATCCCCACTCGATGTGGAACGTCGAGGACATGATCCTCGAGTCGGCCGTCGCACACGGTACCGGTGAGTCCAACTACATCGGGCTTGCCACGTTCCACGAGGTCACGCAGATCATCGAGCCGGGCCGCACGCTCAGTCTGATGGACTGCAACCTGGGCCGCAAGGAAGGCTGGGGCCACCTGGAGCCGAACGCTCAGGGCAAGTTGGTCTACGTGCCCAACAAGCTGGGCGAGCTCGACGCCACGTTCAAACCGATGCTCCTCGACCGAAACCCACACCTGGCGCGGAAGTAGAACAAACGGCTGGGTGTAGCGCAACGACGCGCTACACCCAGCCGAAAGACTTTTGGTATATTCTTAGTTACCCTGGGGAAGTAAGCATATAGGAAAAGTTTTAGCGCGGGCGTTTTAAGGCAACGTCACGGGCACGTTCGGCGAATCGGTCATCGATGACGGTGGGTTTGAAGTCACCGTATTTTTTTATCGCCGCCTTTTCGATTAAAAAGTCGGCTATGGCAGGATTTTTAGGAAGCAGCGACCCGTGCAAATAACTGCAAAGCACGTTTTTATAGCGTGCGCCTTCGGTTGCATCCTGGCCGTTGTTGCCGGCGCCTTTGATGACCTGACCGAGCGGCATGACGGTTTTACTGAGGTATGTTTGTCCGCTATGGTTTTCGTAGCCGATGATATCTCCGAACTCGGCACTTTTTGTGACCGTATTGCCGATCAGGCGCTCTTTACCTGCGTGCGTTTCGATGTCGAGCAGCCCAATGCCCTCGATGATATGACCGTCCTGCGTTTTAAAGAACCGTCCGAACAGTTGGTAGAGTCCGCAGATCATAAGCATGGGAGTGTCGTTGTCGGCAAGATGTTTGAGGGCGGTCCCGATGGTAAGCAGATCCTCCTGAATAGTATCCTGGCCCGAATCCTGACCACCGCCACCGATAATAATGTCCACATCTTCAGGGAAAGGATCGCCGATATTATACTCAAGTAATATGGGGCTGTATCCGTGCCATGCAAGCCGTCGTTTCACGGTAAGTACATTTCCCCAGTCACCGTAAATATTCATGTCGCGGGGATAAAGCTGGAGTACTGTAAGGGTCTTCTGGTTCATGAAACTGTCTCCACATCGGTAATTTTACTCAGCTCACGTCGAATACCAAGCATGGCAGTGTACGTGCAGTAAATGCGTTTTGGCCGGGAGGGATTGCTGGTAATAAAATGCTGCAAAGCGTCGGAGAGCTTTGGCTCGACGTGCGAAACAGATACTTCGTCGTATTGAAGCCGCAGCGCCATATCGTAGGCGCGGATACCGGATATTTCGGCTACTCCTTCTGTTTTAAGGCTGTCGAAATCGACATCCCAAAGCCAGGACATGTCACGGCCATCTGCGTAGTTGTCATTGATGGCAATCATCGTTTGGTAGTTTGCCGGATTAAACGAACTGAGGCTCAGCCGGAAGCCACTGGGGTTTTTGACAAGCACGAGTTCGAGTGGCTGGCCACCGACGGTCAGCGTTTCACCGCGGCCGAACGCCGGTCTGACACGTGAAAGCGCCTCTATTAAAAGCGTTTCATCCACGTTGCCCAGTACGGTTCTTACGGTAGCGAGTGCTGCCGCTGCATTATATATGTTATATACGCCCTGGAGCTCCAGGCTTGTTTTGTACGGTCTACCATCCATTATGAAGGTGGCAGATTCGTTATCTACTGCTTGGAGTAGTACGTCGGCATCGACCGCCGGAGCCTTTACGGTAGGCATATCACCTCGCAGCTCGTCATCGGTGGGGAATAACTTCTTGACGTTTGGAGACAGCCCGAAATACGCCACTTCCTGCCCGTGGAGCATGGTGGCGATGCGTGCTATTCTTGGATCTTCGCGGTTTAAAATAATACCTTTTGTCGTTCGAGCGGCGATTGTCTCGAGCAATTTTGCAGTCGTATCGATTTCACCGAACCGATCCAGCTGATCACGCATGACGTTGAGGAGCAGACTGTACGAAGGGGCGACTTTTTTGACGAAATGGACGGCATGGGCTTCGTCGAGCTCCAAAACAGCAATATCGGCATCGAGATTACCATGATTATCGACTTCGCCAAGCAGCGCCGCCGCCACACCCCGTGTAAAATTACTGCCGGTTCGATTGGTAAAGACTTTAAGACCCTGGCTCTCCAGCAGCTCTACCGTCATTTTTGTGGTTGTCGTTTTGCCATTGGTGCCGCTAATGACGATGACTCCGTGCGGTAGATCGGCGAGCGTACGGGCAATGAAGGACGGATCGATTTTTTCAACGAAAAGACCGGGAAGGGCCGAACCGCCACCACGAAGACGCGCGATGGATCGGACGGCTTTGCCGAGCAAAGTAACGTACGGTTTTGACATAGCCCTATTGTAGCGTGGACCGCGCATATAGCACAACAGGCGGGGGTGCGCTACAATAAGATTATGTTTATCCTCGGCGTCCTTTCATGGTGGTACGGAACCGGCTGGCGCCAGCGTGCCGTGAAACTTCGTGACCGTCTGGCTTCCACGGAAGATTTTTTTTCGATCGATTTGCTTATCCGCACGCTTTTTGCACCGTTCCGGCAGATATCGGCAGGTAAGGTCGAGGGTCCTATCGGTGTTCAGATGCGAGCCTTTTTTGACCGACTTGTGTCACGGATTATAGGTGCGGCGGTGCGGAGCTTCATGATGATAGTGGGCATCGTGGCGCTCATTCTGACGACGCTGCTTGGTTGTGTAGGGCTTCTCCTTTGGGCACTGATACCTCTTTTGCCTATGGTGGGAATAGTGTTATGTATAAGCGGGTGGCTGCCATGGAAAGCGTGACGTTTACATTCTCAAGCATCCGTGCGAAGGAAGCGCGGATAGGGCGTGCGCTTGGAGGATCAAGAAGAGTGCTGCTCGTACTGGCTGCGGTGGTATTTTTGGTGCTTGGAGGCGGTCTGCTTTTTATTGAAAGTACGTTTGGTTGGCTGGTCGCGGGTCTTTCGGTGTTTCCTGCGATGCTAGTGTATTGGTATGACGGTCACCTAAAGGATCTTCCGGTCGAAAAAAATAAAAAAACGGTCGATGCGCTGCTGACGGCTGATATTCTTGGCCAGCTTCCTCCGAAACCGACCCCGCTTGACATCGCGACGGCCATTGGCAAGGTGCAAGACGGATTGTTTTTCAGTGCACGGTTTGGCATAAGCCCACGATTGTTACAGGAAGTTGCCTCCAAAGATGAAAACCAGACAGCCGCTTTATGGCAAGAAGCCATTGCCTTGCGAAGCCAGATTGGGCTGGAGCAGCTTAGCGGAAGCATATTGATTCTGGCTCTTTTACGACAATTTCCAAATTACGAAGGTCTGCTTGCACATCTTCACCTTGACGACGATGACATTATTAACGGGATTGCTTGGCAGAGACATATCAAAAGCATCGTAAGTGAGCACTCTAAACAGAAGCGTACAGGGGGCATTGCTCGTGACTGGTCGTTCGGGTACATACCTCTTTTGACCCGCTTCGGGCAAAATATCAGCGAGCAGATCAGCCGCGGCGGTCTTTTGACATCGGAGCTTGAGGCGCACAAAGAAGCACTCGATCAGATGATCAATACGTTCGGTTCCAGTGGACGCCAGAATGCTGTGCTGGTCGGGGGAGCCGGCGTGGGAAAGACTACGATCGTTCATGCTTTTGCCGAGAAACTGCTTGACGCCTCGTCCAAATTGCCCGAATCGTTGAAGTTCCGTCAGGTATTCATACTGGACTCCTCGTCACTTATCGCGGCGGCACCCGGTCGCGGAGAACTCGAAAATCTTATCATGCAGGTGCTCGGCGAGGCATATACGGCAAAAAATATCATCTTGTGCCTTGATGATGCACAGCTTTTTTTCGAAGAAGGTGTCGGTTCGGTCGATCTAACCAACGTATTGCTACCGATTCTTGAAGCCGGCAGACTGCGGATTATTTTAACAATGGATGAGCAGCGGTTTCTTCAGATCGGCCAGCGGAATGCGGCGCTTGTTAACGCGCTGAATCGTATCAGTATCGGTGAAGCCACCAAAGATGAGACGATCGTATCTATGCAAGATCAGCTTATTATGGTCGAGTTTCAGCGTAAGGTAACCTATACGTATCAGGCGTTGGAGGAGGCCTACCGGCTCAGTCAGCGTTACATTCATGATCTGGCCATGCCGGGTCGCGCAATCAAGCTCATGGAATCCGCGGCAGGGTATGCCGAGAACGGACTGGTGACCATGAATTCGGTTCAAAAAGCTATCGAGCAGACTATGGATATCAAAGTGGGTGTAGCAAGTGCCGACGACGAACGTGAAAAACTGCTCAATCTTGAGGATCTTATTCATAAACGTATGATCAACCAGGTTCGCGCGGTAGGGGTAGTGAGTGATGCGCTCCGCCGGGCGCGGGCGGGCGTGCGAAACCAGAGCCGCCCTATCGGTACGTTTTTATTCCTAGGGCCGACCGGTGTCGGTAAAACTGAGCTGGCAAAGGCCTTGGCAGATGTATACTTCGGGGGCGAAAACAGAATGATCCGACTTGACCTGAACGAATATGTTCGCTCCGAAGACGTATCGCGGCTGATTGCCGATGGTGTCGACGACCCGACGAGTCTGACGGCCCAGGCTATGAAGCAGCCGTTCAGCGTGGTGTTGCTTGACGAAATTGAAAAAGCACATCCCAACGTACTCACGACTTTGCTTCAGCTTTTGGACGAAGGAATTTTGCGGGACATTAAAAACCGGGAAGTCAGTTTTCGTGACACCATCGTCATCGCTACGAGCAACGCTGGTGCCGACAGGATTCGCGAATATATTGAACGTGGCTATCAGCTCGAGCAATTCGAACAGCAGTTTATCGATGAGCTGATAAACAGCAATCAGTTCCGCCCGGAATTTCTTAATCGTTTTGACGAAATCGTCACGTTCAGACCGCTCGGCAAGGAAGAGCTACTGCAAGTTATCGATCTGATACTGGCGGGCATAAACAAGACACTCGCGCTCCAAAAAATCAGTGTAAATGTGGCACAGGACGCCAAAGTATTTTTAGTAGAAAAAGGCTACGACCCCCGCCTTGGCGCACGACCAATGCGCCGTGTTGTACAGCGAGCCGTTGAGAATACTGTCGCTAAGCAAATGCTTTCAGGCGCGGTTGCGCCCGGAAGTGTCGTTGAGATCACTTTGGAGCAAGTTCAGCAGATTCTCGGTACTCAGGAGCAGGCAAATCAGATCGCGTCCAGTTCGCCGCAGACTTAAAAGGTTTCAAGCTCTTTTTCAAGGAGCGTGACATCCTGAAGGATGTGGCGTACCTGCAACGCTTCTGCTTCTGCTCGTGAAAGATGGCCCGTAAGCACGACGACAGGTTCAATACCTGCGTTTCTCGCCATCTTGACGTCGTTTTCCGCGTCACCTACCATAATCGTCTCTTCCGGCCTATGGCCGGTGCGTTGCATAATCGTTTCAGCTGAATGAGGGTGTGGTTTTGCCTTGGTAGGATCGTCAAGATCGTAGGCGGTGATAATTTCTGCAAAAAGCGCAGGATCGATACCGAATTTCTTCATGACACGCTCCTCGAGAAGAGTCCGATGCACTCCCGAGGCAATGGCGAGCGTATATTTTTTACTGAGACGCTGAAGCATCTCGGGGCTTCCGGGAATAAACGTCAGACAATCGACGAACGTATTGCCGAAGAGATGTTCTTCGTACGCCTCGCACGCTTTATCGACAAGCTCGGGGTGTTCAGCCAGTAACGCTTCGATCTCCTCTTTGTGACTCGAACCCCACTTCGAGGCAATACGTTCCTTTTCCTGCTCCGGGGTGAGTGTAATGCCGACACGTGAAACTGCCTCGTGATAACATTTGTAATAACCACCTGTCGAACCTTGGCTGAATACGTCGTCCCAGTCGAAAATGATAAGCTTTATCATAAGAACAGTATAATAAAGCTATGCATAAATCACAAAAAGAGTTGAAAGATGAAATAATAAAGGCCTCCAACGATGTACTCGTGGGAAGGGTGTATGTCCATTATAAGAGTCCCGATATGAGGTATGAGGTCAAGGAACTGGCAGTCAATACGGAACATGACAACATATGCGTCATTTATCAGGCACTTTATGATGAGCAGCTGCTTTTCGTTCGTTCACTTGAAGAGTGGCTGGATATTGTAGAAAAAGATGGCAAGCAAGTAAGACGATTTACACTGGAGGAGTCATGAAAGCAGCACAAATTAGCGGTTACGGTGACACATCGGTTATTGACATCAACGAAGTAGAGGTGCCGGTGATCCGGCCCGGACATGTATTGGTTGACGTGTACGCCGCGAGCATCAACCCATTCGATATAAAGCTTCGTTCCGGCGCTATGAAAGACAGTATGCCGCTTACTTTTCCCATGACGATTGGCGGTGACTTTGCGGGGATCGTTCTGGATGTCGGTGAAGGCGTCTCGCACGTCAAGGCAGGGGACAAAGTATATGGGCAGGCGTATGATCTTGGTACGGCGAGCGGATCGTTCGCCGAAATAGCCCTTGCCAGGGCAGAGCATATCGCGCTCGCTCCGTCCAATGTAACGTTCGAGGAGGCAGGTGCGCTACCGCTTGTCGGCGCGTCGGCTGTCCAGGGAATGTCGGAGCACATTGATTTACGGGCTGGCCAACGGATATTTATTACCGGTGGAGGGGGCGGGATCGGGTCGATCGCAATACAGATCGCCAAGCATATAGGAGCATATGTCGCGACAACGGCTACCGGAGGGGATATCCCATTCGTGAAGCAGTGGGGTGCCGATGAGATTATCGACTACAAACAGCAAGATCCTACCGACGTCCTTCATGATTTTGATGCGGTATTCGATACGGTAGGTGGTGACACGTTCAACCACTCGCTTGAAGTACTAAAGCAGGGTGGCGTTGCCATATCTATGGCGACACCCGTGGAGGCATCCAGGGCAGAACAGCTGGGCATCCGTGCGTTCATGCAACTAACCGATGTGTCGACGGCGCTTCTTGGTGAGCTACGGACCTTAGTTGAACAGGACGTCGTTACTGTAAGGATCGGAAAAGTATTTTCACTCTCTCAGACTCGTGAGGCGTTTGAGACTCGAGAGGACGGTACATTTCATGGCAAGGCGGTTGTCCAGGTGAAACAAGACGTGAATCTTTGACATAAAAATTTTGCATAGGTATTCACGAGTAGTGTACTATAGGGACGTCCTTCGTTTTATGATTGGAGAACCATGAAGATCGCCTATACCCCGCAGGCCGAGGCGTTTGAGTCTGAGGTTCGTGCGAGTTCGCTGTTCCAGGGATGGCTGCGCCAGCTAGGCCCCAAATGGAAGGGAGACATTACTGTCATCGATGTTAACGCTTGGGGCGGAGAAATCCACTCCATCTATTTGTCCGCGCTTCCCGAGGGCGGCAACTGGCCCTACCGTGGAACGCTCCGTACAAAAACGGTAGATGTTCTCACGGTGGTGTCGGACGGCGTTCGTAGGTATGTCGTATTCACCGAAGAATTTCGTTTGGTTGCCGGCGTACCTGTTAAGGCCAATGTCGCCGGCGGCATGCTTTCCGGTGAACAGCCTCACGAGGCCGCCCGCCGCGAGGTGCGCGAAGAGCTTGATCTGCAGGGCGAGATAGAGATCGATGTATCGAGCCTACTGGAAAGCCCGCTGCTTGCCTCGCCCGGGATGATTGACGAACGGGTGTACATGATGAAAGCGACGCTTTATGTGCCGGCTGCTTCGTTCGACTCTGTCATCCGGAGTCTTCGCGGCAAGCGAACAGGACTCGCCGAAGAAGACGAGCACATCACCCTGCATGTCGTACCTGAAGATAAAGCGCTGCGCTTCATCAAGACGCAGACCGACCCCGATGCTAAGACGATTCTTTCGCTTTTGCTGGCCGGTGCGTCGCAGTAGCGCAAACGAAGGACGGCGCCGCTCCAAGCGAGTGGCGCCGTTTTTCATTTTTGGAGTGCGTCTATAAGAAGCCTGATTGCCTGTGCCCGGTGACTGACAGTATCTTTTTCATCATCCGACATTTCGGCATACGTCTTTTCATGACTGTCCGGTACGAACGTACCGTCGAAACCGAAGCCGTTTTCACCGCGCGGCGCTGTTATTTTTCCCGGTACGTCACTACGCACGGTTATAAGTTCGGAGCCGTCATAGTATGCCATCGCACACGATACTGTCGCAGCAGCACCGTCGGAGGAGACCTTATACAGCGCATCGCTCCCCAGCGCTTTAATGAAAAACTTTACGAACGGGCCGGGAAGGCCGTTTAGCTTGGCAATATTCACTGCCACATCCTCAACCACGACTGGTTTTTGAGCTGCGGCATACGCCCGCTTTGCCTTATCGGCTACGATTTCTTCAGGGCTCATGCTTTGGATTTCTGCCAAATCTATGTCGATGGAATCAATGTCGATACTGTCTGGAAGAATACGGTGCCACTCGGTGAGTTTTCCTGGGTTGCCGGTCACTAAAAAGATATGTTTCATGTTTTTAGTATAACGTGTTAGTTAAGTATCGCGATAGCCAGGTTAAGACAAGCGGCAAAACTCACCCATAATAGGTACGGTACTAACAGGTAGGCAGCCATAGGTCGAACGGTTCTGAACGAACTCATGGTAAATATAATGCCGAATAGAAGAAGCAGGATGATAACGAACGCAAGCCATGGCTGATGCAGTCCGAAAAAGACAACACTCCAGAGCGTATTTAAAATCAGCTGAGCGACGAACAGAGTATAAGCGTGTTTTTTTGAATGCGTCGCTCTCGTAGTGAGGACCAGGTAAAGGCTAATAGCCATAAGCAAATACAGCAGCGTCCACACGGGGCCAAAAAGCCAATTCGGCGGAGTGAAAAACGGCTTATCAAGATTTGAGTACCACGACGCTATATTAGGAGTAGTTGCAAGGCTTCCAATGAATCCAGCAAAAAAGACGATGACAATTGATCCGATAAATTTTACGACCTTCATGGATATAGTGTACAGCTTATTGTTATAGTATTACTATGTCAGAGTTTGAAGTACGCTTTATTCGCCATGCCAAAGGACACCATATGCTGAGGCCCGAGCTCATTGCGGGCAGATGTGTCGATGCAACCTTAACAGAGGAAGGATTACGAGATGCCGTCACGAAAGGACGTGAGCTTGCCAGGCGCGCTATTATGCCCGATCATGTAGAATCATCTTCGGCCGTGCGTTGTATACAGACAGGCAGAGCCATACTTGATGCCATGAAACTGGAGCACGGTATGATCATGACCGACCAGCTTTTAGAGATGGATCAGGGCGACTTTGCAGGACGTCTTAGAGAGGAGGTATATCATGACGGTGTGCAAGCCCAGATTCGTGAACAAGGGAAGGACTTTGCCTTACCGGGCGGTGAGTCTATGAATCAGGTAGGTCGGCGAGGTAGTAACTGGCTGGAGTCTACGCGGAAAAGATTGAGTGCGCAAGGTAAGCTGTCTGTCTTGGCAATCGCTCACGGCGGACTTATTACACATACTGTCGGGCAGATCGAGGAGTGGGATCAGCCGGAGTCGCTACGAAGGCTGCGGAGCTTGATGCCGCTTGGCGAAACCCGTCTTATTTTTCAAGATGGACGATGGCAAGTGGATTACTTTGCCCAGCCACCCGAGCCTGAGATTTAGTGTTTGACGCTGTCGAACGTTTTATGGAACGTATACATGGTGCGCTTGAAAGTGAGTTCGCCGCCGCGGCGAAAAACCGGCCAATGCCAAGCGTACTTTTCAAAAAAACCGTATATGGGTAGTTTTGGTAAAATCGATTCTCATGGTCACACTACGTCCATAACGTTTCGAAAATCGTTGACGATATGCGTCGGTTCGAACTTCTTTAGATTGTCAAGTCGATAAAACTTTTTATGCTCTTCCGGATAAAACAACAGCGAGTCGATACCGGCGTTCTTTGCCGCTTCGAGGTCTTTATCGGAGTCGCCGATCATGATGGCCCGATCTTTTGTGCCTCCCAATTGCTCCAACGCTTTATCGAGTGGTTCCGGGTGCGGCTTATGATGGATGGTATCTTCGTTCGTAATAATGACGTCGAAGAAGTGACGAAGATGATATTTTTCAAGTACATGAGTGACATTTTTGTAAAAGTTGGAGGTGATGAGCGCCGTTTGTTTGCCGGTCTTTTTAAGCTCTTCAAGCACGTACGGTGTGTCTGGGTATAGCTCAACTTCTGGCATAAGCGCCGCTGCAAGAACATCCATCTCCTCTATTGCAGCCTCCACGTCGTTTACTCCGAGCTCGCCGTATCCCTCGACCGGCCGGCCAAAGCACTGCAGTGCAATCTGCTGATCCGGAACGACAATACCTCGTTTTTCAAGCGGTTTTCTTGTAGCGTGAAGCCAGATGTCGAGCGTTTTTGCCAGATTACCATCCCAATCGAGCAGGACATATTGATACGTTTTCATACAGATTATCTTATCAGATTTTCGTAGCTGCGAAGCCAAGTCGTAGGTCACTATGTCCTATCCTAATTTATTGATAAGCTGCCGTATATCTTCACATGTCGGTACGGTAAAACCGGTAAAATCGTTCGGTTCCGGAGTTGGAAACAGCCCTTGCTCCTGTTCACGGCGAGGAAAGACATGAAAATGAAGATGGTTTACTTTCACTCCGTTCTCTGGTTGCAAAGGCTGATATTTTTGCATGACTCCCGTACCAAAACCTTCATCTAACATTAGCGACAGCCTCCCGATTTCTGCCATTATGTCCGCCGATTCGCTCGGTTGGAGCTGATCTATCGTAACGATATGCCGTTCAGGCACGACTAAACTGTGACCAGGACGAAACCACGGACTTGAAACTATGGATAGACAGTGACGCCCGCGTCTGATAATCCGTTCTTCAAAATGTGACGGTTCGCAGAACACGCACTCTATACTTGCAGTCATGTATTGATTGCTCGCGTATATAATGCGAATAAATCTACGATTTCTTTCTTCATGACATCGCGTAAGATTTTAATCTCATATCCGCTGTCGTCGGCCAGGACCTGTATGTCAACTTCGCGTGGTCGCAAAAAAGACAGGTCTTCGCGAGATGCACCTATGACAACGTGAGGAATCTTTGCCTGAAATATGGCTGCCGCGCACATAGGGCAGGGCTCATTGGTACAATAAATAATACAATCTTGTAGCTTGTTCGTAGCAAGTTTTCGGCATGCCCTATCGACGGCCTCTGCTTCCGCATGGGCGAGAACCGTTTTACGTTTTGTTTCGCGGCATCGCCCTCTGGAGATAATCATGCCGTTTTGTACCACCACGGCTCCGAACGGCAGCTCACCGTCTTTAGCTGCCAGTCTGGATTGTTTCAGGGCTTCGGTCATGAAGGAGCTATGATCTGTCATGGTCCTAGTATAACTTATGACTACGTATATATTCTTGTACGGCAGGTGGAATAAACGTCTGCTTTTCGCCGGACCGCAAGTGAGTGGCGTGTACTCTGTGCGTGCTGAATGCCTTCTGTTCAAAATCGTAGTTCATCATGGGCGCTCGTGCCTCATCGACATAGGTGTAGCGTAGCGACGTACGCAACGTATCAGGTGCGGATTGAAGCGCTTGAGTTAACAGTGTGCTATCGATATTCGGTATCGAAAGTACTATCAAGGGCCACTTTTTAATATAGTGCCAGCGGGAAGCGTCATTGATGTCACTGATAAACGAATCAATGCCGATAATTTTGTAGTCGATCGTCTCATCTGTTTGAGGTTCAAGAGAGTCTTCGGTTGCCAGCACTTCATACCGAAAAGGAAGGTCGAACGCCTCCAGGGTTAACGTTGCCATGTTCAGGCGATGCCGCCAACTACTCGCAAGAGGTTTGTGCGAAGTATCTTTATTTACGAGGATGACTACTTTTGTGAGCGATACTGCACGATGAGCACGAAGCAGTTGCCCGATATGTCCTCCATGAAGGGGATCGAATGTGCCGATAAATAGAGCGGTCGCCATGACAAAATTGTAACACGGAGAATATAATAGTTGACATATATATAATATATTGTTATAATATTGGTATGACAGAGTTATATCATATGCATACCTCTGAAACTACTTACCGAGATACCCCCGGTCCTTCTCTTGAAGACTACCAAATCGATTTTGAGCAATGGACTGACGAAATGGGAGTGCTTCCCATAGATACCGAACTGCTTGTTCGGGCAGTACTTGACGAGCCGGAAGAGCCTCAAACGGCTTGGATCGAATCGAATCCTGATGGTACGGTGACGGAAGAGCAATATCGGCAACAGTGTTACTGGGTGATCGGTCAGTTTGGTCATGCGCTCGATGTCATAAAAGATAGCATTATGACCGAAGCGGAAGCGCAGGAATGGTTTGAAATGAAAATGTCCATCGCTGCTGCTAAAAGTGAAACCGACTTCTATAAACTGGCCACGATACGCAGTGAGTGTATTCCGATCTGGAATGACTATATACAGCGTATGAACATCGATTACGCAGCATTCGAAAGAGTATGTAATAAATAGCACGATTGCGGTGCTATTTTTACTGCTTTTCGGTATAGTTTATCTATGAGTGAGTTTGGGAGTGAGGTGGTAAAGAGCGCGCGGACACGTATCGAAGCGCCATTCAGGCATCATTTTAAACCTCTTAATTTATGTGAGAGTGGAGGACGTACCGTCGATGAATGCATGAACCGCGGGATGGATATCGAGGGGCACGACTGCAGCGGTTTGGCAATTGCGAGTATTTGTGAAGTACTAGCCATAGAAACAGCACGGTGGCCTCGTAACCTGCGTCATACCAGGCAACTGTCCAGACTTGCTACTGATGAAGATTTTGGACCAGGTGACTTGCGGCTTTACTATTCCTTTAAGAATAGGATCCATCTTGGAATAGCGACAACCGCAATCGAGGTAGTGCATGCCAGTGGATTAACGAATCGCGTCGAAGAGAGTGCGGTAACGAATCTTGACGGCTCGTTTGCGGCAGTTAGGACCATTGCAGCAAAAAGCATCGAAATGCTGTTAGCATCTCAACCTGAGAGAATGTCACTCGATACCGAGTAATATTTGCTATATGAGCGTATGAAGTAGCAAGCATGAGATCGGTATTATTTAATGTCGTCTACTAAAAGTTCGTTGCCGGCTTTATCGTAAAACGTCATCGTGAGCTTGCTTGTATTGATCACCCATTTTTCAATACCGCTTTTTGCCAGGCTGCTGGACATTTCAAGATAGTTTATTTTACCGGCATCGTGAAGATCCAGGTAGTAAAGAAGCCCCTGTTTATCGCTTGCCTCAGACACGGCAAGTTTTTCGTGTGCTGGTGAAGATACAATGCTATGTCCATCTTTGGCAAAGTACTCCGAATGTCCGTCGGCTACGTATGAATCTGCGTGTTCAACTCCGATTTTATGTAGTTCCTGGGCATACTGCGCCAGCGTTTCGGCGCTCCCTAGGCGGTCATGGATAGCGTTAATTTGTTCTAATGTAAACGACATGGTCTAGTTATTGAATGTAAAACTGTCTCGTATCTTCAGCGTTGTGTTATTGGTCGATTGATCCAACCAGTTCATCTACATTCTTTATCATGGAACGGTAGTCTTTGTCGTTCTTATAGCTGTAGTGATCGCCGTTAAACAAGATAGAAGAAACGAGGACTATATTTTTATCCAGCTTTATGGCGTATGAAAGTCGTGTTTCATTATCTCCATAGTTAACTTCATATCTGTAGGAGTCGAAACCGTTAATTTTAGAAATTGAAGTTTTAGCATTTTCGCCGCCCTGATCGGCGTTTTTCATGAGCCACTCCTGAGGTGATAGATCTGTCCCGTCGAATACGCCGATGTTCACCTGGAACTGATCCGGGTTCGTGAATGTCTCGTTGCTCGGGATGAGCATTAAATGATCAAGACAGACTGCATTGCTATCCGCACCTTGACCACATTTGCCGCTTTCTTTACTATAATAACCTCCCGTAGCCGTCTTCCATGCCTTGTCATTTTTGAACGTCACTTTTCCATCTAATAAGCTGAATAGTTCTGTTTTTTTATTGTCTGTGTTCGATGTCTTGGGCTGGTTTTGTGTCGAGTCTGTATGAGGAGAATCTTTTTTCATAACATTCTGCCAAAAAACAAAGCCAAGTGCACCGATGAGTGCAATGACTAAAATGACAATAATAATGATGTGTGCGTTGCCTTTTTGTGAGAGAGTTTTATTAATCATAATCTAAGAATACACTAGCGTGAACACAATAGAAATATGAGTATATTGTGTAAAATGAAGATATCATTTATCGGTTAGTGCCAGCAATTCATCAAGTCGGTGTATCTTACTGCCTGAAACCTCGGGATAACGGTTTCGTCTATCAAGCAGAACAGCTTTTATGCCGGCTTGGTTTGCGGCTAGGATGTCATCGTCATAATTGTCATCAATCATCATCAGCTCGTTCTTTTATAAACCGGACTGTGTGATTATTTTGCTATAAAGCGTCGGATCCGGTTTTATCGTATGTTCCCTGAACGATACGTAGAAATCACTCATGTAGTATAACAGCTTGGCGCAAGGGATCTGTGACTGTCGAGATTCTTAGCTTGTGTAGGGATTTGATATACTCAAGGTTATGGATATACCGTCAGTCATCTTTCAGGAGAATGATTCTTTTTATAATCAGATCGGTCAAAAATATATACAGCATAAAAAAGGGCTTTTTATCTTGGGCCCGTCGGGAAGTGGTAAAACGTACTTTTGTAAAAATCAGGCGGAACCACATTGGATTGATGGTGATGAACTTTGGACGACAGCAGGAGCGCATCCGGACACGGCATGGTGGAAAGAGCCGATCGATGTTATCAATCGGATTGATCAACGCTGTGACGTTATAACAATGGAAGCGAAGCTACAAGGTTTCTGGATTGTAGGCGCGTCAAATTATTGGCTAAAGCCGGACGCGATTGTGATTCCAGACTGGGAAACGCACGTTCAATATATTACAGGCAGAGAAGGTGCAAATTACGATGGCGGAGCTACTTCTGACGATTTTGACCAAGTCAAAGGCCATATCGATTTTATAAAGAAATGGAACACGGACTTTGATGTTCCACTTTACACATCTGTTAGCGATGCGGTCAAAGAGCTTACTCGTTAGCGACAGCTTTCTTGCCAAGATTTAAAACTATCTTTTGTCGCTGTATAGTAAAAGTAGGTTCATGGTCTTTTTCGAGTACGATAACGACCCCCGCTCCATAATCGACAGGAAGGTACTGCTCAAATTCTGTTCCCGTAGCATCTTTCACCAGAGGACTGATAGTATCATAGTGCGATACAGCCCAAATGATGAGTTTTTTGCCGGGATTGTACGAGTGAAACCACTGAGAATAACGCTCCATAATTGCAAGGGAATCTTTTGTACGTTCCAACATGTCGTAAACGCTCTCTATGCCAAGCTCTTCGCGTTTTTCTTTGGCCGCATCTCTTTCGTGCGCTCCCCATGCTTGGGGACTTAGGCCTCCATGCTCATTTTTTCCGTACGTTTCTTTCAGATAGTTTACGTATTCTATCGGCTCAAAAATTTGTGGCTCACGAATCTTTTTGTAAGGACGTATAGAATGCTCTTCGAAGCTGTCGGTTTTAAACGATGAGTTGAGGTTTAAAATTCGTTCGCGAGGGTCAATATCAAGGTCGCTCAAAATCTCTATCGCGGCATCTTGCACTATCTGGGCAGTTTCCATGCCTCGGTAGCCATTATGAGCGTACTGGGTATCACTTGAGATGAAAAGTATCATTGTCTCTGAACCAGGCTCATCCCGAGCTATGACTTCACGAAAAAAGTCCTTATTACGCTGAGAGGCACTTTCGATGGTGCTCGCCATAATAGAACCGGCATTTTCAGCCTCAGGGTCACGCTCATATTTTTCGTGACGCTGAAACACAATCGCTGATGACTCCGCTTTAAGCTCGGGGGCTATTATATCCGTCTTCTCGATCTTTTCTATTCTAATTTCTGGCGACATTATTTTAGGAATTACTCCTCTGACGCGCCACGGATAATAAGACCCAGTCCCGTCTCAAATGCTTCGTCCGTAGATGTAAGTTGGTCATGGGCCGCATGCATTGCCTTGGTCATTGCAGGGTAGCGTTTTAGAAACGTTGTCAGGTCAAATCGGGCCAGTTGCTCAGGTGATGGCGCCGCTTGCTCTTCGATCACGTGGCCAAATGTGTAATGCGTAGCTGTGAGGACGATGTCGTGGGCCGCCTTTGGGGGCAGTCCGGCATTCATAAGTGACAACATAGAAACATTCGAGAATTCGGCAAGGCTGACGGCAGGATACAAATGCGCACCGGCGACTACCCGGGCTCCATCCGGATAAGCAAGCATTGCCTTGCGAAGTCTGTTCATTGTGGTCACTAGCCACTCCTGCCAGGTTTCGTCGTCTGTTCGTTCAACGAACGTTGAAAATTCTTTTTTAAGAATCGCCTCGGCCATATAGTCAATCAGTTCGCTCTTGTTTTTAAAGTGCCAATAAAGAGCGGGTGCTTTAATGCCTAGTTTGTTTGCAATATCGCGAAGAGAAAGGTTATCCAGACCGTTCTCATCAAGCAGGTCCAAGGCGGCTTCAATAATGCGCTCTCGGTTAAGCGAGTGTTTGCCCGCTTTCTGCTCAAGACGCTCGCGGGCTTTTTCAAAGCGTTGGTTAATGCGGGCTCGTTGGGCCTCTAGACGCTCTTGCGTTCGCTGTTGCACCTGCTCCAAGCGGTGAAGTTCCCGAGCCATTTTTTCTTCGTCCATACTCCTAGTATTATATCACTTGACACTTTTATTTAACAGTGTTAAATTGAAAACAGAATAAATATAACACTGTTAAGGAGAGCCATGGCAAAGCAAAAAAATATGGCATTTGCGGTTGAAGCAACAGGTTTAGTAAAAACGTTCGGTGACAATCATGCGGTTGCCGGGATTGACCTGAAAGTTCCGACCGGCACAATCTACGGCGTCCTCGGACCTAATGGCGCGGGTAAAACGACGACTATCAATATGCTTGCAACACTTTTGCGTCCCGATGAAGGTTCGGCAAAAATTTTTGGGCACGACGTCGTGCATGAAGCGCAAGCTGTCCGCCAGCTTATTGGTGTAACTGGTCAGTATGCGTCGGTTGACGAAACCCTCTCTGCAACTGAAAATCTGGTTATTTTTTCGCGGCTCTTGGGGCTCGGTAGGGATGAAGCTAAGAAAAAAGCAGCCGAATTGCTTGAGGAGTTTGGTTTGTCTGAGGCTGCTAAGAAGCCACTGGCAAAGTTTTCAGGTGGTATGCGCAGGCGACTCGATTTAGCAGCGAGCCTGATTGCACAGCCACCACTGATCTTTCTTGATGAGCCGACGACCGGACTAGACCCACGGACACGTGCCCAGATGTGGGACACTATTCACCGTTTGGTGGCCACCGGTTCAACCGTGCTCCTTACAACGCAGTACCTGGATGAGGCGGATCAGCTTGCGGATCGTATTGCGGTTATTGATAAGGGAAGGGTGGTCGCCGAAGGAACGACGGATGAATTAAAGTCATCGGTTGGTAATTCGACCTTACAGCTGCAACTTGTCGATGAGAAAAAAACGGGTAAAACAGTGAAACTGGCAGAAGCCGTGCTAAAAACAAAAGTGCTGTCGCCAAAACCAGGATACATCACTGCACCGATGACGTCACCGGATGCAGTGACTGACCTGCTTATTCAGTTACGGTCAAATACTATTCACCTTGATGAAGTCAGTGTTCAGAAGCCAACACTCGATGAAGTATTTTTGGCGCTTACCGGACATGGAACCAAAGAAGAAAAGGAAGGAGAGGCGTAATGCCAGCAGCAACTATTATTCCGGGTGCAGAAAGAGAATTAAAAAACCACACAAGTTTTAGCCAGAGCGTAAAAAACTCATTCACCATGGCGTATCGCGGACTATTAAAAATACGGCGAACGCCCGAACAGCTTTTTGACGTAACATTTCAGCCAATTCTGTTCACCCTCATGTTCACGTATATATTCGGAGGTGCGATCGCAGGAGATGTGGCGAGTTATTTGCCTATCATTATTCCCGGCATCCTTATCCAAACGGTCATTACAACATCCGTGGTGACGGGTGTGCAATTGCGCGAGGATATGGATAAAGGTGTTTTTGCCAGATTCAAGTCATTACCGATCGCACGTATTTCACCACTTGCGGGTGCTCTTCTCGCCGACACGATTCGTTATGGGATTGCGACGATTTTGACGTTTACGATGGGCTATATTATGGGCTATCGACCAGGCGCCGGAATAGGCGGGGTCATAGCGGGCGGTCTGTTAACGATCGGATTTGCCTGGTGTATTAGTTGGATATTCGCTTTCTTCGGTGTGATTGCTCGAACGGCATCGAGCGTTCAGGGGATTTCGCTTCTTATCCTCTTTCCGCTTACATTCTTATCCAACGCGTTTGTCCCGGCGGATACATTACCTGATTGGTTGCATTGGTTTGTGAATGTTAATCCGATTAGCCACCTCATCAGTGCCGTTCGTGAACTGGCGAATACAGGTACCGTTGGCTCCGACCTATGGTTTTCTCTGTTGGGTGCGCTGATTGTCGTTGCGATATTTGCTCCCCTGACGGTTAAAGCGTACATGAGAAAAGCCTAGTTTATAGGGTCGGCCGTATAGCTGAGCAAGGAACATAGTTTAAGTCGAGCTTGGTGTGTGATACAAATAAAACTGAGATCGGCATAGTATAATTAATTTTAATGATAAATATTGATAATCTCATTATTGTGCCTGGGCATGCTTCATTTAAGGATTCTGTAAGCGAGGTGCCTGACAATTTTCGCAGTGATGAGCATTGGGTATTGCAAGAGTTCCAAAAAGGCGAACCTCCTTACTATATTGAACATATCGAAGCTGGGGTAAAACTTGCTGAGCAGGATAGCACTAATTTACTTGTATTCTCAGGCGGACGTACACGACATGAAAGTGAAAAGTGGAGCGAAGCGACAACATATGAGGCTATCTACAGGAAATGTAATTTCTCTGGTGCTGTTGTCGAGCTGGAGGAATACGCCAGAGATTCGTTTGAGAACTTGCAATTCAGCCTTTATCAGTTCTATAGAAAAATAGGTCACTATCCAGTTCATGTTACGGTCGCGGGCTGGAAATTTAAACAGGAACGTTTTCAATTACATGCAGATGCTCTAGGTATTTCTTCTGATAAGTTTAGCTATGTAGGGGTTAATAACCCGAAAGATTTGGCAGGAGCTCTAAAAGGAGAAGAGAGGACCTTGGCAGAGTTTAAGGCCGATCCATTTGGCAGCAGTGGTGTATTGCAAGATAAGAGGATCGAGAGGAATCCCTTTAACGACATATCTCCGTATGATGGTCTTCCTCCCATAGCTATTAGGTAGACTTGATACTATTATTAGAATTTAACTCTAAAAATAAAGAAGCGAAGAAAAAGACAAAGTATAACGAGCAGTGTAATAATGATTAAGATCATTCGATTTACTTTTTCTGAGTTTTTGCGATCGCTATTAGTTCTGTAAATCATTAATCCTAATAATCCACCAAGAGTATTTGTAATGACGTCAGTTATGTCTGAAACTCCAATTGCTAATAAATATTGGATTGTTTCAATTGCTAAACTGAAGCCAAAGATGAATGCGAGTTTTTTCCATAAGTTGGCTTCTCTAAAGACGATACCCAGAAGTAACCCAAGAGGAATGAATACGATAAAGTTTTCAAGCATTTCGCTGAAATGACCCGTAAACGGTATCATGTTGATACTTCTGGTTTGTGATTCTATTAACACGGAAAAGATATCGAGCGATGTCTTAAAAAGAACAAGCCAAAGCAGTAGGAGTACATAGATAATAAGTGCTATCCTTGCGAATGATTTCACAATGTGATTATATCACGGCAAGTTGAGGACATGTCTTAAGGGATCGTTATAAAAAAGAACTATATGTCATGTTATAATGAAATATGCAAGCGCAACCTTTGGAGGTGCTCGTATGATCAAGGTCGTCAGGAGTAAGAAACTGTGGGTGAGTTCACAGGCATATATCGGTGAACTCTTTACTACGTGGCTTGTTATCCTGGCTGCATGTGTGCTAGGTATGGCCTTGGGTTTTATCGGTTATTGTGTCCTTGGATCGCTGATCTATCTTTTCGGAGGCGAAGCGTGGCTTACACAATATTCCGATGTCCTAGGTCCCTTCTGTACTTTCACAGCCGGTCCAGTAGTGGCCTTAGCCGTGCTGTTGCTGCTTCGGCTTAACTGGGAGCGCTGGGTTCCTAAGGGCTTAGTTGCCTTGTGGGATGGCCCCGCGTTGGATGCGTTTCGTCGCAAGATCGAGGGGCGCAATATTTCATTCTCCTTCGATAATAGTGAATGCTCTCGAGAGGAAGGACTGTTGAGGGCGTATCTGCAAAAAGTAGCCGAGACGGCCGAGCTCATGGGGAAGCACGACCCTATGTCGGAGGAACGAAAGTCGCTTCAGCGCTTTATCGATGAATCCGCCCGCGAAGCAGTAGAACTCATCGCGAAGTCGTTGCGGGTAGGTGCCGAATGTGACGCATATATTAAACAGTGTGGTGACAAAGTCTATAGCTAAATGTCGGAAACACCTTAAAAGGGCATCGCCGAGTGATCTTGTCTAGTCTCTATAGGAGAGGTTGGTGATTGTATAGGTGTCAGACTTCGGTGTGACACCTCATTTTTATTGTAATGATGACAGAAGTGGTAATGGTCAGCCACTTGGGCTGACATCGACGTCAAGGTCCATCCGGGTGAGCAATCCGCTCCTTGGGTGGGGCCGCTCCACTTTTTTAGAATAAATCAATTATACTAAAAGCTATATTATGAAACGACTTACTCTCATTAAGCAATCTCCTGCAATTCAGCTTGGCCATCTCTACGAGCATATCTTTTGTGCGCATGTCGATACTTTTCTCTATGAACACCACCTGTTTCCTCGCTTAGACTACTCCCTCGATGGCAAAATGTATCATGGTGGCATTATTTATATAGATATCGAACTCTACACCGAGGCTGCCATTGCATTATCGGATAATCTACCGATTTTAACGATTGAGCTAAACGAAGAGATAATCTCTATTGCAGCCACACAAATACTTGCGGAGAAAGAGGAGCCTATCGGAGGAACGGGTTACGATAATGTCAAGCAAGCGCTTGAAGACCTCCACACGCACCCATGGCAGAACATAGATGAGGTCGAACTTATTGACACGAAGGACATTCGTAAGAAAACAGGTCCATTTTACATTGTTGAAGGCAGGTCACTTCCTGCGCGTAGGCTTACAACCAGTATTTCCCTGGATAGTCAATTTGCTTCGTCGCATCGTGAGCTACTCCCGTTATTTAGGCAATTTGCATGGCTCATTACGTCTTCGCTCCAGGGGGTACTAGCTGATACCTATGGATATTTTAGCCAAGACGACGTATTTAAGGGACATGGCGCCAGTGTAGGAGTTGTGAATATCTTTAAGGTTACCAACGATTCGGAAGTAGACTTGTCCGACACACTAGCGACTTGTCTTGAAGTTATTCGTGATCTGCGGCAGTATAAAGTCTTTGAGCGTTATATGGGCGAATTTCGTGCAATCTCCTACTATAACCACTCTGACTCAGCACCAAATATTGAGAAAAATTACGAAGACACCCTCATATTTATCGGTCCTAAAGGTTGGCAAAAAATCGCCATCCGAGAGAATTACGAGCTACTACTAAAAAATATATCTATCGAAATAAAGTTTGGACGTGATAAGGTATCACAGACCCTAGCAAAATAGTTAGGGTTCTAGTCGTGTAGTGATTTGTTGAGATAAACCAATAAAATGGTTCATAAGTTTGAACTAAAATTATAAGATATTTGGTACAGCGTGTTCTATAAAATTAGAACTGAGTTGGCGACTCGAGTTGTGTTACTCGACAATTAATGCTATAAATTAGGTATGGTAAATTTTGGCCAACAGCAACAAGTAATCTCATCGCAACTTGCGGCTGCTTAACTTTACTCATAAAAACGATTCATAGCACCGCAGAGCGGTGTTTTTTTATTGCCTTGTCGTCTAACTGGTAGGACGCTTGTCTCTGGAACAAGAAACTTTGGTTCGAATCCAAGTGAGGCAGCCATATATTCGGAGGTAGACAAATTGGTAAAGTCGCCTGGCTTTGACCCAGGAGCTTGAAGGTTCGACTCCTTCCCTCCGAGCCAAGAAATAATTTTTATGCACTACAGAAATGGTACTGCATATTGTACGAAATTAGAACTATTTTAGCGGTGTCCTGCAGGAAGCGTACTACAAGCATGTATAATCAATACTATGAAGGTTAATCTCAAACTACTACTTTTGTTTGCTATAGGGGCTGTGGTAGTAATAGCTATTGTGGTCGGAATTGTACTAACCAGGAATAATAAGCCATCTGTAGATAAATCGGATGAGCCCGCTACGACTGAGAAGCAGACGCCGGCGCCTAGTGTGCCGAAAACAGCAGGCACTAAGATTACGAGTGCTAAGGGCGATTACGGTGATATCCTGTGGGGCCCGAATCGTCAGGCTATCTATATTTGGGAACGCGAACCTTCGGCTATTCCACAATGTTACGGCGATTGTGCTGCGGCCTGGCCTCCAGTCCTCACTACTGGTGAACCAGAGGCTGGAGCTGGCATTGATGCTGCACGACTTGGTACCACCAAGCGCAGCGATGGTACTACCCAGGTCACATATAACGATCATCCGCTATATTACTATGCTCATGAAGGACCTGGAGAGGTGAAGTGTCACAACGTTTCAACTCATGGCGGGCTATGGTGGGTTATTACTACCGACGGCATGCGAGGGGCCTGAGAGTGCATAGACTACGGATCAAAGTAATGATTTCGAGATTTGGTACGGCGTATTGTATGAAATTAGAACCAATTTTTGCTATCATTAATATAGCTAATAGAAAGGAAAACAGTCTGATCATGAAATTTACCTCGAAACTTTACTAAAAAAATAATTAGTAATACTGAACTTTAGATAAGTTCAGTGTAGAGGTGTTTATGATTACAGGTAATTCTATTTCAAAATCTTTTGGTTCGCGAACGATACTAGAAAATACGTTCTTTACGCTTGCGGGTAATAATAAAATCGCACTTATGGGTAAGAATGGCAGTGGTAAAACCACATTCTTGCAGCTTTTACAGGGAGAGATTTTGCCCGATAGTGGAGCTATTCATCGTGACGATGAAACTATCGGATATGTAGCGCAAGACATCAACGAGCATAACATCCCTAATCTGGCACTGTTGGAAAAGTGGCGATTATCTTATGCCTTGCAACGAGTCAACCTTAATCCAACTATTCTTACTAAAGCGCTCCAGGATCTAAGCGGCGGCCAGCGCACCCGGTTGTCTATAGCGTATGTGCTGGCGCAAAATCCTGAACCCTCTATGTTGCTGCTTGATGAACCTACGAATAACCTTGATAAAGAAGGTATCGATTGGCTCAAGTCTTTCATATGTTCCTTTCAGGGTGGGGTTGTCGTTGTTACGCATGACCGGGCATTCATTAATGCTGTCGCAGATAAGTTGTGGATACTTGAAGACGGTAGTTTGCAAGAATTCAAAGGGAGCTATGATGACTATCGTTCATTTAAGCAAGAAGAGCGAGAGCGAATGACGAGAGAGTACCAGAACTACCAGCGGGAACAAAAGAAGATCGAAAAGCTCATTCGTGACGCAGCTGATCGATCCAAGGGTAGTTCCTATAGTCGAAAGGTGCGAGATAACGACAAATTTATCAGAAATTTCAAAAACGAGAGTGTTCAAAATTCTCTCGGAAGACGAACGAAAGCGTTGCAAGCTCGTCTTGAGAGGTTAGCGTCAGCAGAAACTCCGCGCCAAGAAAAAAAGTACAGAATAACGCTCTCTGGCGATGCGATTGCAACAAAAGTAATTCTGCAACTCGATCATATTGTAAAGAAGTATCAAAATCATGTAGTTCTCGATGACATAAATCTAACTATTCTTGGCGCAGACCGCTTGTGGGTGAAGGGACGGAATGGCAGTGGTAAGTCAACTCTGTTAAAAATTTGTGCAGATATATTGAAACCAGAGGACGGTGCAATAAAACATGGAGATGGTGTGCGGCTGGGCTATTTCTCGCAGGACATATATGACTTAGGCGTACTTAAGTCTGGCTATGAATTACTCTCGGCCCTTTATATAGAAGATGAAAAAATATATAAAGCCGCAAAAAATATAGGATTGTCACCCAACATGCTCCACCAAAACATAAGCACATTGTCGCGGGGTCAGCAGGCAAAGATCGGTTTCTTGAAACTCCTGCTTTCAGAATGTAATCTACTTATTTTAGATGAGCCGACAAATTATCTAGACATTGCAACGAAAGAATCCATCGAACGGGCACTTGAGGAATATAACGGCGCTCTTATAGTTGCATCACATGATGAATATTTTATCAATCAACTTCACATTAATAGAGAAATTGTCCTGATGGAGTAATTTCTATGCACCATAGAAATGGTACAGCGTGTTGTATGAAATTAGAACTAGCCTAGCTGGTTAACGACTTCAGCTACTCGATAGCCGTAATATCGGATATCCCCTGTAACTTCCTCTAAGTTGGCAGGGAAGCCATCTGGACTGAAGGACTGTCTTTGTTCTTCGCTTGGGGCGTCTACTTCAAGCATGTTAAGTTTGCCATCGGCGAATTCGTCATATTTGACCGAGAAGGGAATGCCATTTTGTTCGTATTCAAACTCATAACGTTTCTTTTCAAGATGCTGTATGGATGAGGCTTTGAGTTCTTCGTATCGGCCTTCGTCAATCTTCTCTTTTTCTGAAACTCGGTTACCGTCTTTGGTTGTTTTTGCAATCAATAGAATTTGTACCTCACCGTTATCAAATTTTTTATGCGCAACTTTTACCTCAGTGTCTTCCCCTGTCTCTAGCCAATCAACAGTAAGGGTAAATGATGACGCATTATGGTCTCCTAAGAACTCCGAAGCCAAGGTTTCAGTAGTAAACTTTCTTGCATTATCTTCAAGTTTTTCCTTTTTCTCCGGATTGTTTTTAGACATATCTATAGACATAGTATTTAGTATAGCTTATTCGTTTAACAGTAGGGTAGAACTAAATAACAAATAGACCGACAAAACGGTCTAAAATTTCGAGTCAAATCTCATCTATAATCTCGAATGGTACAGCGTGTTGTATGAAATTAGAACTAGCTTAGGAGCTGTCTATGATTGCTCAATTATTAGCTCGCCCTCCTCATAAGGCTCTTCGAAACGATCAATAAAGCCTTGTAGCATATCCTTTGTTACAGGAAAGGCATTTGCGTCTCGCTGCTTATTTCGTCTTTCAATTCGGTTTACTAATATCTCATTATTCGCTTTAAAGTAGAGAAGTTTCCATTTTCCATTATGTTTTTCGATGAATCCTTTATGCTTATCTCGATGCGTCTTCCTCCAGTATCCGTAGTCTAAAATAATAGATTTGCCTTGTTCGAGTAATTCGGGGATTTTTTGTTCGAACTCTGCAAGTACGATTTCATAGTATTTTAGATATTGATCCTTCGGATAATCTATACCTACTCGGCCGAATCGTATGTAAACTTCTTCATCGGGAGAGAGCTTAGATAATCCTTTTGATGCAAGTTTCTGTGCGTAGGTGCTTTTACCTGAACCAGGTAGTCCGCAAAGCATGTATACTGCTGGTTTCATATCAATGATTATAGCAACCTATAACAATAACCTAATTAATCATAGTAAAATAAAAGTAGGAGAAATCATGGAATCCAATATTATTCATCAGCAACTAAACGATCCCAGCGACTCAGAAGCAAGGGATGCGCTTGTTTGTTACCTTCAATATCTCATGGACTATCACAGGGATGTTCCTACGGTTGAAGACCATATTATAAATGAACTACAAAGACTGCGCTCAACTAAATACGCTAAGCAACTACCGGAAGAGGACCCTGTATGTAGCATAATGCGTTCATCTGAAGACCTTGATGCAGGAGAGTATGAAGCAAATAAGCCTGTATGGAGAATGTTAAGAAATAGCATCATAAATTTAGCGTAAGGCGTTATTTCAGCTTCTCTTAAGTTAGACTAGGTATTATTGACGAGTAAGTAGCTTAAACGAAAGGATTCCTATGAGTCTAGTAGATGACGCAAAAGCAAAGTTGAATGAAGCAAGAGATGCAGCCGAAGATTTAAAAGATAAAGTTTCTGAAAAAGCTGATATCGCAAAGCAAAGAATCGAAGGCGAGGCTGATAAAGCAAAAGGTGATGATTTAAAAGGCGAAGCTAAAGTTCAAGCATCAAAGATTCGTGACAAGCTTAGCTAGCTATATGATGTTAGACGAGGAGGTCCTGCGGGATCTCCTTTTGTTAGTAAAGTTTCTAATTCCAACTTGCTCTACGAAATACTAGAACTAAAATTACAGTTTAAAATAATGAATTCTCGATATGGTACCCCGGGTTGGAATCGAACCAACGGCCAAAAGCTTAGAAGTCTCTTGCTCTATCCACTGAGCTACCGGGGCATGGTGTTATTATACCGTATTTTCAGAGGTAGGGAGTAATTCGTGCTGTAATGTTTGTAACGCATGCTCAACAAGGTCTTTATGAATATGATTCCAGGCGCTCACGCCTGAGGGATGGGAAAGTGGAACGCAGGGAATTTGGCGGGCAAGCACATGAAACGGATCGACGGGGAAGCGGTGGCCAATGGTTTGAGCGAGTGGCATATCGCTCTCTCTAGTATCTCGCGTATGGCAAGCTTACCTACGGGCACGATGACGTCAGGCCGTATAGTGGTAATAGTTTGTACGAGTACTGGCCAATGCGCCGCAGCCACGTGTGTAAGTAGGTGCCGGGAACGGCATGGTTACTTGTAGGGCGAGCGGGCGCCTGGCCGATAAACAATGTGGTTTTCATTACTTTTTAAATGCGAAGCGTGCCTTAAAATGACGGAGCGGCAGTTCACGTCCGTACGTGACATCTATTTTTGGAATGAGATGCCGGTTATCGTGAAGTGCTTTTACGGTATCTACCACGGAAAGCAGATCTTGCTTTTCGTAACGAAGACGCGGAATGGCGAAGCGTACGAAGTTTATCTCATGCTGGATTTCTTTTCCTTCTTTTTCATCCCAATGACCAAAGGCGAAATCGCCGAGTTCGCAGGCGCGATGTCCGTAGAGCGCAAGCAGCAGAGCAGTAAAGGAAATACCGCCGAAATCCTTCGGTTTCATGTCTGTTCCTTCGAAAAATTGCTCCATGTTAAGGTAGATCGCATGTCCGCCTGCCGGCATGAGAACAGGCAGTCCTGCTGTTTGCATGGCGGCACCGAATTCTTGTACCTGGCCGATACGGCTGTCGAGGTATTCTTGCCGTACGATAGTATTAAGCCCTTCGGCAAGCGCCATGATGTCGCGTCCGGACATGCCGCCGTAGGTAGGGTGGGCTTCTTTGGTGATCTGCAGGTTCATAAGATGGTCGGGAATTTCGGGATAGTTTTTTACGAACATACCGTCTTTCTTTAAGAAAAGTCCGCCGCCCATATTGGCCAGTCCGTCTTTTTTGAAGCTGATCGTAAAGCCGTCCGCGTATGTAAACATTTCTTTTACGATTTCTTGAATGGATTTTTGTGCGTAGCCTTTTTCATGTTTTTGAATGAACCAGGCATTTTCGGCGAAGCGGCAGGCGTCGAAGAAGAAAGGAGTATCAAATTCTCGGCTGATTGCGTGGATTTCTTTGATATTTGCCATGCTTACGGGTTGGCCACCGCCGGTATTATTGGTAATGGTTAGGAAAATAACGGGCACCTTTTGAGTGGATTTTTCCAGTAAGGCACGTAGTTTTTGAGTGTCCATATCTCCCTTGAACAGGCGTTCGTTTTCGTTGTGGAGTTTCGGTGAAAAAAGATTACGTGCTTCAATGTTGTTTGCTTCGATATTTGCTTGGGTAGTGTCGAAGTGACCATTGCTTGGTATGATGAGGTGCTTGCCCAAACGGCCAAGCGTGCTAAACAGTGCATCTTCGGCCGGCCGTCCTTGGTGGAACAGAAAAACGTTTGGTATTGTAAAGTTTTGAGGCTGTGTAAATTCTTCTCCAAAAAGTGTACCGATCTGTTCCATGAGGTGGAAATACCCTGCGTTGGAGCCGTATGACTCGTCGCCAAGTTGCATTGCCGCCCATTGTTCGGCTGTCATTGTGGTTGTGCCGGAGTCGGACAGCATGTCGCAGCCGGTAATCATATCGGCAGGAAAGTAAAAGACATTAAGACCGACTGCTTCAAGCGCTTTAATGCGCGCGTCGGCAGTAACCGGCTGTTTAAATTTTACGGAGTGATTGATGTATGTTCGTGGTTGATTTGTCAGTGATGATTCTGCGGGTAACTGTTTCAAAATATCTGTCAGTGCGTTCATGAGACCCTCCCTTTTTTAAAGTACAGCAATTATTTTAGCAATTTTTTCCGCCCATGTGCGTTGTAATTTTATTTTAGACCATAGAAAAAAGACATCGGACGATGTCTTTTTTCTATGGTGCGGGTGGAGAGAATCGAACTCTCGTCTCGAGCTTGGAAGGCTTGCATACTAGCCACTGTACTACACCCGCGAAATGCTCTTAGGATTATACCAGCTTTTAGGCTACAATGGAAAGCATAAGGATAAAAATGGATATAAATAAGTTCGTTAATCCCAATCAAGATCGGTCTCTGTTTCACACGTCAGGCTATGCGGAAGTTGCGCATGGTAATTCGATCGGCGCCACCAGTGCTCAGTCGTTTCAGCAAAGACGCCATTTGGAACGCAACCGAAGGTCGGTACGTCGCTATGGTGACTCGATGCTTGCCGGAGGACACATGCGCAGTAGCGCTCGTCATGAGCTGACAAAAAATCCCCGGACGTCTCCGGGCCGCACCTCTTCATTGAACGTCACTCCGCGCACGCAGTTCCGCGAACCGGGAGGACGAGGATACAACCCCTACGCATAACTTGATATACTAAATTTTTTATGTTATAATTATTACGAATCATGCTCGGTATAAGCAGTGCACCTGATCGGAGATGACTGATGAAGCGTTGGCCGTGGCAGGAAGAGGTTCTTTCGACCGACCCTACCTATACGCAATTGGTTTACGTCATTCGCAGTCGTGTTAGACTGGCGTGGCGAGTCTGGGCGGTGCGAGTCGAAAACAGGCGCATCATCGTGACGCTGCGTCGACGCGGCGGTACGGTGGAGATGCCGTTCAATCCTTCCGACTCCGCCGAACTGGTAACCCAGCGACTGATCGCCTGGCGCCGTGATTTGTTCGACGAACACGGTTCACAGGCGATGGTCGGCTGGTACCGCGACTTCATGAAGACGCTTCGGACGATTCCGGAATGTCACGGTCTCAGCATCAGCATCTCGACCAGCGGGCATTTTGTCCGCTGGAGCCTGGATGAGCTGACGGGAGCCGCAGAGATCTACGGCACGGTCGGTGCCGAAATCGCTGAGATCGTTGCTCGAGACGTGGCACGCACACAGGCTGCCGCGCAGTCGACCACCTCCTGATTCAACAGTCCGTTCTACGAAAGAGTCCGCCTTGCCAAAAGCAATGGCACGGTGCCGCGTAGGGCGGACTTTTTCGTATATAAATAAGCAGGCAAGTTTATAATAAGTGACGCATATTGGCGACTTCTTCTTCCATCTCTATTTCGTCTTTTGTTGTCTCGACGATTTCCCGCGACTCTTTTACGACAAAATATCTGACGGCTCTTCCCTGTTTGTTGGCGATCTGAATTTCTGCCAGCACGCCGTTGCTGACCGCACCGAATATCCAAATTTCATCGCAACGCTTTACAAGGTTGTTGTTTCCTTGACGGACAAGGTCACGGTCTACTGTGTCAAGCAAAAAGTAATCGAACACCATGAACGGATTTAACGGGACGCCGCCGTTTTTTAATACGAATGCCGAAATGAACATTCTGAAATAAACAGATGTTTTGACATGGCCGTATATACGAGTGGTTTGTCGTTTTGTATGTCGAGCGCCGGGTGGGTGAATGAATCCTTCATGTTTTTAGCATAACAAAAAAGGCTCCGAAAAGCCTTTCTTGTAATAAAATCGTGGGGCGAATGATGGGGATCGAACCCACTACCTTCGGAACCACAACCCGACGCTCTAACCAGATGAGCTACATTCGCCATGTGAACAGATGATATTGTAGCATATCTTATGGGGTTAATCTAGATTTCGCGGACAGTTTCTATATCGGCGCCAAGCGTGTTGAGACGGTTAGCGAAATCTTCGTATCCACGGTTGATAGAGTAGACATCCCGAAGCGTCGACGTGCCGTTTGCGGCCAGCATCGCGAGCAGAATAACCACTGACGGACGGAGCGCGGGCGGAGCAATGACGTCTGCCGGCTTCCAGCGTGTCGGTCCGGTAATGTACACGCGGTGCGGGTCTACCATTTCAATAGTGGCATTCAGTTTTGAAAGTTCGGTAAAGTAAATGGCACGGTTTTCGTAGCTCCAGTCGTGTACGAGTGTACGGCCATGAGCAACGGTAGCGATGAGCCCGAGGAAGGGCAGGTTGTCCATGTTGACACCCGGAAACGGCATGCTGTGGAGTTTATCTTTGGGCGCTTTCAGTTTGGAGTGTTTGAGGGTAATGTCGACCAGACGGGTGTGACCGTTACGAGCCTTGTATTCTTCAGTGCGTTCGTAGTTAAGGCCCATGCCTTCAAGTACAGCAAGCTCGATCTCGGTAAATTCAATAGGCACGCGGGTGATGGTAATTTCAGAGTCAGTCACGATACCGGCGGCAATCAAGCTCATCGCCTCGATCGGATCTTCGCTTGGGTAGTACTCGACATCTTTGTCGATTTTTTTAAGGCCTGTAATCTTTAGAGTGGTGGTGCCAATTCCCTCAATTTTAACTCCGAGCTTTTGAAGATAAAAGCAGACATCCTGTACCATATAATTGAAGCTCACGTTGCGAATGGTCGTGACGCCGTCGTACAGTGCGGCTGCCATGATCACATTTTCGGAGACCGTTTCACCGCGTTCGGTAAGCAAAATCGCGCGGTCAACTTTTTTTTCACTAACGGTAGCTTGATAATAATCGGTATTCGGTTTGGCAACGACATTCATGCCGAATGGCGCGAGCCCTACAAGGTGAGGCTCTACCGTACGGGTGCCAAGGTTGCAGCCGCCGGCAAATGGTAATTTGAAGTCGTCGTACTGGTGAAGCAACGGTCCAAGAAACATGATGATACTGCGGGTTCGTTTTGCGGCTTTCTCGTCGATTTTGTCGAGTTCAAGCCTTTTTGGGGGAATAATTTCCAGGTCGTTGGAGTCACCGATCCAGCGGACTTTTACGCCGATGCTTTGCAGAACCTCGATGATACGGTTCACCTCTTCAATACGGGCGACACGGCGAAAGGTAGTTTTGCCTTTGTTAAGAAGCGACGCGCATAAAATACCTACTGCCGCGTTTTTGCTGGTTTTTACTTCAATGCTACCCGAGAGCCGCTTACCGCCGTTGACCCGAAAGTTAATCTTGCCCATTTTATTAAGGGTGACGATATCGCTTGAAAGCACGTCGCTGATACGCGCGATCATCTCCAGGCTGATATTCTGACCACCTTTCTCAATACGGTTGACCGCACTTTGGCTGGTAGACAGTTCCTTAGCGAGTTCCGCCTGTGTTAGCCCACGGTAAAGGCGGGCTTCTTGAATTAATGCACCGATTTTCGCTTTATAATCATCGCTCATGACTTCTATTATATCACATACGATATATTATCAAGAGTTTTTATGCGTAAGAATAGACTAGCTATTAGGCTTTATCCCATCTCTCTACTATACAGTTCAAATGGTATAATAAGGCAAAAGAGAGGATGCTGCCATGCAAGATACACAAGTTGCTGATTTGATAGCGGGGGAAGAACAACGGGAGCGAGACGGGCTGGAGCTTATCCCGAGTGAAAACTACGTTTCACGGGATGTACTGACAGCACTGGGAAGCGTATTTACCAATAAATACTCCGAAGGGTATCCGGGTAGGCGCTACTACGGCGGCCAAGAATTTACCGACCCGCTAGAGCAGCTCGCGATCGACCGTGCCAAACAATTATTTAAAGCTGACCATGCCAACGTGCAGCCGCATTCAGGCGCACCGGCGAACGAAGCGGTATATAGCGCGTGGCTCGAGCCGGGCGATACGGTACTGGCCATGGATCTGTCGCACGGCGGTCATCTGACACACGGAGCTCCCGTAACGCGTAGCGCGCACCTGTATAATTTTATTCGTTACAAAATGAAAGACCCTGCCACCGGCGAGATCGATTACGACGAACTGCGCAAACTGGCGCAGGAGCATAAACCGAAGATTATTCTTGCAGGATTCAGCGCATACCCGCGCGAGCTCGACTATGCAAAATTTGCAGAGATAGGGAATGAGGTCGGCGCGCTTTTAATGGCGGATATGGCGCACATTGCCGGTTTAATAGTGGGAGGTGCCGCAAAAAATCCTTTCGACTATGGCTTTCATGTCATTACCACCACCACTCATAAAACGCTCCGCGGCCCTCGCGGCGGTCTGATTTTAAGCAGAGGAAAAGTAGGGAACCCGCTGAAAAAACCGGAAAAAACGCTCGAGAATATCCCGACGCTTATTGACCGCTCGATTTTCCCGGGTATGCAGGGCGGTCCGCATATGCACGTCATTGCGGCTAAGGCGGTGGCATTTGGCGAGGCGCTAAAGCCTGAATTCAAAGAATACGCGGCGCAGATAGTGAAAAACGCCAAGGTGCTTGCAAACGAACTGCAAAAACGTGATTTCCAACTGGTGACCGGTGGTACGAGCAATCACCTTATTCTTGCCGATGTGTATAAAAGTTTTGGGATCGACGGCAAAGTCGCCGAGATCGCCCTCGATAAAATAGGGCTGACGCTTAATGCCAACTCAGTAGCAGATGATCCGCTGCCGCCATTCCGCCCCAGTGGAATCCGTTTAGGAACACCGGCAATTACCACCCGTGGCCTTAAAGAAGAGCATATGGAGCAGATTGCAGACTGGATGAAACAGGCGATAGACGCTCGTGAAGACGAGGTAAAACTATCCGAACTGCGAGAAGAAGTAAAACAGTTCGTGCAGCAATTCCCACTTCCAAGCGATAAAAAAGCTTAAGTTTAGGGCAATTTAATTTTATTCTGATAAAGTTAAAGTGCTCTTCAGCGAAATAGTCAGGCGAATTCTGACTCGATCCTTAACAAGGAGTGAAGTTGAAAAAGAGCTGGTGGGTAACAATAGTTTCTTTGCTCATGATGGTCAGCCTGCCCTTTGTAAATACTGGAACTGCGAACGCGTGGTCAGGCTACTTACCGCAATGCGCCAATTTTCCTGACACGTGGCAAAGCGCTATTGAGGCCGATTCACGTTTCACTGCAAGTACGTCTTGGGCAGCGTTTAAGCGTGATTGGTACAGTGTGCCATTCGACGGTTATCCAGGCCTTGTAGTGGTTTGGAATCAGTCGAGTTCAATCTACTTTGACGGTAACGGGGTGGACGATAGCGGGAATGGTCTCGCGATTCCATCTGTAGCCTCCTTCTACAAAGTAACCACCAGTGGTCTTGTGGACGTGTCTTCAAGTTTGGGAGGAGGATGGGGTGCGATTACATTTTTTGACGTGAATTGCATCCAAGACACGCATAACGTGCAGTATCGGGGATGGGTCGGTTACCATTATTCTGATGCCGTTAAAAATAATCAGGGTCTCGTTGAGTATGTTGGAATGGGAGACTCCTATTCAAGTGGCGAAGGGAACACACCATTTGAGCCAGGTACGGATCAAAACGGTGTAAACGGATGTCATCGTAGCTCGCTGGCGTATCCGTCCTTATTGCGAAACAGTCCCGAGCTCGACCTAGGCGCCACGGCTTTTGTGGCATGCTCTGGTGCAACTACTGCGAGTGTAACAGATAGCGGCCAATGGAACGAGCCCTCTCAAGCAGACGCGCTTACCAGCTCAGTCAAGGTAATCACACTTACGATAGGTGGTAATGACGTAGGATTTCCAGAGTACGCTCAGGGTTGTTCTGTTGCCTGTGGTCCAAGCGGACCGGGCGCAATGCTTTACAATGCAATGATGAATGGAATAAATCAGCCTGCATTTAAGGATAATCTCGTCTATACTTACGAGAAGGTTCTTAATGAGGCGCCGAATGCAGATCTATATGTGGCGGATTACCCGTATCTCGTCTCTTCTTCGACGACAGCGTGTTGGGGATTTGACTTTTCGGGTGCATATGCCATCCAGACTGCTTTAAATAATGTCATTCAGGATGCAGTAGGTGAAGTAAGCGCAAATAATACGCGTATACATTTTGTAGAGGTGAATTATAGCGGATCGCCATTCGAAAACGGGTTATTGTGTGGAGGTACGAGTTCGTCACTGTTTTATGGGCCTATCGCACCACCAGACACCGAATACTCATTCCACCCCAATGTTGCTGGGCAAGCCGCCTATGCCGAAGTTTTTAGGGAGGCGATTGGATAAACTGGTATTCGCTTAAGAGCAATGCCTCCTGGAAGTTTAACTTCCAGGAGGCATTCTTTAATTCATATAACTTTTATGTACAGGCTGGTGTTGTACCATTGGTGCCGGCTGTGGCATTGCCTGCGTATAGATAACCGTAGTTATTTAGATTATTATCCCAATAACCAATACATGCCCCTGTAAAGTTAGGTGAAGTACCTTTCGGCAGGTATTGTATCGTTTTTCCATCTCCTGCAAGGGCAGACGTTAATTGCGCGCTGTTTACTGTTACGCCGCTTGGTATACGAGTAGTACCTCCAGTCCAACCAGTAAGTTGGGCAAGGGTAGCATAAGTACCGTTACCAGCACTATCATCTGCAGAGTATGCTTCTGCAACCTTTTGTACCCCTTCGGCGTTTGACTTTGCAGTAGAAGCTTGTGCACGTTTTTGGATACCACTGTAAGCAACAATCACGATTGCGGCCAAAATAGCAATCACGACGATCACGATCAAGAGCTCGACGATCGTGAAGCCTTTCTCGTCTTTCATCTTTTTTATGTTGTTAAGAGTCATTCTTAGTTTGCCCCCTAGTTAATTATGTCTGTATGTACGTATTTTACTACCCTGCCATAGTAAGCGCAAGCATTTTCTTAAATTTGTATGTACTCCATGTGTATAACTACTGATCCCCCATGAAAGAAACATCATCCAGAGACGTCCAGCTTGAACTTGTGTTGACGCCGTAAATTTTCCCATCCGTATCTATATCGATGCGTCCGTACCCGCCATTGGCAATAATATGGATTAGTAATTTCTCTTTTGGTCGGTAGCCCGGAGGGAGTTGGTAGATAGCATTTATACCCGATGATGTTCCATTTTTTATAAGCCCCTTTAAAGTAACAATGCCGTCCGCTGCCTTAGTGTAAGATGCCTTAGGATAAGATCCAGTGGTGTCAAAATTAGACCAGCCACTGCCTAGGGAAGGAAGCATCTCGGTCCATCCGCCAAAACCAGAAGGATAGAACATACTCTGAATCGAGTACCAGTCGTTAGGCCCTATGCCTTTGGCGTTAATGTTGCCGTTTTGCCTGATCCCCATGTAATTAAAACCTGGGCCTCGAGCGGGGAAATGCTGGTATTGCGCTGGCCATTGGCCGGCTGGCAGCTGAGCAACGGGAGTGTCATTCGTGTATGCGCCACCTTTTATAAGCCCTACAGTATGGACACGTCCTGTTCCATCGAGCGTTGAAGATGCGTCGTAGAAGTTATTACCAAAGTTAGCCCATCCTCCTCCTCCGCTAGCAACGGGAATAAGGGGTATGGACGTGAATGAATATGAGGCGGTATTAGCAACGAAGTTGGCGCCGTCTAGCGAATACCAACCTGAACTACCTGTATTGAAGACCACATCCCCATTCGGCCATACGTCCAGCCTTCCTGTAGTATCATTACTGGCGTTTTGGAACTGCAGCCGCTTGCTTGGGGCATATTCGGCCGGCAGTTTACAAATCGGAGTATCAGGGGTGGTGTATCCACCCTTGATCATGCCTTTGAGCATAACGACATCGTCGCTTGTTTTCGTATAGCCGATGGTAGAGTAACCGCCACCGTAATTTTGCCAGACAGGGGTTGGGCTGGTGTAGAATGCACAGTCGTACCACGCAGGTATGGTAACGGCGGCGGTACCTGCAGATGCCGAGGTACCGGTAGAGTTACTGGACTGAATACTGACACTTACAGTATCGTTTCGATTGGCATTTATTTTATAGGATGTCGTGCGATTATCAACAGTAACTTTTGTTGTACCTGTACCGTTGATATTATAAGTAATGATGTAAGATGTCGCATTTGGCACAAGCGCCCAGCTGAATGTGGCGGAGGCACCGGTTGCGCTACCGGTTACCGTCGGTGCGTTCGGAAGCGGCAGGTCGACATCGATATTATTTAGTTTGGTGCCGCGGATCGTTCCGGAGCTTGTAACGGTGCGACCCTTGACTGTTTTTTGCCCCGTTATCGATACTTCTATGGCATTAGCAGAGAGCGCCTGGCTTGTGCCAAGATCGACGTCACTTGAAGGGCTGGAGAGATACTTGACGGAGAATGAGCTGATATTCTTCATGACCTCCGTGTCGTTACGCTGACATCTGGATGCCGTATAGCCGGGACTGCAGGTATTTTGCTGCCAGGGAGCGGCGCACACCGTACTGTCGTTGACTGGTGTCGTCGTGTTGTAGTTGGGGACTACGGCACGCCGCCAAAGCGACCCGTTATTTATGAAATAAATGATTTTTTGTTGGAACGGACGGTTATAGTTTTGAAGCGATCCGCAGTCGTTTGGCTGGTTGGCGTAAAAAACAAGCTGCCTTGAGGTATCGACAGGGTTTTTAGTGGTGGTAAGGCCACCCATGAGGAGCGTGTTGCTCGTGTTCGTAAAAGCGGCCGTGCCGGTAAAGTTAGCATCGCTTCCTTGGGGTGATGGCAGGGTATTGGTCGTGGTAAGAAACTGCGTGGTAAGGCGCGTGTCATCTTCTATGCGTTCAAGCGCATCCTGTGTCTCGAATGTCAGGTTGTTGTCGTCGCGCGTTGCCAGCGAATCGCCGATCATGGTGATCATAAGGGCAACAAACCCGCTGATCGCAAGAATGACGATAGGTGCAATAAATAATACTTCGACCAGCGTAAAACCGTGATGCGCGTGCGACTTTTTAATTGGCGATATATGTGGCATGTACCACCTCCTGTTGCGGCGAGCCGTACTTTACGGACACGGATACCTTAGTTATGGCAATCGTCGTTCCATACGGACAACTCATGCTGACACTGATGCTCGCGCTGGGCAGTCCGCTTCCGCTCGGGATCGTGGGTGTAGGAGACGGACTGTTGGTGGCCACGCACGGATTGGTGGATAAATTGACGTATCGCTGCAGATTTTGGTAAGCCACATTGCTGGCGGTCGCCCGCAGGCGCACCTCTGCACCGTTGCTGGTAATAACGGAATAAAGCTGGTAGCCGGTGGCAATAAACGCCACCCCGATAAAGAGCGTAATAAGAAGCTCTACCGCTGAAAAACCTGCTTGAAGTGATTTGATCATTGGTTTTTACTCGCAACCTTCTGCAGCGTGCTGTCTGTCTCAAGGATATAATAGAGCGTAAACTGGCGGCACTCCTGCGACGTCGTCTGGCACAGAGAGCCGTCTGCCGTGAGCGGCTGATACACGTAGGAATTGATTGCGGGGGACGGGACGGCGTTGCTGGTAGCGACCGTAAAGCTCATCGGCGAACTATCTGCAACGTCCGGAGCACGAAGCACCTTCGGATCCATGTCACGAAGTGCCGACTTGACTTCTGCTTCGGTATCGACGAGTTGGGTCGGTGGATATGAGCCTGTGGCCGCGGCGCTGTCGGTACCCGAAGTATAGTAGTTTTCCATTTGCTGGGCGATCACACTGACATCCGTTTTGCGTTCTTCATCGCGTGCACCGACCTGGTTGCCCCGCAAGCTGATGGCGGCAATCGTTACGAGTATTACCATGACGGTAATCGTAATAAGTAGCTCTACAAGTGTGAAGCCCATGCCTTTTCTCATATCTTATAGCATAAGAGGTTTAGGCTAAGGGTGCAAGAGCTTTACATCTCAAGAGGTTCTTGCACGATGGTAATGTGGAATTTATCCCGTACCGCACCAATGATTTCATCTCGCGCTGCCGCAAGGTCGGCATAGCTCTTGGCAGATTCGTTAATGAGCACCAGCGTATTTTTATCGTGCACTTTCATGCCATGCAGTACCTGGCCTTTGAAACCGGCTCGCTCGATCAGCCATCCGGTAGGGACTTTGAATGTACCGTCCGGCATGTCGTAGGTAGGAATATCGGGATATTCTTTTTTCAGCTCAGCGAGCTGCCAATCCTCGATGATGGCATTTTTGAAAAACGAACCGGTATTCGGAAGAATCTCGGGATCGGGAAGTTTGTCTTTTCGAATGGCAACGACGGCGTCGCGGATAATTTGCGGCGTATATATAGTAATGTTGTTTGTATCAAGATATGTTTGTAGGGCGGCATAAAATGGTGGCTCCGGCGCCGTTTTGTAAAGCCGGATGGTGATATTCGTTATGGCATATTTTCCGGCGGCATCCCCGCGAAAAATACTATGCCGGTAAGAAAAACCGCAGTCCGCATTTTGCAGTATGATAAACCGATCGTTCGGAATATCGTATGCTTCGAGCGACACCAGACTGTCGGCGATTTCTTGTCCATAGGCACCGACATTCTGTACCGGTGCGGCTCCTACCGTGCCGGGGATTGCTGACATCGCCTCTATGCCGGTAAGATTCATCTCCACCGTTCTTTTTACGGTTTCGTCCCAGTTTTCACCGGCACCGATTTTGAGTGTCGTTTGCCCCGGCTCGTCTGAAACGACCTCGAAGCCGGGAATCTTATTACGGATCACGAGCCCGTCAAACCCTTCATCGTGCACGATAACATTGCTGCCGCCTCCAAGAATAAACAGAGGAAGATGTTGAGTTTTAGCGTTGCGGCAGGCTTCCGCCAGTTCTTCGGGTGTGTGTACTTCGGTCATAAACCGGGCACTGCCGCCAAGTTTCATGGTGGTGTACTGCTTGAGTGGGATATTAGTATGAATGTCCATTTAGTATGATTATAGCCTCATCCTATGGTAATTGATACTTATGCAATCGCTATCGCGGATGAGACGATCTATAAAAAATGGCCTACTCTACCGTGATCGTGCCGTGCTGCGATGCGTCGAGATGGTTATGGAAGCCCCATGTACCAACCTTAACCAAAGTAAAAATCTTACTTTTACCGGGTGCAATGTCACCTTCGTTGAGTTCGGTGTTGTCGGTGTGAACCGGGTGCGGGTCGGAGTCGAAGTCGAGTTCTTTGTCGGAGTTATTTGAAACCTTGACGATCGATCCGGATTTTATTCTGTCGTTTGATACCTTGAAGAAGCTACCGTTATATGTGATGGTCGAGGCGACATCACCGCTCGTATTACTGTCGGACGATGAGGTATCGGTAGCGGCTGGGGCGGCTGTCTTTTTCGCCATCATGAACCACACGGCCCCTCCTGCAATAATGATGACGGCAACGACTGCAATGATTATCCTGCTTGTTTTGCTCATGATGTCTCCTTTTATGCTTATGCTGGCTTCATTATCCGCGTGCTTGGTGTACTATGTCAATATAAGGTAGGTACGGGAATGAACATTTTTACCACGGTTGAGTCATTTTTAAAAAGCCATTCGAACGTCGCGGCGCTTTTCCTTCGGGTAGGGCTGGCAATCGTATTTTTGTACGCAGCGGTCTCGTCGTTTATCAGCCCCAACGAATGGATCGGGTATCTTCCGGGGTTTTTACGTGACATCTTGCCGGTAACCGTGACGCTGGGTATTTTCTCAATTATCGAACTACTGCTTGCAGCGTGGCTTTTAAGCGGCGTGTATGTTCGGTTTGCTGCCGTGGTTGCCGCGGCTATGCTACTAGGGATCATCGTATCGAATATCAGTCTGCTTCCTATCAGTTTTCGGGATATCGGTTTGCTATTCGCCGCTTTAGCGCTTGCTTTCATGGATGATCGACAAGCTGCTGTAAAGTCAAAATAATTGCTTAATTATTAAAATTATTTTATAATTAACAGGATTTCCTTCAGGGGAAGATTGTAGTACATTTCGTTATCAACACCATCCTACACGGAAGGAACGGCCATGAGTCGTTTGATTCACGGGCTGGGCGCAGTCGTGATGGGCGTGGGGCTACTGCTCGGCGCGCCGTCACCGGTATCAGCGCAAACTGCCGTTTTGGACTGCGATGCCAAGATTCTCGACACGACCAACGGTCATGTGCTGGACACAGCGAAAGTGCTCGAGGCCATCGGGCGCCTGGAGCATGCCGGTGCCGACGTACGGGTACGGGCGTTCCAGGAGATACCGGGAGCACTCGAGACCTACCAGGCAAACCATGTTCGCGACTGCGCGACGTGGCGCGGGCCGAACGGCAACATCAAGGGTAACCTGGTGACTGTCATGTTCTCGATGGATCATCGGAGCGCCATCTACTACGGCGGCAATTTCTCGGATGAAGTCAGCGGAGACGTTGACGACATCCGCGGATCCGTCATGGGCGACCAGTTCCGTAATGGTGACTTCACTGCCGGGGTTGTCGACTCGCTCGACGAACTCACTGATGACATCACCCCGACGGATTGGGGAGGTATCTTCAGGTGGATTAGCATCGTCGTCGGGTCGATTTCCGTGCTCATTCTGCTTTTTTGGGGAGTGAGGCGAGCTGTCCGGCGTCATCGGCAGCGTGTTGCCGCTGAACAGCTACGCGTTGCCAAGTTACGTTCGGCACAGCGGACTGCCACTGCGCTGTACGAGCAGGTGGCATCGGCTTACGGTGAGATCGACACGCGGCGTACCGGGCTCGTACCGCATTTTCAGGTGGCCACCGGCGTTGTCGATGGTGCCCTGGAAAAGCGGCTGATCACTGCGAATAAGGCTGTCGAAGCAGGGTTCGAGCGTCTCACCAACGACTGGCAGGAGGCAAACACCGATCCCGCGAACGATCCCACCAAGGAGCGGACGCAGGAGGAGTACGACGCCAACGTCACCACATGGCAGGCGCTCCACGAATCATCGACACGTCTGCGGGAAGAGCTGGATGAGCTTTTCGAGGCGTGCGTGACCGCGAAACAAAAGTCCGAAGAAGTCCCCACGGAGCTGGCCAATCAGCGCCGGCTCATCGAGGAGCTCCGTTCCGCCCACACCCGGTTCACCGGCAAGGGATACCGGGCGGTCGGCGGGCAGTTCTTGGACACGGTGTCCGAGCGCTTCGAAGAGATCCAGGCCAACATCGATGCGCATCGGTACGACGAAGCAAGCGACGAGCTCCAATCCGTCGATACCGAGCGCACCGAGCTTCTGGGGCAGATCGACGACATTCCCCGAGAGCGTGTTCGCCTGCAGGGGCGTCTGCTGAAGCTCGAGGAGGCGTTCACCGGTTTGTCGGATCAGGTGTCAAAGGCCAAGGCAACACTTGCCACGGCCAAAAACACTTACTGCGCTGCCAACCTGGCAGTACCGCAAAAGGCTTTGGCGGAAATCCAGGCCAAGCATTCGCAGTGGGCATCGGTACAGAAGGCGGCGGAGGCGGCGCTTTCCATGGAGATTCAGGCGTGGGACAGGGCAGCCGGCCTTGTCGATGACCTGGACAGGATGAAGACTAAAATCGATACCGGATCCCAACTCATCGAGCACTCTGTCGAGGAGCTCGACGAGCTGGCGCGCTCTGCAGAGGGGCGGATCGACCAGCTTTCGACCGATTTGGAGGCTGCTCTCCAGAAGGTGAGTGGCTACAAAGGCAAGCAGGAGGACGTCAAGAAAGAACTCGAGGAACTCGCAGGCGGCGTACCCGAACTGCGTACGCTGCTTGGCAGGCCGAAGCCTGACTACCTGGCGTTCGACGTGCGGGTCGGGCAGATCCGTGCATCGATGGATGCGGTGCTGGTTACTGCTAAGGCGCGTCACGACAAGGCAAAAGCTGCTGCGCGCCGTAGCTCCTCGGGTTCGTACCGAGGAGGTTCTGGCGGCTTTGGTGGCGGTGGAAGTACCACTATCATCGGTGGCGGCTTCAGCTGTGGCGGAGGTAGCGGTGGTGGCTCTGTAGGTGGCTTCAGCTGTGGAGGCGGCTCCGCCGGTAGTTGGTAATTAGGTAGTGCTACGGCCGCGTTAGCGGCAAGTCGGGAGGACCGGCGGGCAGGCTGTGCTTGGTATCTTCGGATACTCAGCGCGGCCTGCCTTTTTCAACGGAAGGATAGGGGTGTAAAACGAACGATCTCTGTTATAATGGTATAGACTTAAGCACCCGTAGCTCAGTGGATTAGAGCACTGGTCTTCGGAACCAGGTGTCGTAGGTTCGAATCCTACCGGGTGTACCATGTAAAAAGCCGCTCTTTTGAGCGGCTTTTTGCATGGTGGTATAGTATGGATATGCCGCTATTTGTATTCTCAAAACTAGTTCGTGACAAAATCGTCGATCATCAGATAGCCTCCGGGGCCAAGCCTATTTTTCGTCGGTTGGATAGCAGCAGGCACAAGGAAGAGCTGGTAAATAAAATCATTGAAGAAGCGCGGGAAGTCGTCGGCGCGCCTGAGGCAGATATCGCGTCAGAAATAGCCGATGTCCAACAAGCACTAGATGATCTGAGGGAACTTTACGGTATTCCACAGGCGGAAGTGACCAGGCAGCAAAAGAAAAAGAACGATAAGAACGGCGCGTTCAAAAAAGGGTATTACATAGATACGGTCGAAACAGACGAAGGCAACGATTGGACGGCGTACTACCGAAAGAACGCCGATCGTTACCCCGAGATCACGCCGTAGTATCGTTAGCGTGGGTTGTATAGTATAATGAGTCCTAGTTTTATGAACGACTCTCTTAATGACATCGGCTCAAGATTTGCTAACGCACTGGCCGTCGCTATCACGGCAATCGATGATACGGCGTCGCATCAAAGTGGCCAGAAAGTCCATGTTTCAGGAGCTGGCCGTACGCTTACGTTTGCCTACGAGCAGCTACGAAACGCGGCGGAGTATGCCGAGGAGCATCTATTGCTTCAGCGTGCGATCCGCCGTTTTTATAAACGAATTTTTTTGTCGCGCGATGCCGGATATATGAAGGTAAGTGCCGAGGAGCTTGTCGTCGAGCTGACACTTGCCGGATACTTGGAAAACGATTCTATTTCGCTCAAGACGATCGAAGCGATCAATACGCTTGCCTCTGATTTTTTCGACGCCTATAAGAAGTACCACAAAGAAACATGGACGCTCGATGTCTTGGCGGTCGAGATCGAGCTGCTTATTAACAGCGACCCGCGCCAGGACGTCTTTACGCAGTTTGCTTACGATCATTTCGTCGCCACAGTCGATCGTCACAAGGCGCTTGGCGGCAATGTCGCCGATTTTGAAGTTTCGCTTTTTATCGCCATTCACCGCGCACTGCTTAAGTCGGACGTGGCCACTATTCGTACCGCACTTCTGCATCGTTACCAGCAAACGCCCATGACAGGTAATTACAGTGAAACGAATAAGATGATCGACCGCGTACTTGGTGCGGATGCGACCGAGAAACTCTTTCGCCTCGTTACCCGAAAGGGCGCGCCGTTTCGTATATTATGGCGGCTGATCGATGAGCACGAGGATGTCTCGAAGTTGCTACAAAACCGAGAAAGATTTCTTTCGAGCTATGAAACGCAGATCGCGAACGAGTACGCACGGATCGATAAGCGTATTACCCGCGGAATCGTAAAAAGCGTTATTTTTCTTATCATTACCAAGGTCCTTATCGGCGTATCGGTAGAAGTCCCCTACGATTATTTAGTGCACGGTATGATCCTATGGCTGCCGCTCGCCATCAACCTGCTGCTTCCGCCGGTTTATATGATCTTACTCCGCTTTACACTGACGCTTCCCGGCGATGCTAACACACGCGGTCTGGTAGACGCGGTCGATGAGTTGCTGTATGGAAAAGAAAAGAAGATCGTGCTTTCACGCAGCTCCGGCGGTGGCTTTGGAGCGGCCTTTAATGTGGTGTATGCCATTTGTTTCATAGCGATATTCGGTGGTGTCGGCTGGTACCTTTGGTCTCTCGGGTTCTCGTTGCTTCATCTGCTTATTTTCTTCGTCTTTTTGTCGACTGCCAGCTTTCTTGGGTTCCGTTTATCACGGCAGATCCGAGAACTTGAAGTCGTTGAAAGTCAGCAAGATGGCATCAGTCTCGTACGCGACTTTTTGTACGTACCGTTCGTAGCGGTCGGTCGCTGGATGAGTGAAAAATACTCCAAAGTAAATGTCGTCGCGATGGTGCTCGATATGGTAATCGAGCTTCCACTCAAAACCGTGCTCTATCTTGTGCGGCAATGGGGCGCATTCATTACGAGCAAAAAAGACGAGCTCTAGACAGAACGACCCCTATTTGTTATACTTTTAAAGTTATTTTGTTCCTCTCGGAGCAAACATACGGGCCATTAGCTCAGCTGGTTAGAGCACCTGCCTCTTAAGCAGGGTGTCCTGAGTTCAAGTCTCAGATGGCCCTCCATGAAATCATAATTTGCGAAATTGCCTCTTCTATCTCTTTGGGAGAGGCTTTTTCGTTGGTTCTAACCTTGAGGTAGGCTTTCTCAAGACTCGGATAGTCTTTTTCTATAGGAATTAACCAGCTCTTAGGGGTTAATGAGAGTTTATTATTCGTAAGTAGAAAGTTCGCACCTAAAGTTTGCAGAATGTCTCGTTTTACTTTAGGGTCGGTTGTTTCGTTAAAACGAATGCGGGCGTAAGTAGCAAAGTCAAAAACTTTTTTCGTAAGCTCCAGCCAGTCTTCGGCCCTTTTTTCTGTGCCACGCAATCCTTCATCAATATTTGCTAATTGGAATTTGAGTATATTACGCTGGCGCATGTAGTCTTCCTCGTCGACGATGCCGCGACTGAGTTGATCAGTCAGATTATCAAGCTGAGCTTGTATGCGCTTGCGTCCAGCCTGTTGAGATTGGTAGATATTTACGCGATCCTTTACCTCATTCTTATGGGTTCTCCGAAGGATTTTTAGTGCCATATCGCGAAACTCAGGAATGATAGTGTATTTCGCAAGTTCGGCTTCAATATCGCTTTCGAGCTGGTCGAGAGTGGTATATTTTACCTGAGTGCAAGGGCGGCTCAAACTTTTCCGAGTGCAGTAATAGTGAACGTAGGTCTTAAGCTTGCCCGTGCTTTTAATAAGCTTGGTAGTTGCTTTGGCAACGATCTGACAACCACAAACACCGCAGTGGATCATGCTGCCATAAGCAAAGTTATTAGCAGTAACGCGAGGCTTGCCGCGTTGACCCAGCAGCTTTTGGGCATAGTCAAACTCTTCGGGTGTAATCATAGCATCGTGTTTTCCTTTATGCCATTTACCATTATGTCGAATCTCACCTGCATAAAAGCGATTAGTAAAGATTGAGTAGATCATACTTTTGGGCATAGGCTTTCCGCCTGGCGAGTTGTCTTTGAAGGTTGTCTTCCTCGTAAGGTAGCCCCATTCATAGGTAGCCTTCCTCCATATCTCATTAGGACTGTATCCCTCGTATAAAAACATCTTCCACATCAGCTTTACCTGCTCGTAGCGTTCCATATCTTTTGCGGTATATGTGGCAATTTTATTACCCTTACGCTTAATAACGTTACCCCTATCGTCTAAGGAAGGAAGTTTAATATAGCCTTGTGGGACTTGACCTGGACGTTCGCCGTCCATGGCTTTTTCTTCCATGCCTTTACTGACGTCTCGTCCCTGTTTAGAGCTTTCGTATTGTGACTGACTCATGATGATTTGAAGCATCATGATGCCTTCAGGAGTATTTTCAAAAGTGTAGGCGCAGAATTTAAGGTCTTTGAGCTCCTTCATTCTAAGCATGTAGGTAACAGAGGCAGCGTCTATCTCATTACGGGAGATACGATTTGGATGCCAGGAGACGATCCCGTCAGCCTCTTTATTTTTGATTTTCTCGATCATTTCATCGAAGAGGGGGCGTCCAGGCTTAAAGGCACTTTTACTTTCCTCAACCCACTCAATAATATTTAGGTCAGGGAATTGTTCTTGGATTTTCCTCTTCTGTGCCTTATGAGAGAGCTCTTGCCTTTCCTTACGCTCTTCTGATTTACGGATATAAGCAATGTACTTTAGTGATTGTTTTTTCATGATGATTTTCCTATCCAATATGAGAGTATCCAGTCATATCTCGTAAGAGATTTGACGTCTATTCTCTTTGTCTTTTAATGAGTTTTTTAGTTAGTCTTATTTAGCGGACAATCATGTCACTACTAACAGACAAATATGGCTGCTCCTGGTGCTAATTAGGTCCAGGGGGGATGCCACAGTTGTCCCAGTCTATGAAGTCGGTAAGTCTATCAATACCTACCCCGAAATAGTTTTCGTTGGATGAGTTATCCCTTGGCCAGCGTTCTAAAAGCATTCGTTTCTCTAGGGAAGTAATGTTTCTTGTAACGCTTCTCTCTGCCAAGCCTGTTCGTTTAGCCAACGTCTTTATAGAAGGGAAGGGATTTTGATCAGCGCCCCATCGAAAGCTATCAATGTTTATAAATATGAGGAATTCCGTCGGAGTCATTCCTAGGTATGTGTAACCTTCGAGTAGTGCGTTTGGTACAGCCGTAAAGCCGCGTTCTGCAATCTCCAAGTTCCATTTGCTCTCAAAGCCCCAGAGCTCTTCGTGGGTAAGACTCATCGCCTCACCTCCTTGTTATGTTTTACGCTAAGTCTATCGAGCTCAGCCAATGTTATTGGCTGGTAGATTAGCTCGCATTGCCGCATTAATAACGAAAGCTCTCTCGTTGCATCTTCGTTATTAATAGTTTTGTCGAAATGCCGTGAGTACAGCATTTGGAATCTTTTAATATCAGAACGGAGTAATCTCATGATGCTCGGTTCCGTATTAATTGCTTGTTTTCTTTTGGGTTTTTGTTTTCAAAGGAGTGATATTCTATTCTCACCTTATTCCCCTTGATCAATTAAAAAGAAACCGCACAATTTGTGCAGTTCCTCCGTTTTTATTCTTATAGGGACTCCCTCAAGTCTCTATAGCGGTACCCCATCTCGGCGTCAAAGATAATTTACCAGTACTTTAAGTATACATGAGCGGAATGCAAAAAGCAAGAGTAATATTTTATAATATAGTTTTTATGTATAATAAAAATTCAATTCTAATCTGTTAAGGTTCAATAATCTCAAAATCATCATCAGTCCATACAAAACGACCAGGAAGAGGAGTGGCCAGCTCCTCCTCACTGTTCTCATCACTATTTTTCACTGTTAAGTTCACTGTTTTTACAGCTTCACCTCAATCTTCCTATCCGACCAAAAAGAAGGGTTGTAACGCAGCGTCAGACCCGCATCACCACTAGCCACCTCAAACACCAAGAATCCAGCCACCTTGCCGCCAGGAGCCAGCTCACCGCTACTTAAAGCACCCTCTACGCCATAAGCAACTGAATCCACATCTTTAATCACACCCTTAGAATCCTGAAGCTTCCAATCAAACGTATTGTACATAGCTTCGTTCTTAGAATTATTCTCAATACTTACTTGCACCTTTACAAATTCATTGCCAGCGTCAGGCTTCATAAACTGATTACCCGTATCCCAATTACGCTGCACGCTCACAACCGTTACCTTCTTTTCATCAAAAGCGATCATGTCACCAACCTTAAACGAAGTCTGCTGAGTCTTTTGCTCAGATGAGCTAGAACCAGATGACGAACCCTCTGTCAGCTTCGGTGCTTCTTTGGGTGATGCCGCGCTGACGATAATGCCGAATAATACGATAAGGCCAAGCCATACCCAGAAGCGTTTGTACCAAGGTTTTTTAATATTTTGATTCATATCCAATCCTTTCATTGATGACATTTGTAATCAGTCTACCACATTCGCTGACAAATGTAAGTGGTTGATTACATTTGTACTCAATAGGCTTAAAGTAATGGCCTCGATTGATCAAATATACAAAGAACTCGGAAAACGAATCGTAAAAGCTCGTAATGCTAAGGGTATGAGTCAAGAAAGGCTCGCTACAGAAAGCGGCATAGATCGTTCGCACATGGGCTTTATTGAGCAAGGGCGACGAAAACCTACTCTCTCGACTCTACATAAAATAACAGCCTCCCTTGGAATCTCTCTCGAACAACTCTTCAAAGGGTTATAATAAGCTTATGGAAGATACTATCCATGATGAAGTAAAGCCGCCAGAAGCGAGTAAGTTGGCTAAAGCGGGCCAGCTTGGCCTTGATGCTGCAAGTGGCCTTATCCCACTTGCAAGTGGTATGCTTTCGGCTGCTGCGTCTGCGTGGTCAGGGCATGACCAGGATCGTATGAATAACTTCTTTACCCATTGGATTCAAATGCTGCGAGATGAGATTTTGGAGAAGGAGCAGACGATTATCGAGATTGCACAGCGCATCGACCTTCAAGATCAGAAGATTGCAGCTCGAATGGATAGTGCAGCTTACCAATCTTTGCTGAAAAAGGCCTTTAGGGAGTGGTCGGCTGCCGAGAGTGATAATAAAAGAGAATATGTTCGTAATATTCTTTCAAATGCAGCCGCCACAAGCTTAGTGAGTGATGATGTTATAAAGATGTTTTTAGATTGGCTTAAGACATACTCGGAATTTCACTTCCAAGTAATTAGTGCAGTTTATGACAATGCTGGGATCACGCGTGGGGGTATATGGCGAAAACTTGGCAGGCAATCAGTGCGAGAAGACTCTGCTGACGCCGACCTATACAAACTGCTTATAAGAGACTTAAGTATGGGCGGTATTATCCGACAGCATGTAGAGCGTGACTACATGGGAAATCCTATTCGACAAGCGACCGTAAGGAGACCGAAAGGTTCTGGGCCGAAGCCTCCTGTTTCCGCATTTGACGAGAGTGAGTCTTACGAACTTACCGAACTTGGACAGCAATTTGTTCATTATGCAATGACTGATCTACCTCTAAGAATCGAAGCGCCTGAAGATGGTGTGGTTTGATGTTGTAGGTAATTCGCTGGCATTTATCGGATCAGTAATTCTTAGTGCCGATTTACTCAAAAGCAGGGAGCAGGTACAAGACGAGAACGCTACTTATTTTGATGCAAACCCCTACACGACAAAGAGCGGTCTTGAATCCATTCCGGCGTATCTACTCGCTTTTTTCCTCATTGTTACGGGGTTTGCCGTTACGCTTGGGGGAAATATTGGTGAGGCGACAAGCCTAGGTCTTTTTGACTCTATCTTAATAAGCTTTATGACTGCATTCGGAGGATATTTGGTCATCGTGCTCATCTACCGCCTCAATAGTCGTCGTCATCGGATTGCAAAAGCTAAGTTGAAGGTGAGAGTTTTCTATGAATCCGTTAAAAGCTTGGTTAGAAAATATGAAAAATACGTTCTAGGTCGACCCAATGAAAAGGCACTCTTTGCTGCCTATAAGCCAGGTGATATAAAAAGCCTTGAGGATAGGTTGGGTGATATGACGACGCAACCCAAGCACCACATGAAGGGCCTCGTCGCCTCACTTGAGAAAAAGAAGACGGCGAGTACCTTCGTGAGTTGCCTCCAAAGTTACCTAGAGGAGCAGGGTTACCCTCGATCTTAACTAGTGTGGCTTTCAGGGCAGCAATAATAGCAGCCGTTGATACGAAGGGAAGGCCAGCGTGCTTTTGCGGCTGTAACCGCTTCTGCACTGGTGTTGAAATAGCCCAGGGTGATTTGGTTTTCGGTTTCAGGAGGATGGCTGCAGCCTGTTGTGTGCACCTCATGATCTCCGTTTTCTTGTTCGTTCTTGTTAATGTAAAAAAATGCCATAATTTCCACTCCTAAATATTTTCTTTCATCCACTTGGTAACACTGCTCGGTAGGTTGTAGCTTCCCCAGCCAGTGCCACTAACGTTCATGACTAGTAATTTGTCATTGCTATCAAGATAGGGCTTTAGCTCATCACGAACGGTGCTCGACTGTTTGCTTGTCTTGATAAGCCATAGTGAGTATTCAGGTTTACACCAGCCGTCGTATGATTTGATTTTTTTGATAAGATCAGCATAGTCATCCGAGGTTTCGGGCGAGCCCAGATCGTAGCTGATAAGTAAAACGCTCATTGCTATTTTTATTCCTTTTCTGTACAATTAACTTACGTTATGAGTATAAGACGAAATGAAATCATACGTCAACAATAAAGTGTTGTAATTTTCCTTTTATAGGATATTAACAGGGGTAATATGGATACACTTCAGCATGTAGCAAAAGAAATTAAGGGCTTGAGAATGAGCGCAAAGCTCACCCAAGACGCCTTGGCAAGAGAACTAAAAGTTGCCACCAATACAGTATCGAGGTGGGAAACGGGTACTTATAAGCCTGATCTTGAAGACCTTGAGAGGTTGGCAAGATATTTTAAGGTCTCGGTTTTGACATTTTTCCCTGGGGAAGACCCTGCTACGAAACCCGAACTTCAGGCCCTCTTGCGTGCAGCGGGCAATTTGAACGCGGATGATCTTGAGGAGCTGCAACGTTTTGCTGAGTTCAGGCAGGCAAGGCATCTCTATGGAGGGGCTAAGACTACGAAGAGAGTTAGGAGCTAATACCACATGACCCCTCAAGATCATTACCAGTTGGCTCGACTAAAGGCGGGAGAGGTTAGGTCGCAGTATAATCTCACTACTGCGCGAGTCATGGTGAGCGATCTTAAAAAGATATATAAAGCCGAGGGGATCGACCGTGTAGACTATTACGATGGCTTCAAGAGTACTCGCATTCGAGGAGCGTATTTTAATGACGTAGCTGGTTGTTCAGTAATGATTAACAAGAAGCTTATTCGAGTACTTGACCCTAAGATATTCACTTTAGCTCATGAGTTGAAGCATCATCTGATGGATGAAGTACATGCAGTTTCTCTTTGCAGTAATGACAACGAGCACATTGTCATGGAGAAGGCGGCAGATGCGTTTGCAAGTGAACTAATTTATCCAACATCCATGTTTATTGCGGATATGCAGGCAAGAGATATTGGTAAAGGTATGTGTAGCCCTGAAGACATTGTCCGCTTGAAGCACGAGACAAGGACGACACTTAGTCATGCTGGTATTGCGCTTCGAGCGCAGCGGCTGGGCTATGGTCTTCCTGAAGCCTTTGGCGGCATTAAATGGGATACATTACGAGATGAGCTTTACCCTGAGTATCAGTTTTTTCGTACTCGACAGAAGATAGCAACAGCTAATTAATACGGGGAAGTACATGACGCAAGTAATTACAGTAAAAGAGGCGCGTAAGATTTTGGGCACCAAAGCTATCGGCATGAGTAATGACGAAATCCAACATATTATTTCTACGCTTCACTCCCTCGCAAGAGCTGCGATAGATGATGCTAAGTTAAAGTTGCGCAAAAAGAGAGACGCTAAAGAATTAGCTAATCTTATTCACGACATTTACCTTGATAAGAAAAGAGCTGAAGCTCGCTGATTTATTGGATCAGAGTGTAGTAGGTGCAGCCCTAGTTGCGATAGTAGCCACTATGGGCTTCGGTGAACTGAATATAAATAACCTCCTTGGAAGTGTTTTTGTTATGATTGAGATATGACTAAGTACGTTCTAAATTCTGGCGGTGTTAAACGATTTCCCGACCTAAAAAGAAAATTTCACCTGGAGCTTATAAAAAACCTAGGGAATAATCCTAGGATTCTGATCTGTACTTTTGCACAACCCCGCGAAGATTGGGAAGGAAAATTCCAAGGTTATTGCGATGCGATTGCAGAGGATTTGGCCCAGGGTACAACGCCTACTTTTGATTTAGCCATGCCTGATGATTTTGTCGACCAATGTAAAAAAGCGGACATCATCTATTTCAATGGAGGAGATGATCATCTTTTGCAGTACTGGATGAAGCAATACGATTTGCCCGAATTATTCAAAGATAAGGTTGTGGCAACAAACTCTGCAAGCTCTGATATGCTTTCGGCTCACTATTGGACGTGTGATTGGCGACAATGTGCCGATGGCTTAGCAGTTTTACCAATTAAGTTCATCCCGCACTATCAGTCAAGCTTTGGTCAAGATGATCCTCGTGGGCCAATAGACTGGGAGAAGGCTTATGACGAGCTGGCAGCCTATGGGGACACTACTTTGCCTATCCGTGCGCTTGAAGAAGGAAACTTTATTGTTTTAGAGGCTTAAATATGAGTGAGGATCAGACTGACAATTATGCAAAAGTTCTATGGGACTACCTGCAACTCCACGAGAATCCAGTAAAAAGTGACATCATCTTTTGTCTTTGTAGCCACGATACTCGAGTGGCTGAACGAGCGGCCCAGCTGATGCTAACTGGCCTAGGTAAATATCTGGTTTTTTCAGGCGGAGTTGGTAAATTAACCCAGGGTATGTTCAATAAGTCTGAAGCCGAAATATTTGCAGATATTGCTAAAGAGATAGGTGTGTCCTCTGAAAAAATATTAATTGAAGGTAAATCCACTAATACTGGTGAGAATGTTCGCTTTACCTACGATCTACTAAGGGAAAAGGGTGTAAAAGCTGATACTATCTTGCTTGTTCAAAAACCCTACATGGAACGTCGTACCTACGCTACCTTCAAGAAGCAGTGGCCTGATCCCGACGTAACGATTCAAGTTACTTCTCCGCAGATTAGCTACGAAGAATATATGAGTAGCGGCGATATTTCAAAAGATCATATTCTAAACGTGATGGTTGGCGATATGCAACGTATTCGCGAATATCCAAAACTAGGTTTTCAAATAGAGCAAGAAATTCCAGATGACGTTTGGCGAGCTTACGAGGAACTAGTGAGACTAGGATTTAGTAAGCATTTGATTGAATCCTAGTTGCGATAGCAACCACTATGGCCCTCCATGCAAAGAACATCGACATTTTCGCTACCGGTCGATGTTTTTTGTTTGGTGCCTATTTGCAAAAAGACTTCTCGAGAAGTCTTTTTGCTATACTCGGATTATGGAGGTCCGGAGTTACGACTACTTAAAGGTAAAAGAGTATACGTATTGGACACTGTATGTTCATAATGCTCAAAACTATCTCGGGCGTTGCTATATCGCTTTAAACCGCCAGGGAGCTTTAGATCCTTTCAGGGATACCACTCGGCACGAAAAGGAGGAACTGGAAACAATAATCTTGAAAGTCCAAAGGGTGCTGGATAAACTTTACCGGCCCGAACTTTACAATTATGCTAACTTTAGAAATACGTGGCTACATTGTCACTGGCATATTATTCCACGTTATAAAAATCCCCGTTTCGTTGAAGGCTATACATTCATTGATAAAAACTGGGGCAAGAACTATGCGCCCTATGACCGCAACTTTAAGATACCCGATAATTTACTAAAAACTATCAAAGAGAACATTAAGAAAGAAATCAATAATGAAGTTGAATCGTAACTATTAAGTGGTTGCACGAGGAGAGCTGGTGGGCGCACATAGTACCCACCAGCTTCCGCTAGTCCGTCCCCTCAGTTTTATCAGGTGAGTTCAGCTCTTCTTTGCGTTTCTTGGTGCCCTCACGAGCTCTGTCGATCAGTAGCTTGCGTACAGCTTCGACATCGGGCCTTTTTTCGTCAGGAGTGTTGGCATCGCGATCGGGCATATCTCCTCCTCGTGGTCTGCAAAATAATGCGTGGCTATTATATCACTTTATGCTGACGGCTGCTCGAACCTTAGTGAGGACCGGTCATTCTGGTGTGGTCTTGTCCTCTCTGATGGAAAAATCAACCGCCGAGTTATCGATCAACCTTTGGCCGTGTGCCTTTAAAGCCTGTTTCGCAAGATAGTGCTGTTTTTTGATTGTACCGACAGATTTTCCTTGAAGTTTGGCGTACTCTGAAATACTCCATCCGTCGTTCAATGCAAACAGAATATCCGCTTGGCTTTTGCTGCCTCGCAATGCATTTTTTACAAATGCAAGAAACTCAGGGCTGTAATCTTCGGCTCTTGCTGTTTCAACGGTTACCGGTGCGGTCTGCCGGGACGTTATACTAACCCTACCGTCCTCTGTGGAGGAGAGCTGTTCTATGCTTACGATGTCCGGCCGAACACTTCGCTCCCGATACATATCTATCAGTAAGTTGCGTGTCGTAGTGATGATGAAGTTTCTGGTTTTTCCGTTATTATTGAGCCGATCGAATGCTTTCCAAAGGCGAAGCACCACTTCCTGATAAATATCGTCGATATTGAGTGTTATATCCGTTTCTTTAATGGATGTGGTGTAACCGTTCATGATCACACGTATTGTCGACTTGATGAGTGTGTTATTGGTCTCAATGAACCGGGTAAATCGTGTGCGTTGTTCATCCGGATGTTCGGACGGGTCTTCGGGAGTATGAAATGAAGGATTTCGCACATGTTAGTTAATTATTAAAAACCATATATAAAATTATGTCAATGTCGGCGAGCAATTATAGTTGCTTTTATTAACAAAAAATTATATAATAATATAGGTTTGATTCTACGTTGAAAGGAATCGTCATGGGTAAAGCTCGTAGCGCCGGTTTCCGTCAGTTGCGCGGTGCCGGCTGGTCAATGGCCCTGCCCATTGCCGGGGTGCTCGGCGCGGTCACAGGGGTCATCTTCAGCAGTGTGCAGATCGGACTGCTTGTAGGCACAGCCGTGTCGACAGTGGGTCTCATGATCCTGTGGATCGGGTATGCGCTGGGTGACATCCTGGAAGGCTACTGGGTGACTCCGGCGGCACTAGTCGGCGTCAACATCGCCCTCGTCACCTACGTGCTGGGTGGGGACTGGAGAACGGTGCTGGTGCTCGCCGGGGCGGTGATCCTCCTGATCGCGTGCGTGGGTGCCATCGCTCGCACCTCGCGTGGGAACGGCGGCCTACGCATGTTCGCACGTCACTTGCTCGACAACCTGATCCCTGGTAGAAACTAGTGATCTCCTGTCAACTCGGCCACCGTGCCCGTCGTTCTCGGCGGGCACTTTAAATTAAGGCCTCGTCTACGCTGGTATTGCAAAAGCATTACTTTTGTGGTTAAATAAACATTGACTTCAATCACTTCTCGTTCAAGGAGAGTTTGATGAGTGTAGCTACAACAGCATTACCAAGACCCCTGGTCCGCCTCACCAAGGCACCGCACAGATGGCTGTGGAACAAGCTGCAGCTTCTCGTGTGGGCGTTGGTACTGGCGTATATCGGCATGCTCATGGTGGCCGGGTTGTACTACCTGGTGTTCCAGGTCGACCCGACCATGAACAGCATGTGGCATGCGGCAGTGAGCGACAGCGAGCTGCGCCACAACATCCGGGACATCGGCGAAGGCCTGCTCGGCGGCCTGTTGGCCCAGCAGGTAGTGTGGAATCACTACCGCAAGAAGAAGGCGCCAAACGCCATCGACCGGTTTGAGATGAGGCTGCACATTGCCAACGTCAAGGACGAAAAGCCCTTGTCGTTCTGGCAGCTGCTCGCTTCGCCGTTCCTCGCCATCCTGTACGCCATCCCCGGTTTTCTGATCGGTCTGCTGATCATCGTGATCATCAAGCACAACACCGAACACATGCAGGCGCTGGGGAGCTTCTTCCAGCAGACGGCCCAGAGCTACGTTCCCGCACCGTCGGTGTGGGGCAAGCTCGAAAGCGTCGTGACGGACGGCTGGGACAAGAAGTTGCTGGGCTACGGCGCGGCATTCTTCTTCGGCCGGCGCCCCGTCAAGGGCGTGTTCGACGACCTGCAGCTGTGGGTCGTCCAGCAGATGGTGTCTCACGGCAAGGGGCTTCGCGGCTTCCTGCCTCCCACGTTCCAGGCGCGCTACAACGACGTGCTCGAGAACGGGGTTGCGGAAGGCCAGGCGATCAACGCTCGCTGGGCGTGGTTGCTGTGGCCGCTGGGTGTGATCTCGATCGGTCTGGCGCTGTTCGGTGCCTACGTGATGATCTTCATCGCGAACGGCTGACACTGTTGTAGTTACTGCCCGCTGCAGTAGAAGCAAGATGCCTGTCGGCGTTCTTCTACCGGCGGGCATTTTGCTTAGTTGGTATAATGAAATAATAAACAAAGGAGAAGCAATGTGCCGGAATATCAAGACATTATTTAATTTTGATCCCCCAGCAACAGATGAAGAGATACGTGCAGCTGCACTGCAGTTCGTTCGGAAGCTTTCGGGGTTTCACGAGCCTTCGAAGGTAAACGAAGGAGCGTTCAATAAGGGCATCGAAGATGCTGCAAAAGTAGCAAGAGAACTTATCGATTCGCTCGTAACTCAGGCGGAACCACGAAATCGCGAAGAAGAGGCGAAAAAGGCACACGAACGTGCACTAAAAAGGTTTGGGGCACCTGCTTCGTAAAAAATACCCGGAAAATTTCCGGGTATTTTTATTAGGCTGCCGATACTGGCGGTTTTGGGGCGCCCGTGTCGTCATCTTCGTCGGTCGGTGCTTGATCAACTTGCGGAGGAGCGACGGGAGCTGCCGTTGCTGGCGCTGCGGCCGCTGTAACCGAGGCTGCACCCTGCCAGGTCGATTTATCCACGGCCAGCCATATGTACCATACCAGCGGTAAAAAGATGGCAAGCAGTACGAACGCACCATCTTTGCCAAGTTTGAGTCCGATGTTATACATCGCGATGTACATAAATACGATCGAAACGATGTTAACGATCGGAAGAATCATAAGCACGGCCCAGAATCCCTTCTGCTCACCGAGTTCAAGCAGTACCCACATGTTGTATATCGGCACCCACGCCTTCCATTGTTCAACACCTGCTTTTTTGAAGATACGGCCAAGAAGCAGCGCGTGTACTACGTATGCCGCGGCAAGTATGATGATCATAAATAGCAAAAAGAACACCGCCGCAGCACCTGAAACGGCAGCAGTAGTCGTAGGATCTACGGTCGACGGATCATTCATATACATGTTGTCGGGCATTGTTGTATCGTAATTCATGTTTTCCCCTTATGTTACTCTTTAGGATTTATTGTAACACGATGATAAAATAGAGCATAATGGCAAAATTACTTAATGGTTCGGAGCTTGCTTCGTATATAAAAGAGCGTCAGGCGCGGCAAGTTCGTGCGCTTCGTCAGGCATATCATGTGTTTCCGAAACTCGTGATTATTAAGAGTATGCACGCCTCGCCCGTTATCGATACGTACATTCGTATGAAACAGCGTTACGGCGAAGATATCCTTATTGAAACACATGTCGAAACGCTGCCCGAGTCTGAAATGCCTGCTATGATCGAGCATCTGAACGATGACCAGATGGTTCATGGCATCATTGTTCAGCTGCCGCTTGACGATCCTTCCCGGACGGATGATATCGTGGCTGCCGTATCGCCCTTAAAAGATGTGGACGGCCTAGGGGAGCATCCGGCATACGATAGTGCGACGGCCACCGCTATCAACTGGCTGCTTGCGGGGTATGGTGTTGATTTAAACCGCAAAAAGATAGCCATCATCGGCAAAGGACGGCTGGTGGGCGGGCCGCTTGCGAAAATATGGCAACGCAGCGGCTATGATGTTACTGTGTTTGGTAAGGCCGACGAACTTACGCCGACGCTCAAAAGTAGCGATATCATCGTGACGGCTACCGGGGTGCCGCGCCTCATTAAGAGCGATATGATACCTATCGGTGCCACGGTTGTCGATGCCGGTACGGCAAGTGAAAGCGGGGAGATCGTGGGGGATGTCGATGAGGCCGTCCGCATGCGTGACGATCTTAAAATAACACCCGAAAAGGGTGGCGTCGGTCCGCTTACGATTACAGCACTGTTCGATAATGTTATCGCCTCGGCACAAAAAGTGGCAGAGGCTCAAAAACAGAACTAAGCGATATTTAATGCTTCTTTGACACGTCCGACTACCTGACGTGGCGTAAGATCAGCCTTTACTATGTAGCTATGAACGTCAAGCGTTTTTAGCGATTTAGGCGCCTCCTCTTCACCTAAATTGGTCAGTACGATGACCGGTATGCTTTTACCCCAGGTGTGTGAGCGAATTTCTGCCAACGCCTCGGCACCGTTCATTCCTGGCATTTGTACGTCTAAAAGAATGATATCGGGTTTGAACTCTTGAGCTAGCGCAACACCCCGCTTACCGTTGTCGGCAAGCTGAACGTCAAAGCCGTCGGCTTCGAACTTCATGCGGTACATTTGGCTAATAACAGGATCGTCTTCGATGATTGCAATTTTTGTCATATGATTAAGGCGTTATTTTGGTGATGATATCGAGCCCTTTCTCTACATCTTCAATAGTACCACCATACGAAATCCGTACAAAGTTCTCTTTTTCAGAGAAAGCACGTCCAGGGAGGAGTAGTACTCTTTGTTCCAGGGCCTTTTGTACGAATTGCATGTCGTCCATCCCTTCCGGTACTTCGAACAGCGTGTAGTACGCACCTGCGCTGCCGTGAATCGTGTAACCTGCAGCGGACATCTTGTCTATGATCAGCTGATTTTTCGCGGCGTATTCTTCGTGCTTCGGGGTAGGATGAGCAAGTGCTTCGATAGCGGCATATTGAGCGATCGAAGAGGCTGAAAATACCGTATATTGCTGTATTTGATTAATGGCGTCGATGACATCGCGTGGTCCGCAGGTATAGCCGACCCGCCACCCGGTCATGGTGTGCGATTTAGAAAAGCCGTTCATCGTAATGGTGTCTTTGTAGATGCTTCCAATGCTGAAGTGCTCACCTTTGAATACGAAACTCTCGTAAATCTCATCGGAAATAATGAGCGTACCGTGTCTGCTTGCGATTTCTGCCAGCTTTTCAAGGTCTTCACGCGGGTATACGGCTCCGGTAGGATTATTCGGCGTGTTAATAAGAATAAGCTTTGTCTTGGCAGTGATAGTCTGATCTATCGCTGCGAGATCAAGCTGAAAGTTAGGGAGAACCGAGACCCGCTTGACAACAGCACCCGTAACGATCGGCAAATAAAAATAGGGAGAGAACCCGGGGTCCATAATCATCACTTCGTCGCCTGGGTTAAGTACGGCGAGATATACCGAAAGAAGTCCGGTAGCAAGCCCAGGCATCACTGTTACTTCATCCTTTGTCACGGATATATTATTATCGCGGGCGAATTTTCCAGCGAGCGCCTGGCGCAATTCGGGTATGCCGTTCGCCGGTGCGTAAGACGTTTTATTTTCTTGAATAGCCCGAATGCCAGCATCTTTTATGTAGTCCGGCGTTTCGCCGCTGGGCAGCCCGACGCTCAGGTCAATTGGATTCTTTACAGATAATTGCTTTTTGAATATGTCCTGATATATTGAGCTGTCAAATCCATGTAGCCGCTTTGCAGTACGTTCCTCGTGCATAATTACCCCCACCGGTTAATTGTTAACGTGCACTATTAATCTTAACTAAGTATGAAATTTAAGAAAAGTGTAATAATGGCTACACCGTGTCGATTTTATACTTGTAAAAAGTTATTAAAAGTGGTATGATTATTATATCGTGACCGATGTAGCTAGAGAGAATGTGCCAAGGAGATTACCTGATATTTCTGAGGTTTCTTCGGTTGATTCGTTTGAAGAGCTATATCCAATCCCTCAGCTCATGTCATCTAATGATAAGCATTTTACTGAATATGCTAGTGCAACCAAAGTAGCCGCCAAAGAACTCCACACGAGAGTGTATCTGGAAAAGGGATTTATTACACCCGACGATCTCAATAGCGACGGTGTATTTACAGACGAATATAGTGAACGTGCAGTATATATTATTGCACACAGCAAAAATCGTCGATCGGCGTGTCGATACTTTCCTGCTTCGAGAAAAGATGGCCTCATGTCATTACCGACACCCAAGCACTTCTCACTTGATCCAGAGACAATAAAAGAAACTGCAGGGGTTCGTCGCCTGACAGACATAAAGGCGAACGAAGTTATAGAAGTCTCAGGACTTGTATCTGTGAAAGAGGGTGATGATCTGCCAGACGATAGAGGGGAGCTTAATGCAACTCGACTTGTATATGCTCAAATACTTCGTGAATCTCTTGATGCAGGTCACAAGCTATGGCTCTTGAATACTCATGAATCACTCGTCAGATCTTTAAAGATGCTTGTTGGTCGGGAACAGGTTAATGTTCTTGGTGAAGTAAGGGATTACATGGGATCACCAACCGTGCCTGTTGCTATTAACCCGCAAGAGGTTGTGCGTGCGGCACTCGAGGATCAAGGTCGGTTAGGCGACATGAAACGAGAATACCTTAAAGAGACACTTAAGGGCGTAAGCGACCGTCATCTACCGGATGATATCCTGGCGCTTCTTGATAAAAATGATATTGCGTACGAGAAGAGCTCCAACTTGCAGCGATTACTTCGTAATCGTAAAGCTTTAGCTATGGCGGCCTTAAGTGGCTATGCACTGGCCAGGGCTGTACCAGTGGCTAATGTAGACGAATTTCATGGCAGCGCTGCCATATTCGCAGGAATAGATCTCGCTACAGTTCCACCGTATGCCTGGGGACTGGCCGAAACAGTAGCCGGTAAAACTATAATAAAACGATCACTCGGGGCTGTAGCGGCTGCTGGAAGTTTCGCTGCGCCTTACGCATACTTTTGGGCTGAGGGACATGATTATCCGGCTTATGTGAACTTTGTGGTCGGTGGAATAGTAACTGCTGCGGCGGGTCTTGAAGCACGTAAATATAAAAAAGAAGAAGCTCTCAAGAAGCATCTTTTTGAATAAGCGTAAGTAGTTTAAAGGATTCCTTTACTGTATACTGTGCTTATGCTAGTTGAGCTTCTTTTCTTTGTTCCAGTAAATGTTATAGCTCTTACTATCTTACTCATCCTCTCTATAGCTCGAACCGTACGGATATCTCTGCGCCTCACCCTAATTACAACCATATTCTGTCTTACGTTATGGCAAGACGTCGTGTTTGTATCTAATCACGTTACGGAGCATGTCCTATTTCTGAGTAACTTTGTATTTGTATGGCCTACGCTGGCGTGTTTAGCCTTTTTCTCGTTTATCTATCAGTTAAGCAGACATAAAAGCCCTGATTCACGTTTTGTCCGTAATGTAACAATAACATCTAGTTGTCTTGTGGTTGGAGGCTCACTCGTTCAGGCGGCCGCTCTTCTTGTTATGCAAATATTTATATCGGGTGCCACTCCTGAAAGCCTCGTAAGGGGTCCTGGATACATTGTATATATTGTAGGCCTCGTATTTACTTTGACGGCTGTTATTGGCTTTTTATCACTTTCTGTAATTTCTGCTCGATCGAAACAAAGCGAATTTAAGCCGCTGTTCACTGTACTTATCACGGTTATTATAGCTACGTTTTATGGATTATTTTCTAACGTCCTTGTGCCACTACTTACAAACAGCCAGACATATGCCAGTATAGGTATTCTTACCGTCGTCATTATCGCCGTTGGTTTTACGTTGAGTATCCTAAGGGATCGTCTGTTGGACATAAAATTTTACGTAGTTCGGACGGCTACCTATCTTTTATCACTTGCAACGCTTGTTATTATTTATAGTTTCGCAACATTATTACTTTCTAGATGGATTTTGGGTTATGCCGTTCCATTGTCGCAAGGAATTATAAATGTGGCGATAGTTGCTACGTCTGCGTTTATATTCCAGCCTATTAGGAAATTTTTTGATCGTGTAACTAATAGGATATTTTATAGTGACACGTATGATTCAGATAGCTTCTACGCCCAGCTCAACAGAGAACTATCAGCGACCAATGACCTTACGGCACTTTTAAAGAGGACATCTAGATTTATCGCGACGACGTTAAAGGTAGAGCAAGTTTTCTTCTTTGTTCCTTATCATGTGCAAGAATATACCTTCATAGGTACACCTGAGCACACGAAGCCAGATAAGACATCGGTCGATAAATTAGATGCGTATTTTGCGGCTTATCATAACGATGTCATTTATGTTGAGGCTCTCTCCGATAGAGAGCCTATTAAAAGTCTACTTAACAAACTAAAGATCGCTATAATTTTGCCATTACGTAGTACTAATGGCTTAATGGGACACCTCTATATAGGAGAGCATAGAAAAGGAAAGTTTAGCTATCGTGATATAAATGTTTTAAAAACTATATCTGATGAGTTGGTCATTGCTATTCAAAACGCTCGATCTGTACAGGAAATTAAAGAGTTTAATGCAACGCTGCAACAACGTATCCAAGATGCAACGAAAGAGCTTCGTACAAGTAATGCTCAGCTGCAACGTCTCGACGAAGCTAAAGACGAGTTCGTTAGTATGGCATCGCACCAGCTTCGGACGCCGCTTACGAGCGTGAAAGGGTATATCAGTATGGTGCTTGAGGGTGACGCGGGTAAGATCACATCTACTCAGAGACAGCTACTTGGTGAGGCATTTACCAGTAGCGAACGCATGGTACATCTTATTAATGACTTCTTGAACGTATCTCGTCTGCAAACCGGAAAGTTCGTAATTGAAGAGAAGGCAACCGATCTTTCAAAGGTCATTACGCAAGAGGTAGAAAGCCTACGGACAACGGCCAAGGCTCACGACCTTACCATTACCTACCGCCAGCCATCTCATTTTCCTATTTTATACCTGGATGAAGGGAAGATCCGTCAGGTGCTCATGAACTTTATCGACAATGCTATCTACTACTCGCCCGAAGGTTCGACCATCACGGTCAGTCTTGCGAACGAAGAAGGATTCGCTGTTGTGAAGGTAAAGGACGAAGGCATAGGGGTGCCGGAATCGGAGCGTGCCCATCTGTTTAGTAAATTTTTCAGGGCGTCGAATGCACGAAAACAGCGTCCGGACGGCACCGGCGTGGGGCTGTTTCTTGCGAAAAAGGTCATCGTGGCCCAGGGTGGGTCGATGGTGTTTGATTCAAAAGAAGGCGAGGGAAGCACGTTCGGATTCCGTCTGCCAATTAAAAAACTAAGCAGCCCCAGCGATAAGTCGGATTAATTCGATAATAAGAATAATGACAACGACTGCCACGCCGACGCCAATCGATACTGGTTTTGCGAATTTCTTTTTCTCAAACCACCACTGCTGGTATTTGTTACGCTGTACTGCGCTCAACCGTGTGACGGTAGGGCGGGTCGTGGCTGCGTCGCTTCCGCGGTAGACTTTGTTTCGCTTCTTTTTTTGCTTGGCCATAGGTACCTTCAGTATACCAAAAACCACCCCCGTGTAAAACGGGGGTGGTTGGGCGAGGCTGAATCGCCAAGATATTGAGCGGTCAGTCTCTAGTTTAGCGCACGTCGGCTAGCAATGTAGTAACCGATAACTGCTACCAGTGAACTTGCACCTACAAGGGCGACGATTCCGTCACCGGCACCAGTGTGAGGAAGTTCGGCTGGGGTTTCAGCACATTCGCTGCTGTCTTTTGGCAGGTTTTCCTTGCCTGGGACAGTACAGTTTTCACAGCGGCTGTCGCCGGTTGGAATACCTGGCTTACATTCGTTAGGCTTACATGTCTTGCTTACCTCAACGTTTGCCGTGTCGCTTTTGCCACCGTTATCCGTTTCTGCAGTCGCAGTGTTGATAAGGGTGTTTACCCCACACTTTTCAAGCTTAGTGTTGTCGCTTACTTTCGCTTTGAATTTCACGTATGCGGCACCACCTGGAAGGTAAGAGCCTACGTTGATTCCGCCGGCAACGACATCGTTGCTCGCAAGCGGCTTCCACTGGTTGTTGGTAGCCGAGTTAGAAACCTGAGTACTACCGTTGACGTAGGTAAGGCCTGCAGGAAGTTTGTCTTTGATGACAACGTTATTCTGCTGAGTCGTACCGGTGTTAAGGTATTTGATTTTGTATTCGACTTCTTCGCCTGGAAGTGCCATGACACTTTCGGCGTACTTGTTTTCGCCGCTCTTTGAAACCGTTTTCTGGATTTCGAAGTTTGGCTGGTCTACGTGAACCTTAAAGGTAACATAGCCGGCGTATTGGTTACAGCCAGGAAGTGTACCGTCAAGAGCGTCGTACCCAAGTGGCGTACCGGTAGAAAACAGATTGTCTGGAAGTACCTTACCGTTGATTGCACCGTTGTTGTGAATGGTTGCAGAGCCAGGTACGAAGCTAAGGGCGTAGTTGCCGCTTGCGCTTCCGTAGGCTTCATCCCATACCTGGGTTGGGTTGGCGTTTGAGGCACCGACGAAACCGGTAATGCGGGCTTTTTCGCCGGCTTTTACGCTGGCTGGCATCTGTACGCGCATAAACGCATCTTTAGCGATACCTTGGTAGTTGTGCGCAGCATCGTTTAAGTTCGAGCTGGCGTTGTTGTGGTAAAAGACAAACACGGTGTAGTCTTTACCGGCCTGAAGAGGGACATCCTCAGTGTAGGCACTGTCGCTTGCAGCCGAGTCCTTGATTTGGACGAAGTTGCGCTCATCACCATGCTGAGCATTATTGGTGATTGAGTTAAATGTTACATATGGGGCAGGGTGCTCCACTGTAAAGGTTGGTCGGTCTGGACCCCAGGCAAATAACCCGGCAGGAACCAAAACCGCAGCGGCGACTACCGCAAGGGCAGCAGCGCGTTTTGGTGCACGCCTAATGGCGGCGATTAGTTTTTTCATACACACTCCTCGTATTGGCACTCCACGTAGCCAATGTTATTAGGTTTGATCAATATTATATCACAATGAATTAAAATTGTAAATACTTATGGTTTCGTGCGCTATTAAGTTGTTAATGAACTAAAATCGGAGATAAATCGGATCATTACAAGACATGGAACTGCCAAGGAGCAGTCTCGACCGTAAGAACGAAATGTTCTCTAACGGGAGATAACTCCTTGGACTAAAAGCATACGACAAAAAACGGGTGAAGTGGTGGCGGAACGTGCTGTTCCGCCACCACTTCCTGCAGGAAGTGACTACTTCTTGGCAGCCATCTTCTTGCGGAACGCACCCGCGGTGAGCATGGCCGGGATGGCGAAGAACGCCGCGAGGGCGTTTCCGTTGCCGTCCGGGTCGTGATCACCCGTGCCGGGCTGTTCGGGGGTGGACCCCGAACCCGGTTCCTGCGAAGGAACCGTGCGCGTCGGCAGCGAAGTCGCTTCCGGCGCGTCGACACCACTCGGCTTCACCGAGGTCCCCGCGGGATTGGTTTCCCGCGTAGCGGTGCTCTCCGGCTCACTCGGGGGCGAGCTGACCGGCGGCTTGCCGGTCGGGTAGGGCACCGACCCCTTGGTGGGGGTGGTCTCCGTCGTGGTCACCGGCGTCGTCGTGGTTGTCGACGGCGTCGTTGTCGTGGACGTCACCGGGGTGGTGGTCGTGGACGTGGAGGTGGACGGAGTGGTGGTGCTGGTCGACGGCGTCGTGGACGTCGTCTGGGTGGTGGTTTCCGGCGTCGTCGTGGTGGACGTCACCGGGGTCGTCGTCTTCGGAGTCGACGGAGTACTGGGGGTACTCGGCGTCGTCGTGGACGGCGGCGGGGTGAGCGTCTTCGGCGGCTGCGTGGGCGGCACCTCGGGCTTCTCGGCGGCGGGAACCGACGAGAAGAAGAGTTCTGCTGCCTGCAGGTCGCAGAGGACGCGGAAACGCCGCAGTGTCCCGTCGTCCAGCTCGGCCACGAGGGCCTTGCCGAGGGCGGGCTGCGTGTGGAACTTGGTCAGCGTCGGCATGACGCTCGGGTTGGCACCCGGCAGCATGCCGAGGGAGTCGTACTTGACGGCTCCCGCGTCGACCAGGGAGAACTTCTTGATCTTCCCGTAGACCCAGTTGATCGCCCGCTGCCACAGGTTGTGGTCGTTGACGTACGTCTGGGCTTCCGCCTGCACCGCGCTCTGGTCGAGCTTGGTGCCTTCCGCGATGTAGTGTTTCGTGATGGCGAGCCAGAGCGGGTCACAGTACGCCTTGGTGGCGAACCGCTGGGCACCCGCGCTGACGTCGCTGACCTCGACGACCGGTCCGAAGTTGTGCGTCCCCTCCTGCGCCTCGTAGGCGTAGTAGCGGACGTCCTTCGGGCAGTCCTGTTCGGTCTGTGCCGGCGGCACGTCGCTCATGCGGATGCTCGAGAGCACCGCGAGCTTCTGGATCGCCCCACCCGGGAGGGTGAGCGCGACCTGCTCGGTCTGCACCGTCATCACCGGAGTGGCGACGACGGCACCGAAGAGCAGGGCCACGGCACTGACGCCGAACGCCGCGCATGTTACGCGCCACAGTTTGACCCGTGGTACGAAGTGCATGGCCAGGGCCACCAGGAACGTGATCCAGAAGGTCAGGGTGACCCACCAGGCCGGATCATCGAACTCGTTGATGATCAGCCAGACGGCCAGCCAGAACGTCAGGAACACGACGGTGCTGTACCTCTTGATGGCGGCGAACACGGTCGCCCCCAAAAGAAGCATGATGATAAGCCATGTGAGCATGGCTCATCACCTCCTTTCCTTAGGGGTACGACCCCCTTGTCGGTTTTCGTTGTATGCCCCACAGTCAGACTGCAGGATGATAAGTAAGAAGAGTTCCTACGCATCATTCTGCAGTCTACTGAAAAGACATGTGCTGTAATGATCCGATTTATTAATGAACCCCGCTTGATCACAGTCCTCACACTAAAATCAAGTGAACGTATTGCAGTATATCACAAATTTGATAAAATGTCAACACTTCTAAGGTGTTCGACCCACGTATTCATGATGACATCCTTGATTAAAATACAGGGGTCTGGTAGTATGTGTGGAGTGATTTTGGCTTGTAGAGCTGTAATTACTAAAATAAGACGTCTCATATCTTCGATATGAGCCTCAAATTTTCGGAAATGAGTAAAAATGAGCAAGCTAATTTTTTTACTGCATTCCACTCAAAATTTGGTCTCATCGTCTAACGGTTAGGACACCAGGTTTTCATCCTGGCAATCCGGGTTCGATTCCCGGTGAGATCACCATGACATTATTCATCCATAATAAAAAGAATAAAAAGTTCCAGGAAATATTCTCTGGAATTTTTTATTTGCTACCTCATCTCTGCAATATTGGTATTCGATCCCCGTTAGGCTACTATAGTTATCATGCCAAGGACAAGCAATACCGAGCTACCATCCGCAAGCGAGCTATGGGATATTCTTGCAAAAGAATCCCAAAGACTCGCCGTTCATTATGACTATCTGAAACTTCACCCAGATATCTTTGTGCCTTTTAAGCAATTGTGTCGTAAATACGGGGCGGAATGTGATTGGGTGAATTTATACGAACAGATAGATCTCGTTGAGCTAGATGCGCGTTTGTCGGCATGCTTTGACAGGCTTGAGACAGGCATGCTCAATAAAACAGACCCTCTTCACGTAGCCGTTTATGACAATCTTGTTTTAAATAAAGAGCCGAAAAATGCTGACGCGATATTCGTCTTCGGATCTCCAAATGATGTGAGAATACGAAAAGCCATTGAGTTATATAAAGGTGGATTTTCGGATAAGATCGTTATAAGTGGTCACGGACCTTTTTATGCGAGTCATACGCAAAATGAAGCTGAGCGAATGGCTAAGGTGGCTTTAGACGAAGGAGTTCCAGAATCAGCATTGCTGCTAGAGCCGATGGCCATAACTATACCGGATAACGTAAAACGTACCCTTGATTTGTTTGAAGGCATTGGTTTTAGGCCGGCAAAAATTAATTATAGTTGCATCGCCATTTGCGCTGCGTCGCTGCGAGATGGATTGGTATAAATTCACACCATGGGCAATCAGAACAATACCAATTGCCTCTGACTCTATGTCGTACGATCTTACTAAAGAGGGATGGACAACAACTTCCCGTGGTATCAGAGTCATCTTAAATGAGTACGCCAAGCTTGTCTTTGAAACAAAAATGGATTTACTGCGTCGTGAACGAAGTGTCTAGCCAGTTATTGGGCTTGTTGTTTATGCGTAGCTAATGATTAGCTCGTTTGCGTGTATACAGAAGTTATAGGTCTACGGGTTCGCGGTACAGAATGAACTGACCGTTTTCTTCTCGTCCTTCGTTGATCCAGGCCTGACGGATAGTGGCTTTAAAGACAGTAGTAATAGCGTCGAGCTGCTGCACGGATTCTAGGGTAAAATATGGCACACCTTGATGTCGTTCAATGAGCTTGGCCATGGCATACTTTATTTCATCGGGATCGGTTACTCTGGCGGCGTCAGCTCGAACGTATACACCGGTGCCTTCACCTGGTCCGACGCTCGAGTCGTATATAACCAGATAAGCCTTGCCATTCTCCTGGATATTCTGTCCATGCTGGCTTGTAATAGCAGCACACCAATATATGGTTTTTGACTCATTGTCATAAGCTATGAACTGGGGGGCGGCCCAGGGCAGGCCTTCTTTGGAAGTAGTGGCGATTGTACTGTATATATTGCTCTTTAATATAGCCAGGGCGGATGCGTGATGATCTTTCATAGTATAATTATACGAGATTATTAATAGATCTTGAGATGTAGACGAGTATTGCATGATCTCCTGTTGATTGTAGTGTTAAAAATAAAAAAGCCCTCTTAAGAGGTGCGGTCAAGGGTGGGGACCAGCCCGGGGCGTTGGCTCCGGGCTGGCTGCCCTCAGTGGAACAGTGACATGAAGCGGCTGAACAGCATCCGCCGCGGAGTGGGCGGGGCCGGGATGAAACGGACGGCGAATCCGTCACCGTTCGGGCTGATGCGGGGCGGTACCGTCAAGAGACTCCATGTGGCGATCTGGCGACCGAATCTCGGGTGTTCGAGCACCGCGCCCTCACTGGTGAAGCCCACGAAGCGACCGGCGAGCGGGAAGATACCGCATGCGCCGTGTTCGGCAACGTGAAGCACGTGGATCCAGACCTCCTTGGTGTCGTAGCCGGAGTCGACCAGCTGACACACGTCGGTAACCAGCTCGTTGGCGGTCAGGCTCAGCCCGTTACTGAAGCGTTCGATGAACTCTTGGGGAGTCACGATACGGCTGCCGGGGAGCGACGACGTCGAAACGGTCCGCGGGATGGTCATGATGTTCCTTTCTGAGGTGCGTGCCTTAACGCCACAATACGGTAGAGGTAAAGCTATACTAATTTATATAATAATAAAATAAATATGTCAATATTTTCGATATCAATCTTGACATATTTCCAGTAAGATTTAAGGTGTAAAGTGGGATTTTAGGATACTTCTGAATGTGTCGAAGGGATGTAGAAGTACATGCCAATCAATCAGCCTTATATGCCGTCGGTATTGCCGCCGCTTGCAAAAGTGAGTCAACAATGGCAAAAGGCACTTGATCAGGCGCGGCCATACCTCTTCAACGCTGCATATCAGGTAGTCGAAGCGTATGCTGAACATCGTTGGAATATTCTGATATGCGATGATGCAAGCGCACGTTTACCGGCCGTTTTTTTCCGAGAAGTACTCGAATTGTCCGGATACAAGGTGCCACTCGCACACATTTGTGCCAATGCGGTCGGACGCGCTCAGACGGATCGTGAGGTTTACCGCGCCTATGCCGGTGAGCTTCTTGGCAAGGTTCCTGACCCAAGGCCTCTACTGATAACGGAGTCCGTGGGGGATGGTAGCGGGCTGAGGTATCTCTTGAAGCTTTTTTGTGAGATTACCTCAAAGGTGGATGTGATCGTCGTGGCATCCTACTACCAGTTGCCGTCGTCCTTCGGCGATGTGTATGTCGGAGGATATGGTGCCCCGTTTGCGGTACGGATCATTCACGATACTTTTGAGTCTCTGCGCGTGACATCCGCTCAGTGTGATGTCAGTGAAGAACCGATTCCGGGTGCGCTACTTGCAGGAAGGCAGTACTACCCGCTTCCCGGTGAACCGTTTATCCGTCCCACAGATGACCCTCAAGTCCGGACGCTGGCCACGCACTGCATCGGGCGGATGAAGGCGCTTGCGGCCGAGTATTGTCGTATTGCAGCCGAGGAGGTCAAATAGGACCCATGTAGCTGGTCATTAATACGCTGAACCGCAGAAGACACTGCGGTTCAGCGTACCTACCAAGAAGAAAAAGTGCCCTGCCGAATCACAGCAGGGCACTTATGATTCAGCAGGGCATTATGCAGGAGATACTACGTCGTCCAGTTGAGGGAACCGCTTTCGGACCTTCGCGTCGTAGTTGACACGTGCGACTCGATTGTCGCGCAGCTGCCTCTGGAGTTGCAGCAAAACGGCCCGGCTGAGCTCTGGATCGGATTTCTCGTTTTCCAGTATGTCGTAGCACATCCGGCGCTGGAGGCCAGTGCTTACCCAGTAATCTCGTAGTGGCTCATCTGCCATGTAGCCTGTCCAGCAAGATATTTCGGTCTTGCCGGCCATGAACGCGGCATACAGACGGCCGTTGCCGTCGAGCAGAAACTGTTCGTCTGGTTTTTGGATGAGTGTGATCGGTTCGTCACGGTTGAACCTGTAAGTTGCCAGGTAATGGCGGATATCAGCTTGTGCTTCAGGATGTATTTCGGGGTGAGCGGCGAAAATCCTCCTTAGATCACCCACCTTCCAGGGAGAGGGGCCAAAGAGATCCTGCCGGTCTCCGACAAAAGGCATCCAGGCAAGCGTGAGAGAGTCAACCTTCCTGACTTCTTGCTGCCATGCGACGTTAGCGGCGGTGACAAAACGTGAAAGTCGTTTTGTCTTTGCCAGTAGCAGCATCTCGAACAACGACCAAAAATCATGCACCGGAGCGGGTATCTCAACTGTTCCGTCAAACCACGCATCGATCTTATCGCGAAGTGACCTCGGGCCGTTATCGGTAGGAGCTTCGGTAAGCTTGGCCATTTCCTTCGTCATGGTTTGGACCGCTATAGTTCGGCGAATAGGGTCGTAAAGGTGTGGGGGATACGCGGGGGTACTCTCTGTAAACACACGTTCTCCTTAGTGACATGGAACTACTGCATCCGGCTCCATTGTAACGTACCGTGACCTGGTGTCGTGTGAAAGCGATAGATTCCGTTATAACTCCGCGTTTGTATTGAGAAAACTGAACGATTGGTATAAAATATGAACATGCGTTCAAAAAAGGAAGCACTATCTACGCGTATTCAGCAAGTGCGGCAGCGAGACATTATCGACGCAGCGGTAAACATCATCAATGCAGATGGCTACGCTGCAGCTTCAATCATGTCCATCGCCAACGAGGCAAAGGTGAGCAAAGGGACGGTTATGTACCATTTTGCTTCCAAAGAGGAGCTGATTGCTGCGATCGTCGAGACGGCTTATGTAGAGGGGGCGGCCTATATGAAGCCGCGTATTGACGCCGCCGTTACAATATCCGATAAACTGATTGCGTATATTACTTCCAATATCGAATACCTGGCACAACACGCCAAGCACATCGCTGCCGTGCATCAGGTAATACTCAGTACACCGTCGGTCGATTATAGCGGTAATGCGGTGGACCTGCTGGAGCTTCTTTTTCTAAAAGGTCAAAAGGCAGGCGAATTCGGTGAGTTTGACGCAAAAACGATGGCGGTATCGCTGCGCTTCGTCATCGACGGATCTTCATTTTATCTGCTGGAAAATCCGGCTGTCGATACGAAGGCGTATGCCGAATCCATTTGTCAGCTGTTCATTCGCGCAACTAAAAAATAAAGGAGAAAATATGAGCGAACATTTACACAACACTATCAGTAAAGCAAAGAAACTATCAGGTTTATTCATCATCTGGAGTATCGTATTTTTTATCGTGGCGCTGCTTTTGCAGCATACGGTTGATGACGATACGGCCGGTACGATGCTTATAAGGAGCGGCTTTTGGGCGGTCGGTGGCTTTATTTTGCTGTATCTTTTGAAGCAAATGAAAGATAGAAAGCGAAGCGGCTGGTTGCGTCTTAGCGTTATTAGCGTACTTGCTCCAATCGGCGCGGTGGCGTTTATTGTCTTTACGCCTCACCTTCCGCTATGGTTTGACGTTGCACAGATCGGCGGGGCGATTATACTGGCTATTATTGCCGTATTAGTTTTGAGCAAAGAAACAAGAGTACATTTTCCTAAAACGCCAAAAGCGTAGCTGTACGCAGTTACTATCTACAACGAGCCTCCTTCTAAGGGGGCTCGTGTAACGTTACGAAAAGTACTGGTTATGATACGCTTGATATAGATAAAAACAAGGGGGAACGCATGTTTAAGGATACGACGGTCATAAATGGATTTTCGGTCGGCGATACGGAAACAGCCAAGAAGTTTTATGGAGATGTCCTTGGTCTGGCGTACGACGAGGGTATGGGCGGTATTCTGACACTCCGTTTTGTAAATGGCGGCAGTACCTTCGTGTATCCCAAGGAGCATCATGAACCGGCGACATTTACTATCATGAATTTTATGGTCGACGATATCGAGAAGGTAGTCGATGATCTTATAGCGAAAGGCGTCGAATTCGAGCACTACGATGACATGCAACTCGATGAAAAGGGCATAGCCTGGGGTAAGAAAGTCAATCAGGGGCCGAACATTGCTTGGTTTAAAGATCCGTTCGGTAATGTGCTTTCGGTGTTAGAGAGCTGATATGACGAAGCTGCAACGAACGGTGCTCACGGCAAGCATACTGGCGTCATTTGTCGGTGCGATAGATGGCTTTGTGGTTACCGTGGCGCTGCCGACTATTAGCCAGGAGCTCGGTGGCGGACTCGTGACACAGCAGTGGGTGGTAAATGCGTATCTTATTTCACTGGGTGCGCTGATGCTGCTTGCAGGCTCGCTTTCGGACATATTCGGCCGAAAACGTATATTGGTGGTCGGGCTTGTCGGCTTTGGCCTCACTTCCGTTTTATGCGCCGTCGCACCATCGGCTCTCTTTTTGATTATCGCAAGAGGATTTCAGGGTGTGGCCGGAGCACTGCTCGTGCCGAGTTCGCTAGCCCTTATCGTTTCTCACTTCAAAGGTGAGGCACAAGGTAAGGCTATCGGCACGTGGACAGCCTGGACAAGTATCGCACCCCTCACCGGCCCGATTTTAGGCGGCCTTTTGGTCGACTATGTTTCGTGGCGATTCATCTTCGCTATAAACGTCCCGATAATTCTTTATACTTTGTGGCTTGCACGTCGGTTGGACGTTCCAAAGGAAATAAAGGCAGGCAAGGTGGACGTCTTGGGGGCTGTACTTGGAGTCGTAGGGCTTGGAGGGGTAGTGTTTGCATTCATCGAGCAGGAGCGTTTTGGATGGACGGCACCGATCATTCTTATTCCTCTTGTTATTGGATTGATTACTTCTGTCACCTTTTTGCTATACGAAAGGCGAGTCTCCCATCCCATGCTGCCGTTAGAACTGTTTAGACAGCGGAATTTCAGCGTGGGCAATATCGCGACGATATTCATATATGCAGCCTTGGCTCTATCGTCTTTTATTATCACCATCTATCTGCAGCAGGCGGCACGTTTTACTGCGCTGGAGGCGGGCATGGCATTTTTGCCAGTAACGCTCATCATGTTCTTTTTATCATCACGGATTGGCCGGCTTTCAGGAAAATACGGGCCCAGGCTGTTCATGACAATCGGCCCTATCGTGATGGCACTGGGCTTTTTATGGATGCTTCAGGCAATTCCGCCAGTTAATTACTGGCTGGAGATACTTCCCGGCGTCATCATTTTCGGCATAGGACTCAGCATGATGGTGGCGCCTCTGACCAGTACGGTACTCGGCGCGATACCCGAAGCGCGCGCCGGTATTGCGTCGGCGGTGAATAATGCCATTTCAAGGGTGGCGGGGCTTATCGCTGTCGCGGCAATAGGATTGGTCGTCGGGTCTTCCCTAAGCGGCGTGGCGGAATTTCAGCGCGGAATACTTGCCATAGCGTTCTTGGCTTTTATCGGCGGTATCGTTTCGGCAGTCGGCATCAGGAATAAAAAGAAAAAGACGGATACTAGCCCAAAAGCCACCGCTCAATGACGCGATAGTATGTTGTCAGATCTTCCGCGAGAAGCCATTCATCCGGGCTGTGACGACCACCTCCCGACGGCTCGACCACGAGGCAAGGGATATCGTACTCGGCGAAATGCCGGGCATCTGAGGCACCGTACGACTCACAGAACCCGAACTCCTTTCCTGTTTCGGCCTTGACTGCTTTTAAAAAACTTTGAGCAGGCTCAAGGTCCATATCAAAAAGGACGGGTGACCCATAATGCAGGACATTGAGTTCAAGATCATACCGCATGCAGAGCTGGTCAAGCTGTGCGCGGTAAAGCAAGAGGTCCTCTTTACTGAAGGAACGGAAATCAATCTTTGCCGTGGCGTAATCGGCAATCTGATTAATAGCCGTGCCGGCGTGAAGCTCATTGATGGCGAGTGTCGAGTCGTCCGGATCATGAGACGGGAACGACTGTCGCAGCACGGCGACGGCGTCCATAAGACGGTGAAGCGCATTTTCACCTTCCCAGGGACGCGACCCATGAGCGTTCTTGCCCTTTGCGCTTAGCTCTATTCCGTACAGTCCTTTTGCACGTTTCTCAATCTGCCAGTTATCTCCTCCGTCGGGTAAAAAAACGATTTTTGGCCGCCAGCCGGATTCCAGAATAGGCGTCATGCAATCACCGCCACTTTCCTCATCGGTAGTAAAAAGAAACCCAATATTCATATCGGACAGTTTCTTGCTGTGATTTTTGATAAATTCAAGATAACAGGCGGCAGCAAGCTTCATATCGTATACACCACGGCCGCGCAATATGCCTTCTTGCTTTTGCATAGTAAAGAGTTCCGGTTCGCCAGGGAGGACGTCGAGATGGCAGGCAAGAAGGATATCGGGCTCCTTGGTGTCTTTCGTAGTGGCGATAAGCCACGGATTTGGCGTGTTAGTCTCGCGCGTCATAAAGAAGGTATGTGGCCGGAGTCGTTCTTCAATAAACCCTAGCGCCATATGGCAAGCCTCGGCGTTGGATGAAACGCTTGGTATGGCAACAAGGCTGGCAAGGGTGGATTCGAGGCTGTTTTGCATGGCTTTTGTCCGTAGTTCAATTATATTATACACCTTAAGTACACATATTGTTATCCGCCCCTTAATAACAGAGGAAAGAATGATATAATGGCTCAATGAGTGTTATATTTAAACGAACAAAAATCTTGGCGACGCTAGGACCGCCAACTAATAATTATGAGACTATCGAGGCGTTAGCTCAAGCAGGCGTGAACGGGTTTCGTCATAATTTCAGCCATGCCACATACGAAGACGCCGACCAGCAGATAAAATGGATCCGTGAGGTGAGCAAAAAAATCAGTAAGCCGATCGCTATCTTGCAGGATCTGCAGGGGCCGAAAATACGTCTTGGGAACCTGAATGAGAACATGCCGGTAAAAAAAGGAGATGAGTTGACGCTCGATTACGCAGCCGAGCACGACGGTTTTACTCTTCCTGTTCAGTATAATCTGGCCGAAAAAGTAAACGTTGGTGAGCCGATTTATATATTTGATGGCAAGGTGCGCACCACCGTGGTTGCGATTCCATCGGACACGGCCATAAAGGTGCGGGTAGAGAATGATGGAACGCTCATGAGCCGAAAGGGTATTAATTTGCCGGATACGGATTTCGGAGGGGATATCCTGACGTCAAAAGACTTAAGGGATATTGAATTTGGCGTAACGAAAGATTACGACTATGTGTCGCTTAGTTTTGTGCAGTCGGCCGATGACATCCATAATCTCCGCCAGATTCTTGTCAGTCACGGATCGACCGCGCATATCATCGCCAAAATCGAAACAAAAGCGGCAATTAAGGATGATACGCTTGAGGAAATCGTGCAGGCAAGCGACGGTATCATGGTTGCCCGTGGCGACCTGGCTGTTGAAGCCGGTGCCGAAGTCGTGCCCATCGTACAGCGAAAAATCATCGCACTTTGCCGTAAGTATGGCAAGCTTAGCATCGTCGCGACCCAGATGATGGCGAGCATGGTAGAGAATCCGGAGCCGACCCGTGCGGAAGTGAGTGACGTGGCGAATGCTGTTATCCAGGGTGCCGACACCGTCATGCTTTCAGACGAAACCGCCAACGGCAAGTATCCGCTTGAAACGGTAATGGCCATGAAAAAAGTTATTTTGTATACGCAGGAGAACGCTTCGGTTCGTCCGCTTCGCGATATCGTGCATATAAAAAACAGTCAGCAGGATGCTATCAGTACCGCGGCCGTTGGCTTGGCCGAACAGCTACATGTAGATGCTATCGTAGCCGAGACAAAATCCGGTGCGACTGCTGCCAATATCGCCGCGCATCGCCCGAATCTTCCGATTATCAGCGTCACCAGCGAACGCAGAGCTGCACAGCAGCTGGCACTTAGCTATGCTAACAAAAGCTTTGTGCGCCCCGATGGTGAAAAAGCTGGTCTTGAAATGGCAAAAGAGCTAAAAGCGGATGGGTTTTTCGGCAATAACAAAAAGGTAACCGTTGCCATTGTCAGTGGTCGTCAACCGGGACTGATCGGTGCTACTGACACGATCCGTGTTCGCGTGCTAGAATAATACTAACAGATAAAGGGGTGGGGCCGTGACTTTTTTCAAACAGACAATAAACACCGTTCCGATCGAGGGTAAAACCGTGTTGCTTCGAACGGATTACAACGTTCCGTTAAAAGATGACGGAACTATTGATGATGATTTTCGTATTAGAGCGAGCTTGCCTACAATTAAAAAGTTACTGAAAAATAACTGCAAAGTAGTGATAATCAGTCATCTTGGACGGCCTGAAGGTCACGAGAAAAAATTGAGTTTGGAGTCTGTCGCCAAAAGACTTGCCGAGCTTTTGGAAGAACCTATTCGTTTTGTCGATGAGACGGTCGGCGACAGGGTGCGGATGAGCATAAAGCGTGCCCCGAGAAGAAGTATTACGGTACTTGAAAATCTTCGGTTTGACAAACGGGAGGAGGAGAACAGCCCGGAATTCGCGCGCGAACTTGCCAAAAGTTCGTCCGCACACTATTTCGTTCAGGACGGATTTGGCGTTGTACACCGTGCACACACCAGCACGGCCGCCATTACAATGCAACTGCCAAGTGTTGCCGGACTGCTACTGGAAAAAGAGTACATAGCGATTACCGAGGCTATGAAACGGCCGAAACGTCCGCTCGTAACGGTGCTAGGCGGGGCGAAAGTGAGCGATAAAATCGATGTCATCAAGGCCTTTATTGATGTCGCGGATAAAATCGTCATTAGCGGTGCCATGGCAAATACCTTTTTGGCTTATAAAGGTTATGCTCTTGGCAAAAGTCGTGTCGAACCGAACGAGGAAGCGACCGTTGCGGACATATATAAGCACGCAAAAGAAAAGGTTGGTAGCGGTGTCGATGACTTTTTATTACTTCCAAGGGATCTTGCCGTTGCTAAAAGTGCAGCAAAAACGGAAAAACGGCATACGGTGGCGCTCGATGATGTAGCTGATGGCGATATGGCGCTGGATATCGGTGAAAAAACCATCGACGATACCGTGAAGGCGGTAGAGTCTGCCAAGACGGTCATCTGGAACGGAACCTTGGGGGTAGCGGAACTGCCGGAGTTTGCCCATGGTTCGGCGCGATTGGCGCTGACGCTTGCCACGCGGCCTGATATTACTTCCATTGTCGGTGGCGGCGACACAGCCGATTTCGTACTGCATTGGGACGCCAGAGGCGGAGCCAGTTTCACACATGTATCAACCGGCGGCGGAGCGAGCCTGGAGCTTATGGCAGGTAAAAAGTTGCCCGGTATCGAAAGTCTGCTAGACGCATAAGGGGAATTGCGCTACACTTAAGCTAAAGAACATAAGCAGTATGAGCACACCTAAGACCCTTATCGTTGGTAACTGGAAAATGAACCTCAACACGCATGAGGCGAGTTTGTATCTACATAAATTATCTGAAAGCATTCCGGTGCGACGAGACGTGGAAGTGGTGTTGGCACCGACTCTTTTAGTACTGCAGTCCTTGAGTCTTCAGGTAAATCACCGTCAGTTTAAACTTGCCGTGCAAAACCTTTATTGGCGCGATCACGGCGCATTTACCGGGGAAGTGTCTGCCACACAGCTTCGCGGTATCGTCCAGTATGCTATCGTCGGGCATTCAGAGCGACGCCACGTCTTTCATGAAACTGATAAGGACGTTCGCAACAAAGTGCAGGCAGCGCTTCGTAACGACATTACGCCGATTCTTTGTATCGGCGAGACAGCGAGCGAAAGAGCGGAGGGGGAAACTGCCGATGTGCTTCACGATCAGCTTATCGGTGGTCTGGCTAACGTGACAAGCGACGAACTTGAGCGTCTTGTCATAGCGTATGAGCCGGTGTGGGCTATCGGTACGGGTAATAACGCGCTACCCTCGGATGTGCAAAAAGCAGTACAGACAATTCGTAGTCAGGTGAAACATTTATATGGGGCGACTGCAGCAAAGACTATCCGTATTCTTTATGGCGGCAGCGTAACGGCACACAGTGCGCCAGATTACCTGGCAATTGATGGCATCAACGGTCTTTTGATTGGCGGGGCCAGTCTTGATGCATATGCGTTTACTGACATTGTAGAAAAGGCACACGCAGGATCTGCGCGTAATTAAAAAATAGGGGTGGGAAATGAAAGAACTAGACTTTGACGAATTAGACCGAGCAGTTAACTCGCTCATGTCGAACGTGTCAAAACCACCTTCCGCACCTGCGCCCGAACCAGAGAAGGAGGGCGCCGACATGGCTGTAAAAGTAACGTCTGCGGCTCCTGCAAGTACTTCATCCTCCCTGTCTCCTCCTCTTTCTACAAGAAGAGGAGGGAGATTCATGGATGTCGTTCACCCTTCGTCGGACATGAAAAAACCCGAACCTTCACGACCGTCCCGTCAAGGAATAACGATTGCTCCACGCCCGACATTCGAAGAAGCCCCTCAGCCTGATAATTCATCGGATAATACACCCAAGGAAGCATCGGATGCGCCTGTTACTTCCGAGCCGACACCAGTACCGGACATGCACGAGCACCCCGATGCAAAAAGTGAGTGGCCCGATCCTCTTGATATGGCCGGGTACGAACATGAGGATACGGCTGAGAAAACGACAAAAAGCAGCAGCTCTCCCACTGAAGGTTTTCCTGTATCTACAGACGAACCTGACGAATCTGACACACTATCATCGAAACCGCTCGATGCTCCGCTCACTTCACCCTTTCTTCCTGATGCTAAGGTTGAAAAGCGTCCGCTAGGAGGCGCGGAGCCAACCGCGCCGGCTGAAGAACCCGACCACACCCCGGTTCTTGCGGATACTACGGAGAAAACCCAAAATGATCCTAACGATCAACTACCGGCACTTCCGAAGGACGTCGAACCGGTCTTGCCTGAAGAACTGCACACGGACTTAGTAGAGGTTGAGTCCGACACGAACCCGTCCGGTATCCCCAAAACAGAGGTATCACAGCCAATCAGTGCGCTTCCGCCCGAACCACCGAAAGAAGAACGGCAGATGATGCTATCCGGTCCAACATCAATCCCACAGCAATACCATGAAGAACCGACGAGCGGAGATAAACATAACGGAGCGATTTACGATACCGATACTTACCATAAACCGCTAGCGCATCCCGCTAAAAAGAAATCCGGTTGGTTGTGGGTGGTGTGGATCGTCATTATTTTGCTCGTAGGCGCGGGTGCTGGCGCTGCGCTCTATTTCCTCGGTGTCATTTAGTAGTAAATACATCAATAAAAGCAGCCTAACTAGGCTACAATGGAAGTAATGGATGTCTTAAAAGAGCTTAATCCCGCGCAGGCCGACGCGGTACAGACCACGTCTGGGCCGCTTTTAATTCTGGCTGGGGCCGGCAGTGGTAAGACAAAAACGCTGACACACCGTATCGCTCATCTTATTGCAAATGAAGGCGTATGGCCGGAAGAAATCTTAGCTGTGACCTTTACGAACAAAGCGGCACGTGAAATGCGCGAACGTCTTGGTGGATTGCTTGGGCGTGATGGCCGGGCGCGTTCGTTCATGCCCTGGATGGGGACGTTTCACGGTATCTGCGTTCGGCTGCTCCGTCAGGACGGTCATACAATCGGAATCTCACCGAACTATGTCATTTACGATGAAGACGATCGCCAGGGTCTTATCAAACAGGCGATGAAACAACTTTCCATTACCGATAAGCAGGTAAAGCCACGCGCAGTAAGCAGTGCCATTTCAAACGCTAAGAACGAGCTGTTGTCTCCGGAAGATTTCGCTGAGACGAGCCATTATCCGTTCCAGCAGCAAGTGGCGAAAATTTATGCACTTTATGAAACCCTGCGAAAAGAAGCCGGTGCGCTCGACTTTGATGATCTGCTTATCGAGACGGTTCGCATGCTTCAACAAACGCCGGAAGTTCGAAAAAAATGGCAATCGCAGTTCAAGCACATTTTAATCGACGAGTACCAAGATACCAATGCCGCTCAGTACGCCATTGTAAAAAGTCTGGTCGGACCGGAAAAGAACATTTGTGTCGTGGGGGATGACTGGCAGTCGATTTATAGCTGGCGCGGCGCCGATTTTACCAATATCCTGAACTTCGAGCGTGATTTCAAGGGCGCGAAAATCGTCAAGCTTGAGCAAAACTATCGAAGTACAGGAGCGATCCTAGAGGCAGCGCACAATGTCATTACAAAAAATACGCAGCGTACCGAAAAAGAACTCTGGACGGCTGAGCCTGCCGGTGCGCCCGTGCAGGTGCACAGCGTGTATGACGAAGCCGAGGAAGCCTACGTGGTCGCCAGTCGTATAAGCACTCAAGCCACCATGCGGGCGCGAGATTACGGTGATTTTGCTATTTTGTATCGTACCAACGCACAGAGCTATACCTTGGAGCGTGCATTACTTCAGCACCATATTCCCTACCAGATCATCGGTGGAGTCCGCTTTTACGACCGAAAAGAGATTAAGGATATCATCGCCTATCTCCGTTTGCTATACCAACCAAGCGACCGTATGAGTTTTAGCCGGATCGTCAATATTCCTGCGCGAGGTGTTGGAGCCACGAGTCTGGAGAAGTTTTTGCAGTGGCAAAATAACAGCGGACTCGATATCATCGCGGCGTTAGCAAACGTAGAGCAGACCAGCAGTCTTACCTCGCGTGCTAAAACCGCGCTTGCGAAGTTTGGTGAGTCCATGCGCTTGCTCCAGGCAAAAATACAGGCCGGCATCGCACCGAGCGACCTCATAGAACTGCTCATTGAGAAAATCGGGTATCGCGACTATATTCTGGACGGTACGCCTCAGGCGGAAGAGCGGGAGGCGAATATAGGCTCACTTATTTCAGATGCGAAATCGTTCGCTTCGATCTCGGATTTTCTAGAAGAGGTCGCACTGATGTCGAGCGTCGATACGCCGGATGACCGCCAAAAAGTAACGCTCATGACGATTCACGCGGCCAAAGGCCTGGAGTTCCCTGTCGTCTTTATGGTCGGCATGGAAGAAGGTATCCTGCCACATTCTCGTATTTACGAGGCCGGCCCAAGCGAACTCGAGGAAGAGCGCCGGCTTTGCTATGTAGGCATGACTCGCGCCCGTGAGGAACTTCACCTCACCTATGCCCAGAGCCGGCTTCAGTTCGGTCAGCGCAGTTACGGTACACCATCACGCTTCCTGACGGACATGGGACATGAGCTTGCTACTGTGGCGCAGCCGTCTTTTCAGAGGCAGCTGGAGCATAACGAGTGGAGTGACGTCCCCGATTTCGATATCGGTGACGCGGTTCGTTCGGCACAGTTCGGCTTGGGTGAAATTGTCGACGTTGACGGCATGGCGGTAACCGTTCAGTTTGAAAACGGGCAGACGAAAAAGCTGAATATCGAATACGCCCGTCTCGAAAAATGTTAGTATGAACATCTACTATGCTATCGGCCGCTGGATTAGCCCCCTTATCATGAAATTTCTAAGGCTGTACGGCCGACTTTCTAAGGCTGTGCGCCCACGTATTATGGTAATAAATGCACAACATGAGGTGCTGCTTGTCAAAAGCTGGGTCGGTCCGCAAAAGTGGGAGCTGCCGGGCGGAGCGGCACAAAAGCAGGAAACGGTCGAAGAGGCGGCCGTACGCGAACTAAAGGAGGAGCTTGGGCTTACTGTCTCCACCAAGAAACTCCGGCATGTCGTAACACTGTATGGCGCTTACGAAACGCCATTTTTCCTTGTACGACTGACACCTCAAGTCATACGGCCGCGTCGTTTGGAGATAACGGCGTGGAAATGGTATCCTCTTTCGGATCTTCCTGAGGAGTGTACGCAGCAGACAGTGATTGCCCTAAAGAACGTATCTCTTTCATAAGGAAAAGGGCGGTGCTGGGTAAGCACCGCCCGTTCCATGAAGGTATTACCAGGCCTGGGGCGCGCCTTCGGTGTGCTCGGGCATGGTGCGGAACAGCTGCCAGCCGGACACGCCGGCCCGCACGTCCTCGACCGAAACCGAGTAGTCCGAGTTGGTGCCGAAGTTCTCGTCACGAAAACCGACCACCCGGGTGGGTAGCAACTTCCTGAGGTCGCCCAACAGGTCGCTGTACCTCACCTCGGTGCCGGCCATGGCCCGCCGCGATCCGAACACCACCTTGAAGTCACGCGGGTGATCCCGGCCACCGAGCGTCGGCGGCTCACCGCTGTGCGACTCGAGGCCGGGCGCGAACAGCCGGGACGGATCCGTCGGCTGGTACTGCACCAGGATCGGGTGGGCCGCCATCTCGACGTTGTTGTTGAAGCACGGCAAGACGAAGCTGTGGCCCGGACGGTTTCGGTCGAACCATTCGAGCAGCGGGTAGTTGACGCTGGGTCGCTTGTTCTGGCTGACCTTGCTGAGTGCCGCCGGAATGTCGGTGGCCGCGCTGGCCAAGACGATCTCGTAGGCGCCGTAGCGGACGACCTGCGGAGCACCCTTCGAGACGTGGCCAAACATGCCGCCACCCCGTGTCGTCGGCATCAGCGACGGCACTGCCGCACCCAGATCGTCCATGAACATGGGTGCGTGCCGGGTGGGGATCAGATTGTCCGCCGACAGCTTGTCCGTGGGAACGTGCAGTAGCATGCAGTTCGGCCCGAAGCTCTTGTTCTGCGCCGTGTTTTCGTAAGCGAGCAGATGGGTCGTCTCGTCCACTTCACCACCGAACGCGATCGCGCCGTTGAACTCCGCGAGAGCCATACTCACGCACATGTTCTACCTCCATAGAACGCCAGGGCGAATCCCTGGAACGATGTATATATTACCATAAAAAATACCTACCTGCAATCAGTGATATGACTGACAAAATTACAGAAAACGCCCTCGTTTTGGTATAATACATTGCAGTACACCTTGTGGTGTGACTTTAGAGTATGAGGCAGTTATTCCAACGAAATACGGCGGTTTACGGTATTGCGGCGACAATCTTCGCCCTGCTTAGCTGTGTTTCTGTCGTATCTTACGCACAAGCCGCTTCTCCCGAGCCGGCCGCCGGCGAACGGCTTATCACCATTCACGACCGCGGGCAGGATAAAGGAATCCTTACCCGTGAGACGACCCTGCGCGATGCATTTGGCGCTGCCGGTATCGAAATTGATACCAACGACGTCGTAGAGCCCGGCCTTGACGAGCCGCTGATCGCAAGCAATTATGAGGTCAATATTTACCGCGCCCGCCCTGTTACCATTATTGACGGCGCTGTCCGTACCAAGGTAATGTCCGCCTATCAAACACCTAAGCAAATCGCAGCCCAGGCACATATCGCTCTTCAAGACGAAGACACGGCGACAATCGGCGCGAATAACGATATGGTGAGTGAGGGAGCAGGTGTGCAGCTGACGGTAAAACGTGCGGCGTCGTTTACATTTGTGCTATACGGTACGAAAAAGACCGCCTATACGCAGGAAAAGACCGTGGGTGCCATGCTCGATAAAAAAGGCATCAAACTCGCCAAGGACGATACGTTGTCCGTTCCAAGGGATACGCCTATTCAGTCGGGAATGACAGTGGAATTGTGGCGAAACGGTGTTCAAACCGGCAGTGAAGAGCAAGATGTGCCGTTTGAAACCCAGAAGATCCAGGATGCCGATCACGAAGTAGGCTACAGGCAAGTGAAAACCCCAGGAGTAGTAGGTAAAAAGACCGTTACTTTCGAGATCGAGATGAAAAACGGTAAAGAGGTAAATCGCCGGGAAATCCAGAGTGTTGTCACGCTACAACCTGTCAAACAGATAGAGATCGTAGGCACGAAAATGGCCAATACGTTCAGTGGTGATTTTGCCGGGGCGCTTGCCCGGCTTCGCAGCTGCGAAGGAAGCTATACGGCTAATACCGGTAACGGATACTACGGCGCTTATCAGTACGATACAAGCACCTGGGCCAACTACGGCGGTTACGCGAATGCCTCGCTGGCACCGCCGGCCGTTCAAGACGAAAAAGCGTGGCTGACGTATCAAAAACGCGGCTGGCAGCCATGGCCCAGCTGTTCGCGCAAAATGGGTCTTCAGGATATCTACAGATAATGGCCGGGCCAAAAAAATCTCTTGGTCAGCACTGGCTTCGTGACCGTGATACGCTTGCATACATCGCCGCTTGTGCTGACATTTCACCTCACGACACCGTACTCGAAATCGGCCCCGGGTTGGGCACACTGACAAGCGAGCTGCTCCGTCGAACGGATAAAGTGATAGCGGTAGAGTTCGACGAAGAACTCGCTCGAAAACTCCCGGGGCAATTCCCGGGCAAGAATCTCGAGGTGATTACCAGCGATATCCTGTCGTTCGATCTCTCGATATTGCCGGCAGATTACAAAGTAGTTGCCAATGTGCCCTACTATATTACGAGTAAAATTATCGAACTGCTCATGACAGCTAAAAATAAACCGTCCGTAAGCGTGCTGCTCGTGCAAAAAGAAGTGGCCGAACGCTTGGCGGCAGAACCTGGCGATATGAGCATACTTGCTATCAGTGCACAGCTTTTTGCCGATATTTCTCTCGGCGCTGTCGTTCCGGCCGAATTGTTCACGCCGCCGCCAAAGGTCGATTCTGCGGTGGTAACGCTGCACACGCGTAAAATGTCTCTTGTTCATGAACAGGATGAAAAAGCATTTTTCCGTCTGGTCAAAGCCGGTTTTTCGGCCAAACGTAAAAAATTGCGTAGCAGTTTGTCCGGCGGTCTCGGCATCCCTAAAGAGCAAATCGAACAGTATTTACAAACGTCAGGACTCAGCGGTGACGTGCGTGCTGAAGACCTTGCTATCTCCGATTGGATTTCTCTTCTAAAGTCAGGTATTGTATCGGTATGATTTCTGCCCACCAACCAACTATTTTCGGCCCGGGAGTAATCGCTGCCGTTTCGTCAAAAAAGAATGGTAGCATGAAGCTGAATCACCCTGATGGAGATCCTCAGGTCATCGAAAACCGACGACGTTTTTTACAAAACGTCGGCATTGACCCCCGCTCTGCTACACTTGTCGGCGTCAGCTACGATACCGATGATTTTGCACGGTATCGTATTGTAGAGGAAAACGAAAAAGGAATCGGTATTCATGACCGTCAGCATGTCGTAGACGCCGATGCGCTCGTGACGCATCACCCCGACCATGCGCTTTTTCTTCCGCTTGCCGATTGCGTAGGTGCTATTTTGTATGATGAAGCCCATGGAGTGCTGATGGTATCTCACCTTGGGCGCCATAGTACGGAAATCGAAGGCGCAAAAAAGAGTGTCGAATTCTTACAAAAACACTATGGTACCGAACCGGCCGTCCTGAAGGTATGGCTCAGCCCCGGTGTTGGTAAGGCGACGTATCCGCTGACCGCTTTTGATGGCAAAGGGCTTCACGAAGTGCTTGAAGCACAATTTATGGCAGCCGGCGTGGTGAAAGAACATATCGAAAACAACAATATCAATACTGCCGAGAGCGACGATTACTATTCTCACAGTGAATATCTAAAAGGCAACGATAAATTTGGCCGCTATGCGATTGTCGCCATGATGACCGCGCAGGGTGAGCCTGCTTCTTAGCTTTATTATTAATCTGTTACACTAGAGAGAGTCATGGGAAAAAAACTATACATTACAACCGCCATTCCATATGTCAACGGCACGCCACATATCGGCAACGCACTTGATTATCTGCTGGGCGATATTTGGACGCGCTATCAAAAGCAAACCGGCCGCGAGGTCAGGTTTCAAGTAGGTACCGACGAGCATGGCAATAAGATTGCCGCAAAAGCCGCCGAAGTCGGCCTGTCACCAAAAGACTACACCGATAAAATGTACGTCAATTTCGAGCTTCTCATGAAGAAAGTCGGAGCCGAGTATACGGATTTTATCCGTACCACTGATCCGCACCATATCGGTGCCGTTCAGTATATTTGGCAGAAGCTGCAGCCGCATATTTACAAGGATACCTACGAGGGCTGGTACTGCATGGGGCACGAAGCCTTTTTCACCGATAAAGAAGTAGAAGCCACCGGCGGCGTATGTCCCGATCATCAAAAACCGTACGAGCGTGTCAGCGAAGAAAACTACTTTCTCCGTACCAGTGATTTTACCGAAAAAATCCGTGAAGCAATCGAAACGAACCGCATGCATATCGTTCCGGAATTCCGCAAAAACGAATTTTTGGAGCTCATGAAGGATGGTCTGCGCGATGTCAGTATTTCGCGTCCTAAAAAGAACCTTACGTGGGGTGTTTCTGTTCCGGGTGACCCCGACCAAATTATGTATGTATGGCTGGACGCGCTTGCCAATTACATAACCGTACTCGGATATCCAGATCAACAGGGGTGGGAAGAATACTGGCCTGCCGACGTACAGGTAATTGGTAAGGATATTCTGCGCTTTCACGCCGGTATCTGGCCGGCGATGCTCCTCGGTCTTGAGCTGCCGCTTCCAAAGAAACTGCTGGTGCATGGCTTTGTGAATGTCGACGGGGCAAAAATCAGCAAAACCGTCGGTAATGTTATCGACCCAAACCAGATCATCGATGACTATGGGCTCGATACCTTCCGTTATTTCTTTTCCCGACACATCCCTACGCAAGATGATGGTGACTTTACTTGGGAAAAGCTCGAAAATGCCTACAACAGCGAGCTAGGCAATGATCTCGGCAACCTTATTTCGCGAGTTTCAAATATGATTACCCGGTATCAGGCGGGAGTCATTGGCGATGCCACCAAGAGCGAACATGATATGCAGCCATACCGCGATGCCATGGAGAGCCTGCAGTTTAACCGTGCCGTCGATGAAGTTTGGCTTATGGTCAGAGCGCTTAATCAGTATCTGGAAAGCGTTAAGCCATGGGAAGTTGCTAAAAAGCGCGAATCGGACCCAGAAGCCGAGGCGCACCTGTCTGAAATACTTGGCCATGCCGTAGGCACGCTGTTGCAGATCAGCGAGTTACTCGTACCCTTTATGCCCGCTACCAGTGAAACCATCCAGAAGGTGTTCGGTACGGGGGTCGTCGTGCCTCTTGAAAAAGAGGGCGGACTTTTCCCTAAGATATATAAGCACACTTCTGATCCGCGTGCTCCAAAAGTATAAGGGTATTGACATTTTTTAATACTTATGGTATTATTTAAATGTCAGCACATGAACAAGACAAAGGAGTGAGCCATGGCTCGCAAGGTTATCGCCGGTCTGGTTTTCACCGCCGCTTCGGCGGGGGCCGTTGTCGCCTCCGCGCGCGCATTCGGTCCTCTCAAGGACTACGCGCTCGGCGGCGTCCGGACCGAAGAAGTCCTGAGCCACGGTGCCGTGCGTCTCTACCGCAAGCTGGAAGAGAAGCGCATGTCCCCCGCGGACCGTGTGTACCGTCGTTACCTGGACGGCCTCTCGAAGGAGAAGCGCGCCGCGGTAATCGCCGCACGCAACGCCGACCGCAAGGGTACCGGTCTCCCCGACTTCAAGTACTGATACCGACCTCGGTCGGATGCCCGGAGGGCGACATGAAGCACCACGCTTCGCGTCGCCGCCGGGCTTTGTCATTTTCTGATATGATACCTTCATGCAACTTATCGATACCCATTGTCATATTCATGAGCCAACCTATCCTCTTAATAGGGAAGAGGTGATAAAGAATGCTCACTCGGCCGGCGTCACTCGGTTGCTTTGTGTGGGGACAAATGAAGAAAGTTCGGCCCAAGCTGTAGCGTTTGCCGAGGCACATGAGGGCGTGTATGCGACTATAGGAGTGCATCCGCACGATACTAAGGACGGATGGGAAAAGATAGAAGCTCTTGCTGGCCGTCAAGGTGTTGTAGGGGTGGGTGAAATCGGTCTCGATTACTTTTATACGCATAGCCCGCGTGAAATGCAGATACAAGCGCTCGAAGCGCAGATCGATCTTGCCTTGCGGTATAATTTACCGATTGTTTTTCATGTTCGCGAGGCATTTGAAGACTTTTGGCCGATTTTTGATACTTTTTCAGGAATCCGTGGTGAGCTTCATAGTTTTACCGATTCGAACAAAAATCTGGAAGAAGGACTGAAACGAGGCCTTTTTATAGGGGTGAATGGTATCAGTACGTTTACGAAAGACGAGCGGCAAAAAGCGATGTTCGCAGCGATTCCGCTAGAAAGAATGTTGCTTGAAACCGATGCTCCTTTCTTGACTCCAATGCCGTTTCGTGGTAAAGTGAATGAGCCAGCGTTTGTAAGGAATGTTGCCGACTTCCATGCGAAGTCCCGCGGTCTTTTAATAGAAGAGGTCGCGGACGCGACAACGGCAAACGCCAACGCGCTTTTTGCGCTCTAAACAAACAGCGAAAAGTCACCAACTTAAGTGAGGTGGAATTTTACTATGCCTAAAGAATTTACAACGACGTTCGGTCACGATGACCGGCTTGATCTTCACCGCAGTCCGCTTCCTCGGCAGGAGACTTCTTCTCCGTGGCCCTCGGCCAAAGAACTGGCGCTAAAACGTGAACAAAAACGAACCGAAGAGTTTCTACGCTCAGCTCAGGGGCAGGTGGCACAAATCGGTATGCTGACCCGCGCGTTACGGAGCGAGCACGCCGAAACAGAGTCCCCGGCCCAGTCGTTCGGTGCGGATCGTGGTTACGAGGAGACGAACTAATGGCCGGAGTGCTTAAAAAAGCCCTGGGCCTTATTGTAGGAGACCCATCCAAGCAGCCGCTTCTAAAAATGCCTAAGAACAGACCGCTCAAAAAAGTAACTGAGCGTGAGCTGTTGCAAATGGAAAGCGAGATAGGTGCCAGGATTTTCGGTGACATACCGGCCGGTACCCATCGCCAGTTCTTTTGTCTCGATGATAAGACTTGGATCTGGCACGAGCAGACCAAGCATCCTAAAACAGGTAAGATCGAGGAACATACCATTCGCTATGAAGTGCATGAGAACGGTATTTTAAAAGTACAGGAAGGTGCCCGCTACTCATACCTTGAAGGTGAAGAGCTGGATAATCTGGTGATAGCGACACGTGTCTACTACGAACGGGTGGCCCGCGAGGTATATCACCGCGAACCCTACACCGGCCAAGCTGTAGCGTAATGCTATACTAAAAGAAGTGATGAACCACGAGACTATCTATCTTGATCATGCTGCCGCAACGCCTCTTTCAGAGCGCGTTTTTTCGGCTATGACGCCGTATTTTTCTGAAAAATTTTATAATCCGTCGAGCCCGTATGCGCCGGCGCTCGCTGTCCGTCGCGAATATGAGGCCGCTAAAGATACACTGGCGCATACCTTTGGCGCCAAGGGTGACGAACTGGTTATTACGGCCGGTGCGACCGAGTCGGTCAATCTCGCATTTAAAAGCGTAGGCGGGCACGTCGTAACGGCAAATATCGAACACCATTCCGTTTTGCGGGCGGCAGAGCAGTACGACGCCACGATCGTAAGCAGCGATGAGCGAGGTATCGTTTCGGCCAAAAGTATCGAGCAGGCACTGCGGTCCACTACGCGGCTTGTCAGCGTGGCGCTTGCCAATAACGAACTCGGGACGATTCAGCCGCTTCGTGACATTGCGGCCGTTATAAAAAAAGAGCGCGATAGGCGCCTCGGAGTGGGTGACACGACGCCGATTTATCTGCACAGCGATGCCTCCCAGGGTGTAGGGCAGCTCGATGTGCATGTCGCGCGCCTGGGCGTTGATCTTATGACACTGAACGCAGGGAAAATTTACGGTCCGAAGCAGGTCGGTGTACTATGGACAGCTAGCCATGTGAAACTGACGCCGCAGATCGTGGGTGGAGGACAAGAACGTGGTCTTCGAAGCGGCACTGAAAACGTTGCCGGCGTGGTGGGTTTCGCCAAGGCAATGGAACTGGCATATAACCATCGTAAATCGGAAGCGGAGCGCCTGAGGGTACTTCGCGATACTATGCAAAAAAAACTGACTGAAACCTTTGGCGATATCGTCGTGTCGGGTCATCAGAAGCATCGCCTGCCCGGCCATCTTCATGTATCGTTTCCCTACCTCGATGCCGAACGGCTCGTATTTGCGCTTGAAGCGCGCGGCGTACTGGTAGCGACGGGCAGTGCATGCGCTGCCAACAAGGGCACCCGCTCGCACGTATTAACCGCTATCGGCATGAGCCCCGAGATTGCCGACGGCAGTCTGCGTATCACGTTTGGCCGACTTTCAGACGAGTTAAATACAGCCAAAGCGACCGATATCATCATTGAAGAGGTGCAAAAAGAGCGTGCAAGGACGGGTCGATGAAAACGGTCATAAGTATCGTCGTGGCTCTGGCTGTCGTAATTATCGGCCTCAGTATTTATTTGGGCCCTAACGATCTTGCAAGCTGCGGCGACGTGCCTTCTGATGCCGACCCGTGCCGGGAAGCCGACGCCATCGTGGCGATCAGCGGCGGTGATACTACTGCCCGCACAGGTGAGGCCATTAAGTTATACCAAAATGGCTGGGCCCGAAAACTCATTTTTTCCGGTGCCGCCAAGGATAAAACCGGGCCCAGCAATGCCGAAGCTATGCGCCGCGAAGCTCGTCAGGCAGGCGTTCCGGACGGAGATATCTTAACGGAAGAACTGGGCGAGACGACCAAGCAGAACGCCGATAATACCCAGGCAATTCTGGATCGCAACGATATTTCTTCCGTCATTTTGGTGACGTCGGCATATCACCAGCGCCGCGCCGCACTCGAATTTAATAAGCGTGCAGCCGGAAGCGTGTCGATCAGAAATCATCCCGTGTCGGTCGATAATCAATGGTCTTATGCGTGGTGGCTCACACCCACCGGATGGTTTTTGGCGGTCAGCGAATTCGTCAAGATTATGATCTTTTATATCGGAGGTACCAGATGACAAAGATCTATGTCGGTATGAGCGGCGGTGTCGATTCAAGCCTGACGGCCGCTTTGTTGCAGGAGCAAGGCTATGATGTCACGGGTGTCTACATGAAAAACTGGACTCAGGATCTTCCGGGCATGCGATGTCCATGGGCAGATGATCTTGCCGATGCCAAGCGGGTGGCAGTGCAGCTCGGTATCGACTTCAAGGTATTTGATTTTGAAAACGAGTATCGCCATAAAGTAGTCGATTACATGATCGAGGAGTACAAGCTGGGCCGAACGCCAAACCCGGATATCATGTGCAATCAGGAAGTAAAATTCAAACTGTTTTTGGAGGCAGCGCTTGAAGACGGTGCCGACATGATTGCGACCGGTCATTATGCACGGGTGGAAAACGGCGTATTAAAGCAGGCCGTCGATACCAATAAGGACCAGACCTATTTTCTGTACCGTGTTACCGGAAAGGCGCTTTCAAAAACACTTTTTCCGCTCGGAGAATTCACAAAACCCGACGTCCGTGACATGGCAAAAGCGCGCGGCCTGTTTACAGCCGGCAAAAAAGACAGCCAGGGCATTTGTTTTGTCGGAAAAGTCGGTATACGCGACTTTTTAAGCCAGTATGTGCAGCAACAACCGGGCAACATCATCGACAAAAAAACCGGCAAAGTGTTAGGTGTGCACGACGGTGCGATTTTTTACACGTTAGGTCAGCGCCATGGCCTGGACGTCGGTGGCGGGCTGCCGTACTACGTGGTGGGCAAAGACATGGATAAAAACGAAGTGTATGTAACGACCGACCTCAACGACGAGACCTTATGGCGAAAGACGATCGATCTGCAAAGCATTCACTGGATTAACGACGAGCCGGCAGAAGGAGACTACACCATCAGGGTTCGGCACCGTGCGCCGCTTATCTCGGCCACACTTCGGCACGGCGAAACCGGTGTCGTATTGACATTACAAGACGACCAGCGGGCAATCGCCGCCGGCCAGTCGGTGGTGGTATACGATAAAGATGTTTGTTTGGGCGGCGGCATCGTTTCGTAGAACAACAAAAAAACGACATTGTGTCGCTTATAACATGGTGAAGGGGAGTGCGGCGCGCCGTAGGGCGCATCGCACTCCGGCCTTCATTCGTTCGACTGCTTCTGGGGTTCCCGCGGCTTGATCAGCAGCAGGCAGCTCGTTGCCACCAGCGCCACGACCAGCCAGAAGATGAAGTAGGTGATGCCGGTGTGCAGGAGGTACGACGCGTTTTCAGCACTGATGCTGACACGCTTACTGTAGCCACCTGAGCCGAGAATCATCCAGACGATGCTGAAGCCTCCGAAGAGGAGCGACCATCCGATGCTGCACACAGCGGCAGCGCGCCAGCTCCAGAAGCACCACATCATGATGCTGCACACGATGAACATGCCGATGCCGGAAAGACTCACGAGTCTTCTCCTTATCTATGAATGAAGGTTCGTTATTAATATTACCATAAAAAGTATAAAATGTCAATATTTTGAATAACTCCAGAACTGGCATTCACCTACAAAAACTGCTATGATAACAGAGATGAACGCACAAGAAATCCGCAACGCTTACCTGAAATTTTTTAACGATCGCCAGCACGAGATCATTACCCGTGCGCCTTTGCAGCTAAAAAACGACCCCACCACGCTGTTTACCGGCAGCGGCATGCAGCCTCTTCTGCCGTATCTTTTAGGGCAGGACCACCCGGCGGGCGCGCGGCTTGTCGACAGCCAAACCTGTCTTCGTGCGCAGGATATCGAGGACGTGGGCGACAATCGTCATACGACGTTTTTTGAAATGCTGGGTAATTGGAGTATGGGCGACTATTTCAAAGAGCAGCAGATCCGCTGGTTCTTTGAATTTTTAACCGACGTTGTCGGACTCGACCCGAATAAAATTTACGTGACGGCATTTATCGGTGACGAAAAGCACGGGATTCCGCGCGACGACGAAGCGGCGAGCATTTGGCAGAAAGTCTTTGAAGAAAAAGGCATCGAGGCCAAGATAGCCGAAATAGGTTCGCAGGAAGACGGCAATAAGCGCGGTATCAAACCGGGCGAGCGTATTTTCTTTTACGACGACAATGAGAACTGGTGGTCACGCGGCGGCGGCCTCGATAAAACGCCAATCGGCGACCCGTGCGGTCCGGACAGTGAAGTATTTTACGACTTCGGTCTGCAAAATCACAGCGAAGGCTTCGGCCTGGCCCATCCTGCTAGCGACAGTGGCCAGTTCATGGAAATCGGCAATCAGGTGTTCATGCAGTACCGTCGCCGTGAAGATGGCAGCTTCGAACCACTTACTAAAAAGAACGTCGATTTTGGTGGTGGGCTGGAACGTATCGCGGCCGCTCGTATCGATAGCCCTGATGTCTTTAAGATCAGCCTGTTATGGCCTATCATTGAAAAACTCCAGTCGCTAAGCGGCAAAAAGTACGAAAGCCACACCGAAAGCATGCGCGTCATTGCCGATCATCTTCGCGCAGCGGCATTTCTTGCGGTAGACGACGTAAAACCGGGCAACAAGGAGCAGGGCTACGTTATGCGCCGCTTGCTTCGCCGCGCCATCCGTTTTGCCTTCGATCTTGGTATCGAGCAGAATTTCTTTGAAGAAGTCGTGCCGATCATTGCCGATCTGTATCACGAGGATTACCCGGAGGTTGCCGAAAAGCGTGAGGAGGTCATTGCTGCGCTGGTCAAAGAAGAAAAAGTTTTTCGTCAGACACTTCGAAAAGGACTCAAACAGCTGGAAAAGTTTTCAGCCAACGGCCTTACCGGCACAGAACTCTTTACCCTGTACGATACGTTCGGATTTCCGGTTGAGCTCTCTACCGAAGAGGCATTCAAGCAGGGTATTAAGCTCAGTAAGGATTGGCGCGAAGAATTCGACGTGCAAATGGCCGAGCAGCGTGCTCGCTCACAGACGGCGGCAAAGGGCACCTTTAAGGGCGGTCTTGGCGGACAGACGCTGCAACACAAAAAATACCACACGGCGACTCACTTGCTACAGTCGGCGCTCCGCCAGATTTTTGGGCCGGAGCTTCGCCAACACGGTAGCAATATTACCGAAGAGCGCCTGCGGTTCGATTTCAACCTTGACCGCAAAGTAACGCCCGAAGAAATAACACAGGCGGAAGAGCTGGTAAACGGCTGGATAAAAGAAGATCTGCCCGTAACATATACGCTTTATCCTACCAAGGAGGCGCTTGATATGGGGGCAATCGGTCCGTTCGGTGAACGGTACGGCGACACGGTAAGGGTATACCAGATGGGCGAAGGCGACCATGTGGCGTCACTGGAAATTTGCGGCGGCCCGCATGTTGATCATACCGGTCAGCTGGGTGAAGACGGAAAAGTATTTAAGATTACCAAAGAAGAGTCCAGCTCCGCCGGAATTCGCCGGATAAAAGCGGTATTGGTATAATTTGGTGCAAAAAATGACAAAAGCCAGACGTCACCTCTTAAGGTAAGTCTGGCTTTCTTCGTATAGAGAAGGGTGCGGTGCGAAACCGATCGGCTCCGCACCGCAGCATCACTTCCCGCTGAACACTTCGCTGACAAACGTGATGACGGATCTGGCGGCGTTTCCCAGAAAGTCGATGATGTTCCCCACCAGTCCCGCAGCCTGATTTGGCTGTGCAATGACGAAGAACAACACCAGGGCGACGCCCGCGATGGCCAGAATCTTTCTCGTTCCTCTGGACATCTTCAACTCCTCTCTACTCGAAGATAGTTCATAATTATATAACAATTCAATTATTTATACTAGAGAGCTCTGGCTATTCGTTTTTTCGCTGTCTACAGCTCATCAGCATATGGAAAACGAATGACAGATGGGAGCGGAGCAGGGTGGGGCCGTAGTGGCCCCACCCTTGCACCCTTACACGAGGTCGTCCAGCCCCACCTGGCCGGTGAGCAGCGCCTTGTTGACGTGTTTCTTGCGGTCGTCGATCAGAGCACCCAAGACTGCTCTCCTCAGCGTTTCCACGTTGGAGTTGCGGTCCACGGTGACCCAGACGCCGTCCCAGCCGGTCGTGTAGGTGGTGGGCCGCTGTTGGAGCTGTGCCAGGCGCACGAGCAGGTCGATGGCCTCTTCCTGGCGGAGACCGCGCGGCGGCTCGGTCAAGAAGATGTTGTCCACCTGCGTGCCCGCGTGTGCCACCGTGTAGCTCTTGGCGGATGGCTCGATGGAGTAACCCTCGAACATCACCGTACGGAAGGGCTCGTTCATGGTGCGGTCGAGTACCTCGAACCCACCGGTACGGCCCAAAACCTGGAAGTCGCTCATCGTGTACTCCTCATCTGTCGAGGTACAACACGGAATGTGTGTACGTATATTAATTATAACACTTATAAAAGTAAATGTCAATCACCACCTCTTTAATTAGAAAAATGGTTCATAAGAAAAAAGCTTCATGAGGGAGCCGCTAGTGGCGGCTCCCTCATGAAGCATCAGACCGGGATGATGTTCGGCTGGGGTTCGAGCAGTATCAGGCCGACGTGCCTGCCCCAGGGGTTGCCGGGGGCGGTCTCTGCCTCGAGTATCTGCCGGGCGACCTCGCGCACCTCGGACCTGGCGTTGACCGTCACTCGCACACCGTCCTTCCATGCGAAGGTGACGAGCGTGCGGAAGGGCATGGCGAGTGCGATACGGATAGCCGTTCGCGCCGCGAATTCCTGGTCGTCCTCGGGCCTGAAGGCGTTCTTCAACACCAGGTGAAGAAGCGTGTCATCTCCTCTGGTCAAGAAGCTGCTCTGCTTCTGGTCGACAAGGAAGCGTCGTCGGTCGAACACGAACTCGGACTGGAACAACATGGCCTAGCTCCTCTACTGGTCATACTCCGGTATGTCTATATAATATAATAAATATATATTAAGGTCAAATAATACTTTTACTCCAGTGGCAGAGTAGTATATAATGTTACCAGTTATGGTTTTTGAAAAACTCCGCAATAAAGCACAAGAAAAACTCGACAGCGACTACGTTGTCGCACTCGATATAGGTACCGAATTCATCAAAGCCCTTATTGCCAAACAAAAAGACGACACGCTTGAAATCGTTGGTGTTGGTCGCGCACGTCAGGACGTCAGCGACATGCACTCCGGTGCGATCGCTGATATTTCCGGGGTCGTGCGCAACTGCGAGGAGGCTCTCTCCGAAGCTGAAGACCAGGCCGGACTGCAAGCAAAGCGCGTGGTAATCGGCATTGCCGGTGAGCTTGTAAAGGGTGTTACGAATACCATTCGTTACCGACGTCCGCAGCCCGACCGTCCGCTTGATACGGCCGAAATGGAATTCATTATCGAGAAAGTTCAGGAGCGTGCCCAGGGCAAGGCTCAGCGTCAAATCGCGCTTGAAACCGGTAACGAAGATGTTGAAGTAAAACTAGTAAACAGCGCGCTTGTCAGTATCCACATCGATGGATATAAGGTGTCGAATCCTATAGGATTTCAAGGACGTGACGTGGCGGTACAGATTTACACCGCCTTTGCACCCATGGTGCACATCGGTGCGCTTGAACGCGTTGCGGATGAATTGGCACTTGAACTGGTTGCGGTTGCGGCCGAGCCGTTTGCGGTAAGCCGCAGCGTCCTTGGTACGGACGCCAGTAGTAATTTTACGGCAATCCTTGTCGATATCGGTGGTGGCACGACCGATATTGCCGTCGTGAATGACGGTGGTGTCGAAGGAACGAAGATGTTCGGCATTGGTGGACGTAGTTTTACGCGTACCATAGCCAGCGATATGAACCTTAATTATAATGATGCCGAAAAACTGAAAGTTAATATTGAAAGCGGACAGATCAAGGCGAGCATTAAGCAGGAAGCGACCAAGGCGATTGATAAAACACTTGACGTGTGGCTTGCTGGGGTCGAACTAGCTCTGGGTGAATTCGATTCCGTCGATCATCTGCCAAATCGCATACTGCTGTGTGGTGGTGGGGCCAGTTTGAAAAGCCTGGTAGAGGCACTTTCGGAGCGCGATTGGTACAAAGAATTGCCATTTACAAAGCGTCCGACCGTTCATCATATTTCTCCGGGCGAGGTCGTCGGCATAACCGATACAACGGGGGCGGCAAGCGATCATACGTTTATTACGGCCATGGGGCTCCTGCGGGTCGGATATGATACAATGATGGGGACGACCGATAGTGATACTATAAAAGACAAACTAAACCGAATTCTTAGAATCTAACATGAACAAAGACGTAATTTACATCGATGTCGAAGACGATATTACCGCCGTTATCGGCAAGGTTAAGGACGCTAAAGAAAAGATAGTCGCTCTTGTGCCGCCAAAACGGATCGGCGTCTTACAAAGTGCGGTTAATTTACGCCTGCTGAACCGGGCTGCCGAACAAAGCGGGAAACGTCTTGTGCTTATAAGCAGCAACTCCGCGCTTATGGCACTCGCTGCCGCCGCCAAGGTACCGGTTGCAAAGAATCTTCAGAGTAAGCCTGAAGTAGCGGAAATCGCGGCGCTCGATGTTGATAATGGCGAGGATATTATCGACGGATCACAGCTTCCTGTTGGTGAATTGCAGCGTACGGCAGACACTAAACCGAGCCTCGCGATTACCGACTCGACCTTAGATGGGCTTGACGAAGAACTCAGTGCCGGCCCGCGTGCGACACCGCCCGCTCCGGGCGATATGCCTAAAAAGCCAAAATCCAAGAGTGGCATGAAGGTACCGAATTTTAACACGTTCCGTAAAAAGATGGTGCTTATTGTCGGTGGAGGGGTGCTTCTTGTGGCCTTTCTCGTCTGGGCGATCTTTTTTGCGCCTCGTGCCACGGTTATCATTACTGCACGTACCACTGATACATCGGCAAACCCTAAAGTAACACTGGCAAACACGGCTGCAACCGATGCCTCTGCGAGTACGCTGAAGACACTCCTCCAGCAAGTGAAGAAAGATAGTTCCATTGCGTTTGATGCTACAGGGTCAAAGGACGTTGGCGACAAGGCTCAGGGTCAGGTAATTTTTAAAAACTGTGAAGACACGGCGACGATTACCATTCCTGCCGGAACGGCGGTTTCTGCCAACGGGCGTAATTACATTACACAATCGACTGCTTCTGTGCCCGGTGGAAAAGCGAGCGGACCATTTAGCCCGTGCAGCATTCCTGGCACGTCGAGCGCCGTGGGTGTTATAGCCCAGGATATAGGCCAGGACTACAATACGCCGAACAATACCAGTTTTACGGTGGCCGGCCATGCGAGCACATTCAGCGCGAATGCTTCAACCGATATTACCGGTGGAAGCAAGAAGACGATAAAAGTGGTGAGCGGCAGTGATATTCAAAAAGCGACCGATCAGCTGACACAGCAGAACACGGATGACATGAAAAAACAGCTGAAATCCAAGTTCGGAAAAGAAGACATCGTCATCGATCAGTCATTTAAGGTAGATCAAGGTACGCCGCAGTCGTCACCCGCAGCTGATCAGGAAGTAACGAGCGGTCAAGCGAAACTAACCGCCAGTATAGCCTATAGCATGTCGGGTGTCGCAAAGGGCGACATGAACAGCTTTTTGAACGATTACTTCAACGATCACCTGGATAGCAAGAGCGAACAACGCGTGTATGATAACGGTATCAAAAAAGTCTCATTTGCCAACGTTACACCGGGCGGCAGCGGCTTCACGGCAAATATTGTAGCGACCGCCAAGGTAGGTCCAAAAATCGATGATGACGCCATCAAAAACGAAGCAAAAGGAAAACGCTACGGTGACATTCAATCTGCCATAGAAACAATTCAGGGTGTCGATAACGTCGATATAAAATTCTGGCCTTTCTGGGTATCATCGGCTCCGAGCGATACAAAGAAAATAAGCATAGAGTTCAATCTTAATGAGTCAAAGTAAAACGTATCTGGCGCTTGATGTTGGTGAGCGCCGGATAGGGGTGGCGATAGGTGATAACAACGTGCGTATTGCCATGCCCTTTGACACTATAGAAGTTGATGGCAAGGAACTTGAAAGAATTGCGGCGCTTGTGCTTGACCAGGCGGTTGATACTGTCGTGATAGGCTATCCACGCAACCAATCTGGAGAGGCTACGGCCCAAACGATGTATGTCGAAAAGTTTGCATCATCACTGAAAGATATCGCACCTCGTATCGTGTTTCAGGACGAATCACTCACAAGCGTTCTAGCCGAACAGCAGTTAAAAGCGATGAAGCGACCGTTTGCAAAGGGCGATATAGATGCACAGGCTGCGGCAATCATCCTGCAGGATTACCTGGAGACGGCAGTATGAACGATATTATCCCTCCGCCTCGTAAGCGACCGCTTTCTCCACCGCGCCCCGTGCAGACTACGGCTACCCCACCATCGAACGAGGCGGTCGTGACACTTGATAAGCAAGCCCACAGCAGGCAAAAGCTCCTTGAGACCGGTACTCCTGAAAAAGAGTTACTGCTAGAGCTACCAAAGAAAAAAAGGAAAGCGTTATTGTGGGTTTTTGGAAGTCTGCTTCTGCTTTTGATTGTTCTGATAACGAGTGTTTTTGTATGGTATAAGGCACAACTTGCCCCGGTCTCGCTAAAAGACACTTCGCGTACAAGGGTGACAATTGCTTCCGGTTCATCACCGACTCAGATCGGACAGTTGCTTGAAACCAAAGGCCTTATTAGAAATGCGTTGGTATTTGATATTTATACCAAACTGTCGCATACCCGCTCGCAGCTACAGGCGGGCACGTATAATCTGTCGCCCTCGGAGTCAACCGAAACGATCGTAGGCCACCTCGTGTCAGGAAAGGTTGATACGTTCAGTATTACATTCCTTCCCGGTGCCACGCTAGCGGAGAATAGGGCAGTACTGATAAAATCCGGATATTCGGATACAGAGGTGGATGCGGCACTTGCAAAAACATATACTTCCCCACTTTTTCAAGATAAGCCGGCTGGAGCGGATCTGGAGGGCTATATTTACGGCGAAACATACAGTTTTGACAGCGATGCAACAGTGGAGCAAATTTTGAAAAAAACATTCGAAGAATTTTATTCTGTCGTTCAAAAGAATAACCTCATAGAAGCGTTTAAAAAACAGAATCTCTCCTTGTATCAGGGGATCACCTTGGCGTCCATTATCCAACGCGAAGTGCCTCACGCGACCGATCAGAAACAGGTGGCACAGATTTTTCTTAAGCGACTAGCCGTAGGAATGCCGCTTGGATCGGATGTTACATATCAGTACGCGGCTAAAAAACTAGGCGTTACTCCCTCGCCGAACCTTGATTCTCCGTACAACACGCGCAAGGTAGCTGGTTTGCCACCGGGGCCTATTGCGACTCCGGGGCAGACTGCTCTGCAGGCAGTGGCTGGCCCTGCCCCAGGAGACTATCTTTATTTCCTGAGTGGCGATGACGACGTGACGTATTACGGGGTGACGGATGCTGAGCATGAGGCCAATATTCGCGACCACTGTCAGGTTAAGTGTTCTTTACCATAAACTTGACAGGTAAAACATTCTTATAAAATAAATTGACATACTTTGCAATAGCTGATAAAATGAATGGTAGCACATTTGTGACCCTGTCTACTTAGTGCAGCTATTCATGGCTACACCTGCGAGTGGGAAGTACAGAGAGCAAATGAGCCTACCGACAAATGTCGTACGGATACCAAGTTAGAACATTTTCACTCAATACTATTAATGAAATAGGTCGATGTGTATCCCTTTCTGAAATGCGAGAAGAAAGACAAAGTAAGGTAGACGCCTCTATAGTAATGTAGACGGCAGGAGAACGATTATTCGTAATCAATTAACTGGTGTGGGTTCAGCCCGCTTAACAAGCGAGTTGAAGCAAGAAGTGTTTGCCCGTCATAAAAAAGGCTTTAAAAAGTCTAAGGGCATGCCAAAATCGACAACCATAGCAGCTTATGCAGGTGTTTTTCTGCTTATTATGTCAGTTGTAGCGATCGGCTATCAGCCTCCTCAAAAGGTTGACAGCATTGCAAATGCGGTCGATACTCCTGCGAATTCGAACATAGCATCACAGTCGACTCAGCCTTCTGTAGATCAGCTCGTGGCGACCAATATCGCCGCAGGTATTGCGGAACGTGCTGATTTGCCGATTAAAGACAACGTTGCTAACCTTTCCATATCGCTGTCCGCCGAGAGTCAGCTTGCTCAAAGCGACAACAATGCCATTAGCAAGCCGCAGATCGTTCAGCCGACAGCGGATAGCCGAGAGGTAAAGCATTATACGGCTCAGGCTGGTGATACGGTTGAAAAAATCGCCCAGCAGTTTAATATTTCGTCCAATACTATTAAGTGGGCCAATAATCTTAACTCTGATGCCGTCGAAAAAGACAAACAGTTGGTCATCCCTCCTATCGACGGTATCGTATATACCGTTAAGGGCGGTGACACGCCGGATAGCATCGCCGCTAAGTATCAGGCCGACAAGGATCGTATCGTAACATTCAACGACTTGGAGCTCGGTGGCTTGACCCCTGGTAAGTCAATTATTATTCCGAGCGGTGTGCTACCTGATAACGAGCGTCCCGGCTATGTTTCTCCACGAAACGCAGCCAGCCAGGGTGCTTATGGGGGTGGCTATTCAACGATAAATGCTCAGATTGCCCGAGCGTCAGCGGGTAACCGTTACGCGTTCGGTAACTGTACGTGGTACGCATATGAACGTCGTATGCAGCTTGGCCGTCCTGTCGGAAGTTTCTGGGGTAATGCTGCTACGTGGGCAATGTACGCCCGTTCGGCCGGATATCGGGTAGATAATACGCCTGAAGTCGGTGCTGTCATGCAAAATGGCGGCGGCTACGGACACGTGGCTATTGTTGAAAGCATGAACGGTGATGGAAGCATTACGATTAGTGAGATGAACTACGCTGGTAACTTTAACCGCGTTACAAGCCGAACGGTAAGTGCCGGCACGGCTGCCGGATTTACCTATATCCACTAAAACGACAGTGTAGTGATAAGCGCCCCTGTTACAACCGGGGCGCTTTTGGTATAATAAAAGCAACGATGTTTGTTGATACGGCAAAAGTATTTGTAGTGGCAGGAAAAGGCGGCGATGGAGCCGTCAGTTTTCGTCATGAGATCTATATCGACAAAGGCGGACCTGACGGAGGTGACGGCGGTAAAGGCGGGGATGTTATCTTTGAAGCGACCGAGAACCTCAACACGCTTTTGGATTTTCGCTATAAGCCAGAACTAAAGGCGCAATCAGGAGGTAACGGCAGCAAGGCGAACCGTCATGGAAAGTCGGGTGAGGACCTGATTGTAAAAATACCCATGGGGACACTGGTGCGAAAAGACGGCGAGATTATTGCGGATCTTACGAAAAATGGCCAGCGGGTGGTTATTGCCAAGGGTGGTGATGGTGGTTTTGGAAATGCCCATTTTAAATCCTCGGTGCGTCAAACGCCGCGAATTGCCGAACTGGGCGAGAAGGGTGAGACATTTGAAGCCGAGCTCGAACTGAAACTTCTGGCGGACGTAGGTCTGGTAGGGTTTCCTAACGCCGGCAAGTCAACTTTTTTATCTGTCGTAAGTAATGCTCGGCCTGAGATTGCCAATTATGCCTTTACGACGCTTACGCCGAATCTTGGAGTCGCAGATATCGACGACGGGAGCCTACTTATTGCCGATATCCCGGGTCTCATAGAAGGCGCAAGCGAGGGTAAGGGTTTGGGCGACGCCTTTTTGCGCCATGTGGAGCGAACGGCGGTACTCTTGCATCTTATCGACGCGTACACAGATGATATCGCCGCCGCTTACCGCACCATACGCAGCGAACTTGCTAATTATAGCGCCGAACTTGCCTTGCGACCGGAAGTAGTCGCTCTTACGAAAACCGAAGGGCTGGATGACGACATCATACAAATGCAGATCGCCGAGGTAAAAAAAGAAGTGGGTCCGGCAGTCGAGGTATTTGCCATATCGTCGAGTGCGCATAAAGGTCTTACCGAGGTCCTGCGAATACTACGCCAAAAGGTGCAGGCAACGCGTGAAGTTGAAAACGACATAGAGGCAAGCGACGACGAGATACCGGTTATCGGATTAAGCGGTATTCAGATGGCAAATGCATGGGCGGTAACAAAAGATGAAACATCTGGTCGGTTTATCGTCACCGGTGAAAAGATTGAAAAGTTCGCTCGACGAACCAACTTTGATAACTTCGAAGGCGTCAATCGACTTCGTGACATTATGAAAAAGCTAGGTATCAGCCATGAGCTTTCGCGAATGGGTGCAGTGGGCGATAGTGTCATTTCTATTGCAGGCCACGATTTTACGCTACTAGAATAGTAAATAGGGATTTAGAATTTTTTAATAAAATAACATTGACTTATGCAGTGTTATGTGCTATTATTGTACGTACTATCAGATGTGAGAATATTTGTTAGTTCATTGACAGTTGGATAGTTGTATCTCGCGTGGACTGTTTGGTTTTAAGATTTTTGAAGCCGAACAGTCCGCGTGAGGTAGGCCGGGCGAGTTCGTCGGGGTGAGCTCACGGAGCCACGCCTCGGCGATCGCCGGCCAACGCTCCTTGGGGAGGTGAACCATGGGCTTCGTCATCGGCACGAGAGTGACGGTCTTCGGCGTGATGCTGAAGAACCGCGACCTGTGATTCGGCGGCGCGTCCGCTGTGTCTGGTGAGAAGGAAGCTACGGCTCGTCCTTCTCACGTGCCATGCTAACTCCGGTTAACATGGCACATGCCCTCCTGCTGCCGCATTCGGAAGTAAGGGAAAAAGGTGAAGCGATTACGTTAGGGGCCTCAGGCCCCCGCCTTCTGCCTTCGGGCGATTTACCCGTCTGAGTGGGACGGTCTCCCTCTCCTGTGATCGGTACGGCAACGAGCCGGCCTGTCACGGTGTTTCGCGAGCTGGCTTCGGAAGGAGCGCAGTGAAGGAAAGACAGGTCTGACCCGCCCCATCCGCCCCGGCGTGCCGTGAGATCCGGTGCGTCATAAGAGGAAGGTGCTCAGCTCACATATCACAGCGTAGTCAGCACGTCTGCACGAAGTGCACCACGACTGGCTAATGGGTGCTCTGTGTGACGCATACACCTGTGGCGTAGGCCCCTCACAAAATGGGCGTAAAACAACTTCAAAAAGAGCCGGAGAGGGGGCCGATGATCGGGCTGGACAAGCCCTGAACATCGCCCCTCTCCGGAAACACTATCCACTGTCATTTTTTCCTGTTTTATCAGCCTCGCCGCTCGGCGAGTTTTTTTGTTATGTCCTTAAAACCTTGTATTATAAAACAATGGCACAGACCTTTTTCTTTTATGACCTCGAAACGAGCGGCCTTGATCCGCGAACTAGCAGAATCATGCAATTTGCCGGGATTCGTACCGATATGGACCTGCAGCAAATTGGTGAGCCCTATAATGTACTTGTCAAGTTAAGCGACGATACGCTTCCAAGTCCGGAAGCCCTTATGGTAACGGGAATTACGCCGCAGCAAACGCAGACCGACGGGTATAGCGAGGCTGAATTTGCTCGTTTTTTATGCGAGGAAATTTTTACACCGGATACGATCGTGGTCGGATTCAATAACATCCGTTTTGATGACGAGTTTATCCGATATCACCTGTGGCGCAATTTTTATGATCCGTATGAGTGGTGCTGGAAGAACGGCTGTTCCCGCTGGGATATACTGGACGTCGTGCGCATGACACGGGCGCTGCGTCCGGAAGGAATTGTATGGCCGGAGGTGGACGGCAAGGCGACGAATCGTCTTGAATTACTGACCAAAGAAAATGGCATCGATCATTTTAAGGCGCATGACGCCCTGAGCGACGTGGAAGCGTTGATAGCGGTTACTGGACTTATCAAAGGAAAACAGCCGCAGCTATATAACTACCTTTTCACGATGCGCGACAAGAACAAGGTGAAAGAACTCGTTAACTTAGAAGATAAGAAACCGTTTGTCTATACCAGCGGCCGATACGACGGAGACCATAATAAAACAACGGTCGCGTTTCCACTTACCGGCGGGAAGAACGGCAACGTGGTCGTGTATGATCTCCGGTACGATCCGACGCCGTTTTTGCATATGAGTCAGCAGGAGCTTCGAGATATTTTTTACACGCCATGGGAAGAGCGGCAAGTCGAGGGATTTCTGCCTCTTGCCGTAAAAGAACTGCAGTATAATCGGGCACCCGCCGTGGCACCGCTGGGAGTCCTGGCGCAAGCGGACGGATGGAAGAAAATCCATCTGGAGCTTGAAGAGATCGAGAAAAATAAGCGGCTACTCGTTGCGGCTCCGCATTTTGCAGAGAATATACGGTCTATGTTTGAAAATAGGAAAGAATTTAAAAAGGCGACAGATCCGGAGGCGCAACTTTACGATGGCTTTTTACAGGACCGTGACAGACTGCGCGTTGAAACTGTACGGAATGCCGATGCACGTGAGCTGGCCGACTTCCACCCTGAATTCAGCGATGAACGGTTGGTAGGACTTTTGCTACATTATAAGGCCCGAAATTATCCTTCCAGTATGAGCCAGGATGAGGCGGTCGCCTGGGAGAAGTGGCGTTCTGAAAAAATTCAGGCACAGTTGCCGCAGTTTATGAAATCGCTCCAAAAAATGGCTTCGGTGCATCATCAGGATGATTCGAAGCAGTTTATTTTACAGGAACTTCAGCTCTGGGCAGAGAGTGTCATGCCGAGTGATATCGGCGGTCAGGACTAAATTTCGCTAAAACGACGTTTTGGCATCCGTTTTTTGCGGGCGGCCTGTTGCTTTTTGGCTTTTTTAACAGAAACAGAGTAGAATGCTTCGATTGCGGTGAATCGAATAATAATCAGCCATATCGTGCTGATGATGAGAAGGAGCATGAGGGTCGGCGGGACAGTGTAGTGCGTTCCCGGCACAGCACCGACGAGAAGAAACGCGAAAAGAGAATTAAGCACGCCCGACTGATCGAGAATGATGATTCCGGCTAGGGAGGTACAGGCTATGACGATGGCTTTTTTCATATTTTCTTTTCTAGGGCGTATACATTGATATTGAGAACTGGCACCACTATATCACCCCTGTAAAGTGAATGCAAAGATAAGCACGTTACTTTGTTGCGGACTGGAAGCGGGGTCTGTTTTTATGCTATACTAAGGCGTTATGCCAGAGGTTATTCGTGTTACCGGTGCTCGTGAGCACAATCTAAAAAATATTTCGGTTGAAATTCCACGTGATAAATTAGTGGTCATCACAGGACTTTCGGGATCGGGAAAATCTTCGCTTGCCTTTGATACAATCTATGCGGAGGGGCAACGACGTTACGTTGAAAGTCTTTCAAGTTACGCGCGGCAATTTCTTGGAATCATGGATAAACCTGATGTCGAGTCGATCGACGGTCTCAGCCCGGCTATCTCGATCGATCAGAAGTCAACCAGCCGTAATCCACGCTCAACCGTTGCGACCGTCACTGAAATTTACGATTATCTTCGTCTTTTATTTGCCCGTATAGGTGTGCCGCATTGCCCTATTTGTGGCAAGGCAGTATCACGCCGAACACCTCAAGCGATTATCGATGAAATCATGAAGCTCTCCGAAGGCGCGCGGTTTATGATACTGGCGCCTATTGTCAAAGAGAAGAAAGGTGAGTTCGCCCATATCCCCGAGCAGTATCGCCGTTTAGGATTTGCCCGTGCCCGCGTGGACGGTGTCGTATATGCCCTGGATGAATTTCCGGAATTGCAAAAAAGCTACAAGCATACAATTGAAATCGTCGTAGATCGTATTGTCATGAGTAGTGAGATTATCAGTCGCGTAACGCAATCGGTAGAGCAAGCGCTCGAACTTGCGGACGGAGTGGTCGAGCTTCTTGACGCAGAAAGTGACGAGCTTACGACATTCAGTCAGCGATACGCCTGCGTCGATCATCCGAATGAAGAGATTCCCGAACTTGAGCCCCGACTTTTCAGTTTTAATGCGCCACAGGGCGCTTGTCCCGTATGTACGGGTCTTGGCAGTCGGCTTGAGGTAGATCCGGAGCTCGTGTTCAATCCTAATCTCACGCTCGCCGAAGGTGCCATTCGTCCGTATAATCGTGTCAACAGCGATGCTTGGCATATGAAGCGGCTCGGCGAAGTGGCGAAGGCGCATGGATTTAGTCTGCATGTACCTGTGAAAGAACTGACGGATGAAGCGCTGGAAAAAATACTATATGGTACCGGGGCACAGAAATATAGCGTAAAGCTAAGTATGGGTCGCTACTACGATTCGACGTACGAAGGCGTCATTCCCAACCTTGAGCGTCGTCATAAAGAGACCGACAGTGAATTTATGCGAAAGGACATTGAGCGGTTCATGCGTGAACGGAAGTGTCATGAGTGTAATGGTGCCCGCTTAAAGCCGGTCGTGCTAGCGGTGACCGTTCACGGGCTGAATATCATGGATATCTGCAACCTTGGCGTTGATGACGCACTTGATTTATTTAAAAATTCACTCAAGCTCGATGAAAATGAACTGTTCATTGCTCGTCAGATCATGAAAGAAATCACTGAGCGCCTAGGATTTATGAGCAATGTGGGGCTTAATTATCTCGAACTTGCCCGTGCCGCCAATACGCTTTCGGGCGGTGAGGCACAGCGTATTCGTCTGGCGACACAGATCGGAAGCGGACTTCAAGGTGTATTATATGTGCTCGACGAGCCGTCTATCGGACTTCACCAGCGCGACAACGATCGGCTGATTGCGACGCTCAAGCGACTCCGTGATCTTGGCAATACGGTGCTTGTCGTGGAACACGACGAAGACACGATTCGAGAAGCTGATTATCTTTTAGACATCGGACCGGGTGCGGGGGTGGCCGGCGGAAACGTGGTTGCTGCGGGTACGCCGGGTGAAGTGGCTAAGAATAAGGATAGTATCACTGGCCGTTATTTGTCTGGTAATGAAAAAATCGACGTACCAAAAAAACGGCGCAAGATTGAAAAAGACCGGCAATTAATTATTCGGGGTGCACGTGAGAACAATCTTAAAAACATCGATGTGGCATTTCCTCTTGGCGTTATGACCGTGGTAAGCGGAGTCAGCGGAAGCGGAAAGTCTACCCTTGTTAACGATATTCTGGCCAAAGAACTGTCTGCACGACTTCACCGGGCGCAAACGGTGCCGGGTGCTCATGAGAACATCGAGGGTATAAATCATCTCGATAAGGCGATCGTGATCGACCAGTCGGCCATTGGGCGTACGCCGCGTTCCAACCCTGCAACGTATACAGGCGTCTTCACCCCGATTCGCGAACTGTTTGCCTCGACTCCAGAAGCCAATATTCGTGGGTATAAGGCCGGCCGTTTCAGCTTTAATGTAAAAGGTGGTCGCTGTGAGAATTGTCAGGGCGACGGCGTGATTAAAATCGAAATGCATTTCTTGCCGGACGTGTATGTTACCTGCGATGTCTGTCATGGAAAGCGGTATAACCGTGAGGCGCTCGAAATAAAATATAAGGACGCTTCGATCAGTGACGTGCTCGAAATGACGGTCGAGCAGGCTGCCACATTCTTTGAGAACGTCCCTTCTATCGCTCGCAAACTTGATACGTTAGTCGAAGTTGGCCTTGGGTATATCCGCCTGGGTCAGCCGGCAACGACGTTCAGCGGTGGCGAGGCGCAGCGTATAAAACTGGCGACAGAACTTTCGCGCCGTGCGACCGGCAAGACGTTGTATATTCTCGACGAACCGACGACGGGGCTGCATAGTGCGGACGTGAAGCGCCTGCTCGGTATTTTGCAAAAACTTGTAGAAGGCGGTAACAGTATGGTGATAATCGAACATAATCTTGATGTCATCAAATCGGCGGATCACGTGATCGATATGGGCCCCGAAGGAGGACTGGGAGGCGGTACGGTCGTGGCCAAGGGCACCCCAGAAGCGGTTTCTAAGATAAACGAATCGTTTACAGGCAGCTATTTGAAAGCGCTGCTTTAAGAGAAGCGCGCGGGTTTGAGCCTATCGATGGCCATGACGGTTCCCAGGATGATGAAAGCGAGAAAGACAGAAGCTGAAACGTCAGTCAGCCAGTGATATCCTAGGTATAATCGGGTAATGGCTATAAGAAGGACAGAGACAGTAATAACAAATGTCCAGGCGAAAAGGTGTACGCGCGCTCTGGAGTATATTAGATACGCTACAACAAAAAGGGCGACGGCTACACCGATCGTATGACCGGAGGGGAATGAAAAATCGAGTTCATGTGGTATGACCATCTGGTCTACGGGTGGCCTGACCCTATGGGCTAGCATTTTTATACCTGTGGAGACTATCATGGTAAGTGCCATGGCGCCTATGAGGAGGAGCGGACGCCATAGTTCTTTTTTGTATAACGCCCAGCCTCCTGCACCCAAAAGAACGATGACGGCAAATGTCGTCGGTGACAGCAGGTCGGTGATAAAAAGCATGATAGGAGTGAGGATGGCGTTCCGCTGAGAAAAGAACCAGTCATGTACGGGTAAATCCAGGGTAGCTATCAGGACATTATAATGAACACACAAGAAAATACCGATAAACCCGATACTACCGACCGCAATACTTACCCATATACTTCGTATTGTCGGCGGGAAGTGTGATGTGGCTTTTTGATGCAATGAAAGAGCCATACGAGTTTATTTTTTCTTTCTAAAGATAATAGCTAGTTGGCGTTTTGTATTTGCCCACAGGGTTTTTCGCTGTTCTTTGTTGGCAAGGGCATGAAAAGCAGGTGAAAGGAGTGATAGAACAACGACAACTGCCATAATGGGAAGTACGATAGTGTCGATATCGATGCCGATTTTATGGAGCATTTCGCCAATGTAGAAACCTGCATACGTGACGCCACCTGCCCATAAGACCGCCCCGATGACGTTGTAACTTAAGAAGCGGCGATAGCTGAGATTGCCGACTCCGGCGACGATTGGAGCGAATGTCCGGATGACTGGAATGAAACGTGCGATGATGATGGTGACTGCGCCGTATTTTTCATAAAATTTTTCTGCTTTTTGCAGCTGCTCCTGCTTGAGGAGTCGAGAGTTGGGACGATTGAATAACTTGCGGCCGATACGTTTTCCAAATAAGTATCCGACGCCGTCTCCCAATACGGCTGCGATGAACATGGCGAGAACAAAAAGGTGGATATCAAAATTCAATTTCCCGACATTTATCAAAAAACCGGCGGTAAAAAGCAGCGTATCGCCGGGGAGGAAAAACCCGATGAGAAGACCGGATTCGGCAAAAATAATAGCACCGAGCACCAGTACGACGATCCATGGTCCGGTGGTGGTGACAAAATGAGTAAGATCGAAACCAGGTAGCATAACTGCATCTATTTTAGCATGAGCGGAAGGGGAATGATATAATAAGAGTATACCTAATCACAGGAGGACTATGAACGAAATTTCACTGAAACTTGATGAGCGGACTGTCGTAGGTAAGCAAGCCGGGCGCTTGAGGCGCGAGGGGATTATTCCCAGTGTGGTATATGGCGGCAAAGCAGAGCCTGTGCATACGCAGTCTGCCCTGGTGGAGACAACGAAGGTGGCTCATGCTGCTGGTAAGCACACCCCTGTTCATCTTACTGTTGACGGTAAGAAGAAACTCGCGATCATCAAATCTATCGACTTTGATCCGGTGAAGCACAGCGTACGTCACGTTGCATTCCATACCATAAAGCAGAATGAAACGATTACAACCGAAGTGCCGATTGTGCTTATAGGCATCGGCGAGAGCGAAGCTGAAAAAGCGGGTCTTGTCGTTCTTCAGGCTATTGAAAAAATAGAAGTTAAAGCTAAGCCGGCCAATTTGCCGGAGTCGCTTGAGGTTTCCATTAAGGACTTGGCTTCGGCAGAGGATAAGATCACTGTTGCCGATCTCATTCTTCCGGAGGGAGTAGAGTTTGATGATGTCAAGCAGAACATAGAGCTTGTCGTGGCTAACGTATATGAACCAAGTGCGCTCCAGGCGGCAAACGAATCGGTCGGTGGTGATGCCGAATTGGACACGAAGGTAACTGCGGAGAACGGTAGCGATACGCCTCAGGATACTCAGGCGGAAGAGACTATGCCTGGTGGCAAGCAACAAGACGAGCCGAAGCAGTCGAACGTTGACGCTAATAAATAGTCTGCGTAGAGTCTCGTATATAAAAATCTCCATATAATACGGGGATTTTTATATATCATTTTATGAAGCCACCGGACTGGTGCTTCCATAGTTTGGCGTACATCTTCGAAGCACCTATAAGTGCGTCATGTGTACCATCTTCCATGATAGTACCTTTGTCTATGACGATGATCCGATCCATCGACTGAATGGTTGAGAGACGATGTGCGATGACGATAGTGGTGCGATCTTTCATGAGACGTGATAGTGCCTTTTGTATATACGTTTCACTTTCTGAGTCCAGCGCACTGGTAGCTTCGTCGAGAATTAATATCGGCGCATCCTTTAAAATGGCCCGGGCAATAGCAATACGCTGCCGTTGCCCACCGCTCAGCTTGACACCGCGTTCACCGACGATCGTATCGTACCCAAGCGGCAGTGTTGCGATGAATTCATCCGCATAGGCAAGTTTGGCCGCCTTTTTAATATCTTTAATTTTTGCCGTAGGTTTACCATACGCAATATTTTCACGGATAGAACGATGAAAAAGAAGTGGTTCCTGTGGAACGTATGAGATCGCATTGCGAAGGCTGGCCTGCGTGACATCTCGAAGGTCTGTATTATCGATGCGTATGGACCCATTGGTAACATCATCGAACCGAAGCAGCAGCCGCGTAAGAGTGGACTTGCCTCCTCCGCTTGGACCGACGATCCCTACTTTTTGTCCTGGCCTGATCAACAGGGAAAGATTACGAAAGACCTCATTATCCGGCGCATCATTATAAGCGAAGTTAACATTCTCAAGCTGTATGGTGCCTTTCGTGACAATGAGTTTCTTTGCCTTTTTTGCGTCGCTTACTTCTTGTTTTTCAAGTATGATCTCCGTCATGGAAGAGGCATGCAGCAGGGCTTCTTCGACGCTTCGTATCATATTTCCGATATCGAATAACTTGGCCGTGAGCGATAATGTGTAGGTGAACGCAAAGATACCGATTCCCAGTATCGAGGGATCTTTAGAGAGAAGATGGCCAAGAAAGGCAATAAAGCCAATCTGAAGGGCTATAAGTACAGCCATGCGAGTACTGCCAAATACTGCCGTACTGGTCCAGTCCTGCAGGCGAAAATTCATCAGCGTGCCGTCGAGCTTCTTATGACTCCTGTATTCCCGGTCCTCGCCTGCGAACGTTTTTACGGCCTGGGTATTAACGATAGTGTCCGACAAATTGGCAATCATGGCATTTTGCGCCTTTTTACGCTCTGCACGAAGGCCCGACCTACGATAACTTTCACTTGCGATGAGTACGATCGTAACAAGCGTGACGGCAAAGAGGGCTCCGCCTATGGCCGGTGAGTGGCTGAAAACAACGCTTATCCCTACGATCATCGTGAGAAGAAACGGTATGATGCTTACGTAAACGGCATCGAGTAATTTTCCGAAGGAAGCCGCGTAGTCAAGCGTGTTGCTTACCAGTTTGCCGCCGATATTGTTGGTATGAAAACCAACACTTCTTGCAAGCAGCGTCGTAAAGGCAAGTTCGAGCGCGTCGGACTGGCCGCGTGCATTCAGCCGGATGATCGCGATGAAACCGGTGAGGTTGGCTGCGACACCGATAGCTGCCGCGACAATGAGCGGTAACAGACTCGAAGCTATATCGGCTTCATAGACCACCAAGTTAGCAATCGTCTTGCTAATAAATAGCGGAATTATGACATTGATACCTATCACTCCTACGAAATAGATCAGTGATATAAAGAAAAGATGTTTGTTTTGCTTGAAGATAATGTGCCAGAATTGCTGTAAGGTTTTGGCTTCGGTAGCAGTACGGCGCGGTCGTTTCATGTTATTCCTCTATGAATCCGCCTGATTGGTGTGACCACAGTCTGGCGTATGTCCCATTCTTTTTTGATAGCAGACTCTGATGCGTACCCTCTTCAGTGATCGAACCGTTTTCCAGTACGACGATGCGGTCAAGTTTGGCGATGGTAGAAAGCCTATGGGCAATGACGATGCTAGTGCGGCCTTTCATGAGTTTACCGAGTGCTTCCTGGATAAGCTTTTCACTCTCGGAATCAAGAGCCGATGTCGCTTCGTCAAGCACAAGTATCGGTGCGTTTTTTAAGATAGCCCGGGCTATCGCAATACGTTGACGTTGCCCGCCACTTAGCTTTACACCGCGTTCACCGACAAGTGTTTCGAATTTGTCGGGCAGTGATTCTATGAAGTCCAACGCGTTAGCTTTTTTAGCGGCATCACGAACTTCTTTTTCACTCGCATCCGGTTTTCCGTACGCGATATTTTCGTACAAGCTTCGATGAAAAAGCATCGGGTCCTGAGGGACGTAGGCAATGTTCTCACGTAGGGATTGCTGTGTAATGTGTTTAATATCCTGACCATCGATTTTGATAGTTCCTTCGTCAAGATCGGAAAAACGCAGAAGCAGCTTCGTAAGGCTTGTTTTTCCCGAGCCGGAGTGGCCTACGAGCCCGACGCGTTCACCGCCCTTTATGGTGAGCGAAAAGTCCTTGAATAGTGAGTCATTATTTTCACCATGAGTGAAACTAATGTTGTCAAACTCGATGGCGCCCTTTGAAACCACAAGACGGTTCGTCGAAAAGTCCTTGATACTCGGTTCTGACTGAAGAATTTCGGTCATATCGTGTGCGTCGCCTATGATACGGTTGTAATTACGCATAATGCTGTTCATGTCCCATAACTGACGCGCGATCGTGAGCGTGTAGGTAATACTGAGGTACACAACGCCGATTGAAATGATGTGGTGCTCAGACGCCCAGATGGCGGCAACAAGCGCAAATACATTGAGAGCGGCGTTCAGGGTAGAATAAATGCTACTAACACCCAGAAAGCCACGCATACTATGCAAACTTTTTTCGCGCCATGTCTTTGTGCGTTCAGTGAGTGCTTCGAGCTCTTCGTTTTCGCGGCCGTGTGACTTGATGGTCATGATATTCGTTACGGCGTCGGCGACATACGCGTTGGTTGCGGTACTCGCCTGAGCTTCTTCTTTGTTTCTGACGGCAAGGAATCTGTTTCCAAAGAATACGGCAACGCCGAACAGTATAGAAAGAACGAGGAGCGCGAGTGCATATTGCCAGAAAACGAAACTCAGGATGACGACAGCTGCGATAAGACTTGCGATAGTCGGAACGACCTGCCATAGCAGCGTGTCCCAAAATCGTTCGAAGGCACCGATCAGTTTTGTCGTTTGTGAAACGAGTGCGCCTCCGAAACGATCGGCGTGAAATGCAAGACTTTGATTGGTGAGGTGCGCGAAGATACGTCGATAAAGATCACGCTCGGCCGCGGTTTCCATCGTCCATGTAAGGAAGAGGTTGATGCGCCATCCGAGGACTTGCCCATATATCTGCGTAATAATATAAAACCCAATCAGCCAGGCAGATGAGCCAAGCGATACATGCCCCGTTTGCAACTTTTCGAGTAACTGAGAGATGATAAAGGGGCCGACGTATGCTCCAATGATCGATGTGGCAATGCCGCCGATCAAGGCAAAGAGGGTCCGGTACGGATAGCGCATGGCTGCACGCCAAAACAATGTGAAAATGGGTTTTTGCATTGGAACTCCTTGTTAATAGTTGTAGAACTGTTTGTTTCGCTAGTGGTTCGGCTCATCCGAACGTGAACGAATAGAGGATTGCAGAGCAATCATAGTGGTTTCAAGTATACCAAGCACCAAGCAGCCTGACAAGTGTAATATAGGTGTCATTCCGGATAAAAATGGTATACTATATGCTGATGCAAAAAATCATCTTGTATTATAAATTTACCCCTATAACCGATCCGACGGCGATGCGGTTATGGCAAAAAACGCTTGCTGATAGCCTGAATCTGCGTGGTCGTATTTTAATTTCAAAGCACGGTCTTAATGGGACGGTCGGCGGAGATATAGAGGATCTGAAAAAATATATCAAGGCGACGAAAGAATTCCCCGGGTTCAAAGGCACAGTTTTTAAATGGAGTGACGGCGGCCGTGAGGATTTTCCTCGCATGAGTGTCAAAGAGAAAGATGAGATCGTCGCGTTTGACGCTGCCGATGAATTGCAGGTTGATGAAAATGGCGTTGTTGGCGGTGGTAAGCATCTAAAACCGAAAGATGTGCATAAACTGGTAGAGGAGCGTGGTGACGATGTCGTCTTTTTTGACGGTCGTAATGCACACGAAGCAGCGATTGGCAGGTTCAAGAATGCCGTCGTACCGGATACGCACACGAGCCGAGATTTCATCAAAGAGCTTGAAAGCGGTAAATATGACGATCTTAAGAACAAACCTGTCGTGACATACTGCACGGGTGGTATCCGCTGCGAGATATTGTCGAGTCTTATGACCAACCGCGGGTTTAAAGAAGTGTATCAAATAGACGGTGGTATCGTGAAATACGGCGAAAGTTATGGAGATGACGGTTTGTGGGAAGGAAGTCTTCGTGTGTTCGATGACCGGATGACCGTCGACTTTTCGGATCATGCAAAAACGATAGGTACTTGTTCGCACTGTCAGGGACCTACCAATAATTATGAGAACTGTGCGTTTGCAAATTGTAACGATCTCGTCCTTATTTGTCTTCACTGTAAACAGAATCCCAACCTTCTCTATCACACTGAAGAATGTCGCCAAAAAGCAGAAGGTGACTCACTGGTACAATCGCCAGTGTTCGCCTAATAAAATAACCTCCGTCATGGAGGCTATTTTATTAGTGCATCTTACTTCTAATGTCCTTGTTGCATCTGGATTTTTCGTGGCAGAAGGAAGCTGAGACCGAATACGGCCGCGATAAGTCCGAGTACGTACACGACAGCGATACCAAACCCGTAAAGGAAATTATGACCGTTCGCTTTTTTGACCGCACCTGTGATGGTGTCGCCTATAGCCTTACTGGCAGGGTTTTGTGCTTGGGAAGATTCGATCTTCTTACAGCTTTCCGGTGTTTCGGAGCCATCCTTTTGCTTTGTTTGGTCTACAAAGCAAGTACGGGCACCTTCTATGATATGGGATTGTGCTGCTTCGGGCACGTGTGCCTTTGCCAGTTCCATACGAATGGCAGGAGCGGCTTCTTTGTCAAAACTATTACCGGCATGTACGGCGAGTTGGCCAAAGAAGAGGACGCCGATAGCAGCAATACCTATCGCACCGCCAAGTTGCTGGATTGCACTTAATGTACCGGATCCGGAGCCAGCATGCGCAGGATCGACCTTGCTGAGTGTCACGGAGAAAATCGGCCCCATGATAAGTCCCATTCCCGTACCGATAACAAGGAGTCCTGGAATGAAGTGCCACGGCGTCGCTTCTGTGCCCATGAGCTGTAACATCAGTGCAGTAATAATGAATCCTGTAGCCAGAATAAGAGTTCCGACGGTCATGGCGTAGCGGCCAAGTTTCGGAATAAGTTTTTGCGCCAGGAAACCGATACTGAATGAAATACCGATAGCCGTTGGAATACCGGTAAGTGCTGCCTCGAGTACGCTATAGCCTAAGCCGACCTGAAGCAATAGGGTAAAGGTAAAGAAGAAGCCGAGCATGATCATTTCGAAGATGATGTTGACAACTAATCCGAGCGTGAAAGTATTGTAGTGTTTGAACAATGACGGCAGGATGAGCGGTGAGTTGTCGATAGCTGTCTTTTTGTGTTGCCACCATATAAAGAGGGCGAAAAACGGAAGTGAAGCGACCATCATTAGGAAGGTCCAGAGCGGCCAATCGAGATCACGACCTTCGATAAGCGGAAAAATAAGGAGCGACAACGCAAGAATGATCAGTCCGGTCCCTGGGAGATCGAGCTTTAACGGATGGGTTGATTTACCCTCCGGCAAGTATTTGATCGCTGCGAAAAAGGCAAAGATACCGACGGGGATGTTAATAAGGAAGATTGGGCGCCAGTCGAGGTTGAATAGATTGGCCTGAATCAGCAATCCGCCCACGACCGGACCGAGCGACGCGGCAAGTCCGGCCATAGCCCCGAATAAGCCCATGACCTTACCACGTTCGTCGGGTTTATACATGACCTGCATCAGTGACATCACCTGCGGCACCATAAGCGCGGCCATGGCTCCCTGGAGAAGCCGGGCTCCCACCAGGACTTCTATATTCCAGGCGGCACCACTAAGAAGAGAGGCGATCGTAAATCCGGCAACACCGGTAAGGAAAAGTTTTTTATACCCGAACACGTCGCCCATTCGCCCACCCGTAATAAGTAGCACGGCAAAAGTGAGCGCGTACCCGGCGGCTAGCCACTGGATGGCGGCATAACTTGCACCGAGGTTGCTTTGTATGGAGGGAATGGCGATATTCACGATAGTGTTATCGAGAAGATCCATAATAAAGGCGAGCGCGACAATCACGAGTGCCGTCGTTTTTTGCCGTGCAGTAAACTTACTGGCATGATGCTGCGCCGAATGCTTATGATGTTCGGTTGACATATGATTACTTTCTATCTAAAATATAAAATAGTTTAATTAATAATTATCTTAGATTTTAAGATAATGCTATCGCGGAGTCAAGTATGAAATCACGAGCTGTTTTAATGAAGGAACTGAACCAAGCGATCCAGCGTAGCAGTACTCTTACAGTTCTGCATACCAATGCTATCGCGAATAAAGTCGGCCTTAGCGGGACGGAATTCGAGGCCATGGATATTATTTCGCGGTACCAGCCGATGACTGCAGGGAAGCTGTCGAAGTACTGCGGACTCACGACAGGGGCGATCACCGGACTTGTGGACAGGCTATCGCGAGCTGGAACGGCAAAACGCATGCGTGATCCGGAGGATCGGCGCCGGGTTTTTATTATTCCGGTGGAAAATGAAGAAAAAAACAAGCGTGTCTGTGACTTATACGGACCTATAGGAAAAGCATTTGAAAAAACCATGAACGAATGCTCGGATGAGCAATTGCAGTTTCTTGTTGAGTTTCACTTAAAAATGAATAACGAGATGGAAAAAATCCTTATCGATCTTCGTGAACAATAAACGCGAGAAATTACTCTTCGCGGCGTTCGACCACGATTGTACATTTCGTCACGAGTGCAGCTATCGCGCCGACAGCGGCAAGTACGGGTGCGAATAACGCGCCGACAACGCCAATAGTAAGAGGGAATTCTACGAGCACTTTTCCATGCTCATCTTTAATAATGAGACGACGGATATTGCCTTCATTAATAAGCGATTTTACTTTTGCGAGAAGTTCCTCGCCGTTAACAGTGAATTCTTCGGTTGTCTTTTTCTTATCCATGCTACCAGTATACTACTCACTGGCGATATCGCGCTTGGCAAATGCGGCGACGCCGATAGCTGCCGTGAGCACACCCAGGCCCGCAAGCCAGGCGAAAGTTCCCCAATCCGGCGCATCCGTAGGCGAGGAAGAAATGTAATGGAACAGCGAGCTCTTTACGATGATATCGTTCAAATTTGTCACGACCGAAGAAATAATATCTACGACGAATGACCATAAAATAATCACGTACATACCCGTGGCAGCCCAAGTGGGAAATTTTCCATACAGCATCGTTCCGATTCCGGTCAGGAAGATAACCGTGCCGCTGAGCGCAAGGCTGACGAGTAGAAAGTTAAAGAAATCAAGTGATACGCCGACATACCGTGCAACGCTCCACGTGGCAATGCCGGAAATACCGGAGATAACGATGGCCGCGGCAATAATGACCGATACTCTACCGATAAGCCAACGGCTGCGTCGAACCGGCTGTACAAGGATGTTGTCGAGATGATTTTTTGCTTCAGTACGGCGTATAGCGGAAACGGCTACGGCACTCATTATCATCAGTATCAGCGTGGTAAATACCACACCTGAGCCTATGAATGCGGCCCGAAGATCATTAGTTTGTCCGAGACGGCCGACTGCCATATTGAGGCTCTCAGAATCTTGAAGCGCCTTTATGGCAATGTCTGAAAGAGCCGCAATGAGCCCGCTGACGAACACCGCCATGATTCCCCAACTAAGAAACACAGGAAAGTTTTGGCGTATGGCGAAACGGGTATACGAACCAAGCAGAAAATAACGTGATTTTACCGTACTCGACTCTGGAAGGACACCTGCACCATAATCCCTTTTTGTCACAAAAAGAAGCGCTAGAAAAAGAAGAATGACAGATAACGCAAGCGAAGGGAGAAGCCATACGGGCTGCGGATGCAGGCCAGGGCTCAGAAGATCCGACCACCCGAACGGAATCAACTGCTTGAGCCAATGGAGCGTATCAGCCGTATTGCCAATGGCGCGAATAACAAAACTAAGCGCAATACAGGAAAGCCCATAATATAAGGCGCGACGTCGCGTAACGGAGAGTTGACTGACGAGTGCGCCGAGGCTACTAAACGCTATAGCCGGAAAGAAGATAGCACAAGCACTCAGCAGGGCGTGCTCCAATGTAAAACCGACATGTGGCGTGCTGCCGACGGCCCAAAGCAAAAGCGTACTGATGATAAACGACAGGCCCAAAGATAACAAGAAGCCGGCGAGCAGGCTACCGGTTGTTTTTTTGGGCGTAGTAGCCGCAGAAAGCAGCAGCTCCATGCGGCCGTCTTCTTCTTGTCCGCGAAGCAACCGGGTGACTGTCATGAGTGCCCATACCGATGCTATCACCGTCATGAATGGCACCGAACGATACACCATATATCCTGACGGCGTGTCGATATTTTTTGGCTCGCCATATAAAATACCCAGCGCCGGTGCACTTTCAAGTGTTTTTGCAAAGTCGCTCCTTGTTTTTTGGTCAGGGTATGAAGCGACATAGGCCACACCTTGTAAACCGATCATAAACGTGACCACCAGTGCTAGAATGATGGCGCCTTTTTGCGTCTGACGTCTTCCGAATCCGATGAGGGCCCTAGTCGTGTTCATTCGTGTCTCCGTCGTATAGAGCCAGGAATAGTTCTTCCAATGTTGGCTTGCGACTTAGAAAACTGATTGGCTTAGCTTTGGATACGGCTTGTAGGAGCTCATCTATCGATCCGTTGACATTGCATTTTATATGGTTATCATGAAGCTCAATGTTACTAACATTCTTTATCTTCGAAAGATCCGGCGGCGTTGTCCGGAAGGTCGCTTCAACGGTGAGCGCAGAGAGATGGCGGAGCTCCTCCAGTGTGCCGAGTTCGACAAGCTTGCCATTTCGAAGAACGGCGACACGATCGCATAATTCCTCCACCTCTTCGAGCATGTGGGATGACAAAAATATAGTCTGGCCGTTTTTTCGTGCCGTCAGGACCTCATCTCTAAATAGCTTAGCCATGACCGGATCGAGACCGCTGGTAGGCTCGTCGAAAATAAGTAATTCAGCTCGGGTGGAAAGTGCGGCGATAAGTGCGATTTTTTGCCGGTTTCCCTTGGAGTAGCTGCGAACTTTTTTGTTTGGATCAAATTCGAATTTTTTAATGAGCTCTTGCTCGTATTTTGTATCTACGGAACCATGAATAGTTGCCAAAAAATGCAGCGTCTCGGCACCTGTAAGGTTGGGCCAAAAGTTTGTTTCACCCGGGACGTATGCCATTGACCTGTGGAGTTCCGCAGCATCGCGTGAAGCGTCTTTCTGTAGAATGGTTGCGCGGCCAGAAGTTGGTTTTATAAGACCGAGAAGAAGACGTATAGTAGTGGTCTTTCCTGCGCCGTTGGGGCCAAGGTATCCGAGTACTTCGCCCTTCTTTACTTCCAGGTCAAGGTTGTCGAGCGCCGTGACGTGACCGTATTTTTTTGTTAATCCTTCGGTTTTTATGATACTGTCCATAGTCCCTCTAGCTTATGCTTATTGAAGCTCATTATTCCACTTTTTCGTTTGCTGAGCAAGAGGTATACTAAAGAGGTGAATAAAACGCTTGAAGCAAAGTTAAAAGACCTCCCACGTAATCCGGGAGTTTATTTTCATAAATCTGACAGCGGTGAGATAATTTACGTTGGCAAGGCGGCCGTGCTAAGAAACCGTGTGCGGCAGTACTTTCAGAACCAGCGTGACATGGATATAAAAACGCGGGCATTAGTGGCTGAAATCGAGGACACTGATTGGATCGAGACGGAAAGTGAAATTGACGCGTTATTTTTGGAGAGTGAAATGGTCAAGCGTTACATGCCGCGTTATAACATTTTGCTACGCGACGACAAATCACAGACATTCGTACGGATCGACATGAAAAGCGAGTGGCCCCATGTAGCATTCACCCGTAATCCGGCAGATGATGGGGCGGAGTATTTCGGCCCTTATTACAATGGTTTTGCGGTTAAAAAAGCACTGCGGTATCTGCGAAAAATTTTCCCTTATTACACGAAACCTCCCAAAGAGAAAGGCCGATCTGACTTGGATGTCCACATCGGTCTCAGTCCGCGGCCGGGTACAACGAGTGAGGAATATAAGGCAACGCTTCGTAAGCTCATCCGTTATTTTGAAGGTGGCCGAAAAGCGCTTGCCCGGGAAATTGAAAAAGAAATGCATCAGGCGGCAAAACTGCATGATTTTGAAATGGCTGCCAAACTTCGTAATAAGTTGAATGACCTGCGTGAACTGCAGCGCCGAATTATGTTTGGTGATAAGGAATTTTTGAATATCAGTAAAGACCGTGCGCTAAGTGATTTACGTGATCTTTTGGGGCTTATTAAAATTCCTGCGCGTATTGAAGGCTACGATATTTCGCATATGAGCGGCACCAATGTGGTTGCCAGTATGGTCGTGTTTACGAACGGTGTCAGCGACCGAGCGAACTATCGTAAATTCAAGGCAAAAATTCAGCAAAATGACGATTACTACAATATGTACGAGACATTGCTTCGTCGGGCAAGCGAAAAAAATCTCTCATCGTGGGGGATGCCTGATCTTATACTGATCGACGGAGGAAAAGGGCAGCTTGACGCAGCTTTGCGTGCGCTGGAGGAGCGTGGTCTTAAGGTCCCGGCGATCAGTATCGCAAAGCGCGAGGAGGAGCTGATCGTGCATGGGTCACGGTCGAATATCGACACACAGCAACTTCGAAAGTTAATGCAGGAGCCGATACCGGGTGTAGCGGTGACGGCATCGGGCGAGTACTTTATCGTCAATCTGCATGCCGGCCAGGTCAACGCTTCGTCGCATTCTAAGAACCTGCGCGGTGCTCCAGTGCATTCGACATATAATGACGTGACAAAACTGTTTCAGCGCGTCCGTGACGAGTCACACCGGTTTGCGGTCAGTTATCATACGGTATTAAAGCGTGCCAAGCAAACCGCAAGTAGCCTTGAGGAGCTGCCTGGCATAGGGCCGACGACGCGAAAAAAGCTTATCCGCACGTTTGGCAGCCTTCGCGGTGTGGAGGCTGCCACGCCGGAGCAGCTTGAAGCGGCGATAGGAAAAGCCAAGGCCGCTATCGTGCTGCGGTATTTGCCGCGTAAATAGCGCTTGTGCTATAGTTATCTCAACAATTAAAGGAATCCATTATGGGCATCTTGGGTAAGAAAGCGGCGCGTGCATTCACTATCGTAGAGCTGATGCTGGTTATTGCTGTCATTGGTATTTTAGCGGGAATTGCCATTGTGTCGTATTCCGGTTATCAGGCGAAGACGCGCGATAATGTGCGAAAGTCCGATGTTCAGCAGATAGCTGGTGCGCTGAGCGCGTATCTTCTGCAAAAAGACACGTATGTAGAGTCGGGCAGCGGGTGCGGGCTTTCCGGAAACGGGAACGGATGGTTGAACGCCGGTCCGAGTAATCCTGGTGCGGGATCATATCCAAGAGCAATCACGGCATGTCTGCAGGATGCGAAGACACTCGGCAATGGCACTTTTATTGATCCATCAGGATGTATATACGGCAGCGGAGGCAAATGTGGCACGCTCGGAAGTGTTCCCGTTCAGGCATATATGAAGATAACCTGCACCAAAAGCAGCAACAAAGTGACGTATGTCATGGCACATCTTGAAACGACGGCACAAAACAACGCCGTGCTCGATGCTCTATGCGATGCAAGTTCGGCCGTCGGCTTTACCAGTGATCAAAAGTGGGGTACGACGTACGGTATGAATTTTTATACGATCGCACGGTAGTCCCGATCAGGTAAACCGTGTATCATTAAGATACGTATGAAAAATCTATTCGTCTCCAACCGCGAACGCCTAATGACGGCGCTCAGCGGCGGTATCGTCGTACTGAGCGCTTACGCTAAAATGCAGCGCAGTAACGACGAGGCCTTTAAATTCGAGCAAGAAGCGAACTTTTGGTGGTGTACTGGTATTGAGGCGTCTGATTGGCGGCTAATTATCGATGGCACAAGGGCAAAGTGCTGGCTAGTGGCTCCTGAAATAAGCGACATGCACGAGCTGTTTGACGGCAGCTTGAGTGCCAAGGACGCTATGAAAATAAGCGGCATCGACAGCGTGATCTCTCAGGCTGAAGAAACGGCTCTTCTTCGGGATCTGGCAAGGAAACATAGTGTCGTTCATACATTGGGCGACCATCCTCATGTGGAATATTTCGATTTCATTGTTAATCCAGCGCAGCGAAAATTGTACGAACAGCTAGAGCGTACGTTCAACTCCGTGCAGGATTGCCGAAAAGAACTCGCGCAACTTCGTGCTATCAAGCAACCTGACGAAATAGCCCGAATGAAAAAAACCATAACCTTGACGATGGATGCTTTCGAATCAGTGAAGGCATCGCTTCAGGAGTATAAGTATGAATATGAAGCGGAAGTGGCGTTTTCGTCGTACTTTCGGCTTAACGGTGCAAAGGGACACGCGTTCGACCCGATCGTTGCCAGTGGTAAAAACGCTTGTCAGATACACTACATCGACAACGAAACGAAGTTGAAGCCTCGTCAGTTGGTACTTATGGATATCGGTGCGCGTCATCACGGTTATTCTGCCGATATTGCAAGGACGTATGCGTTCGGCGAGCCGACCAAACGCCAACAGGCCGTCCATAAGGCGGTGCAAGGAGCACAACGGCAAATTATAAAACTACTCAAGCCGAATCTTGGTGTGGAAGAGTATCAGCAACAGGTTGATCGTATCATGACGGAAGCATTAATGGAGTTGGATCTTATGAAGGACCCGGCTGATGTTACTACTTACCGCAAGTATTTTCCCTATGCGATCGGCCATGGGCTTGGCGTTGATACGCATGATAGCCTCGGTGCGCCGCGTTTCTTGCAGCCGGGAATGGTCCTGACCGTCGAGCCGGGCATCCATATTCCCGAGGAAGGGATCGGTGTTCGGATAGAGGACGATATTTTAATTACCCCAACCGGACATACGAACTTAAGCGGACGTCTCTCGACAGATTTATAAAAGACGCGTATAGTAAAAGCAGTTTATGAGAAAACAATTTTATGTTTTTATCCTCCGCTGGATACTTAACTCGTTTGGTTTATGGGTAGCGGTTCGTATCTTCGGAACAGGATACAGCGATGCCGACCTCTCGGCCAGCGTATGGGCATTTCTTTTTGCCGGGCTTATATTTTCACTAATCAATAGTATTTTGCGGCCGGTCGTGATAATTTTGTCACTTCCTGCGATACTATTAACACTCGGCCTATTTACAATCATCGTGAACGGCTTCATGGTATATGTGTCGCTTCTGCTTGCGCCAGGGCTCCACATGACATTTTGGAACTCGGTGTTGACCGGAATCGTACTTAGCCTGGTAAACTATATAGTAAGCAGCGCGCTCGAACTTCGGTACTCGCGCTCAGGAGAAAAGCATGAATATTGACGGAATTTTACAGATAATAACTATCGGATCGGCTATTTTAATGATACTTGCCATCTTGTTGCAGCAGCGCGGTGCAAGCCTTGGTGCCGGTTTTGGTAGCTCAGGAGAGCTTTATACGACCCGCCGCGGTTTGGATAAAAACCTGTTTGAAGCGACCATTATTTTAGCGGTTATTTTTATTCTGTCGATTCTTGTCGGGCTTTTACTACCGGCATTTAAATAAGGAGAAGGGGCGTGGCTGAAGAAAAGCGCGGGTGGAAACAATTTCAGAAGCTGACCTTTGACAGTCGAAAGATCTCACGACGCGTTAAAAAGGCGGAAGGTGCTACCATGCGTCACGCCCGTAAGTTTATCGTGACGCGTCTTGATAATATCCGAAACGTCAGACGCCATATCATAGGCTGGTTGCTGCTAGTTGGTGTGATAATCTTGGCGGTCGGAGCGCAGTTCATGTGGTTTCGCTCTAGTTATGAAACGACCGCTGCCGCTGCCGGCGGAGCGTATGCCGAGGCGTCCCTGGGGCCGATTGATACGCTCGACCCCCTTTACGCGTCATCGAGTGCCGAAATAGCTGCAAGCCGATTGCTTTTCTCATCTCTTTATTCGTATGATTCTACCGGTCATCTGCACGGGGACTTGGCTGAGGATATGACTATTGATAAGACGGGGACGGTATATACCATAAAGATTCGGCCGAACGTGAAATGGCACGACGGATCACTCCTGACTGCTAAAGATATTGAATATACCGTTAACCTTATAAAAAATCCTGAAACCCGGTCGTCACTCCGCGTTAACTGGCAAGACGTAAAAGCTAAGGCCATTGATGATACGACGATTCAGTTCCAGCTTCCGGCGGTCTATGCGGCGTTTCCTAATGCACTTACTTTTGCGGTACTGCCAGAGCATGTTCTTTCTGGGATTGCTCCCGGTGCGATACGTGAAAATACATTTAGCCGTTCACCGATAGGAAGCGGACCGTTCAGTTTGAGGCTGCTGCAAAACGTAGGTACGGAGAGCTTGCAGAAGATCGTCCATTTGAATTCTTATGAAAACTACTATGGCGGAAAGCCGCTACTGAACCGTTTTGAAATACATGCTTACAGTACACAGGAGGCGATCGTGAAAGCACTGAGAAGTGGGGAGATCAGCGCCGCCACGGATATGGGCGGAGTAGGCGCCGATCGGATTGACACCCACAACTACACAATCATCGACAAACCTGTCAATAGTGGTGTATATGCACTTTTCAATATGGATTCGATGATTCTAAAAGATAAAAATGTACGACAGGCGTTGGAACTTGCTACCGACACGGCTGCCATTAGAAAGGAGCAACCTGTCCGGGTTAATCAGCTTGATCTGCCATTTATTAACGGACAAGTATCGGGCGAATTACCTCATCCGCTGCCGCCAAATACTAAAAAAGCGGAAGAGCTGTTGAAACAAGCCGGATGGGAGCTAAAAAATGGTGTGCGGCAAAAAGGTGATCAAAAGCTTGCGCTGACCATAGCGACGACCAAAAACAGCCAGTACGAAAAAACGCTTGAAACGCTGGCGGGACAGTGGCGAAAAATCGGGGTTGTCGTTAATACCAATGTGGTCAATACGTCGGATCCTTCCATTAATTTTGTGCAGAATATTCTACAGCAGCGTAATTACGATGTCCTGCTCTACGAGCTGTTTATCGGTGCTGACCCTGACGTGTATGCTTATTGGCACTCTTCTCAGATTAAGGAGAGCGGCTATAACTTCTCTAATTATTCTAATAAATCGGCCGACGATGCTCTCTCGAGTGCACGTTCGCGGTTGGAGCCGGAGCTTCGTAATGCCAAGTATCGGCTTTTTGCCAAACAGTGGGTGGATGATGTTCCGGCGATAGGCCTTTATCAATCGACTGCCGAATACGTTGCCAATAAGCACGTCCATTCAATCGGCAAGGGTTCGACACTTATTTCCGGATACGACCGTTATTCGAATATCCTTGATTGGAGTGTCAATCAAAAGTCGGTTTACAAAACCCCCTAACTTCGGTATAATCATTCAAGTTACCCCTATGCGCGAGTGGCGGAATTGGTAGACGCGTCAGCTTGAGGGGCTGGTGAGCATTGCGCTCGTGGAGGTTCAAGTCCTCTCTCGCGCACCAAGAAAAAGAACCCGGTTTTATCGGGTTCTTTTTCTTGGTGCGCGAGCATCGTGTGTATAATTGTAGAATTAACATATCCGATTTAACGTAGCTTTGATATCATTAAAAGAGTAAAGGATAAACATATGAACTCAGAAAATGATAAAACCCCAATAACACCAGATCCACAGCAATCTACCGGTATCCCATCGACTGGTAGTCCTGCCCCTAAGAAGAACAAAGTGCTTCTATGGATATCGATTATAATTACCATACTCATAATAATCATTGGTATTGCGCTGTTTATGAATCGGGCCAATGATAAAAAAGATGATAGTGGCAATAAAACCGCTGACACCTCAAGCAATAGTAAAAAAGAATCCGACAGTAATGACGTTGCTACTAATAGCAAATTTGAGAAGTATGAAGTCCAAGACCCAATAGCAAACTACTCCGTATCGTTTTATAAAGGTGCAACCACGCTTGATAAAAATAGCCTGCATTATCTCATTGCTGGTGACGAAGGATCACAAACAAGTGCCTATATCTCACTAGGCACCAGCGGTGAACTCGATTGCCAGGGGACGCCATCGACAACCATGAATGTTGCCGGTCAATCCATAAAAGTTTGTTATCAGCAAGATAATAAAATCTACTCTGGCCAACTTGCTGTTAAGGGCGTCGCCACACGTGTTAATGTTGCCGGTCAGAAAAGCGTCAGTATGGAAGATGCCAAGACTATTCTTGAAAGCTTTTCCTTTAAGTAGTATTTTCAAATAATCCATAGAAGGTGGTATATAAGTCACGGTATGACACTTGTTCGAGATCGTACTGATATACTAAGCAGATAATGGCTGATGACTTTCAAAAACGGATAAATTATTCCGGTGACCTGCAGGAACTAGCAGAGCGGATAGTAAGTGACTACGGTTTCGGAAAACTGAAATCCGCAGAACCTATACCTGTGGGATTTGAAGATTTCAATGTAAAGCTTCGTACGAAAACCGGAACGTACGTCATTAAGATATTCTCAAAACAACGCTGGGAAGAGGACATCTTGCGTAATGTGGGGATACTGGAGGCGGTGACGGCAGCGGGTGTGAATCATCCCGAACTCTTCCATGATCAGATGGGACGGCTGCTTCATGTAGATAATGAGACGCATCTTCAGATGGTGGCGATGAGATTCATAGAAGGCAAATCGTTTTATCAGCTTGGTAAACCACCGACAATCGACCAGCTGGAGCTGATTGCGCGTGAAGCGGTGAAAATTAACAATGCCGATTGTCATCCGTCCTATATTTTTGACGCCTGGGCCATTCCGAACATGCAGTGGATGTATCAGAAGGTGGAAAAGCAACTTACATCTGAAGGTTTTGAGCTGGTTACCCGGGCATTTAATCATTTTCACGCCATACCGTTCGAACAGCTGCCAAAGTGCTTTGTTCACGGTGATCTCACCAAGGCAAACGTCATTTTAGGAAAAGACAGCCAAATATACATAGTGGATTTTTCAGTGTCAAACGTTTATCCGAGAATACAGGAACTTGCCGTCATGGCAACTAATCTGCTGTTTGACGAAAAGGCTAAAAAGATGCCCCCGCTACGCCAGCGGCTTGAAGAAGTCATGTACAGTTACTTGAATGCGGGCGGAACACTGACGAAATTGGAGCGTGCATCACTCTTCGACTATTGTCTTCCGGGCGCGGCAATGGAATATATGGGAAGCGTCAACGAACGAATTACCAGCGGCGATAGCGAAGAGATCCGTCACTGGGAGAATCTGGGGCTTCAGGGGCTTCGAGAAGCGCTTTTATAAAACAGATAAGAATTGAACGGTTGTTTGTTATAATATCCTAGATGGCGCGTTGGCGGAGCGGTTACGCGGAGGTCTGCAAAACCTTTTAGACGAGTTCGACTCTCGTACGTGCCTCCATGCTATAGATTGCGCGGATGGTGGAATTGGTAGACACGAGAGACTTAAAATCTCTTGACCAATAGGTCGTGCGGGTTCAAGTCCCGCTCTGCGCACCAGAATTTATCAAAAATACCTCAGTATTGAGGTATTTTTTATTGGAAAATAATAATATGAATGACGTTTTAGGATAAAATTAGTTGCTGAAGGGAGCTAACACTATGGAGCGATATTGTTCGCAATGTGGCAATGTGACTCAAAAAAAGAATGACAATCTATATATGTGTGAAGGGGGTCACGAGAATTGGATCAATCCTGTTTCGGGTGCGAGTGTTTATATTATCCACCAGGACAAAATACTCTTTGGTGTTCGGAGCTCTGATCCGGGAAAAGGGAAACTGGATGTTCCAGGAGGTATTATTGAAGTTAATGAAACTGCAGAGCAGACCGCCATTCGAGAAACGAAAGAAGAGTTCAGAATAAACGTTACATTGCGACACTGTTTTGGAACATATGTCAGTATGTATGGCGATCGACCTGCGCTCAATATTATTTTCATCGCCTTCATGCCTGATCCTAAACAGGTAATTGTGCCGGCTGATGATATGAATGGAGGTGCCCCGACATGGCGTAGTATCGATGCGCTGCCTGGTGCGGGAGAAGTGATGGGCGACTGGATGGTGCAGGTGCATAAAGATATACTTTCGTGGTGGCGTAATACGAGCTGATCTGGCTCGATTTTTTTACTTGAAAATGGTAAAATTAAGATATAAAACTTCTATAGATTATAAGGGGATTCTAAGAAATGACAGCAGTATGGATTGTAGTAGCGATAATCGTCGTATTGGCGCTCTTTTTGTGGGCTACGTACAATGGTCTAGTAAAGTTAAAGATTCGCGTTGATGAAGCCTGGAGTGATATTACCATTCAGCTTAAGCGTCGTCTTGACCTTATTCCTAACCTTGTCAACAGTGTCAAAGGTTATGCTACACACGAATCGGGCGTTTTTGAAAAGGTTACCGAGGCTCGTGCAAACGCACTTAGCGCCAAGGGAGTCAAGGAGACTGCCGCAGCTGAAAACGAATTCGAGGGTGCACTTAAAAGTCTTTTTGCCGTCGCAGAAGCGTATCCTGACCTTAAGGCGAATCAGAACTTCCTCCAGCTTCAGCAAGAGCTTGTCGACACGGAAGATAAAATTCAGGCTGCACGCCGCTTCTATAACGGCGGGGTTCGTGACCTTAACACGAAGATACAGGTATTTCCAAATAATGTATTTGCCGGCATGCTTGGTTTTAAGCAGCGTGAATTCTTTGAAGTAGAGGACATGGCAAGCGTTGAAAAACCCGTCGAAGTAAAGTTCTAGGAAAAGAGTTTAATGTACAGTGCCATTGCCGCTAACAAACGTAATACGGTCATTATTATGGCCGTATTCGTGGGGCTTATCGGTGCGGTTGGCTGGGCTGTCAGTTACTATTATGGTGACCGTTCGATTGCTTACTGGGTTATCGGAGTGGCTGCACTATATGCCTTGATTCAGTATTTTGCCGCCGGTAAGCTGGCGGTTGCCATGAGCGGTGCGCAGGAGATACAGAAAGCCGATAATCCGCGGCTGTATCGTATCGTTGAAAATCTTACTATTGCTACAGGTATGCCAATGCCGAAAGTGTATATTATTGATGATCCAGCACCGAATGCTTTTGCGACTGGTCGCGACCCGCGGCACGCTATTGTTGCGGCTACCACCGGCATCCTTGAGGTCATGGATGACCGGGAGCTTGAGGCTGTGATGGCACACGAGATCAGCCATGTTAAAAACTACGATATTCGTGTCAGTATGATTGCCTTTGGACTGGTGAGCGCCATAGGTATTTTGTCTGACATAGCGCTGCGCATGATGTTTTTCGGTGATCGACGTAATGAAAATACCAACCCCATTGTACTTATTGTGGGTGTAGTGCTTATTATTCTTGCGCCGATCATTGCGGCACTTATACAAATGGCAATTAGCCGTCAGCGTGAGTATCTTGCCGATGCGAGCGGTGTCATGGCAACCCGTGATGCCGAAGGGCTTGCGTGTGCGCTCGAGAAATTACAGCACTATGGCCGTCCGATGAAACGGCAAAACACCGCTTCGGCACACTTGTTTTTTAATAATCCGCTAAAACCTGGCTTTTTTAGTAAATTATTCAGTACGCATCCACCTTTAGAGGAGCGTATTGCCCGTCTTCGTAGTAACGAAGGAAAATTCTAAAATGGTAAAGAAAAAAGCGGTTCAAGAAAAGCGAGCCAGACAAAAGAATAACATGCCCGTAAGCAAAGCGGTTTTATTTCGTAATCGTATACAGGAACGGATCAGTGCATATTTAGCACGGCGCCCACATCGTTCTTTTAAAAAAACACGTCGGCGTGACTATGTGCGCTCACTGAAACTTCCCGGATACTGGGCCTTCACGCGATATGTACGCAGGACGATCAGTAAAAGAAAAAAACTGTTTCTAGCGCTCATACTTATTTATGCACTTTTAACGGCGCTTTTGGTAGGTATTGCATCGCAGGAGACGTATTCTGAGTTAAGTCAATCGCTTCGTGATTCGAGCGGCGATATATTCAAAGGAAACTGGGGAAGTGTCGGACAGGCGGCTCTGCTGCTGTTTTCCGGTGCTACCGGAGCCTATAGTGACGCCATTAGCAGTAATCAACAGGTAACCACCGTGGTTATGGGGCTAGTTGCCTGGCTGACAACCGTGTGGTTATTAAGGGCGCAGCTGGCAGGGAGCGCACCGAAGCTACGCGACGGTCTTTACGCCGCCGGGGCACCGATAATCTCGACGTTTTTAGTAGGACTTGTCTTTATTGTGCAGTTATTGCCGGTTGCCGTTGCACTCGTTGCGTTCAGTACCGGCGTGGCGACGAACGTACTTGATGGCGGAATTGAAACGATGTTGTTTTGGGTGGTGACCGCTCTTCTTTCAGCATTGTCGCTGTACTGGACAACTAGTACATTTATGGCACTCATCATCGTGACGTTGCCGGGCATGTATCCGATGAAAGCGCTGAAAGCGGCAGGGGATCTTGTGATTGGCCGGCGAGTCCGTATTTTACTGCGGATTCTTTGGTTATTAATACTACTCGTCCTAACTTGGGCGGTTGTCATGATCCCCTTAATCTTGTTTGATACATGGCTCAAGGGCATCTTTCCGGCGATCGACTGGTTGCCGCTTGTACCGTCTGCGTTTCTAGTTCTCGGTACGATTACCGTTGTATGGTCGGCGAGTTATATATATTTATTATATCGAAAGATTGTAGACGACGATGCAGACCCAGCTTAAAACACGGGCCAAGGAGCTTCGCGAGCTTCTGGCGACATACAGTTATGAATACCACGTGCTTGACAAGCCGTCCGTTACCGATGCCGTATACGACAGTCTGTTTGGCGAGCTGAAAAAGATCGAGTCTGATTACCCGGAACTCATAACGCCGGATAGCCCGACCCAGCGCGTCGGCAGTGAGCTGCTTGGCGGATTCAAGAAGGTGGAACACAGCAGTCGTATGCTCAGTCTTAATGACGTGTTTGACAAAACGGAAGTCGAAGCCTGGGTAGTCCGTATGGACAAGCTGCTGCCAGGACGGACTCACGAGTTTTTTGCCGATATCAAAATGGACGGTTTGGCGTGTGCTCTTATTTATCAAGACGGCGTGTTTGTTCAGGCGATTACCAGAGGTGACAGTTTTATAGGAGAGGACGTGACGGCAAACGTACGAACGATCAATAACGTCCCTCTCCGGCTGCGCGAGCAGAAAGGTTTCGAGCAGTTTTTAAAAGGGCGGACAGAAATTCGCGGCGAAATAGTCATGCTCAAAAAGGAGTTCGCTGCGCTTAACAAAAAACGCCAGGCGGCTGGTGAGCCACCGTTTGCCAATCCGCGTAATCTGGCTGCGGGCACCATTCGTCAACTGGATCCGAAGCTAGTGGCGGCTCGCCCGCTTCATTTTCGTGCCTACGATTTGCTCCGCCAAGATCCCGGCGAAGTACCGACCAATATGTTCGCTTATGAAGCCATTACAGCGTTAGGATTGAACCGTAATATGGAAGCGCGCATTTTTACGTCGCTTGACGATGTCATGGCATTCGTAAACAGTTGGGATGAAAAACGTGAACAGCTACCATTCAATACTGATGGCCTGGTAATAAAAGTAAATGACCGGGCATTGTTCAGGGAGCTAGGCGTCGTCGGTAAGCAGCCTCGGGCCGCCGTTGCGTACAAATACGCCGCCGAGCAGGCGACGACCGTTGTAAATGATATCGTCATCAGTATAGGTCGTACTGGGGCGGCTACTCCCGTAGCAGTATTCGACCCCGTGGTGGTCGCAGGTACGACCGTGCAGCATGCAAGCCTGCATAATGCGGACGAAATCGCACGAAAGGATATCCGCGTGGGTGATACGGTGATCATATTTAAAGCCGGCGACATTATTCCACAGGTCGAAAGTGTCGTTAAGGAACTTCGTCCGAAAGATACGCACGCTTTTAATTATGAACAAGCGCTCAAAGAGCAGTATCCTGAACTGACGTTTGAGAGGCCCGAGGGCGAAGCAGTATATCGGCTCAAGGGCGTGACGGGTCATTTTTTGCTGAAAAAAGCATTGGAGCATTTCGCCTCGAAGGGGGCGCTCGATATCGATACGCTTGGTGAAAAAAATGTAGTGGCGCTGGTAGATGCCGGCTTGGTGAAAGACCTCGCGGATATTTATAAGCTCACCAAAGAGCAATTGCTTGAGCTCGAGCGTTTTGCAGAGATCTCCGCAACGAAACTGGTAGCGGCAATCGATGAAAAAAGAACCCCACTTCTTGAGCGGTTTATCTACGGCCTCGGTATCCGTCACGTAGGCGCGCAGACGGCGATCGACCTAGCAGCTTACTTCAAAGATTTGTCGACGTTACAGTATGCAACCATCGATCAGTTACTTGCCATTGAAGGGGTAGGAACCGTTGTGGCAGAGAGCATCGTCGCATGGTTCGCAGACCCTGATAATGAAGCGTTACTTGAAAAATTTGCGTTACTCGGCGTCATACCACATTATGAAAAAAAATCCGGTACATTAGCCGGGCAGCACTTTGTGGTAACGGGTACATTGGAATCCATGAGCCGCGATGAAGCAGCAGACAAGATACGATCACTTGGCGGTACATTTCAAACATCCGTCGCAAAGGATACGACATACCTCGTAGCTGGCGGTAAAGTAGGCGAAAGCAAGCTTAAGAAAGCTAGGACATACGGTACTCGTATTATTACTGAAGAAGCATTTCTAGAGTTGCTGAAGTAACGCCATGGGTACTGTAAAAAAAGGAGCCAAAAAACTCGTTACGGCAATAATCGGCGGCGCGGTGCTTATTGTCGGAATAGTTGCCATACCCTATCCTGGCCCCGGATGGCTGATCGTATTTGCTGGGCTTGCTATCCTCGCAACCGAATTTACCTGGGCACAGCGGTTACTGGAGTTCGCACGTGGCAAGTACGACGCGTGGGTCGCCTGGTTAAAGCGTCAGAATCTTTTTGTACGCTTACTTGTGCTGGCGGTAACCGGGCTCGTTATCGTTGTGACCATATGGCTTTTGAACGGGTTCGGCCTTATGAACCGTATCCTGCATCTTCCGTTTTTATGGCTCGACTCACCTCTTTTTTAGGATATGTTCATAGTGCTAGTGCTATACTGGAAATAAATTATGCGCTATCTAAAACCTGGTAAGTTATACTGTTTTTCTCCGCCTGTCATGCTCGCGACATTTATCATTGAGGTAGTGTGCGCACTGTACATCCTTGCCCGTTACAAGCTGACGGCCATTACTCGTTTAGGCGTGGCCATACTTCTCTGCCTGGCGTTATTTCAATTGGCAGAATACAACGTTTGTGAGGGGGCGTGGGGGCTGAATAGTCTGACCTGGGCACGGGTGGGTTATGTGGCTATTACCTTATTACCTCCATTAGGGCTTCATTTAGCGGTACGGATAAGCGACAAGAAGCAACCGAACTTGCTTGCCGGCTCATATGGCATGGCGGCGATATTCAGCTGTATTTTTTTGGCGCTTGGACACGGCATGCAGGCAGAGGAATGTCTGGGTAATTACGTTATCTTCACTATTGCACCGTGGGCAGTATGGCCATATGCTATTTACTACTACGGGCTTCTTATTTTGGGTATAGCCTATGCATGGCAGGCGGCCGACTCGAGTGGCAATAAGGCAACAAAAAAGGCGCTTTACTCTCTTGCGATCGGCTATGCTGCGTTTATTATTCCTACGACCACGGCGAATATCGTTGATCCTGGCACGATTGCCGGTATTCCATCGATCATGTGTGGATTTGCGGTCATTCTAGCGCTTATCCTGACGGGCTTTACGCTTCCGTCCGCATACATAGAAACGAGAAAAAAGACGAGATGAAGTGTATTGTCGCTGAAGATCTTACGGTAGTGAAAAATAAAATGCCGATCTTGAAACAACTTTCCTTTGAGGTACAAGAAGGATCAATCAACGGGCTGCTGGGTCCTAGCGGATCAGGAAAGACCACGCTGATGCGAACTATCGTCGGTATACAGGGACTGACAAGCGGCACGCTGAAAGTGCTGGGTACTCCTGCGGGAAGCGCGCAACTGCGAAAAAAGATAGGATATGTCACACAGGCGCCGGCAATCTATAAGGACCTCACAGTCCATCAGAATCTTGCTTATTTCGCGGTGCTGGTAAACGCATCGAAACAGCAGATAGGAAAGGTGATCGAGGAGGTACAGCTAGGGCGTTATGAAAATCAGATGGTCGAACACCTTTCCGGTGGTCAGCAGGCGCGAGTCTCACTCGCCATTGCTCTGCTTGGTAACCCTGCGCTGCTTGTTATGGATGAGCCGACGGTCGGGCTGGATCCACTGCTTCGCCGTGATTTATGGAGTTTGTTCCGCATGCTGGCAGATAGCGGGAAGACACTTCTGGTTTCAAGCCACGTCATGGATGAGGCTGAAAAATGTGACAATCTCTTGCTACTTCGTGACGGTGAACTTTTGTGGCATGATTCAAAAGAAGGGCTGCTGAGGTATACGAGTGAAAAAACGGCCGAAAAGGCGTTTATCCATATCGTCTCCGAAAGGGAGAGTGTGTGATGTATCATGTTGCAGTGACTTTGGCGATAGCTCGGCGGATTCTACGTCAGCTTTCGCATGATCCTCGCACTATTGCGCTCATATTCATCGTACCCTGCGTGCTTATCGCTTTGCTTCGATGGCTGTTCGAAAAAAATGAAACCACATTTAATCAGATCGCGCCAGCGCTACTTGGTGTATTTCCGTTTGTTATTATGTTTCTTATTACTTCCATTACTACGCTACGTGAGCGGACAACGGGAACGATGGAGCGGTTAATGGTGCTTCCTATCGGCAAATTCGATTTACTGCTAGGATATATGTTCGCTTTCGGGCTGCTTGCGGTCGTGCAGGCTCTCCTGGCCAGCGCGCTCTTACTATATGGCTTCAACCTGGATATCGCCGGACCACATTGGTTTTTGATTGTTATGGCGCTGGCTGATGCATTGCTTGGTACGGCACTTGGTCTTTTTGTAAGCGCATTTGCGCGAACGGAGTTTCAGGCTGTGCAATTCATGCCTGCGCTTATATTTCCTCAACTACTTATCGGTGGTCTCTTTTTACCCCTTTCCGCTATGCCGGATGTGCTTGAGACGATCGCCTATTATCTTCCTCTGACCTATGCCATTGATGCGCTGAACTCGGTCGTTCACAATACCGATATTAGCGGGGACGCATGGCGCGATTTTTGGGTGGTCGTAGCGTTTGGTGTTGGGGCGCTTTGCCTTGGGGCTATTACTATGCGTCGAAAAATGAAATAATAGTGATCGATGAGGCAAAAACCTAATAGACGCAAGTTGAGTGTGCGGCAGCGTGTTGCTGCTATTATTCAGGTAGCAAAAATTACCTATAGGGCTGCACCGTTTGCCGTGGGTGTAAAAATCGTCGGCTCCATTGTCTCGGCAGTGCTCCCTTTGGTAACGACATATTTCGCAGCACAAACTACCACGGCGTTAGCTGAAGCGTACGCAGGTGATCATACTGCTGGAAATAGGGCGATTTTGTATGTACTTATCACGGCTGCGCTTGGTGTGACTATGACTGCCTGGAGCAGCTTTGAGCAGTATGTGAATCAGCTTACAAGATATAAGGTAGAGGCGGCGGTGAGTGATCGTATGTACGAGCATTTTTTAAGTCTCGATTTCTGGCGCTACGATGACAAAGATACGGCCGATCTTTTCGACAAGGCCAAGCAGTTCTCTAATTTCTTCTCATATGTTTTTGATCGACTTTCTGGTGTTATGACGCAGTTTATTACCATGGTTGCAGGGTTAGTAGCGTTGGTATTAGTCAGTTGGTGGCTCGGTCTTATTCTGATTGCGGCTGTTGTTCCGGGGGTAATCATACAATTCAAGCTCTCACGCAAACAGGTAGAACACTGGAATCAAAACGTGGAAACGCGACGGGCAAAAAATATGATCGAGTGGAGCATGTTCGAGCCAAAACATATGGCTGAGCTTCGTCTTTACGGTATGGTGCGGCATCTGCTTGACCTTCGTATGAAGCTGCGTGATGCCGATGAGAAAGAGCGCATCCAGTTTGAGCGACAGTATATTTTTAAACGTCTCGGTGCAGACGTACTTGAAGCTGCGGCTGAAGTCGCTGCTCTTGTCTATACTACAATTCAGATTATCGGACATTCGCAACCAATCGGACAGTTTCTTTACGTACAACAGGTGGTATCGCGGGCGCTAAGTGGCTCAAGCGGGTTTGTAAGCCAGATAAATAGCATTGATGAAGATCTTGCCAATCTGTTTGATTATCAGGAATTCATGCAGTTGGAGCTTCGCCGTGGCGGAAGCAATCCTCTTGCTCATCAGCCCGAGCGTATCGAAATGAAGGATATTACGTTCCGTTACCCTCAGGGTGAGCATGATGTTCTTCAGGGCGTGTCGGTGACGATTGAAAAAGGAAAGCACGTAGCTATCGTAGGTGAAAATGGGGCTGGTAAGTCAACACTCATTAAAATTCTTACCGGGCTCTACCGCCCAACGCAGGGCCATGTGTTGTTGGATGGCGTTGATCTTGAAACATACGATATTGCCTCGTGGCATAAACAGCTCGGCGTATTACAGCAAACGTATCTGGCGTATGCATTCGCTTCGGCCCGCGATAATGTTTACTTCGGTGACGTCATGGCACCGTTGAACGACGAACGTTTTAAAGATGCTCTCGAGCGGGCGGAAGCGAAAACATTCCTTGAGAAGCTGCCAAAGGGGCTAGATAGTTATGTCAGTAATTGGATGGAGCATGATGACGGTGTCAAGGGAGTTGATCTATCTGGCGGGCAATGGCAGCGCCTTGCTCTTGCGCGTAATTTTTATCGTGACAGTCCTATCATTATATTGGATGAGCCGACCTCGGCAATTGATGCCCTTGCAGAGACACGTATCTTCAAGAGACTCTTTGCTGACAAAAAACGCACTGTCATCACGATTAGCCATCGGCTAACAACGGTTGAAAAAGCAGATATAATTTATGTGCTTCAGGAAGGACACGTCGCTGAACAGGGTACGCATAAGGAGCTCGTAGCGAAAAAAGGTGTATACTACACGATGTTTGAATCGCAACTGCATTAGAAGACACGCAATAAAAATACCCTGCATGATGCAGGGTATTTTTATGCAGTAAAGATACTACCAGCTACGTTGACGGAATGAACCGCCGCCGTTGCCACGATCGCCGCGGTCACCACCGTTGAAATCACGGCGAGGAGGACGGTCTTCTTTCGGACGAGCCAGACCAACGCTGATTGCGCGGCCGTCGAGCTCTTTTCCGTCGAGTTGATCGATAGCTTTTTGGTTATCGTCGTCGTTCACGAATTGAACAAATCCGAAACCTTTGGATCGGCCAGAGTCGCGGTCAGTAATGACCCGTGCGCTCTCGACTTCACCAATTTGCTCAAAATGAGCTTTCAAACCATCATCGGTAGTTGCGTAGGCAAGGCTACCGATGAAGAGATTTTGCTGTGCCATAAAAAATGAGGTACTCTTTCTTTTACTAATGTATCGTCAGATCGACCTGCGGCGAGCTTTTGTTAGAAAGAGCAGCCTCCGGTTGAGAGAGGGAGCACTTGCTGTCGCGTATGCTTCTGAACATTATAATTTAATCACATTTCGCCTTAGAATGCTAACATAAGCTTGAATTTCACAACGTTCACGTGCATAATAGTGGCAAGCTGGTACGCCAAAGGGGTACCCTTTGGACAAAAAACAAACAGTTTTAAACAAATCCGTGCCCCGGGTGGGCGCGTAGCAGCGAAAAAGCTCGCCTCTGGAAATTGGGGCGAGCTTTTGCTACAATACTCTGGAAGCACGGGGCATTGGCGCAGTTGGCTAGCGCGCTTCCATGGCATGGAAGAGGTCATCGGTTCGAATCCGATATGCTCCACCAAATTTATATATATAAGAGCCGATACGATATGTATCGGCTCTTATATATTGTTTTGAAAATAGGTTTACTTGGAGAAGCCTCGTTATAACAACGAGGCGCCCCAAGGCCTGTCGTTATAACGAGGATCGTTCAGACAGGGAGATCGTAAAGCTCACTTTTGGAGATCAACTGTTCGTATGCGGCCACGATCAGTCCTTTGCGGCTGAGAAAGTGGTTATAGAGAGTGACAATACTGACGCCCGCCTGTGAGGCTACTTCTTCGACTTTCCAGCCAAACGGATTCTGCGCGATGAGCTGCGCGGCCGTATCGCACAACGCCGTTCGTGTTCGCAACCTTCTGGTGTACGCACCTTTCTGCTGGGGTGACATGGCGGTGGTCTCTGGTTTTACCTCATGGGCGGTTTCTCGTTCAACGGCGTCAAGGGCAGTACTGTACTCCTCGTACATCCACCTCATCGGCAGCCTTGGATGAGCGGCACAGAAGCGGAGGAGCGAAGCAAGTTTTTCTTCTTTGACTCGGAGGTATGCTATGAGTGCATCGAGCTGAGCGGCGGACTCAGGAAATTCCTCACCGAGTCGGCTCGCCCACGCTTTATCGAGGCGCGTGCTCATACTGTCTCCCGGTATGATTGTTGTCTGAACGTCAGGATGGACACCTGAGTGGGCTTATTTTAACTATAAAAACCTATAAAAGTCAATGATGTGGAATAGCTTTTATGTAATAGAGCGGCCTCGCAGAAGCCGCTCTATTTTAACGTGTCTGTATTATTATTTTTTAGTGAGCAACGACAGGTTCTGACTTGGTTGCTGCTTCACGTTGTTGGTTCTGTGGTTTTTCTTTTATGACGAAAATCGCAAGCAGTAAGGCGATAACCGCAAAGCCGGCCGCCGTGACAAAGGCTACTTTATCTCCCTGGAGGAGTGCCTGGGTAGCACCCAGACTCTGGTTGGCATGCATGGTGCTGGTAGCAATTCCTGAAAGAATAGCGAGGCCTAGCGCGCCACCCATTTGCTGAGTAGTGTTTAACAATCCGGAGGCCAGACCGGCTTCATTTGCCGGTACGCCCGAAGTGGCCGTAATGGTTATAGATACGAACATCATACCCATACCGCCGGCAATCAGGATGACCGCAGGAAGGATACCGACCACGTAGCTGCTGCCGGTGGTGAGCATGCCAAGCCACAAGAGCCCGGCCGCTACAAGCGATGAACCGATGATTATAGAGCGGCGCGTACCAATTTTATGCAGGTACTTAGGCACTATGTTCGATACGATAGATACGACTATCGGGAAGCCGACGAATGCCAGTCCGGCGACGACAGGCGGGTAATGCATTACCATTTGTACGTACAGTGAAAGCAGGTAGAACATACCAAGCATGCCCGCTATGATAGGCATCATTATTGCGTTCGCACCGGCCACATTTCGGATCTTAAAGATAGAAAGTGGAACAAGCGGGTGTGAGACGCGTGATTCGTTCCATAGAAAACTACCGATCAGTGCAGCGGATGCAGCCAGGGTACCTAGTGTAGGAAGGCTCGTCCATCCCCAGTTAGGTGCCTCTGTCAGGCCGTATACAAGCGTCATGAGTCCGATCGTTACCAGTGCTGCACCGCTAAGGTCGAGATGGCGATGTGATACGGTCGATGCATGTTTTGGAACGAACTTCAGGATTCCTATGGTCGCAAGGATGCCGATAGGGATGTTGATAAAGAAGTTCCATCGCCAGTTGAGGTATTCAGTCAGTACTCCGCCTAAGAGTAACCCGACAGCTGCTCCACCAGAGGCAACAGTCGCCCAGATACCGAAGGCACGGTTGCGGGCTTTGCCTTCTTGGAACGTGGTCAGTACGATGGAGAGCGCACTTGGCGACATGAGCGCTGCGGTGAGTCCTTGCAGGGCACGGAAGCCGATGATCTCGACCGGAGAGTTCGCAATACCGATTAAGAAGGAGGTGATGGTAAAACCGATAACTCCCATTAGTAATATTTTTCGTCGACCGAATAGGTCGGCGGCGCGTCCACCAAGCAGCAAGAAGCCGCCGAAGGTGAGCGCATATGCAGTAATGATCCACTGCAGGGCATTCGTGTCAAAATGGAGTGATTTTTGTATAGCAGGCAACGCAACGTTTGCTACCGACGTATCAAGCACTACCATGAATTGAGCAAGAGCCAGTAATCCAAGAATAATCCAACGAGTTCGATTGTTCATATGGAGTCCTTTCGTAATTAGTTGATAACTTCAACTATAGTAATTGAAGATAGTTTAATATGTCAAGTAATTTACAAAAAATTAATGGTGAGTTAAAATAAGGGCATGAACGAGAACAGTGTGACATCGGAAAATACCTACTGGCTGCTTATACAGGTTGCTATGCGAGCCAAGCAAACCCTTATGCACCTTGCTGAAAAGCACGATTTAAGTGCAATGCAGATGTTTACCATGGCAACCATGCAACCCGGCCAGCCGACTCCTATGAATACGATTTCCTGTATTTTAGGATGTGATGCTTCGAATGTTACCGGCATCGTTGACCGCCTCTTGGCTCACGATCTCATTAAACGCGAAGAAAATCCGAAAGACCGTCGCGTAAAAATGATTACTCTTACACCCAAAGGTGAAGCGCTTCGCAGCACCATGTTCGGTGAGTTGGCAGAGTTCCAACTTCCAGGGTTCTCAAGCCTTACCGACGTACAACAACACCAGCTCGGTACGCTGCTTACTGTTATTATGGAGCATACTCAGTCGGCTCAAAAATAACCCCTGTTAAAAATGATGGTTCTATGGTATACTATAAGTAAGGAAGTCCGGTAATAGGACATTATTTTTATGATAGATCAAAAACACATTCGAAACATTGCTATTATTGCGCACGTTGACCATGGAAAAACAACACTTGTCGACGGGTTGTTAAAGCAAAGCAATACCTTCCGTAACAACCAAGCTGAAATGAGCCAGGAACTCATTATGGACAGCGGCGACCAAGAAAAAGCCCGTGGAATCACGATTACCGCCAAACAGACGTCGATTTATCACAATGATTATAAAATCAACATCATCGATACTCCCGGTCACGCCGACTTCTCAGGTGAGGTGGAGCGTACACTCAATATGGCCGACGGCGTTCTTTTGATCGTCGATGCACAGGAAGGCCCCATGCCGCAGACCAAATTCGTATTGTCAAAAGCGCTCGAGCTTGGCTTGAAGCCGGTTGTCATTATTAATAAAATAGACAAACCATCCCGTCGGATCGCTGAAGTTGAAGACGAAGTGTCCGATTTGTTCCTCGAGCTTGCCATTGATGACAGCCAGCTCCACTATCCTGTTTACTTTGCCATCGGCCGCGACGGAAAAGCATGGAGAGAATTGCCGGATAATCCATCGGAACATGCCGATTTAGAGCCGATTTTCGAGGCAATCATTAGCGACATTCCGGCACCGACCGTTGACGCGGAAGGACCGCTCCAACTCCTCGTAACGTCGCTTCAGTACGATTCATTCCTGGGAAAGTATGCTATCGGCCGCATCTCACGCGGTGAAGCAAAAAAGGGCCAGCCCGTTACACTTATTAAACGTGATGGCACGCAGGTCAGCGCCAAGATCGACAAGATTTTTGGCTACCGCGGGCTGAGCCGCGAAGAAGTTGACAGTGCGATTGCAGGCGATATTGTTGCGCTTACCGGCATAGCCGACGCGCATATCGGTGAAACGATCGCCGATAAGGAAAATCCGGAAGCATTGCCGGTCATCGATATCGAAGCCCCGACCCTCAGTATGTACTTGGGTCCGAACACTAGCCCGATGAAGGGAAGAGAAGGTGAATTCAATACATCCCGACAGATCGGTGACCGCCTTAAAAAAGAACTTGAAACCAACGTAAGCCTTCGGGTACAGGAAGACGGTATCGGTTTTATCGTATCCGGCCGCGGTGAGTTGCATCTTTCTGTTCTCATTGAAACACTTCGCCGTGAAGGGTATGAATTCGAAGTCGGCCGTCCGCAGGTCGTAACGATCGAAGAAGACGGTGTCACAAAAGAACCGGTTGAGGAGCTTCTCATCGAAGTTGCACCCGAATTTTTTGGAACGGTCAGTCAGGAGCTGGGAACCCGCCGCGCCGAAATGACAAAGCAAGAGCAAACCAGCAGCGGCACGTCACGCAGCACATATATCTTGCCGACCCGTGCCATGATCGGTCTTCGCAACCTGCTGCTTACCGCTACAAAAGGAACGGTCATTATGAACAGCCTGCCTCACGGCTATCAGCCGATGGGTCCGAAGCTGCAAAAAACACGTAACGGTGCCCTTGTTGCAACCGACCCCGGTACGACGACACCCTATGCACTGCAAACCGCCGAATCTCGCGGTGAGTTATTCGTCGGCCCCGGTGTCGAGGTATATCCTGGCATGATCGTCGGTATGTATAATCGTCACGACGACCTTGATATCAATGTCTGTAAAGCAAAACACCTTACCAATATGCGTTCAAGCAGTAGCGACGGAACCGTTCAGCTGACACCGTTTACAGAGTTGAGTCTTGAGCAGTGTATCGACTTCATCGAAGATGACGAACTTCTTGAAGTGACACCGAAATCGCTACGTCTTCGTAAGCGATACCTCGATCCGAACCAGCGTAAACGCGCTGCCAAACAGTAGTCTCTGGCTCAAAATAGGCTCGGGATGGCTTATTTTGAGAAAAGGAGAAAAAATGACAATTCCAAAAGGCATGTACCCGAACACGTTTTATCGGGTCTCAATAAAAGCGATCATTCGCAATGAAAAAGGCGAAGTACTACTGGTAAAAGAGGGGAGTGACAGGTGGAGTCTCCCCGGCGGTGGTATGGATCACGGTGAGTCGTTCGAGGCGGCGCTGGCCCGCGAAATATTCGAGGAGACATTGATTGATCAGTCGTTTGCCGTAACCTTAAAAGGCATAGACAGTTTTTACTTTGAGCTGAAGACGGCGTGGCTGATGTGGATTGTTTGCGAGCTGACGTTTTCGGACAAACTGACGTATGGTCTGGGCGTCGATGCCGATGAAGTCGCATTCATCGACCCGACATCACTTAAGGGTAGCCCTCACCGTGCCGAACAGCTTGTCTACCGGTGGTGTGTTGATAAAAACGCAACGATAAGTTAAGAATGCTGGTTGTGCGTGAAAAGTGCTGTGTCTATACTATATATAGATGAAGAAGTTCCGCATTCTTATTTCACTACCGAATCTCCCCGGTCAAGACACGTTTAAAAGTGCACTAGTAAAAACTACCGGCAATTTTATTCCTGTCTCCAAAAGCCCAGATGAGGCGCTTGGCGAGCTTTTTAGCGATGTCCAGAAACAGCGGGTATACGGCGATGGAAAAACGTTTGTCGATTTGGTTCCACGAGGACGGATGAAACAGATTCAACAAGAGTATCTGCTCGAAAAAAAGGATCCGAACTTCAACCTGAACGAATTCGTTTCCCGCCACTTTTACGAGTTTGCGCCGCATAAGGACCGTGAGGAATTTCACACGAGTGACGAGGCGACCATTTCGCAGCATATCAGTTCACTGTGGAATGAACTTGAAAGGCGTAATCGGCGTGATCGCGGGTCACTCGTGGCGGTCCCTCATTCGTATATTGTACCGGGCGGTCGTTTTAGCGAGCAGTTCTACTGGGACAGCTACTTTATTATGCTGGGGCTTGCCGCGGATGGACGGTGGGATATGATTGACGGCATGCTGAAAAACTACACGTACATGATTCGCAAATTCGGCTTTATTCCTACGGCCAACCGCACGTATTTTTTGAGTCGTTCTCAGCCGCCTTTTTTCTCGCATATGGTTCGACTGCTTGCCCGGCATAAAGGGAGGCGTGTCCTGATTGAATATTTGCCGTATCTTATTGCCGAACATAGGTTTTGGATGAAAGGCAGGAGCAAACTTGGTCCAACCGAACATAAAGCATATGCTCGTGTCGTTGAAATGCCCAGCGGTGTCCTGATGAACCGTTATTACGATAACAAAACCACGCCCCGCCCCGAATCGCTCCGCGAGGACGTTGAAACGGCGGGGCTTGCGATCGACAGGCAGTCTGACCGATTGTACCTTCATCTTCGTGCGGCCGCCGAGTCAGGCTGGGATTTCAGTTCACGTTGGTTTGCCGATCCTAAGGATATCCGTACCATTCATACGGCCGACATCATTCCTGTCGACTTGAACAGCTTGTTGTATCAGCTTGAGATGACAATTGTTGAGGCGTATCAGATTCTTAAGCAGCCGCTGGTCGGCAGAAAATTCCGCGCGCTTGCGGAGCACCGCGTCAAGGCCATTAATGACTACTGCTGGGATGAAGAAGCGGGCTTCTTTGTCGATTACAATTTTCACCATGGTCGTCCGACCGGCCAGCTGAGTCTCGCCGGACTCTTTCCGCTATATGCCAAGATTGCAACGACCAAACAAGCGGCCGCAGTAGCAAAACGTATCGAAAAAGACTTTCTCCAACGCGGCGGTCTTGTCACGACACTTACGGACAACGGCCAGCAGTGGGATAGTCCGAACGGCTGGGCACCGCTTCACTGGGTAGCGGTTCAGGCACTTCGTAATTATGGGTATCATAGCCTTGCGAATGAAATCAAAAACCGCTGGGTAAAGACCAATATGAAGGTATTTACGGCAAAGCGAAAGCTGATCGAAAAGTATAATGTTGTCAGCGACGACGGATTGGGCGGCGGCGGAGAATACCCACTCCAGGACGGCTTTGGATGGACCAATGGCGTATTGGCCGCATTGCTTGCTGAAGACGATAATAGCTAACGGAGCTGATCAGCCAGTTTTTCAGAAAGACGCTTCACGCCTTTTATAAAGGTCTTCGTACGTTGCTTTTGTGGAATCAGGAGCTGTTTTAGCAAGGTCTCATAGCTGTTTACCATGCGATCGATAGTGAAGTTCTGTTCGACGTGACGTCGGCAATCCTGCCGGTTGATTTTTGAAACGTTCTCAACGGCCTCGATCATTTCTGCGGTACTTTCAACGATAAACCCTGTTTTCCCATCCACGATGACTTCGGGTACCGATCCGCGCCTGAAGGCGATAACCGGTGTTCCGCAGGACATAGCTTCAGCCATCGTCAGACCGAAGGGCTCTTCCCAGTGAATCGGGACAAGCAGAGCGGCTGCTTTTTGATAGTACTTAATCAGCTGCTCTTTGTCGATCATCCCCAGATATAGAATCTTATCGCTCAGGTGAGGTTTAATATACTGGTCAAAGTACCATTTATTGGCTGGGTCGGTGTAACCGGTAATGATTAGTCGGCGCCCAGTTTTCAGTGCTACCTGCACGGCCTCGCGAGTACCTTTGTCGTGTGAAATACGGCCAGCAAACATAAGGTAATCTTCTGCCTTTTCATGAAACGCGAATGCGTCGGTGTCGATACCGTTATATATCGTCGTCGCGTATTGAAGATCAGGGGCTTCGCGGCGCTGACTGTTTGAAATGGAAGTGAAATATTGATTAGAGGAATGATGCATCTCGATAACTTTCAGGCGATCTTCATCGAGCTGATCGTGCATGATGTACAGCACGGGAACCTGCGGGTACAACTTGGCAAAGCCCATTGCTGATTCGGGGTGGTTAAAGATGATCACATCGAACTCACCGTCCGCCGCACGTTCGAACATGCTTCGTGCCATATATTGATCGAAGAGGCTGGGAATATAGTCGCGGAATAAATCGGTGACTGCGGTGAGATCGTAAAGCTGCTGGGGTGTGGAAGCAAGAGGTTGAATATTGAGCGTTTCCGTTTTTACTCCCTGGAGATGAGTACCCGCGGGGCCGAAAAATGTAACGTCGTGACCCTTTTGAGCCAGCCCTTCGGCCACAGCTACCGCTACTCCTGTAGGTGAATATGCTATTCCATCAGGGATAGGTGAGGCGAGGTAAGCTCGCACCATCATGGCGATTTTCACGATGCTGATCCTTCCATATGACTACTACTATTATACCATTGATACATGTATCATGAAGAACGAAGTAGTAGTGCTTCATTTGGATTTAAGATTACAGGGTTATCATGGAGACGGACTTCTTCGTCGATTCGCTGGCTTGCGTGGCCCTGTATGCTTGAAAGTACGACTCGACCTAGATTATAACGGGTGTCAATGGCCGCGACGCGAGTGGTTTCGGCAGAAAAATTAGCCAGCACTGTATATTGGGTGCGTTCTTGTGGCAATGCGCGCCCGAAAGCAAGTACGTTGTGATGATCGGTACGTAGTGGAAGGTACGCGCCTTTTAGAAGCTCCGGTGAGCTGTTCCTTGTCTGAAGAAGGGCTCGGAATAACCAGTAGGGTGAGCGAGCATCTTTTGCTTGATCTTCCAGATTCCATCTTTTGTGTATGTCGGTGCCTGGGAGCCATAGGTGCGTGGGGTCTGCATTCGAGAAGCCATTATTCTTACTATTATTCCAAGGAATGGGTGTCCGCTCGCCATCGCGCAGACCAAGATCGCTATCTTTACGGCGTTCCGGCGGAATAAAGGCGTCTGGGATATTCCCGAGACCACCCTCTTCTCCCTGATAAATATAAGGTGTTCCTGGCAGGCAGAGTTTAATGACGGCGGCTACCAGTGCGGCCTCGCGGCCTAAGCGCGTAGCCACCCTGTCGACATCATGGTTGCTATCAACTTGGTTTGGGATACTGCCGGCAAGGGCTGGGTCTTCGAATGATTCGTAATAAGTATCGAGCAATGCTTTATGTGCTGACGCCGCCCAGTCGTTTCGGTTGGTGTGTAGTAACCGCTCAAAGTTAAAAACCGTTGCCCTGTCGGGACGAATCCGGCTGAGTGAGTTGGGAGCGTCTGAAAGGGCGGTAATCCAATCTTCTAATACTAATCTTCCGTCGATCTCCGGATACTCATCGAGCACCTCGATAAGTTCGCGTGCGTATGTGTCAAGGAGCGGCGCATAGCTTACCAGTCGTTTTTGTTCCCATTGATCGTGGGGGTTGTCGCGATTTTTATCATACTGGTCAGCTGAGACGAACTGCTCGTCGGTCAATGTCGGATCTTTTCCGATATGATTCATGACGTCGACACGGAATCCGTCGACGCCTTTGTCGAGCCAAAATCTCATGACATTTTTTATGTTTTCGCGGACAGCGGGATTGTTCCAATTGAGACTCGGTTGTTCTTTGGTGAATTCGGCCAGATAGAACTGCTGCCTTCCCGTGTGCCATACCCACGCGGTGCGCGCCGGCACTTCGACATCATCGGGTATAGTACCGCCGTATTGGTCTTTTAATTTTTCTCTTTCAGGAATTGAGAAAATACTCGACCAGTTATTGGGAACGGTATAATGGCTCGGCATGCCGTTAAGCCTGTCGCCGGCCACAATATTGAGAGGAAGGGCAGGGTCACCGGGTAACCGTGGTTTAGGATCGGCCCAGATATATGTTTCGCCATGTTCGCCCTCCGGATCCTCGCATGACTGCCTGAACCATTCGTGTTGGTCCGATGTATGGTTCGGTACGAGGTCGAAAAGCACCCGGATATCACGTTCGTGACTTGATTTTAGGAGCAAGTCGATATCTTCAAGGCTTCCAAGGCTAGGGTCGACGTTGGTAGCGTTTGAAATGTCATACCCGCCGTCTTTTAGGGGTGACTCATAAAAAGGTGAGATCCAGATTGCTTTGATGCCGAGCTCATTCAGGTAATCGAGCTTCTCTACAATACCCAGGATGCTGCCTCGGCCGATGTGCTCCGCTCCTTCGGGGCGAACCTCGTTAAAAGTGTTCGGATAAACCTGATATACCGATCGCCCTTGCCAACCTTCTTCGGAAGATATTTTTTCCATTGTCATACTATAACTATGAATTATAAAAGCCGATTTGTCGAATTGCAGTGTACAATATGGTTATGGCTAGATGGAATAACGTGAACGGTATATATCAGATTTATCCGCGTAGCTTTAAGGACGCGAATGGCGATGGGGTCGGTGATCTTAGGGGAATTATCGAGAAGCTCGACTATATCAAAGGAGGTACGCCGTCCCTTGGTATTGATGCCATCTGGATATCGCCTTTCTTTCGTTCGCCGATGGCGGATTTTGGTTATGACGTGTCGGACTACCGTGAGGTCGACCCATTGTTCGGTAACCTGGAAGATTTCAAGCAACTTCTATCCGAAGCGCATAAACGTGACATAAAAGTCATGATCGACTACGTCCCCAACCATACATCGGATCAACACGAATGGTTTACGGTGTCCAAATCGTCCCGGACAAATGAAAAACGTGACTGGTACGTATGGCACGACCCTAAGCCAGACGGTTCACCGCCGAATAATTGGCTGAGCGTCTTTGGTGGATCGGCCTGGCAGTTCGATGAAACGACCGGGCAGTATTATCTTCATAGTTTTTTGAAACAGCAGCCCGATCTTAATTGGGATAACCCAGAGGTACGCGAAGCCATGACCGACGTGCTGCGATTCTGGCTTTCGCTCGGAGTAGACGGCATTCGGGCAGACGCTGTGCGGTGGCTTTCAAAGGATCCCGAGTTCCGTGACAACCTTCCTAATCCGAACTACCAGGAGGGACAGGACCCGTATCACTCGCAGCTCGAACACTACAGCCGGTACGGTGCTAAGCTATTCGATTATCTTAAGGAAATCGCTGCCGTCGTCGAAGAATATCCTGAAAGAATCATTTTATTCGAAGATTATCCCGACCGGCATTTCGACATAGGCGAGCAATATAGCGCCATGTATTCCGTGAATCCGAGTGTTGCGGCGCCATTTAATTTTTTAGGCATGAAGACACCCTATGGTGCCAGTGCGTACAGAGAGTTTATCGGCATGTTCCAGAAGCTGATGGGGACCGAGCTCAGGCCATTTTATTGTTTTAGCAATCACGATAAACCGCGTCTGGCCAGCCGCGTAGGTCACGAGCAGGCGCGGCTTGTCGGGCTGCTTCAACTGACACTTCCCGGCATCCCAGTCGTATATTATGGAGACGAACTTGGCATGCACGATGTTGTGGTGACAGGAAAAGACATACGTGATCCGTTTGAACTCCAGGTACCGGGATATAATGTCGGGCGTGATCCGGAGCGCACCCCTATGCAGTGGACGGACGAACAGTATGCTGGCTTCAGCACCAGCAAGCCGTGGCTGCCGGTAGCTGCCGATATTGATCATGTCAATGTTGAGAATGAGTCGCGTGATCCCGATTCGTTTTTTGCCATGTATAAGATGCTGCTCGATTTTCGTCACTCGCCGACTGTGCTGTCGGGCGGGTACGAAGAGTGGTCGGGGTCGAATGACGACGTGTTCGGCTATAAACGCATAGGCCAGGACGAAACGCTGCTCGTTATCCTTAATATGTCGGAAAAAACGATCGACTGCGTTCAGGAAATAGATGGCGATATCCTGTACTCGACCCATGGCATGCCGGCTACGTATGTTACCGGGCACATAAACTTAAAACCCCACCAGGGTGTTATGATCCGCTGCCGCTAAAATATTTTTTGATCTTTGATTTCGTCGGGTAAGAAACCTGCTGAATGTTTGAAGTCGGCCTCCCATTTATAGTCCTTGTTGTAGCCGAGGTCTTTCATGAGTTTGGTAGGGGCATTTCTAAGGTGAAGTGGAACGGGTGCGTCGGGGTAATCACGGGCCAGGTTTTTGGCACGGTTCATGGCATCGGCGGTTTTACGTGACTTTTCTGCCTTGGCGAGCGCGGTAGCAACGTGGAATAAAATGTAATTGCCCTCCGGCATGCCGATACGCTCAACGGCCTGAAATGCGTTTAGGGCCAGTCCCAACGCACCGTTACCGGCCAGCCCGATATCCTCGGAAGCAAAAATAATCATACGCCTTGCGATGAATTTTGGATCTTCGCCGGCATCGATCATACGGGCAAGGTAGTAAAGTGTGGCATCCACGTCGCTTCCGCGCATACTTTTGATAAACGCCGAGATAACGTTATAATGCATTTCACCCTTTTTGTCGTAACTCGGAACGCGTTTTTGGGCGGCGACTTTTACAATATCGGGCGTTACTTTTTCATCCATAGAGAGCGCCAGTTCAAGATTACCGAGCGCGATGCGGGCATCGCCCCCGGAAAGTTCGGCCAAATAGTCGAGCGCTTTCGGCGTCACTTTTTTACTCGCTTTTAACTCCTTGAGCGCGTGTTTTAAAATGGCAATTATTTCTGTCTTTGTAAGCGGCTGGAGCACAAGAACGCGGCTTCGTGAGAGCAGTGGTGAGATAACCTCGAAACTCGGATTTTCGGTGGTGGCACCGATGAGGGTAATGAGCCCGGACTCAACGTGGGGCAAAAACGCATCCTGCTGCGCCTTGTTAAAGCGGTGAATCTCATCGACGAAAAGAATGGTACGAATATGAAGGTTCCAATTTTGACGCGCATGTTCAATGACTTTTTCAACGTCTTTCTTGCCGCTTGTCACTGCGGACAGCTCAATGAATTCTGCATCGACTTCTTTGGCAATAATGCGCGCCAACGTCGTTTTGCCACTTCCCGGCGGGCCCCATAAAATAAGGCTGACGGGCTCTTTTTTTCGAACGATCTGTCGTAAAATCTCGCCGTCATCAAGCAGGTGCGTCTGACCGACCACCTCATCCAGGTGTTCGGGACGCATACGTTCGGCTAGCGGGATTCTTTCCATTATTTCATTATATAAAAAACAAGCGTGGTATAATAGCTTTACAATGCAGCGCCCAACCGTCTTATTACTGTTCGGTGGGGAATCGTCCGAGCACGATGTCTCAATTTCTTCTGCGCGTAACGTCTACGCGGCTATAGACGACACGAAATACGACGTCATTTTAGGGTACATAGACCGCACGGGAAAGTGGTGGCTTCTGGAAGGGTTGGACGGAACGATTTCAACGCATGGTCAGTCGCAGATCATACCGGTCCTTGGTTCGCAGAGTTTCGTGACGCTTCCGGCCGGAAAAGTAATGAAGCCCACTGTTATTCTTCCTATTCTGCACGGTAAAAACGGAGAGGACGGTACGGTGCAAGGTCTGGCGCAATTGCTCCATATTCCTATTGCAGGCTCCGGTATGACGGCAAGCGCCCTTTGCATGGATAAGGTGGCGGCAAAAAAAATCGCAAGTGCGAATGATATCCGTATCGTTCCGTATGAAGTCTACAAGAAAAACGAACAATTACCCGATTTCGGCCGGTTAAGCATGCAGCTCGGTAGCCCGTTGTTCGTCAAGCCGGTAAATGCCGGTAGTTCCTTCGGTGTCAGTAAGGTCTATAGTGAGGACGAGCTGGCAAGAGCAGTGGAGACCGCGCTTCAATACGACGATGTAGTCCTAATCGAAGCCGGAATAATAGGACGTGAACTTGAGGTCGCCGTACTGGGAAATCCTCCGCATCATAAGGCGACTGTCGCGGCGGAAGTCAATCCGCATGGTGAGTTTTATGACTATAAAACCAAATATGACTCGGACAGTGAACTTGAAGTAACGATCCCGGCGGCAATCAGTGACACTACTGCCCGGGCGCTTCATGATATGGCGCTTAAGGCCTACGAAGCTCTGGGCTGTAAAGGGTTGGCCCGCGTTGACTTCTTTTTAGAAGGCGAGACGCTCTATCTTAATGAAATTAATACGTTTCCCGGGTTTACTAATACGAGCATTTATCCAAAGTTGTGGCGTCATGAAGGCATTTCTTATTCGCAGCTTATCGACCGATTGCTTGCGCTGGCGTTAGAGAGTACGGTGACTGTGCGCGAGGATTAGCCGCTGACGTAACAAAATCGTTGTACTATTGTACTTACTCTACGTATTGCTTATACTTAGTACTAAAGAAAAAGAAAACAGGAGATATACCAGTGGCAAGGCTGCCAATACCAGGATCAGACAATAACACATGGGGAGATGTTTTAAATGACTACCTGGCTGTCTCTCATGATACCGACGGTACGATCAAACCTAACGCGGTAGATTCGTCGGCGATTCAAGATAACTCCGTTTCGGGTGCGAAACTGCAGGATGATTCCGTCACGAATGCAAAATTAAATACGGGCAGTGGTGGTGATGGCCAGGTGCTTACAAAAGACTCAGGAAGCCCTGGTGGGTTCGCTTGGACATCCGTAGCAGGTTCACCCGATGCCGCCCCCGGTGTTAAGGGCCTTATTGCGCTCAACGGTGATCTTGGTGGTAGTGCGGCCACTCCGACGGTTCCGGCGCTTGCCAATAAGGCCAACTCCTCCACGACAATTACCGCCGGTACCGGACTCACTGGCGGCGGTGATCTGAGTGCTAATCGGACTATTTCTGCAAATGTAGGTACGGGTGCGGGTACGCTTGCTGCCGGTAACGATTCACGTATTGTCGGTGCAGAACAAACGGCCAATAAGGCGGTTGCAAACGGCTACGCAAGTCTTAATGCCTCAACGCGCGTGCCGACCGCACAATTAGGCTCCGGGACCGCGGACAGCACATCGTATCTTCGGGGTGACGGTACATGGACGGTTCCGCCAACCGCGCCGGTGACGAGCGTCGCAGGTAAAACGGGCGCGGTAACACTGGTCAGTAGCGACGTCGGCTTAGGCAATGTCGATAACACCAGCGATGCCAACAAACCGGTATCAACTGCTCAGCAGACGGCACTTAACTTAAAAGCCGATAAAGCTACGACAATTACCGCCGGTACCGGACTCACTGGCGGCGGTGACCTCAGCGCCAACCGTACGCTGACAGTCAGTTATGGCACGACGGCCGGTACGGCTGCTCAGGGTAACGATTCACGTATTACCGGCGCAGAACAAACAGTAAACAAAGGCACGGCTAACGGTTATGCCAGTCTCAATTCATCTACCAGAGTTCCTACGGCACAGCTAGGATCCGGCACCGCCGATTCATCGGTATACCTCCGAGGCGATGGCGCATGGGCAGCAGCGCCGACAGCACCGGTAACAAGCGTTGCCGGTAAAACGGGCGTGGTGACGCTTGTAAAGGGAGACGTAGGTCTGGGTAATGTCGATAACACCAGCGATGCGAATAAGCCCGTTTCAACCGCGCAACAAACAGCGCTTGATGGCAAGGTAAATGTTATAAACGGTGGTGGCGAAACATTCCATGATAACGGTAGCTCATCAACGGCAGCCACTCTCGATTTAGCGCTGGGAAATGTACACAAGCTCACACTTACGGCTAACTGTACGATTACCCTCACGGGTCCGGCAACCGGTGCCTACCGGTCAATGCTTATCCTCTTATTCCAAGACGGTACAGGGTCTCGTACAGTTACATGGCCAGGCTCGGTAAAGTGGGGTACGGCCGGCACACCGACACTTTCTACCGGTGCAGGCAAAATGGATAAAATTCTTCTTGATACCGTCGATGGCGGAACAAACTGGTACGGTTCACTCGGCCCCGGAGGCTACTAGACCATGCTTGGTTCTGCACGGAGCGTACTCATGAAAACGCATGCGGTAGTGCCCAGCTTACCTCCGGCATATGCCTCGTATAATCTTAACGAAAACACAGGAACGACTGCGGCGGACTCCTCGGGTAACAGTCATCCGTTAACTGTCTCGGGTGCATCTTGGGTTACAGGCCATACTGGTTCTGCACTGTCTAATACGTCAAATTCAACAACCGGTGCTACGTCAGCGGCGCTATTCGTGCCATCTGCTGCGGTAACCATGATGGCATGGATAAAGCCGCTTCAACTCACAGCTGGTCAGGACAATTTTGCATTTGGGTTTTTTAACGGAGACAGTACCAGAGCGGCTATCTTTACACAGCGATCAAGCTTTGGCGCGGGAAACGTGTTGCAATTCCAGCTTCATAATGGCGGATTGACATTTACTGCCGGTACGGCTTTGAGCGTAGACACCTGGACGCATGTCGCGGCCACCTACGATGGCGCGAGCGTCAAATTATATCAAGACGGTATTGTTACTGGTTCGGGCACTATTAACGGAGCGATTACCTCAAGCAGTGACTTTTATGTAGCAGGCGGTGCAACCTTGGGTTTTGAAACTCAAGTGGTAGTAGATGATGTTCGAATATTCGATATAGCACTCACCCAAACGCAGGTTACAACTGCGATGAGTACTCCTGTATAGTCATATCCACCCTTGTGAAATTACAGTATCTCTAGTAAAATAGCGGAAGCGCCAATGTAGCGAGTGTGGCTCTTTAGCTCAGTTGGTAGAGCAGAGGCCTGAAGAGCCTTGTGTCCCCAGTTCAAGTCTGGGAGGAGCCACCAAAATTATCAACAGATAGCAAAAAGTTTCAAGATTATTTTCTTGGAACTTTTTTGTTTATATCACCCCTGTCGATTTAGTTCGAGTCTGAGAGGGTAGTAAGGCATACCGGGTGCTATATGCTAACTTGCAATATTACTGTTATCGTTCATAATCTTACAATGATATTATTATATGAAGAGATCTAAGTTAATATGGACCAAATAGAAAACGTATTCTTTCTGATACTTCCGTTCATTATTTACGCACTATACGTAATCGTTCCAGTAGCAATTATTTGGGGTATAGTAGTGTTTGTAAAACGTAAAAAACGCGGCAATCAAAAGTAGTTAGTCAAAAAGATGCCTCGATATACGGTCGAGGCATCTTTTTATTATTTGATAATTAGCTACAATATTCAGTTTTTTGGGGTAGCACCCGAAATATGGACGAAGATACAATCGCTAATCTGCTCAGCAGTAGCATGCTCTCTATATCTAACTTATCCAACTCCATGGCTCAGGCTAATAATTCTCGTGCCCGGAAAATTTTATTTAACCTCCCGTTTGCGGCGGATTTGCATGACAAAATACAAAGAGCAATGCGAGATAATACAGTTAGAGCATATATAAAAAACCTCCACACAGGAGGGTCGTTTGAGTGGACGCCATATACACGGATTGCACTGGCGTCCACTCGCACGGAGGGCGGGTGCTACTTCCAGCCGGGTTCGACACGGATGTGTCCGTTGTCGAGTCGGCGGAGCGTCACCTTGTACCACTGGTTCGGGTCGGGCTGACGGTTCTTGCCCTTCTGGACGATGAAGCCGTTGGCCTTGTCGCCCGTCACGGAGTCACCGATGGGCACGATGCCGTAGGCTTCACCGTTGCTCGAGTCGAATCGCAGCGGCTGCTGGAGGCTGGCGGCTTCGCGCAGCTTTGCGATGTCGAACTCGGTCGGGCGTGAGGTGGTGAACCCGAGGCCCAGGTCGACAGCCCAGACTTCCGCTCTGATCGTCACTTCAGCGAGGATGTTGCTGAAGTCACTGCCGGGAAGCCAGCTTTTGGTGCCGGAGAAGAGGTCCATTTTCAATCCTTCCATGCACGTCTACCATGATGGTGAGACGATAATCTATATTATAGAACATTAAATACACAATGTCAATGTCCTTAATGGACAAGGCTACTAAAGCTCGAACATACGGTTCGGGTTGATGAAGGAAGTAAATTGCCCATATGGTACACTAAAAAGACTGAAAACGGGAGGTATATGCACAGTCCTGAAACAATAATTAAGCCCACGGCTGATTACGATTACGGCAAAATGTTTGACAATTTAGTAGAGGCTGATTATGAACTGCTTCAAAATCCTTTTTTTCATGAGATGCTTGAGTTTTTAATCGGTAGTTTTGTTATATCCAGCGGTCGTCAATACGGCCAATTTTGCGATATGGTGCCGCTCGCGGCAATGTGGCAAGAGAGTGGTCGCCCTGTTGACTGGGATATTTTAAATCCAAATCCAAATAGTGACCCTGGGGCGTATGATATAGCACAGCTTGCAATCGATCTTATTCGACGCTTGAAATTACCAGACAACCACACTCAGGCTCCCGGAAATGTCGATGGGCTAACACCCGGAGTACTGGAATTTTGGTGGCGTATGCAAGTGGACGCATTCCATTGGCGCTACGACCCTGATTATCAGCTTTTGGCGAATGAAAGTGACATCAAGAAACGATTCGCACAATGTGGTGTTCCGCTTGGGAGTTCGAGTAATACGACCGAGGAACGGGCGGCGATGAACGCGGCGATCGGCTATCTTCGTGATGACGAGTCGATGCGAACGGCCGGTGTTGACGAGCTTATTGTGAAATCCTTCAAACCTCATCTTGAGGTTGCCCTACATTGGCAGACGAATCCACGGCCAATCAGGAATCGCAGTAAGGGAGGAGACGTACATGCCGAACGATGGCGCGACGGTATGGTGAAGGCACTTGGGACACCCGAAACCGATCGTACGCCCTATGAACATTTATTGGCACGTACTTCGTACTTGCTTGATTTTTTTGTCGATATGCATCCTGACGAGTTCGACGATCCCGGAATGGCTGAAGTACGCGAGCTCTACGATCATGTTGTAGCACTTTATAATACAAACACTCGAAACTTCAATGACGAGAACGCCAAAAGAGGGCGCAACGTCCCCAAAAAGACGCAGATTGCAAACCTTCATACCAGTGCAGAAATGGAGGAATCAGTAGACACACCACGCTATGAAATATGCGGCGCACTTGGTGCGACAGTACTTCGCCGCGTGCCGCTTAGTATTTGATTGGCTTGTTATTTCAGCTCGAATTCTAGTGGACTCGACATGGTAGAAGTTAGAACTTATATATACGCGTACTACGCGGTACAATAAAAGCAAACGAAATGGAGGAAAAATGGGATTTACAATATTTTTACTTATAATTATTGGAATGTTTATACTGAGCGGTATAAAAGTAATTAACCAGTACGAGCGTGGGGTCATGCTTACACTCGGACGATTTACCGGTGTTAAAAATCCCGGGCTGCGTATTATCGTGCCGATTTTTCAACGAATTATAAAAGTTGATGTACGTACCAACACTATTGATATACCCAAGCAAGAAGTCATCACCAAGGACAACGTAACGGTGAACGTCGATGCTGTCGTCTACTTCAGGGTAGTAGATGCTGAAAAAGCAGTCCTCGAAACAACTAATTTTATTTATGCCAGCAGTCAGTTTGCACAGGCAGCGCTTCGAGATGTGACGGGCAATGTCGATCTCGACGATCTTCTCGGTAAGCGTGATGAAGTAAGCGGTCAGATCAAGCAGATCGTTGATGTCCAGGCAGAGAGGTGGGGAATCGATGTCGAGAACGTAAAAATCCAAAACATTGAACTTCCGCAAGACATGAAGCGCGCCATGGCAAAACAAGCCGAAGCGGAACGTGAGCGCCGTGCCGTTATTATTACGGCTGAGGGTGAAAAAGCGGCTGCACAAGCTGTCGCCGATGCAGCCGCTATGCTTACGAAAATTCCTGGGGGTATTAACATCCGTACGCTTCAAACACTTGAAAAGATCAGTGCCGAACCAAGCCAGAAAACCTTATTTGTACTGCCGGCAGAACTTACCGAAACGCTCGGTAAGATCATTCATAAATAGTTTTGAAGACGGGTGGGTTGATTGTACGATCACCATCTCTTTGCCTAGCGCAAACAAAATCCCAAGTTAATGCTTGGGATTTTGTATATATTACTGCTGCTGACAGCGATAGTTTCTAGCTCTTCGCTTGTTCGCTCAGCCGTTCAAGCAATTCGCGTGAACCGTCGTCGGCATGAAACTGAAATACGTGTTTGTCTTTTTCTTCCTGAGATACAAAGCGCATTTTTAGCCGTAATGTTGTTTCATCTTCGTTCTCTAATATGTCTACGACCGATTGGAACGGTTCAAGACCGAACTGTTTCGAACCCACGTTGGTATAGACTACCTGGGTCTTAGGGTGCACCTCGTCGAATACATACACATTGGGGTAGTCCGTACCATCTGGTCCGTGCATGGTGATGCGCATTTTACCACCTTCCTGTACTTCAAGCTCGTCGACCGTACTCGTAAAGTTTGCCGGCCCCCACCACTTTGCCACTTTCTGAGGATCATTCCAGGCGTCCCAAATCTGCTCCGGAGTAGCATCAGTTTCAATCTCGGCGGTTAATGTATATGTATCGTCCATTTCCATGTCTCCTTATTTAACCTTTTAGTTAAGTATAAATCATTTTGCACATAAAATCAATTTTTTCTTTAAGTAGTCGAGGATGGGCAATAGTACATGTTTTTTTAAGATGAGAACTTTATAATAGAAATAGGAGAGGAGGATTATGGCAGACAAAGATGTTATACGTATTGTAAGAGCACGCGAAAATAACTTGAAAAATGTTTCGATTGAAATACCGAAGCATAAGATAACGGTGTTTACCGGGGTATCAGGGTCGGGCAAGTCGTCGCTTGTGTTTGATACTATTGCTGCCGAATCACAGCGTCAACTGAATGAAACCTACTCAAGTTTTATCCGGCACAGGTTGGCTCATTATGGGCAACCGGACGCCGATTTAATGGAGAACTTATCTGTTGCAATGGTGGTCGACCAGAAGAAGTTAGGGAACAATGCCCGGTCGACAGTTGGCACGGTAACCGACATTTACACCTTTTTACGCTTACTGTTTTCGCGTATCGGCGAGCCGTTTGTCGGGTATTCAAACATTTTTTCATTTAACGATCCGGGAGGTATGTGTCCCCGTTGTCAGGGGCTTGGTACCGAGCAGACTGTCGATATCGGGATACTTATCGATAAAACGAAGTCACTTAATGAAGGTGCGATTCAGTTTCCTACTTTTGAACCTGGCGGGTACCGCTGGAAGCGCTATGCGTACTCTAGCCTTTTTGATAATGATAAAAAGCTACGTGACTACACGAATGAAGAGTGGGATACGCTTCTTAATAAAACAGATGTCAAGGTAACTCAGCCAAAACCCGGATATCCGCCGAGTCATCGGTATAGGGGTATACTGGTTCGATTTAAAGAAGATTTCTTTTCCAAGGATAGTCGCGAGCTACGAACGCATGCTTCTGCGCTAAAGCGGGTAGTAACCAGTGGCGTGTGTCCATTATGTCATGGTGCAAGGCTCAATAAAAAAGTGCTCAGCTGCAAGATAGACGGCAAAAACATCGCGGCGTGTGCGGCTATGCAGATCAATGACCTGCAAGAGTTCATAGATTCCATACACAATGCAAAGGCGCGAACGATTGTGCGAGAAACCGTCGAGCGGCTCCAAAGCCTAGCCGATATTGGCTTGGGCTACTTAAGTCTTGATCGCCAAACCGGTACGCTTTCCGGCGGTGAATCGCAGCGTATCAAAATGGTAAAACATCTTGGAAGTAGCTTAAGTGATCTCGTTTATATATTCGACGAACCAAGCACTGGGCTGCACCCGAGCAACGTTCACAAGCTGAATACGCTGCTTAAACAGTTACGAGATAAAGGTAATACTGTTTTAGTCGTCGAGCATGATCCGGATGTCATACGGATTGCCGATTATATCGTCGATATGGGGCCATCTGCCGGCAGTAACGGAGGCGAAGTTGTATTTAGGGGTGATTTGAGCGAATTTAAAAAAGCCGAGACATTGACCTCGCGCTTTTTGCACCGTCAAAAAACGATTAATCGTCACCCGCGTCCGGCGAACAGCGGATTTCTTACTATTAAAGATGCGACACTGCATAATTTACAGCATGTCACCGTCAATATTCCTAAAGGTGTTCTGACGGTCGTGAGCGGAGTGGCCGGTTCGGGTAAAAGCTCGCTTATACATGGTGTTCTCAGCGCGCAGTATCCGGATGCGATTACTATCGACCAAGGAGCCATTCATGCCTCAAAACGTTCAACGCCGGCATCGTTTGTCGGTATTCTCGACGAAATCCGTCGGCTGCTGGGGCAAACGAACAATGTATCTGCCTCGTTGTTCAGTTATAACTCGGAGGGCGCATGTCCTAACTGCAAAGGCATGGGGGTGACGACTGTCGATCTGGCATTTATGGATCCAATTGTAACGGTTTGCGAAGTATGTAACGGCAAACGGTTCACGCCAAAGACACTCACCTATACACTACGAGATAAAAACATCAACGACATACTGCATATGAGTGTGGATGCAGCGGTAGATTTTTTCAGCGAGCCCTCAATTCATGACGTATTAGTACAGATGCAGGAAGTCGGTATCGGCTATCTCGAGTTAGGTCAGCCGCTCGATACGCTTTCCGGTGGCGAAAGGCAGCGGCTGAAACTTGCCTTATACCTTAAAAAACAAGGTAACATTTATATACTCGACGAGCCGACGACCGGCCTTCATATGTCCGACGTCGCGCATCTGATCGATCTGTTAAACGGGCTGGTGGACAATGGCAGTACGGTCATCGTAATCGAGCATAACCTCGACGTTATATCTCAGGCAGATTGGGTAATCGACGTAGGCCCCGGCGCCGGTCACGACGGTGGGCGAGTTGTCTTTGAAGGCACGCCGGCTGATATGAAGCAAAGTAGACAGTCGGTAACCGGAACGTTTTTATAGAGTATCGCATTATGGTCATCCTGATAAGTTCGCAGTGGTGTTTTTAGTGCGATATACTAAGGCAAAAGGAGTATGTATGAGTCACTACGATGTACTATCCAATATATTACCCGTTGCTGGTGAGCTAGTCATGCAGTATCGCAATCAGGATGGGCAAGTTACTGAAAAAGAAAAGAACGAAATCGTTACGCCTGCTGATATAGCGGCAAATGACTATCTCGTTGCTAAACTACAGGAAGCATTTCCTGAAATTGCTCTATACACAGAAGAGGGTGACCAACATAAGAGCCAAGCGACCACACGGTGGATCGTTGATCCTATCGATGGTACTACACCTTGGGTCTGGGGTAATTCCGGGTTCGCTATTTCAGTTGCTCTTGAAGAGAATAATGAGATTATCGTTGGTGCCGTGTACGACCCCGTTATGAAAGAACTGTACTATGCGGAAAAGGGCCAGGGCGCAAACCGAAACGGTGTACCTATTAAACCTTCCAATGAAGATCGAAGAGAATCCATGCTCATGGTCGTCGATTGGGGAAATAAAGATGATAAACGCCGGGAAGGCCTGGAATATTTTTCAAAGTTCATGCTTCCGGATATGTTTGCCCGGCGAATCGTGCCTCAGTTTGCTCCTGCACTCGGATTATGCAGAATTGCAGAAGGTAGAATACATGCACTTGTCTGCAACGACACATGGGTTGAAGACCATGCCGCCGGCTCACTAATTTTGCAGGAAGCAGGCGGGTTCCGTACCAACTTTTATGACACGAAGAGCTTCAGCCATCGTCAATCAGGCATCATTGCTACTAACCAACAAACCGCACACGACGAAATAGTAAAACTACTTGGCCTGCGCACGAACAAGGATACCTAAGTAAAGCAAGACTATGTAACTATTTTCTACCTTGCCAGAAGGGTTAAGGTACGCTATACTTTTCTAGTACATGCGGGTGTAGCTCAGCCGTTAGAGCGCGTCCTTGCCAAGGACGAGGTCCAGGGTTAGAGTCCCTGTACCCGCACCAAGAAAAGCACCATACGTTATGTGGGGTGTTTTTTATTGAGCTATTTACTATAACTCATTTGAATTGTATAATTTAATAAACGCATCGACCTGGCCCGTTAGGGAAGTCACCAGTGAGCGGCAGGAAGAAATCTGTTTACAGAAAGTAGAACCTGACGGCAGAACTCCGTTATCACAGTTGCAACCGTTGATAGACGGTTCACGAGCGCTTACATGGCAACATGAAGCGAAAGTCAGGGTGGTACCACGAAGTCATTTCGTCCCTCGGCTACATAATCCTTTTTTGGTTATGTGGCCGAGGGATCTTTAATTACAATAAAAAGGAGCGAGCGATGAAATACGACGCACATGAAATAGAAGAAAGATGGAAGGCTTTTTGGGCAACCGAAAACGTCTTTAGCTTTGACGAACAAAGTCAAGCGCCTCTTTATGTCGTCGATACACCTCCGCCTTATGTTTCGGCAGATCACTTGCACGCTGGTCATATTATGTCCTATGCACAAGCCGAGTTTATTGTACGCTATAAGCGTATGCGAGGCTTCAATGTTTATTACCCTATGGGATTTGACGATAACGGTCTTCCGACTGAACGGTTTATTGAAAAGAAATACAAAATTGATAAGAACAAAATTACACGTCCAGAGTTTGTAAGACTCTGCCTTGAAGAAACGAAAAAAGGAGCCGAAACTTATCGCCATCTATGGCAGGACTTGGGTATCTCGGTTGATTGGAACTATACCTATAGTACGATTAACCAACATTCTCAGAAAGTAGCACAGACTTCGTTTATTGATCTTTACAAAAAAGGTCATCTTTATCGTGCTGAAAAACCAGTAATGTGGTGTACTCATTGTCAAACAACCCTTGCTCAAGCCGACCTTGAAGATATGCAACGAGAAACAGACTTTGTACATATCGAAGTACCAGTTGAAGATGGCGGTACTCTGATATTTGCAACCACGAGACCTGAAATGTACTCCTCGTGTGTTGGTATTTCTGTTCATCCCGACGATGAACGTTATCAGAAGTACATCGGTAAAATCATTACAATGCCGCTTACTAATAAGAGGCTACTACTGACAACCGACGAAAAGATTGACCCGAAGTTTGGCACGGGGGTTGTGTACTACTGTAGTAGTGGAGATACCCAGTTCTTAGACTGGGAGGAGCGGCATCCTGTTGCCGAAGCTGACAAAATGTATATTCTTGGGCCCGATGGCCGTATGAATCAAGCTGCTGGCAAATATCAGGGTTTAACAATTACTGAAACGAAGCAACAGATCATCGCCGAACTTACTAAAATAGGTGCTATCAAAAAGATTGAGAAGATAGAACAGACGGTAAATGTGCATGAACGCTGCGAAACACCAATAGAATACGTGACCAGTAAACAATGGTTTATTAAGATTGCCGATCAAAAAGAAAAGTGGCTTGAGTTAGGTAGCCAAGTTAAATGGCATCCTGAATCTCGCCGCGGTGACTACGAAAATTGGGTGAATGGGCTTAATTGGGACTGGTGTATATCCCGCCAGCGCTATTATGGCGTACCGATTCCAGTATGGTATGACAAAGCAACAGGTGAGCCCATTCTGCCAGACTTAAACGAACTGCCAGTTGACCCTACACAATACACTCCAAAGGGGTATAAACCCGAAGACTTAATGTCCGAAGCTGATGTTCTCGACACATGGGCTACTTCCTCCCTGTCACCGCAAATCATTGCGGGATTGGTAAAAGATGAAGCGATGCAAAAGAATCTTTATCCTGCTACTCTTCGGCCGAATGCGTTTGAGATTATCCGTACATGGGATTTCTATAGTATTGTGCGAGGCTATTACGAGAACGGGCATTTGCCATTCCGCGACGTTATGATTTCAGGACATGGTCTTGCTGAAGATGGACGTAAGTTATCTAAGCGACTCGGTAATTACATGCCGTCACGGGAACTTGTAGAAAAATACGGTGCCGATGTAATTCGCTATTGGGCAACAGGCGCTCGTCTTGGTCAAAACCTGAGATTCAGCACTAAAGAAGTTGAAATGGGCCACAAAACCGCTGTTAAATTGTATAATGTAGCACGCTTTTTAAGTATGCACATGGCAGCCAGTGGTGAAGGCAAACCTGAGCATGCCGATCTATGGATTAAACAAGAATTGAACTTGGCGATTGAGGGTGCAACCAAAGCCTTTGACGAGTATTCTTATAGCCGAGCTCGTGACATTCTGGATGGCTTTTTCTGGTCGAAGTTTACCGATTACTATATTGAGTTCATAAAATATCGCTTATTTGGCGAGGATGCTAATTCAAAATCGGCAGCAGTTGATACGCTCAAAACGGTATTCCTAGCCATTCTTAAAATGTATGCCCCGATCATGCCTTTTATTACGGAACAAATCTATCAGGATCTATATCGGAGTGAGGAAAGTGCCAAGAGCTTACACTTAAGTAGCTGGCCAGAGGCGGCGGAATTAAGCAATGAGTTAAATGTTGATGATTTCTCGCAGGCACTCTCTGCAATAGATGAAATTCGCAAGTATAAGGCACAAGAAAGTATGTCGCTCGGCAAAGAACTGGATAGCTACAGCTTGAAGGTTCAGATTGACCTTTCTAAATATGGTGAACTAATTCGAAACGTGGGGCGGATCAAAGACTTACTTAGTAAATGATCGATTCCTTGACTTTGTCCTCGCGAGCCGAGGCCTCTAGTAGGCTTTCAAAGTTGCATTGTACAGACTCTTCATGTATCCAATCCAAAAGTTTGAGTAGTGTCCGCTGATCCGCACCATAAAGGACTTTTCAGATTCTGGAGAGTCTTTTTTGTTATGATTAAGATATGTCCAAACGATATACCGAAGAGCAAAACAAGCAATGGCAAGCGAGTCTTCCTAAAAAGAAAGTTGCTGTAAAAGTTATCCTTAAATCAAACAAGGGAAATATTTTACTGGTGAAGCCAGATTATAAAGATACCTGGCAAATGCCGGGCGGGGGCGTTGAAGAATTTGAAGATCCTAAAGTGGCTGCTGCTCGCGAGACTGAAGAAGAGACTGGTATTAAAATTGAGGCACGCGATCTACGCCTTATAGATAGTGTTTTTAAAGCAAGGGAAGATTATTTATTTCTTATTTTTGAATACACAAAATTACTTTCCGAGGATGCGGATTATAGCGTGGAGGATGAAGAAATTGAGGGATATAGCTTTATACAACCGTTAGACGTTGCTAATCTTCTTCCTGAATACTATGCGGAAGTCTGGAATGACTACATAGGTAGAGATTAGCTCGTGTCACTTATTCTTATTACAGGAATATCAACTTCAGGTAAGTCCTCTATTGCCACAGAGCTTATTGGGCGAGGATACGAAGCATATGATACTGAACATAACGGCATCAGTGCTTGGTTCAATAAAGAAACAGGCGAAAGAGCTGCTGAGTTTGGACATGTGGCTGACCGAACAAAAGAGTGGATGGATCGGCATGAATGGCGCATGTCGATTGGGTAGGACAAAAAGCTAAAGAGGCAGATACTAAAACGATCTTTCTTTGTGGAGGAGGTGCAAACGAGCCCGAAGTTCGGGGGCGGTGCTATAAAGTTATCTGGCTGAAAACCGATGAGGCGACCATTCGTTTACGCGTAAATAATCCACGAGATCACACTTATGGCACGAAGCCCCATGAATTGGATCGTATTCTTAAAGGTAATAAACAAAAAGAGATTGAGTACGAGGACTATGGTGCAATTATGGTGGATGCCAGACAGCCACTTGAGAAGGTAGTCGACGAGATACTCATGAAGGTTATTTGACATGAGCATTGGATTAGAGCGAGGCGCCGTCCAGTTAAAAGTCTATGATCCTAATTGGACTGTTGAGTTTGAAAAAGAAAAGCGGAGTCTGCTTGATGTATTTGGCGATAAAATCACTGCCATCGAACATATTGGAAGCACTTCTGTTCCTGGGTTACCCGCGAAACCGATCATTGATATAATTGCAGCCATCCCCACTTTTGATAATGCAGAGGACTTTATTGAGCCACTTCAAAAGCTTGGCTACGAATATATGCCAGAGAGGATGTTTGAAGACAGAAAGTTCTTCCCAAAAGGCCCTCGCTCAAATCGGACACATCATCTTAACCTTGTCCTAAAAGATGATGTAGATCAATGGCGATCACCGCTGTTGTTTCGTAATTATCTAAGAACTCATGTTGATAGAAGGAATGAATACGCTCGATTGAAGTCCTTATTGGCAGAAAAGTATAGTAATAATCGTGAAATGTATACTAAATCTAAAAACTATTTTATTAAGCGGATTCTCTCGATTGCCTCAAACCAATCTAATTAGTCATTAAAATATTACATCTGCAAGCAAGTTTTTGTCATAAGATGCATGGAGTTCTTGATTTAAGAATTCATCTTTCGTAAACCATTTCCATTCTGAGACATGACTTGTTTTCTTTACGGATGCTTCAGGCACTGAAACTTTGAAGAAGAGGTTCATTCGAGGCACCGCATTCACCACGCTACCAATGTTGTAATAGACAATCTCGAAGTTGGATTGTACCTCATCTGCACTTACGCCAAGCTCCTCTTCTATCTCGCGTCTCACGGTGAGCTCGATAGATTCACCATGATCTATACCACCACCTGGTAGCGCCCACCAGTCGTCGTCGGCCTCTTTAATAAGCAAGACTTTGTCGCCTTGAACAACTAGTACTCTTGCGGCTACACGGTATAAGCAGTCATCTATATCATTTAATCGTGGGTCAATATCCATTTCTTTATCCTAGCAGGTTACTCGATAGGTTGAAATCTTCGGCTAAACTTTTTAGTTTATATTCGTCAATTTCAAAGCTTGAAACCATTTGAAATGCGTCGGCAATCTGGCACCATGTGATTATTCGAAATAAGAAGGCGACCGATACTCGGCGTCTTTTTATTTTGGCTGTTGCATTGGTGTTTTTTAAAACAAGGTTTTTGCGTACCGAATCGGGAATTAGCCAATCTTTTAACTATTTTTAGATGTAAAATTGCAGGTGTTTTAGCTTGTGATGGGATTCTATAATTGACTTAATTATTTAATTATGTTAAAATATATTTGTTCGTCAGTTGATTTTATCAACCCGAAGGAGTCAGCATGACCGACGACTACAGTTTGGTCCAGAGTGCCACGCAGATCACTCTGCCGGTCGAAGCCGACAACGGCAAGAGCGACGCGTTCACCCTCACGATCGGCAGTCGCACATACCTGCCGGAGGCGGGCAAGGCCCTCTTCGAGCACATCTTCACGGTGATGTGCCGGACGTGCAAGCAGTCCAGGTCACCGAGGGTCCACGGGGCCATCAAGGTCTCCGACTTCCGTAGGCTCGAGCAGTGGATGCAGGACCACGCCTGCGAGACGCTCACCGAGCACCTCTGACTCACTGCTGCGACGGGGCCCACCAGCCCCGTCGCAGCCACTACCCCAGTCGTCAAAAAATTTGAATACTGAGGTAGTGTAAATCATAATCATTTTTCTGATTACCTAAAATGCAATGATCAATCGCTGAATGTTGGATCACGTACTTTTTGTGAACTAAAGAGGCAATCGGAAGAGGTTTGGGAAAAAATACTAGGGACGAACACGATCAACGGTATCGAGGATACTTATATCCAATTTGAATTTGAAACCATTGATAAGTCAAAGAAAACCACAAGCCCTTGTTTTCCATATCAGTTTTGTATGTAGTGCCCCTCTTATCTTAAACACGCTTGTGCTTAATAATGGGTAATGATTAAATAATGGAAACAAACTCTCGAAAGGACGCTATGCGAAAAAATAAATACCAGACCGGAAGTGCTCATGTCATCATTATCGTCATACTAGTCATTGCGCTTATTGGAGCGCTGGGGTTTGTATTTTGGAATAACTTTTTTAAAAAAGAGCCGGCCGTATCGCAAAAGAAAGATACTCCCAAGGTAAAAGACTTCTGTTCTGCGGGGGAGGACACGGCTGCTCAAAACGGCACCTTCTGTTCAAAGGAGATAGGAGTTAAATTTACGATACCAAGCATATTCGTAAATAAACTTGTTAAGGCTGATAATTATGAAGTGTCTGAAGGACCACTAGATCCTAATATAAAAAAGAGTGCCGGCACTTCGGAGAATGTCTATCGTGCAACAATCAGCGGTACTGATAACTTTACACTAACTGTGGCTCAGGAACCTCTGCGAACAGGATACGTTGATGTAGGCCACCTGCTACGGAATACGTATTACGATCAAGCCACCGGTGATTTGACGCTCGTAAACTCACCAGCAAGTCATTACGATTCTATAACGAATACCACTACCGTTACAGGAAGTTTTAGTAAAGGCGAAATCGTACCCTCGTTCAATGTTGATGGCGTTCGGTTCTTTGAAGGATCTGGTGGTGACGCCGGACAAATTAAAAACGTATATTTTGGGATAATCAACAATAAAATTGTAAAAATCTCATTGGAGCATGAAGCCTACATGGGCGACCCTGCAAACGATCCCACTACGATAGATGCCGATAAGGTATTTGATGAACTAGATAAATCTATAAAGGCGCTGAGGTTCGTCAAGCCTTAGTATAGTTCTAACTCATCTACTCAATAAGTTATGAGCGACAGTCAAAAAATTAACGCCTATGTTGATTCACTCCCGGAGTGGCAGAGGCTAATATGTACCAGAGTTCGTGAGTTGGTTCACATAGCTGACGCGGATATTGTAGAAGAAATAAAATTTACTAATCGCCCCTACTTTACGCATAAAGGAAATGTCTGCGCCTTATTAGCGACCAAACAGCACGTAAATGTGTTTATTTATGATCCTATTGCTGCAGACCCTGACAGTATCATTAATCAAGGTCATAGCAATGAAACGGCGCGGTCCATACAAATTACTGAAAATAATTTTCCCAATGAGAAATCGTTCGTTGAACTAATAAAAGCTGTAGTCGAAAACAATGAAAACGGTGGCTGGCGTAAGTTGCGTAAGCCACAAGCCTAGCCAGCGACGATAACAACCGGACAAATTTTAACATGGCTTCTTAGTAGTTTGATGCCGTGTAGTAGCCTGTCTTTCGATATTCTTTTGGTTTTACCATCCCAGGGGTCAAATACGTTATAGAACCTTTCAGTAGCGCCGGTAATCATCATAAAATGTGGCAAATGTGTCCAACCATCTGTAATGTTATTATCGACGTAAACGATAAAAGGAATGTCAAGTGAATTTAATAGCCCCTCATCATTCTTTTTGTGTATCAATTGAATACGAGGATTGTTGACCATTTTATTTAAAATATCGAGGTAATAGCCATTATCGACGTATACTATTACCGATTTGTCTTTATAGCGATCGAGAAAAGCCAAGAGGCAACCAAGCGTATAGTTATCGCGTAGGCGAAATAGGCCATCACTTAAGATATCTCGTTCACTTTCTCTGGTTGGCTCGATATCGAATAAGTACATTAAATCGACAACGAGACACCCTTGATTGCTTTGCTGTCTATAGTCCATGCAGGCTATTGTAGTTTTTATATTTTTATTATCAAGTAATACTTGTAATTGAGGACCAAATTAGAGAAGCCCCGAAGGGCTCCTCTTGGTAGTAGGGCTTCAGGGCTTGTCCGGCGGCCTATCTTAGGTCAGCCGGGGGCGTCTCCGGGTGTCGTGCCATGTCTTCTGCCGGAACACCTGCTTGCGCAGGAACTTCCAGTTCATGATCACGAGTGCCGGCGGAGTGGTCTGGGGCCAGGGCCCCGTCTCGACTATGAGGTCTCGAATGGCGTTGATCTCACTCAGCGAGTGCATCGGCCGTGTCCACATGATCTCTGCGGAACCGTTGCCGGCGGCGCTTCTGTACGCGTTCGTGCCACTTGGTCCGAACGAGTACGAGACGAAGTAGACATAACGCACGGGACGCAACAACGGGAGCTTGACGCGTGTTGCGAGCCACAAGGCCCACATTCGCTTCCAGCTCCTCTTGGCTAGGCGGACCAAAGGCGTGACCCAGTCGTAGGCCTCACCGGGAAGTATTGGGTACATCAACTTATCCATCCTCACGGTATAGACGGCGTATTAGTAATGCCGCTCGTTGATATATTAATAATATCATATTTATTGATAAAAAGCAATAGTCCTATTAATTAGCAGAGGCCGCGTATGTGAAAAAGCCCCCTGCGTACCGGACTTTTCATGGCCAATATCCATTTTTGTCCTTTCGCGCAGTAGACTTAATATGAATAAGTAAGTCGGATTAATAGTATGTCTCATGTCGTCTGGCCTGAATGCTTACCCTCAACGAATTCTTCGATAACCTTATCGCAAAACGCAGGAATATCACCCGGATTGCGGCTTGTCACGAGTCCTTGGTCTACGACAACCTCTTTATCTACCCAGGTGCCGCCCGCGTTCTTAATGTCGGTTTTCAGACTTGGCCATGAGGTTAACGTGCGCCTTTTAACGACATCTGCTTCGACAAGTAGCCACGGTGCGTGACAAATAGCCGCTACCGGTTTATGCTGTACAAAAAATGCTCGGACAAAATCAATGGCCGTAGCATTTTGGCGCATATGGTCTGGATTGCCAACACCGCCTGGCAAAAGCAATCCATCGTACTCATCGGCTGAAACAGCATCAACGAGTTTGTTGACAGCTATCTCTGTGCCGTTCTTTCCTTTAATAACCTCATTTTTATCTGATATGATATCCACCGTCGCACCGGCGTTTCGCACGGCTTCAAGAGGTTTTGTCAGCTCATCGTCTTCAAATTCATTCGTTGCGAGTAGGGCGATCTTTTTACCTTCTAGATTGTTCATGGTACTCTCCCTTTTCTAATTAACGTTAACCCTATTCTTATTATATACGCACCATATAAAAGCCGACACGTCCTCCTGTGTTGGCTTGAGGTTTTTCTCTAAGGTATCCGCTACGATGTTTGTTATGATAAAAGTATGAAGCAGATCCAACAGACGTACGTTATCCAAGCTCCCGTAGAAAAAGTATGGCAAGCCCTCACCGATGCAGATATAGCCGAACAATGGGGCGCCGCCCCTGCAAAGGTTGATGCACGCGAAGGCGGTGAATTCGCTTATTGGGACGGTGATATCCATGGGACCTACACCAAGCTTGTTCCTTATGAGCGTATTGAGCAGGATTGGTATGGTCACGATCATCCCGAACGCAGATTCAAAGCTCTGTTTATGTTTGAAACGAAAGATGGCGCTACGAATGTACACCTGACATTTAGCGGAGAGATCGAAGACGAACAAAAAGACATTCAAGATTGGCAAGCATACTACTTCGATCCTATTACAGAATTGCTTGAGGCGAAGGCATAATGTATAAAATAGTCCGTGGGTCGGAAGGTGTCATTCGTCAGATTGCACCTAATAAATCAGCCAATAACCTTATCGGTAAAGATATTAGTCAACGGGTTTCCCTTGCCACCACGAGCGCGATAGATTATTACGAAAAGGAAACTACTAATTACGATCGTCTTTATTACATTCTAGAGGGCGAATTGAAGCTAACGGTTAATGGTGAGACCAACGCACTGCAAAAAGGTGATACCTGTTTTATTGCTAAAGGTACGACTTATGAGATGCGGGGCACGTTTGAGGCGATAACGGTGAATAGTCCCGCCTTTGGAAGTATAGAGTAAGTGTGTTTGGTGAAGTTGTTGAGAGTATATGTATGAAAATAGAATATGTTTGGACTAAAGATAATTTACGTCTAATGGGAGTTCATTATCAGGGCAGAAAAGATACATGCGTTCTGGAAATACACGGTATGTCTGGCAATTTTATTGAAAACTACTATGCTAACGTGCTCGGTGAAAAATTAAAAGCGAACGGATATGGCTTTATATACGGTCATAATCGTGGCTACTGTCATGTCAATGATATCTCTACGAAACCTATGAAATCAGACAATGGCTGGCACACTATAAGAATTGGCGAAACCTATGAATTGTTTGAAGATAGCCCAAAGGATGTGGCGGCATGGGTTACCAAGGCTAGCGAGCTAGGGTACCAGAAAATTATTCTGCTCGGTCACAGTCTTGGCTGCAATAAGGTTATTTATTATCTTTACAATAACCCGGATGTCAATATAGCAGGCGTGATTCTTGCGTCGCCTCCTGATATGGTCGGTTTGGTCGAGCTTGAAAAGTACCAGCCTAACCACCGGAAATTATTGAGGCAAGCGCGTGAGTTAGTGAAAGCGGGTAAGCCCCGTGAAACCCTAGATGGCAAAATATGGGATTGGTATGAATTAAGTGCTCAAACTTATTTAAGCTTATTCGAGCAAGATGGTGCTGCAGATAATTTACCTGTGCTTCGTAATCCGAAAGAATTTGAACAGCTCGCAACTATTAGACAGCCGATTCTTGGTATCATGGGGGAATACGATGATATAGAGATACGGGATCTTAAGGGTGACATTGAGTTAATAAAATCTAAGGCCATAAGTACTTCTCGTTTTACAATTCAATTTATCGCTGGCGCTAATCATGATTATCAAAATCGAGAAGATAAATTTGCCTCAACTATCATTGACTGGATTGAGTGCTTTTAGAGTAAAGAATTAACTGATTTTGCCCCTAAAGATCCTGCGGCGTAATAGACGCGCGCAGACTCTAAAAAGAAAAAGAGCTACTAGGTGCTCTCTCTGTGTACAGATAAGTGGTTGTATTGTAGGAGTGGGCACAGACGCCCACTCCTACAATCATGCGGTGCTGCGTCGCGCCTCATATCTTTGGTCCCTCGCGTAGAGCTTGGGGATATATACGTTGTCAATATAGCAGATGTGTACGTACTACGATGATTTGGGAGTAATCTGCTGTAGTGACCAGCTATTCCCGTCAGGATCGCTGAAATTTGTAAATATACCCCAAGGCATTTCAACGATATCGGTCATCTCGACACCTTGTTTTTATGAGCTGATCATGGGCTTGCCTGGCATCCTTGACAACCATCTGTAAGTTCTGCTGCGATCCTGGTTTCATCGTGCTAATACCCGTCCCGATTACGATCGAACATGCAGATCCCTTCGGTGTTAACTGAACGAATCGTAATTGCTCGTTTACCTGGTGGTCGTGATCTAGTGTGAAGCCGACCTTATTGGTATAAAAATCAATTGACTTATCGACGTCTGACACGGGTACCGGCACTAGCTCTAGTTTCATTTCCATAGTTGTTCTCCTTTTTTTAATGATGGTTCTATTTAATCAAAAGAAGTGATTTCTGTTTTGTAATAAACCGACATTTTATAGTTTATGTATATCCGTGACATTGCTCGGTCGAGAGTCCATTAATTTATGTAGAGATTTAGCTAAATGTGACTGATCGGTGTAGCCAACGTGAGAGGCGACACGTGCCGGGCTCTCGCCGGTTTTAAGCAATGTAATCGCCTTTTGCGAGCGATGTATCTGCTGTAGCGTCTTATATGTTAAACCCGTGGTATGCATGAAGTGACGCTGCATATGACGATCTGACATAGCCTTTGGACTTCCATGGAGTACTGCGGCCACAATTTGATCCATGGCCAACAAGCCATACGTTTCCATTTTTTCAGCCAGCTTTTCGGCGGTGTCATAAGTGGGGATTTCAAATGTTCGGCCAAGCAGCATGAAGTGATTACTGTCGGTATTAGTGAGTGTTTTAACCATATCCAGCATTGTCTTTGCAGGTAATTCTGGTATGTAAGCACCGGCAACAAACGATATAACAACCGATTTTGTCCCGGCTTTATAAGGCACCATGGCTGTTTTTGATGCCTGGCCTGCAAGCATGACGCTCTGCTTGCCATCTCTTTCTGTTAATACAATCAAATCCCAGCAGCCATCTGGTGTAGCTTTGTAGATACCGTCTTTAAGGTTTTGCGTTGCCCATATACGATCTATAAATCTATTGGTAGATCTGCGGCTAACATGATGCTGGCTCATAGTATAAGAATACCAAAAACTCAACAGGGCGCAGCTTCGTGTAATGTAAAGGCTTTGGAAATGTCTAAAATATACAATACGTATGCCTCAAGGCCATTTATACTAAGCATGGAAAGTAAAAAGAAAGGACTAAAAATGCGAAAAATAATAGTACAGGAATTTATCACACTAGACGGTGTCATGCAGGCACCCGGTGGTCCGGAAGAGGATGTGTCGAGCGATTTCAAATATGGTGGATGGACCGCGCCGTATTTTGCCAAGGTTGACGAAGAAGCCGGTGATTTTATGAAAAAGTGGATGGAATCAACGGATATTCTTCTTGGTCAAAAAACATTTGAACTCTTTGCAGGGTATTGGCCCAAGCACGCTGATATGTGGCCGGGCATTTTAGACGTCACGAAATATGTCGTAAGCGATACGATGAGCCAGTCGGATGTCGATAATGCCGGATGGAAAAACTCAGTACTACTAAAAAATGTCGATGATATCAAAAAGCTGAGGGATTCGGACGGCCCTGCCATAAAGGTTCACGGAAGCGGCAACCTGGCTCAGACATTGTTTAAGCATGAGCTTGTTGATGAGCTTTGCCTTATGAGCTTTCCAATTATACTCGGTAAAGGGAAGCGTTTGTTTGGTGAGGATATCTCTCCTACGGCCTTTACGATGACGGATAGCCTGGTGACATCGAACGGTGTTGTCTTTACGTACTTTAAGCGGGCTGGCGAGGTAAAGACGGGAACTATCGGCGCGTAGCACAATCATTGTTACCTCGTCCATTTTATGCTTAAATAGCGATAACGTGGCCATCCCTTGCACCATGCGCTGCTCATTCGGCGAACGACATGGACGGACATTATGCTACAGTATGAATGAGATGGTCCGCATCAGTATAGGGCGTCGTCGAACCCATCTGGTGTCAGGCTTTTCATCAATCACAAAAGGGGACACTATGCAGCATCAAGGCAAAAGCGCCCAAGACCATCACGACTGGAGCTACGAAGCCAGTATGAAGCACTGGCGTTCGTGGGGTTCATGGTTCAGCTGGGGAAGTCCGGTCGGTCTTGGCCTGTTCTTCATTTCCATCGCGATAACACTTTGGATTTTGAGCCAGGCGTTTGGGTGGAAGTAACGGCTTTCACTAGTAAAAAACAGCATCTCGTTCGGAGATGCTGTTTTAGTCATGCGAGGAAGAGCTTCTAGTGGAGAGTCTTCGTACGAGAGTGTTTTCCATATCTCGTATAAATGCACAATAATGCACTAATACTTAACTATTTGACCGTTAGCCCGTACGGGTGTATGGTATGCATAGATTGTTAAATTAGAAAGAATCTTTTTATAAAGATAACGAAGGGAAGTGAGCATGGGCGAAGTACTGCAAAAGAGTATAGATGCGGAGTTTGACAGCATCGCTGAAAATAACAGTAAAGACATGCCTGTGGCGTTGGGCCGGAAAGTGATAGAAATCGTGCCGTTCGGCATTGATCTGACGCTGCCGTTTACGGAAGAGCACGACAAACGAGCCCAGGATCAAATGGGCGAGATAACAATCACATCGTACAGTTCGACTGGTGATCCCATAGATCGCTAACCGCTTTTATGTCACAGGTCGTTATAATAAGCTCTAAAGAGGATGCGCATGTCCCTTTTGTAGCCCGGCATCTGAATGATTCTCCTATTATTATTGATTCGCAGGCCGTTATAGACGGCTGCGGGCTGACATATGCATTTTCACGTGGGGTGCTACATGTAGTTTACGCCGGCAAGGATATTACTGACACGCGTGGAATATGGTTACGAAGACCGATGCACGCTGAGTCGTGGGACCTACCTGTAGCTGATCATTATAAAAAATATGCTCGCAGTGCGCTCATGGAAACCCTTAATTCTTTGTTCGTGGCTTTCCCTGATGCGACCTGGATATCCGATCACTATGCGATACTTCGAGCAGAGAATAAACCATTGCAGCAAAACACCGCTTCGCGTCTTGGATTTTACATTCCTGAAACGATATACACTTCTGATCCGCTTGAGGCTCGGCACTTTATGAAAAAGCATAAAAATACCGTCGTGAAGTCACTTGCAGCGTATCATCCTAAAGGCCAGGACGGCCGACGACTCGCCTTTTTTACGCGTAATATCACAAATGATAAGGCTATGGACCTAGAGGGACTTCGTGTAGCGCCCGGCGTCTTCCAGGAAGCTATAGAAGTAGGCTACGAAGTACGAGTAACGGTGGTGAAGAATCGTGTATTCGCTGCAAGGATACATTTGTCCGGTCAGCCGCACGAGAACATACGCGACTGGCGCTTGGGTCATTTTGAGGGTGATATTGCGTTTGAACCGTATGAGCTTGACGTTCTGACAAAACAACGATGCATAGACCTCGTGGCGCGCATGCGGCTGAACTACGGCGCGATAGACCTCATCTACGATACGAAAGGGACGGTCTGGTTTCTTGAGATTAACCCTAACGGCCAGTGGGCTTTTATTGAAAAGGCGACGGGGCAGTCGATCGGTGCGTCCATTGCAGCATGTCTAGAGAACCGCGATAGGTAGCGGTAAATAATATCGATTCTACGGCAAGTTTATTATAAAGGTTGACGTAATTTTTCCGTAGTGATAAAATTAACCCAATCACAGTTAGTGTTTAAAATACACTAAGGTGTGAGGAGGGAGATGCTAGAGCTTCGCGCTCGCGTCATAACCTCGACGTCACAAAAGAAGCAGCTTAGTGCTTTTTGAACGTTAAAAATTTGGAACTACACACTCTAGCAAGGAGTGCTAATGACTCATACGGATTTTCAGCTGGCAGGCGGCGGTGTGGTCGGCCGCGATCATCGTCAGGCGTCCAGGAACTATCAGGATGCCTGGTTGGTGAGACAGACCGACCGCTACGCGCTTGCCATCTTGGCTGACGGCTGCGGGAGCGGCGAATACAGTGAGGTCGGGGCGACCATCGGCGTAAGGCTGCTGGCCGAATCGATCGATCACGAGTTCGCTGTTCGTGGCAATGCACCCTTCAGCTGGTCCCGTGTGCAACGTCGGACGCTTACGAAGCTCGACCTGTTCACGGACTGGCTAGGTGGAAGCTACCGCCAAACGGTGGAGAGCCACTTTCTTTTTACCGTCAACGGTGCGCTGCTGACGGACGAGCAGGCGATATTTTTCGCTCTTGGTGATGGCATCATCATCGTGAACGACGAAACGCTGGAGCTCGGGCCGTTTCCGGGCAACATGCCGCCTTATTTGGGGTATGGACTGTTGCTGGATCGTCTGAAAATCGATCCGGAAACCGTTACCCTTCGCCCCGTGCGTGAAATGCCGCTCTCCGAAGTGGATCATTTCCTGCTGGGGAGCGACGGTACAAGTGATCTCATTGCAGCTGCTGATAAATCCCTTCCGGGGTTGTCAAAGCTCTGCGGTGATATCTCACAGTTCTGGACGGACGACCGTTACTTTTCGGGTAATCCCGATCTCGTCTCCCGAGCACTGCGCTTGGTGGGACGGGACTGGCCAAAACGTGATCCCATACCCGGACTACTCCGGGATGACACGACGATCATTGTCGGTCGACGTCGCCCTGAAGAAGGAGGTGAACGGTGAGTTTTGTTTTTGTACAGGGTAAGCGTCACGTGCTTTCCGAGTCTGATTTCATCGACTCCGGAGGCGAGGCGGACATTTACAGGTTCGGTGCGGATTCCGTACTGAAGCGCTACAAAGAACCGACTCATCCGGACTACAGTATGAATCCTGCCGAACGGACAGGAGCGGTCCAGCGTCTTCGGGAGCGACAGCTCAAGCTGCCGGACTTTCCGAAGAATCTGCCGGAGAGGGTCATCGGCCCGCATCAGCTCGTCCACGCCAAGGCGCCGGACGGGCCGATTGTCGGGTATACGATGCCTTTTCTCAGGGGCATGGAAGTGCTGCTGCAGTTCAGTAACCGAAAATACCGCGAGCAAGGCGGCATTGACGGAAACCGGATTCTCAGCATCTTCCGTGATCTTCACGGGGTCATCGAGTCGGTTCATCAAAGCGGAATCGTCATCGGTGATTTTAACGATCTCAACGTGCTGGTCGGTCAGGGCAACAAGGCGTTCCTGATCGATGCCGACAGCATGCAGTTCGGTCGGTACCTTTGCGCGGCGTTCACGACTCGTTTTGTGGACCCGTTGCTCTGCAAGCCGACCAAGCTGGAACTCGCTCGGCCACACAACGAACGATCGGACTGGTACGCCTATCTGATCATGTTATGCCAGTCGTTGCTGTATGTCGGCCCCTATGGCGGCGTATATCGAAAGGCTGGCAAGTCGTTGCAACACGACGACCGGGTCCTGAAACGTCTGACGTTCTTTGACCCGGACGTGCGCTATCCTGCCAAGGTAGCATTGCCCATCAATACCCTTCCGGACAGTCTGCTCGATTACATGCATAAGGTTTTCGAGCACGACCTACGGGAGGTATTCCCACTGAATCAGCTCGATTCGGTGCGGTGGACACGCTGCATAACTTGTGGAACACTTCACGCCCGAAGTGTCTGTCCTTCGTGTCAGGCACCCGGTGCAGTGAAGGAAACCGTGGTTATCCGCGGTGCCGTAACGGCTACCAGGGTGTTTCGAACATCCGGCCGTATTATTCATGCCACCTATCAGGCAGGCAAACTCCGTTACTTGTATCACGAAGGAGGATCATTCCGACGCGAAAACGATGTTCGTGTCATCGACGGCGAGCTGGATCCGGAACTTCGGTACCGCATTCAGTCCGACGTGACGCTGCTGGGCAAGCGCGATAAGCTTTTCGTGTTTGCGCCCGGCGAGACGCCCCAGCGGCGGAGCACGGACACCTACCGTGATCTGTCGGTGTACGACGCCAACGATACTCACCATTACTGGATCCAAAGCGGGCAGCTTGTCCGCGATGACCGGTTTGGCGGGAGTACTATCATTGGCAGCGTTCTTGCCGGCCAGACGTTGTTCTGGTCCGGAAAGAAGTTCGGGTTCGGGTTTTACCGGGCCGGCCAGCTTATGCGATCCTTCGTCTTCGACGGAGAACGTAACTGGCTGAACGATCAGGTGGATATTCCCAATTTGCCCGGTCAGCTGATCGATGCCACGTGCGTCTTCAGCGACAAACGAGCGTGGTTCATGGCCAGTTTGCAAGAGGCCGGCCAGCTGATCAATCGCTGCTACGTGGTTTCGGCCGATGGCAGCGTGGTCGCGACAACCGAAGCCGTTCACGGAGACAATTCGTGGCTGGCGGCAGGTATTCGCGGGCACTTGGCTGTCGGTTCGGCTCTGTACGCGGCGACCGACGAGGGGATTATCCGCGTCGGAACTGACGGCAGCTCGGTAGTGGTGGAGCGTAGCTTCCCTGATACCGAACCGTTTGTCAGCAGTGGCAGTCAACTGGTTCCGTCACCCGACGGGATCTACACGGTTTCCAACCAGGAAATCACGTTGCTGAAGATTCAGTGACAGGAAAGGGATACCATGAGTACGAGTCAGCTCATCCTGCCTCCGCACTACGACCCGGCCAACGTCGTCAACGACGAACGCTGGATCGACTACGCGGCGCTGCAGGAGGCGGCCATCGACTGGCGCAACCAGCACGGTCTGAAGGCCAGTGCTACCGACCGCACCAAGGTCGGCTTGCTGGCCATCGACGTCATGAACACGTTCTGCCACCCGAAGGGTGAGCTGTACGTGGGCGGAGCGTCGGGCACGGGTGCGGTGGATGACTGCGTGAGGTCTGCGGAGTTCATCTACCGCAACCTCGGCGTCATCACGGGTCTGGATTTCACGCTGGATACCCACCGTACCTATGCCATATTCCACCCGGTGTTCTTCGTGAACGACCAGGGTGAACACCCGGCACCGTTCACCATGATTTCCCACGCGGATATCGTGAACGGAGTCTGGAAGCCCAACCCCATGGTGGCGTCCGCGCTGGGCAGTTCGCTCATGGCGGTGACCCGTCAGGTCGAGCACTACACCAAGTCACTCGAGGAGGCCGGTCGTTACGCGCTGACCATCTGGCCCTACCACGGCATGATTGGTGACAAGGGTCATGCCCTGGTCAGCGGTCTCGCGGAGGCGGCGTTTTTCCACGCCAGCGCTCGCGGGGCACAGACAGGCTTCGAGGTGAAGGGAACCAATCCCTACGTCGAGAACTACTCGGTTTTTGGTCCGGAGGTCAAGCGGCTGTTTGACGGCACTCCGGTGCCACGCAGCACGGCTTACATCGAGAAGCTGTTCAGGTACGACGTTGTGATCATCTTGGGTCAGGCCAAGAGCCACTGCGTGGCATGGTCCATCGACGACCTCCTCGGTGAGATTCTCGCCAAGGACCCGGCGTTGGCCCGCAAGGTCTACATCCTCGACGACTGCACGACGCCGATCGTCGCCAAGGCACCGGATGGGTCGGTCATCTACGACTACACCCCCGACGCCAACGCGGCCTTCGACAAATTCAGGAACGCCGGGATGCACGTCGTGCGTTCTACCGATCCGATCGAAAGCTGGGAAGGCATCCAGCTCTGAATCGTCCATCAACCCGAAAGGAACCGGACATGACTTCACAGTCAGCAAAACTGTCCCAGCTCATCGGAGACTCCGGTCTCGAAGATGCAGCGGTAGGCGCCATGCAGCTCACGGCGGACACGCTCGGACCGGCCATCCAGGCCGGCTTCGGGACGGTCTCGCTCGATGACGTCACGACGTCCGAGGTGGTGCTCGTCACCATGCTGGTCGACGACAGCGGATCCATCGGCTTCGCCGGTAACGCCGAGGTGGTGCGCGAGGGCTGCAACAGCATCGTCACCGCGCTCAAGGACTCCAAGCAGTCCGATGCGGTACTCATCACCTGTCGCTACCTGAACGACGACAGGGGAAACCACGGGGTGCTCTACCCCTACGTCACCCTCGACGGCGCGAAGCTGCTCGACGAGGAAAACTACGATCCGGTCGGCGGCACCCCGCTGTACGACCAGACGGCCGTCACCCTCACGGCAGTGGTGGCCAAGATGGCCGAGTTTGAGGCTGGCGGTGTGCCCGCGCGTGCTGTCACCGTCATCATCACCGACGGTGCCGACCAGCACTCGCGTCGTCACTACGCCTCGGACATCGCCAAGATGGTGGGCGGCATGCTCCGCAGCGAACAGCACATCATCGCCGGCATGGGCATCGAGGATTTGTCCTCGGGCTTCGGAGTCGATTTCAGGAAGGTGTTCCGGGAGATGGGCCTGCTCGACAAGTGGGTTTTGACGCCGGGCAACTCGAAGCACGACATCCGGCAGGCCTTCCAGGTCGTCAGCCAGTCGGCGGTTCGGGCCAGCCAGAGCGGGAGCTTCAGCCAGGTCGCCCTCGGCGGCGGCTTCGGCGGCTGATTTTCGCTCCTTGCAATAGAGCCGTGTAGTTCCACGTAGAGTTTTACTCTACAAAAAGTGGTGGCGGGTATCTTCACGGATACCTACCACCACTGCACGGCTCCATGCGTTATTCGCATGCTGATGAGTCCATCCCTTAAGGACGAAAGCCGTACTATTAATCAAAATTATGAACGAGTCGTTCTATCGTTTTACTTTTAAACCTGTAAAGACGTGCCGGACGGTGGGCGCCTTCGCGTCGGGAATCACCGGTTTCCTCGATCATATCGAGCGATAAGAATTTCTTTCTGAAATTACGTTTGTCAAATTCGTGGCCAAGCACCGCTTCGTAAGCGGATTGCAATTCGGTAAGTGTGAATGCCTCAGGAAGAAGTGCCACGCAGGTGGTGGTATGCTCTAATTTGGATCGTAATCGCTCATGGGCGTAGCTAATGATAGCGGCATGGTCGTATGCCAGTTTTGGCAGGTGCGGAACTGGGAAAAAACGAGGGTGTTGTGTTGTATTGCCAAGCTGCGGCGTCAGCCCGCGCCCCAGCCCCATATACGACACACTGACCGCATGCCCTCGAGGGTCACGTGCCACCGTATCAAAGGTGTATAGCTGTTCGATAAGCGCCAGCTTACTTACAGGTATGCCACCTTTTGCCTCGAGGACTCTCGACATGGCTTCGCGCGTCGTTTCACCGGCAGCATTATATCCTCCGGGAAGTGCCCAGTAACCCTTAAAAGGTTCTCGTTGTCGTTCGATTAAAAGCACGTTCAGTGTATTCTCAATCAGCTGAAATATGATGCTGTCGACGGTGAGAATAGGCGGTACATAACCATTTTCGTACATGAGTTAACTATAGCACCGATTCTACTAAGTGTCAATGTTACAATTACTCCGTATTACTATCGCCAGCTGAGTGCGACCATAAGAAACAATACGAACCCTGCGGCAATAAAACCGGCAACTATCACGTCGATTAGCAAAAATATCTTCACGCTTAACGGTAGTGCGCGTATTGGTTTACCGGTAGTAATACCGTATAGGGAAAAAAGCGCCAGCGCGCATCCAAGGCCAATACCGATACATTCGATTACACCCATAGTGGTTTGTTGCGGCAGGTTAACAATGACGATATACGCAAAAAACAGAGAAGGCAGCGATAATAAAAGGCAGCCGGCGTACAAAAACCGGCTACGCATTGCCTATCTCCGGAAACCAAAATCGCAGATTATCAAATGCTCGCTTATGTACCGTCTCGCTGTCCTCTCGGCAATAACTGGCAAGCTCCTGAGTGATTGTCCACAGCTTAGCTAACTCACGATTAAACGGTTGCCCGGACAGCTGCTCATATGTGGAGGCTGCGGCTTCAAAAATCTCATCTCCTAAGCGGTAGGTCTGCCGTAAATCCTGTTCGGGACTACCAAGGCATACGGCGCCGAAATCGAGCACACCGACCAGATGGTATGCATCGTCAAACAGTATATTGCCCGTATGAAGATCATCATGAACGATAACTTCTTTTGGTTTTTCAGCATGTATCCATGCGTCGTAGTAACGCTTGGCAAGCGCGTCGATCGTAGGATTGGCATTCGTCTTTTTCTGCAACTCTCTTTTAAGATAGTCGTCATACGACCATGAGGGCGGCGTAAGAAGTGGTCGTATGATCTCCACGGGCAGATCCGTGTGAAATGTGTAGGCGAACCGTGCCAGTTCTTCACCTATACGCCTTTGTATGTGTTCTGGCGCCTGTCTGACTTGTGTAGCGTCTAGGTGATTCCCTTTTAGATAACTAGTAATAATATATGCCGGTTCTTCGGAGATAGAAAGAAGCTGCGGAATGGGCAGCTCGGTACCGGATAATTCTCCCAGTACCGCTCGCTCGGACAAGCCTTGCCGCCATACTGTTTTACTACGCGGAAACCGTATACTGTACGCGTTATCAACAACAATTACCAGGTTTTCCTGGCCATCGTGTAAGATACTGAACTCGTATGACTTCGGATAAAGCTGTTTAGCGATCTGAAGTGCAGCGTCAGGACTATTACCGAGATATTGTGTCTTCATATCTATAGTATACGTTACCGCACGATTGGCCACGACGTACTATTGCTAAAATACAATTTTTATGTTAAAATAGTATTAATATGTCCGTTCACGAGAAATGCCCTGTCGATCACGCTACAATGCGCTGGCTATGGGACCACAATAGAGGTGTACAGGATGAGCTCCGTAGTATCGTGGAGCCGCTAACCGACCATGCCTGTGAATATATAGATTACGGCGTCGCCAATTACGATGTCGTCGCGCACGAGACGGATTGGAAGCATGTTCAAAAGAATATACCTTTTGGTGATGCCTATACGGTGCTGCCACCACGTTTATTCGGGCCGCTTAATGGAAACGAAGCTCCGGTTATGCCGCGTACGGAAGAGGAAGCAGAGGCACTTGTGCGGTCGTATGTAGCGCGGAAGGATGATTCGCCGTATGAAGAGCCATTTTTTAGCCAGGCTTCATGGGCCGTGCCTAATGATGATTATTTTGGCACGGTCGAGCAGACGCTGAAAAATATGATCAGAATCGGCGTAACGATAGATCCTGTCAAATGGGAACGTTATAAAGAGGTCGGACGAGAACAGGCTGCAAGCGGACGATACGATCTTGATATTATTTCTGCACGCCGCACGAAAAGTATCGTGAACATGCTGTCCTGCGATGTGTACAAGGATCTTGTAAATACCCACGGTACTGGATGCTTTACGGATTTCATGATGATGCCCACCGCAGCGCTCGATATCGGCGGCAAAAATAATGGGTTGGTGCCGGTGGGCTATTTGTTTATGCCGGTAGGCGAATATGGGCCTGACTTTTCAGAAAAGCTGCTACGAACGACGACCTATATGGTAAATACGATAGGGCACACGGTAGGACCAGTGGCAAGAACGCTGGCCGAAGAGCATCCGGAGGTCATTACAAAACATACGGCACGTGGGGCGGATCCTGGGCCGCTTGATAGGGGGCTTACTATGATGACGCAGGAAGGCGCTCGTTCTATCATGGAAGCAACAGCGTTTCTTACCGCGCAAAAAGTAGACGGCTACGATACCGGTGAAGCATTATTTGAAGCAATCGTCGAACAAGGAATTTTAGAGCACTTTACGCGGTCCATCCCAATGGGCGTGCTTGGTCCGTTTGCTTTTTTGGGTAGATACTTTCCCGATATCCTTCAAAATGTAGGGCATGGGAAGCTCAGATTGAATCCTGAAGTCATGGACGCTATTAAAGATGCTAAGAGAGAAAATGCTAAGAATGAACTTGGAGGCTGGGCAGCGTACTGGGCGGCATCGGAAGAGGCACGCAAAGAGCTTACCCCGCCACACGCGACGTCTCTTATATGCCCTGCGGCAATGCCTCACGGTGCGCTCTCTCGGATGTCTCGTTCGATGCTTGGGGCGTTTAATGCCTTTCACTTCGCTTCTGTATAATTTATAGACTTCCTGCAAACAAGCAGTATATTTTAGCGTACTTAATTAAATTACCTTGACAGTCATAGTAATATGACATATACTGTAGTTATGATAGATAAAAAAGTATCATCAGATCTGCTTCGCGGCCATACCGATACGATCATCCTGAAATTATTAATGGATGGAGATAAGTACGGCTACGAGATCACAAAACTCGTCTATGAACGATCTGATCAGCAATATGAGCTTAAAGAGGCGACAATGTATTCAAGCCTCAAGCGTCTCGAAAACGACGGGCATATTTCCTCGTATTGGGGAAGCGAAACCCAGGGTGGACGCCGTAAGTACTATCAGGTGACGATGAGCGGCAGAGCACTTTATAAAAGCAATATAGAAAACTGGATTTTTTCTAAAAAAGTATTAAGTAAACTGTTATAGGAGAACGACATGGAAAATAAATTAAAGAACTTCTTGAACGAGGCATTTGCGCCATACGGAAACTTCCCGGCGCGTGCAGAAGTCGAGCAGGAATTGCTTGTAAACCTGCTTGAAAAGTATAACGATGCAAAACTGCAGGGTAAAAGCGAAGACGAGGCCTACCGTGCGACGATAGATTCGTTCGGTGACGTATCGGAAATCATGGCGGAGGTAGATCATGCTTCTAAACAACAGGAAGAAACAGACGATGATCAATCGGTTTCTAAAACGCTGAAAAAAGCCTTCAAACTTGCTAAGAGTAGTCGCTCAAAGTTTTCTTCTACTGAGTTGAAGCAATCCGATCTTGCCGGTGTGCAGCTTGCCGGAGCAGATTTTAGCTTCAGTTCGCTCCGTGAATCTACTTTTGATGAGTCCGAACTGACCGGAGCAATATTCAGAGGATCGGACCTGAGAGGTGCATCGTTTAAAAATGCTAGGCTGGCCGACGCCGTTTTTACGGGATGTGACGTGCAGGACGTTCATTTTGACGGCGCCGATCTTACGAATGCACAGTTTAAGGCGACGGCGGTTCGCAATGCATCACTGAAAAACGCGATACTTGACGGAACGCGGTTTAGCCACTGCGATCTTAGCGGCGTGTCGTTCGACACATTCACGCTGAATGGTACCAATTTTGACAGTACGTCGCTAAGAGATACGTCGTTTAAAAACGCCGTGCTCAACGACGTGTCATTCCATCACTCCGATGTGAAACATACGGACTTCGATGGTGCCAAGATGGATAAAGTCACATACGCTATTCTAAAAGGTGCCAAGGCAAAGTTAGATAATGTCGTAATCAAGTAACTAAATTCATGATGTATGTGTTCGCATCGCTTCACAGGAAGGCGATGCGAACGTCGTGCTCAGTTACCGGTGCTGCCAGTGGAATTATCTTCGTTCTTCCACTGTTTGTTGCCCTCATTTTCGGGACAGCCCGAAGCGTGACCCTTCGCGAGCTGCTCTTCATCGCATCCGATACACGCCATGCTGTCTGCTCCTTTTCTCTGGCTCGACTCTTTTAGTATAAAGCAAAACGACTGCGGCATCTCTATGAAACCATTGTATTAATTAACCGAATGGTTTACAATTCTCTTATAAAGTAACGATAAGAGCAAACATGACGAAAATGCAACCAGGCAGCGTAAAGATCGAAAATAACCGTGCGACGATAACGTTTACCCGACTTGTAAAGGCTGATCCAAAAAAGGTCTGGCATGCGCTTACCGATCCGGCTGAATTCGGTACGTGGTATAACGCCACGGCAGAAATCGATCCGAGGGTAGGCGGTGAGTTCGTCGTTCATTCAGGACCGTTTACGTGGCATGGCCCGATTCTCGAGTGGCAGCCGGAACACTTATTTACATACGAGCATAATCATGATGAAGTGACGGAGATACCCGGCGGTGCTCGGACTATCGTTACGTGGACGATCGAACCGAAAGAAGATGGTACACAGTTCACCTTTACCCAGAGCGGGTTGCCTTCTACGGCAGGCTTTATGCCGGGAACGCATGTGGTTATCGACCGTCTCGCCGCTCACATACAAGAAGAGGAGATGCCTGATTTTGGAAGTTTCTACGCGCAGGTGGAGCCTTTGTACCAAGTGTGGAACGCAGCATAAACTACCCGGCTGATTATATGAAAAATAGATGTCATTACGACGTCTATTTTTTGGATAAAATGTTAATTAATCATTAAATTTATATTGACATACACACCCATTACGTATATAATATAAGTGCAGTAGATACATCGATACTCGGAAGAAGGAGAAACCATGAAGGTCATCCAGAACACGACGATGAACCCGCAGGACATCGTCCGCGGGGACGCTTCGGTCTCGATCGAAGGCCCTGTGACGTACACGTTCTGGTGCGAGCCCAACGGGGGAGAATGCGTCGGTGTCCACCGGCGTCAGGATGGCATGGTGCAGATCGCCAGCACGCTCACCCCCCAGGGCGGCGTGCAGCTGTTCCTCCCCGAGGAATGGGACGCGCTGCTCGAGAACATCCGCGCGGATGCCTCGTACGTGAACGTCCTCAACGCCACGGCGAACATGTTCACTCAGCCGGAGCTGGACGCGTTCGCCGCGGGTGTCCGGGCCAAAGCCTTCGCGGCCGTCTGATCTCTGCACCGGAGGAGTGCGGCTTTGTCCGTACTCCTCCGGGTAGATCTCTGTTTATCGACAAGACCATACGGTCTTTTTTATTTCTTTTTCTTTTCGGTCTTTTTTTGTATGCCTTTTACCTTGTGCTCCAGTTTTACGTCGCTTTTTTCTTCGGCTTCCACCAGATCCTTATCGGTAATACCAAGCTTGTTCATAATGGCATCCTGCTTGATATTAAGGGCAAGATTGTCGCGGTTCTGAGTGTTTTGGATAATGAAAACCATTAGGAACGTAATGATGGTCGTACTGGTATTGATGATTAGCTGCCACGTATCGGAAAATCCTAAAATCGGACCGCTGACACTCCATAAAATAAGTACGCCGAGCGCGGCAACGAATATCCAGGGTCGCCCAAGCCATGCCGAAACGGCAGTCGTGAAACGGGTAAAGATATCTTCTTTGTTATGTTTACTCATATACTTGCTCCGTCATGCCAGTTCCTCCTTATCCTGCTATATTTTCAGTATACCTGAGTCTGATACAATAGAACTATTCTAGCCAAAGGCTGGGATTGTACACCCCGCTTTTTAGCGAGAGCGGTAACATCCTCGCCTGTAAGGCGACCGACGCAAGGTGGATCGACATGACTATGGACACGGCACCTCGGGAATATCCGGGGAGGAGTGAGCCGAAACCGCTATTCGACGGCGTGCGTACCCGGTGGCACCAATCATTGGTATGGGGGTTTGCCCTGTTGCCGGCCATCATCGTACCTGTCGTAGCCGTGAAAAGCTGGGGATGGGGCACGACGTGGCTCAACCTCGGTCTGGCGGTGCTTTTTTACTGCATCGCCTGTCTGGGCGTGACAGTCGGCTATCACCGGTTATTCACGCACGGTGCGTTCAAGGCAAACCGAGGGCTGAAGATCGCACTTGCGATTGCCGGCTCCACGGCCCTGCAGGGTCCGGTTCGCACGTGGGTGGCGGATCATCGTCGTCACCACGCGTTTTCGGATCGTGAGGGCGACCCGCACTCTCCGTGGGCATACGGAACGTCGCCGCTTGCCATGTTCCGGGGCTTTTGGCACGCTCACATGGGATGGCTCATGGACCGCGACAAGACCAACGTCGAACGTTTCGCGCCGGATCTTGCAAAGGATTCGGATCTCGAACGGGTTGACAGGCTGTTCTGGCTGTGGACACTCCTGAGCTTTCTTGTTCCGGCGGCGCTGGGCGGGTTGCTTTCGTGGTCGTGGTGGGGAGCGGTGACGGCGCTTTTTTGGGCCGGTCTGGTCCGGATGGCATTGCTGCATCATATCACATGGTCGACTAACTCGATCTGCCACATGATCGGCGAGCGTCCGTTCACGGCCCGAGACAAGGCGGCGAACTTCTGGCCACTGGCGATTTTCTCCATGGGCGAGTCGTGGCACAACTCCCATCATGCCGACCCCACGTGTGCGCGTCACGGCGTGCTCAAGGGGCAGATCGACATCTCGGCGCGCCTTATCTGGCTGTTCGAGAAGTGGGGCTGGGCTACCGAGGTACGGTGGCCCCGGACCGACAAACTCGGGAAGCTGATTACCGGCAAGGCGAAAGAGAAGGGACGAACGATCAAAGTATAGCGGTACGTACCGCTATACCTGCTGGAAGTGCGGGAGGCGGCCATGTTCGTCTCCCGCACTCCAGTTATTTTTTAGTAATTATTTGCTATCATAGACATAAGTATGTTTAAAAAAATCGTTCAAAGAAAACTCGAAAAATACGTCGTTAAGTATTTCCAGAAACATTCCGAAGTAAAGCTGGTCGTGGTTGTGGGAAGTGTCGGCAAGACAAGCACTAAGCGTGCAATCGCAACACTGCTTTCGCAGAAGTACCGCGTGGCACTTCATGAAGGTAATCATAATACGGCGATGAGCGTGCCGGTAGGCATTTTAGGAATCGAGTATCCTGAAAATGTTCATAGTATCGGCGCCTGGTTGTCGGTTTTTGCCGCCGCCAGAAAACGCATTAAAGAACCTACTGGAGTCGATGTCATAGTCCAGGAACTCGGTGCTGATCATCCGGGCGATATTAAGGCGTTCGGCACCTACCTGAAGCCATATATTGCCGTTGTTACTGCCATTACGCCGGAGCATATGGAATTTTTCAACACCATCGAAGCGGTTGCCGAAGAGGAGCTTGCCGCGGCGAATTTTTCTCAGCTGGCTATTATAAACAGAGATGATATCGAAGGAAGATTTGCAAGTTTTCTGACCAATAATAATGTTGATACGTACGGAACGACAGGCCTGGCTGAATATCGTTTTGAAACGCAGGATTTCGACATAAAAGACGGCTATAAGGGTGAGGTCATTACACCAGATTTCGAAACGCCGATTCCGGCAAGCCTGCGAATCATAGGAGACCATAGTATTCGGCCTGTCATGGGTGCGGTGGCCGTGGCGGTCAAGCTGGGACTAATGCCGGCAGAAATTGCGGCGGGTTTGGCTTTGGTGCGGGCAGTACCGGGCCGTATGAATATTCTTCACGGTATCGATAACACGGTGATAATAGACGATAGCTATAACTCCAGCCCCGTGGCAGCAAGCTCTGCCCTTCAGACACTGTATAGTCTCCAGGCGCCTCAGCGTATCGCGCTTCTTGGGAGTATGAACGAACTTGGTGCGGTATCGTCGACCGAGCATGAAAAAATCGGCGCGATGTGCGATCCGAATATGCTTTCGTGGGTAGTGACTGTTGGGGAGGATGCCGAAAAGTATCTGGCTCCGGCCGCCAGGGCGCGTGGCTGCCAGGTGAAAAGCTTTAAAAGCGCGATTGATGCTGGTATGTTTGTTCGTAGTGTCACCGAACCCGGTGCTGCGATCCTCGTAAAGGGCTCCCAAGGAGATATTTATCTTGAGGAGGCCGTCAAAATCCTGTGCGTCATGAGCGAGGATATACAGCTGGTTCGGCAGTCGCCCCAGTGGATGAAGATAAAAGAAGCCTTCTTTTCAAAGTTTGCTTAGTAAACGGCACTCGATAACAGGGGAAATGTTTGCTATACTACGATGTATATGATGCGCTATAATCCCTCGGAAATCGAACCAAAATGGCAAGCGTTTTGGGACGAGCATAAAAGTTACGAAGTCTCAGACGATCCAGGCAGACAAAAAATGTATGTATCCGGAATGTTTCCGTATCCGAGCGGTGCCGGTATGCATACGGGACATGCCTTCAGTTATGCTATTGTCGATGCGATTGCCAGGTTTCATCGCCAGCATGGCAAAAATGTCTTAAATCCTATGGGGTGGGATACGTTCGGACTGCCAGCAGAAAATTATGCTATTAAAACCGGCATTGCACCGGCGGTAGTCACAAAAACAAATATCGAGAATTTCAAACAACAGTTTAAGCGCATGGGGGTAAGTATAGACTGGTCGCGCGAGCTCAACACGTCAGACCCGGAGTACTACAGATGGACCCAGTGGATTTTTACGAAGTTTTTTGAGCGCGGGCTCGCCTACCAAAAAGAAAGCATGCAGTGGTGGTGTCCGGTCGACAAAACGGTACTTGCCAACGAACAGGTAGAAGGTGGTAGGTGCTGGCGCTGTGGCAGTGAGGTAGTAAAAAAATCCATGAAACAGTGGTTTTTCAAGATTACCGATTATGCCGAAGAACTCCTTGAAGAGATCGAAGATCTTGACTGGCCGCAGAAAATTAAGACCGCGCAGACTAATTGGATCGGCCGCTCGGAAGGTGCCGAAATTCAGTTTGCGGTTGAGGGGGGTAGCGAAGCAGTGACAGTGTTCACTACACGTCCCGATACTATTTTTGGCGCGACCTTTTTAGTGCTTGCTCCCGAGCATCGGAGGGCAAAGGAGCTTGCCACTGACGAATTCAAAGAATCGGTCGATACGTATATTGCGGAGTCTATTAAAAAATCAGAAATCGAACGAATGAAAGAAACGCGCGAAAAAACAGGCGTGTTTACAGGAAGCTATGCCATTAATCCGGCCAGTGGTGAGAAGGTGCCGATATGGATTGCTGATTATGTCCTATCGGGATACGGTACTGGTGCGATTATGGCTGTCCCGGCGCACGATCAACGTGACTTTGAGTTTGCCGAAGCTTTTAGGCTACCGATCGTAGCGGTCGTTGAACCCGAAACGGGCACGCCCCAGGAGAATCCTGAATTTCGTCGAAGTATTGTTGCTATTGTCCGGAATCCTAAAACGGGCAAATATCTTTCGATAAACTGGGGTAACCAAGGTGGGAACTTGTTCATCGGTGGCGGGCGAGACGAAGGTGAAGACACCATAGAGACGGCAAAGCGTGAGATTATCGAGGAGACAGGGTATAAAAATGTCGTGTTCAAAGGCCAGACCGGTAGGATTCATCACAATTACTTTGCACATAGTAAAAATGTGGCTCGCCGGATTGAAGCATATGCGCTGGTGTTTGATTTAGTCGATGAAGAGAAGACGGCGACGGCACTTGAAGAGGATGAAAAGAATAAATTCAGTGTAGAGTGGCTTTCAGAGGCCGAGGTCGAAGCGAAAATCAAGGACGAGCTGCACTCGACCGGATACGATATTCTTATTCGTGGGAAGCAGTATCACGGCGAGGGTATCATGATTAACTCGGGGAGTTATGACGGCCTGAAAAGTAGCGATGTCCGTGAAAAAATTGTGGCCGATTTAGAAGCTAAAAGTAAAGCTGTGCCAAAACGAAATTATAAAATGCGTGACTGGCTCATTAGCCGTCAGCGGTATTGGGGTGCGCCAATTCCGATTATTCACTGCGAAGAACATGGTGCTGTTCCGGTTCCCGAGGATCAGCTGCCGGTTCGCCTGCCAGAAGTAGAAGACTTTGCGCCGAAAGGCGATGGTAAGTCGGCGCTCGCCAGTGCGACGGACTGGGTACAGACTACCTGTCCAATATGTAATCGGCCCGCACAGCGTGAAACCGACACTATGGACGGCTATGCCTGTAGTAGCTGGTACTTGCTTCGGTATAACGATCCTCGTAATAATGGGCGCGCGTGGGATCCTGAAAAAGTGAATTACTGGTCACCGCTTGATTATTATGTTGGTGGTGATCACGCGGTCGCTCATCTGCTATATGTTCGTTTTTGGACGCACGTGTTTAACGATATGGGCCTTGTTGACTTTAAAGAACCGGTCAAAAAATTGGTTTACCATGGCTACATCAATGCCGAAGACGGCACGAAGATGAGCAAATCCAAAGGCAATGTCATCGATCCGCTCGATGTTATCGACCAAGGCTACGGTGCCGACGCACTCCGCACCTACGTACTTTTTATGGGACCGATAGAACTGGATGCGCCATGGGATTCACGTGGTATCGCCGGTATTTACCGTTTCTTAAATCGTGTCTGGACACTTGCCCAGGAGTTTAATGAAAGCGAAAAAACGTTCACAGGGAACGACGACCATATCAGGCAGTTGCAGCATAGAACCATCCGAAAAGTAACCGACGATTACCACAGACTTAGTTTTAATACGGCAATTTCAGCGTTAATGGAGTACGTAAACGGACTGTATAAGTATAAGACCGACGGCTTTTCAGATGAAGTATGGCGCGAAACGCTCGGCACACTCGTACGGCTCTTGGCGCCGTTTGCACCTCATCTAAGCGCTGAACTGTGGCAGCAGCTTGGCAATGAGACCACGATCGAGGAAGCCGGCTGGCCGCAATGGGATGATGGGTATATTAAAAGTGATACACAGACAATTATCGTTCAAGTAAACGGCAAGCTCCGGGCAAAGCTTGAGGTTGCTGCTGATATGCCGGAAGAACAGATTAAAGAAAAAGCGCTTAATGAGCCCAACGTAGCTAAATTCTTATCTGGTGCACCAAAGAAAGTAATTTATATCCCTGGAAAGATCATTAATATTGTTGCCTAGATCGGGGTTGCTGCACATATTATAGCGGTATATAATATATATGCTGTCAAATTCGGCCGATCCGAAAGGAGTATTTCGTGGCTCAGAAGGGCAAGGGCGATGATGAGGAATTCGAGGATGATGTACCGAGGAACCCCATCACAGGTGAGCCCATGACCGATGCGCAGATGGAAGCATTGCGGCGTCTTGCGGAGAGTCCGTCAGAGCCTCCGCCTCCGCGATCGGGAGATAATCACTAGTAGGCTGTAAAAACATCTGCAGTTACATGCCTAGGTAGCGAGAGGAAACTGTGTCACAGCCTGATCCGAACGATCTCGAAGCACGCCTGCGGGATCTGTCTGGCGCCATGCTGAAGGCTTCGCGCAGGTCTCCTGAAGAGGACAAGGCGGGCCTGGAAAAGCTCTTTGCCAAAACCGAAGAAGAACCGACGCCCGACGCCGAGTAGGTAGCGGCGAGAGGGTATTACGTACTGTCCGTACGTAATACCCTCTCGCCATTTTAATTGTGTACAAAATTAATATGATTCGTGTTGAAAGTATGCGCATAACATGAGTACAGTAACCTTTGCCTATATAGCGAATTGGCAGCTCCGTGCTGATATGAAAGTTATAAATATTGTTTTATAACATTTTGACACATGCGATGTGTCGTTGTACTATAGGTAATACGTCAGGCCAATGTGAGAGGTGGATATAACAATGCCGGAACGCATCGTATGGGCAGAGGGTGGAGAGAACAGCGACCCGGAAAAAGGTGGCGTGAGGCGCAACGAAACGCCCGAGCCCAAGCCGTGCACTGGTGGTAGTGGTCGTGGTCGTACGGCGACGGCCGATTCCTCGTCCGAGACGCAGGACTGACGACTGGGGCACTGTGTATCGTTTTTACATGGTGCCCCACTACCCAATGACACGCGCGTATCTGGTAACCTGTACACATATCCGTGAAGGAGTACTGTTCATGCCGGAACGAGTAGTGAAATCCTCGGAGGATGACTCGGCGAAGTCCAAGAGCGGTGGAACGACTTGCTCTGGGAGTGACAACGAGCAGAAGAGGGATCCGGAAGATCCCTTGGATCGTGACATCAGTGGTGGGTAAGTAGTAGCGACAGGTACTGCACGTTGCGTGCGGTACCTGTCGCAGTTTTAAATTGTATCTAAAGAAGTAAGCCAATTCATAGGAGAATGAGAGCCATTTTGTATGCAGGGGTTCAATCTACCTCTTGAAAAAGACATTCATTCATTTTATGATAAATATGCAATTGCAATACTCATGACAGGTGCAAAGTCGTGACCGAAAGTGCTATTGATCTGATGGAACGGGCTTCGCGCCCTTAGTAGTAGAGGATAGCCTGCTTCGGGAGTAGGTATGCTCCGACCGAGCTTTGGCCAACCTATACTGAGACATCAAGGAGTACCAAGATATGGCACGTGTGGTGATAGTCGAGGGCGAGCCTGAGGATAACAGCAGCTCGCGCAGGGGTGTCCAGTGGGGCACGGAGCGGAATGGCCGTGGCACTTCCTGCTCCGGCACTTCAAGCGGCTCCAGTCAGACAACCGACGATGACGACGATGACGACTGATTCTTCGTGCATTCTGTATAGGATGATCATGTAGCTCGCGAATCGTCGCTTGGTTACTAAAAAGGTAGTTGTGCAGATCGATCATGGGTGAGGTAATCACTCACCCTGATCGTAATGCAAGCGGGGGTAATGACAGGTAGACCTGTTATTACCCCCGCGTCGATCACATATGATTTTATGTATAAATACTTGAGAAAAGACCTTAAATTCGTTATAATAACCTCAAGTTTCATCACAACCTAAAGGAGATCTTTTCAAATGGCTGAGCCAAAAAAACAAAGCAGTATGCGAAAGACCGGCACCCGCCGAAGTCATCTTTTGCTTAAACTCGCCCGTCGTGTAAACGGTAAATCACCCGTTAAAGTCCGTACGACCAAAAACGAAACCGGCAAGAAAAAAACAGCGGTAGAAAAAACTACTCGTCCGGTTACAAAAAAACCAGCGGCTAAAAAATAGTCCGCTTGTTTTTGTTATTAATAAAAATTTAGATTAAAGAAAGAATCACACGCTATGGCCTCTAACCGCCACCTTGGACGAATCGTTGCACTGCAGAGTCTGTATGAATATGAGTTTCGGGTTAGCTCCGAAGATGCTTCTGTAAATATCGATGACATTTTAGAGCGTAACCTGGAGCGATACGAATCTGCAATCGAAGACAAGCAGTTCGTGACGGACTTGGTGAACGGTGTCATTGCCGAGCAAGAGGCACTGGACGGAAAGATCCAGCCCATTGCCCCGGATTGGCCGGTAGAGCAGATCGCACGGATAGATCGTACCATTCTTCGTATGGGACTTTACGAACTCCTCAACCTTGCCAAGATCGTCCCACCGAAGGTAGCAATCAACGAAGCGGTGGAGCTCGCCAAAGCGTTTGGTTCTGATAACTCAAGCAAGTTCATAAACGGCGTTCTTGGAACTGCCTACCGTACACTTGTCGAGGGAGAATCAGACCATGCAGAATCCAAAGTTTGAGCGTTTTAAAAAATACTTCCGACGTCCCGGCGCATCGATTCAGGAGATAGTTCGTGAACCGACAGCCGGCGGCGTCGTCTTTCGTCGCAACAAAGACGGGGAAATCGAGATCCTGCTGATTCAGGATGCCAAAGATCGTTGGACGATTCCAAAGGGCCATATCGAAGAGGGCGAAACGGCGCAGCAAACAGCCAAACGTGAAATAGGAGAAGAGGCTGGCCTTCATGATACCGAGGTGCTTGGATGGCTCGGTAAAATCCACTTCCGTTACCGCCGTGTCGATCGTCTCGTGCTGATGACGACACAGATTTATCTTGTACGGGCAAAAGGAAATACCGATGCCATCAAAAAAGAAGAGTGGATGAATGGCATAAAGTGGTTTAAGTTTCACGAAGCCCTTGATGAAATTGAATATGAAGATATCGGAAAGCTGATGCTTCTTGCTATGAAAAAAATACGACAGGAGAACTTATGAGCGGTATGCAAACAGCCCCATACCAGGATTTTGCCAGAGAAAAACTCGGCTTCGAATATAAAAATCTCGATCTTCTTATCACCGCGCTGACGCATCGGAGTTATGTAAACGAACATAAAAAGAGCGTCAGTGAGCATAACGAACGTCTGGAGTTCCTCGGTGATGCCGTGCTTGAGCTGGTAGTGACGGATTATCTGTTTCGTCATCATAGCGATCCTGAAGGAACGCTTACCTCATGGCGCGCCGCGCTCGTACGTACCGAAAGCATCGGTGAGGCGGGTGATAAGCTTGGTTACGAGCCATTGCTTCGTATGAGCCGGGGCGAAAAAAATGGCTCTGTGCGCGCTCGTCAGCAAATTTTGGCAAATGCATTCGAAGCGGTAATAGGTTCGATTTACCTTGAACGCGGCTATAACGATGCCGCGCGCTTTATCGAAACGCATATTCTTTCCAAGCTTTCCACTATATTGGAGACGGGGAGCTGGCGTGACCCGAAGTCGCATCTTCAGGAGGTGTCGCAGCGTATCGACGGTATGACGCCGGTGTATAAAGTACTGGAAGAAGTGGGGCCTGATCACGATAAGCTGTTTACTCTCGGTGCGTTTGTTGGCAATAAACTGATGGGCAAAGGTGATGGCCCAAGCAAGCAGGTAGCACAGCAAAAAGCAGCCCGCGCCGCGCTCGAAACGTACAAGGCGCGTTCGAAAACAGATTGACTCTCGGGGTGAAATAGTGTACACTTGGTCAAGAACTAAAGAAACTTTTTAAGAGTGAAGTAAAGGAAGTTTAAATTTTATGCTCGCAATTCGTTTGCAACGTATCGGTCGAAAGGGATTCCCTGTGTATCGCCTGGCCGTACAGGAAGCACAGCGTCATCCGTCTAGCGGTCGCGTCGTCGCTTATGTAGGAAGCTACAACCCACACACAAAAGAAGCCAACGTACAGGTAGAGCTTGCGCAGAAATACCTTGATAATGGCGCGCAGCCGACACCTCGTGTTGTCAAGCTCCTAAAAGACGCCGGCGTCAAACTCCCTAAATGGGTAAAAGAGTCGGCTACCGATAAACAAAAAGCTATTCGAAACACCGAAAAACTTCGCAAGAACCAGCCAAAAGAAGAGCCGGTAGCCGAGGAAGCCCCAGCTGAAGAATCGGCTGAGTAAATCGCTCAATCAGCGTAAAAATACCCCGCTTGGGGTATTTTTTATTGATGGCTATGATTTTTAGATAGGGAAAACCCCGCACGCCGGGTGCGGGGTCCTCCGGTAAAACCGGGACGTCAACCGTTCGGTTGACGAATTGATCAGGCGGCGGTCTTCTCCTCGGAGATGATCGCGTACGCCTCCACGAGGAGCCGACGCGCCCACTCCTGGCCGGCGGTGACGAAGCGCTCCTTGCGCAATTCGTCGCCGGTCAGGTTGTCGAGCGCCTTCTTCTGCGCTGCCGCGGTCCGCTTCATGCCTTCCGGCACGGTGACCTCGGCGAACTCGTCGAGGACCAGCTCGCAGACCTTGCGGGTCAGGCCCTTCATGTCGTGCATGAGGGTTCTGGCCTGCTCGACCTGCTGCATGCGGAACGCGACGGCCTCGCTCTCCTGGGCGGCGGCCTTGTTCTTGGCCAGCCACTCCTGGCGGAGCTTGGTCTGCGTGCTGCCGACGGCGTCCTTGCGGATGCCGCCCAGCAGCGCCTGGCCGAACTCGCCCTCGGGGAGGGCTCGCTTGGTCTTGTAGCGGCGGTTGACCTTCTTGTCACCGGGTCGCTCGCCGCGACGGTTCTTGCCGGCGACGCTCTTGCTGGCACCCTGCTTCTGGGCCATGACGAACTCCTCTGTAGTTTCTTCACCCGACTCTACGAGTGATGCTAAGTACATAATAGCATATACTTATGTTTTTGTCAACAATATATTAAAAAAATATTAACAAAACACCGTAAATTAGCTCTCGTTCGGCCGCGTGATATAATAAGAACTACTATACCAGTGGATATGACCGTTTACGGCAATGGAGGGCATATGTCGACAATTGATCAGCAGTTTGTAGAATTTATCGTAAAATCTCTGGTGAGCAACCCAGACGATGTTATCGTAGAGCGACTTATCGATGAGAAGGGAGTTCTACTAACCCTTACTGTTAATCCCGAGGACCTTGGGCGTGTCATAGGTAAGCGCGGCGTGACGGCGCAGAGCCTGCGCACGCTTCTTCGGGCACTCGGAACCAAAAACGATGCACGGTACAACCTGAAAATCGTCAATAACGACGATGATCGCCAAACTTACACGGCTTCATCCGACGATTCGGACGATGCTGTGGATACCTCAACAGAGGGGAATGTGGATAAAGAGTCCGACCTGGCAAAAAATACCCGAAAAGAACTTGCAGAATACGACGACCTCGATATATAATCATAAACAGTTCAGAAAATACTTGAACTGCGAGAAATAGAGAGCTCTATGCGAGCAACAAACATATTTGTTGAGAGCCTTGTATGTGTCACGAAAACTACCCGCCTAAAATAGGCGGGTTTCGTGGTTAAGGGGATTTTACTATTTATTGGTCATAAGCAAAATAACGGCAGTAACGCCGACACATAAAAAGACCACGATGCCCGCAGCTGTGCGTATCGGAGATGACGTCGTTGAAGCGGATGGAGATGATACGAGAGTACTTTTCTCCGGTGCTTCGACCCGCTTGCTCTGTTCCATATCATTCGGGGCATTCTGTAAGGCGGGACCCGCGAGATGCTGGGCGGCAATTTGAGAGTCGGCAATGTCATCCGGCGCGATATGCTCGTGCATTGGCTCAAGTGTCAGCTTTTTTGTTTCGGCAAGGCGCCGCTGTTCATCGCTTACCGGCGACGTGTCTTTTTCAAATTCCATACGTACCTCTATTCTTTGAGGTAAGTATAGCAAAGTCCAACCACCAAAACCATAAAAGCAGTATTTATAGCTTTGGTGGTTGTCCGTGACCGGACAACCGGAGTCGTCACACGGTCAGGGACGCGAGGAACGGATCGATGTGCTTCTCGGCGAAGCCGTCGATCGCCCTCAGTAGGGAACTCAGTTCTCGTCCGAGACGGAACCCGCGCAGCTTGGAAAGACGCTGGAGACGCTGGAGAAGATCCAGGAGCTCCTTCCGAACTTCTTCGGGCACATCCTGCTGCTGGATGCACACCGCGTAGAGGGAAAGCGTACGACTCTTGTCGTGAATGGTGTTTTCCATCGCCTTTTTGATTCCCATTTCAAGCCCTTTCTCGAGGTCTGAGCTTAATAAATATATCATATATAGACATTTTAGTCAATATCATTTACACTAGTACAGATGAAAAAAATCCAAGTCATTACACTCTTTCCGGAAATGTTCGAAGGCGTCCTTAATACTTCTATGATGTGGAAAGCGCAAAAAGAAAACGCGGCTTCTTTTACGCTCATTAACCTGCGTGAATTTGGTTTAGGTCCGCGAAAACAAGTCGATGACACTCCTTATGGCGGGGGAGACGGCATGCTATTAAAGCCTGAGCCACTATTTGCGGCGGTAGAAAAAGCAAAAGCAAACGACCCGACGGCAAAGGTAGTACTGATGACCGCCCGCGGCAAGAGTTGGAAGCAGGCTACGGCCCAGCGATGGGCGGAAGATGATCAAGGGCTCATTCTTATCTGTGGTCGCTATGAAGGCTACGACGAACGTATCGTCAGTGTGGTCGACGAACAAATACGGGTAGGCGACTATGTTTTAACGGGTGGTGAGTTGCCGGCAATGACGATAATAGACAGTGTCGTGCGGCTTATTCCCGGTGTACTTGGGGGAGAAACGAGTGCCGAGATAGAAAGCTTCAGTGACGGTGAAACCTTAGAATTCCCTCAATATACCCGGCCGGAGGATTTTAATGGCATGAAGGTACCCGAGGTCCTTTTAAGCGGCAATCATGCTGCAATAGCTGCATGGCGCCAGGAGCACTCTGTCAAGGCGGAATAACTCTCTCTGTGACATGCAAAACGCCCCACTAAGGGAGCGTTCTACTGTTGTGGTGGATTATCGTAGAGCGATCAGTCACAACATATTTTTTGGAGTTGTTTTTGTTTTTGTAACCTTCGCTTCTTTGTACAATACGGGATGAACGCAAAAAGCGCAAGCGTAATGATAAAAATAACAACGCTTTTATTTGGAATGATGTCTGGCGTATACTACGGGTATGAGTTTATTTGTAACGTCAACTACCGCACCTGAAGCAAAAACACGTAACAGTATGGTTATTGGTTTGATGCTGGCTGTCTTTTTTATACTCATGCTCGTCGCGCAGCTTTTTACTTATGAGGATTTTCCGGCCGTATTAAGCGGTATGTGGCTACCTGGCGGAAGTAAGGCTGCGACGATCCTGGCAGCCGTCATCGTTATTGTTGAATTGTTTTCGCTACCATTTTTCCTGCGTATGCGCGTAAGCCTCCTCATGCGTTTTGTCAGCATGATAATGGGGTGGCTTGTCGTGAGTATGTGGCTTTTTATTACCATATGGCAAAATACCACCGTAAATGCCATAGGCAACGCCGGAGTACTCGGCGCCACCGTCAGGGTGCCTACGGGATGGTGGACGACGCTTATTTTTATCGCTTTAGGAACGCTGGTGGCGTGGGCAAGCTGGGGTATGTGGCCGCGCGCTTCATCTAACAAGTAGTATTGCGCTCGTCTATTCTTAAGCGTATGATAAAGATAATTTAAATAAGGAGGGAAGATGGAATCAGTTAATAAACTTGAGGCTATGGTGGCAAAATGGTACGAAACGGTGCCACATCTTCCTGCAAACGCACGTAAATGGCTATCGGAGAATATTTGGTGGCTTGCACTTGTCGGTGCGATTTTAATGGTGTTCGCTATCTTCGGATTATTCTCGCTTTTGTTCCTTTCCGGTGCGGTGCTTGTGGGTGTCGCGGGTGTAGCCGGCGCTGTCGTAGGTGGGGCAATCTGGATGGCTGCACTCGTTGGAAGCCTCTTCTTGCTCATACAGTTGGTACTTACGGCAATGGCCGTCAACCCGCTGAAAAAAATGCAAAAGCGCGGTTGGACACTGCTTTTTATCGTTACGATTCTTAATGTCCTCACCGATCTTGTGACATTCCTCTTTAAGTTTAATCTGTTTGATCTCGTATGGGGCTTGCTTATGGCCGCTGTTGCCGCGTACTTTTTGTTTGAAATCCGCAGCAACTTCGTAGCAGCCCGACCTGAAAAGAAAGCGGCTCCCGCTAAGGTTGTCGCAAAAAAAGCGTAGCTGCCTCCTCTTGAGCTTGTAACGGATAGATGATACAATCTGTTACAGTTCTTGGGGTGTCGCCAAGTGGTAAGGCACTGGGTTCTGGTCCCAGCATTCGGGGGTTCGAATCCCTCCACCCCAGCCAAGATTATTTACAGAGGTAGAAAACACGCAGTTTTGCGTGTTTTCTTATTTGCGTTGAATCCACCTCTATTAAAGGGGTTCGAATCCCACTAGCCTACTCTTGTCGCTTTTCTCCGCTGGTCGTATAGTGATGAATAAGCATGAGTATGGATGTTCCAAAAACTATTGATAACTTTTTCGCTAGCTACCAATTGCGTAAATATACAAAAGGTCAAATCCTTCTTTTGAATTGGGATGATGCTAAGTATGTTTATTACTTAATTTCGGGCCGCGTGAAGCAGTACGATGTTACGCACAAAGGCGATGAAATTATATTAAATACGTTCAAGCCGCCAGCGTTTTTTCCTATGTCGCTGGCTATTAACCAAGCGCCAAACCCGTATACTTATGAAGCGGAAACAGACCTTGAGTTGCGTCAAGCGCCGGTAAAAGATGTTATTGCATTCTTGAAGGCGCACCCCGAAGTGACATTTGACCTTTTGAGTCGCGTGTATCGTGGAGCCGACGGCTTATTGAGTCGCATGGCCTACCTTATGGCAAGCAGTGCCAAGAGAAGGCTAATGTTTGAACTTCTGGTTGCCTGCAAGCGCTATGGAAAGCAAACTAAGCATGGATTTACCTTGGCTATGACTGAAACCGAACTTGCCGCACGCGCCGGTCTTACACGGGAGACTGTTAGCCGTGAGATGAAAAAACTTACCAATGACAGCCTCGTGACCATTGGATCTAGTAATATCACCATACCCGATATAGATAAGTATGAAATAGAACTCGAAAAAGTGGTTTAGCAACGGTTAGCTAAACTGTACTATCATAGCGAATGCTACAGCAACGGCCAGAAGGAACCAGGCAATAATATCGACGCCTTGAGTGATGCCGCGCGTTAACATTACTCTACCTCGCTGGCCAATTGGCAGGTCTTCCGCATTCAGACGCAGCCATCCCCAGTTTATGAGCAATAGGCCGGTAGAACAGAAGAGACATAAAATACACAAACTGCCGATACTGTAAATGCTTTGCCCTAAAAACCACAGCGCAAAACCAAGTGTACCGAGCGATAATGCCTGAATACCCAACCGTAACCCGCGTGTTAACTTCCCGCCAGCGGCACCCACCAACGCAATGGCTGTAAAAATAGTAAAGAGAATCATGCACATGACAGAATTTGGAAAACCGAAGACCGAGCTTTGCCATGCGCTTAAGACATTTGAACAGTTAAATACGCTATTGAGATCGCACGTTAAAGGGATGTTTTTGTTTTCGAGCAGGGTGAGCTTTTCAAGTACTTGTATAAATGCGGCGGCTATACCTATGACGCCACCGGCCATCATGACACTGTATATCGTTCGTTGTTTCATGTTGTAACTATACAGCTTGCGCTCTGTTGTGGCTGTGATCCTTGTCACAGGTCAGCTACCGATAGCGCATCAAAAGGCACTGCGCTACAATGATAATAAAAGGCAAGCATTACAAGAAAAGAGGGTCTATGCAAATACAATCGTCATCGTCACCTGAGAGTGCGGAGCTAATACGCAACTTTTTACAGAGCCAACGTAGCGGTGTGTTAGCTACCGGTGATAATGCAGGTAATCCACATGCGGCAACGGTATACTTTTCACTTGAAGATGACTTTTGTCTACTTTTTGCTACAAAGACTGAGACGCAGAAGTACAAGAATATTGCAGAAAATGAACGTGTGGCGTTTGTGTGTTACGATGAGAAGACCCAAACGACTGTACAAATAACCGGCCGAGCTGAAACGGTAGATGATCCAGACAAGCAGCAGGACATGCTAAACACGATATATCGTTTTTCAGAGACAATAAGCAAAACTGAGTTTCCTCCGATCGAAAAGCTATTTGCTGGCGACTATGTTGTCTTACGGATTGTCCCGCAGGTTATTAAAATGGCTATATTCCTACGACCGGATTCTGAGGGCGAGGATATGTTTGAATCGCTCGTATTTGGATAAAGCTAAGAGTTCTCATCGAGTAACTTGAGCGCTCTAGGTATAGCTTCAATGACGTCTGAAGCAATCATACCTGGTTCGGTTTTAGACTTCACTGTTATGTCGGCTGCAAGACCATGAAGGTAGACGCCCATTATGGCGGCCTGATAGAGGGAGGTTTTCTTCTGAGCTACTATGCCCGCTATTACACCTGTCAGTACATCGCCTGACCCCGCTGTAGCCAAGCCGGGATTTCCTGTTGTATTAGTGAAAAGCTCGCCGTCGGTGCTTACGACAAGGGTACGGTGCTGTTTGAGAACGAGTGTTACGCCGTAATCTTGGGCAAACTTTATTATCGAAGCATTGCCGCTGCTTTCGTATTGAGACTGACCATGAACCAAGCGACTATATTCACCCGGATGAGGAGTGATGACTATGTTTTTATTCTTCTCGGTCGCCGCCCTCAGCACACTTAAATGGTCGCTCAAGGAAGTAAACGCCTCGGCATCGATCACTATAGGTAGCTCTATCGTAAGAAGAGAATGTATCGCTCTGTCTGCGCTACGAGGAAGTCCAGGCCCTATTATCAACACTGAAACATGTCGTTCGCTTATAAAATTCCGTACGGATTCAAGATATTTTTCAGCTTTCTCCCAAGCCGGTAGTGAAAACGTCATTATTTCCTCTATGTCCCGATCAATGAGTTCGACCGCAGCTTCTGTGGATGCGATTGTCACCAGCCCGGCACCTACTCGAAGTGCGGCCCGTCCGGTAAGTACCGCAGCGCCGGTCATTGCTTCGGAACCGCCTACGATGAGAACATGACCATAATCATATTTATGTGTTTCAAGAGGGCGGTGGAGTAATGTATGCCATGCTTTTTGATCCATATCGGCGACCTTAATTAAGCATAATGATTGCACTATTTAAGACAGTTGCAAAACCTACCCATAAAAGGTACGGAACCAAGAGATACGAAGCTGGCTTTGAAATATGCCAAAAGAAGTATATTGTTACGACAATAGCTACGAGTAACCCTATAATGACTACAAGACCGCCGATTGGCGATTGAAGTCCAAAGAATACTATCGACCATAAAGCATTGAGAACAAGTTGAGCGCCGAACGCAATAAATGCTTTGGTTTGATCTTGTTTCGTGGGATGTGTCCATACTAAATAGAGACTTATGCCCATGAATACATAAAGCAGCGTCCACACGGGTCCGAATAGCCAATTTGGCGGACTAAATATCGGCTTTTCCAGCGCCGCATACCACGTTGGGATATTTGGAAAGGTTGCAAGGTTGCCGATAGCTCCTACCGCAAACGGAGCAAGGATAGATACTATAAACTTAAATATTTTCTTCACGGCAGATCCTTTACTTTAATTTATATTTTTATCAAAAGCATTGAAATGTGCTTCCTCTTGAGTTGGGATGACACTGAAGATCTGTTCGGGGTTGGCCGAGCTTTGTTGGGCGTATGATGCTAAGCGAAGAGAAGGGGTGGATAATTTATAGACCACATAGTCACCCGCGCCCATAAGCTGCGCTTGAGGCGGTTGGTTGGCGGGGGCGACTTGGGTTGCAGTGTGCCAGATATCATTAAAGACCCACTGCATCTTACTTGCATCGGTCACTTCGATCGCCGTTCCCTCCGCCTGGAGAGTCGTTTGAGAAGCGGCGTTATGTATGGCGATCGCAATTTGGTTATTATCATGCAAGTTACGACTTTTTCGAGTTTCTTTGCGGGTAACAAAATAAATGTTCAGCTCTTGGTCAAAGGTTATGTACACCGTGGCTGCATGCGGCTTACCTAAATTGCTAGCGGTAGCTAATACACCGATCTTATTATTTTCTAAAAAATTTACTACTTGCTGGCGTGATTCACTGATAACTACTGTCATATATACAGCATAAATGAGCACCTCGTTAAGCACAACCAGTAAGAATAGCCGCTTTACTGATTACTGTGTGAATATATGCTGATCCCCGATAACCATGCCCTGAAACTGAGCCAAACGGGCGTAGGTTAATTCGACACCGATTATTACATAGGCACCTGCCCGGAGCTTAGCAATAGGCGGCAGCCATTCTTTTGCCGAAACATGATCATGCGCTATTTTTTTCATCACCATATCTATAGTCATAGCGCTTTCAACCTCATAAGCACGGCCGTTTGCTTGTAATGTGCTACTCTCTGTTGGGTTGACAATCGTAAGGCTTACCTTGTGGCGATCTCGTAAGTTCTGATACTTTTTCGTTTCTTGCTTAGTAATGAAATAGACGACAGGGTGCTCGGGATCTGTACATATGTATACAACGGCGCCGCTTGGTGTGCCGTCGGGATTAATAGTGCCTAATGTGGCAATAGGATTTTTATCTATGTATGCCTTTACTTTATGGTATGTGTTTGCGTCCATGATATCCTTTGTTTACCGTTCTTTATTTCACTATAGCAGACGAGTTATTTATATCGCTTACGGTTTGCTATGATAAAGATATGACTGTTGAGGCCGACACTATCATTACGGTTAATACTGGATCCTCCAGTATTAAAGTAACCGTCTTTACCCGTGAGAAATCTTCTAAGGAAGTGTCACGACTCGTTGATTTGTCGCTGAATAATGTCGGGTATCCCAATTCAACGCTTCAAGTTGTACAGCCAAATGCACCTTTGCACGCAGAAGATGTGCACGCTCCTGACTATGCGACAGGCGCCCGGTTAATTACAGAGAGATTAACAGATATCATACCAATGGACAGAGTTTTAGCCGTGGGGCATCGCTTGGTTCACGGAGGAATAAAATATACCAGCGCGACGCCTATAGAGGAGATAGCCCAAGACGACTGGCAAAACCTCGAACAGCTCGACCCCGAGCACACCCCTGCAGCTCGCTACTTGGTTGATTATTTTACGCGTCGAATACCTTCTACTCCTCATGTAGCATGTTTTGATACGGCTTTTTTTAACGATCTTCCGTATATTGCCAAGATTATTCCTATCCCTAAGAAATATTACGAAACGGGCGTACGTCGTTATGGTTTTCATGGGCTATCGTATACTTCGCTTCTGAATACATTTCGAGAAAAGGCCGGAGATATGGCCGCAGACGGCCGAGTAATCGTGGCTCATCTTGGCAGTGGTGCCAGTATGACGGCAACACACTACGGGAAGCCTATTGATACGACGATGGGATTTACGCCAACGTCGGGTTTGGTGATGAGTACACGCTCAGGTGATATTGATCCAAACGTGTTTGGTTTTTTGCATCGTCAGAACAATATGAGCTTAGAACAATTCGAGCAGATGGTCAGCAGTAAATCTGGACTTCTAGGCGTAAGTGGCGTCAGCGGTGATATGGAAAGGCTTCTGAGCGTAGAGAATGAGAATGACGACACTAAACTTGCGATTAAGTTGTTCGTTCATAGTATTAAAAAGTCGATCGGAGCGCTCTCGGCGACACTTGGCGGAGTGGACTCGATTATATTTTCGGGAGGGATTGGCGAACAATCCTCGGTGCTACGCGCTCGTATTTGCCAGGGACTTGAGTACCTGGGGATTGATATTAGTGAGGTTATGAACAAGCAAAATGACTTTCTTATATCCAGCAGCCAAAGCAAAGTAGGTGTTCATGTCATACCAACCGATGAGGCCCAGGTAATCGCTGCACAAACAATCGAACTATTAAATACATCGGGGAAAGTTTAAGAATGGAATTAACGGATACTCCTCTCGATCAGAATAGCCTAAAAGCTATCGATGCATATTGGCGAGCTGCTAATTATGTATCGGTTGGGCAGATATATCTACAGGCTAACCCGCTTTTAAAAGAACCTCTGCAGCTTAGTCATGTAAAGCAACTACTCCTCGGGCACTGGGGTACGGCACCTGGACAGAACTTTATTTACGCACACCTTAACCGGGTGATAAAGAAGTACGATATGAATATGATGTATATCTCTGGCCCTGGACATGGTGGACCAGCTATTGTGGGCAACGTCTATCTTGAGGGAATATTCAGCGAGTATTACCCGGAAGTGACCCCAGATGAAGCAGGGCTACAAAAGCTCTTTAAAATGTCGTCGTTCCCCGGCGGCTTATCGAGTCATGTTTCGCCTCAGGTTCCAGGCTCCATTCACGAAGGCGGCGAGCTAGGTTATTCGCTCAGTCATGCATTTGGCGCCGTATTTGATAACCCTGACCTTATTGTCGCCTGCGTAGTGGGCGACGGCGAGGCGGAAACGGGTCCGCTGGCAACCGCTTGGCATTCCAATAAATTTTTAAACGCCAAAACCGACGGTGCGGTACTACCTATACTTCATCTAAACGGGTATAAAATCAGCAATCCGACGATTCTCGCTCGTATCGAACGTGAAGAGTTAGAGCAGTTACTGCGCGGTTATGGCTGGAATCCGTACTTCGTCGAGGGCGACGACCCCGATTATATGCATCAGCTAATGGCGGCAAAGCTTGATGAGGCCATACAAGAAATTAAGCGCATCCAGTCGAATGCGCGCGACAATAACGATTCTACGCGTCCGCGCTGGCCAATGATTGTCCTTAACTCTCCCAAGGGCTGGACGGGGCCAAAGGAAATCGATGGCCATAAAGTAGAAGGAAACTTCAGATCACACCAGGTGCCGTTAGCTGTCGACAAAGCCCATCCGGAGAATGTTGCAGTACTAGAAAAATGGCTTCGTAGCTACAAGCCTCAGGAATTGTTTGATGAAAATGGCCGATTATTGCCCGAAATTACGGCACTTATCCCAGAAGATAACAAAAGAATGGGTGCGAATACTCATGCCAATGGAGGCAATTTATTACAGGAACTTCACCTGCCAGACTTTCGCGAATATGAAGTAGCTATTCCGTTTCGTGGTGCTATGAACGAAGGCAATGTTCATGCTATCGGGCCGTATTTACGTGATGTTGTTTCTCTCAATGATCGTAACTTTAGGATCTTTGGTCCGGATGAGCTGGCATCCAATCGACTTGAGGCAGTACTCGAAGTGACAAATCGCAAATGGTCGGCACGGATTAAGGAATCTGATGAATCACTGGCAATTGAGGGTGCTGTACTGGATTCGATGCTCAGCGAACATCAATCCCAGGGCTGGCTCGAAGGATACTTGCTGACGGGTCGCCACGGTATTTTTCATAGCTACGAAGCTTTCATTCGTATTGTCGACTCCATGGTCAATCAGCACGCCAAGTGGGTAAAAATGGCCTCGGAATTACCATGGCGGGCAAAGATTCCATCATTAAACTACTTGCTGACATCGCATGTGTGGCGTCAGGATCATAATGGCTTTACACATCAAGATCCAGGGTTCATCGACCATCTCATCAATAAAAAGGCGGAGGTTGCGCGCGTTTATTTACCGCCTGATGCGAACTGTTTGCTATCAGTTATGGACCATTGTCTCAGAAGCCGCAATTATATCAACCTTACGGTCACCGGCAAACACGACAGCCCTCAATGGCTTACTATGCAAGAAGCAATTGCGCACTGTTCGCGCGGGGTAGGCGTTTGGGACTGGGCGAGTAACGACCAGAACGGCGAGCCGGATGTTGTGATGGCATGTGCTGGCGATGTTCCAACCCTCGAAACCCTGGCTGCCGTTTCCATCTTGCGTACACATTTGCCCGAGTTAAAGATCCGTGTCGTTAATATTGTCGACTTAATGCGCTTGCAGCCCAATACAGAGCATCCGCATGGTCTTAGCGACCCCGACTACGATAGAATATTCACTCCTGACAAGGAGATTATCTTTGCTTTCCACGGCTATCCATGGCTCATCCACCGTCTCACATATCGACGCACTAACCGTAACTTGCATGTGCGGGGATATAAGGAAGAAGGGACAATAACGACCGCATTTGACATGACTGTCCTGAATGATCTTGATAGATTCGACCTCGTGACTGATGTTATTAACCGCCTCATGTTAACGAGTGAGGAAGCGCAAAAATTAAAGCAGCTTATGCAGACAAAGTTAATCGAACACCGTAATTATATCAATATTCATGGCGTCGATATGCCAGAAGTTCGTGACTGGAAGTGGGAATCCGCTGGTACGGACGAAGTTCACTAGAGTTTATAAGTCTCTACTACTTTGAAGTGTCATTAATTTCGGTCTCTATGACAAGAACTTACCCTGGTGATAAATAAAACCAAGTTTTTCTAATCTCTGTCCAAGTACAATAAAATCCGTAATTAAGGGGTTCGAAGCGTGGGACTCATCCCCAGCCATGAGATTATATTTAATCAAACTCTAAAAATACCTCTGTTAAACGAGGTATTTTTAGTTTGGTTTTTTGTAGGGAGAAAAGGGACGACCAAACTTTGTTATACTTGGGATTAGCAAAGCGAGGATTACATAATATGCCAGAACGAATTCAGATTGTCGATGAAAATGACCAACCTACAGGAGCCTCTACTCGTCAAGAAGCATGAGCCAAGGGCTCTTTCTATCGTCTTGTGCAAATTGTCATGACTGCCGAGGACGAAAATGAGGTCAGACTTTTTAAGGGGCTGGTGAGATGGTGGTAATCCCATATGATTTTAGCCAGTTCGTTGACAGAAGGACATAGTATGTAGTTACTTTATCACAATATGGGACATGTGATAGCAGTGGGCTACTCGTGATCTGGCGACTTTCTGGTCGACAAGTAGTAAATTAGTATATGATTACAGCTACTCGCCAAAGTTATGTATAATTCGCAGTATATCAACGGCTTTTGTCCTATTCTTGATGCCCTGACCAACCGGAAAGTAGCATGGAGTAATCTCACCGATCCCTGTTGATATGCTCTGGATAACTCCAATATCTAGTATTATTTCGTTCATTACGCCAAACTTTTCCTGAGGCTTGACTCCAAGTTCCCTAAGCATGCCTTCAAAAGTGAGCTGTCCAAACGCAATAATCCGTTTCGGTTGCACCATTCTTAACTCTTCCAATAGAAGTGGCGTGTACAGCTTTACCTTTTCACGCTCTGGTAACTTGGCATCCAGTCCGGCCCACTTTACAATGTTTGTAATATACAACCCCTGATCTGCGACATGGCTGTAAACATCTGTTGCGAATTGCTCCGTCCAGTTCGTTTTTACGGCTTGGATTGCTTGATTTATATTCTGGCTGATTAACCCTGTCTCCGCAAATAACTGCCAAATATTCGCGCAGCCAATCCAGGGAGCCTTCAGGCCAGTCCAGCTTTGGCTTGTAGAAATATTGCGATGCGTCGGGTTAATAAAAACCAGCGCTAGTTCCGGTCGCTTAATTAGTCCTGCGCCAGAAATGGCATCAAGCGTATGATCTCCATAATACTGTTGGCTAATTTCTGCAACTCGCTGGTTAATCTCAGGAATTTGAAGCAATGGCATATTCCTATGCTAACAGGTAAAATGATTATATGGATATGCCAACAGACGACTCACTACAGAAACTTCAGAAATACATTTGGGAAATGAACAAACAGCGAGGCTTCAATACAACCGATCCTAGTAAGAAGCTCGTCATGCTGCTTGAGGAAGCTGGTGAACTTGCTAAAGCCACTCGTAAGGTTGCAGGTCTAAAATTTGCTGATAACACACAGCAGACAAATGTTCGTGAAGAACTAGCAGACGTGCAGATAGTCCTCTTGGGTCTCGCTACCATCCTTGATGTTGACATGTTCGAAGCCGTTAAAGAGAAAGAGAAAAAGAACTGTCAGCGCGAGTGGAAATAGTCTCACTACTGTCTTCCTTAAGTAATTCACGAATTTCAATAATATCGCGCTCCAGTTTTAAGGGGTTGGCATCGTCAAAAGTTTGGACAATGCCCCTCCTCTCCAGCCAAGAGATTATTACAGATACAAAAAGACATTCTCCCCAGCCATGAGATTATATTCATAAAACTTCAAAAATACCTCTGTAAGATGAGGTGTTTTTAGGCAGGCAAAAAGAACAACCAAACTCTTACGCTAAAACAGCGTAGTCAGTTTGGATGTATGGTAGACGATTAGAGTATTATGTGTTATTATATTTGAGTCCGACATCCGTCGGCAAACGCATTCGAGTACTTGGAGGAAACCACCATGCCCGGTGGGAACGGCCGCCCCAGCAAGCGGCAGACCAACAAGACGCACCACGACAGTTTCGGCCAGTCCGGCTAGCAGCGGCGGGGACAGTCCCCGGCACCGCGACGCGGCAACGGAGGCGGAGGCGGCTTCGGCCAGTCGATCGCGGACGCGATCTTCGGCCCCGGCCCGCGGAGCACTTCCCACGGCGGCTCGAAGAAGAATCGCAAGAAGAAGGGCGGCGGCAGCCGCTGACACAGTGAGTCCCTAGGGCTCATGCGTTAAAGGTCGGCCTTGCTCTCCCGTTCAGGGGGTGCAAGGCCGACCGTTCAATTTCTAGAGTATAATGAAAATATATATGCTATATACTTATGTCCATCACAAAGAATATTCAGGCGCATCTTGGGATGTAGCTCATTTGTATGAGCATCTCGTTACTCGTTCTTTTCAGAGGTATTTGGAGTCGCTAGATATACAGCCGGGTCTTATCGGTAATACAAGCGGCGATACATTCGAACACGTCATTTTTTTAAATGCCACTTTTTATGATAGGAGAATTGCAGACGCCTATGAGCACTTTTTAAAAACACCTTCGCTTATCGACGCTTCGCTTATCCCGCAAATGCTGCTTGAGATTGAAACCGAGGATCGAGAAATTCTCACACTACAAGATCAAACGGAGTTTGATACGCAACTCACCTCGCTCCTAGCGAGCCCATGGACGAACAATACACTTGTTACGAGCGTCGTCATTGATGAATCCTCCCATTCTCCCGATTCTCCCTATATAGCCAAAAAGTCGGCAAAAGATTTTCGAGATATCATCGTGGGTACATATGTAGATATAGATGATCTGGATGACGATGAGCAGATCCTCTTTCTACGCCTTTCCGTTATAGCTGGAGACGTTATAGGCTATGTACTTCGTCGAGAATTACACGGTACTTATCATATAGGATTGTCTCCTATCTCAAGAGACGAAACCATCATAGGCAGTATGCAGCACGTTCGCTTCAGACGAGACGTATCTTAAAGAAATTCAGGAAGTTGCCGGAAAATCCCTTAGTGATATCGACATAGAATCTGCAATACCACTCATTCTTGCCCAACTTGAGGAATTCGCCGACCGTGCAACTTGGAGAAGTGTTGTAGTGGATTACTATCGTCATACAGGGATTCTGACAACAAACGCACACATTACATCCCTCGCTACGCCGGAACGAATTGCCTCAATCCTGTCTAAGCTGAAGATTCATGTACGACAGATGCGTAAGAGTGACGAAGAGTGGTTCTCGTAGAAATATTAAAAGACACTTCCTGGCCAAAACTAATGATAGCCACTCGCTATTTTGGTCATTGTCAAAGGTTTTACTTAAGACCATCCTCTCCAGCAAATATAAAGACATATGCGCAAGTACATGTCTTTATATTTGTTAGGAGTGTTGGATTTGGATCCACGATAGCAGCGCCAGCTTCGTGATCGGGAGTTCGGTGGAGCGAAGATCTCGGTAGGAATAGATTCTCTGATAGCTTTAAACCTCTTCAGAGAGTTGACGAGCCGCGTGAGCTGAGGTCACCAGGCTTTTGTGTGATAAGAGGGTTGTGATTCCGAATTAGAGCGTGGATAATTATAAGTGCGACTATCAGTGACAATTATCAAAGAAGCGCGCGAAAGTTATGATAATAAAATTCCTACACATGAACGACAATACAGCGCACCAGTTTTTACATCTTACGACATGTTCAGTGATGAGCAACGAGCACCCGGAGAAGGGTTTGGCAAGGGCGTTGATTGGTAAGCCATTGAGTATTATGCACGATACGCGAAGAACGAGATCGGTCATAAACAAACACCCTAGAAATCATTTTATTACTCGATACCTTTATAGGCAGGGTCCGATAGAAGTTTGACTTGCCGTTCGTATAGCGCAGTCATATGTGCGTAGTGCTCAGTAATCACTGCTATTTCTTCCTCGGTATATCCTGATACGATATCTTGAAATCCGAGAGTTACGGCGGCGTAATATGGGCCAAAATGCCGACCTATTAATTGCATCTTAGGTCTAAGTAGAATCCTTCTTTTGTCTATAGGGTTTGTCTGTCGATCGATGTAGCCTGCTTGTTCTAGGCGAACTACGATAGAGCTTACGGTACTTTTAGTAAGCCCCGTCGCTTTAACGAGATCCGTGGCCGAAGCTGTACCAGCGTGCATTAGGTAGTCGATACATTCTGCATCGGTCGTGTTCAAGCCTGCTCGTGCGGCTATCAGGCTACGCATGAGTGTCGAGGGGCGTGACATGCCCTGAGCTGCTGCGCGTAAAGCTTCGATAGCGTCAGTTCGAGAAGTTGTTGACATGCAGTTTATTATACAATACTATAAAATTAGTACGATATTCGAACTAAAAGGAAAAATTATATGTCAACACCAACTCAGCACATGTCAAAAAGTGTAAAAAAGGGAATTAGCCTTATTATCATCGGATTGGTAATCGTTGTTATCGGTATGTCTCTTACTGTTAGTCAGCAAGGAGGCGCCATGGTGGGTGGGTGGATACTCGACATAGTTGGTGTTGCTTTTGGCTTGTACGGCTTTGGATGTGTCGTGGCCGTATTAAAAAAGCGATAGGTCTCGTTCGTAGTGTAGAATGGGTATACTGTAAACATGGACTCTGATGAATCGCACCCATTAACTACTCCGCCTCGCTTACGGAGAGGCGAAAGCCGTGGTGTCATGGATCCTCATTGGTTTTTTAAAAACTTTAGCTTACATTGCTATAGTCCCTCCTCTCAACTCGTACCCTTTGTTGAGCACTTTTTTATAATTCGCTGGGATTCAAAGTTGCAACCTAGTCCCAGCTTTGACTATCTTTTAACTGAGCCAGCAGTCACCATGTTCCTTGGTAAGCAGCGGCCGCACATGTGGGGTATCATGGCTGAGAAGGTCGTATTCACACTGGAGGGTGATGGGGTTGAGGTCGGAATCAAATTTGCTCCTGGCGGTCTGTATTCATTTTGGGGACACGATGTGTCAGGCCTTAGACAGCGTGTAGCTCCAGTAAGCACCGTTTTCCCTGAGGTTACCAGTAGTTTCCTTGAAAAATTATACGCACAGGACAGCGACGCCAGCCTCGTCGGAACATTAGAGGGGCTTTTGACTGATCGCCAGGTAACACCAGACGAAAATCTGCTGCTTATTCAGCGTATAGCCCAATCTATACACGACAATGACTGTACTACTGTCGCCGAGGTTGCTAAACGGTTTAAGGTCAATGAGCGTACACTGCACCATCTATTTAAAAGGCGTGTTGGCGTGGGGGTAAAGTGGTTGCTTATGCGCCCTCGCCTACTTGATGCCGTACGGCAGGCGAATAGCCTCTCAAAGCCCGATTGGGCCAGGGTTGCCGCTGATTTGGGATATAACACTCAGTCTCATTTTGTTAACGATTTTAAAAAATACATAGGACGTTCTCCTTCCAGATATATGCAGGCCCTTGAAAACAGAGGCGATTTGCCACGTTTATAGCCTTGCTGATTTTTGCAATACTTAGCTGCAGCAATCTTTTATTGTAGAGATATAGCTGCAAGAAATCTCTGCGCTATGCATAACCTAATAGAAGGAGTATCATTATGCGAAAACTTATCGTACAACAATGGTCTACTGTAGATAATATTATCTCCGAAGAAGATGGCGGCTTAAGCTTCGTGGACGCCGAGGCGCAAAGCAGCGACGAGTACCAAAAGATCGCGCTAGAGTTCCTGGACACCGTCGACACCATGATTCTCGGTTCTAAAACCTACGCTATGAGCAAAGATTACTGGCCGCACGCTACGGACCAAGGTGAATATGGTGAAAAACTGAACAGTCTAGATAAAATTGTCGCTTCGAGGGAATTAAGAGAAGCACCCTGGGGAGGTTACCCCGCCTGTGACATTACCGATGATGCCGTGGCAACCATCAAAAAGCTCAAAGAGCAAGATGGTAAGGACATATGGCTGTGGGGTAGCCTGACGGTCATGAAAGACTTGTTTGATGCCGGCTTAATTGATAAGGTGGATCTGCGTATTTGTCCAAGCTCTCGCGGTAAAGGCAAACACTTGTTCCACGACACACAACAGCTAAAGCTGCTAGATATCACTCCATTCGACAACGGCATGGTCTATGCCCGTTACGAAGTCCGGCACGATAATTAAGTCGTATTAGGAATGTAAAAATGAAAATTCAACACGTCGATCATGTAGGAATTAACGTCGAGAACCTTGAACCCATGAAGGACTTCTTCGTGGGTATGGGGTTTACCGTAATGGGCCAGACCGTTATGCAAGGAGAACTTGTCGACCGAGTCACTGGCCTGAAAAACGTTAAGGACGATCTGCTCATGCTTCAGGCACCAGATGGCCAGTTTAATATCGAACTCGTACGATTTCAACACCCTTTAGATGAGGCAGGTATCCAGCCAGTCAAACCCAATACGCTCGGCCTGCGCCATCTATGTTTTAGCGTCGAAGGTCTCGATGACATAGTCGCCAACTTACAGATTAAAGGCTACACACTAGTTGGCGAGATCCAAACCTATCAAGAATCGTTTAAGGTCTGCTACATTAATGGTCCTGAAGGTGTCATTATAGAATTAGCCGAACAATCGTAGGGACTTGGTGCTTAAAAGCTTAGCCGCCTGTATTTACACGGACTTTTAAATTACGTAACGCGCGGTTTGAAGGTTTGGACAATGCCCCTTATCCCCAGCCATGAAATTATCTAGCAAAATAGAGTAGGGTGCAGACTTTTTAACTAAATCTCGATATCGCCGAGCTTAATCTCTCCATTGCGCACATAGTGGTTCATAGTGACGCCATTAGGGGTAACGACACTGTAAGTCAATTTGAAGGCGGCTGGCCGTGTGCCGTCTGCGAACAATTTTTTACCCACACCTAGTGTTACTGGGATAAATTTGAGCCACAGCTCGTCTACAAGATCATTTTCTAGAAGCAACTGAACAATTTGACCACTTCCCCATACCTGGAGATCGGCACCTTCTGATTGCTTGAGCTCTTTAATTTGTCCGAGAATGTTATCGCCGGTAATCAATTTCTCGTTTTTCCAAGAGAGTTTTTTAGGGCCATCCGAGACAACGTACTTCATGCCATCACCAATGCCAGGCCACCAATCAGCATGCTGCGGCCAGTATCCTGCAAATATATCATAGGTACGGCTCCCCAAGAGGTAGTCTGATGGTGCCAGTTCTTTAGCGAATTCCTCATTGAAGACGTCATCGCCAAACGATCCTGCCCAGCCACCGTATTTAAAGTCACCTGACGTATCTTCTTTAGGGCCTCCCGGGCCTTGCATGACACCGTCAAGTGAAACGGTTGTCGTCACGATTATTTTTCTCATATAAAGCATCCTTTCATTACTGTAGTACGGTTCGTATTATATTACCATCGGATGAAACGGTATTGTATATTTTGGACAAATTTTAAATGTTCTGTGATTAAGTGGCGATATACGGTTTGAAAGTTTGATCAAGTTCGGGCGGAATCCATGATGAGCGCAGGGTTGAATTAATATGGCTTGACAGTATATATTATATATTGTAATATACGTTCACCCACTCATTACGAATGAAAGAGGTGCAGAATGTCCGGTAACACGCGTGACCCCGCTCAGCAGGCAAGCGACGCGACCGCCATTGAGGCAAAGCGCTCCACGCAAGTGCCCGTCCCTCCGGAGAATCCCTCCGGGTCATCGGACGACGACGACTGAGCAGTAAGCTTGAGGCGGCTCGTACTCACTGTTCGACATCTGTCGTCCGTACGAGCCGCCTCGGCTATCCTTTTCGTAAAACTATGTGGCATCGAGTCAACTTTTTCACTTACTGCAGGAAATGCAGGGAGATCGTTGCTCATTTTTGAGCTCTAGGTTATGTATTGCAGGAAGAGTGTACGGGTTGATGGTCATTTCAACCTCACTCTTCTTATTCTGCGCAGTGCCTAGAGCTTTTCCTATTTGCTGTTAAATAATAAGGTGGCTCAATCTGATTCTGTCTGTAATGCTACTGCAGAGTTTTTTCTGGGCCTCTGGTAAAATTAAGTTATATGACTACAAGTAAAAATCTTCCGACTTGGACTATTGATAATTCAGCATACATTATTAACGACCGGTTCCTAAAACTCCGCCGTGACTCCTGTACTACTCCGCAAGGTGGCAAAGTTGGCACCTATTACGTTCTTGAACTAAAAGACTGGGTAAACTGTATTGCCATTGATGAAAATGATAACGTACTGATGCTCCGACATTATCGTCACGGTGTTCAGAAATATATCATGGAATTTATCGGTGGCGGTATGGAAGAAGGCGAATCCCCCGAAAAGGCGGCTAGGCGCGAAGTTGAAGAGGAGACGGGTTATACAGGCGGCTTTTTCTTTCATGTTGGCACCAGCTATCCGAACCCGGCGAATCACACTAACCGGGTGCATACTTTTCTTGCCGTTGGCGGAAAGACCAGCCAGGATCAAAACCTTGAAGTTGGCGAGACAATTCATGTCGAGAAAATCCCATTCAAAACGGCAATTAAAGAAATGAGTAAGCCGAACACGGTTTATCCGGCCATTTACATTGCTGCGCTATTTCACGCTATCAATTTTATACGCGCATCTGAAGATCCGGTTCTCGAACATCTTAAAGTATACTAACTAATAAATCGCTTCAACTCGTAAGGGCGTCGAAAGGTAATCCTAGGCCAGGTTTTCTTAAAAAATCATTTAGCACTTTGTAGTGAAGATACGAGACGATAGTCTTAAAATAAATAAAACTTATCGTGATGATAAGTTTTGTGGTCGTTCGTAAGTTGTATTCATGCGGCAGTCGGAGCAGTGCTCCGACTGCCGCATTTTTAGGAGGACTCTGTTCAGCTGGCTGCTGCTGCAGCGTCACCCGGCGTGTCGCGGATCGCGCCGGTACCGTAGGTTGGCTCCGGAGCGTGACTCTTCGCCCATGCGGGCTTGAGTGCGTTCTGCCGCTCCTCGAACTCCCTGTTCAGGTAGAACACGCTGATGGGCAGCGTGATCAGCCACAGGCTGGCGAAGAACGTGCAGATGATCAGGGGTCGGATCAGACGCACGCGCACCCACTGGAGCCGGAAGACACTGACGATCGGGTTCATCCACCGCAGGATGCCGATGAACGCCCTGCGCTTCTGTGTGGCCTGCTGCAGACCCCAGCTGAAGTAGTGCCGCAGGGCCCACATGGTGGACTTGTTGTACAGCGGCGCATCCTTCGGCGAAACCTCGCCGACCTTGACGATCTTGCGGTGGACGCGGAGGATTGTTGTGATCCACCACGGCCGGATGAGCATGAGACCGATGGTCCAGCACAGCCCGACGATGACGTAGCCCTTGAACGTGAACGACTCGCGCACCCAGAAGAAGAGCGTCGCCATGACCACCGCCCCAAACGGGATGGTGAACCACAGCGAGCACACCTGCTGCCTGCGTGCCACGAGCCAGTTGATGCTGCGCGGCGCGGAGCCCTCGGGCCGGGTGATGTTGTAACGTTCGAGTTTCTCCTTGTCGAAACGGAGGTCGACCGCCTTGGACAGTTCCCAGACCGATCGCACGGCGCCGATCACGAAGCTGATCGCGACGATGGACGTGTAGGTCGCGACGACGATTCCCCAGCCCGTATCGAGCCGTTCTCCGAAGAAACCGCGGGGGAGTCCGAGGAAAAAGTCGCCGAGTCCTCTTAGCCAGCCAAGCATGCGCTTGCCTCTCTGTTATGCGCTTACGCGCTCCCTCACTAACATATGTACTATATCATGAATATCAGCAACCGTAAAGTTGAGAAACGAAAACTGCCGGTACCGACCACCCGTATAGGTGGCCAGTACCGGCAAGTACTTCGAAACGGGCGAAGGATCCTTTTTCAGGCGTCGAAGTCGTCACCCTCGTCGTACGAGGGTTTGCGCGTGTGCCGGGTTTTGAGTTCCCGTGTGGCCTGTCGGTCCCATGCCACTTGCAGGTCTTCATCGATCTCGATACCGAAAGGCTCGAGGTTCAACTCGAACTCCGCCGTAATCTTGTTTTCGCCGATGCTGTCGCTGGTGGCGAAACGCTTGGCGGCGGATCGGTGCGGACGCTCGTTCTGCGAGCAGCGCGGGTAGCTGTTGCTGGCGGTACCGTGGTCCTGACGACGACGGTTGCCGCCTCTGTACCACTGTTGCCTGCGGCCTCGTCTCGTCACGCGCACACTCGAAGAGGGCACGTGCTCAAAGCCGAAGGGAAGTGACATGGATTGATCCTCCGTGTTGTCGATGTACAGCCACTAGGAGTTACTCTAGATGATTATTACTATTATATATTATAATGCTATATTTGTCAATATTACCTCCGATGGATATATAGATTTAATTAACTTAAAAAATTAATTATGTTTTAATTTGTGGCGACTATAATGAAATTGTCGTAAGCGCGAGCGATTGTACTAGATTAAGCTACAAGAAAGGTGGCTCTCTTGAAAAAAGTCAAACTATTTATCGCTATACTGGCGATGCTCGTTGTCCCGCTTATAAGCATCGTTTCACCTGCACAGGCAGCAAGCCCGCATGACGTGCAGCCTAACATTGTTGGTGGTACCAACGCAATCCAGCAGTACGGTGCTGTTTCTATATGGAACTTAAACCGTAATAGATGCACGGCCGCGCTGATTGATCGGTACTGGGCATTGACGGCTGCACACTGTGCGGATCTTTTGACACCCGATCAGAATACTGAAATTCGCGCTTCTTCGTTAAATAACACGGCTGGTTATGAGGAGGTAGGGATTGCAGCATATTATGTGCATCCGAACTACGACCCTGCTTTACTGAAAAATGATTTAGCGCTGATTAAGTTCAAGCGACCGGTGCTTCACAGCTCACCGCTTACGTTGTACACCAAGACACCTACGGCTCAGGACCAACTGAAAGTAGCTGGCTGGGGATGGGTCTGTGAGGATACTACCAATCCGAACTGTGCGCACCCGGTCAACATATTACAGGAGCTCTCCATGAAGATCGCATCTGCATCGAGCTGTCCTGCCATGTGGGACCCCGCGAACGAGCTGTGCGGTATTGCAGCAAACGGTACGCATGCCAATGGCTGCTATGGTGATTCGGGTGGTCCGTTGGTGGTAAAGAGTGACAATAAATGGAAGCTGGCCGGCATTACCTCTTATGATGGAGATGATTGGGATACGAATTCCGGCTGTGGTAATAGCCCGAGTGGTGGACAAGGCTCAGGTGTCTTTGTGAATGTCTCAAAGTATACTCCGTGGATTGTCCAGACCATACTTTGTAATAGCTAGTTCCTGGCCTCGTTTCTTCTCAAAAGACTTCTTCGGAAGTCTTTTGGTACTACATACTTTATTAAAAGAGGCCCACGGAGAGGCACTGTAACGAGGATGTTCTCGCCGTGGCCTCTTTCGTGGGCGTACTGGCCGGATGTCGTGGCAACGCGATGCTATATCAGAGTAAACGGTATGTTGTAAATCTGGCCATTCAGTCTGCTGCTAAAGACCTCTACACTATATCAACGGAGGAGCAAAGAAGCATGTTACACCCGATCGACCAAAATATAGTCGCTGCCATTGTAGGTGAAGTGGATGGTATTATTCCTTTTGACAGGCACGAGCGAGAGCACCAACAGGGTGTCGTGACGTGGCTTAAAAGTGGTATTAATCCATTTCGGTTAAAAAAACCGGACATACCGCCAAAACACCTTGTCGCATACTTTGTTCTTGTGGATCCGGGTCATCGCAGTATACTGCTGGTAGATCACATCAAGGCGCAGTTGTGGCTGCCTCCGGGTGGTCACGTCGAATATAACGAATTACCTCACGATACTGTTATGCGTGAGGCCAAAGAAGAATTTGATATGCGAGCAGCGTTTCTGTATGGTAATACCCATCCGTTCTTTGTAACAGTGACGCAGACTGTTGGTCTGACGCCGGGTCATACGGACGTCAGTTTATGGTATCTCTTGCGAGGAAACATTCACGATAGATTGTATTTTGACAGAAGTGAGTTCACTGATATTGAATGGTATACATTTGATGAGATCATGGAGACTGATCCGGTGATATTCGATCCGCATTTGCAGCGGTTTACAAAAAAAGTGGCTGCATACGTAAAATCGTAAGCTCGACTCCATTTGCATGTTGCCACATTTAAGCAACTCTCTCATAATGAACGCTATAGTTATGATTCAGGATATTACGGCTAATGCCATCGGCGGGTTGATCACCAGCGTGATCGTAGGAGTGTTCGTATTGACGCTGCGGTTTTATATAAGATGGCGTGATCAGTTCGTTGCACAAAAAGAACTGCTGATTGATATTAAAAATAAAACCCATCGTCCCACCTCGCTGATGCTTCTTTATACGCTGGCTGTTCTGCAGTTAGGATGGACGTTGGCAATTTTTGGTGTCACCGCTCTATTGGTACAATACTTCGGACGTGTAAGTGACGACTGGGCGCCGATAGTACTCGGAACGGTTATCGTCATGGCTGTCGTCATGATTCCGGTGGCAGTGCGTCTGTATCATCGGCTGCATAAGGACTATTTTTGGATCAAGCCGCTCGTCATCATACTAACCTTTGTATCCGCGGCTATAGAAACAGGGTTTATTACGGGAGATTTTCCGGCGTTAAGGCCGAGTGACGTCATGGGGATCGTTGCGCTGTTTGCGCTTACGTACATAGCGCTGCTGCCCAGCATGTATCTGGGGCAGTATATTGCACGTAAAACACAGGCTGCGTTTACGATAACGCAACTCTTCAGACATTTGACAGAGAGCGACAAGAAAGAACTGATCGAACTGGTCGATTCGCTCCCCTCCGTTTCGGAGAAAAAATCGCGTTAATTTTTGTATATTCGACCCTGTACATAGGTCGTATCTCAAGTTAATTACTTTTTCATTTCTTTGTTTTAAAGTAAAAAAGGAAAATAACATAAGCTTCACCTTAAAGCAAGGTGATAGGAGGGCGCCTATGGTTAAAAAACTTTTTATAAAAAGCATAATGATCACACTGTCGGTGATATTATCGTTGATAAGCGGAGCTTCTGCTTTCGCCACATCAGTGGGTGGAGTGCAGCCAAATATCGTAGGCGGGCAAAATGCAACACAATCCTGGACCGTGTCGCTGCAGAGTATCGGTACAAACGGTGCCGCTCATGAATGTGGCGGTACACTTATTGCTTCGCGGTGGGTAATGACGGCTGCGCACTGTGCACCGTACGTTACGGGCCAGGCCCGAATAGGTACGACGAACTGGAAGCAGGGCGGCGAGGTTATCAGTGTTTCGCAGGTATACTCAAACCCAGTACACGATTCTTCAAAAAACTTTGGTAACGATATAGCGCTTGTCAAACTCTCAAAACCATCGACGAAACAACCCGTGCCATTAGGGGTATATGGCCCTGTTGGGTCAACTGGCATTGCGCAGGGATGGGGAATTACGTGTGACGTCGACGTAAATGCACCTGGCTGTGGTGATCAGACGCCGGATAAGCTGCAGCAGCTGACTATGCGGCGTACCACCGACCACTACTGTGATCTTGTGAACTCTTCAGGAGTCCAGTTAAATGATACGGCCACGATGATGTGTCTGGTAACGGCCGACGGGTCTCATGCCGGAATCTGTTTTGGTGATTCGGGTTCACCGTATCTTGAAACACGCTATGGGGCCAAGGTAGTGACGGGTATTATTATTGCGCTGATGAACAATACGGTTGCAACGCCGCACGTATGTTCGCAGACACCCGATGGCGGTCCGAATCGTGACGCGGCCACGAAAGTCGCCTCACAGTTACCATGGATTATACAGACCCTGACGCAGTACGATCCGAATGCAGCACAATATGTTCAAAACCATGTAGTGTCGCTTTAGAATCCTAGTTATAAAAGAGTGCTCCTAGTGAACACTCTTTTATTTTGTCATGGTTTTGTCGGTGTTGTCCTTTGCTCGAGTGATAACTCATGCTTTTTACCGATCTTTATGGCAAGCAGATATTGGATACATGCGACCACTATAACGACGCCTGCCGCCGGCCATAAGTACGCGATATTCGGTTGTGAGAAATCGAAGAAATCACGCACGGTATCGGTTCCGAATCCAACCAGGGCAAAAATACCAACCGAAATGACATAAAAGAGTCGGGCGCGACGAGCGGACGTATTGTTTTTCATAGCAAGGAGTTTTGGAGCGAGAAATACCAGGTATACTCCGAAAAACGTAGTGATGATAACGAGTGTCGTCGATATCGCTTCCGCGCTGTTAGGATAAAAGGTATTCATTAATGCATAGCTGAGTGCAAGCCCGACCCCGGACAGCAGGCCTATGGGTGCTACGGCAATTAACGTATCGCGCCAAAAGTGCATTGGCTGGATGCGATGTTTAGGGCGTGGTGGGAAAAGCGTCCACATGATCGTCGGCAGTACTACCAAAAACAAGTTGATAAACGTAATATGACGCGGCTGAAAAGGGTAGCGTATGTGAATGGCAAGAGTGAAAAGTAACAGCGTTATTCCGTAAATGATTTTATGGAAAAAGAGAATTGAAATAACCTCGATTGCCTGCATGATCCGATTACCCAGTTTCATACCGGTCGGCAGTGCCGTAAACGAGTTGTTGAGCAATACGATGTCCGCTACCTTACGTGTGGCGGCCGCGCCCGCATACATGGCAATACCAAGATCCGCCTTTTTAATAGCAAGTGCGTCGTTGACGCCGTCACCGACCATACCGGTGAAATGGCCGTGTTTCTTAAACGTGGCGATAATACGTTCTTTTTGTTCGGGGAGCACACGGGCAAAGATTGTCGTGTTAAGTACTTTTTCATCCCATTTGTTATCTGGAATTTGAGCAAGTTCAGCCCCAGTGATACTATTCTGGCTGTTTTTTATGCCAACTGATTGAGCGACATACTGAACGGTGCTCGGATTATCACCACTGATAACCCGCATACTGACATTGTTTTTTTGCAGATAATCGACTGTTTTTTCAACGTCCGTACGCAGCGGATTAGAGAGAACGACAATCCCGATTGCCCGGCCTGAGCCGGCAGGTAATTTTTTGAGAGCCGCTTTGCTGCCGGGGAATGAAGTGACAAGTAGCACACGCTTACCCTCGTTTGTAAGGCGTTCGATCATGTCTTTTTGCTGCGCGCGTAGCGGTGCTAGCGTTGCTAAAAATTCGGGTGCACCCAAAAGGACCGTCTCCAGCTTGTTTTTATAGCGTACTCGTACACCGCTCATTTTTCGTTCCGATGAAAAAGCAAGGGTCTCAATAACTTCATAGTTTTTGGTACGATGCAGCGCGGCGATGATAGCGTCGCCTGTCGCGTTGCCTCCACTTGTACCTTGAGCGGCAATACCTACAAGTTCCCGCCACTTGGTTTCATCATCTTTTTTATCAAAAAACATCAGCTGTTCGAAGGTGATCGTATCACTGGTGAGCGTGCCGGTTTTATCAACACACAGCACCGACAAAAGTGCCATGGCCTCGATCGCGGCCAGTTTTTGTGGAAGTACCTTTGCTTGAGCGAGCTTTAATGACCCGAATGCCAAAAGAAGCGAACTTGCCAAAAGCAGACCTTCGGGTACGATGGTGACGGCTCCTGAGGTGATAGTTTTCACGATCACGATGGCATTTTGGTGCGAACCGATATATACGATGAATATTAGTAGAGAAAGTGCAAGTGCGCCATACGTCAAAAAGGTAATGGCGCGGTTAATAGCGTGTTGTAGGGGTGTCAATTGTGGTGTATAACGTTTGAGCGTTGAAGTCATTTGCCCCGCCTTTGTATCTGTGCCCACAGCGGTCACTTTTATGAATGCTCCGCCGGCGACTACCGCACTAGCCGCGTATACTGTACTTTTTTCGTCTTTTTCGATGGCTGCGCTTTCGCCTGTCAGCATACTTTCGTCTACCTCAAGGCCAGTGTGTGAAAGCACAATACCGTCAGCAGGGACTTCATCTCCCGTTTTAAGCCGGATAGTATCCCCGACGACGAGCTGATTGTACATGACGTTTTCGAAGTCACCATTTGGAAGCTGACGTTCGGCATGGGGTGCGCTCATAAGCTCGAGTTTTTTCAAGGCCTGGCGTGCACGGATTTCCTGAACGATCGCAATAAGGGTGTTGAGAATAATAACGCCGGAAATAAAGAAGGCATCGCGTTTTTCATTAAGCAAAAGGAGCGCCGTGGCCAATATAAAAATGGCGATGACAATCGGTGAAAGAATATTACGTTTAATAATAAGAAGAAGGTCGCTCATAGTACGGATCCGATCTGGTTGTTAGATGACACTGTTGTTTTGACTGCGCGGGTAAGGAGGTTATGTGCCTGTTTTGGAGTGACGGTCGGACGAGGAGAGAGCATGGCGACGGTTAGCCCATCTATAAAAACACTCAATCCTTCTACTTTTTGGTCCAGCTCCGTGACTGTAGTGCCGGGCAGGCTGTTCTGTAATATCTGCGCAATCATTTCGCGCATACCGGTGCTCAGTTTTGTAGCGTATGGCCGGTACGTCGGATCATGGACGGCCTCGTTCATGACACGGAGCCATAACACGGCCTCTTGGTAACGATAAGGATCAAACGGAAGGAGTTCTTCTAAAATGCGCACGACTTGATCGTGAGGATCGGCCGGCTGCTGCGAAAGAAAATCGTAATGACGATATATACGTTCTGAAATCGTTGCGATCAGAAGGGTAAGAGCGGATTCGACAAGTTGCTGGTGGCTGGGGTAGTAATGGCGGATCGATCCGATGGCAAGACCGGTCTGTTCGGCAACTCTGCTCAGCGTGACGGCCGGCAACCCCTCGGTGCAAAGGATGGTAAAGACGGCGTTGGCGATCTCATCTGCGCGTTGTTTTGTATCGACGACTTTAGGCATGATATTATTTTAGCAGGTATGTGCTAAAAAAACAATGCTAAAATAACGGCATAAATTATTTGGAGAAAAAAATGGCAAAGTAGAGCTCAGCGTTATTGACACTCTTGAAGTTACTCATTTGCACTACAAAGTAGTCAAGTAAGCTATATGATACTAATGAATCATGGGGCGAGTAGCCCCTTGATTTTGTGCGACTATTGCTTAAATGGTTATTTTGTGTAAAAATAATATAACTTATACAGACACCGTGCAATGAATCGACTATCTTCTGAACGACACGATTTTTCCCAGCAAGAACCCTCGGGGGAGTTTTTAGAACGTCAGCTTAAGCGACGCAGCGTGCTGAAACTGGGCGGGCTGGTACTAGGCGGCGGCATGCTGGCAGACACCGTAGCAGGCGAGTTTATATGGGGTGGAACGAATCCTGAAATACATATCATGCACGATGCTCAGAAGGCAAAGTCCGCTCCTTATACCTATACCCTGGCCATCGGTGGTTTCAATGTATTTAACATGGAGGGACTCGGTGCCACTATTGCGGATGTTCTCCCTGCACAAGGACAGATAGCCTTTTTAAAACAGGCAGACAATGGTATTAATCTTGCCGATATCGAGCGCGAAGTAGATAGGTTTATAGAAGAGAACGATGTGCTGCGGCTCAGTATCTATGGTCATAGTATGGGAGGCATGCTGGCGCTACAGATTGCCGCCATGATAAAGGACAAGGTGCCGTATATGGAGGCCGTATATCTCGATTGTACGCCTGCCAGCCATTATGATCTGCGTGATAATAAGCAGACCGGGACATGGCTACTCCATAAGGCGGACGAGGCCGAGCTGTATCTTGGTCCGGTTACCCGTATGGGTATTGAAGCGGTTGCGCCGCTTATCGACGGTCACGACGATATAATGACGATCTGTAAAAATGCTATTACGAAGGTGACGTCAGGACAGCTTTGTTCAAATCAGCTTCTAGAAGCTCAGGCCAGTGTCATCCGTACATTCAATGCGGCGGATTACAGAGGCTCATATCAGGACGATATGTATATTTTTCGGTTGCGTCCACAGGAATATGCTGCTGATTCGACGATCAATAACCAAACGTCACTTCCGACATTTCGCTCAGGACTAGAGCGCCGGGTCATTGACGTGCCGGTTATGGGTAGCGGCCATGCGGATCCGGGAACGCACACTAAAGCATATCGGGATGCGGTAACACCGGTGCTGGAGCGCAGCGGACTTTATAAACGCCCGGGGCCGATTCGCCCTATGTAAATGCTATACTGGTTACATGAATAAGATAAAAGATAGCGAGCTGCTTGCAAAGCGGTCTTTGCAGGTGCAGCGCGGTGCTGCCCGAGCGGCAGTGCTTGGTGTTAATGACGGTCTGGTGAGTGTCCTTTGTATCGTACTGGCGGTAGCCGGCGCCGGCGCCGAAATCCATAACGTTCTGCTTGCTGGGTTTGCCGGATTGATTGCCGGAGCAGTCAGTATGGCTGCGGGTGAATGGATATCGGTTCGCTCGCAGGTAGAATTGTTCGACGGTATTTTAAAGGACATCACATCACTTATAAAAGATGATCGGCAGCTGCTTATCGAGCAGGTAACAGATAGTCTGTCTAAAAGTGGACATGCCGATACTACCGCAGAAAAGGCAGCGCTAGAGATTGCTGAGGACGATGCGCATCTTACGGAAGTGTATGCTCGGCAGGTAATGGGCTTTAACCCGGATGAGCTCGGTTCGCCGTGGGTTGCCGCCGGTTCATCGTTTGTTTTGTTTACGGTCGGTGCACTGGCACCGCTTGTGCCCTGGTTTTTTGGTGGCGGATTATTATCCTTGGTGCTATCGGTAGTATTTACAGGAGTTGGGGGGCTTATCGTCGGTGGGTATATAGCGGTATCCAGCGGCAAAAATATCATCTACGGAGCGCTCCGGCAGCTTGGTATTATTATTGTCGCTTCGATAGTCACATATGGGGTAGGCTATCTATTTGGAGTGAGCGTGTAACATGGCTGCCTTGAATGTGAGAAAAGTGTTTCGGCGTACGCACGACCCTATCTGGCAACTGCAAATCGGCGTGGTAGCGGTAATTATATTTCAGTACTTTACCGACGATTCTTTTTTACCCTATAACAAATTTTTGATCATTGTTTTTGAGGCGGCACTCATGCTCTTTTTGGCAATTATTACGAGTGACGGTTATCAAAAAGTGTCGTCATTACGACGTGGTGTCGCCATAGTACTGATTGCGGCCATCGCTGCTATAAACATTTTTTCACTCGTATTTTTGGTGCGGGCACTCGTATTTACTCATACGATTCATATCAGTGGCGAAAGTTTGCTGCTGAGTGGAATGTCGATTTATATTACCAATATATTCATGTTCGCGTTGCTGTACTGGGAAACGGACGGCGGCGGCCCTGATCGCCGAGTGCGAAAAAGCCGCGTACGTGACTTTCTATTTCCGCAAATGATTCACAAGGACTTGTCGAAAGATGGCTGGCTGCCGGGCTTTATGGATTATCTGTATCTTTCAACTACGAATGTTACTAATTTTGCATCTGCAGATACGGTGCCGGTGAGTCACAAGGCGAAGTTATTGATGATGATCCAGGCGCTCGTGTCTGTTATTACGGTCGTGCTGGTTGCAGCGCGAGCTATCGGAATGCTGCAATAAAATATTGTAAAAAATACTTTATTTTCACATATTTTCACGGCGTATACTAAAAGCACAAGCAGCATAATAGCTTGCATAGGAGGTTGTATCGTGAAGTTATCAACCAAAACACTCGCATCACTTTTACTGGTTACTGCCGTTGCATCGGCAGTTCCGGGTATCAGCCAGCTATCGCCTCGAAAGCGACGGCATGAGTCGCAATTCGACCGCCTTTTACAGCGGCACGACCGAAAAGGAGAGCTGCGCGCGGAGCTGCTTGGCTTAAAGCCTATAGAACTACGCGCCATGCTGAAAGTCGCTTCGTTTGAAGAGATTGTACGCCGAAGCGGCTTTGCGTCTACCAGGGCTTTCAGGATAGCGCTTCTTGGTAAATTGAAAAGCGAACTCAGACAACGCGGCTGGACATCCCAAAGGATTGAAAAGCACGTTGCCATAAGAAGCCCCCGGATTGGGTAGCAAACTCGTTACATTTGACGTACTATTAAGCTATATATGCATACTCTTATTAAATTGCTGGCTGACGGAACAATCATCCCCATTGTGTTGATTGCCGGATATGCCCTACTGTTTAAAATTCCCAAAGAAGAGCGGTTTGAGGCGTATGCACGTATTATCATGGCAGGTCTCACCGCCTATCTGATGGCAAAACTGCTCGGTGCGGTGTACCAGCCAAGCGGTGAGCGACCGTTTGAATTATTAGGTGTTTCGGCCGGCGCATCGTATTTGAATAATCCCGGCTTTCCTTCGGACCATGCCCTGTTTGCAGCTTTTCTTACGTTTGCCGTGTGGTTTGAGGGTAAGCAGAAAAAGCTCGGTATCCTTCTTTTGATATTGACCGTTGTCATGTGTTTGGGCCGGGTATTAGCCCTCGTTCATACACCGTTAGATGTTATCGGCGGTATTGCAGTGGCAGCATTCGGGGCGTTATGGTATTTTCAACCGGCAGAAGCTAAAAGTCAGACTGTCGCTAAAAAAGCAAAAAGCTAGTATAATACCACTATTATGGTAGATACCCTTCAGGAAGCTGTTGTGCCAGAGACGGCTAAAGAATCATTATTCGTAGAAATAACCGTACGGCAATTTATTTTTGTCTTGCTTATCGGTATTATTGTCGGGATTTTGACATGGGGGCTTTCGACGGTCGTCGCCACGTATGTACTGCATCCGCTCATGTGCGGACAAGGGGCAGGTGAGAGGTGTGGCGGAGTAATCCCATACGCTGAAATTTTAGCGACGATCATTGCGTCCGGGGTAGGATTGTTCGGTCTGGTGCGACTTCAGGTCTTCCGTCCGCTCCTCGTCGCACTTGCAAGCGCCGTAGCATTATGGGGAATCGTTGGGTATACAAATGTGCTTTTTCCGTGGTACGGCGTATTGCTGGCGTCCGCATTATTTTACGGCATAAGTTATCTGGTCTTTATGTGGATGACACGCATTCGGTATTTTTGGGCGGCACTTATACTGCTCGTCGCGCTTATTATCGGTATCCGGTTGCTCTTTAGCTAGTGTATACTGAGGATATATGGAGCAGATCATTCTTTTTATTGTCCTCGGGGTTGTCATAATCGGTTTTTCGGTTATTGTTTATTTGCTTAACCAACGTTTGCACGAGCTTAAAAACGGCAGTGCTGTGGAATTGATGAAAGCGGATGTCACCGAACTGACAAGGACAATTACGGCGCTGCAGCAAAATGTGGGCGATAAGCTGGAGCGCAGTCACACGTCGATGCAGACTTCGGTACAAAAACAACTAGGTGAAAGCGCCAAGCTTGTCGCGGATGTGACACAGCGGCTGGCAAAGTTGGATGAAACCAACCGTCGTGTCGTTGATGTTGCAGATGAATTAAAAACCCTTCAAAATGTTCTTCAAAACCCTAAGCAGCGAGGGGTCTTCGGAGAATATTATTTGCAATCCGTACTTGAAAACGTGCTTCCTCCGGGTCAGTTTCAGATGCAGTACAAATTTAAAGACGGCGAAATTGTCGATGCGGCCATATTTTTAGAACGCGGACAAGTGCTCCCTATAGATAGTAAGTTCAGTCTTGAAAATTACAATCGCATGATCGAAGCGACGGATAAGACTGAAAGAAGCCGTCTATTGCAGCTTGTCAAGGCGGACCTGAAAGGGAGAATTGATGAGACAAGCAAATATATTCGCCCGAGTGAGAAGACGATGGAATTTGCTTTTATGTTTATTCCCAGTGAATCGCTTTATTATGATCTTCTTATAAATAATGTTGGAACGGGTGGAAGTTCACGTGACTTAATCGAGTATGCCTTTCGCGACAAGCACGTCATCATCGTAAGTCCGACCAGCTTCATGGCGTATCTTCAAACGGTATTACAGGGGCTTCGTAGCCTTCAGATTGAAGAACAGGCAAAAGATATCCAAATCCGTGTCGGTAAACTAGGTCAGCATATCGGTAAGTTTGAAGAATACATGCAAAAACTCGGTAGCGCGCTCGGAACGACGGTTAACCACTACAACGCCGCTCATAAAGAGCTTGGTAAAATCGATAAGGACGTGGTGAAAATAGCCGAAGCGGAGGCCCGGGTCGAACCGATGCTACTCGACAGGCCTCAAAAAGAAGATCAGTAATGACAAAAGAGCAGAACAATACGTACTCAGTGCTGGCTGATGGGATTTTGGAACTGCAGTCCGACAGTCCTGTGCTCGTTGCGATAAGCGGCAAGGACGGTTCCGGAAAAACAACCATGGCCGACAAACTGGCAGTATTCATGAAACGCCTCACGTCTCGTGAAATCATACGAATCAGCATCGATGATTTCATGAATAAAAGAGAAGTCCGTTATACGCCTACAGAGTCTGCAGGACGGAGTTGCTACGAATATACCTTTAACATGGACAGCTTCAAGAAGAATGTCCTTGAGCCGCTTCAACCCTCAGGATCTCATCGTTACAGGAGCAAGGTATTTGACCACGCTACGGATGCAGAGCAGCTTTCACCTATAAGACAGGCAACGTCCTCAGCAATTGTCATCATTGACGGTGTCTTTTTATTCAAGGAGGAATTGAATAATTGCTGGAACCTCCGTATTCTTTTATCGACAGATGATGAGACAGCAATTGAGCGTGGTGCTCACCGTGATGCGGCTCGGCTTGGAAGTTATGAAGCAGCTCGGCAAAAATACGTCGACCGCTACATAGCGAGCCAGAAGATTTATTATGACGAGGAGCATCCGGAGCAAAAAGCCGATATTATCATAGACAATAACGACATAAAAAAGCCAAAAATATATCCCGCCATGTAAGCGGGATATATTTTTTACGTAGCGTTGTATTACGCTTCTTCTTTTTCAGCTCCGCGAAGCAGGTCGTAGAGGATGAACCCGATAACAGCACCGAGTCCTGATGCGACTACGTATACCATGATTGGCCAAATGCTTGAGAAGTTGATGGCCTGAAGTGATACGGCGACAGCAGGGTTGAGGATAGCACTTCCACCAACGAAGGCAGCAGCAGATCCACCGATCATAAGACCGAGGAAAACACCAAGTCCTACGGTAAACGCAGCAGCGGTGCGTTCACGTTTTTCACGGGTTGCACCAGCCACGGCAAGACCAAAGACCAACGCGCCGATAAACTCAGCAAAGAACACGAACCACTCCTTACCGTTAGGAAGTGCGGCTGCTTTGAAGAGCTCGGTGGCGCCATTGTACATATCTGTTGGTGATGGAGCGGGTGCTGCGTGCGTGTATGCGCTTAGTACAACAAGCGCCAGCATCGCACCGAGTACCTGCGCGATAATGTAGGCAAGTGCACGAAGCCCGGTGAGGCGACGAGTTACCCATGCACCAAGCGTAAGGGCCGGGTTGACATAGGCACCCGACAGTGCGCCGACGGTAAGTACGACACCTACGAGGGCAAACAATACCAGAATTGGCTGACCCTGGCCTGCGATGACAGTGGCTGCGAAAATGAACGTACCGACAAATTCAGCGATCAATGCAGCAACAAGTGGCGCACGTGAAAGACTGAAACGGACAGAACGTTTGCTGACAGAACTTTTCTGTAGAGCCGGTGTAGACTCGACAGCTTTTACTGTCGTTACTTTTGTTGTTGTTTGCTTCTTCACGGTCGGCTTCTTGGAAGTCGACTTTTTCGTAGTCGAAGCGGCTTTTTTGGTAGCCATGTATTTCCCTCCTTTATAGTGAAATATGAGGGTATTATACCATACGTTTTGCGTAACAACCATGAGTGGTATACTGGTCTCTATGGCATTATTTGTACGACAAGACCAAGAACGATCGGAGCTACAGCAACGTTTAGCGGCAGAGCTGCGCGAAAAGGCAAAGGCAAGGGCAGAGAGCGATAATCAGACGCCCGATGGCGTTGAAGATTCGAATTATTTAAAAGATACGAAACGTACTACCAGCTTGGCATGGGTGTGGATCATTATCGTACTCGTCATGATTTTTGTCGCCATTTTCTTTTTTATTACGTCAAACAGTTAATTTTTAATCTGTCGTAGCGTATACTGAATAACAGTTATGACAGATATTGAAAGCCTACGTTCAGTGCTTTTGGAACGCATCGCGTCGCACGCGCAGCCGCGAGAAGTGCTAAAAGTCCAAGAAATCAAAGATCTCTATAGTATTATTCCAACACTTCCTTCCAACGAGCGCGGACTATACGGCAAAAAAGTGAATGAGCTCAAAGTTGCCCTGGAGGCAGCAATTTCACTCCGTGAAGCCGAGATGGAAGACGCGGCTGTCGTACCGATCGATGTAACGGCGCCCTGGGATGTGAACGGCGAACCCCTCCCGCTTCTACCGACGGAGCAAGGCACGCAGCATCCGTTGACCCGTGAACTCGAGAACGTCGTTGATATTTTTACGCGTATGGGATTTGAAGCGATCGAATCACGTCAGATCGACGATGATCATCATATGTTTAGTGCTCTGAACTTTCCTGAAAATCACCCGGCACGAGACGGTTACGACACGTTCCGTACCGAAGAAGGTTTTATCCCGCCGGCACACACCTCTACGATGCAACATCGTATTTTAAAAGACGGCAAACATCGCCTGGAGGCCGGCGGTCAGATAGCAGCAATAAGTTACGGGCGGGTTTTTCGTAATGAAGATGTTGATGCGACGCACGAGCATACGTTTTATCAGTGCGAAGGCGTGTTCGTTTCAAAGGATGCTACTCTGGCGCAGATGCTCGGGACGCTGCGAAGTTTTTTTGAAGTATATTATGGCCAAAGATTGAAAATCAAAACTCAACCCGGATACTTTCCGTTTGTGGAACCTGGGCTTGAGTTTGCAATCGAGCGTCCTGCGGCTCTTGGCGGAAAACCTGGTGAATGGCTTGAAATGCTCGGGTGCGGCATGATCCATCCGAATGTGCTTCGTGCGGCAGATATTGATCCTAATTTGTACCGAGGATTTGCCTGGGGAGGCGGTATCGAACGTCTTGTCATGCTGAAGTACGGTATTGAAGATCTGCGCCATTTTGAATCAGCCAAGTTGCAGTTTTTGAGGAAGTTCGCATGAGTAAAGAGCAGATCGAAGCAATAATTCGTGAGTACATCGATCAGGTGATTCATATGTCACTCGCGACAGTAAAAAATAATAAGCCATGGGTGTGTGAGGTGCATTTTTATTACGATAATGAGCTGAATCTGTATTTCACATCAAGCAAAAACAGCCGACACGCCCAGGAGCTGATTGCCAATGCGTCGGTTGCCGGTAATATCGTGACCCAGCATTTTAAGAATCAAAAGGTTCGCTGCGTCGAATTTGAGGGAACGGCCGAGATGCTGACCGGTGCCGAGGCTGAGCAGACAGCCTATCAGGCATATGTCACTCGATTCGGTGAGTCCGAGGGTCTCTTGAATGAAATTCGAAAAGACGGTGATGCTCGCTGCTTCAAAATAACGGTACACGATTTCTTTCTGTTTGACAGTTATAATGGCGAGCGCAGCAAAAATCACTTACCATGGAAGGGACAGGCATGATAATTTCCGTAAACTGGCTGAAAGAGCTGACAGATATAGATCTTGAGATAGACGAGCTTGCCACACGCATAGGCTCTCGACTTGTTGAAATTGAAGAGGTGATCGATCTTGGCCCTAAATACAAGGATGTCGTTATCGTAAAAGTCGTAGAGTGCGAAAAGCTCGACGGTTCCGATCATTTGAATGTCATCAAGATTGACGATGGTAATAAAGTACAGGATGTCGAACGAGATGACAACGGATATGTACAGGTAGTCTGCGGTGCTCCCAACGTGCGTGCGGGCATGATGGCCGCATGGTTGCCGCCAAGAAGTGTCGTGCCGGAAACGTTCGATACTGCCGAGCCGTTCATGCTGGATGCACGCAAACTTCGCGGCGTTGTGAGCAATGGTATGCTGGCAAGCGCCAAGGAACTTGCTCTCTACGATGACCATGAGGGTATTTTGGAAATTGATGGGGTTACTGAACCCGGAGCAAGCTTTGCCGAGGAGTATCGCCTTAATGATTACCTGCTCGATATTGAGAACAAATCGTTGACGCATCGCCCTGATACATTCGGCGTGATCGGATTTGCGCGCGAAGTCGCCGGCATTCAGGAGAAACGGTTCGTTACTCCTCCTGCCTTTGCAACGCCAAGCCCTGATTACGGTGAAAAAGCGGGCGATGTGCCAGTTCCAAAAGTAACGATCGACGATCCGTATCTATCCGACCGTTACCAGGCGGTCGTTATCGATGGCGTAGACGCTACGGCGCAGTCCGGTATAACCATCCAAAGCTATCTGTCGCGTGTCGGTGTTCGTCCGATTAGCCGTGTCGTTGACGTTACTAATTATCTGATGATGCATACGGGTCAGCCGCTTCATGCTTTTGACTATGACAAGCTGAAAAAGGTAAATGGTGGCACTATCGATATCCATGTTCGCGGCGGGCGGGAAGGTGAGACGCTTGAGCTACTCGACGGCCGAACGATCAACTTGAGCTCTGAAGACATCGTCGTTGCCAATGGTGAAACGGCAGTTGCCCTGGCGGGAGCGATGGGCGGTGCTGCAACCGAAATCGACGATTGGACCACGACGATTCTTCTAGAGAGCGCGACATTTAATCTTTATAATCTCCGTGCCACCCAAATGCGCCATGGTATTTTTTCAGAGGCGATCACACGGTTTACAAAAGGTCAGCCAGCCGCGCTTACGGCGCCGGTGCTTGCTCAGGCTATCGAGATGTTCAAGGGAGGGCTCGACGCCAAGCGTGTCAGTGATATCGCTGATTGTTACCCTGGAAAGCACGATCCAGTTACTATTGAGGTTGCTGCTAAGCGTGTCAATAAAACACTCGGTGATAATTTGACGATCGAAGATATGATCAAGACCCTTGAAGACGTCGAATTTACCGTCGAGATGACCGATGGGGATGAAACCGATCCCGAGGACGACGGCATCTTGTACGTGACGCCACCGTATTGGCGGGCCGACATTCATATTCCCGAAGATATCATAGAGGAAATCGGTCGTTTGAATGGCTTTGATACCATTGAACCGGCATTGCCGCGCCGGGATTTCGTCGCTGTCAGCCCGAGTGCATTTGACAAAGTTCGTTCACAGATACGAAGATCGCTTGTCAGGGCTGGCGCAAATGAAGTACTGACGTATAGCTTCGTGCATGGCAGCGTACTGACTCGTGCCGGGCAAAAACCCGAAGACTCGTATCGTCTCACTAACTCTCTGAGTCCTGAATTGCAATATTACCGCCAGACGCTTACTCCGAGTCTTCTTGGAGCGATTCATCCTAATGTTAAAAAAGGATACGACTCTTTCGCGTTGTTCGAAATCAACAAAGCCCATCCAAAGCAGCATGGCATTACGGACGAGGGCGTGCCCGAGGAAGCGGACATGGTGGCGTTGGTGGTGACGAGTAAAAAACCATATGTAGGTGCACCGTTTTACAAGGCGAAAAAGATGCTTCAGTATCTTGGTGACTCACTTGGATTGGAGCTGCTTTTTTCGCCCATCGAAACCGACCCTAACTATCCCGTGACGGCACCATTTGAATATCGCCGTTCGGCGCTGGTGACCGATGCGAGAACCAATACATTTCTCGGTATCGTTGGTGAGTATAAAAAATCGGTCGTGCGTGGCTTCAAGCTGCCCGAGTACACGGCCGGGTTTGAAATCGGCTCAACCGCGCTTCTTGAGGCCGTGCGAAAGTTAACGAGCTCATATAAGCCTGTCAGTCGGTATCCTGGTGCCGAACGCGATGTGTGTTTCCGTGTCGATGACAGCGTCCACTATTCCCAGATAGTTGCCACCGTGCGTAGTGGTAACGATGACGATACCATTGAGTTGTACGTAACCCCTGTCGATATCTACAAGTCGGAAAGCGAACCTACGAAAAAGAATATCACGGTCCGTATAACGCTCACGGCTCACGATCGAACATTAACAGGAGAAGAGATTGCATCTATCGTGAATACGGCGTCCGGCGCGGTCGTAGATACACTTCAGGCGGTGATCGTATAAGATGAAATCGCGTCGTTTCCAACCGGATCTGCGTCAGTTAACCCCTGAAAAACGCGAGCACATCGCAGAAAACATGAAGGAACGTGTCTACGCTACCATTACGCTTCTTGCCGTGATTACTGGGTTATGGCAGTCTGCTGCTAGTCATACGGTAGTCGGCTCCGTACTGATCATTATCGGGACGGTCACGGCGCTCTGGCTGGCGACACTTATTTCGGCGCGTATGTCATATCGTGCTATTCATAACCGACCTATGAATGCTGGCGAGTATCGTAAACTTTTGTTTACTAGTTCGGGGCTATTTGCTCCCGCGATGATGCCGGTCATACTGATCGTTTTCAGCCTTACCGGCGTCATTACTCTCAAGACGGCATATATGGCGGGTATGATACTTCTTGCGTTGTCTCTTTTTGTCCTCTCGCTTATGGGCGGGTGGAGGATTTACGATAGTCGGCTGCGCTTACTATTCGTCAGTAGCCTGGAGCTCCTGCTTGGCGTAGGGGTCATCGTATTGAAGCTGACGCTCGGCGAGTAAAGGTTTATTTCGTCATCTGCAAGGTGTATGATAAAAGCAAGAGCGTTATGGCAAAAAAAATACCTCCACTACAAAAATATGCACGGATATTTTGCATTACCGTACTGGTATTCATGATTGTGAGCCTGATTGTTTACTGGGTGTCACGCGGCTATGATATCGCGGTTTTAAATCCGCAGGGAATTATTGCTGAAAAAGAGCGGGGACTCATTATATTCACGGTGCTTTTAGGACTCATCGTTGTCATCCCGGTGTTCGTCATGTTATTTGCTTTTGCATGGAAGTACCGGGAAGGCAATGCCAAGGCCACATACACGCCTGATGACGATACGAACAAATGGATAGAGGGCTTGTGGTGGGGGATTCCGATTGTCATCATCGGTATTTTAAGCGTAGTCACATGGACAAGTTCCCATGATCTCGATCCGTATAAAAAACTTGATTCAAACGTAAAACCGATCACTATTCGGGTCGTCGCCCTGCAGTGGAAATGGCTATTTTTATACCCCGAGCAAGGTATCGCGACGATAAACGAGGTGCGTTTTCCTGAAAAAACGCCTGTGAACTTCGAGCTTACAGCTGACGCGCCTATGAATGCCTTTTGGATCCCAAGCCTCGGAAGCCAGATATACGCGATGTCGGGTATGACAAGCAAGTTAAGCCTTGAGGCTAAAAATACCGGCACCTACAATGGGGTATCAAGTAATATTAGCGGCAAGGGCTATTCGGGTATGACGTTCAAGGCGATCTCCGAGACTCGGCGGGATTTTGATATGTGGGCGAAAAACATTGCTCAGTCCGACAATCATCTTACGTGGGATGTTTACGACAAGCTGGTCGAGCCAAGCGAGAATAATCAGGTGACGTATTATATGCTGCACGACTCTGACCTGTATAATAAGGTCATCATGAAGTACATGGACGACAGTGCCGCAGCGGATTCAAAACATATGGACATGGATACTATGCCCGCAATGGACATGCACGCTCATTCGGAGATGAACCACTGATGTTCGGACGACTTGGTCTTGATGCTCTACCACATGATCCGATTACTATCGGCGGGGTAATCATGGGAACGATCTGTGTTATAGCCATTCTTGTTGCCATGACGTACTTTAAAAAGTGGAAATGGCTCTGGAAAAATTGGATTACGACACTCGATCCAAAAAAAATCGGTGTTATGTACATCGTCGTCGCCGTCATTATGCTGCTTCGTGCGCTTGCTGACGCGAGCATGCTCCGCGCACAGCAGGCACTGTTTGCAAACGACCCACATAGTCCTATCTCACCTGATTTATTCCAGCAGGTATTTTCAGCGCATGGCACTATTATGATTTTCTTCGTGGCCATGGGCGTGATTTTTGGTTTGTTCAACCTGCTGATTCCACTACAGATCGGCTCGCGCGATGTTGCCTTTCCGTTTCTTAATTCAGTCAGTCTATGGCTGTTCGTAGCCGGTATGGTGCTCATAAATGTGTCACTTGGACTGGGGGAATTTTCAGCGGCTGGCTGGCTGGCATATCCGCCGCTCTCGGAGTTGCAGTACAGTCCTGGCACGGGAATCGACTACTGGATGTGGAGTTTGCAAATCGCCGGCATAGGTAGTCTGTTATCGGGAATCAATTTCATTATCACCATTTTAAAAATGCGCCGTAAGGGCATGACACTGATGAAAATGCCGATTTTTGTTTGGTCGGCTCTCGGCAGCCTTACACTTATCGTATTTGCTTTTCCGATACTTACCGCAACACTCGGCATGTTATCGCTTGATCGCACCATGGGAATGCATTTTTTTACCTCCGATATGGCTGGTAACCCTATGATGTATGTAAATCTTATATGGGCATGGGGGCATCCGGAAGTGTACATTCTTATTTTGCCGGCCTTCGGTATTTTCTCTGAAGTGGTGCCGGTGTTTAGTAAAAAACGGCTTTTCGGCTATGCGTCTATGGTATGGGCGGTGCTGGCTATTACCATTCTTTCGTTTACCGTATGGCTTCACCATTTCTTTACTATGGGATCGGGGGCAAGCGTCAACGCGTTCTTTGGTATCATGACCATGATCATTGCTATTCCTACGGGAGTAAAGGTGTTTAACTGGATATTTACCATGTTCCGCGGCCGCGTAAAATTTGCTACACCTATGCTTTGGTTCATGGGATTTGTCGTTACGTTTACAATTGGCGGACTAACCGGGGTGCTTATGGCGGTGCCGGGTATCGACTATCAGGTGCATAACAGCCTCTTTTTAGTCGCTCATTTTCATAACATGATCATTGGCGGTGTGCTATTTGGAGCATTTGCCGGATTTACTTACTGGTTCCCCAAGTTCACCGGCTTTTATTTGAATGAGCGCATCGGAAGGTATGCGTTTTGGGCATGGCTTAGCGGCTTTTTACTCGCGTTTTTACCGCTTTACATACTGGGACTTATGGGGGCGGTTCGACGGCTTGACCATTACGATCCGTCACTCGGGTGGCAAGGACTATTTATTGTAGCGGCTGTCGGTGTAGGATTGATTCTTCTCGGTGTCGGGTTGCAGATTCTGCAGCTTATAGTGAGTATATGGCAACGTAATAAACATCGCGTCGGATCGGATCCCTGGGGAGGTCGAACACTTGAGTGGGCGACTTCAACGCCGATTCCGGAGTATAACTTCGCGCGGCTGACTCCAGTACATGAGCGTGACGCTTTTTGGGAGCAAGAACGAGCGGGTGCTATAGAACACACGGGAAAATTCGAAGCTATTACCGTACCTAAAAATACGGGCATAGGCGCGCTTATCGGTGCAAGTGCCTTTTTAGTGGGCTTCGGTATAATCTGGCACATGTGGTGGCTAGCAGTACTTGGAGTGATCGTCGCAATCGTTCTGCTTATCATGCGGACACTGAACGAAAATACGGAACGTGTCATACCGGCCGAAGAGGTTGCCGCCACTGAGGCAAAATTATGGAGCGGAACCATATGAATCTAGGGACTACACCTGACATTGAAGCCCAGAACCAGAAAACCGGGCTTGGATTTTGGCTTTATTTAATGACGGATTGTATGCTTTTTGCCACGCTTTTTGTCACATTCGTCGTTCTTCGAAACAATGTTGCCGCAGGTCCGTCCGGTCATGAAATTTTTCAGCTTCCTACAGTGTTAGCCGAGACTCTTATTCTGCTGACGAGCAGCTTGACTTGCGGTGTGGCCATCCTTGTGATGAAGCAGAGAAGAACAAAAGTCATGCTTGCGCTCTTAGCCGTGACCTATGTGCTCGGTATCGCCTTTTTAACAATAGAATTGAATGAATTCAGCAGTCTTGTTTCAGAAGGCCATAGTTGGGGTCAAAGCGCCTTTTTATCCAGTTTCTTTACGCTTGTCGGTACGCACGGAGTACATATTCTCGTCGGATTGTTCTGGCTTGTCGTGCTTGTTACCGTACTGATGAAACGTGGACTGTCCGAGAAGCTTTACCGCCAGTTTACTTTGTTTAGTTTATTCTGGCATTTTCTTGATCTTGTGTGGATTTTTATTTTCACGATCGTCTATCTTATAGGGGTAGTGTAGCATATGCGGGGAATGGCAAAATATATTATAGGGTTTGTTCTGTCGCTGGCTTTTACATTCCTCGCCTACGGTCTTGTGGTCAACAAACTTGTAACTGGTATGACAGTTGTCGTACTACTTAGTGTTCTTGCGCTCATTCAAGCGGCCGTCCAGCTTTTCTTCTTTCTTCATCTTAGTTGGAGGAGAGAGAGGAAATGGCAATTGTTTGCGTTTATCTCCATGTTGATTGTTCTCATTATTATTGTTGGCGGTTCGCTCTGGATCATGTATCACCTTGATTACAATATGATGCATATGTCTCATGACCAGCTGCAACAAAAACTCAACAAAGAGGCAGGCTTTTGATGCTTGGCAAAATTAAAGCATATTATGCATTGACGAAACCAGGGGTGCTTTATGGCAACGTACTTACTGCGCTCGCCGGATTTCTGTTTGCGAGTCAAGGGCAAGTAAACATCGGATTGTTTCTTGCCCTCGCAGTAGGAATGACGCTGGTAATTGCTTCGGCATGTGTTATCAATAACTATCTTGATCAGGATATCGATAGCAAAATGGCACGTACTAAAACCCGTCCGCTGATTCAGGGTGATGTAAGCGGTAAAGGAGCGGTCGTGTATTCGATCGTGCTCGGAGTAATCGGCCTGTCGTTACTAATACTCTTTACGAACTGGCTTGTGGTAGCGGTCGGGATACTTGGCTTTATTGTCTATGTAGTGCTGTACGGGATGTTATCGAAGCGTCTATCGATTCACGGTACGCTAGTAGGTAGTATCTCGGGCGCTGCTCCTATACTTGCTGGGTACGTCGCAGTGGCGAATGGGATCGACGCCGGTGCATTGATCGTATTTCTCATTCTGTTTTTATGGCAAATGCCTGAATTCTATTCGATCGCGATTTACAGACGGAAGGAATATGCTGCGGCGGGTGTACCTGTCATGTCGGTCGTGAAAGGAAACTGGAATACGACGGTTCAGATTTTTATCTATACGATACTTTTCGTGCTGTCGACACTTCTTCTTACGGTCATGAGTCACGCGAGTCGTACGTATTTCGTAGTTATGAGCGTACTCGGGCTCTATTGGATATGGTTAGGGTACAGGGGATTGAAGACAAAGGGCAGCGACGCGTGGGCACGTAGTATGTTTCGCTTTTCTCTTATCGTGCTGCTCGTCTTCTGTTTCCTGCTTTCCATTGATAGCTTTTTACCGTAAGTGGTATACTGGCTCTATGATCTTACTTCTTCATATTGCTATCGCATTATCGAGTGTCGCACTCTCTACCTATACTTTTTTCCGGCCGTCGCGTACTGTGCTTCATGTATCGTACGGTCTTGTCGGCGCAACGTTTGCCAGCGGCTTTTATATGATCGCCATGACTCCTACGCATCTGGTGCAGGCGTGCATATCCGGCCTTGTTTACCTCGGTGTCATTGCGTTTGCGCTGCTAGCGGCACGCCAAAAAATAACATTGATAGAAAAATCAGTCAGATAACGGGGTACGAGTTTTATGAATATCACAATCGTCGGTGGTGGGTTTGGTGGAGTAAAAACGGCGCTCGAACTGTCAAAGGACACTCGAAACCACATTACACTTGTCAGCGATAAACCCGATTTTCAGTACTATCCCGCATTATATAGTGCAGCCACCGGTCATAGTCATCTTGAGTCCTGGGTGCCACTAGGCGAAATATTCGCAGGTCGGAAAAATATACACGTCCATATCGATGAAATTAGGACAATCGATCCGAATGCTAAAAAACTTACTGGTAAAACAGGTACCGTGTACGAGTATGAGGCCTGTGTGCTCGCACTCGGTTCGGTTACGACGTACTTCGGTATTGAAGGACTCGAGACGTATTCCTACGGAATCAAATCCGCCGATGAGATCAGACGTTTGAAGCAGCATTTATACGAAGATATAGCAGAACGTCAGAAACTCGAAAGACACTACGTCGTTATAGGCGGCGGACCTACCGGCGTGGAGCTTGCCGCGGCGCTCGGCTCTTATATTGCCCGTCTCTGCGAGCATTACGACGTTTCGAGGCAGCGGATTCATGTTGATCTCATCGAAGCTGCGCCGCGGATTTTGCCAAAGATGAACGAAAAAACAAGCGCTATCGTATCGCGAAGGCTGGCGAAACTTGGCGTTGCCGTACAGACTGGCAAGGCAGTAGAATCTGCGAACGCCGATCATATTATGGTGAACGGAGAACCTATTAAAAGCCAGACGGTCATTTGGACATCGGGGGTAGCAAATCATCCTTTCTTCAAAGCGAACGCTGATCATTTTTCTTTTGCTAAAAATGGTCGCATCGAAGTCGATGAATATATGAAGACGAACGATAATGTGTATGTTATCGGTGATAATGCCGCTACGCCATATACGGGTTTAGCGCAAACGGCACTGCACGATGCCCTATTTGTTGCTGATAATTTCAAAAGACTGCAAAACGGCAAATCTCTCAAAAAATACAAAGCCGTCAAGCCCCCGGTTGTCGTACCGGTAGGTGAGCGTTGGGCTGTATTTGAATGGCATCGGCTGCGGGTATACGGCTGGCTGGCGGCAATCGTACGGCGTGCGGCCGATTTCGTAGGTTATAATGACATGCTGCCGCTTGGTCAGGCATTGGGTGTGTGGCGTGCCTCCACAGTTATGGAAGATGATTATTTTACGCCGACGAAAAGCATTAAGTAGCTCGAAAACGACATCTTCATCTGATATACTGTGATAAGTAAATTAGTGAGGGAAATTTCTTATGGCCACACCCAAGCGTCAGCGTATTGGTATTTGGATTATTGCAATCGTAATGATAATAGGAACGATCGGTTCGTTTGCCGTTATGGTACTGGCAAACAAAAACAGCGCCGTCGATCAACAGCATCTTAAGCAGGTCAACGATCAGTATCAAAGAGATTACAAAGCCTATCAGGCAAAAGTAGATGCGCAGGCCAATCAGCTGTCGACTACGTATTTTAATGACTTCAATCAGTATGCGACTCGTCCCGCAGCATTTGACCGCGACAGCATTAAAAGTACTTCGTCCGAAGATCTCAAGGTCGGTGATGGCGCCGTTCTCGGCAAAGACGCCTCGTTCACGGCGTACTATATAGGCTGGACAGCCGATGGCAAGGTGTTCGATAGTTCTATCGACAACGGAAAGCTAAAGGCGCCTATCGCAGCCACCCCCGGAGGCGTTATTGCAGGGTGGACCAAGGGCGTCGAGGGTATGAAGATCGGCGGCGTCCGCGAGATCACCATTACTTCCGAGGATGCATATGGTGAAAAAGGTAATGGGTCAAATATCCCACCTAACTCACCCCTTAAATTCGTAATTATGGTCATTCCTACTCCTGAAGCTATTCCTCAGCCAGAGATACCGCAGGAATTATTAAACGCGTATGGTCAGTCGGCACAATAATGCTATACTAAATATAGTAAAAAAAAGGATATCCAGACATGAAAAAAGAAGTGCGAGACGTAGTGATGATAGGTGCCGGCCCAAGTGCACTTGCGGCGGCCGTATATACCACCCGCGAAGATATTGATACGGTCCTTTATGAAAAGGGAGTTGTCGGCGGTCTTGCTGCGATTACAGATCAAGTCGATAATTATCCGGGCTTCCCCGACGGCATCCAGGGCTTGGTGTTAGCGGAGCAGCTACAAAAGCAGGCAGAACGCTTCGGGGCTGAGATTGAGTTTGGCGATGTATCGTCTATCCATGACCAAGGTGATACGAAAGTCGTGGTGGTTGATGGTGCCGAAGTAAAAGCGCGTACGGTACTTATTGCATCTGGTAGCGACTATAGTAAATTGGGCGTTCCCGGAGAGACTGAGTATTATGGGCGTGGTGTTCATTACTGTGCAACCTGTGACGGTGCATTTTACCGGGATAAACGACTTGTCGTTGTAGGTGGTGGTAATTCTGCCGTGCAAGAATCTATTTTTTTGACCCGCTTTGCAACACATATCGACTTGCTGGTGCGGAGTACGCTTAAGGCAAGTGATGTCCTGCAAAAAGAGCTGCAAAAATGTGTCGATGCGGGTAAGATCACTGTTCATCTTGGAACGACTACCGAAGCGATCGTCGCTACGGACAACAAAGTAACCGAAGTAAAGGCAAAAAAAGATGGCCACCCTGTGTCGTTTGGTACGGACGGCGTATTTGTGTTTGTCGGGCTGAAACCGAACACGGACTTTTTAAAAGATACCGGCGTAGAGCTAGATGAGCGCGGACTTATTGTGACACGTGAGAATCTTTCAACAAACATCGAAGGTATTTTTGCCAGCGGTGATGTGCGAAGCCACTCTACCATGCAGATCGCAAGTGCTGTAGGGGAAGGCGCTACGGCAGCACTTTCGATACGCGAGTATCTTCAAGAAAAAGACATGGGCTTGTAAGTAGCTGATAATCCGGTGTATGCCGGATTATTATTTATTCTTTTTTATCGTCTGCAGAATGATATCGGGTCTGTTCGTAACGACACCGTCGATATTATTTTGAGAAAAGAGTAACGCTGCTTCAGGGCGGTCGACTGTATAGACATAGGTAAACAGATGCAATTTACGAGCAATCTCAATGGCAAGTTTGGGAGCGTAAAGACGATGAAATCCCACGGCGGAAAGTGCCAGTTTTCTGTAGTATGCGATAAAAAGATATGGATTCTCACTTTGTAGCAAGGCCAGGTTGACATCGCTGCTTATTTTTCGTGCGTTGACAAGCTCGCCGCCCCAAAATGAGGATAAAAAAAATGATTCCCAGTCTTTCTTGGAAGTTACGTAGTTGCTTTTGATGAAATCGATGACTACTTTTGCGGTGCCTCGTCCCTTGACCTCGATGTTCAAAAGTATGCGCCCAAAAAAAGCATCCAATACCTCTTTCAATGTCACAATAGGCTGATCCTGAAACATGACATGTAGTTCCTCGAGTGTGTGTCGATTGATAATTGATAGCCGGCGATGACTTCTTAATGTGTGAAAGTCGTGGCTGATAATAGGAATATTATCTTTTGTAAGCCGAACGTCGAACTCCAGAATATCAGCGCCTGCATCAATGCCGGCTTGCATCGCCTCTAGGCTGTTTTCATGCGCGAGCCCGGCCGCTCCCCGATGTCCGATAACTAACATAATTAGGCTAAGTATAGCAAATTTGCTACAATGTAAACAGTTAAATAACGGAGGCATTATGGCTGATTTTAATCAAATTCTTACTCCTGGCGATGTCGACGGTGGCGTAATTAACGTTGTTGTTGAGATTCCAAAAGGAAGCATGCATAAAATTGAGTGGAACCGTAAACTTGCTGTCATGCAGCTCGATCGCGTTGAGCCCGGTATATTTACAAAGCCTACCAATTACGGATTTATTCCTCAGACGCTCGACGAAGACGGTGATGAACTCGACGTGCTTCTTGTAACTGACGAACCTCTTCCAACGGGAGTCTTTCTGGAAGCGAAGGTTATTGGCGTGATGAAGTTTGCAGACGACGGAGAGGTCGATGACAAGATCGTTGCCGTGCCGGCCGATGATCGCCATACGGGTAACGCGATTACGTCACTCGAAGATCTCCCTGCGCAGCTTATAAAACAAATCGAATTTCACTTTAATCACTACAAGGATCTTAAAAAGCCTGGCACGACCGTGGTGAATAGCTGGGGCGATACAGCCGAGGCGAAGACAGTTATCCGCGAGTCGATTGAGCGCTGGAATAACCAATAAGTTCGTGATAACAAAAATAGCCACTTGAGATGTGGCTATTTTTTCTTACGGAGTGTCTTGGAACGTATGATATTAGTTGCGGCACTGATTGATTCTATGAGCTGCATTTTTTTCAGTTGCGATCGTAATTTTTCTCGCGCATGCCCCGTCTTTACAAGGTCGAGCCATGCCTGTTTTGGCAACGAAAGTGAACGCGTTACGACATCGACGACATCGCCGTTATGAAGCGGCTTGTCGAACGGATGTATGTTACCGTTTACTTTAAAGCTGTAGGCATGTTTGCCAATGTCACTATGTACAAGGTAGGCAAAATCAAGCGGCAGTGCTCCTTCGGGAAGATTATAAATATCGCCGTTCGGAGAGTAAACGAAGATCCTGTCGCCAAAAAGGTCGATGTCCAGCTCGTCCTTCGATACCTCATCACCCGATCCAAGGCGAGAAGCGATTTCCTGTAATTGACTTATCCATTGCTGGGCCGGCTGAGCCTTGGAGGTCTTACGTTTGACGTAACTCTTAGAGTCTTTTTGCTCATGATAATGAAAACTTGCAGCAAGTCCGCGTTCGGCAAATTCGTGCATGCCGTAGGTGCGGATTTGAAATTCAACTATTTGCTTGTTCGGTGTAATGACTGTCGTATGGAGACTCTGGTATCCGTTGGGTTTTGGAACGGCGATGTAATCTTTAATGCGCGAAATCATTGGCTGGTACATAGCATGCAAAATACCGAGCACCTTATAGCAGTCTTCCTTATTTTTAACGATAACCCGAAGTGCCATCAGATCGTAGATATCATCTATGTTACCGTTCGCTTTTTTGAGCTTTTTAAATAGGCTGTAAATACTTTTCACGCGGCCATTGACTTCAAATTCGATTCCTTGTTTTTTTAACTCCGTCTCTACTTCATGACGAACGATTCCAAGTTTTCGAGTACTTTTACCCAAACGTTTCTTCATGGCATTCTGCAGTTTCTTGAATTCGACAGGGTCCAGGTAACCGAACGCCAATTCCTCGATCTGCATACGTATACGTCCCATTCCTAAGCGGTCGGCCATCGGTGCGAATACGTCCAGGCTTTCCCGGGCAATTTTTAGCTGTTTGTCGTGCGGCATATACTGAAGCGTCGAAAGATTATGAAGTCGGTCGGCGAGTTTAATAATAATGACGCGAACGTCCTGGCCGACGGCAATGAGTAATTTTGATAGGTTATCTTTTGTCTGTGGAAGATAACTGTCGAGGTTGCGCATGCCGGCACGCGCCTGCGACACCTTCGTGACGCCGTCGACTAAAAAGGCGACGTCGCGGCCAAATAAATTTTCGATTTCGTCAAGAGTCGCTTCGGTATCCTCGACCGTATCGTGAAGCACGCCGGCGAGCACTGTGTCGATGTCCATACCCCATTCGATAAGCGTATCGGCAACGGCAAGCGGATGAATGATATACGGCTCGCCGCTGCGTCGTTTTTGGCCTTTGTGATGTGCCGCCGCAAACTCAACTGCATGCTCCAGCTCAAGGAGTTGATTTTCCTCGTAGTGAGGTGCGGCATGCTCGAGTAGTTCGCGCTTTTTCATGTGGTATTAATTATAAAATTTTGCGTAAAAAAATACCACTCTTTAAGGTGGTATTGTCGGGTTCATGGAAGCCGGAAATTGGCTTCCATGAACCCGAGGACGTCAGATGTTTCCCGCGACCCGTATGAACAGGTCAATCAGTTGACGTGGGGGGTTGCTTCCGGGCATTTCTTCCGCAGGGACGGAGCTGATTTTCGAGCCGAGCACCCACGCGCCGTTGTAGCGGGTCAGTATGAAGCAGAGCACCTTGCCTATGCGGAATCCCGCCAACGTAGGTTCAACGCACACGAGCGCGACGTAGTCATCGAGCGGGTAGACATGTGATGTCGTGACGTGTCGGCCGTCGATGCGTACCGAGAGCGTAGGGAAACTGACGTCGACATCGTGCCTTCTCTCCACGCTGATACGGTCGTACTCCTTGGTGAGATACGCCTCCATGTCGGAAGAATCGATCTCAATCTTCCATTCCCTGTCGGCCACTGCCACTCCAATCCTTGAGGATTCTGACAAGTATATTTATACATTAATATATAAATATTGTCAAATTATCTATTTTACATACAGATAAAACCCGCTATAATGAGAGAAACGATAATGCTTATTTAAAGGAGTGGGATTCAATGGCACAAGTAAACGTTGCAATTAACGGGTTTGGTCGAATAGGCCGGAACGCGTTTAAAATTGCATTCGAACGCAGCGATGTTGCAATTGTCGCTATCAATGACTTAACGGATACAAAAACGCTCGCGCATCTCTTGAAACATGATTCTTCGTATGGCACGTATCAGCATGATGTCGGGTACGACGACAAAGGTATCGTCGTCAACGGTAAACATATTATGGTTCTTGCGGAGAAAGACCCGGCTCAGCTTCCTTGGAAAGATCATGATATCGATGTCGTAATTGAAAGTACGGGGTTCTTTACAGATCCGGCCAAGGCTCGTGCACATATCGACCAAGCAGGTGCTAAACGGGTCATAATCAGCGCGCCAGCCAAAGGCGAAGGTTCTGACACCATTGTTCTTGGCGTCAATGAAGATCAGATTGGAAAAGACGGGGCGAGCGATATTCTGAACAACGGAAGCTGTACCACCAACTGCATCACGCCGGTTATGGCGGTCCTGGAACACAACTTCGGTATTGAAAAAGCCATGATGACTACTGTACACAGTTATACTGCCGATCAGCGCTTGCAGGACGCCCCGCATAAGGATCTACGTCGGGCAAGGAATGCCGCGACCAACATCGTGCCAACCAGTACGGGTGCGAGCATTGCCGCTGGTCAGGCACTTCCGGCGATTTCCGGTATCTTTGGCGGATTAAGTCTTCGGGTACCTACTCCGGTAGTCAGCTTAAGTGATTTTGTCGTAGTAACAAAACGCGATGTCAGTGTGGAAGAGGTGAACGAGGCATTTAAAAAAGCTGCAAATGAACCGTTTTATCAGGGTATTCTTGACGTTACCGAAGAAGAGTTGGTGAGCAGCGATTTCAAGGGCAATAGTCATAGTGCCATCGTCGATCTTCCGCTGACCAACGTCGTGGCGGGAAATCTTGTCAAGGTTGTTGCATGGTATGACAATGAATGGGGCTACAGTAATCGTTTAGTTGAGCTTGTAGCAGATACAGGAAAATTATTGAAGTAGGGGGGGTGGGGTGCGGTTCTCGCACGAGAACCGCACCCCGGATGGTCACTTTTCAGGGGCTTCCCGCCACTTGTCTCGCGTCCATTCTTTCTGTGAGTCCGTAAACCCTTCATATAGATCGCCCCAGACATGTCCGGGGTTTTCTGCAAGGACTCGGTTATAAGCATCCACGTCGCCTGCCCTTACGGCATCGGCGTACGCTTTTTTGGCGGCTTTAGGTGGCTGTTCTTTTTTCATTGCGCTCCTTGATTCAGCCGTCAAGTGGACCAACTATATATTTTACCCTTGATGTGGTGTAATACAAACCTTTTCTAATCGACTGAAAAAGCTTATACTAATTTCCATGAAGATTTATTTGGGTGCGGATCATCAAGGCTTTGTGATGAAAGAAAAGGTATTTGCCTATCTTGTTAAGCGTGGCTATGATATCGAGGACGTCGGTGATAAGGAGCTGGACCCTGCCGATGATTTCCCAGAATTTGCTCAGTTGGCAGCAATGAAAGTCATCGGCGACGATTCTGATGATCCACGAGCTATTCTGCTTTGCGGCGGCGGACAGGGTATGTGTATCGCGGCAAACAGATTCCGCGGCATCCGCGCCAGTGTTATATGGGATGCTTATGAGGCCAAGATGACTCGTAACGATAACGACAGCAATGTGTTGTGTCTCCCAGCTCGCGTCTTGCAAAATGACGAAAAAGAGTGGCAGGATATAATAGACACCTGGCTTTCGACACCGTTTGCTAATGCCCAGCGTTTTAGGCGCCGTAACGCGCAGATCGACGAGCTGTAACGATGAGCGTGGTGGCCCCGACGGTTCTTGCGGAAACGACCGACGAATACAAAATGCAGATCGAACGTATTCATCCGTTCGCACAGCGTGTCCATATCGATATTTCCGATGGCGAATTTGCCCCGACATTTACCGTGGGGGCGGCGCAGGTGTGGTGGCCGCAGGAGTGGACGGTCGACATTCATGCCATGGTGGCACGGCCGAGCGAACACCTCGAGACATTGATTAGCTTGAAGCCGCACATGATTATTTTTCATGGTGAGGCAACGGAAGATGTCGTACCCGTTTTGCAGCATGTCAAAAAATTTGACATAAAAGCCGGGTTGGCGTTGCTGCGCCCGACGGTTCCGAGTGCTATGACTGATGCCATACAGGCGGCTGATCACGTGATGATTTTCAGCGGAGAACTTGGTAAGTACGGAGGCGTAGCCAGTATGATGCAGCTCGAGAAAGTACGGTTGATCCGAGCAGTCAAGCCGGATATAGAAATTGGATGGGACGGCGGAGTAACGGTTGAAAATGCCTACACACTTTCGCAGGGCGGTATCGACGTGCTGAATGTCGGTAGTACCATAGCAAAGGCCGAAGATCCTGATTCCGTTTATGCTACACTGGTAAATGAGATAAATAAACATGGGATTATCTAGGTGAGTGGGCAACTGACGATCAAACAACTTGAGCAAAAAGCAAATGACATCCGCAAAGATATTATCCGGATGCTCGAGCATGCAGGCAGTGGTCATAGCGCCGGCCCGCTTGACCTTGCCGATATCGTAACGGCGCTCTATTTCAATATCATGAATCTCGATCCTGAAAATCCCGAATGGAATGAAAGGGATCTATTTTTCCTTAGTAACGGCCATACCGTACCGGTACAATATGCTGCCCTGGCAGAACGCGGCTATTTTGCGCTTGAAGAACTCAAGACGCTCCGAAGGCTCGGGAGTCGCCTTCAGGGACACCCCGAACGAACAAAGCTTCCCGGTCTTGAAAATACCAGCGGTCCTCTTGGAAGCGGTCTCAGCCAGGCTGCAGGATATGCCTATAGCCTCCAGTATCTCGATCATCAGACACATCGTTTCGTATATGCCATAACGGGCGATGGTGAATTGAACGAGGGTAATATTTGGGAAGCAGCCATGTTTGCCGGTAAGTACAAACTTTCGCAGCTGATTGTTTTTATTGATCGCAACAACATTCAGATAGACGGTCCCACCGATGTAGTTATGCCGCTTGAAGATCTTCGTGGCAAGTGGGAAAGTTTCGGATGGCATGTCCAGGAAATAAATGGTCATAATATGGAAAGCATCATTGATGCTGCCAGCATGGCGCGGGCCATTAGTAACAAACCCAGCGTCGTCATCGCGCATACCATTCCTGGCAAGGGAGTCGATTTTATGGAATATAACTATTTATGGCATGGAGGTGCCCCAGGTATCGGTGTACCTAACCACCAACAAGCCAAAGAAGCGCTGAAAAAACTCCGCACCCTCGATGGAAAAATCAAACCGGGAGACGTAGAATGAACTACCACCTGAATCCTCATGTATACAGTGACGATGTCAAACAGGAGCCGACGCGTGCCGGTTTTGGACGCGGCTTAAAAAAGGCCGGTGAAAAAAATAAAAATGTCGTGGCGCTCTGTGCCGATCTTACCGACAGTACCAAGATGTCGTTATTCAAAGAGGCATTTCCTGAACGGTTTATTGAAATGGGTATTGCCGAGCAAAATCTTGTTACCACGGCCAGCGGTCTGGCACGTGCCGGTAAAATTCCGTTTACCAGCAGCTACGCCGCCTTTAGTCCGGGACGAAATTGGGAGCAGATTCGTACGACAATCGCCCTGAACGATCAGCCGGTAAAAATCATCGGATCGCACGCCGGAGTAAGTGTCGGTCCGGACGGGGCAACCCATCAGATGCTCGAAGATATCGCTCTTATGCGCGTGCTTCCGAATATGATTGTCGTGGCGCCTGGCGACAGCATAGAGGCTGAAAAAGCTACGCTTGCCATTGCGGAGAATAGCAAGCCAAGCTATCTGCGACTTGCCCGAGAGAAAACGCCCATCTTCAGTACTGAAAATGCACCCTTTGAAATTGGCAAGGCGTACGTGTTAAAGGAAGGTCACGATGTAAGTCTTATGGGAACAGGGACAATGACATATCAGCTGCTTATCGCAGCCAAGATACTGGCTGAAAAGGGCATTCATGCAGAAGTGGTACACGTTCCGACCGTCAAGCCGCTCGATCACGGCACTATTCTTGCCAGCGCAAAAAAGTGCGGTCGTGTCGTAACGGCAGAAGAGGCACAGGCAGCAGCCGGGTTCGGTGGCGCGGTTACGGAGTTCCTCTCCGAAACACTTCCTATGCCCGTTCTTCGTATCGGTATGCAGGATCGGTTCGGCGAAAGCGGCGAGCCGAGCGAGCTGATAAAACATTTTGGGCTCGACCCCGCGTCGATTGTAAGAAAAATCGAAGATTTTATGGCCAGAATGCCACGTTACCACCAGGAGTATTAAGGAGAACATATGGGCCTATCTATTAAAGAAATCCGTGACAATACTATTCGCGCACGTCACCTGATGCAGCGCACCCGCAGCCAACAATTTGCCGTTGGTGCCTTTAATATTGATAATCAGGAAACGCTTATCGCCGTATCAAAAGCGGCACAAAAGCTGAATTCACCGGTGCTCGTTGAGGTCAGCCACGGCGAGGTAGAGGCGCTAGGGCTCGAGAATATTCGTGACATGGTTGATAACTATCGTGAGGAATATGGCATTGAGATGTATATAAACCTCGACCATAGTCCTACTGTCGAAGATTGTAAAAAGGCGATAGATACCGGATTTGAGTTTATCCATATCGATATTTCACAGGCGAATCACGACGCGACGACCGAAGAAATAATCGAGAAGACCAAAGAAGTCGTTACGTATGCGAAGTTTACCGGAGCACTTGTCGAGAGTGAGCCGCATTATTTTGGCGGTTCGTCGAACTTGCATACGGAGAAAATCGACTACGAAGAAATTAAAAAAACGTTCAGCACACCCGACGGGACAAAGGCATTCGTAGAGGCAACAGGTATCGACACGTTCGCCGCTGCCGTAGGTAATCTTCACGGAAAGTATCCCGTACCAAAAGAGCTCGATCTTGAACTACTGCAAAAAATCCGAAACTCGATCGACTGTCAGATCAGCCTGCATGGCGGCAGTGGAACACCGCTTCACTTCTTTGAAGATGCGGCCAAGATCGGTGTCAGTAAAATCAATATCAACAGTGATATGCGCTACGCGTTTCGCAAAGCGCTTGAAAAAGTACTAGCTGAGCATCCCGATGAATATGCAGTAGTTAAGCTTATGCCTGAGGTGTACGGTGCCGTACAGGCAGTGATCGAAGAAAAGATAAAAGCGTTCGGTAGTGCCGGAAAGGCTGTCAATTAAAAAACGTGCCTGGGGCTCATAGGAGCCTCAGGCAGTGGTACGGGGTGGGCGTCGGCTCGCGAACCGGGTATAGCAGGCGTACCCCATAAGAACAAGGGGACCGCCACACACCCACCCGAGAATTGCGATGGAAGGCTGAGAACAGTGGTGTTTGAACGACCAACACATCCCAGCGATACCACATGCCGCCCAAAGTACGACCGCCAACGCGGTCAGGGTGTCACTATCCATGATCGTACCTTTCACGTTGTCGTTAATATAATTATAACATAATTCTATATATTATACAATAGCTCTCTTCTGTAAAGCATGAGTGGTATACTGAAATAATATGAGTAAAAAAATCCCAAAAATCCTCACTATAGGCAAGGCTACTCAGGACGTTTTTATGACAAGCGATGAATTCGATCCGCATAAAGAGGGAAAGGTCGCGTATACGCACTTACCGCTGGGGGTAAAAATGGAAGTCGATGAAGTAACGTTTGCTTCCGGAGGAAATGCTACCAACGTAGCCGTTACCTTCGCTCGTCAAGGACTGCATGTCGAATATATGTGGCCACTTGGCACCGATGTCGCATCCGAGCAAGTACTCCGTGACCTTGATGCGGAAGGTATCGACACGGGAAGAGTCATCCAAAAAGCGCAGTATCAGGCGGGATACTCCACCGTACTCATCGCAACGAACGGTGAGCGGACAATACTCAATCATCGTGGGATTTCGACCAACAAACATGGCAAAGACCTGGATTTTTCTGCCATTGAAGAAGCGGACTGGGTGTATCCAAGCTCACTGGCGGACGGCGGTGTCGATCTGCTCCGGCATATTGTTGATCACGCTGAAAAACACGACACGAAGGTAATGCTGAATCCAGCCGGACCCGAGCTGGCAGATCCTATAAAACTCAAGAGTCTACTGGAGAGTGTGGATGTTTTTTGTGTCAACAAAGAAGAAATGCAGCAGCTCGTCGAGGGTGAGACGCTTGAAGAGCTTGTCCGTCATGCCAGCAACTTAGTTCCTGTCGTTATCGTGAGTGACGGACCGAACGGTGTTGTGGCGACGGACGGCATCACAATTGTCCGTGCCGGCATGTACGAGGATGTTAAAGTCGTCGATCGACTTGGCGCAGGTGATGCTTTCGCGAGCGGTTTTTTAAGTCAATGGGTGCAAGGTAAATCACTGAAGGATGCAATCGTTTTTGCAAGCGCTAATTCCACATCCGTCGTAACGAAAATTGGTGGAAAAGCTGGCATCTTACATAAAGGTACTCCTTTGCATGATATGCCGATCCATGAAAAACCGTTTTGATTATGCTATAATACTAGTCAGTAAACAGGGTAAAAACACACAATCATGGCGACATTTTTACAAAGATTATTAGATGCCGAAGAGCCAATCTTCTCGCACGCGTTAAAACAGCTTGAGAAGGCAAGCGGTAATAATGGTGCGGATGTCCGTTTGATTGCCGATATTACCGAAAAGGCACATAAAAGCATGCGCGCGCTCGGGCTGGACCCGGCCGACACCACGAGCAAGGAGCTATATAGGGCGCTTGATGCTAAAGTTGCGGCAGATAACGAACGGGTGACGAAAATTATCGGAGCATCCGATTCCAGTGACGTCCGACATCTCATTCCGTATATGGTGGACGCAGCAAATAAGGTCACATTCGATCGCAACGTGTTCGTGTTAAAGCATGATATGGCAAAGGATCTGCTCCGCCAGATGCCACCACGCAAGCTCATGGACAAACTAGGATACAACGATATCGAAGCGCTGTTCGAAGGAGAAGATTTCGATGAGTTATATACGGCCCTACGATTTTCAGAGGGGCCTGAGTGGCTTGAAAAGTATAACGAACTCTTCAAGACCATTACTGCTGACGATTATGAAGAGCGTAATATCCGCATCGTTGTTATGGATCACGACAAGTATGTCGACCTTGCGACCCATTTTGTCGAGAAAAAATTGCATAACATTACACACACGAAGGAACTCGGCGTCATCGTTGTAGTTCCAATGCACGCCGAGCGTATGCGTGGACTGCCGCTTAAGAGTATGCCGCTACTGCTTCATTATTTGAACGAGATAAAGCTGTATGCGACATTTTTTAAGCTGAAAAGCCGTAAGAAAAACTTTGGAGAAATCGTAGTGAATACGCTTATTGCCGATCCGGGCAATGCAAGCCAAATGGCCGGACAATATATTCATTGGCGTGTGATACAAAGATATTTTGGCAAACTCAAGGACGAATCTCACTTGGAGGCGTTTGAACCGCATGTGCATCCGGAAGATCTTCACTGGCGACGTGCCGAAGATCTACTATATAAAATTGATCCGGAACTGGAATTTTGGAAAGATCGTGATTTCGTGGGACTGAATGTAGACACGAAATTACCAGTCTCGTTCAATTTGTTCGATGTTAGTTTTGCCTATTCAAATGGGGAAACCTACGAAAATAGATATGTGTATCATTTCAGGGAAAGCCTGTGGAACGAAATATTTGTTCGTTATATGGGCTTTTCCAATCTGCGTGAACAGATTTTGAATCAACTTGACAATGACATGATCGCTCCGGAGAAGTTAACACCGGGAGGGGATGAATAATGAGATATCAGATTTGTGTTTCGGGCGCGGCAAGCGGTGGAACGGTAAAGACGTCGCATCAGATGGCGTTTGACCTGGGCAAGACGATTGCAGAACAAGGCAAGACCTTGCTTACGGGTGCAACTGTAGGCTTGCCTCACTATGCTGCTATGGGATTCATGAGCGTGCCGGAGTCAAAAGGTGTTTCTGTCGGATTCTCGCCGGCCACCTCGTTTCGTGAACATGTAGCGACCTACAGGTTGCCGACAAAAGAATTCGACTACATCAACTTTACGGGTATGGAGTACGTCGGGCGCGATGTTCATTTAGTGCGAAGCAGCGATGCGATTATTACCGTAGGCGGACGTATGGGAAGTCTGCACGAACTTTCTACCGCGCTCGAAAGCCGCAAGGTCTGCGGAGTCCTGTTAGGGAGTGGCGGTTTGGCAGATTATACCCCTACATTGCTTGAGCATGTCGAAGCCCCAGGAGCGAGAGACGTCATTTTTGATAACGATCCGGTGCGTCTAGTAGCGAAAGTCGTAGAGGCACTTGATAAAAAATATGCCGATTTTCAAGATGACGGAATGGACAGCCAGGTAAGCGCCAAGCGCGCAGGAAGAGGATAGTATGAACCGGACTACACAAACGGGAAGCGCACATATCATTGTCATCATACTGCTTATCATTGCGCTTTTTGCCGCGCTCGGCGTGGTATTTTATCAAAACTTTGTTATAAAAAAGGCGGATAATTCGCGGGCGGATACTTCGTCATCCGTACCTCTCAGCACTACCAAAACAGCCCGGATCGCATTTAACAGTACCATTTATGCGCTGGATTATCCTGAAAAATGGACGGTAAAATCCGATCCTCTTGATAACTCTGGAACGTCGACGACCTTTACTAGTCCCGATCAAAAAGTGCAGGCCGCATTTACGATATCCGGCGGCGGCGTAGGCGGAAGCTGTGATGTTAACGACGGGCTTAAGGTAAGTTATTACAAGGTTTATCCCGAGGCAGTGACGAAATTATCTTCTCAGCCACTCTCTATGGTAGAAACAATGTTCGATGCGCCAGGAGGCGGCTATTATTATGGCATAGGCCTTACGCCGGATAGCGGAGCGACACACGCGGCTGTGGGCGATACGCATTGCAATGTTACTCAGGTAGGCTTTGCTGCGTCGCTTGTTACTGACGGTACAAAAATTACCTCGCCTACGATTATTGCAAAGATTCTATTTCCCAAGCTGACGAAAGAGGGCGCGCCCGTAAGCGAAATGCAGCCGGTGAAAGAACTCCTTGCCACGGATGACTATAAGGCAGCAGTAAAAGTACTCGAGTCGGCTCGAAAAGAGTAGTATACTTATATACAGTGCAAAAATTTCAGCTTGAGACAAAATATCAGCCTACCGGAGACCAGCCGACAGCGATTGGTCAGCTGGTTGATGGCCTTGAACGCGGCGAGCGAGAACAAACACTCCTTGGTGTTACTGGAAGCGGAAAAACGTTCACTATGGCGAATATCATTCAAAATCGTCAGGTTCCTACGCTTGTATTGGCACATAATAAAACGCTTGCGGCGCAGCTTTATAGTGAATTCAAGTCGTTTTTTCCAGGGAACGAGGTCCATTATTTTGTCAGTTACTTCGATTATTATCAGCCGGAAGCATATATCTCCAGCAGTGACACCTATATCGAAAAAGATTCCAAGATCAACGACGAAATCGATCGGTTGCGGCACGCGGCTACGTCGGCGCTGCTGACTCGCCGTGACGTGATTATCGTCGCGAGTGTCAGCTGTATTTACGGTATCGGCTCACCGGACGACTATGCGGAGATGTCGATAAAAGTCACAAAAGGCGAACGCCGTCAGCAAGAGAAGTTCGTGCGTCTGCTGACCGATATTCAGTATCAGCGAAATGACATTGATTTTCATCGTGGCACATTCCGCGTGAAAGGGGACGTTGTCGACGTTTTCCCGGCAGGAAGTGACGTCGCTTACCGGGTTGAGTTTTTTGGCGACGAAGTAGACAGAATCACCCAGATCGATCCGCTGACCGGAGAAATTCTGGATGAGCCGGATTCGTGCAGTATTTTTCCTAGCAGCCACTACGTTACGCCGAAGCAAAAGCTCGCTCATGCGATAGAAGGTATCAAAAGAGAGTTCGAAGAGCGTATGGAGTTCTTTGAGAATCATGATAAGCTCCTTGAGGCTCAGCGGTTATCGCAGCGTACTAAGTACGATATAGAAATGCTTGAGGAAACAGGGTTTGTAAAAGGAATCGAGAATTACTCACGTTACCTTACGAACCGTGAACCCGGTGAGCAGCCGGCGACGCTTCTTGATTATTTTCCGGACGACTTTTTGTTGCTTGTAGATGAAAGTCATCAGACACTTCCGCAGGTACGAGGCATGTATAACGGCGACCGGGCACGTAAGGAAGTGCTGGTAGAGTACGGCTTCAGGCTTCCTTCGGCACTCGATAATCGCCCGCTCACATTTACGGAATTCGATCGACACATGAACCAGACGATTTACGTTTCAGCCACGCCCGGCGATTATGAGCTGGCGCATAGTCCCGAACCCGCCCAGCAGATTATTCGTCCGACGGGACTTTTGGATCCGGAGATCCATATTCGCAAGACCGAGGGTCAAATCGACGACTTGATTGCAGAAATCAATGAACGCATCGCAAGTAAACAGCGGGTACTTGTGACGACACTTACCAAGCGCATGGCGGAAGATCTATCGACATATCTTCAGGAAATCGGTATAAAAACGGCGTATATACACAGCGAGGTCGATACGTTAGAGCGTGGTGATATTCTGCGTGATCTTCGCATGGGCATATACGACGTACTGGTGGGTATAAATTTGCTCCGAGAAGGGCTTGATTTGCCAGAAGTAAGCATGGTGGCAATCATGGATGCCGATAAGGAAGGCTTTTTAAGAAGCGAAAGCGCGCTCATTCAGACCATCGGACGTGCCGCACGACATGTCAATGGCACGGTATTGATGTATGCGGATACCATAACACGTTCTATGCAGGCCGCGATCGATGAAACCAACCGCCGCCGCGGTATCCAGGAGGCGTACAATGTTGAACATAATCAGACACCGATCAGCATTGCTAAAGAAATCGACGAAGGACTCCGCGCAATCATACCGGTAAAAGAAGACGATAAGAAGCCGAAACTTGATCTTAGAAAAATTCCAAAAGATGAATACGCCACGCTCATTAAAGATCTAACAAGCCAAATGGAACTCGCCAGCGCCAACTTGGAGTTTGAAAAAGCCGCTGAGCTTCGTGATCTCATTGCCGATATCCGCGCGAAGATGTGATGAAAATAGCCACATGGAATATCGAGGGCCGGCTAGCCGGGTATTTACAGAAGCCGGGCCGGGGTACCCCCGAAAAGATAATCAAAGAGATAGCCAATCTTGATGCGGACGTTATCGTGCTGCCAGAGTTCTATAATGGTACGGCCATGGCTTTCACGGCTAAAAAAGAGCTGCAGGAACTAGGATATGAGTGGCTGGAGACGGCATATAACGACCCTGATAGAGAAGAGGAAATAGCGCTTTACGGCAAGTCGCACATAGCGATTTTAAGCCGGATCGGGTTCATATCGAAGGACATTATTCGCTTCGGTGGTATCCGCGATCTGCCGGTGGCGGTCGTGCGTGACCCTGTAACTAAAAAGAGTGTCCGAATAATCGGTGCTCACCTGGAGGACAGATCGGAAGCCCGGCGCCAGCAGCAACTCAACGAGTTAACTCCGTTCATTAACAAGCAGCCCATGCCAACTGTTTTACTCGGTGATTTAAATGCCTTATGGCCAGGTATTCGGGCTAGTATCATTACGTCGTTTATCGTTCGCTTCGTAGCGATCGTCCTGCCTTATGGTAATCTCCGATCGGAACTCTCGCGCCTTATCGAGATGGCAAGAGGGACGACTATGAAGCGGCTCCGTGATGAGGCGCATCTTAATGAAACGGATAAAAAACGCCAACCAACTGTTACACCAAAAAAGCGTAACCTGCCGTATCTTCCCGGCGTACCACTTTGTCAGATCGACCACATCCTTATTTCATCCGATATGAAATCGACCGACTTCAAAGTAGCGAAAGACGGCGGCAGCGATCATAGGGCAATTTCGGTCACCATTGCTATTAAAAATGAATAGGGCGCCCCGCTAGGAGGCGCCCTGTAGTCATTCTGCCGAAAGCTCGCCGACGATTGCGCGTCGGCTACGTTGTTCTGCCTGCTGGTCTCTTTGCGTTGACTTCACGCGGTTCAAGAAGGGTGACAGGAGCGTAGCGATGTCGTTATCGCGGTACTCCGCATCGACGATATCCTGTTCGTAGTCGTGGTTCGCCTCTGCGAGGAGGCGAACATCCTCACTCGTCAAAGTGTAACGTCCGTTTTGGAAAAACTGAAGCGTTCCGTTTTGCTTCAGGAACTCCTCGATATCCTTGAGACATTGCACATGAAGCCGAGTGATCCGATGGTTTTGCAGTGCGGACGTGAAGCGTCTTTTGGTGACATAGCGCAAAAGGCTGGTATTGCCGGCGATTGCCGCGCCGATTAACGATGCTTCCAGGGCGCCGAACATGACGACCCCGAATGCGGCAAGCTGTGCGTCATCCCCCCGCTGTTGCCCACTGAGCTCGGGGGAGGGAGCTAGGGCGCCGTGAACAATGATCACCACCCATATCGCCACGCCTGCCAAAAGGACAAAAAGGGCCTTATTCACCCACGCATACGCCATCTTGCGATCATGGTGATTGGTAAATGCCAAACTTGCCTCCTTGTCGAGCGGGTCAACTATGTATGTGGAGTTATTGATTTCTCCAAGCACGAGCAGTCCTTTCTCTGAAGAATGCTACTTATTTATAAAAACACCGTATAATATTTATGTCAAATCTTGCCTATGGACATTTTAAAGTAGTCGTGCTATAATGAAACTAATGCATTCGATGAATGTCGAGCTTCTTTCAAAGATGCGCGCAAATTATAGATAGAACGCTACAAAGTAGCCTGGCGCCCACCACCGAAATATTCTCTCGCTGTTCTCCTGAGGTTAAGTCCTTTAGTCTGCATACAGCTATCAATCAGTAAATAACGAAAGGGTTATTTCTTATGGCATTTCAACAACGACGGGGCAGTCGCCCTAATAATAATTCGCGTCCATCTGGTACCCGCCATTTTGGCGGTGGCGGACGCCGTGGCGGCGGAAAACGTGGACCGGCCAAAAAATTCATACATCCGTCAAAATTCATTAATAAAGCTGTCACGAAAGAAGACGAAGTACCGTACGAGGCTACTCATACGTTCGCAGATTTTCCATTCGGCGCTCAGCTTTATCACAACATTGAACGTAAAGGTTATGTGACGCCAAGCGCGATCCAGGACCAGGCCATCCCGCATATCATTGCCGGAAAAGACGTTATCGGGCTTGCAAACACCGGTACCGGTAAAACGGCCGCTTTCCTATTGCCGATCATCGAGCGTCAAAGCGGTATTATGTTGCGTCCGAGCGTGCTTATCGTTGCGCCTACCCGTGAACTTGCCCAGCAGATTGACGAGCAGTTCCGTGAGTTCAGTCGCGGCTTGAATCTTTACTCGACACTGATTGTCGGTGGTGTCAATATCGACCGTCAAATCCGTGAGCTGAAACGCCGACCGCACTTTATTATCGGTACGCCGGGGCGTCTTAAGGATCTCATGAATCGTCATGTGTTACAGCTTAAAAACATGACCACACTGGTGCTTGACGAAGCCGACCGCATGCTTGATATGGGATTTTTGCCTGATATTCGCCAGATCGTGAATGAAATGCCCGAAGATCGGCAGACGCTCTTTTTCAGCGCTACCATCACACCGGAAATAAGCGCGTTAACCAAGGACTTTTTGAAGAATCCGGAAACAATATCTGTCCGTACCACTGAAACATCCGATCATGTCGAGCAGGATGTCATTGAGACACGTGACAAAACTCATAAGCTTGAAGTATTGACGAATATGCTGAGTAATGACGCATATGAAAAAGTACTGATTTTCGGTGAGACGAAGTTTGGTGTGCAGCGTCTTTCGGACTACCTTGATAAAAGCGGTATTCCGTCAGCGGCGATTCATGGCAATAAAAATCAATCGCAGCGTCAGCGTGCGCTGAAACAGTTTAAGGACGAGCGCGTACGCGTTCTCGTGGCAACGGACGTCGCTGCCCGAGGTCTGGACATTCCAAACGTAACTCACGTAATTAACTTCGATACGCCGCAAACCTATGAAGATTACGTACACCGTATCGGCCGAACCGGTCGTGGTGGTGCGTCGGGTCACGCGCACACGTTCATCGATCCACGATAGTCATACTTTTAATGTACAAACAGCCCGCGATTGAATGATGAGCGGGCTGTTTGTATAGTGATAGCATGTCCCTTTCGCTAATTCAGAATCATATCATTTCGAAATTAAAAAACGCAGATACGCTGCGCTATCGTGATATACGACCCGAGGATGTTCCTAATGATCTCTTCAATTATCACTTAAAGACGCTTGTAAATAGAAAACTCGTCGATAAGCGCGAGGAGGGGTATGGTCTTTCGGAGAATGGCCGGCGTTATGTTGCTGACATACATCATACGAGCGATGAGTCGAATCGACTCTTCAAGCTCAATGTCATCACGATAGTGTCAAGAGTAAACGAGGGAAGGGTTCAGATTCTTACCCAAAGACGATTATCGCAGCCTTCGTATGGTCAGGTAGGGGTTATGGGCGGAACCATTGTAAAAGATGAGTCGCTTGTTGATGGAGCTGCGCGTAAGCTCGTACAAGAAACGGGGCTTATTGCCGAGTTCAGGGTAGTTGGATTTGAGCGCCGACGACTCTATAAGTCGGGTGAGCTATTTTCTGATGTTGTTTTTCCAATTTGTTATTCTGGAAACGCTCACGGCACGTTACAGGAGACGACAGATTTTGGTGAGAATTACTGGGTCGGTATCGATCAAGCTATTAAAAATGATACGAGGCCGTATGACAGCATCGCATCCGTACCGGAAGTTCTTCGTGCTATTAAGGACGCACGTATCGATTCATTCCCGATGTTTTATAACGAGACGGTGCAGCAGGATAGCTAAGACATTTTTTTAAGGATTTTCCAGAGAGTACAACCTCTCTTTTTTTATGATTTTATGATTGCTATTCTCGACATGTAATAAGGAGGTTCTATGGAAAAGAGATATGACTTAAAAAACGACGGAGTTGAGATGATACAATATCCGCCCGAACTGCATGACAGTATCGAGAAAACGGCAAAATTATGGCAGGCGTTCTGTATGTTGCCGGCAGATATAAAAGAAGCATTTTCTGCCAGTGACGAACAGTGGACAATGGGTTACGAAGCCAAGGACGGCAGCGGAAAAAATGGTGATAAAAAGGAGAACTTTGACATTACTAAGGCGGTACTTGATGAACTGTCACGAATTGCCAAGCGGGTTGATAATCCTATCGTATGGCAATTTGTCGATGCGGTGCGTGACCTTGGTGTGGCTATTATTCCGATGATCGAAGCCTTCGGACAGTCGATAGAAAATAAGTATGATATCGAAGATTTTGAAAGACTGGCGAAAGAAAGTGCCCCGGAGGCATTTATTCGTTTTTTGCATTATCCGGGCGGTCGGAGCGTTAATGACATCATTGCGGAACCGCACGTCGATCATAGTGGATATACGTTTCACTTATACGAAACGACAGAGGGATGTGAACGGCTGACATTTGATGGTACATGGCAGTCACTCCCGGTTGCCGAAGGGCAGGCTGCGGCATTTGCAGGTATGCAATCGCAGCTTATAAGCAAAGGAGAAATCAAAGGGCTGACGCACCGTGTGCTTGCCAATGAGACAAGTTCAAAGATGGGACGTTATGCAATCGTCTGCTTTGTGGCATTAAAGGGTGTCGCCGGGTATGACCGCAAAACGCACGGTCGTCTCCAGGAAAAAACGCCCGGCTTCAATTACGCTATGAACGCTGAGGAGTTCGCCACGTTATTTAAGTAATAAGCTGTAACGGTATGCTTGGTGACACGCGTTATCTTATCGTGTAAAATAACTTCATGAAAGCAATGATAGAGGTAAAGGACCTTAAAAAGCGGTACGGCGACAAACAAGCGGTCGACGGCATAAGCTTTGAGGTAAAGAAGGGTGAGATATTCGGTATTCTTGGACCGAATGGTGCCGGTAAAACGACGACACTTGAAATGATGGAGACGCTTCGTGAAATCGATGGCGGTTCGGTAAGAATCGATGGTATCGACGTCGCTAAGCATCCGCAGAAAATAAAATATATCATCGGAGTACAGCCGCAGACACCTGCGTTTCAGGATAAGACCCGGCTGACGGAAGTCATCGAGATGTTTGCGGCCGCATATGGAGAAAAAGTCGATGCGATGGCATTTTTGAAGGATGTTGATCTGGAGGAAAAGGCCAATAGCTATGTCGAGTCGCTCTCCGGCGGCCAGAAACAGCGTCTTAGTATTACCACGGCGCTGGTTCATGGGCCGAAAGTATTTTTTTTGGACGAGCCGACGACAGGGCTCGATCCGCAGGCGCGCCGACACCTTTGGGAGCTCATTGAAAAGGTGCGGGACAAAGGCATAAGCGTCGTAATGACCACGCACTATATGGATGAAGCCGAGATTCTTTGTGACCGGATCGCAGTTATGGACAATGGTAAGATCGTCGCGATAGATACGCCTAAGAATCTTATCAAACAACTGCTTGCCCGTGGTTTTAAAAAGAAACAGCATGTCGAGCAGGCAAACCTTGAAGACGTGTTTATCGACCTCACGGGTAAAGACTTAAGGGATGGTCAGTAATATGAGTATGAAAAAATCACTATATACCGTCGGCGTGTTCGTCCGGGTCAATACAAAACGATTCTTCCGCGACAAGCTGGCGCTTTTCTTCGGTATCGGGTTCCCGCTTCTCTTTTTGTTCGTATTTGGAAGCCTCAATAGCGGAAGTAAGGACGTTTCATTTAACGTCGCCCTTATTAATGAGTCCAGCAACTCGTTCTCAAAGGATTTCGTTAAACAGGCACAGGACAGCAAGGTGCTCAAGGTCAATAAGGATGTCACCACTCTCGATAAGGCAAAAGAAAAAATGAGCCGCTCTGAGATTGATGCGACGATCGTGCTTCCTAAAGAATTCGGAACGGTCAAAAACGGCCAGACATACCCAAGCGGTCAGGCGAAGGTAGTATATACGCAAAATAACTCGCAGTCCGCTCAGGCGCTTTCAAGCGTGCTCGATGCCGAATTTAAGGGTATAAATGCTAAGTTTGTAAAGAATGAAACGCCGTTCACGGTAGCCGGCGAGCAACTTAATGAAAAGAGCCTTACCTCGTTTGACTATACGTTTGCCGGACTCCTTGGATTTGCCATCATGGGTATGGGTATCTTCGGCCCGGTGAACGTGTTCCCTGAACTGAAGAAAATGGGAATTCTGCGTCGTCTCAGTACGACACCGCTTAAAGTGTGGCAATACTTCCTTTCGACCATGATAGGCCAGGCTATCATCGGACTGATATCGCTTGCGATCATGTTTGCGGTGGCGATATGGGTATTTCACTTGCAGGTCGTCGGCAATTATTTCGAACTTGGCATATTCCTGATTCTCGGTATTGTCAGTATTCTTGGAATCGGACTTGCACTTGGTGGATGGGCACAGAACGAACGCCAAGCTGCACCACTTTCGAACATAATAACGTTCCCTATGCTGTTTCTTTCGGGAACATTTTTCCCGCGCTACATCATGCCGGAGTGGCTCCAGAATATCTCTGGATTTCTGCCACTGTCACCAGTCATCGACGGTATCAGGTTGATCGCTACTGAAGGCAAGCACTTAATCGATATCCTGCCTCAGATCGGTCTGATCGGTGCATGGATCATTGTGGTGTATTTCATAGCCTTCAGAGTGTTTCGTTGGGAATAATACTGGTTACAAAAAAGAATGCTCCTCTTGGGGCATTCTTTTTTATACACAGTAGGCGTGTATTTTGGTTTTTAATCGGTTATAATAAATTTTATGACACAAATTTCTCGTGATGATGTGCATCATCTGGCACAGCTAAGTAGCCTGCAGCTTGATGACGATGAAGCAGATGAGCTTCGGACGGATATCAGTAATATATTAAATTATATACAGCAATTGGGAGAGCTCGATACGGCTGGTATTGAGCCGACCTACCAGGTGACCGAACTTGAGAATGTATGGCGTGAAGACATCGTAATGGACAGCGGCGTATCACGCGAACAGTTGTTGGCGCTTACGGCGGAGGTCACGGATAATCAGGTGAAGGTACCGAAGGTCTTATAGACGATGAGTCGTATACAAACGATAACCGGTAATATTGTAAATGGTATTCTTTCGGCAAGAGCTGTCGTTGAAGATGCACTGGAAAAAGCCAATCAGCACGAACAGTACCACGCTCTTTTGAATCTTACGGCAGAACGAGCGCTCGAACGGGCCGATGATATCGATGCGCGAATAAAAAACGGTGAAACGGTCGGTCCGCTTGTAGGTGTGCCATTCGTGGCCAAGGATAATTTTTTAGCCTTCGGCGCGCCTACGACAGCAGCCAGTAAAATGCTCGAAACATTTGCTGCACCGCTTCAGGCTACTGCGATTGAAAAACTTGAGGCTGCAGGAGCTATATGTATCGGTAAAGCCAACCTCGATGCATTTGCTCACGGGGGAAGTACGGAAAATTCTGCTTTTGGTCCTACGAAGAATGCATACGATGAGACACGCGTACCCGGTGGAAGCAGCGGCGGGTCGGCCGTAGTGACGGCGCTTGATATCGTGCCATTCGCGCTCGGTACAGATACTGGAGGTTCGATTCGCCAGCCCGCAAGTTTCAACGGTGTTGTCGGGGTAAAACCGACTTATGGTACGGTCAGCCGCTACGGAGTGGTTGCAATGGCAAGCAGTACCGACTCTATCGGCTGCTTTACGAAAGATGCGGCTGATGCGGAATTAGTTCTTGAAACGATGGCTGGCCGTGATCCTCACGATATGACGACACTCCCTGACTTTTTTAAGCCGCAGGAAACAGCCCGCACGGGTCAGAAAATCGGTATCATCAAAGAATTCATGAACGACGATGTTGATCCTGAAGTACGCGCCAGGGTAACTGAGTATGTCGAAAAGCTGAGAGCGGCCGGTCATGTTGTTGAAGAAGTAAGCATGCCGCGTATCACTCATGCGCTTGCAATGTATTATGTCATTGTGCCAGCCGAGATCAGCAGCAACCTCGCCCGATACGACGGTATTCGGTACGGCCATAGATCGGATAGCCCGGCAAATCTTGCCGAGCTATATGGTAAAAGCCGTGACGAAGGATTCGTCACTGAGAATAAACGCCGTATCATGATTGGAAGTTATGTACTTTCGAGCGGTTACTTTGATGCGTACTATCTTCAGGCGCAAAAAGCCCGCACACTTCTTGTTAACGACTATAACGAACTGTTCAGCGTGTACGATGTCCTCATTGGACCGGTTTCGCCAACGCCTGCGTTTGCCTTCGGCGAAAATACGGTCAATCCGGTGAAAATGTATCTGGCCGATATTATGACAGTACCACCAAGTCTTGCGGGACTGCCTGCTCTGAGCGTACCTGCCGGTACAACCAGTGAGGGGCTGCCGGTTGGGGTACAACTGATCGGACCACGCCGCAGTGACGCATCGCTGCTTGCTTTGGCAAAATCAATGGAGGATAAAGAATAATGGACGGAACTTTACTTGCTTTTATGATTGGTATTGTCGTTATAGGCGTCCTGCTGATCATCGTTATTACGCTGACAAAAAAAGGACCTCGTCAGCTTGATGTAGAGAAATACCGTAAAAAATGGCTTGCAATAGAGGCGCAGTTAAAACGTGACGAACCATCGAGTTATCATTTGACGGTGCTTAATGCTGATAAACTGCTTGATCAGGCACTACGCGAACGGAACGTTCGGGGTGAAACGATGGGTGAACGCATGAAAACGGCTAAAGACACCTGGAGCAATGCCAACGCCGTATGGAGCGCACATAAACTGCGCAATCAGATCGCTCATGAATCCGATGTTCAGGTCGGATACGATGACGCAAGGCGTGCGCTTGCCGGATTTAAGCAAGCCTTGAAGGATGTAGGGGCTATTTAATGAAGACCGATGCTTATGAAATGACGATCGGTATAGAATGCCATGTTCAGCTTGCTACCGCAACGAAGCTGTTCAGCGCCGCTGACAATGATGCGCGCGATAAATCACCCAATAGCGTGGTCAGTCCTATCGACTATGGACTCCCCGGCATGCTGCCCGTGCTTAATCGTCAGGCGGTCGATCTGGCAATTAAGGCGGGAAAAGCGTTAAATGCCGATATTGCGAACGTCAGCCGATTCGACCGGAAGCATTATTTTTATCCAGACCTTCCCAAAGGTTACCAAACGACGCAGATGTACCATCCTATTATTCTAGCCGGTTATGTAGATGCTCCGCTTGAAGACGGCACGTCGGTACGAGTGCGGATCCACCATGCGCACATGGAAGAAGATGCCGGTAAGCTGACCCACTATACCGATTACAGCGGTGTCGATCTTAATCGGGCCGGTACTCCACTTATTGAAATCGTTTCCGAGCCCGATATCCACTCACCGGCTGAAGCCAGGGCTTACGCAGCGGAACTACATAAGCTCATGACCTATGCAGGGGTCACTCGTGGTGATCTCTATCACGGAAACATGCGCTTCGACGTTAATATCTCCGTCGCTCCAAAGGGAGCTACGGAACTTGGAAAGCGCGCAGAGGTAAAGAATCTCAATTCATTCAGGAGCGTTGAAAAAGCTGCCGAGTATGAGTTTAAACGACAGGTCGAACTGCTTGAGAACGGCGAACGGGTCGTTCAGGAGACACGTGGCTGGGACGAAGCGAAACAACGTACCAGCTCGCAGCGTTCCAAAGAGGATGCGCAGGACTATCGTTATATGCCCGACGCTGACATTCCGCCGATCGTTTTATCCGATGAGGAGATTGCGGAGTTACAGGCTACCGTACCGATGTTGCCACCTGCTTACCGTGAAAAGTGGAGTGTGTTAGACTTGGACCGCTCCGTCATGGAATCACTCTTATCAACTCGGATATTTGCCGAGCTGATTACTCGTGTCCAGGAAAAAGCTGGTGACGAAACGGCGAAACGAGTTGCGCATTGGTTCTCGAGTGCTCTTGGTGGAGCGGACGAAGGTACGTCTACCGACCTGACGCCACGTTCAGTCGACGTTTACATAGAGTTATCAGATATGGTTGAAGCAAAAGAACTAAGTAGCACGGCTGCAAAAGAAGTATTTATCGGGCTGTTTTCAAATAGCAAAACAGCACGCGAAACGGCAACGGAGCTGGACTTATTACAGGTAAGCGATGAAGGAGCGATTATGGCTATTGTTGAGGAAGTGCTGGCCGACCCTGCAAGCGCCAAAGCGATCGAGGATATTAAAAAGGGCAACGACAAAGTGATCGGTTTTCTCGTAGGTCAGGTAATGAAGAAATCTCAAGGCAAGGCCAACCCAGCCCTAGCACAAAAACTTATCCGGGAAAGACTGTAATATGAAAAAGCCGCTCCTTGTCATCGTAAGTGGTGCACCCGGATCGGGTAAAACGACACTTGCCAGCAGGCTGGCAGACTACATGAGACTACCCCATATCGAACGCGATACGGTGTTGCGTGGACTGGAATTTACAAAAGGTACGGTAGATAAAGCCAAAGAGGGCGTGCCAATATACTACGGTCAATTAAAAAATATGATCGATGCGGGTATCAGCCTGGTGACCGACGGTACGCTATATAAAAACGTATCAGAGCAGGATATCAAAACGCAGCTAGTTCCTCACACAATAGCAATCAACGTTCATGCCCGTGCTCAAAACGAGCATCAGCGTTTTTACGATCGTGAGATGAATCGGAGAGGCGTGCCGAAAGAATGGAACAAATGGCTTGAATCGCACATGGATCATCTTAAAAAGATTTACTCATCGACGGTCGAGCCGCTTGACCTGGGCATACCTCTTCTAGAGGTAGATACGAACGATGAGTACAATCCGGAAATCGGCGAGATTGCCGCCCAAATCCGCGAAATGTATACGGGAGAGCCGCGCGATCTGTGGGGCGTCATCCCGCAGACAGAATTGCAGTAGAACGAATAATAGAGTAGGAGATATATGAACAAACCAACAAAGGCCATCATTGCTGCGGCGGGATTTGGAACGCGATTCCTCCCTCAGACGAAAGCAATGCCAAAAGAGATGATACCACTTATCGATAAGCCGATTATCCAATATGTCGTCGAGGAACTTGTCGAGGCGGGTATTCAGGATATTATTATCGTCGGTAGCAGTAATAAACGGGCGATCGAAGACCATTTTGACGTACCCAACGAAGATCTTCTTGCGAACCTTCGCGCCGGCGGTCCGAAAAAACAGCATTTCATTGATGAGCTTGATAGATTGTCGAACCTTGCGAACTTTGTTTATATACGACAAAAAGGTCCATACGGTAACGCGACTCCTTTAATGAGCGCAGCGCACCTTATCAGTAAAGACGAATCGTTTATATACACCTGGGCTGATGATTTTATCGTCGCTTCCCCCAGCCGCTTTCGGCAAATGATAGATATACATCAACGTCATGAGGGAGCTGTTTTGTCATGCAAGAAGGTAGTTCTTGACAATGAATATACCAAATACGGCATCGCCGCAGGAACGACGATTGAAGACGGCCTTATTAAGATGTCCCATATCGTTGAAAAACCTGGAAAAGAACATGCGCCCTCCGATCTTGCATCAGTAAGCAGCTATCTGTTAAATGGTGAGTTCTTTGCCTATCTTGAAGCTGCTCAACGTGAATTTGACGGCGTGGGCGAGTTTACATTTCAGCCGATTATGCAAAAGATGATCGACGAAGGTCATAATTATTTTGCCTATGAAATACAAGACGGTAGGTATTACGATACTGGTGATAAACTTGAATATCTAAAAACGGTGATTGATTTCGGGCTGGCTCACGAGGAACTTGGTTCTGACCTCTTGGCTCACATTACATCTCGTCTAAAAGACATGCAGTAATAGCCGTGCATTTGCCGATTTGCTTAAAAATCGATTACAATAGAAGTACAAAACGTAAACGCTAGGAGGAAGTCATGAGCTGGTTAGGATGGATTATACTCGGTGCGCTCGCCGGATGGGTAGCTAAGATGATCACGAAAGAAGAAGGTGGTCTGCTGAAAAACATCATCCTAGGTATTATCGGTGGTGTATTAGGAGGTGGAATTGTCGAACTCCTCGGCGGTAGCGGAATTAATGGGTTTAATGTCTATAGCTTCGTGGTTGCTGTACTCGGCGCAATCCTTGTCATCTATATCGTGCGTGCGGTGACGGGAAAAAAGAAGTAAATTTTTATGGATTGGGCGCACGTACTTGTCATATTGCTTTCGATTTTTCTTGCGCTTTTTTTACTGTTAGCCATCATTCTTATGGTGATGCTTATAAAAATATCGAGGCAAATAAAAACGGTAACTAATTCGGCAGAGCGGACAGTGGAAACGATAGAGAAGACTGTCGCCTCGATCACCCGCACAGTATCTCCGTTGTTGCTTCTAAAACGATTAACGAAAAGAATGAGAAAGAAGAAATAGCGGGCATGTCAAAAAGAAAATTTGCACTAGGCGCGATTATTGGTGGTGTGGCAGGTATTATTGCCGGTATTCTCACTGCTCCTCAGTCGGGCAAGAAAACCAGAGCCGACTTAAAGGGAAGGGCGGCTGAGTTAAAGAAAGATACGTCAAAAAAAGCCGCCCAATTCAAGGACCGATCCGAGGATGTAGTTAGCGACGCCAAAGAGACGCTTGAGGAATATAAGGACCGTGGTGCACGCGCCATTGAGGGTGCCAAAAAAGGATTTAACGATGATGAAAAAAGCAGCCGAGAAACTAAAAAAAGATAATGAGCGTGGTGCACGCGAGAGTCTTATAGAAGATCTCTTTTATGACTTTAATCGTAACCGTGTCCAGGTGTACAAGATGAACTTTGTTCGTGGAATCTTTTTTGGACTAGGCAGCGTGCTCGGTGGTACGGTGCTTGTGGCGCTGCTTGCCTGGGTGCTTAGTTTCTTTATTCATATTCCAGGAATCGGTATGCCGATTGAAAAGGCCCAACAATCTATTCAAAGTAATCAACGGTAACAGTTGTTGTAAACAAAACGGTTCGCTCTTGCTGCCTACATTGCTATACTGGAGATAGTTATGGGGGTTGAAGGTAATGAGGGGTCCGGGGAGGCCGTAGAGTTAAAAGTATCCGATTATGTGCTTTTACATAATCATACGCATCATAGCGTGCTGGATGGGCTCAGTAAAATTCCTGATCTTGTAGAGCGGGTAAAAGAATTCGGCATGGAGGCCGTAGCGATGACGGACCATGGAACCATGTCGGGTACGGTCGATTTTTATAAGGCAGCAAAAGAAGCCGGGGTAAAACCGATCATTGGCATGGAAGCATATGTCGCGGCCCGTTCCCGGCATGACCGCGATCCGCAAAAGGATAAAGCACGTTTTCACCTTATTATTTTGGCAATGAACGAGACGGGCTACAAAAATCTCATGCAGCTATCTTCAAAGGCGAACCTAGAAGGCATGTATTACAAGCCCCGTATCGATCATGAGATTCTTGAAGAGTTCAACGAAGGGCTCATTATCCTATCGGCTTGTGCTAGCGGTGAGATCGGTGAAAATCTTCGCGTCGATAACTATGAAGAGGCTAAAAAAGTTGCCGAATGGTACAAATCGATCTTTGGTGACCGCTATTACCTGGAGCTCCAGGATCATGGTCACCCGGATCATCCGTCGAAATGGGACGTGCAAGTAGGCATTAACAAACATCTAATGCGGCTTTCAAAAGAGCTTGATATCCCCTGTGCCGTTACAAGTGATGCCCATTACTTGACTCATGATGACAGTGACGCTCACGAAATACTTCTTTGTGTAGGAACGGGCGCGTTTTTATCTGATGAAAAACGAATGAGCCTTAAGGAGTTCGAGCTGCATGTACCTGATCCTAACGATGTTCTGAAAAGATGGGCCAAAACCTGTCCCGAGGGTATTACGAATACGCGCAAAATAGCCGATCTGTGCAACGTGGAACTCGACCTTGGACGTATTTTAATTCCAAAATTTCCCGTGCCGAGCGGCGAAGATGAAAAAAGCTACCTGGATAAGCTGGTGTATAGGGGGCTGGCTGTACGCTATTACGACAAGCCTGTTGAAGAAGCCGAGACTATGTCGGTTGAAGAAATCCGTGCTATCTTAGCCGATGACGTGCGAGAGCGGCTTGACATGGAGCTCGGCGTGCTCGATAAAATGGGGTACAACGGCTATTTCTTAATCGTGCAGGACTTTATTAACTGGGGCAAATCCCAGGGGATTATTTTTGGGCCTGGGCGAGGATCGGCGGCGGGTTCCATTATTGCGTATGCGCTTAATATTACCGATCTTGATCCCCTGAAATACGATCTGCTGTTTGAGCGATTTCTTAACCCGGACCGTATTTCTATGCCGGATATCGATATAGATATCCAGGATACGCGCCGTGACGAAGTGATTCAGTACTGTGCTAATAAATACGGTGATTCGCGGGTAGCGAACATTGTTACCTTCGGTAAAATGGCGGCCCGTGCGGCGGTCCGTGACGTAGCACGCGTGCTGCAGGTGCCTTATGCGGAAGCCGACCGACTTTCCAAGATGATTCCGCCGCCGGTTCAAGGGCGCCATATTCCGCTAAAGACAAGTATTCAGGAAGACGTCGATCTGAAAAAAGAATACGAGACCAACCCGACGGCGAAACAAGTATTCGACTATGCGGTGCGGCTTGAAGGGACGATCCGTTCGCATGGTATTCATGCGGCGGGCGTCGTGATTGCGCCAGATGATATCGTAAAGTATGCTCCTCTTGAAATGGCGCAAAAAGGAGTCGTTTCCACGCAGTATCCGATGGGGCCGGTAGAAGAGCTGGGGCTGCTAAAAATGGACTTTTTAGGACTATCCAACCTGACGATCATTAATAACGCACTTCGAATCATCAAGAAGGTTTATAAAAATCAGATCGATCTTTCAAAAATTCCGCTCGATGACGAAAAAACCTACGAGTTGTTTCAGCGCGGTGATACGACCGGTGTATTTCAGCTTGAATCAGCCGGCATGAAGCGGTATCTTCGCGAGTTGAAGCCGACGGTGTTTGAGGATATCATCGCTATGGTAGCTTTGTATCGTCCGGGGCCGATGCAGTTTATCGACAGCTTCATTAAGCGAAAACACGGACAAGAAGAAATTACTTACCTCGACAAAGGTATGGAGAACTCACTCAGCCCAACTTATGGCATTTTGGTATACCAGGAGCAGTTCATGCAGATCTCAAAGGAATGGTGCGGATTTACCGGCGGTCAGGCCGACACACTTCGAAAAGCCGTGGGTAAGAAAAAAATCGATCTCATGCGTAAAGTGAAGGTGGATTTCGTTGATGGCGCAGTTAAGCATGGTGGTGCCCGAAAGGAAGTGGCAGAGAAGTTCTGGGAGCAGCTCGAAGAATTCGCTAACTACTGTTTCAATAAGTCACACGCCGCCTGCTACGGCCTCATCTCGTACTGGACAGCGTATTTAAAAGCACATTATCCGGACGCATTTATGGCGGCCCTCATGACCAGCGACCAGGATGACATCGACCGTCTGGCCATTGAAATCACCGAGTGTAAACATATGGGCATTAAAGTGCTTGCTCCGGATGTCAATGAATCGTTTGTTGAATTCGCCGTAGTACCGGGCGAGAGTACTATTCGTTTCGGTATGGCTGCGGTAAAAGGTGTCGGTGTCGGTGCGGTCGAGGAGATTCTTCGTGCCCGTGAAGAAGGTAAGTTCATTAGTGTTGAGGACTTTGCCAAGCGCGTCAGCACGAGCAAATTCAATAAAAAAGCCTGGGATTCGCTTATTAAATCGGGTGGTTTCGACCAGTTCGGTGAGCGCTCAGATCTTTTGTTTAATCTCGAAACAATTCAGGCCTTTGCTAGTAAGGTACAAAAAGAGGCGCTCAGCGGCCAGACCGACCTATTTGGTGGCATGAGCGAAATGCAAAGTATTCAGCCGACAGTAACGCTTCAGACGGCACCGGTAAAGTACACCGACAAAGAAAAGCTGACCTGGGAACGCGAGCTGCTCGGACTCTATATCAGTTCGCACCCACTTGATAACTACGACGCATACTTTGAGGAGCAGACGATCCCACTAGCCCGTATGAAGCCCGAAATCGACGGTAAGAAAGTGACTATAGGTGGGCTGGTAACCAGTGTCCGAAGCATCATTACAAAATCCGGTACGAAGATGGCGTTCGTTGCACTCGAGGATAAAACCTCCGAAGGTGAAGTGATCGTGTTCCCGAATCTGTATGAGCAGGTCGGTGCAAAGCTGGTGCAGGATGCGGTCATACGTGCCACAGGTAAGGCAAGCGCGAGAGACCGTGACGGTAATTTAGGTGACGAAGCCAAACTGATTGCTGATGAAGTTGTTGTGGTGACGGATGATGAGCTGCGAAATTACGAGTCGACCGGGCGCAAAATGGACGCACCGAAGATGAGCTCCAAAGTAAAAGCGATGCGCGTGGCGGAATTCAAGGCAAAAAAATCGGGCGGCAGTGTGACTGCGCCGGCAAGTACTATGCCTAAGGCCAAGGAGCCAGCTAAAGAAGCGCCACGTCCGATCCTCGATATACCACCGGTAAAAAAACTGTTCGTTCATATAAAAGATCCCGATGACCACGATGCGCTATTACAACTCAAACGAATCTGTAGCGAATATATCGGCAACACCGATATCGTGCTGGTACTCGGTGCCGATAAAAAATCGGCTATCAAGTTGCCGTTCAAGGTTGATGGCAGTGAACTGTTGACGGGTGAGCTGGTCAAGCAGTTCGGCGAGGACTGCGTCGTACTAAAATAAACAACGCTATCGGTATAACACATTGACGCTGAAATCGTGCTTATGCTACTGTTGGTATAGTGACTAAAAAGCGTTATATATTTATGCCTAAGACTCTTTCAAGCCGGATAGGCCTAGGAGTATGCGCCGCCATTGTAGCAATTGCCGGCTCGCTTCAATTTGCAAATTCCGCGTTCGCAGATCAGTACGATGCTCAAATTAATGCAATCCGCAACCAAGTCAATCAGTATCAGGCACAGGCAAACGAGCTGCACAAACAGGGAGATACGCTCCAGGCGGCACTGAATGCCATAACGGCAGAAAAGAATGCCATTCAGGCTCAGCTTGATCTTTCGCAGGCACAATACGATAAACTCACCAACGACATTGCCGTCAACAAAAAGAAGCTTGCCGATACGCAGGCTGCTTTGGGTCAGATTGTGGCGAGCTTGTATGTCGACGGCTCAATTTCACCTCTTGAAATGCTTGCCAGCAGTAAGAACGTCGGTGAATACATGGATAAACACGAGTATCAATCGGCTGTTTCGGATAAGCTTAATCAAACGATAGAATCGGTTAAAAAGCTGAAAGCTCAGCTTGAAAAAGACCAAAAGGCCGTAGAAAAGGTGCTTGAAGATCAAAAGTCCCAACGTGCTACTCTTGCTGCGAAAGAGGCTGAACAGCAACAGTTAGTAGATAAAACGCGTAATGACGAAGCTGCGTATCAGCAGCAGGTAAATGCCGGTAAGGCACAGATGTCGGCGATAGCCGCTCAACAACGTGCTGCGCTCGCCCGGATTACAAACGGTGGCGCTAACAATGCAGGTTCCGTGGGGGCGTTCCAGTTCCGTAACTATAGCGGCAACATGGGGTGCGGCGCGGGCGGATACCCCTACTGCGGTGCTCAGGATAGTTATGCCGACCAGTGGGGATTATATAACCGCGAGTGTGTCAGTTATACTGCATGGGCAGCTTATACACGCTTTAACAAGCAGGTTCTTAACTTCGCCGGGGCAGGCAATGCCGGACAGTGGCCGTCCACCGCGTCCAACCGTATGGGTGCGACCGTCGATAATACCCCTGAAGTTGGTGCGGTTGCTATTTTACCTCCGACCTCAGGTTTTGCTCCCGTTGGACACGCCATGTTGGTCGAGTCTATCCAAGGTGGCGGCTGGGTGCACGTAAGCCAATATAACTTCGGTGGAACAGGTGAATACAGTACGATGGATATCGCCAGTTCAGGTGTCGTGTTCGTTCATTTCCGAGATCGTTAGTTAGTAGTTAATGCATACAGTGCAATACCGGCTGCTACGCTGACATTGAACGATTCTTTTTTGCCCCTCATGGGTATTTCAATGAGGTTGTCGCACGCACTCATCAATTCTTCGGTCAGGCCTTCGACTTCCTCTCCTAGTAGGAGGGCGATTCTTTCAGGCGGTGTGTAGTCTGCCAAAAGAACCGCTCGTGCATCCTGCTCAAGCCCTACGATCGTAAAGCCTTGTGTACGCAAAGTGTCAATATCGGGTGATTCCTGGTAGGTAAATGGAACGATAGCCTCCGCTCCAAGAGCGGTCTTATGAATTTGACTCGTAAGTTTATTAGCTATGTGAGGTAATCTGGTGTCGTGTGGCAAACGTGGGTAGGGGCTATATCCCGATATGATGACGCTTGTGACGCCGAAGCCTTCAGCGGTTCTAAATATGGCACCTATGTTATGTGTTGAGCGGATATTATGGGCAATAACGATAATTTCGGGCATGCTATCCAGTATATCACTATAAAATAACCGTGCTTTTTGATACCATAAGAGCAATGGAAGAAGATAAAATACAACAAAGACGCCGTGAGCAAGACGAGAAGTCAACCCGGGAGCGCGCGGCTATTTTAGGGCTGCAGTACCTTGATACGCGTGAAATTGAGACGACGTTGCCGCTGGTGCAAAACGTTCTGACGATCCAGCAGATGTACCAGAGCCATCTGGTGCCACTCATGGCCGGCAGCGAGGCCGACCCTTTTCGATTTGGTGTGACGAGTCAGACACCGCAATCGCTTATTCGCAAAATGGAGACCGAATATAACGACCGTGGTCAGAATATTCAGTTTCTGCTTATCAGTAACAGCGGTTTTCGCGCTTTTATGCATCGCTATGATCCGCCAAAGGAAATCATATATCAGGATATCGAGATCGCAAAAGAAGGCGACAGCGCGACGATTCAGCAAGTAAGTAAAACACTCAACAGCGTTGGAAGTGATCGTGTTTTCGACTTTTTGATCGACCAGGCGGATAAGCTAGGTGCAAGCGATATTCATATCGAGAACGAACGTACGCAGATCCGAATTAGAATGCGTGTCGACGGAGCACTCCACCCAGTTGCCGACCTTAGTAAGGACCGATATCGTATTATTATGGGCGAACTGGCGTCACGAGCGAACATTTCGTCGGCCGCACCAGAGCCACAATCTGGCCATATGCAAAAAGAAATCACCCGCGAAGGCGCGACCCATTTACTGAATCTTCGTGTTGAAACGGTGCCAACGATGTATGGCCAAGACGCCGTTTTGCGTTTATTTAATTTCGATGAAAGCCTGCTTAATCTTGATCTTTTGGGAATCCCCGAAAAGCAACGCAAAGAGATCGATGAGATCATCAGCCATCCGCGCGGTATGGTGCTTATGGTCGGTCCAACGGGCTCGGGTAAGTCAACGACGCTTTACAGTATTTTGAACGCGCTTAATACGACTGATCGCAAACTGATTACGCTGGAAGACCCGATTGAATACGGGCTGACGGGTATATCGCAGATTCCTATCAATACAACGGGCGGCCAAAGCTTTGCCGAAGGGCTTCGCTCGGTACTGCGACTCGACCCTGATGTCGTGATGGTCGGTGAGATTCGTGATCAGGATACGGCGCGTACGGCGATTCAAGCTTCAATTACCGGTCATCTCGTGCTGTCGAGCTTTCATGCCAACTCTACCAGTGCTGCGTTTAGCCGTATGATCGATCTTATCGGGGTCAACCCTATCTTTAGTTCGGCTATCCGTCTGCTTATTGCTCAGCGACTGGTCCGTAAATTATATGATGCCACTAAAGAAGAATACGAACCGGACGAAGCAACTCGTAAGTATGTTCAAAATGTATTGAAGGATTTACCTGATACGGTGGAAAAGCCGGATCTGGAAAACTTTAAGCTTTGGCGACCCGTCCCAAGTGAGGAGGCGCCGTTTGGATACAAAGGCCGAATCGTGGTGATGGAACAGATGGTTGTCAGTGACAATATTCAAAAATTCCTGCGAGGCGATGTCGATGATATTCATGTAGAAGTAATCGAAGAAGAGGCTAAAAAGAATGGCATGCCGACACTAATACAGGTGGGTGTCTTGGCTGCGCTTCGTGGCGAGACGACGCTTGAAGAAGTAAACCGGGTTATCTGATCTTTTCAGCAATCGCAGGAACAAGCCGCTCGTCGAAAACCGATGGAATGATGAAGTCGGGTGTCGGGTCTTCTATTAAACCAGCTATCGCTTCAGCGGCGGCGATTTTATGCTGGTCCGTAATTTTAGTTACTTTGTTATCCAGCGCACCCCTGAAGATGCCAGGAAAAGCAATGGCGTTATTGACTTGATTGGGAAAATCGCTGCGGCCAGTAGCAATAACGGCGACACCGGCGGCTTTTGCGACATCCGGCATAATTTCAGGTGTAGGATTTGCCAGCGCAAAGACGACGGGCTGTTCGGCCATCGAACTGATCAGATCCGCGGTCAATAGACCAGGTTGACTGACCCCTATAAAAATGTCGGCACCAGTCAGCGCATCTTCCAGCTTGCCGTCAACCGAGCCGTCTACGTAGTCGAGGAGTTGTTTTTTCTGTTCGTTTAAATCGGTACGCGCCGTGCTGATGATACCTTTGCTGTCGACGGCGATAATCTGGGGGTGAGCGTAAAGGTGAAGCAGCTTGGTGATGGCCGTACCAGCTGCACCGGCACCGATGATAACGATCTTCGTATCAGAAAGCTTTTTACCGACGACTTCCATAGCGTTGATTAGCCCGGCTAGCGTCACGACTGCCGTGCCGTGTTGATCGTCGTGAAATACCGGGATATCGAGCTCTTCTTTTAAGCGCTCTTCGATTTCAAAACATTGTGGAGCGGCGATGTCCTCGAGATTGATCGCACCGAAACTCGGTGAGATGGCTTTAATCGTCTCCACGATAGTATCAGGTGTGTGGACGTCGAGGATGATGGGAATACTGTCGATTCCGGCAAAATGTTTGAAAAGAAGCGCTTTTCCTTCCATTACCGGCATCGAACCTTTGGGGCCGATGTTACCTAATCCTAAAACTGCAGAACCGTCGGAGATAACCGCTACGAGATTATTGGTCCATGTATAAAGAGGAAGCTTTGCAGGATCTTCGGCGATTGCTCTGCTGACCGCCGCAACCCCGGGCGTATAATAGGCGCTCAGTTTTTCTTTCGTGAGTTCGTGTGTATCGCGTAAAGCAGTGGTGATTTTACCTTTGTTTTTTTCGTGGAGTTCGAGAGCGAGTTCGTCATAGTTCATATCTCTAGTATAGCAAGGAGAGGTACCATGAACGATATAAGCGTCGTAATCCGATCATGCTGACAAAAGCCCTTTAAAAATAAGAGTAACTATGCTATAGTAAATAGCTGATTGTATATATAAAACAATAAAGCGAGATAATAATGAGTTTTGCATTGATTCAAAAGGTTAACGACGAGCAGAAAAAAGCCGGTGTTGTTGACGCCCGTAGCGGTGATACGGTTCGTGTTCACCAGAAAATTAAAGAAGGCAACAAAGAGCGTATCCAGATTTTTGAAGGCGTCGTCATTCGTACCGACAACAAAAAGTCACATACCTCACGGATTACGGTCCGTAAAATTGCAAGCGGTATCGGTGTTGAAAAGAGCTTTCTTCTTCACAGCCCGCTCGTTGAGAAGGTGGAAATCGTTCGCCGTTCTAAAGTTCGCCGTAACTATCTTTCGTTCCTCCGTAACCGTAGTGGTAAAAGTGCTCGTCTTACCGCTAAGACTTTCGATCGCGAAGGTGTCAATAAGGTTGCCGAGGCTCCTAAGGAAGAGGCACCAGTTGCTGAAACGACTGCAGAATAATCAATACGATAGTATGACAATTCAAGACAACCTCTGATATCGGGGGTTGTTTTAGTATATAGTAAAGGTATGATCGTTGGAATTGACGAAGTCGGACGCGGTGCATGGGCAGGACCGCTTGTTGTCGGTGCGGTGTTACTTGGCGGCGCCAACATAACAGGACTGACTGATAGTAAAAAACTATCACGTGCGCAACGTGAGGCGCTTGATGTAGAGATTCGCAAGTCGGCACTCGGCATCGGACTTGGATGGGTAAGTGCACGCCAGGTAGATCAGATAGGGCTCAGCAGTGCTTTAAAACTCGCTTCGCGCAGGGCGCTTATGCATATTCGTCAGGACTATAAGGAGATCATCATTGATGGTACGATACGTCTTATTGAAGATCCTAGGGTAACACTTATGAAAAAGGCCGATCTGCTTATTCCCAGCGTTTCGGCCGCCTCGATCGTAGCTAAGGTTGCGCGTGACAACTATATGCGGTATGTCGATACTATCTTTCCGGGCTATAAGTTTAGATCGCATGTCGGGTATGGAACTGTCGCTCACAGGAATGCCATTAAAGAGCTTGGTGTTACGCCACTGCACCGTCTTAGCTATACGCCGCTACACGACCAAAAAGTGTCAAAAAGACAGACAAAACTCCATGAACTGTCGCTGACGACCAAGCAGATCGGTGATGCCGCAGAAGAGCGGGTCGCGTTTTTTCTAAAGGCCCAGGGGCATGAGGTATTGGAGCGTAACTGGCGTACGAAATTTTGCGAAATTGACATTATTTCGCGTAAAGGCGGTACGATCTATTTCACGGAAGTAAAATATCGAAAAACACCTACGCATGGTAGTGGCCTCGCAGCAATAACTGCAAAAAAGCAGCGACAGATGCTGTTTGCTGCGGAATTGTTTGCGGCAGATCGCTTCAAAAATCATGATTTACTTTTGGCTGCGGCTGCGGTAAGCGGTACGCCGCCTCAGGTAGAGCACTTTTTAGAGATTACGTAGTGCGCTTCGTACAGCATCGCCATCACGCTCAAGAAGTGCGAGACGCCCTTCTATTTCACCCATACCTATGGTGATTACTCGGTGTAATGCAGGGATATTGTGGAGCGGCGTAAAGAAGTTCTTATATTCTTGTTGTTGAGTACGTGTCATAAGTGCTCCGGCGGCATATCGCGGATAATCGTCGTAGCTCTTATCACTGCCAAACGTTTTTTCAATCCATTCCCAGTTACTGCGAAGCCACTTCCAGGCCATTTCACGCCCGTGCCGATTACGAAGTGTCCATACGAACCATCGGGTGACGTCCTGGGGGCGAACATACGACGGATCTTTAATGATGGTCAAAATTTTCTCAATGACAACAGGCTCTTTTGTCGAGGTAAGACCGCTGGCTATATCTTGTTGTATTTCTGATGAGACCTCGTTTTTGTATACCTCAAGCAGAGTATCAGTCAACGCCGTGTCTTTGGTATGGCGCACCGCAGCACCGATTATAAGGGCACGCAGCTCTGGATCGAGAGAGTCAAGTGATGAGTCTTTGTATGTTGCCAGGGCGGTCTCCACTACCTCTTTATCTTCGCCGTAAAGCATAAGAGCGATGATTGTGGCACGCAGCTTCGTGTCTGTTTCGGACTCACCCTGCTGAGGATGCCAGCCGAGCCGCCGGTACTGCGTTTTAGCGAGCGTTCGGGCAAGTTCACGCAGCTTTTGTTCTGCTTCGGTATCATCTTCGACGAATTTCTTTAATTCGCCAATCGTCATGCTGATGATATCCCATACCGGCTCGGTCGTTTCGTGTGCATATGCCTTGAGTAGCGGTATCAGTTCGGCAGTTGAAATGACGCCGCCTCGTGCGAGGAGTGTCTGCTCGTTAAGGAGTTGTAATCGATCAAGTGGCGTCAGCGTATCATCTGTAATATGAGCGATGATCGCTTCTCGGAGCGCCGTATCGTACTGCGTGAGGAAATGCGCGCTATCGCCGACATTAAGCCGAAGGAGTGCGTTACTGTCCTGCGTTACTGTCATTGTTTTTTTGTCAAGCAGCGGCGGAAGCGTAGGCACTGAGCTGTTCAGCGGAATAGGCCATAGCGTTGTACTGGCTGTATGCGGTCCGATAAAGAACTGTTGTTGCGTGAGTGTTAATGTGTCGTCTTGCTTGGTGACGAAGACTACTGGAAAGCCCGGTTGTGAAATCCAGGTATTCATGAAATCGGTAATGTCTTTACCGCTTGCCTGAGCCAGCTTATCCCAAAGGTCGTTTCCTTCGGTATTTTTGTAGGCGTAGGTTGCAAAGTATTCTTTTAATCCAGTCTGGAACGCCTCGTGACCGATATAATTTTGAAGCATTCGAAGCAGTCGCGCGCCCTTGGCGTACACGATTGACGCGTCAAAGAGTGTGCTGATTTCATCTGGGTGATGGACGTCGACCTGAACCGCCTGGACGCCATCAAGGCTATCACGTCGAAGCGCGGAAATACTTTCAAGCGTGGCGAAGTCGAGCCATACATTCCACTCCGGATGTAGTGCGTCGATGGCGATATATTCCATGAGCGTCGCGAAACTTTCATTAAGCCACAGATTATTCCACCATTTCATCGTGACCAGATTACCGAACCACTGATGACTTAGTTCGTGGGCGATTACCGTGGCAATGTAATGTTTACTGCTCACACTGGTGGACAACGGATCTGCAATCAGCGCGACTTCCCGATACGTAATAAGCCCCCAGTTTTCCATGGCTCCGGCACTGAAATCGGGAAGCGCCACGTGGTCGGATTTCGGAAGTGGATACGGCGTATCGAAGTAATCGTCAAAAAAGTCAATCGATCTGCGGGCAATATCAAGCGCAAAATCAAGACTTTCGGGTTTTTGCGCCGGTGTCGCCCATACGTTTACTTCGACTCCGTTCTTGGTAACCGCGGTCTTTTTCTGAAGCTCGCCGGTTACCCAGGCAAGTAGATACGTGCTCATACGCGGCGTCGTGTCAAAGGTTGTGACAAGCCGGTCGTCTTCATTTTGCTGGCTTTTTATCGGCATATTTCCAAGTACGACAATGTCTGGCTGAGTCGTAAGAGTGACATCGAACGTCGCCTTTGCTTCGGGTTCGTCGATACAGGGAAAGACTTCGCGCGCATGATGACTCTCGAACTGCGTTGCAATGAGTTCTTTTTTGACGCCTTCATGCTCGTAGTAGCAAGGATAGATACCGTGCATTGCATCGGTGATGCGGCCACTGAAGGTGAGGACGACGATATGACGACCCTCGGCAAGATCCGGGTGTGAAATGTGCAGCTCATCGTTTTCGCCTTCGGTTGTCGTGGCGTTTTTGCCGTCGATCAATGCGGTCGCGACGGCAAGTCCTTTTGCATGAACCGAAATCATATCTGCACCTGAAAGAAGCGTTCCGTTCATGGTGAGTGTGCCGTTAAACGTTCGTTCTTTTTGCTGCACGGTGAGGCTTAGTTGATAATGTTCCGGTAAAAATTTTTCAATAAGTCGAGAAACAGTCTGCATGATATCTATTGTAGCAAAGGTATAATAACATTATGAAATCGTATTTGAGGGTTCGTCGAACTGTAGCCGTTTTGGTGCTTATTGCCGGTGCGATGGTGACATTACTGCTTCACCCGGATGTGTATCAGCCGATTTTACCCCACGACGAGACACAAGCGATAGGAGATGCCGCTACGGCACTCGATCAGCTTGTCGTAAAAGGCCGTGCGCCCAAAACCGGATATGCCCGTGCTCAATTTGGTGACGGCTGGGCGGTAAAAAATGGTTGCGATACACGTAATATCATTTTGCACCGTGATCTCAAAAATGTCATGACAAACGAAAAATGTCAGGTGGTAAGCGGCACGCTGAACGATCCGTATACGGGCAGAGAACTGTCATTCGCGCGTGGTACTGGCACAAGTGATGCCGTGCAGATCGATCATGTAGTGGCGCTTAGCGACGCATGGCAAAAGGGTGCTCAGCAGCTGGATGCCCGCAGGCGTGAGCAGCTTGCAAATGATCCGCTGGAACTTTTGGCTGTCGACGGTCCTGCCAACCAGCAAAAATCTGACGGTGATGCTGCTACGTGGCTTCCGCCTAACAAACTCTTTCGGTGTCAGTATGTCGCTCGCCAGATAGCGGTAAAGAAAAAATATGATTTGTGGGTGACAAATGCCGAAAAGGAAGCGATTGCCAACGTACTTGGCGCCTGCCCCGGACAGGCACTTCCCGCTGAATAAAAAGATATTTGATAAGAGGCATATACGTACCATAAGCACATCTTGTCGCTCCTATTATTCAGTCATATACTAAAGTTGCAATATCTAAAGGAGGTGCATATATGAGGGCAATGTATAAGATCGCTCTGACGCTAACATTAATAGGAGCGCTTAACTGGGGGCTGGTTGGATTCTTTGACTTTAATCTTGTAACGGCGCTTTTCGGGGAAGGATCGGCACTTTCCAGGATCGTCTTTGCATTGGTAGGATTATCAGCCGTGTGGGTAATCATCGCAAAACTCATGCCAGCTCAACAAAAACCGGCTTCAAAACCGGTTGCGTAAGCCCTCGAACCAGCTAAAGCATCCCTGATACGTACAGGGGTGCTTTTAATGTAGAATAAAGAGTATAGTTAATAAGAAATTAATATATATTTAGTAAAATGATAAGAAATAATCGTCGGCTGGTGGTGTGCTGGCACAAGTAACTAGAGGAAGAGCATGGCACAATCATTCAAACGGACGGCATATTATTATCGGGTATTTGCTCCTGATGGAGCTGAAGTATTTGCACGGAAATTACGAAAAGTATGCAGCCTCACGGAGCGTGAACGCGAGTTCGAGCATGACGATACGACCGTCAACATCAGCATTGCGAATGATATCACTATAGACGGTAAAAATGTTATTACCGGCGTCGTACGGATACTGCGGTACGTCGCGCCAAGTATCGGCGAACGCGGCACGCTCAGTTCACACCCTATCGATCTTGGTGAGGGTGAGGGAGTCAACGAGAAGACGCACTTTGCTTACGATCCCGCCACTGATGCCCTTGCCGTCGAATACAACCACTATGGTCCGAAAGTAGGGCTGCTTATAAAGCTTGTCAACGAACTATATAAGACGCATTATGACGAGGACTCCAAAGATAATTCTTACATATATATCTCGGCAAAAAGTGCATGGAAAAAGTTGGGCCAGGCAGCCGGCGTGAGGACGGTGACGTTTGAATATGCCGACCTCACATCCAAGTCCGAGAAGGATCTGCTGCCGTATAAGACGGCGACCGATGATCTTCTTTCGAGCGGCGTCCCTCACAGTGCGCAGATTACGCTGAAACCGGAAAAAGGTACAAAAGGCGTCATGATGTCGATTAAGGAGTTTTCGGATACGTTTAAACGAGCGCTTACCGGCGGGCAGCTGACAAAATTGAAAGCGAAGATCGTTCATGATAACGAGACAGGATCGGTGGAGGAAATCGATTTTGTAAAAGACAAGCTCGTAGCTGATTTTTCGGTAGTGTTATTATCACCGGGTACAAAAGAGATAAATTCGTCGTTTTTTCTTGAAGCTATGGCGCAAGATCTCATTGAGAGGGGTTTATAGATGGACGGTAAAGCATTTTTTGACTACTTGAAAAGATTGCCATTACTGGCGATCGGCGCGGTGTTCGTATCGTTTCTAGTAAGCGTTTTGCCGGCATTTGCAGCCATTGACTTCAGCAAAGCCAGTTTTCTTGACGGTATGGTCGCCTTTAATACCGGTGCGAGCATAGCTGTCTTTCTGGCACTTATTCAATCCGATGAAACCTATATAAAAAAGTTACGAGAACATGGACGTGCCTCACGGGATATATACATGACCGTGTTTCTTAATACCTTTCTGGTGGTCGTTGCCAATGGGCTCAGTGCCAGCTCATGGCGTTTTTTAGGTGTCGGACTTGATAATTTTGCGACAGTATTTGCTATTTTTGTTACCATTCACACACTTTTTCGTATTAAAACTTTACTAAATCTTTACTTAAAATAGTATTTTGATCTGGCCCTCGCAGGTGGGTTATAATGGATATATACCCATAAACGGAGGATATGTATGCCAAAGTATGGTAAAAAAGCCCAGGAAAAAGTTGAAAAAACTGTCAAGGAAATGAAAAAGGGCACTCTTAAAAGCGGGAGCGGTAAAAAAGTCACAAGTCGTAAGCAGGCTGTGGCGATAGGGCTTAGTGAAGCTCGAAAAGCAGGCGGTAAAGTTCCTTCGCCATCAAAAAACAAAAAATCTTAAGATGTCTTAGGGTGATATAGAAGTGGTATAAGGAGGAAACATGTCAAAAAATCAGTATGAGATGCAAGACCCGACCAAACAATACCCTGTGATGGATATTCCGGAGCAGCGACAGCCGGAGCCGGGCCTTGATGCAAAGCTACGACCCAAAGCCGATCATGGTCAGGACTCCTACGAAGGACATGGCCGTCTCAAAGGGCGTAAAGCACTGATTACCGGAAGCGACTCTGGGATCGGACGAGCTGTTGCGATTGCTTTTGCAAGAGAAGGTGCGGATATTGTATTAAATTATTTACCTGAAGAGGAAGAAGACGCACAGGAGACGGTACGCATTTGTGAGAGAGCCGGAGGTACCGTAGCGGCATTTCCCGGTGATATCAGTTCCGAGGCGTTTTGTAAGGAGTTGGTCGCCTCAACGGCGGATGCACTGGGAACAATTGATATCCTGATTAACAACGCTGGTAAGCAGATATATGTCGACTCCCTTGAGGATCTGAAAACCGATCAGCTTGAGAAAACATTCGCAACCAATGTTTTTGCGCTGTTTTGGATTACCAAGGCCGCGCTCGCTCATATGCCGGCCGGGGCCAGTATTATAAATACGGCGTCGATTCAGGCCTACCAACCGTCACCGGGCTTATTAGATTACGCATCGACGAAAGCTGCGATTGTCGCCTTTACTCACGGACTCGCAAAACAGCTGGGTCCAAAGGGAATCCGGGTCAATGCCGTGGCACCAGGACCAATATGGACGCCACTTCAGCCGAGTTACGGGCAGCCTATGGAAAAACTGACAAAGTTCGGTCAGGACACTCCGCTTGGCCGCGCCGGACAGCCGGCAGAACTGGCACCAGTGTATGTCTTTTTAGCGTCGCAGGAATCAAGCTATGTTACCGGTGAAGTCATGGGGGTAACGGGAGGCAATCATTTACCTTAGTTGAGGGCAATCAGCTCAATGTCAAAAACGAGATCGGAGTTAGGCGGAATATTGGCGGCTGCACGGACCGAACCGTAGGCCATTTCAGATGGAATGATGAGGCGGCGAACACCCCCGACCTTCATGCCGGGTACGCCGTTTGTCCATCCTTTTATGACTTGATTTAATCCGAATGTCACGGGTTGGCCAAAGTCGTGAGAGCTTTGAAAGATAGTGCCGTCCTTACAAAGCGCTCCCGTGTAGTGAGCGGTAATGGTGGCATTTTGGGGGACTTCATTGCCCGTACCTTCCGTAAGATCGATGATTTGTAATTCCGTGACATTACTAACAGGGGTAAAATTGGTCAGTTTTGTACCTTCAAGTTTGGAATTGTTCATTCGTTCATTTTACTGAAAAACCAGAGGGTTGTAAAATAGAGAAAGAAGGAGGTGTGTATGAACGCAAGAGATTTAATGCGACAGGCAGATGACGAACATGTCAAAGCAGAAAGTGCCAGGCGGCAGGCACAGCAAATAGAAGCCAGTGCGGCAGGAAAAGATAACCCTGACGCTGCTGCGGCCTTGCAGAATGACGCCAACAAGCTGCGAACGGAAGCGGATCAGTATGAAGCAAGCGCCGAAGGATTTCGCAGACAAGCATATGACCAACAAAAACAGGCGGACGATCTCCGTACGCAAAAGGCCGATATTGAAAAGCAGCTTGCGGAGCTTGATCGGCAGATCAAGGATCTGGAAGGGGATAAGATAGGGATTATTTAGTGGATTATGCAGACTGTTTCTCTGAGCTGTCGGACAAGGTTGATGCTGCCGCTAAACGTCTTCTCGGCGCCGTATTGGAGCGTAAGATCGATGGCAAGATAGTGCGTGTAAAGATCGTCGAAACCGAAGCGTACGATCAAACCGATGCCGCGAGCCATAGTTATAAAGGGCGTACACAACGAACGAATGTCATGTTCGGCCCCAGTGGCCATTTATATGTGTATTTCACGTACGGCATGCATTACTGTTGCAATGTCGTGGTGGGCGAGGAAGGGTATGGTGCCGCGGTCCTCATTCGTGCAGTAGAGCCGCTGGATCACGAAGATGTACTGAAGAAACGTCGGGACAGGCAGGGAGTGGATGTTACCAACGGCCCGGCCAAGTTGTGTCAGGCGCTGGAAATCGATAAAAGATTGAACGGTCATGATCTTTGTAAGTCACCTTTGAAGTTACTCCCGCAAACGCCACTGCCGTCATCGGAAATCGTCACGACGGCACGTATAGGGATAAGCCAGGCCAAAGATGTGCCGTGGCGGTTCTATGTAAAAAATAATAGGTATGTCTCTAAAAAGTAATTTAAGAAAAACCCCGGAAATTTCCAGGGTAAAGCAACGGAGCGGCTTTTAGGTCCGCTCCGTCGCCACATCCAGTCTCAGGGAAGCGCGTTGATGAATTCCTCGAAGTCCATCGGTTCAAGGTGTTCTGTTGTGTCAGGGTGTACTTCGAAAGCCTCGAGGTAGCTCTGCCACTGACTCACGGGATCGACCGAATTTCGCAGTTCGCTTCGGACGACCTCATTGGCCATCTCCACGCGCGCGGCTGAGCGTGCCGCAATGACTGCACGTTCAGCCTCTTCTCTCGCATCTGCGAGCGTGTCGATCATCTCGGTTTCGGCCCTAGCTTCGGCAGCGTGCTTTTGCAGCCGTGCTTTCTCCAGCTCGATCGTTTCGGCCCTGGTGTCGCAAGCAATTTCGAGTGTCAGTCGACGCTCTTCCAGTTCCAGGTCGAGGTTGTTCTGTGTGGCCTTCATCGATGTTACCTTGGCATCGATGATTCTTTTGGTCAGGCGGTAGCTACAGGCAATCAGCGTGCCGGCAATCACCAGTGTCACGATTGCCCAAATGAGAGCAGTACCCATGAAGTGCTCCTTCGGTAGTGGATTTGATTATTTTATACTATTATCGCAGTAATACAATAAAGCCAGAAAACTATTGTACGAAATTATTTTACGCGTTATAATACAAACAGTTACATTTCCGGCCGGCAGGTCGGATTTTTTCATAAAAAGAAAGGAATCGAATTATGGAAGACATCAACATCAAGCAGCTGACGCTGGCTGTGCGTACGATCGCCGAAGAAAAAAACCTTCCGGAGGACATTATCTTATCTGTTATCGAGCAGGCTATCGCCGCCGCATGGCGTCGTGACAACGGAGAGCGCGACCAAGAAGTGCGCGCCGAACTCAATGTTAACGACGGTACGGCAGACGTCTACGTTGCCCGTGAGGTCGTCGAAATCGTGGGAAGTGACGCTATTGAAATTAGTCTTGAAGATGCCAAGAAGGTAAAACCCGACGCTAAGATCGGCGATATCATCGAGGAAAAGCACGAAGTGACCAGTTTTGGCCGAGTTGCGGCACAAACAGCAAAGCAGGTTGTACTGCAGCGCCTTCGAGAAGCGGAACGCGAAGTGGTGCTTGAGGAATATGAGGATAAGATTGGTACGGTAGTGACTGGTACGGTGCAGCGCGTCGAGCCTCGTGTCGTCCGTGTTGAACTTGGCAAGGCGGTCGGGATAATCCCTCAGAGCGAACAGATCCAAGGCGAGTTTTACAGCGTTGGTTCGCGAATAAAGGTGTTTATCAAAGACATTGAGCGCGATAATAGAGGCCCACAGCTTATTTTGTCCCGTGGTAATGAGGCGTTCGTCGAGTATTTGTTCCGTCAAGAAGTACCAGAAATGGAAACCGGCGCAGTAGAGATCAAGGCGATTGCCCGTGAAGCTGGCCGTCGAACGAAGCTGGCGGTAAGTAGTACTATGCCGGGCGTTGACCCAGTGGGTACGTTTGTAGGCGGACATGGCACACGTGTACAAGCGGTTATGAACGAAATCGGCGACCAAGAAAAAATCGACATCATCACGTTTGATGACAATGCCGAACAATTCATTCGGAACGCGCTGAGTCCTGCGGACGTTGCCAAGGTGGAGATCGACGAAGATGCCAAGCGTGCCAAGGTATTCGTCAACGAAGATCAGCAATCGATCGCAATCGGTCGTGGCGGACAAAACGTTCGCCTGGCGAGCCGTCTTACCGGTTATGAGCTGGATATCGAAACCGCCAAAGCAAGTGAAAAACCGGCAGAACCAAAACCTCGGAAAAATATCGAAGACAGCCTCATGAGTGCGGTCGAGGAGTCATCCGAAGAGTAGATAAAATAACTCGAATATATGTTAGCACTCGCTTGACGTGAGTGCTAATTTTTATATATACTAAATATAGTAAAGCGGAGTGGTCACCGCGTGAAACTGTAGATTACACGGAGTATAATAAAACTATGGCAGATGAATTCGCGGAATTTGTATCCCATCTTACCGACAACGCACGGACAAGCTTACAGCATGCCGATGCGATTGCACGGGGATACGGGAGCGCATATATAGGCACTGAGCACCTACTACTTGGTGTACTGGCTCAGGGGTCATCGGTAGGTGCTAAAGTACTGGCTGATGCCGGAGTGACACTTGATCGTGCGGAACTGGCACTTAACCTGACACCTCGTACTCTCGTTGTAAGTACCGGCGCCAAAGGCCTGTCGGAAACAGCTAAATTAACGCTTAAAATGAGTTGGGAGATAGCACAGGAGTTTCATCAGGATTATCTAGGTACCGAGCATATACTTTATAGTATTTTAACGCAGAAAAATGCGCGTGCTACGGTGCTTCTTCGTGATATGAACGTCAATGTCGGTGATCTTACGAGTGAACTCGAAGGGTATTTCGACCGTCAAAACAATGCCTACGAAGAAGATGGGAACTCGGCAGATATAAAAACGAAAAAGCGTGGTCAGCGTGCAGGCATACTGGAGACCTTTGGAACTGATTTGACTGCCAAGGCCAAAGCGGGAGAGCTGGATCCGGTAATCGGACGTGATAAAGAGCAGGAACGAATGATAACGATTTTAAGCCGTCGCACCAAGAATAATCCGGTGCTGATCGGTGAACCTGGTGTGGGCAAGACGGCTATTGTTGAGGGGCTGGCGCAGAAAATCGCGCATGAAGATGTACCGGATCATCTTCTTGACAAACGCGTGTATCAGCTTGACCTCACTGCCATGATTGCCGGTACAAAATACCGCGGCGAGTTTGAGGAGCGATTGAAAAAAGTGGTCGAAGAGCTTAAGAAGCAAAAGAATATCATTGTGTTCATAGATGAACTGCACTTATTAGTCGGTGCCGGCGCGGCAGAAGGTGCGCTGGATGCAGCCAATATGCTCAAACCCGCGCTTGCTCGCGGCGAGCTTCATATGATCGGTGCAACGACACTCGACGAATACCGAAAACATATCGAAAAAGATACCGCGCTTGAACGCCGGTTCCAAAGTATTATTGTGCCCGAACCGTCCATGAAGGATACGATCGCCATTATCAAGGGCCTTAGTAGCTACTACGAAAAACACCACGGCGTCTCAATGAGCGAAGAGGTGCTTGAAGATGCTGTGTATATGGCGGATCGCTACGTCAGCGAACGATATATGCCGGATAAGGCGATCGATGTCATCGATGAAGCCGCCGCACTCGTGCGAGTAAAATCCGGCCGTAAGCCAAGCAAGCTGCGCGATTTCACTAAACAGCTGAAGAATCTTAATGAAAAAATGGAAGAAGCGGTTGCGAACGAAGACTATGAGCGTGCGGCACTGTATAAGACGCGCATCAGTCAGATCACTACGAAACTTGACGAGACCAAGGCCGATTATGAACAAAAAACGCCGATCAAACTGACGGATGATGATATTGCTCATGCTATCGCAACCATGACTGGCATTCCAGTAAAACGGGTGCAAAAATCGGAGGCAAAACTGTTAAGAGAGCTTGAAAAACATCTTGGAAAATACATTATCGGGCAGAACGAAGCGGTCGAAAAAGTATCACGCGCGATTCGTCGAAGCCGAAGCGGTGTCGCGAGTAATAAGCGTCCTATAGGGTCATTCGTCTTCATGGGACCGACGGGTGTAGGCAAGACCGAGCTTGCAAAGGTTCTCGCCCGCGAAGTATTCGGCAGCGATGACGCGCTGATCAAAATAGATATGAGTGAATTCGGCGAACGTCATAATACGAGCCGACTGCTTGGTGCGCCTGCGGGTTATGTCGGCTATGAAGACGGCGGTAAGTTAACTGATAAGATACGCCGCCAGCCCTACAGTGTCGTTCTTTTTGACGAGATCGAAAAAGCACACCCTGAAGTATTTCAGCTGCTTCTTCAGCTGCTTGAGGACGGTACACTGACGGATGCTAAGGGACGTTCGGTTGACTTCAGTAATACCATCGTCATACTGACTAGCAACCTTGGAGCGGATCGTATGATGAAGGAATCAAGTCTTGGCTTTCATGCCCGCACCAAGTCGGATAAAAAAGAGCTCGACAGTGTTCACGAGGAAAACGCAGCCGCCGCCGAAGAAGCACTTTCACGGATGATGCGTCCCGAGCTCATCAACCGTTTCGATGCCGTGGTGACATTCAGGGCACTGACGCCCAAAGAGATAGCCAAGATCTTTGACACACTTGTAGATGAGCTGCAGCAACGGCTTATCCGTAAGGGTATACATCTTTCCATCAAGCCGTCTGCCAAACGGTTCCTGATAAAAAAAGGATATGACGACAAATTTGGTGCCCGTCCGCTTCGTCGGACACTCCAGGATGAGTTGGAGCACAGCATCGCAGATGGTATTCTAAGTGGAGAGTATGAAAAGGGCAGTGTTCTCGAAGTTAGTGCGCACAAGGACGCCATCCATATCGGCGTCGCTCAAGAAGCGTAACGAGAAAGGCTACATTCTTGGACTTATTGCTGCGGTAGTAAGTATCGGTTTTGCTGCTATACTGTTTTTTAATCGTCAATGTATTGTCGATCAGCTTACGGTATGGCAGTACGCCCCATCGGCTGACATCTCAAGCTTGGCGGTACGCACGGCTATGAGTGACAAGGGTAAGTTTTTGTTTTATGCCAGCCAGCCGTCAATTGAGAATGCGACCACCTTCAATAAGCAGTGTGGCCGGCAAGAAGCAAACACGGCTATCCTCGGATGCTACAACGGAACCAATATATTCATTTACAATGTGACCGATGTGCGGCTCGACGGTATTCGGGAGGTTACGGCGGCTCACGAAATGCTGCACGCGGCATATGCGCGTATGAGCCAAGGTGAAAAAGAAAAGTTGAACGTGCTTCTTGAGGCTGAATACGCTACCTTAAAAAATGATAAGCAATTTGCCGAACGTATGGCATTTTACGCACGTACTGAGCCCGGAGAACGTGATAATGAGCTACACTCTGTCATCGGTACGGAGATAGGTTCGATCAGTGCCGAGCTGGAAGACCATTATAAGGCCTATTTCAGTGACCGGTCCAAGGTGGTGATGTTGCATGACCACTATGCTAAGGTCTTTTCTGACCTGCAAAATAAAAGTGATAGCCTCTCTGCGCAGTTGACAGCCCTTAAAGGCACGATCGAATCTGAAACGCTGGCATACAACAAGTCGGTAACGGCACTCAATGACGACATTAAAACATTCAATGCCCAGGCAAGTAACGGTGAGTTTACAAACGAATCGACTTTTCAGTCAGCGCGTAGCACGCTCGTATCGCGTGCCAACCAGCTTGATACATTCCGTCAGCAGATAAACGCCAGGGTGGCACAATACGAGACACTACGACAAGAGCTCTTGAGCATTGCCAGCCAGTCCGAGGCGCTGAATAAGAGTATAGATAGTAGTCTTGTTCCGGCGCCTAGTTTATAATAATAAACAATGGCTAAGACAAAAACTCAATTCATATGTCAAAACTGCGGAGCGAGTTATCCTAAGTGGACAGGAAAATGTGATAACTGCGGGGAATGGAACACGCTTGTCGAGCAGGTTGTCGCGTCGGGTGGCAAATCTGTGCTTGCAAAAAGTGCGCATTCCGGAACGGTGCTTTTGCCGCAGACAATGCAATCGATTTCGGTCGAAGAAACGACGAGACGAATGCTTACCGGTTACGCTGACCTCGATACCGTACTCGGCGGCGGTATTTTACCGGGCGGGGTCATTTTAATAGCAGGCCAGCCTGGCATGGGTAAAAGCACGTTGCTTTTACAGGTTGCTAATAAGGTAAGCGAAGAACAGCCGGTATTGTATGCCAGCGGAGAGGAATCTGCCAGCCAGGTAAAATTACGTGCCGAGCGCCTCGGTGCGACAGCCCGCGATCAGCTGCATTTCGTAGCGAGTACAAGTGCGGATGACATTGCAGCGACAATTCGTTCAGGGGCATATAAATTTGTCGTCATTGATTCTATTCAGACTCTCAGCCTTGATGAAATTACCTCGGCGCCAGGAACGGTCAGTCAGATTACTAACAGCAGCAACGCTGTCATTCGGGCTGCAAAAGACACCGGTGCGGCTGTCGTGCTAGTCGGGCACGTAACCAAAGAAGGAAGTATTGCGGGACCTAAAATTCTTGAACACCTTGTCGATGTCGTACTGCAGTTCGAGGGCGACCGCTATGGGGGCTTTAAGGTTGTTCGAGCGGTAAAAAACCGTTACGGCTCCACTAATGAGGCAGCTATTTTCGAAATGGATGAACAGGGCCTGAAGGTAGTGACGAATCCTTCTGCAGCGCTGCTCGCAGAGCGTCAAAATGCCGACGGATCAGTCGTACTTGCCACCGTTGAAGGGACGCGTCCGCTTTTGGTGGAAATTCAGGCACTTGTCAATCCTACTAGTTTCGGGTATCCTAAACGTACAGCCTCGGGCTTCGATCTGAACCGACTTACGCTTCTTATTGCTGTACTGGAACGGCGAACAAAACTGAATTTATCAGATAAAGACATTTATATAAATGTTGTCGGTGGATTAAAGCTAAGCGATCCGGCTGCCGATTTAGCTGTCTGCATGGCCATAGCAAGTGCCACGGCGGGAAAGCGCTTGGGCGACGAAGTGGTAGTGTTCGGCGAAGTAGGGCTCGGCGGTGAAATCCGCAGCGTACAAAATAGCGAGCGCCGTATCGCCGAGGCAAAAAAATTAGGATTTTCAAAGGCAATCGCCCCTAAAATATCCAAAAAGAACGAGTTTATCAAAGGGGTCGGTGACCTGCGTCAGGCCCTCATAGACTACTTGCAGTAGTCAGAAAGAAAGAATTATGCAAATACAGTATTTATTAGTAATAACACTTCTTGTGATTTTGGCAGAAGTGTCCTATTTGGTAGTGAAATTGCCGCGGCAAGCATCATTTAAAAAGCAGTCGAGGCCCATATTCGTTGATACCTCCGTCCTTATCGACGGTAGAATCGTATCGGTTGCGAAATCCGGTTTTATGAGCGACACACTTATGATTCCCCGCAGTGTCGTTGGGGAACTACAGTTTCTCGCCGATAATGCCGACCATGAAAAGCGTGCGCGGGCCCGTCATGGACTCGATGTCGTCACCGAGCTGCAGCAGATGCCGACCGTTTCGGTGGAGATATTCCCAGACGGAAGCAAGGCCGAGGAAGGAGTAGACGAACGATTGCTAAGCTTGGCAAAAAAATATAACGGAGCGGTCTGTACCATCGACTATAATCTCAACAAGGTTGCCGTCGTAGAAGGTATTACCGTACTGAACGTTAACGAGTTGGCCCAAAGCCTTCGTATGGCATACCTGCCCGGAGAAAAGATGCTTCTTGAGCTGGTACAAAAAGGTCAGGACAATCACCAGGGTGTCGGATACTTGACTGACGGTACCATGGTGGTCGTAGAGCAGGCGAGTAAGTACATCGGCCAGTCAGTCGAGATAGAATTTATCCGTAGCCTTCAGACCGCTGCCGGTAAGATGATGTTTGCTCGACTTGTGGGCGCGACACAGGACAAACAGCCTGCGCAACCTCAGCGCCCTTCAGGTAAGAAACCAGTTAAGAGACAGCAGCCGGCCAGTGAGCAGCAGGCAGTGAATAATGCGGTGTTCCATAGTGAACAATATGAAAAGCGTACCGGTACGCGAGATACTCGTAAAAAAGAGTCAGTGCAGTCTACTAAGAGGACAGTACACCCTAATAGACAACGAGTGAATAAGAAACCTACGTCCAAGGACCATGAAGACGCCTTGCTCCATTTGGTAGAGAAGCAGTAAGTTTTGTAAAGGCCTAATAAAAATAAACGACCGCACTGCCGCGGTCGTTTATTAGTTAGTGATAGCGAGGTCGCCCACTTGACCTCATGGGGTAAAATTTTGCGTACTTGCCCCTGTATAGAATACCGAGTCGGTGACTGTCGCCGTGATTGTTTGGCTACCTGGATTATTGAACGTGTAGCTTGTAGGATACGTACCGCTAGCGGTTGCAGGCAGGGTTGCGATTGCCGTGTCGCCGACCTTGATTTCAACTTGAGAAAGTGGGTGTGAACCTGCGACGACACTGACATTTATAGTATAAGTATTGCCGCTTTCTTTAGTGAGGTTAATGCTTCCGACGCTTGGTTTTACGTCGTCGCATTTATGTACGTCGTCATCTTTCGTCGCATCGTAGCCGTCCGGTGCAATGAACACATCTTTTTTGGTGAAAGGATCGGTCGTCTTTTGAACGTCGATATCGATCTTGGCGCCATCGGGGGTACAATTAGTGGCCTTCTTCTTAGATACCTTGTCAAAGGATAATTTTGCGTTGGCAATTCCTTGACTCTTGTTATACCAAGACGGGTATAATTCATTATTTATCTTCTGAATACCGGCAGGCTGCGTAAACCAGTCGTTTACTTTCCAGCGGCCGTCCTTGCCATATACATCTTGGTGGACGAATCGCATGACCTTATCTATGATCGGGCCAGGCAGGGTGGAGTTACCACTTTTTAACGGGGTCGTATCCGGGTTACCTAGCCATACACCCATTGAGACTGCCGGGCTGTAGGTCATGATCCAGACATCTTTTGGCTTATCACCACCGATATCGGATGTACCGGTCTTTGTGGCTGTACGGATGCCAGTATTTCCGTAGCTGAATCCAGTGGTGATGCCGCCAAAGAGTGGTTTACGTGCGTTCGCGTCATTTAAGATATCGCTAAGGATATACGTTACTTGAGGATCGATGACCTGCTTGCTTTCATCCTTCCATTTTTTCAGCGTCTCACCTTGGCTGTTTTTGACCTCTAGTATATCGGTATGAGGTTTATATACACCGCCACGCGCCAGCGTCGAGAAGGCGTTGACATGATCGAGTTGTGTCGTGCCACATCCACCGATAGCCGATGCAAGTCCGGCTTGCGCATCCGCGCCTTGAGTACAGTACTGCTTGTCGCCGGCGTCGCGTATGGTTTGCCAGGTCGGCTGTACGCCCGCTACCGCCATCGCCTTGATGGCCGGGATGTTGCGGGATTGTGCGAGTGCCTGACGGATGTTTATATTGCCCTTAAATCCCTTGTCTGCGTTATTCGGCGTATAGTTGCCGTCGAATGTTGTTTTAGTGTCGGATAGTACAGAACCACTCCCGTAATTCATTTGTCCGTTTGGCTTCTGTGCAAACAGAGAAGCATAGACAAGCGGTTTTATACTTGAACCCGGCTGTATGAATGCCTTGGCAGCGTTATCCTGGCCATATCCTGGGTAGTCATAGCCCCGGCTTCCTAGCATAGCGATAACTTGACCTGTAGCGTTGTCTTCAACCGTTCCTGCACCGTTGGTGAATCCGTTAATCTTCGGGGTGCTTGAGTTGAACATGTCCGTCATTGCCTGCTCGAGGACATTTTGTACACGAATGTCCAGCGTCGTCGTGATTGTCAGGCCGCCTTTTCCTACGGTCGCCTGGCCAAGTTCTTTTGCGAGTTCTGTTTTGACCATTTGTACAAAGTGAGGTGCTTTTATATCTTCATCCGCGTTAACGGCGGGCTGAATATTGTCGAGTATCGGGTACGCCTTAGCTTCGTCTGCCTGAGCTTTGGTAATATCTCCTTGGTCAAGCATACTGTCGATGACCTTATGCTGACGGGCGATCAATGCCTCATGCCCTTCTATATTATAGGGGTTATATAGGCTTGGCTGGTTAGGGATAGCAGCAAGGAGCGACGCTTCGGCGAGTGAAAGGTCTTTGGATGATTTATGAAAATATGTCTGCGACGCCGATTCTACGCCGTTGCGACGTCCTCCGTAAGGCGATTCGTTAAGATAGAGATCAAGAATTTGCTCTTTGTTATACATGCGCTCGACTTCAATGGAAAGGATCACCTCCTTAATCTTACGAGGCACTCCATCGAGACCGCGCTTTTGTGCTTCATCCGGTGGGAAAAATACCTGCTTTACGAGCTGCTGTGTCAGTGTAGAACCACCCTGAGTGCTCCCGCCGTTAGCGTTGTTCACGAGCGACCTAAAAATACCTGATACGCTAATACCGCCGTGCTTATAAAAGTCTTTGTCTTCTATGGCAATGGTCGCCTTTTTCATATTGTCATTGATATCTTTACCGTCGACGACGATTTTGTAATCGTCCTGACCTTTGTCTTCCCAAAGAAGGTTTCCATTGCGGTCGAGATATTTCGTAACGGTAGTTTGGACGCGCTTGGCCAGCTCGCCCGGACGAATGCTGTCCAGATCTTTGCGGTAGTAGGCGAAAAGCGCCCCCACCATAAGTACACAGAGAAGTGCGGCCACGCCGACGATTTTAAGCGCCATAAGAGCACCTTTTTTGCTGAACCAATACGCAGCCACTCGTTTAGGGTGAAGGCGATACAGCAGTCGCTTTACCGGATGTTTCGGTAGACTCGCCAAGTACTCGGCTTTTTTACGAGCCTCGGCATCTTTCTTGGTTTTGCGTTTGTGTACTAAATTCGAGTACACGCTGACATTACGCGACTTGTTCCCTTTTTTAACCACGTTTGTTACTTCCCATAAGCAATATTAGTATTCATTATAGCACTCTTTTTATTCGTGCCATATACAATTTCTGCTATAATCACCAGAGTAATATAGATAGGAGTTTACGTGAAACTTTCCGATGAACTGCAGTGGCGCGGTTTTGTAAATCAGACTACTTTTAAAGATATAACCGAACTAGACCAAAAACCTATCTCTTTTTATTTCGGTGTAGATCCGAGTGCTGACAGCATGCACATTGGTCAGCTGGCCATGGCCATGATGATACGTCATTTTATCGCGCATGGTCATCACGCGACGCTGCTGGTAGGCGGCGCTACGGGCATGATTGGTGATCCGGACGGCAAAAACGAAGAACGTGATTTAAAAAGTATTGAGGAAGTAAATAAAAATAAAGCCGGTATTGCCGCGCAGTATAAAAGTCTGTTTGCCGGCCAAGAATTCGATGTCGTCGATAATTACGATTGGTTCAAGGAACTCGGCTATCTGCAGTTTCTTCGAGACATCGGCAAGCATTTCAGCATGACGCAGCTCCTCGACCGCGACTTCATCCAGAGCCGTATCGGTGAAGGAGGTGCAGGTATTAGCTATGCAGAATTCAGTTATTCATTGATTCAAGGGTACGATTTTCTTCATCTTTTCAGAGAGCGCGGTATTACTCTTCAGCTTGCGGGAGCTGATCAATGGGGCAATAGCGTCTCGGGTGTACAACTCATTCGTAAATTAGAAAATGCTGAGGCTCACATTTGGACTGCTCCGCTCATTATTAATAAATCGACCGGAAAAAAATTCGGTAAGTCTGAGGCCGGTGCGATATGGCTCGATACTAAAAAAACCAGCGTGTTTCAGTTTTATCAATTCTGGCTTAACGTCGACGATGAGGGTGCGATAGACTATGCAAAAATATACACGCTGCTCTCACAAGAAGAAGTCGCGCAGCTTAAGGAGAGCCACGATCAGTCACCCGGTGCTCGTATGGCTCAAAAAAGATTGGCCCGTGAAGTCACCGAACTCGTCCACGGTAAAGAACGTCGTGAAGCAGTGGAACGAGTAACGAATGCGTTATTCGGTTCGGTTACGTTTAACGAGTTGTCTGACGATGATCTTGACCTGCTTGCCAAGGAAATCCCTGTGGTGGAAGCCGGCAGGACGCTGACAGAGACGCTCGTAGAGGCGAAAGTCGTCGCTAGCAATGGCGAAGCGCGTCGGCTTGTTGCTGCTGGGGCTATTTCGTGTAATGGTGAAAAGAGTGTTGATGACCGCGCACTTCATGAGCCGACGCTTCTGAAAAAAGGCAAGAACACCTTTGTCCTTGTCCGCTAAAAGTTGTTATAATAAAAGCTCTACCTAACAAGACAAGTACAAAAGGAGCTACCGTTATATGACTAAAAAACTGATTGCCTTTGATTTGGATGATACGCTTGCGATAAGTAAATCACCGATGAGTGACAGGATGGGAGAGTTACTGACTCAACTCCTGCAAAAATACGAAGTATGTATCATTTCCGGCGGTAAATTCGAACAATTCAGAATTCAGGTCGTGGATCGTCTTGAAGCGTCAGGGCAGTTGCTTTCGAGACTTCATCTGATGCCTACCTGTGGTACGAGGTATTATCGCTATGACGACATCGCTAAGGACTGGAAGGTAATATACAAAGAAGATCTTTCAGAAGAAGAAAAGAAAAATATTACGGACGTACTTGAGTCTTCTGCTAAAAAACTCGGTCTCTGGCCGGAAAAACCGTATGGAGACGTCATCGAAGACCGTGATAGCCAGGTAACCTACTCGGCTCTTGGACAAAAAGCACCCGCGGACGTGAAATATCAATGGGCGCAAGAGAACGCCGAGGCTAAAAAAGAGCTTCGCGCACTTGTTGCCGAACAGCTTCCTCATCTTGAAGTACGACTCGGAGGTTCGACGAGCGTCGACATTACCCGCATCGGCATAGATAAGGCGTACGGTATGCAAAAACTTATACACGAATTGGCGATTGATAAAGACGAAATTCTTTTTCTGGGCGATAAGCTGCAAGAAGGTGGAAACGATTACCCCGTTAAGGCCATGGGTGTACAGTCTATAGAAGTCGACAGATGGGAGGATACGGCTCTCGTGCTGGAAGGTATACTCGCCGTTTCGTAGAAGAATATGAATCTTGCCTCTCGTTTAGAACAGGTAAAAGGCGTCGGTGAGAAGACGGCAGAGCAGCTAAAAGCGGCCGGTCTTTATACTGTTGACGATCTTATTACCTTTTTACCTCGCACACATGAGGATTTTTCAGAAGTGGTTGCAATCAGTGATATTCACCCTGGAAAGGCAACGATCAAAGCTCGCTGTGAAAAGATCGCGACACGTCCGGTGCGCAGAGGGCTCCGCATAACGACCGCTACGCTCGCAGATGACAGCGGAAAGCTTCAAGCTGTTTGGTTTAATCAGCCATACCGCGAAACGCAGCTAAAGACCGGTGGCGAGTTTTATTTTTCAGGCGAGTTCGAGTTCAACTACAACAAATACCAACTTACCAACCCTAGCGCCGAAAAAGTCGGTGACATGCCCGTACAGACGGATCGTATTCTGCCTGTATACCGGGCGATAAAAGGCTTGAAGAGCCAGTTGGTACGCAAGCTCCTGGCGGAGTTAAAGCCGCTTATGACCATGCTTCCTGAAACGCTGCCGCCGGAAATAGTAAAAAAGGAGCGCTTTCTTTCGCGTGCGGATGCGTTTTTGGGTATGCATTTTCCTACTTCTGCGGATGACATAAAGAACGCGAGAGAACGTCTGGCCTTTGAGGAATTGTTTCAACTACTTTTGGCTGCTCAATTCAATAAAGAGGCGAATGCCAAACTGACGGGTTGGCATATTCCGTTCAGTCAAAAGGTGATAGCTGATTTTGTTAAGCAACTTCCTTTTGAGTTGACTGGTGCGCAGCGACGGGCAGCATGGGAGATCATTCAGGATTTTGAGCGAAAGATACCGATGAACCGCTTGCTCCAAGGTGATGTCGGCTCCGGCAAAACGGTCGTGGCCGGACTGGCGGCAATTTCAAGTGCCCACGCCGGATTTCAGACGGCGCTCATGGCACCGACGGAAATTCTAGCAGGACAGCACGCCGAAACGCTCACGAAATTACTTGCCCCTTTTAATATCACTGTGGGATTGCTTACGGGAAATGTCAAAGGAGTGGCTCGTGTTATGCTTTACGAGCAGATCGCCAATGGGGGTGTCGACGTGGTCGTGGGGACACACGCTCTTATACAGCAGGCTGTTGTATTTCATAAGTTGGGCTTTGTAACGATTGATGAGCAGCATCGTTTCGGCGTAAAGCAGCGGCAGGAACTGTTAAAGAAATCAGAGCATATGCCTCACCTCTTGGCTATGACAGCAACGCCCATCCCTCGGAGCTTGGCGTTAACCGTATACGGTGAGCTTGATGTCAGTATCCTCAATGAACTACCGAAAGGGCGTAAACCTATCAAGACAAAGATATGGTCTCCCACAAGCAGGGATCTCTTATATAAAAAGATGGATGACGAGATCGCGCGCGGCCGTCAGGCCTATGTCATCTGTAGTCTTATAGATGATAACCCTGAAAATGACGTAAAAAGTGTAGAGGCTGAATATAAAAAACTACGCAATTCGGTATTCGGACATCGAAGTATCGGCCTGCTTCATGGAAAAATGAAGCCGGATGAGAAAGAGGAGGTGATGGCCAGATTTGCCGGAGGTGAGCTGGATATTCTCGTCAGTACTACCGTCGTTGAGGTCGGTGTCGACGTGCCGAACGCGACGATTATGATGATCGAAAATGCTGACAGATTCGGCCTGAGTCAGCTTCATCAGCTTCGCGGGCGGGTGGGACGTAGCGAACACCAGAGTTACTGTTATTTAATGATGAGCGATACCTCTAAGCCAAGCCAGCGTCTTAAAGAAATAGAAAAATCAAATGATGGTTTTTATCTGGCGGAGGTCGACTTGAAACTGCGTGGTCCGGGTGAAATCTATGGCCGCGCCCAGCACGGAGCACTCAATCTGCAGATCGCGACGCTCTCAGATACGAAATTAATTGCGAGAGCGCAACACGCAGCCAAGTGGTTCGTATCTCAAAAGAAAGATCTGCTACAATATAAACAACTGGCCGCTCAGGTGGAACAATATCAGCGGCTAACAACGTTAAACTAAAATCATATGTATTCTGGAACGACATTCCGTACGAAGTCAGGGCGCCTCATGGGCGTTCATCAAAAGATCGATCGAGTAGCCCGGCGCAATATTAGCCCGCATCTCGACAAACGGTCGTATTTTCCTTCGGCTCACGAGATTTTGCATTTCGAAGGCCTAAACGGTCCTGACGGTATTAAGCGCAAAAGTCCCGCCAAGGACGAGCCGTGGCATTATATCGACCCAAGCGATTCGGCCGATCGCGAGCTTATTACGATGATTAATGACCATATCGTCAATATGGCGAACGCCCTGCGTGAAAAAAGCTTTGAGCGGGCCGCATTTGAAGCCGCCTGGATGGCTCACGCCATCGTAGACGGCCTCACACCTGCTCATCATTATCCGCTTGAAGAAAAACTAGAGGAACTTCGAGGCGGTGAAGGTCTTGAAACGCGTATTACTACCAAGGATAAACTTATTCTGCCAGGAAGCACGCGTCGCATACAACTGCGTAATAACTGGGAATATTGGGGTGCTAAAGGTGTCATGACGACGCATCTTGCCTTTGAGCTTGGGGTAGCTACGGCAATCGCGCCACTTAAGTTTGATGACATTACTCCTAGCGATGATGATTTCAAACGCAGTAAAGAAGAAGAATTTAGTATTATTTTTGAAGAGGCACTGAAGCGTATTGCCACGATGGACATGTACGGAGAATTCAGCAGAACAGGATGGACACGTCATCTTGCGAACGAAACGCGGGAAGTCCTTGTTCCTGCGATTATCCGAACCGTCATGTTAGGGTGGTATAAGGCTGCCATGGAGTCGAAAAAACCACGATGAACGTACGCATTATCAGTGGTGAATATGGCGGCCGAAAAATAGAAGCACCCGATACGTCGCGCACCCATCCGATGAGCGAGCGTGCAAAAGGCGCCCTTTTTAACAGCATCGCTTCGCTGGTTCCGGGATCGACCGTTCTCGATGCATTTGCCGGAACAGGTGCTCTTGGGCTCGAGGCACTGAGTCGTGGAGCAAAAGCTGCCGTTTTTATTGAAAAAGACAAGGTGGCGCAAAGAGTACTAGCGAAAAATATCACTTCTCTTGGGGTTGAAAATCGTGCGCGGCTCATTCGCACAACCGTAAGCAATTGGCTCGAGACGTCGAATGATGGCCGGTTCGATATTATATTTGCCGATCCCCCGTATCATGATACTCAGTTTTCCACAGTCGAAAAACTTTTGGGACTATTAAAGCCTGGTGGTCTTATGATACTATCACATCCAGGTAGGGGTGAGGAACTTACCAAAACGGGAGTTGTTGTGGTGGACAATCGTAGTTATGGAAATGCTTTCCTCACTTTCTACCGCCGAGATGACACGTAAGAGTGTCTTTTTTATGTAATTATTGTTAAGTCTACAACGATATAGGTAGCTCTGAAATATCCGGAAGGCCCGTCAGAGTAAACGATTAGTTAATCTTTGACGGATTAATTTTTGATGATATTATGTGCTTTGTACACCGTACATCTTTCGACAGAGGAGCACGATGAAAAAGCAAGCAGACGAGCCCGGTGGCACTCCTCGCACGATGAGCAGCGAGTGGTGTCTCAACAAGCTGATCTTGCCGCTTTCGCGAGCTGGACTTCATTCGTCGCAGATCGAAGAGCTTCTGCGTACCAAGGGAGCATTGACGCGGTGGGTGGCATCTATCCCCCGGCACATTGACGATGCGAAGGCTGTACAGGAAAAACAGCGTCTTGCCAAGGAGAAGCAGAAGGAGGAAGCTGAAAAAGCACGCCTGGAAGCACTCATCATCAGGGATGAGTCGGCGCCGATCGAAGATCTTGATTTGTCTGTTCGTACCTACAACACGCTCAAGCGTGCCGAACTGGACACGATCGCCGACTTGCTGGCTACTACGTCCAAGCCTGCAGAGAGCAAGCATCACGTCGGACCGTCCACGCTGGCAGCCGAACTTTGGCAAAAGCTGGTTGAGGATGGGAAGCTCGATCCTCGGAAAGTCCCCGTTTGGATTCACAGAAGGTTTCCAAACGACTCTGAAAACATCTGACGTCTGATCGAAAGAAGGCACCCGTGAGCATATGTTTCGTTCACGGGTGCCGGCGAATAGATATCATAACCATATAGAAAAGACAGACCAGCCGATCTGTCTTTTCTATATGGTACGCGAGAAAGGACTTGAACCTTCACGCCCGAAGGCACTAGCTCCTAAGGCTAGCGTGTCTACCAATTCCACCACTCGCGCCCAATGAAACGTAGTATAGCAAATCTTCCCTATAAGATAAAGCTGTAAAATTGAGAAGCTTATGCTATTATAAGAGAAAATGAGCGTGAGGGTGAAACGAAAGAAACATGTATGAGTAGTAAAGTCGCAGCATATTTGCAGGAGCATATTTTAGGCGAAGTTGTGACTGATGCCGCCCTATTGGAGCACATGAGCCACGATGCCAGCGTGCTCGAGGTGAAGCCGGAGATCATTGTATATCCTCGAGTAACCAATGATATCCGTAAAGTGGCGCGTTTCGCCTGGCAACTTGCCGAAAAAGGGAATATACTTCCCATCACGGCTCGCGGAGCCGGAACTGACCAAACAGGTGCGGCAATCGGTAAGGGTATCGTTCTTTCATTTACGGCTCATATGAACAATATCCTCGAGTTCGATCAAAAGCAAAAACTCGTCCGAGTTCAGCCCGGTGTCAACGCCAAGGCGTTAAACGATGCCTTGGCACTTCACGGCCTCGGTATTCCGGCCATGCCCCGTTCGGCGGGTTACAGCACTATAGGCGGCGCCGTGGCTAACAATGCAAGCGGCAGCCTGAGCGGTAAATACGGAAGCATAGCTGATTGGGTGGCACAGCTCGAAGTGGTGCTCGCTAACGGCGATCTTATCCAAACCGGCCGTATGAACAAGCGTGAACTGAACAAAAAGAAGGGGTTACAGACGTTCGAGGGAGAGATATACCGTAATCTCGATAACCTTATTGAAGACAACAAGCAGCTTATCGATGAAAAACTCGGCGGTGATGTACGCGATAACCTAGGATACAATGCTCTCTCGCAGGTGAAGCAAAAAGATGGCTCACTCGATCTGACGCCTCTCTTCATCGGTAGCCAGGGGACGCTCGGTGTCATTTCAGAAATGATTTTAAAAAGCGATTTTGTCGGCATGCATATGGGCGCCGCGGTTCTTGCATTCACCGAATACGAAGCTGCACGTGACATGATGGACGAACTAGCCACGTTCGCTCCTGCCTTTTTAGAATTTTACGACGGCGAATTATTTCAAGACGCCGGAAACAAAGGTCGTCAATACACCTTTACCAGAGATATTGCCGAGCCGGTCATCGCCGTCGTCGTACTTGGATTCGATGACTTTAACGAGCATGCTCGGCGTAAAAAACTTAAAAAAGTGACAAAAATGGCTGAAGATCGTGGGGTATATATACAGACGGCTGACGGCGAAGAGGCACGAGAATTACTGGCTGTGCGCGAGGTAACGGCATACCGTGTCGTACCTGGAGCTGGATTATCGGCACCGCCGCTGTTCGATGGTGCGTATATTCCGCGCGAGCGTCTTGATTATTTTCTCAGCGGCGTAGCTGAACTCGCCGCCAAGCATCATGTCAGTCTGCCTATATATGGAAGTGTGCTTGAAAATATCTATTCTGCCCGGCCGGTGCTTCATCTGAAAAAAGTCGGCGATAAACAGAAGATCTTTAAGCTCCTCGACGAGTACGGCAAGCTTGTCGATCAACATGGCGGCCACCTCATCGCTGAAGCGGGCGAGGGCCGTATGAAGGCTCGCTTCGCGTATGCGGCGATAGACGATGACGTTGCAGAGCTGTTTGCTTCCATTAAGCTCATATTTGACCCCAATGGCATTTTAAATCCGGGTGTTAAGCAGGTATCCGAGGTTCGTCAGCTTGTTTCCCAGCTACGTGCCGATTATGACATAGCTGCTTTTTCGGATTACACGCTGCATTAGGTGTGGTATACTGGCTCTGGTACGAGCGCGAGTGGCGGAATTGGTAGACGCGCTAGCTTCAGGTGCTAGTGCCCTTCGGGGCGTGGAGGTTCAAGTCCTCTCTCGCGTACCATAGAAAAAAAGAGATCGTTATGTGATCTCTTTTTTTCTATGGTATACGTAACTATTGTAAAAAACATATAAATATGTTATAACTAAATTAATCCGTAAGAAGCACCTGACAAGGAGAAACCCATGCGTCGCATCTCGTTGTGTCTCGTCGCGCTCGCCGCCTTCGCACTGTCGGCCTGCGGGGCCGACAACGAGGGAAGCTCGTCCGTCCAGAACCCCGTGCCGGCACCTGTCCTCGTGACTCCGCCGGTGACGAGTTCGCCGTCCTCGGTACCCGAAACCGGTACCGAGGACGTGAACACGCCTGTCCAGGATTTCGAGCTCGACGGCATCGGGTACACCGATCACATTCTCACTTCCGATGGGAGAGAGGAGCGGTCGAACCCCACGGCTGTCGGCGTCCCGGTGCTGATCCTCAAGGACCGCAAGGTTGTCGGGGCTCGCAGCACGGACCGCGTGTACGGTTGTGACATCAAGTTCGACCAGTACCGACTCTCACCGGCGAGCGCCTCCATGGCGTTCATGGGTGTCGAGTCGAAGCTGCCGGAGCTGAAGGTCGGTGTCCCCGCGACGATCGACTACTCGATGTACGGTGTGAAGGTCGGCACTCTGACCTGCATGCGCTCCAAATAGTACTTACGGATCCCCGCTCGCCACTCCAGGCGAGCGGGGATTTGCTATTAAAAAAGCCTCTTAGCAAAGAGGATAGGTGGCGGCCGGCGAAGAGAATCTCTCTTCGCCGGCCGCTGTTTTCAGTCGTAGGAAAGGTCTTCGGACTGTTCGATCTCACTCACCATTCGCGCCAGCTCTTGCCGCAGTTCGCCGACTTCCCGTGCGTAGCGGTCGGAAAACATGCAGTAAGCCAGCACGATTTTCGCCCCGACGAACGAGCGGTCGCGCAGAGCATCGGCAGCCAGCCTGAGAACGTAGCCTTCCGCCTTCTTCGGGTACTGCCCGATGAACGCGCCGAGACCGGGTGTCTCCCGCCGGTAGGCAACCATCTCGTTCCACTTGCTCGAATCGAGCGCGATACCTTGTTTTTCAAGGTGTGGGTAGAGAGCCTGCGATGTATAGCCACGAGTGCTGCTGTAATAGGAAGAGCTTTCCTGCCATCGATCGGCGAAGAGTATCCACAGCTGGTCGAACATCTCGGGTGAGTCCGCGTTGTCGAAGAGCGGCGCAAACCACGCCGGAACTGCTGCTTGGAGCTCACGTCGGAGTCCCTCGACGTCGATGCCGTGCTTTTCGACACGCAGCTGGTTGGCGCGTTCCTCGAACTCTTCGAGTTGCCGGACCCGTTGCCGGATCTGACTGACGGTGAGTAGTGGTTGGCCGAGCTGACGTGCCTCGACCCACCTGGCTTCTTCCGCGTCGGCCCGCGCTTTTTTCAGGGCTTTGTCGGCCGCTTCGACCCTTTGGGTGATCGTGGCCACCACCTTCGAGTCGGAGGTCAGCCGGTAGCCGAAGCTCCTGGCAGTTTCGTTTTTGCGGCTACGGAACTCCCGCAGTTTCCATTCGAAGTTGGAAACTGCTGTGTCGCCTTCAGCTTCCGCTTTGGCGAACGCCTCGCTCAGCTCGGCGTCGATTGCGGCCATGGCATCGCCAAAACGGCGCTCCTCTCGCGCCTTGCGCCTCGATGATGCCCAAATGAGGCCTCCGATGAGCGCGATTACCAGTACCGCGCATCCTGTGAGAACGTACATTGTCTTCCTCCCGTGAGTTGAAAACAGTAATTAATACTATACTATGTTTTATGAACTATGCAATGAGGGTTCAAATTGGTACAACTGTAGTGTAGCGATGGTTTACAATGAAACAATGAATATTCCTATTGGGGCCGGCCCGCATACACAGCCGTGGCCGACAGATCCAAAATACGACCCCGACTTATTAGCCAGTGGCGATCGTCGCAACGTCGAGGACAAATACAGGTATTGGACGGTCGACGCCATAAAGGCCGATCTTGCTACGACGCGGATAGAACTGCATGTTGCAATAGAGAACTGGCAGCATGATCTGAATATCGGAACGATCGTACGGACGGCAAATGCCTTTAACGCCGCGGCCGTTCATATTATCGGCAAGCGTCACTGGAACAGGCGGGGTGCCATGGTGACGGATCGTTATCTGGAAATCATTCATCATCCTACTGTCGATGCGTTTGTTGATTCAATGAAGGACAGGCATATTATTGCGGTGGATAACCAGGATGGAGCGGAGGCGCTCTCTCATGTCATCCTGCCAAAAAACGCTGTACTTGTATTCGGAGGTGAAGGACCAGGACTCAGCAAAGAAATGATAGATGCCGCTGAGCGAATGGTAAAAATTGAGCAGCTTGGCAGTACACGTTCGGTCAACGTAGGAGTGGCAGCGGGAATTATTATGTATAAGTGGCTCGAGACGAATTACTTGCAAAATAATAATAAATAGTGTATAATATAAATCAAAGGATTCTTTAACATCGAGAGGAGCTCCTGTGCCGAGCTACAGTAACGCTGTTGGCTACGGTGCCGCATCCATCGCGACACTTATCCCTGCCATCATCATCCTGACGCTGCTGATCGTTCGACGCAAGAAAGAGACGGTTTTTCAGGGACTGTGGGTCGCGATATGCGTTGCACTCGCGGCCATTGCGTCGGTATTCGGCTACGTTTCGCTTACCGCCGCTGCGTCGACCTCGCAGGCAAGAGTCGATGCCACCCAGACGGCGACCGAGAAGGTCAAGCCCATCGGGGCGGCATTTCGTGCCAAGCGGTTCGACCCGCCGGTGGGTAAGACCTTCGACGATCTCAGCCTCTACCGTTTTTCGGACAAGAACGCCGACTCGGGATCGGTCATGACCGACATCGGTCGGGTCGACTGGCGGTACGACGGTGCGTACCACCTCGGATGCGCCGGCAAGCAGGGCTTCAATGAGGCCAGCACCGAGGGTGAACGTCACCTTCTCAGGTTGACTCACGGTTGCCGGTAATATCTTCCAGAGTCCTTCTGAGACTCGTGAAAAGAGACCCGCGGGTATACCCTGGCCTCGCTCGCGAGTCTCTTTTCATTTCAGACTGCTCATGCTTGCCCTTAACAGGGAAAGATGAGACAATATATCTCAAATGACCAGTCTATCATCGCAACCATATAAAGGGACGCGCGATTATTATCCGGCAGACAAGCGTATTCAAAACTACGTATTTTCGGTGTGGCGGCGCGTGTCGCAGCGTTTTGGATACGAAGAATACGGCGCTCCTCTTCTTGAACCACTTGAAATATATGCTGCCAAGTCTGGTAAGGAGCTTGCAAGCGAGCAAACGTACGTATTTACGGACAGGGGTGGCCGTACAGTAGCTATTCGCCCTGAGATGACACCGACGATTTCACGTATGGTCGCGGCAAAACGCCAGGAAATGGCGTATCCGGCCCGGCTTTTTAGCATTGCCAATTTTATGCGCTACGAACGCCCTCAACGGGGAAGAGAGCGTGAGTTTTGGCAGCTGAACGTCGATATTTTTGGCGTCGACGGAGCACTGCCCGAGGCCGAAATAATTACGATGGGAACTGCACTGCTAAAAGAGCTTGGTGCGACGGAGGACATGTACCGTATCTGCATTAATAACAGAAAACTTATCAATTTTATGATGAGTCAGTATTTGGGACTCGATGCCGTTCAGGCCGAACTTATGATCCGTCTGTTTGATCGTAAGGACAAAATCACTCACGAACAGTTCCGAGACCAGGCTATCGAGATTTTCGGTACCGAAGCGGCGCCTGCCGGCTTGACAAAGATATCGCAGCTACTCGTGGCAAAAAGCATGGCAGAGCTTCCGGAGGTCATTGGCGAGAGCGATAGCTTCAAAGAGGTCAAAGAACTGTTTACATTGCTTGAACGAGCCGGTGTGAAGAATGCCGTCTTTGACATTACGCTTATGCGCGGACTCGATTATTATACGGGCACGGTATTTGAGTTTTTTGACAACCACCCGGACAACAACCGCTCGCTTTTTGGCGGCGGCCGGTACGACGGCTTGGTCGGTCTGTTCGGAGCCGAGCCAATCTCTGCGGTGGGCATGGCACCGGGACTGACGATGACAGAGCTGTTTCTCCAGACACACGGTCTGCTGCCGAAGCTTTCTTCCACCACGGAAGTATACGTGGTGGTAGTGGGCGAGACTCTTGAGAGCGCTGCGGAGTTTGCCGCGCGGCTCCGCGAAGAAGGCGTTAACGTAGAACTCGACATTACCGGACGTAAGCTCGACAAGCAGTTAAAAACGGCGGTCAAAAAAGAGATTCCGTTCATCGTTTTTATCGGAGAAAAAGAAATCACCGCCGATGTGTATCCTTTTAAAGATAGAGCCTCAAGCGAAGAGCAAAAACTGAGTTTCGAGCGGATTGTCAGTACGGTCAAAGACCGACGCCGCAAGCATGGTGATGATTTGGATGAGTTATTTGAATAAGGAGCAGGTATGAGTGAAATAAAAGGATTTTTGTTTGATTATGATGGGGTAATTACTGCACAAAGCGGAGGGAATAATCCTTCTGAGCTTCTTGCAAACGTATTATCGCTGAACTCGGAAGAGGTTGGAGGCCTGTTTATGTCATTTTGGCCGGCTTATTTAAGAGGAAAAATCAGCGAGGAGCAACTTTGGCAAATGATCGAGTCAAAAACCGGCCAGACAATCTCAGCCGATCAACGCGGTATCTGGACCAAATGGGAGCAGCTACAACCACAGCCCGAGATGGTTAACTTTGTTCATGAAATACGGTCTCAGGGATATCCTGCCGGTCTCTTGACGAACGTAACACCGACGACCGAAGAGGAGGTGCGCTCACATGGGGGGTACGATGGATTCGACTTCCTTGTTCGTTCGTGTAAGGTCGGCTATGCAAAGCCAGACAAAGAAATATATGATATTGCTCTTAAGAAATTTAATGGTTTAAAACCGGAAGAGGTTGTATTTGTCGATGATCGCGAGCGATTCTTAGTACCCGCCCGTGCGCTCGGTATGCACGCTATTCTCGCCGTAGATGCGGAGCAAATCATTCGTGATATGCGAATGATGGTGACACTTTAAGGTTTTGGCATCTGTCACTATCTGTTATACTCGAACACTGTATGAAGACATCAGTAAACCATTTATCAGATACAAAGGTTGAGCTTACTATCAGCCTTGGAAAAGAAGAGCTTATGGCGGCCGAGCAGGTCGCGCTGACAAAGCTTGCAAAAACGATCAACGTCCCCGGGTTCCGTAAAGGAAGCGTTCCGGCGAGTGTAGCGGCAAAACATGTCAATCCGGAGAGTTTGTCGCAGCAAACGCTTGAAGATGCGCTATCAAAAGCCGTGGCCGAAGCGTACATGAAGGAAAATATTCAGGCATTGGATCGTCCTGCTGTCGAGATTAAGAAATATGTTCCCGGACAGGAGCTTGAATTTACCGCAGAAGCTGAAATTCTTCCGAAAGTCACACTCGGAGATTATAAAAAACTGAAAGCCACCAAAGCAAAGATTGTCGTTGCTGCAAAGGATATCGATGAGATCATCGAGCGCATGCGTGCAGGATTTGCCGAAAAGAAAGAAGTGTCCCGGGCCGCCAAAGACGGCGACGAGGTAACCATTGACTTCGAAGGCAAGAAAGACGGCGTTCCGTTTGAAGGCGGCAAGGCCGAAGACTATGACCTTACCCTCGGCAGCAATTCGTTCATTCCCGGATTTGAAGAAGGCATCGTCGGCAAAAAGCCGGGCGAGACGTTCGATCTTGATCTCGCCTTTCCTAAAGACTATCACGTGAAAGACCTGAAGGGCGCCAAAGTCGTATTTACGACGACGCTTAAAAAAATAAAAGAAGTCGTTTTACCTGAGGTCGACGATGAATTTGCTAAAAAAGCCGGTCCGTTTAAAACGGTTGCGGAGCTTAAAGAAGATATTAAGCGCGAGCTGACTGCACAAAAAGAGCGTGAATCCAGTGAAAAACTAAAAGATGAATTGGTAAAGCAGCTTGTCGACGCAAGCACCGTTCCTGTTCCGGATGTGCTTTTAAAGGATCAGGCCGAATCCATAGAGCGCGATATGACGCAGAACCTGATGTATCAAGGGCTGACACTTGAGCAATACCTTGAGAACAAGGGGTTTGAGAACAAGGAAAAGTGGCTAGCTACAGAGGTAAACGATGCGGCGAAACATCGCGTACAAGCTGGGCTGGTGTTGGCAGAGCTCAGTAAGGCTGAGAAAATCGAAGCGACCGACAAAGAGCTTGATGAACATGTTACTCTGTATAAAACGCAGTATGCCAATAATCCGAAAATGGTCGAACAATTCGACACGCCAGAGGCACGCCGGGATATCGCTAACCGTTTATTGACCGAAAAAACGGTCGATCGTCTGGTTGCATTGAATACGAAATAACGAGAAAACCCCGCACCATGTTCGGCGCGGAGTCTTCTCGACGCGGTCGAAGGTGCGGGGTTAGAGCTTGGAGCTCCGGTGCAGGCGGGCCGAGCGGAACAGATCGGCGATCTTGTCGATGGCTGCTTCCACCAGCGCCCAGCAGATGACGACGATCACGGCCGTGATCGTCAGTACACCACCGGCGACCAGGTGGCTCATTACCCAGTCTCCGCTGAAGATGGGAGCGAACTGCCAGAAGTCCTTGGGCGCGCCGTAGCACGTCAGCTTGGGCAGGTCGCTGCACGGACCGTGGAAGGTGTCGATGGTCACGAAGATCCAGCGCGCCGTCATGTTGATGATGCCGAGGACGATCACCGGGATCATCACGGCGGCCAGGATGCTGACACCCTGACGCAACGCGGCGGCCTTACGGGTTTCGATACTCGTTCTGCGAAACATTGTCACTCGCTTTCGTAGTGTATGTTCTTATTGAATTTATATCATAATTTATATAAGGGGTCAATAGTCGCTTTTAAGAAGTGTTGCATATGTATCCGCGGGAGAATATACTATAAGCACAAGCACACATATGTAGCGTGCCATCGGCAAATATTTCGTGTAACTAATGACTGATTGTAAGAAATCTTTGCGGCTGGCTCTCTGCAGCCGCAGTGGGCAACTCTTCTAGGAGGGGTTATGAAAATGGGATCCGGCAACGGGCCGCGGTCATCCACGCAGCCACCGACCGGCAGCTCAAGCGGTTCAACGCCGGCGCCCCCGCCGAATGGTAGTAGTCAGGCGCCGACCACCAAGAACAGGCCGTGGGCTCGAAGGTCAGAAGACTAGCAGAGAGCGGCGGCTGGTCATTACGATCAGCCGCCGTCACTAGTATTTAGCACTCTATTGCATCGAGTGCTAAATTTTGTGTATACTATAGTTATGACAAAGCCTACGAATATCCTTGTACCAACGGTAATAGAACGAACCCACGAAGGTGAGCGTGCGTTCGATATTTATAGCCGACTTTTAAATGAGCGAATTATATTTCTCGGTGAAGATGTCAACGAGCACACTGCCGGGCTAGTGGTGGCACAGCTGCTACACCTCGCTTATGAAGACCCTAAGAAAGATATCAAGCTGTACATCAACAGCCCGGGTGGCGTGGTGAATGATGGCTTGGCGATCTACGACACGATGCAGTATATTTCACCGGATGTCATGACGATCGGCATCGGTCTTCAGGCCAGTATGGGATCATTTTTACTAAGTAGTGGTGCGAAAGGCAAGCGATTTGCGCTACCAAACAGTCGCATCATGATTCACCAGCCGTCGAGCGGGACACAGGGTAAAGTAAGCGATCAAGAAATAACCCTTCGTGAAAGTATCTACTTGAAGCAGCGTTTAAATGAAATTCTTGCCAAGAATACAGGACAAAAATTATCTAAAATCGAAAAAGACATGGACCGCGATTACTGGATGAGCAGTGAGGAAGCGGTGAAATACGGGCTTATCGATGACGTTATTGAAAAAGCGTAGACATACCTACTTGACGAAATAGTTTTTTCCTCGTATTGTTATAGTCATCGTCCGGCGTTCAACAAAGGAGATGACGATGGACAACGTGGTGTTATTCATAGCAGCCTGGGGAATCTCGGGTGTGACCCTCTTGGTGGTGGTCTATATGGCCATGCGATCGAAGAGGAGCAACCAGGCGATTCTCGATACGCGGGGCAAGCTCCGCGCCATGGTTCCCATCAAGGAGAACCTGAAGAAAAAGCCGTGGGCGCTTCGGTCATCGTGGCGTGTTGCCATTTTGGCGGTCGAGGCATTTTTTGCGGCTTTGGCTGCCGTGTCATCCGGCCTCGGCATGGGGCTGCTGATACTGGCGGTTTGTGGTGCAGCAACCTACTTCTTCTCTGTGTGACGTCTGGACGAGCGGGGTGGACGTGGCCTATGGCCGCCTCCACCCTTGCTTTATTTTTATTGATTAAGTGATATAATATGTCAGTTGTCTCGAGAAGGGATATGGCATGCGCGACGAAGTACTCATTCTGCTTTTGGTCATCAGTCTTCTTCTGCCTGCGGTAATCGGGCTGATTACGACGATCATCACCGCGGACAGTGAGAGAAAACCGGTGCTCGTATTCGTAGTGGGAACGCTGGTGTGGCTGATTGCTGTCGCGGTCGGCATCGGTGTCAATCTGCACGTACACGCAGTTCACCCGGGCTGGTGGGAGAAGGGTGGCTTCTGGGAGCACGTCGCTCCGATGTGGCTGTTCGACATCCTGGCTGCGTTTTTTGCTGTCGTCACCTTTTTGTGGAGTCTTCGCGAAGTGGTGAATCTTGACGAGTGACTTTAAGAGACGATGCCTCCTGCGCCTGTCCTTTACGGGCGCAGGAGGGGCTGATTCTCCATAATTGAAAATTATGCTGATGAGTTCAAAAGAACGAAAGAATTAGTCTTGACGATTTGCCTTTTATGGCTCACAATGTGTACTAAGAAGTAGTGTAGTTGTGGTTACGTGTGTCTCTGGCCGGTGGCAGGTCATTGACATAACTACAACTTAGAGAATCTTCGGCGCCGATTCTATCACTAAATACAATGCGAGGAGCTATACGTGGCAAAAACCAGGCCTAACGCGGCGAAGCGCGTCTTTTTTACGAAGGATGACACTGCTTTACCGTTACCAAATCTCATCGCTCACCAAAAAGACTCTTGGCGTGAATTCGTCGAGACCGGATTGAGCGAAATATTTGCAGAACTTAACCCGATCGAGGACTATACCGGGCAAAAACTCGAACTGCGGTTTAAGAATTACGAATTCAAAGACCCTAAGAACCGTGAGCAGGATGCTAAAGAGAACAATCTTACCTTTGACGCGCCGCTTCAAGCGACTGTCGAGCTCACCAACAAGGTGACCGGTGAAGTCAAAGAGCAAGAGATCTATCTGGGCGATTATCCGTGGATGACCGATCGCGGTACGTTCATCATCAACGGTACCGAGCGTGTTGTCGTTTCGCAGCTTATTCGTTCGGCCGGCGTATTCTTTACTGCCGACAAGCAAGGCGGTCGCGGCTACTACGGTGCCAAGCTGATTCCTGGCCGTGGTGCATGGCTGGAATTCGAAACTGCTACGAACGGTACACTTTACGTAAAGATCGACCGACGTCGTAAACTGCCGGTAACGACCCTTCTTCGCGCCCTCGGTCACAACAAGACCAGCGAAATCAAAAGCCTGTTCGAAGATGTTGATACCGGTGAAGTAAAATACATCGACGCAACGCTTGAAAAGGACCCTTCCCGCGGCTCCAACGAAGCGCTTATTGAAGTCTACCGCCGTCTTCGTCCGGGTGATCTCGCTACGGTTGATAACGCCCGCAGCATGATCGAACGTATGTTCTTCGACTTCAAGCGTTTCGACTATTCTCGCGTCGGCCGCTACAAGCTCAACCAGCGTCTTGGGCTCGAAGTGGCCAATACTACTGAGAACCGCGTTTTCCAGATGAGCGACCTGATTGCGATTATCAAGGAAATCATTCGCCTGAATAACACTCAGGAGCCACAGGATGATATTGACGCGCTTTCAAACCGTCGTGTAAAGCTTGTCGGTGAGCTGGTTGCCCGCCAGTTCCGCGTTGGTATGCTCCGCATGCAGCGTAACGCTATGGACCGCATGAGTATGAGCGACATCGAAGCCGTTACTCCTGGTCAGCTGATTAACGCCCGCCCGGTTGTAGCTGCTGTCCGTGAGTTCTTTGCAAGCTCGCAGCTTTCAGTGCTTCTTGACGAAGTGAACCCGCTTTCAGAACTGTCGCAAAAACGCCGCCTCAGCTCGATGGGTCCCGGCGGACTTTCCCGTGAGCGTGCCGGATTCGATGTCCGTGACGCCCACCCGACTCACTACGGCCGTATCTGTTCGGTAGAAACGCCCGAAGGTGCCAACATTGGACTCGTGCTTAACTTTGCCACATACGCACGGGTTAATGAATATGGCTTTATTGAGACGCCGTACCTCAAGGTAGTTGACGGTAAAGTGACCAAAGAAGTCGTTTACCTCGATGCTTCACAGGAAATTAACGAAGTTATCGCTGACGCCGGTGCCGAGCTTAACGATGACGGCTCGTTCGTTGAAGAACGTGTCAGCGCACGTAACAACCTCAACCCAGAGCAGGTGGACGTATCGGAAGTCACTTACATGGATGCCGCTCACAAGCAGATCCTCGGACCTCCGGCCGGACTTGTACCATTCATTGAGAAAAACCGTGTGGACCGAAGTCTTACCGGTACGAACATGCAGAAGCAGGCCGTACCGCTGCTTACCCCTGAGGCTCCGACGGTCGGAACAGGTATTGAAGCAGAAATTGCTAAGAATACCAGCCAGCTCGTACTTGCAGAAGGTGACGGAGAAGTTATCCGTGCCGACGGTGACATCATCGAAGTAAAATACAAAGACGGTGTTAAAGCATACGAGTTGATTCACTTCGCAAAGTCAAACGATGACCGTTCTATCAACCAGAAAACCCGCGTAATGCGTGGCGACATGGTGAAAAAAGGTGACGTATTGATCGAAGGTGCTTCTATCGCCGAAGGTGAACTCGCACTCGGCCGTGATCTTACGGTAGCCTTTATGCCTTGGGGCGGTTACAACATGGACGACGCTATCGTACTTTCCGATCGTATCGTTAAAGAAGATACACTTACCAGTATTAATATCAAGGATTATACCGTTGAGGTCCGTGAAACCAAGCTTGGTCCGGAGATCGTAACCCGTGATATCCCGAATGTATCCGAAGACAGCCTTCGTCACCTCGACGAAAACGGAATCGTACAGGTCGGTAGCGAAGTAAAAGCCGGCGATGTGCTTGTCGGTAAGATTACCCCTAAGGGTGAACAAGAACTCAGTTCAGAAGAACGGCTGCTTCGTGCGATCTTTGGTGAGAAAGCTAAGGATGTCCGAGACACTTCACAACGCATGAATAACGCAGGTGGCGGTAAGGTCGTTGGTGTGAAAATTTTCTCTCGTGAGAATGGTCATGAACTCAAGGCCGGTGTGCTTATGCAGATCCAGGTCTTTGTGGCACAGCTCCGTAAGATCAGCGTCGGCGACAAGCTTGCCGGGCGACACGGTAACAAGGGTGTGGTTGCTCGCATCCTTCCTGTTGAAGATATGCCGTTCATGGAAGACGGCACTCCTGTCGATGTCGTATTGAACCCGCTTGGTGTGCCAAGCCGTATGAACATCGGCCAGCTGTTTGAAACCCACCTTGGGATGGCGGCACGTGCGCTAGGCTACAAAGTGGCAACCCCATCATTCAATGGTGTTCCTGAAAATATCATCAGTGATGAGCTCGAAAAAGCCGGTCTTGCCCGCGATGGGAAGAGTCAGCTGTTCGACGGTCGCACCGGTGAACCGTTCGAAGAGCGTACTACTGTCGGTGTCATGCACATGATCAAGCTTCACCACATGGTGAGCGACAAGATCCACGCCCGATCTACCGGACCATACACTATGGTGACCCAGCAGCCTCTTGGCGGTAAGGCACAAAACGGTGGTCAGCGATTCGGAGAGATGGAGGTATGGGCACTCGAAGCATACGGTGCCGCAAGTACGCTTCAGGAAATGCTTACGATCAAGTCGGACGACGTATACGGACGTGCAAAGGCGTATGAATCGATCATCAAGGACGAGCCGATCGTTGGTCCGAAACTTCCAGAAAGCTTCAACGTGCTTGTAAAGGAACTTCAGGGATTAGGACTTCGCGTCGATCTACTTGACGAGTCAGAAGACGCCGTTGTCGACGCCGAACAGGTGATTGCCAGCGCCGGTCCTGCCGATAAGACAATGCCGAATGTCACGCTTAACGATGAAGATGATGAAGAAACAGTGCTGGATGAAGCCGATGAGCTCGGTGATCTCGAAGATGGAATTAGCATTCAGGACATTGATGAAATAAACGAAAACGAAGGAAAGGAGGCGTAAGATGAGCCGAGTCATTGCAAACAACGGAATTGCAGATTTCGACGCCGTTCGTCTGGCTGTCGCCAGCCCAGAGGATATCCTCAAGTGGAGCTACGGTGAAGTAACGAAGCCGGAAACAATCAACTACCGAACCCAAAAACCAGAACGTGACGGACTTTTCTGTGAACGCATTTTCGGGCCGGTAAAGGACTTCCGTATTAATGACGCTAAACTCAAAGGTGTTCGCTCCCGTGAGGCTGCCGTTGATAAGAACGGTGAGCTTGTCACAAAAGCCATTGTTCGTCGTGAACGAATGGGTCACATTCAACTTGCTGCTCCGGTTGCGCATATCTGGTTTATGCGCGGTACGCCGAGCGCGATGAGTCTTCTTCTTGGGATCACGGTTCGCAATCTCGAGCGCATTGCCTACTTTGCGACCTATGTCGTTCTGAAAGTCGACGCTGAAAAGCGCGATCAGATGCTTGCTGATCTTGAGGCCGAAACCGAAGCCGGCCGTGCTGCCATTAAAATTCGCTACGAACGCGAAGCGAGTGCCGATGGCGCCGACGTAAAGGTCTTGGCCGAGCAGCAATCGCGCGAAGTTGAAGAACTGAATGAAATGTACACGGTAAAGAAGGGTCAGCTCGAGAGTCTCGTAAAAGGTGCGCTTATTAGTGAGACTGACTTCCGCAACCTGCCTGAAGAATACGAAGAACTCGTTGAGGTAGGCATGGGCGGTACAGCTATGAAGGCACTGCTCGACGAGATCGAACTGCCAAAGCTTATTGCGCAGCTTACCGAGGAAGTCGAAGGTGCTAAAGGGCAGCGCGAGAAGAAGCTTCTCAAACGCCTTAAGGTGCTTGAAGGCATGCAGGCCGCCGGCATCAAGCCAAGCAGCCTGACACTTACTGTTCTCCCTGTTATTCCACCGGATCTTCGTCCGATGGTGCAGCTGACCGGCGGTCGTTTTGCTACCAGTGACCTTAACGATCTTTATCGCCGTGTCATTAACCGTAACAACCGTCTTAAAAAACTAATCGACCTTAATGCGCCTGAAGTGATCCGCCGCAACGAAATGCGCATGCTTCAGGAAGCTGTTGACGCACTTGTAGACAACAGCGCTGCCCGTGGTGGCCGCGCGGTCAATGCAACCGGTGGCCGACGCCGCCTTAAGAGTATTAGCGATATGCTTAAAGGTAAGCAGGGTCGTTTCCGTCAGAACCTTCTTGGTAAGCGTGTAGACTACTCTGGACGTTCAGTCATTGTGGTCGGACCGAAACTGAAGATCAGCCAGTGTGGTCTTCCAAAGCAAATGGCGCTCGAGCTTTTTAAGCCGTTTGTTATCAGCTGGCTTATCCGTGGTGAGCACGCCCACAACATCCGCAGCGCTACTCGACTCATCGAGGCAGGTGATGCACTCGTATGGGATGCGCTTGATGCTGTGATCGAAGGTAAGTATGTACTTTTGAACCGTGCACCATCTCTTCACCGACTTTCTATTCAGGCCTTCCAGCCGGTACTTGTAGAAGGTAAGGCGATTCAACTTCACCCGCTCGTGGCAAACGGATTTAACGCTGACTACGACGGTGACCAGATGGCCGTTCACCTTCCGCTTTCAAAGGAAGCTCAGCGTGAGGCTCGCGAACTCATGAGCGCAACCAACAACCTGCTCAAGCCTGCCGACGGTGCACCGGTACTAAACATCGGTCAGGACGTCGTACTTGGTAACTACTACCTTACCTACGAAAAGCCGAGTGCTCAGGTCGACAAGGTAAAACCATATAGCTCCGTGTACGAAGCAGAAATGGCTTACGACAGTGGTGCACTGCAGCTTCAGACGCCGATTCGCGTGTTCGCCAAGGGCGAGATTCGCGATACGACCTTGGGCCGCGTGTTCTTTAACGAAATTCTTCCCGAGGACTTTCCATATGATAACTCAGTCCAGAGCAAGAAACAGCTGAAAAAAGTACTTGCTAAGATTTTCAATAAGTACGGTGCCGAGGAAACAGCAAAGACAGCCGATCGCATGAAGGGGCTCGCGTTCCGTTTTGCTACCGTCGCAGCCGTGTCTACCGGTAAGGACGACTACCTGCACTTTGAAGAAATCGGGGAATTCGTCGCTGAAGGTGACGCGAAGACGACGCTTATCTCGGAACAATTCGACCAAGGTCTTATTACCGACGAAGAGCGCTACAGCCTTACTGTCGCGGCATGGCGAAATGTCGACCGCCAGGTAACGGAATTCCTTCAAAGCCAGCTTAAGAACATGGACACCAGTATCAGCGTGATGGTCAACTCAGGTGCCCGTGGTGATATCTCGAACGTGAAGCTGGCTAGCGCTATGGTCGGTATCATGGTGGACGCCACTAACCGCGAAATCGAGCTGCCAATCCGAAACAGCTACAAACACGGGCTTTCGTCACTTGAATCGTTCGTTGCTACCCGGGGTGCACGTAAGGGTCTTATCGACACCGCACTTAAGACCGCCGACTCAGGCTACCTGACTCGTCGTCTGGTTGACGTGTCTCAGGATGTATTTACCGTAGAAGACGAAGCTGGCGACGATGACGGCTTTACGATCTATCGTTCAGAGTCAGAGCTCACCATGATTGACTTCGGTAATCGTCTGTTCGGACGTTATACTGCCGAAGAAGTTCCTGGTCATGTCGGTAAAGACGAGCTTATTACGCGTGAGATCGCTGATAGTATCGAAGCCGATGCTGATGTTACGGAAGTAAAGATCCAGAGCGTTCTTTCAACCAAGAATCTTCGGGGTATCCCACAGAAGAGCTACGGTATCGACATGGCAACTGGTAACCTTGTTGCCAATGCGCAGCCAGTCGGTGTCATTGCCGCTCAATCTGTTGGTGAGCCTGGTACCCAGCTGACGCTTCGTACCTTCCACGCCGGTGGTGTGGCCGGAGGTGACATTACCCAGGGTCTTCCGCGTGTTGAAGAGCTCTTTGAAGCCCGTACGCCAAAGGGCCAAGCATATGTTACTGAAGTTGCAGGTCTAGTTGATGTTTGGGAAGACGGCAAGAAGTATACCGTTCAGGTCACTCCTGAGGCTGGCCACGTCGAGCGTATCGCGCTTGAAGGCCGTACGGTTGCTATTAAGGCCGGAAGCAACGTAAAAGTAGGTGACGTACTGGCGACAGCCGAAGGCGAAGCCAAGCCGATTGTCGCACCGTTTGACGGTGTAGTCGAAGTAGCCGAAGACACGCTCGTTCTGGCCGCTAACGCCAGTGCGCCTGTCCGTTACGAAATCCCAGGTTCGACCCAGTTGGTCGTAAGGGCTGGCGATATTGTGGAAGCGGGCGATCGTCTTACGATCGGTTCACTCAATCTGCATGATCTCATGCGGCTTAAGGGTACGGAAGCAACGCAGCGATACATCATCAACGAAGTGCTTCGTATTTACGCCGCACAAGGTCAGGATGTTGCCGATAAGCACCTAGAGATCATCGTTCGTCAGATGTTTTCTCGGGTTCAGGTTGAAGATCCGGGCGACAGTTCATTCGTCATGGGCGATATCGTCTCTAAGGCGGCAGTGGTTGAGGCAAACGCCGAACTTGCTGCTGAAGGTAAGGAACTTGCCCAGTATACGCAGCTTCTGCTTGGAATTACCAAGGTGTCTATCTGGAGTGATAGCTGGCTATCTGCTGCGTCCTTCCAGGACACGACCCGTGTGCTGATCAATGCTGCGACCAGCGGACGCGCCGATCGTCTTAATGGTCTTAAGGAGAACGTGATTATCGGACGCAAGATTCCTGTAGGAACCGGTGTTGAAACCGAAGAAACCGAGGAAAATCTGGCTGAAGAAATCGCCGAAGATATTGAGCTGGCTGCTTAGCCCTGTCTCATTCTCAAAAATACCTGCTATAATAGGCAGGTATTTTTGTATGTATTTATAGTATATAAATACAGCTGTTTCTCAGATTATTTTATTGTAAAGTTAATCACTTTTTTGTTTTTAAATAATGTATTGACGAATTGGCAATGTAGGGAGTACTATGAAGACGTACGAACTATCCGTAGAAAAGTGGTGTTTCCGATGACAAGCGCAACTGTGGGACTCACGGCGGTGGGGATCGGCATCAGCCAGACCCTCCTGGACGCACTGTTCCAGGTACCGGATCTGGACGAGGCCAAACTCGATTACGAGGCAGGACACGTACGGGATGCGGTGGGAAAGATTTCTCGCCACGCTCACAAGCTCATCGAGGCCGGCAGGGAAACTGGGGACGACGACATGGTGGCCCGGGGCGAAACGCTCCGTGACGCTGCCTATGCGGCTCGCCTCAAGGTCCACGTCAACGTCGCCTGATGGGCGCGGGGGATGGGCTGGCTTTTATGAGCAGCCCGTCCCCCCACATATATACTTGAAAATATAGGACTCATCTGTTAAAATAACAGGTGAGTTTCCTCTTTTTAAACCAAATGCGCGAGAATGTGTACACGCGTCTGGATGCTAAAAGAATGACATGGGGCGGAGATGCTGAATCCAAGCCATACAAAACCAGAGGTCATCTACCTCTTTATGTAATGAATAACAGGAGTTTTCATGCCAACAATCAATCAATTGGTCCGAAAACCACGCCAGACTGCCGGTAAAAAAAGCAAGTCTCCGGCGCTCGGACGTATCCATAACGCGCTTAAAACCCGCTACTACGACCAAGACGCTCCATTAAAGCGTGGTGTATGTATTAAAGTAACAACCAAGACACCTAAAAAGCCTAACTCGGCGCTTCGTAAGGTTGCCCGTGTTCGTCTTACTAACGGCCAGGAAGTATGGGCATACATCGGTGGTGAAGGCCACAATCTCCAGGAGCACGCTGTAGTGCTTGTTCGTGGTGGTCGTGTGCCAGATCTTCCGGGTGTTCGCTATCACATCGTTCGTGGTGCGCTTGACCTCCAGGGCGTTGCAAAACGTCAGCAGGGCCGTTCTAAATACGGTGCTAAAAAGGAGGATAAAAAGTAATGCCTCGTAAAGTAACCAAAAAGCTCCAGCGTGAGCTCAAGCCAGATCGCAAATACCAAAGTATCCTGGTGCAGCGTCTTATCAACAAATCTATTCTTGACGGTAAGAAATCAATTGCCGAGCGGGCAGTGTACGACGCGCTTGAACAGGCTGCTAAGAAGCTGAATAGCGAAGATCCGCTTGAAGTATTTGAAAAAGCGCTGAAGAACGTTTCACCAAACTTCGAAGTAAAATCTCGTCGTGTCGGTGGTGCTAACTACCAAATTCCATTCCCTGTTCAGGGACACCGTCAACTGCACTACGCATTTAGCTGGCTCGTACAGTCGGCCCGTGCGCGTAGCGGAATGCCATACGCACAGCGTCTCGCGCTTGAAATCGTAGATGCTCATAATGAGGCCGGTGCGGCTTTCAAAAAGAAGGAAGACACCCACAAAATGGCCGAAGCAAACCGAGCATTCGCTCATTTTGCCCGAGGATAGCCATATACTTATTCATAAAACGACTCCTGCGATAAGGAGTCGTTTTATTATTGCTTGACTTATTTATAAAAGATACTTTACTGTAGTAAAGTTCTACTCGAGAGGAGCAGCTATGACAACATCAACGGGTGATGATGAAAACGAGGAAGATCCGGAAGACTTTACGGAAACAATGCGTCAAGAAAAAAGACGACACGAAATCTTCACAGAATCGCCTCCCGTTCCCAAGCCGCGTCGTGGCGACCGAAGAGATCGGTGAGTGATGGCGAAAGCTCGTAAGCAGGCGAGAAGAGATCACCTCATTTAAGAAATCTCCCCTCCCAGACAGCATGGCAAAGACGAGTAGAAAGCCGGAAGGGTATTGAGCCCCTTCCGGCTTTTCATCTATTGTACAGATAACCATAATCATGTATAAGTAGTAAAAACAGGAGAGTGACATACAGACGCGACTTATAAATAGGACGGGTGAATCGGACCGGTTACTCGCACCACATCTTCCCCCGGTATCGGCTGCACCTATTTTAGAACATTATGATTATGGCGGCCACCAGCTGGCTCCAGAGCATGTTTTAACAGCTCCTGTAGATGATAGGGGCGTGGTCAAGGTGTTTGAAACGCTCGATCTTGCCCTTTCCCAAGTCGATCCTGGCTACAAGTGGCCAATGGATCATTGCGATGTTCACCATTTTGTATGGGAAAAAGACGATTATTCAGCCATCAAGAATAATGGCAACACCATACCGATGCAATACCGGGAGATCCCTTTTCATAAGGGGTACCTACCACGTCAGCTTCATAATTTTCTACATGTTATCGTGGCGCCTCCTCAAAAACCATCGCTTGAAGTAATGGAAGGAAGAGTCAGAGCTGCAAATCTTGCTAGGCATTTGTTCAAAATGTCGCAGTTGGCTGCTCGATATGATCAGCGACCGGAAACATTCATGACCAAGCGGCGTACTATTTGGCGGACAATGTCGATCAATGAGGATATGCTCCTTGAAACGTTAATAAAACTACAGGATAACTACGATGCACAGTGCGAACCTGCCGTATTTGAACCCGAGGGAGATCTGTTTGACGTAGCGCGGCTAACCGATGAACCGGTATATAAAGTGGCAAAATACCTGGGCAGATTCGTCGCCAGGGATGCTCTCAATCTTAATCCGTATGTGACGAGCCGCCGAAAGGCGACGTTGGCGGCGTAGTAACTGAAGTTCTTGCAGAAGTTCTCGTTATGGAAGATAATGGTGCAGATCCTGAAGAACGGAGAAGACGCATGGCAGACCCGAAACCCGGCGCTCTTTTTGAACCGGACGACAGCAGGGCACAGGGTGAAAACCAGTACGGCCACACCACTCCCGCCTCGCGTGCCGTCGACGGCGCACGTCGTGGTCGCGAAGAGCAGAAGGACGAATCAGGCTCTGAGTCGAAAGATTGATTCATGACGTCGATTTCTCGAGACAAGCTACCGACAACCCCGGTAGCTTGTCTCGGGTTCACCTATATCCAATCTCTGGCATGAAAGCGCAAAATCTGCTATACTAAGCAAGAAGCGCTATTTTTTATGGCAAAAATTATTAAACTTGAGAGGAAATGAACATTCCATGGCACAAAAAAACGTCCCGCTAAAGGACTTTCGTAACATCGGTATCATCGCGCATATCGACGCAGGTAAAACGACCACTACTGAGGGTATTCTTTATCGTACCGGCATCAATCACAAAATCGGTGAAGTCCGTGGTGACGATGGTGGTGCAACGACCGACTGGATGGCACAGGAAAAAGAACGTGGTATCACCATTACCTCTGCCGCTGTTACTTGTTTCTGGAAGGGCCACAAGATTAACATCATCGACACGCCGGGCCACATCGACTTTACGGCCGAAGTGGAACGTTCATTGCGTGTACTTGACGGTGCCGTTACCGTATTTGACGGTAAAATGGGTGTTGAAGCCCAGTCTGAAACCGTATGGCGCCAAGCCAACAAATACGGTGTGCCTCGTATCTGTTTCATTAACAAGATTAACCAGACGGGTGGTGACTTCTACAAATCTCTCGAAAGTATTCACAACCGACTATCTAAGAATGCCTTGCCTGTTCACCTTCCTATCGGATTCGAAAAAGAAATCAACGGTGTCGTAGATCTTGTTGAAATGAAGGCATTCACGTACAGCGATTACACTGATAAAGCACTCGTTGAAGGTGAAATTCCAGCTGACATGGTTGAAAAGGCAAAGCATGCTCGTAGCCTCCTCGTGGAAGCTGCGGTCGAAGCTGATGATGAGCTGTTTGAGCGCTTCTTGGAAACCGGAGAAGAGTCAATCACTATCGACGAGCTCAAGGCAGCCCTTCGTAAGCGTGTTCTTGCTGGTGACTTCTTCCTGGTTACTGGTGGTGACGGCCGTGGCGTAATCGTAGAGAAGCTTCTCGACCTTATGACGGACTATCTGCCAAGCCCACTTGACGTTGATGCTATCTGGGGTACTAACCCCAAGACCGGTGACGAAATCAGCCGTAAACCTGATGATGCGGAACCTATGGCCGCACTTGCCTTCAAGATTGCCGCCGACCCGTTTGTTGGTAAGCTGATCTTCGTTCGTGTGTACTCGGGTGTACTGACTGCCGGAAGCTATGTCCTAAACACTACAACCGGCGAAAAAGAGCGTATCGGCCGTATCGTCCGTATGCACGCCGATAAGCGTGAAGATATTGACAAGGTTGCCGCAGGTGACATAGCTGCTGTTGTGGGACTTAAGAATACCTTTACTGGTAACACGCTTGCCGATGTTGCACATCCAATTGCACTCGAATCAATCGAATTCCCAGACCCGCCGGTTTCAATAGCCGTTGAACCAAAAACTAAAGCCGACCAGGAAAAAATGGGTATCGCTCTCCAGCGTCTTGCCGAAGAAGACCCGACTTTCCGCGTTCACACCGATGAAGAAACCGGCCAGACTATTATGTCCGGAATGGGCGAGCTTCATCTCGATATCCTTATCGATCGTATGAAACGTGAGTTCAACGTCGAGGCCAACATCGGTGAACCGCAAGTGGCCTTCCGCGAAACAATCCGTGGAACTTCTGAGGTACAAGGTAAGCACGCCAAGCAATCCGGTGGTCGAGGTCAGTACGGTGATATTTGGGTTCGTTTTGAGCCGAATGAAACCGGAAAAGGCTTTGAGTTTACCGATGCCATCAAGGGTGGTGTGGTTCCGCAGGAATACCGTCCGGCAGTACAAAAAGGTCTTCGTGAAACGCTTGACAGCGGTGTGATTGCCGGCTATCCGGTGGTTGATGTCAAAGCAACGCTTTACGACGGTAGTTATCACGATGTCGACTCCAGCGAGCTCGCCTTCCAGCTGGCTGCACACATTGCTGCCCGTGAAGGCATCAAGCAGGCCAAGCCGGTTCTTCTCGAGCCTGTCATGAAAGTTGAAGTTACGACTCCTGAAGAGTTTATGGGTGACATTATTGGTGACCTTAACTCTCGCCGTGGTCGTATTGAATCAATGGATGATCTGATGGGCGGCGCCAAGCTCGTTCGTGCCATCGTTCCGCTTGCAAGTATGTTTGGTTATACAGGTGATATTCGCTCGATGAGCCAAGGCCGTGCTGCTAGTACGATGGAGCTCGCACAGTACGAAGAAGTACCGCCAAACGTTGCGCAGGAAATCATCGAAAAGCGCGCAAGCAAGTAGTAAACCTACTACCGTATGCAACGCCGTCCGTTCTGGGCGGTATTTGCTTTATATGGTATAATATATTTAAGATTACTGAAGGGAAAAGCCGTGGAAATTTTGGCTGCATTTATTGTGGCATGTATCATGGGAGCGGTTGTCGGTATTGTCGCGGGTATCCTTCGGATAGCCGATACATTGCGCTGGGGACGTACGGAGAGATTCTGGCCGTCCTTCTGGACGCATACCTCGCTTACGACAGTCATTGTCTTTGCCATGGGATGTCTCAAAGTTCTTTTCAGTTGATCGTTGCCTGGGCGGGAGATTTTCCCGCCCAGGCAAACATTTTTACTTGTTTCCTCGAAAGATTTTATAGTGACGTATACTAAATTCATGACACTCGATGATATTATGCAGGCCTTTTTGCGCTATTCTCCGCCCGGCATGAAGGGGAAGTACGGACTCGGGCGGATCAAACAGGTTATGAGATACCTAGACGACCCACAGGAAAAAATACCGGTTATTCATGTGGCGGGAACGTCTGGTAAAACCTCGACGTCGTACTTTATCCGGAGTTTGCTTGAAGTCGCCGGACAAAAAACAGGACTAACGGTCTCGCCGCATATCGTTGGAATTAATGAACGTGTACAGATACGTGGCAATCCTCTTGCCCCTGAAATATTCATACGTTATGCCCGTGATTTTTTAGAACGCATAGAAAAAACGGAACTGCATCCGACATATTTTGAACTGTTGATTGCACTAGCCTACAATATCTTCGCAAAAGAGCACGTCGACTACGGCGTAATCGAGACGGGACTGGGCGGGCTGCTCGATGGAACGAATGTGGTAAGCCGTGCCGACAAGATTTGTGTCATAACAGACATCGGCCTAGATCATACGGAAATTCTTGGTGACACGATAGAAAAGATCGCTGCGCAAAAAGCGGGCATCATTCAAAAGGGCAATCATGTAATTATGCATCGACAAACACCCGAAATAATGGCTGTTTTCGAGGAGACCGTCCGGCAGAAAGCGGCGACCATGCAGATCATTGAGAATCAGCTTGATACAGAGACGTCGTCATTACCGTCTTTTCAACGTCGCAACTGGCATTTAGCTAGGGCCGTCTTTGACTATGTGGTCCGGCGTGACGGATTAAAACAGGTGACAGAAACGCAGCTGCAAAAAACCATGCACGACACGCCACCAGGGCGATTTGAGATATATCATTATCAAAATAAGACAATTATTCTTGACGGTGCTCATAATCCGCAGAAATTGCAGGCGCTCCGTAGCTCGCTTGAGAACGCTGGAGTTACTTCGGCGGCGTTTCTTATGAATCTCGTGGAGGCGCCCGAATCAAAGATTATAGAGTCGTTTCGCGTCGTGCAGCCTCTATGCTCGCATATGACCCTGCCGGAATTCAGCGCGGGACAGGACCTTAAAAGCCGCCGATCCCTGAAGGTAGACGTAGCATTTGAATACGCGAGAAAAGCCGGAATACCAGCTGTTGAACGGTGTACGGATGCGCTCCACGCGTTCGATCTTCTTGTACGGCGGCCCGAGTCGATCCTTGTGATTACCGGCTCGCTGTATCTTGTCAGCCTGCTTCGCCCGCACGTGAGGGAGATCATACAAGGTAAATCCGGTCATAGCGGTGAACACCTACGGCGGTGAAATGAATCTCTTTACTAACGGGAGTAAAGGCTGTATAATCAAGACATACGTCGCATAGTCTATTTAGGGTTGTGCGCGAAAATTATAATTAATAGGAGATTTTAATCCAACATGGCAGATTTCAACCGAAGCAAGCCTCACGTAAACGTTGGTACCATGGGTCACGTTGACCACGGTAAGACCACGCTTACTGCAGCAATTACACACGTACTTGCAAAAAGACTACCAAGCGATGTCAACAAACCTCGTAACTACGAAGATATCGACAACGCTCCTGAAGAAAAAGCACGTGGTATTACCATCGCTTCATCTCACCAGGAATACGAGTCAGCTAACCGCCACTACGCTCACGTAGACATGCCGGGACACGCCGACTATGTTAAGAACATGATCACCGGTGCCGCTCAGATTGACGGTGCAATCCTTGTGGTTGCTGCAAACGACGGACCGTTGCCTCAGACACGTGAACACGTTCTGCTTGCTCACCAGGTTGGTGTGCCTAAGATCGTCGTTTTCCTTAACAAGATGGATCTTGCCGATGCCGAACTCGTTGAACTCGTTGAAATGGATGTTCGTGAACTCCTTACCAAAAACGGTTACGACGGTGACAATGCACCTATTATCAAGGGTTCTGCTACCAAGGCGCTTGACGGTGACGCTGCCAGCGAAGACGCTATCATGGAACTCGTTGACGCTCTTGATAACTACATTGAAGAGCCTGTACGTGATCTCGACAAGCCATTCCTTATGCCTATCGAAGACGTCTTCTCAATCAAGGGCCGTGGTACAGTTGCTACCGGCCGTATTGAGCAGGGTGTCGTAAAGCTCAACGACGAAGTTGAAATCGTTGGTATTAAGGCAACTCAAAAATCAGTTGTTACTGGTATCGAAGCCTTCAAGAAAAACCTCGACCAAGGTCAAGCTGGTGACAACGCCGGACTTCTCCTCCGCGGTATCGAGCGCGAACAAATTGAACGTGGCCAGGTTGTTGCTAAACCAGGTTCAATTACTCCTCACACTGAATTCGAAGCAGAGGTGTATATCCTTAAAAAGGAAGAAGGTGGTCGCCACACTCCATTTTCTAAGGGTTACAAGCCACAATTCTACTTCCGTACTACGGACGTAACCGGTGAAGTCGAACTTCCAGCAGACAAAGAAATGGTCATGCCTGGTGACACGATTACCTTCAAGGTTAAGTTACTCGCACCTATCGCCATGGAACAGGGGCTTACCTTCGCTATCCGTGAAGGTGGCCGTACTGTCGGTGCCGGTGTTGTGACAAGCATCACTAAATAATCCGTTCCGGATTCGCAAAAACCTCTCAGTTTTGAGAGGTTTTTGTTTGTAATTATATAAAAAATATCGTATAGTTTTACTCAGTCGATGATAAGAGGTGGCACCCATGAGGCGGATCAAGAAGAGAAGGCGCGGCCGTAAGACCTACCCGACGACATTCGACGGCCTGCCCCGTGTTGCGATACTCGAGAATGGCCGGGCGGTATATAGCTGCGACATGGCCGTATTTGTAGAGCCGACGGGCGTGCGGTTTCTCAGCGGCAGTACTGTCGGACTACTGCAAGCACAGGTGCCTAAAGGCGCAAAGGATAATGTTATTATCCTGCCTCGTCGAGGTGAACCAATCGTGCTAAGGCCTGGAGAGGGGTACAACTTGGCACCGATCATGACGCGGAAAAAGGCGTGAAGGACAAAACTTCACCTTGAGTACGTACTGAGTATTAAATCGACGCGGGCGGAGCTGCATGCTTTATGTGCAGCTTCCGCCCGGCTTACGCCACAAAAGTTTTTATTTGCAAATTTTCTTTAAACATGTAAAACTAATTTACATTCCCGATTGTGAGGTGGTACGGATGCGAGTTAAGCTAGTAGGGCCTCGGGTCAGACTGCTCAAAACGACACTCTGTGACGGGCGTCGTGTCTACAGCGATCTGGAGGTGAAGTCCATTACTCCCGAGCGAATCGATTTCGCGGACGGCAGTTACGTCAAGCTCGGAGAGCGTCCCCACAAGGCGGGTGACGGCATTCTCTTCACGGATTCAGGACATTTCAACGATCTTGAGCAAAGCTGACATATCACATTAAGGAGGGATATGGCCCTGAGGCGACTATGTCTCGGGGCCGCTTTCATATCCTTGCGCCAAGATGATTCTTATAGTATAATTTCTATGAATATCAAATTGTTATCGAGAACTCGGCCAGACGTACAGTTACGACGATTCGAGCAGAGGTTACGATAAAGCACACAGGAGAACAATATGGCAGAAAGTACTGCTAGGAACACTCGTAAAAAAACAACGCCAGCAGCCGACGGTGCGGCCGGCCTCCGGATCCGTATTCGCCTGAAAGCATACGATCACAAAGTAATCGATCAGTCGGCAAAGCAGATCATCGATACGGCGATCCGAACCGGTGCAAGCGTCGCCGGCCCCATCCCGCTTCCTACTCGTCGCAGTAGCTTTACCGTCGTGAAATCACCGCACGTATACAAAACCGGTGGTGAGACATTTGAAATGCGCGTTCATAAGCGTCTTATCGATATTACGAACGCGACACCAAAGACAATCGATTCTCTGCAAAACCTGAGCCTTCCGGCAGGTGTTGACGCAGAAATCCGTATGTAATCAATCATAATTAACCCACGTACAATACGCGACTCTCAGGGGTCGTGTATTGCTTTTTTACAATTTATATGGTTAAGTATGAACGTAACTCTCGCCGATAAGGTTTGAGGGTCTTGTTCTTCTAGACAACAGGAGAAAGCCATGTGGTCTTCCAAGCCCCCTTATCCGCAGGCGCCCAAATGGCACGGATTTGCTTCCAACGCCCCCGACTTATACGCACAGTTCGTGCGTAAGGTGAAGGAGGAGCAACGCGAAACCGAGCCGCTACGTCTGCGGCGACAAATCAGTGATTACGAGAGCAGTGTCATATTCCGACGACAAGAACTGGCAGAGGACCAGCGCATCAGAGATGCAATAACAGCAGACGTGGCAGTGCTTCGTAAGCTTGTCGATAGTCCTCCGACCGACGAGGACATCGAAGCCGAGTTTGCGAGGCTGATCGAACATCCGGCTGTGCTAGGAACTCGCACCGACGCCATGGGTCTGCCGTATATTCAGTTTCGTGTCACGTACACGGAAGAAGACAGTACGTACGACCTGGGGGATTACGAGTTGGGCCTGGTTAAAGAATCGTATTCCAGGCGCTACATCGTGAACATGATCCGCAAGCCGTCGGAACTGAACATGTGGGCCCCCTTTGGTAGTGCCGACTGTCAACAAGTCGACTACTATTACAGGTCATCTCTGCCGTTGCCGGCTCACTATCTTCGGATGGGCTGGTTCGTCAAGCTGACCGGAGAAGCGATAGACCGGATCACACAGAACGTCCGAGACGGACAGTACAGTCTGGAAAGGTTACGGATCGAGGGCGAGTTACCCGAAGTAATTTGGGAGGGTGTCATCCTGAACCCGCTCAAAGCGTTCAAGCGCGCTCTCGACCGATTGAAAGATTCGCCCGAGATCCTACTAAGAAGCAAGGAAGTTGAACTTCGTGACTGTGAAGAGAGGATCGAAAGGAGGACGCAGCAGATCCGCAACCTTCAGCGATCTCTGCGCGAAACCCGCGCCGAGCTCAAAAAGGCAGAAGAAGTACGAAAGACGGGCGTCGTTGAGTTCGACCGTGCTCAGGCTCATGCGGATTACGAGTACATCAAGAGCCTGCCCGGAGTGATGGGGATCAGGTTCGACCCGGATGGCATCCCCATCATTCACGTTCGTACTGCTTATGTACACGAAGGGACACGGTTCGACCTGGGTGATCTTGAGATTTACCTCACGAAGAACGGTCGCAACGAAGCTTACGGTGTCGTGAAAGTACGTGCGACACGCTGGTCAAAGCGTGGAGGAGTCTACCTGAGCTATCCCGGAACTGGGCGCGACTGGTTTTGCTTCGGCACGCGTCAGCATGAGCTGTCGGAGCACTTCGACGCGGGAGCAATCCGTGAGTTTCTTCACTTGGCTATTCACAGCCTCAATAGCATCAACGAGCACCACAAAGTGTCCAGGACGCTCTCGGAGTACTACGACGAGATTCCTATGGATGCCGTGTGGGAGGACCGGCCAAAGCCTGCTCGGCCTCGACGTCGACGGCACTGGCAGTCGGAGGAAGCTAGGGTAGCGATTGTTTAGAGGAACGAGGCGGCCGCATGGCCGCGGGCTCCGAGGGTGTATGCCTTCGGAGCCCTGTTTCTAAGATTATTTTAAAAGTTATTGACATAATAGTATCGTTAGTATAAAATACTAAATTGTTGAACTGAGGTAACACTACTGAGTCGAAATCAGTCTACTAAAAAGTAGGTTGATTCCGACTCGGTAAAGTACCGGGCGGATGTCTGAAGGAGTGATCGCATGACCACCAGCGAGGACAACGCGCAGGTCACCGTCACCAGAACGGAAACCGCTTCCGTGCGCATCGCCGGCCTGGGCAAGGTCGACGTCGAGGCCACCGACGGCGCGACGGTGGAGAGCGTCCTCAGGGTCGCCCTCAAGAAGCTCGGCGCGAACGAGTCCGCCGTGAAGAACCTGTTCCCGGTGCTCAACGGCGAGGACGTCGACAAGCCGGCGGAAACCCCGGTGACCGGCGAGGACCGCGTCACCGCGATGCCGAAGACGGAAAACGGCTGATCTCAGTCAACAGAGGGGCCGGAACGTTCGGCACCAGTAAAAGAGTAGTGGAATGCTGTGTTGTAGTAGCGTGAGCTTGTCTCTCGGCTCCTTCCGGCAGATCCATTACTCCCCGATAGCAAAATGGTAGGGCATGCTTCCAGTATACTTATAATAAAATTAATTATTACTGGTTGTCTTATCAGGCTATGGGACCGCGCTCGACGCGGTGCTGGTGCCGGATGTACCCGGCTACCTCGCCAGGCCTGTCACACATGTGGCAGGCCTTTCCCATATCCAGATCCTGTACATACTGTAAAACTATGATATAATATACATTAAGCTTCACATGAAGCCGACTGCAATTCAGTTGAAATCTAGCAAGGTTAGGGGAATCCGATGAGAGCTTACGGCAGTTCGGCCTACGAAAAAGCCGGTATCGTGTGTCCGCGTCTGGTCATCCGGCAGGATGTCTGGAATCGTATACAGGCCTACGTCTGCTCCGATCTTCTGCAAAGCAACGAGATCAACGGCTTCGGCCTCGTTACCCGGATGTCGGATGACTGTTTCGTGCTTGACACTGCGTTCATCACGAAGCAGACCGTCACTCAGGGGTCGGCCGAAAGTTCCGGCTTCGACGGCGCAAGGGCGCTCGACTATGCCGACCAACAGGGCAGGGGGGATGACATGCTCCTGCAGTGGCACAGCCACGGCAAGCTTGACGCCTACCACAGTATCACCGACATGGACAACATCGACGAGTACGGTCGCGGCGGCATGACTTGGTTCATCAGCGTGGTGACCAACGTGTACGGCAAGGTCGTGGCCCGTCTGGACATGTTCCGGCCTGTCCGCATGGGCATGCCGATGCAGGTTTCAATCGGTGGCAGCTTCGATTCGGAGCTGCAGCGCGCCGTGGACGACGAGATCGCCGACCTGGTGACCATCGCACCCCTCCCGAACCTGGAGCCCGAGGGCGCGAACGAACCGCCGAAACGTGTACGACGCTTACTCACCCGTTCCTGACATCCAACAAACGACACGGAAGAGGTTGCCATGACAACGGTCAAAGAAGAGCCCGTCATCGACTACGCCGATCAGACGGCGATGTTCGATCCCGGCAGCTTCGCCGAAACGGTGACGCTGATCGGCCTGGGCGGAATCGGCTCCGCAACGGTCGCATCCCTCGTGAACGTCGGGTTCCAGCGTTTCGAACTCTGGGACGACGACACGATCGAACCGCGGAACCTCGCTTCGCAGGGGGTGTACCACTCCGGTCATCTCTACCAGTCCAAGGCGGAAGTCTGCAGGGAGTACCTGTTGCGTTACGGCGCCGTGGACGTGGAGATCCACCAGGAGAGGCTGACGGCAGAGACGCCGGTCGACTCGAGCGTGGTGATCTCCGGAGTAGACAGCATGAACGCCCGCAAAGAGATATGGAAGGCGGTCAAGCGGAGTCTGTCCGTTCAGATCTACCTGGACGGACGAATCGGCGGGACGCACTACACGCTTCTGGCGGTCGACCCGCTCGACAGTGAGTGGTACGAAAAGAAATGGCTGTTCGACTCGAACGAGGTCGCACCCCTCCCGTACGGAGAGAGGGCGATCGCGCACACGGCGCGTGCTCTGAGTGCGGACATCGCGGCGCACCTGGTCAACTGGCACGGAAGCGGTGGTGAGATGCCGCCTCGAAGGATCGACCGCAACATGAAGGACTACACCTTCCTGGTGACCGATCCGCGGCCGAAGTACCGCGACAACTGAACATGCAGTCGACGGTGTATGGCGGGAACTCTCCGCCATACACTGAAGACTGAATAGTAATTATTGACCATCTCATTATATGAGAGCACCCCACTCGAATCGAGCGGGGTGTTTTGGTCTCTCCAGCGAGCATCCATTAAGGATACCGCAGCCTTCACATGCTACCGGGTGTCCGCCGCTTGGGGGCGAATTCTTCGGGCAGCGATGCTCCCTCAGGGAAGGCGGTGTTCATGATGCTGAAGAACGTCTTGTCGACGGTCTTTTTGTCGAGCACAGGCTCCTGCGGATCAGCGCCGAAATACACCCTGTAAGGTGCGATGCCCTTTTTCCAAAGGACACATCCGGCGAGCGTCGACACAATGAGCGCAGTGACACTAAGGGCCACTGAAAAATGGAGGACGGTGTAGGCCACCGAACCAACCATCGCAGACACGCAACACATTAGCCATGCGACCGCGCGCATGAGGTCCTGGGGGGACAAAATCCTCTTCCTTTCCGGGGTAGCTGGAAAAATAGACCTTTACCATAATAACACAGCCTATGTGTTGGTTGCGCTTATGTTGGATATTTTTTATAATGAGTAAAATGTCTCAGCAAAAACAAAAACGTCCTCGAACATACGCAAGAATTCGAGCCACGGCAGTAAGCCGCAGAGGGTACGAAAAAATATTCGAATCTGATGGAACTTATTTTTTGAAGCTGGTCATATGCGCGCTGCTCGGTACGTTGTGGCTTAAATTTGCCGTACCTGTGACATGGCTTAATCTGCCTCTTAACGGAATACCGATTGGCCTGCTCATAGGGCTTATTCTGGTCAATCGTTTTGAAAAATACCAGGCGGATCGTAAGATATGGTATGCGATTTTACTTGTCGTCACGATAATCTGTTACTTTGTACCCGCCGGTATCGTGGTGTAATACGGTATACTGCTTTTAGAGATGCGGCGTTAGGCTGTGTCTAGCAAATGAACGGAGCTTCAATGAGAGCCTGGTTCGGTGTAGCTATGATAGCCGGCTTGCTGATTGCAGGGTGCGGTGCTTCGCCGCTGCAAACACCGGTGGAACGGTGCAATCACACCTGCGATCATCAGGAGCTGAACGCTTCTGGGTGTGGCAACAACGCCGTTGAGGCGATTGCCGCACGTGAGATCCAAGGTGAAAAGGACATAGGTACATTAAGGGGCCGGCTGGCGTTACGTCGCGGCACAGGAGATTGTCAGAACATCTACTGGGCGGAGTTTACGCCGGCCAAAGATAACACGGTACCATTCGTGGTCATCATGGTGATCAGTGCAGTGCACGAAAAGTTGTCACGAAAAGTAACAACCAACCTTTCAGAACGTGCATCTACGGTAGGGTTCTACGTGGGACCATGGCAGAATGCCAACGCGTGTATCGCCCGTTTGGACACAAATGGCAACGCAGCAGGATTCCACCCCTGTTTATCGGCGCTTCGTCCTCAGTGGTAATACAACGATCGGTAAGGTGAGCAGATGCAACGCGTACGAACGTACCTGGCTTCCGTGATGGTCGGCTTGTTGTTGGCCGGTTGCGGAAGCAGTGTGCCGGCAACCTCGACGCAAGCTGCTGATAGTTCGGCTCGGTCCGAATTCGTCGGCACGGTAGATAACCGCGCCATCAGCCCAACGTGCGCTCGGACAGCATGCTGGCAGCCGACACAGTTCCAGCCGGCATTGGTCGAGCGTGAGAGTGTTTCGATTGCCGAAATACTGGTAGACGAACCAGGTGGTCCGCAGGCCGGCTGGCCACTAAGCGGTGATACACTGCTGGTGCAGTGCCTCGTCAAAGGTGCGTCGTATCTCGATCAGCTTGGCCATTCGGTCGACGACTGGTACGGCATTGTGATCCCGCCGGACAAGGTGGACAAAAAGGCCAAGGCTGATTCACGTTTGCAAAAGATCGAACAAGGCTACCGTGCCTACGTAGGTATCTCCTGGATCAGCGGAGGTGAAGGAAAAACGCTTCCCGCTTCTTGTTAGTCCGGGTGTGCGAGGTGGTGCCACGATCGGCATCACCTCGCACACAACTCTTTATCGTCTTGCATATTCGTTTGAGAAATTATATAAATAATTAAATCACTTGTGTATCGAGTGATGGACGAGTACTCATAGGATGTACTCACGACATAGGGAGAACAATGACGAGCGAAATTGACGAAGCGGTACAGGCCGGACTCGCCGAGACTTACCGGCGGGGTCACGCCGATGGTGTCGCCGATGCGATCAAGCGGTTGACCCAACTCGCTGCTGAGGCTCCGGCGGCAAAACGGGTGATTGAGAGCCTGTCTCTCGACGTTTCAATCGGAGAACTGGGGCTCTCGGGGCGTGTTTTTAAATGCCTGCGCCGGGAAAAGATCGGCACACTACGCGAGCTCTACGAGTATCACGACGCGACTTCCGACGGCGTCGCGGACATTCGTCTCTTCGGCAGGCTGGCATTCGATGAATTGAATGAAAAGCTGACCGGGCGAGGCTTGCCTGCACTTCGGGAGGTTAGCTTCTTTTAGTGGTAACTCGAGGCGCCGGAGAGGCAAAGAGGGCATCGCTTCCGCGGTGCGTCCTCTCCGGTGCACGATCATTGTTCTTCCGTCTGCTTTTCATGAATGTGTATTCATGCTGATGAGTCCAAAAGGACGAAAAAGCAGCTCATTATTACATTACTTCGGCATATTCAAATTTATTGACTATTAACAGAGAGTGTGATAGGATAGCTAGGTAACTTATTACGTAATAACAACTCGCTCTTGGTGAATTGGTAAGTCTGGGTGACCGGATACTGCCTTCCACCAAGAGTTTTAAGTGGGAGCAAGAGGGCAATGAAAGCACTTCTCGGTACCAAAATTGGTATGACCCAAATCATCAGCGAGGATGGACGCGCAGTTCCTGTGACGCTCATTCAAGCTGGCCCCGTGACTGTGACTCAGGTCAAGTCTGTCGAATCCGACGGCTACAACGCAGTCCAGGTGGCATATGGTGAGGGTAAGAACCTGAGCAAGGCCGTGGCTGGGCATGTAAAGTCAGCCAAAGTGACCCCGAAACACATTCGGGAATTCCGCCTCGATGAACTGCCAGAAGATCTTAAGATCGGCGACATCATCGATGTAACAAAGTTTGAGCTGGGCGATATGGTCGACGCCACAGGCACGAGCAAAGGAAAAGGGTTTGCCGGTACGGTAAAACGTCACAACTTTAATACAAGCAAAAAGACTCACGGTGGTAACGGTAACGTCCGTAAGCCGGGTTCGATCGGATCGATGTATCCTCAAAAAGTCTTTAAGGGTAAGCGCATGGCTGGCCGCATGGGTCACGACCGCGTAACAGTGAAGAATCTTGAAGTAGCCTATGTGGACGCTGCAAGTAACCTCATTGGTCTTAAGGGTGCGGTACCTGGTCCTAAGAAGGGTCTTGTAATCATTGGAGGTAAGGCATAATGGCTGACGCTAAAACACCAGCAGCTGCTAAGACTGCTCTACCAAAAACAAACCTTCCTAAAGAAGTTTTCGCAGTCGATGTGCCAAACCACGAATTGCTAAAACTCGCTTATGACTCATTCCTCGCAAACAATCGTCTTGCAAGCGCAACGACGCTGCAGCGTGGTGAAGTTCGCGGTGGTGGTAAGAAACCATGGAAGCAAAAAGGTACGGGACGTGCCCGATTCGGTTCAACCCGTAACCCGATCTGGCGCGGTGGTGGTGTCGTATTCGGCCCACGCGGTAACGAAAACTACACTAAAAAGCTTAGTACAACCAGTAAGCGTGTAGCGCTTCGCCAGGCACTGACACTTGCCGAGCAAGCTGGTAAGATTGTCGTTAGCGATGTAAAGACGACCGGCAAAACGGCTGAGATCGTCAAATTCCTAAGCGACAATAAGCTTGAGCGCAAGGTTCTTATGGTGGTTGATGAAAAGACACCGGAGATCATCCGTGCGACCAGTAACGTTCAAAACGTTCTTCTGGTGAGTGCGATGTACCTCAGTGTGTATTACATTCTTAACGCCGACAAGATCGTTCTTACCCCTAGCGCGCTTGAAACTGTTAAGAAATGGCTAGGAGGAGAAGCGTAATGAAAAACATCAGCGTTATCCCACGTGCAACCGAGAAGGCGTACGCCCAAAGCCTCTCGACCAACACTTACGTATTTAATGTTCCACTTGACGCCAACAAGCAAGAAATTGCGAGTGCTGTGGAAACCCAATTTGAAGTAAAAGTAACCGGTATCAAAACTCTGGTACAAAGTGGTAAAGCCGTACGCTTTAGTCGTGGTAAAAACCGCTACCCAGGTACAACGACTCGTAAAGACTCTAAAAAGGCTTACGTAACACTGGCCAAGGGTGACAGTATCCAGGTATTTGACCAACCTGCAGAAGAGGAGAAGAAGTAATGCCGATCAAAGCATATAACCCAACTACTCCTGCTCGTCGTGGTATGACCACTGAGGATTACAGTGAAATTACTACCAAGAAACCGCTTAAAAGCCTCATCAAGAGCAAAAAGCAGAATGCAGGACGAAATAACACCGGTCGTATTACCGTTCGTCACCGCGGTGGTGGTGTAAAGCGTCACTATCGTTTGGTAAACCACAAACTGGCTGCCGGACTTACGGTAACGGTTGAAGAAATCGAATACGACCCGAACCGCTCAGCTCGTATCGCCCGTGTAAAAGACCAGCACGGTCTGTACCACTACATTCTGGCTGACACGAGCATGACCAAAGGCAAGGTAATTTCAAGCGGTGAGGACGCTCCAATCGAGAGCTCGAACCGTATGCCGCTTTCTAAAATCCCTGTCGGTACGCAAATTTATGCCATTGAGATCAACCCAGGAAAGGGTGCTCAGATGGTACGTGCCGCCGGTACGAAGGCGCAGCTTATGGCAAAAGAAGGTGACTATGCCCAGGTGCGCATGCCGTCCGGTGAAGTTCGCCGTTTCCGCCTGGAAGCGACTGCCGCTATCGGTGTTGTTGGTAACATTCAGCACCAGAACGTAAAGGTTGGATCAGCAGGACGTAACCGACGCAAGGGTATTCGACCTGGTGTTCGTGGTGTCGTTATGAACGCCGCAGACCACCCGCATGGTGGTGGTGACGGTGGACGTCATGGTAGTGGTAAACCACCACGTACGCCATGGGGTCAATTGACACTTGGTTACCGTACCCGCCGACGTAAAGACGTCAGCAAGTTAATCGTAAGAAGTCGCCATGAAGCGAAGAGGAAGAGGTAGTATATGAGTCGATCACTCAAAAAAGGCCCGTTCATCGACTTCAAACTCGCTAAAAAAGTGGCGGCTTTGAAGCCAGACGACCGTACTATCATTAAAACCTGGGCACGCGCAAGCACCATTAGCCCAGATATGGTAGGCCGAACGATCGCTGTTCATAACGGTCGCGTACATGTTCCTGTGCTTATCTCGGAGCCTATGGTCGGACACAAACTCGGTGAGTTCAGTCCGACACGTAAGTTCCGCAAGCACGGTGGAAAGGATAAGAAGTAATGGCCGAGGTATTTAAAGTACGTGCGTATGCCAAAGGTGTCGACCAGACACCACGCAAGGTCGGACTTGTCGCAGGACTCGTTCGTGGCCGAAGTGTCGCAGACGCACTTGTTATTCTGGACAACACGCCAAAGCGTGCGGCACTCCCGGTTCGCAAGGCAATCGCCAGCGCTGCAGCAAACGCAACCAACAACCACGGTCTTGACGGTAAGACCCTTGAGATTACGACCCTGAGCGTTACTTCTGGTCCACGTCTTAAGCGATTCAAGCCGGCATCTCGCGGTCGTGCGCTTCCATTCCAGAAGCGTTCAAGCCACATCTTGGTTGAAGTATCTGGCGCTGAAAAACCTAAGAAGAAACCAGCAGTGAAACCTGCTGCTAAGGAGGAGAGAGCGTAATGGGACAAAAAGTTAACCCAATCAGCTTCCGCCTGCAAGTTCACAAGAACTGGGACTCTCGCTGGTTCGCTGGTAAAAAAGATTTTGCCAAGTGGCTTGCGGAAGATATTCGTATCCGCGAACTGATTGAAAAGAAGTTCGCATCTCGCCCAACGATCAATCGTATTGAGATTGAGCGTTCGGCAAACCTCATTACTATTACCATCCACACAGCGAAAGCTGGTGTCGTGATCGGTCGTGGTGGTGCAGGTGTGACGGAACTGAAGAGTCAGATCGAAAAGATCGCTAGTCTCCCAGTCCGTATTAATATTGAAGAAGTAAAGCGTCCTGAGCTTGCTGCTAAGCTTGTTGCTGAAAACATCGCTCGTCAGCTCGAACGACGTATCAACTTCCGCCGTGCGGTCAAAATGGCTGCTCAAAACGCCATTAACGCCGGTGCAAAAGGTATTCGTATCGAGGTTGCAGGCCGTCTTAACAACGCAGAAATGGCCCGCCGTGAAAAAGTGATCGAAGGTTCCGTACCGCTTCACACGCTTCGCGCCGACATCGACTTCCACTCTGCCCGTGCTCAAATGGCAAACGGTGGTGGTATCGTTGGAGTCAAAGTATGGGTTTACAAGGGTGAAAGGAGCTAGTCGATATGTTATTACCAAAGAAAACCAAGTATCGAAAAGTTCGTAAAGGTACCAACGAAGGTATCGCCACCCGTGGTAACTACATTGCATTTGGCGACTTCGCCCTGCAGTCACAGAGCAACAACGACATTACCTCACGTCAGATCGAGTCTGCACGTCAGGCAATGACCCGTTACATCAAACGTGGCGGTAAAATCTGGATCCGTATCTTCCCTCACATTCCTCGTACGCGCAAGCCTCAGGATGTAAAAATGGGGAGCGGTAAAGGTAACCCTGAATTCTGGGTTGCTAAGGTGAAAGCCGGTACTGTCCTCTTTGAAATGAAGGGCGTATCAGAAGAAACCGCTCGTGAAGCTATGCGCCTTGCCGCACATAAACTTCCGGTAAAAACTAAATTTATCGTAAGGGAGCAGGCATAATGGCTGATAAGAAAACCAAGAAAGCCGAAGAAGTGAAGACTGTCGAACAGCTCCGTACGGATCTTACTGCAAAACAGACTGATCTTCTTGAAGCTCGTCGTGGCCACGCGGCTGGCGAACTTGCCAATCCACGTGTCATTACGGCTACACGTAAAGAAATCGCCCGACTTCATACTGCTATCCGAGCAGCAGAAATCGGCGAAAAGGAGAGTAAATAATATGGCCAAGACATTGACCGGTATCGTGACGTCGGATGTCGCGGATAAGACTATCACCGTCACTGTAACTAGTCGTGAAACGCATCCAATTTATAAGAAGCAATATACTGTTTCTCGTAAGTACGCCGCCCACGATGAAAACAATGAAGCGAAAAAAGGTGACAAGGTTCGTATTCGTGAGATCCGTCCTGTCTCCAAGCGAAAAGCATTTGCCCTTGATTTTATCGAGGAAAAATCACGCGGTTCGATTGAACTAAAAGATGACGAGGCTGAGGCATAGCACTATGATTCAGCAGGAAACTCGACTAAAGGTCACCGACAACAGCGGAGCAAAGGAAATTCTTTGTATCCGTGTACTCGGTGGAACGGGCCGCCGCTACGCCCGGGTTGGCGACATTATCGTTGCTACCGTAAAGCAGGCAAATCCAACTGGAAACGTGAAGAAGAAATCTGTTGTTAAAGCAGTTATCGTTCGTACGCGCGACCAGATTCAGCGTAAGGATGGCAGCACGATCGCTTTTGACGACAATGCAGCCGTTATTATCGGTGATGACAAAAATCCTAAGGCTACCCGTGTCTTTGGGCCTGTGCCACGTGAACTTCGTGACTTAGGCTACGCTAAGATCATCAGCCTTGCACCGGAGGTACTCTAATATGGCACGTCGCATTCAAAAAGATGACATCGTAAAAATCATTAGTGGCGCCAAAAAAGGTACTACCGGCAAAGTACTCGCGGTTCTTCCTAAAAAGAACGGTGCGCTTGTTGAGGGCGTCGGTACGAAACACCGTCACGTCAAGCCAAGCCAGCTCAACCCACGTGGTGGTTCCAAGGACATTCACGTCCCTACGCCGCTACATAAGCTTGCTCTTGTCGTTGACGAAAAGTCAGCCAAGACAAGTCGTGTTGGCTATGTAAAGAACGCCGACGGTGCCAAGGTTCGTCTTGCTCGTCAGGCAAAAAATAAGGAGATCAAGTAATGGCAAAAGCTACAACTACTGCTGCTGCGGCTCCTCGCTTGAAAGCTTTGTACAAAGATCAATACGTCAAAGAACTACAGGCCGAATTGAAACTTGAGAACGTACACCAGGTACCAAAACTCGAGAAGATTGTGGTAAGCGTTGGAATCGGCAAGAACAAAGACGACAAACGTTACTACGAAGTCGTTCGTAATACGCTTACGAAAATCACCGGTCAATCGCCGGTTGACCGCATGGCGAAAAAGTCTATCGCCGGTTTTAAAATCCGTGCCGGTATGAACCGCGTCGGTATCAGCGTGACACTGCGCGGCGCTCGTATGTATGAGTTCCTCGACCGCCTGGTAAATGTATCGCTTCCACGTGTTCGTGATTTCCACGGCGTGTCGGTAAAATTCGACAAAGGCGGCAACTACAACCTCGGTATCGTTGAACAGTCGATTTTTCCGGAACTCAGCTTCGAAGAAACCCAAGTGCTGCACGGACTTCAGGTAACGTTTACGATTAAAAACGAAGATGCCGCTCATTCCCGAGCACTCTTGGAGAAATTCGGTCTACCGTTTGAGAAAGAAGGAGGCAACCGCTAATGGCTAAGAAATCTATGATCGCTCGTGATGTAAAGCGAAAGAAAATGATTGCAAAATACGCTGAAAAGCGTGCCGAATTAAAAGAGCTCGGTGACCTCGAAGGTCTTCAGAAGCTCCCTAAGAACAGCAGCCCTACTCGTTTTAAAAACCGTGATGTACTCGACGGTCGTCCACGCGGATACATGCGTCGTTTCGGACTTCACCGTATTAACTTCCGTATGAAAGCCTCAAAGGGTGAAATCCCAGGCGTAACAAAGAGTAGTTGGTAAGAAGGAAAGGAGTAGATATGTCTTTACAATCAACTGACCCAATCGCCGACCTTCTTACCCGCATCCGTAACGCGGCGTTGGTTGGCAAACACGAAGTTCGTGTTCCATCAAGCAAAATCAAGAAAACCGTTGCTGAGCAACTTAAAAAGAATAACTACCTCGCAGACGTAAAAGTTGAAGCTGGTAAGCCACGTGATACGCTGGTCATTACCATCAACAAGGAAGGCGAGAACAGTCCCATTAACGAGATTACTCGTATGAGCAAACCGGGACGTCGTATCTACGTTGGTGCCGACGATATTCCACGCGTTAAAAGCGGCCGCGGTATGGTACTCGTAAGCACTAGTAAGGGCGTTATCACTGGTCAGGAAGCTGCCAAGCAGCGTCTTGGCGGCGAGCTCCTGCTTAAGGTATATTAGTAACTAACAAGAAAGAGACGTAAGATGAGTCGAATCGGAAAACTACCAATTGACGTACCTCAGGGTGTGACAATCACGGTTGATTCAGATGCTATCTCGGTAAAAGGACCGAAGGGTGAACTTACCGTACCGCACCTGAGCGACGTGACCGTTACTCTTGAGGACAACAAAGCAATCGTCACCCGTAAAGATGACGAGCGAATCGCTAAAGCACAGCACGGGCTGCAGCGCGCCCTTCTTAATAACGCCGTACAAGGTGTAACTAAGGGGTTTGAAAAGAAACTCGAAGTAAATGGAGTTGGTTTTCGGGTAGGCATGAGCGGATCAACGCTTGAAATGAGCCTCGGCTTTAGCCACCCGGTGAAATACGAAGCACCTGCAGGGGTTACGATCACAACCAACAAGATGGAGATCACTGTTTCGGGTATCGATAAGCAGCAGGTCGGTCAGGTGGCCGCTGAAATTCGTGCGCTGAAGAAGCCTGAGCCGTATAAGGGTAAGGGCATTAAATATGCTAACGAAGTCATCCTTCGAAAAGCAGGAAAGGCTGGTAAGTAGTCATGAGTGACTTCGCAAAGAAATTGTTAAACAAGAGTCTTCGCAAAAACCGTGTACGCAGCAAAGTAAGCGGTACTGCCGAGCGCCCACGCCTGACTGTTACTATCAGTAATAAGCACGTTAGCGCACAGATCATTGACGATGTACGCCAGCACACGCTTGCAGCCAGCACCACCGTTGGAACAAAGCAGGAGGGCTCGCTTGGTGAACAGGCCGCCTTCGTTGGAAGCGATATCGCTAAGAAGGCGAAAAAAGCAAAGATTAACGTAGTAGTATTCGATCGCAACGGTCGCCAGTATGCTGGCCGCCTCGCTGCTCTCGCCGATGCTGCTCGCAAGGAAGGTTTGGAGTTTTAATATGGCCGAACAAGCTACTAATACTCGCGCTCCTCGCCGTGACAATCGCCGTGAGCAGGCACCGGCCGAGCCAAAACAGTTCGAAGAACTCGTTATCAATGTCGACCGTGTGGCTCGTGTAGTAAAAGGTGGACGCCGTTTCCGCTTTAAGGCACTCGTTGTCGTAGGTGACCGCAAAAATAAAGTTGGTGTCGGTGTTTCCAAGGGTGCTGACGTTCAGGCCGCCATTTCTAAAGCAACCGACGTTGCAAAAAAGAACATGATTACCATTCCCGTCGTTAAAGAAACTATTCCGCACGATGCAGAAGTAAAAGTTTCAGGTGCGCAGGTGCTCATTAAGCCGGCTGCTCCTGGTACCGGTATTATTGCCGGAGGTGTCGTTCGTTCAATTATCGGTGTAACCGGTATCCGAAACATGCTTTCAAAGAGCCTCGGCTCCACCAACAAGGTAAACATTGCCTACGCTACGATTGAAGCACTTCGTACACTCGTTCCAAAAGAAGAGTGGCTGAACGCTCCAAAGAAGGCTGCGAAAAAGGAGGACAAGTAATGAAATACAACGAACTCCAGGTTGAAAGCAACAAGAATAAAAAACGTGTCGGACGCGGTATTGCCGCCGGCCAAGGTAAAACTGCCGGTCGCGGCACGAAGGGTCAGGGCGCCCGTACAGGTAAAAAACTGAACGCCATGTTCCAAGGTGGTTCTGGCGCACTTGTTCGCCGTACACCTAAAGCTCGCGGGTTCAAGAGTATTCGCGTTCCTGCACAGGTTGTCTACCTAGACCATCTTAATGCATTCAAGGGTAAGACCGTCGACAACAATAGCCTGTTTGAAGCAGGTCTTATCGCAACCCCATTTCACACGGTAAAAATCATCGCACGCGGTGAACTTACCGAGAATGTAACGCTTCGTGTTCAAGCAGCGAGCAAGAGTGTGCAGGAAGCGGTTGCAAAAGCAGGCGGCACATTCGTAAAAACTGATACTCCGCTCAAAAAGAGCACCAAAGAAGCTGAAAAAGCCGATAAATAATCCCTTTTTCTAAAAAGAAAAAGACTTCTCTATGGAAGTCTTTTTCTTTTTTACTTGCATACAAATGCGATAGGTATTACGATAATAACATAATTCTTGGATAATGCGAGGAGCCTTCTCCGCCGAGAATTGGTAAGGTGAGTGGCTATGACCGAGGAAAAACAAATCGTTTTCCGTCACCCGCAGATAGATCCGGATGAGTACGCGAATCCGAACTTCCGACCACCGGAACCGGAAGCCGTCTTCAGCGGAACGCCCGCCGAGTGTGCGGCGTACATCGAACGTACGAACCACAATCACGACCTGGATCACCCAGACCTGTCTGGTCCGTCACGACCGCGCCTTGAAATACGTCGCCCAAGACAACGCTACGGCGACACCGAACCAGTATAGTCCATCCCGAAAGAGCCCACCCGGAAGAATATTTCGCCGCTCCTTCCGGGTGGGCTCTTTTTATATAAATGTATACCTTTAAAAGAGCAGAATATAGTATACTGTATATAAAAGTACTATGGCTACAGGTGGTAGCCTAACTGACAGAAGGGTATACATATAATCTGATGAACTGGAAAACGATCTTTCGATCCTTCAAGAATAAAGACATGCAAAAACGCCTGCTGATCGTACTGGGCCTTATTATCGCGTATCGATTTTTAGCACATATTCCCGTGCCGCTGGCCGAACCGTCACAGCTTAAGGAAGTAATCAATAATGTCGTGAGCGGCAGTGATTTCGGTGGCTTTTTGAATCTTCTCTCCGGAGGAGCGCTCGCTCAATTCTCGATCGTATTGGTAGGTATGAGTCCGTTTATTACGGCGTCGATCATTACACAGCTACTCACCAAGGCTATCCCCAGCCTTGAGGAGCTCCATAAGGATGGTGAATCTGGCCGACGTAAGATAAACCAATGGACACGTATGATTGCCGTACCTCTTGCCATCGTACAGTCAATCGCATTCATTTATATCCTCAGGCAAACGGTCCTTGCTGGCAACACGACAGCCTTGGCCAATACGACCCCAGTGGAATGGATCGTAGCCGTAACGGCCATGACCGCGGGATCGATTCTTCTGATGTGGCTCGGTGAGCTTATTACCGAACAGGGAATAGGTAACGGTATATCTCTCGTTATCTTCGCAGGTATTATTAGCCAGCTACCACAAACACTTGCAACAATCAGTAATTCTCTTTTTGACACCTCGAACGGAACGCTCAGTGTATTCAACTGGTTCCACATCCCTATAAATCCGCTTGCCTTCTGGGTGGTTCTGGCGGTAGCGGTTGTGTCCTTACTAGTGTTATATTTCTTGGTCAAAATCAATGAAGCGCAGCGGGTCATTACCATAAATTACGCAAAACGTGTTCAAGGCAATAGTAGCTATGGTGGCGTCAAGAGTATCCTACCTGTAAAGCTCATTGCCGCCGGAGTAATTCCCGTCATTTTTGCCGTCGCCTTCTTGTCTCTCCCGGCATTTATAGGTCAGGTCATAAAAGCAACGGGCAATCCGGCATACCTCGAGCTCGCCAATAATCTTATTAAATGGTTTCAGACGCCTCAGCCAGGTTCGTTTGCCGGAGGTTCGCTTGAAACGCTCATCTACCCGGCGGCATACTTTATACTTGTTATCCTCTTTACCTATTTCTATACGGGCATTGTCTTCAATGCGAATGAGATTGCTGAGAATCTACAAAAACAAGGTGGCTTTATCGAAGGAGTCCGTCCGGGCGTTCAAACGGAAAAGTATCTGTCTCGTACGGTCAATCGTCTGATTCTCTTCGGTTCGATCGCGCTTGGCATCATTGCCGTCATGCCGTTCGGCGCCGAATACATCTTTGCTCAACTTGGCGTCAACGCTACCAATCTTGCCATCGGTGGTACCGGGCTGCTGATCGTGGTGTCTGTCGGGCTTGAAAGCCTGCGTCAAATTAACTCACGCGCACTTATGGTCACCTACGACGATTATCAATAGCTTCGGTATGGGTGGCACTACAAAAACCCCATACATCCGTTACAGATTTATGCTCTATATAGCTGTAGGAGTCGTATTTGCGAGTATCTTAGGATATCTCGCGTATAAAGACTTTTTCATACCCCCGGAACAAATGGTTAAGCCACCCGAGTTTGCTACTTCCCCTGTACAAAGCAAAAAGAAAACTGATCAAGAAAAGGCCACGTATACCGTTCCGCCGACTCATCCTAAGAATCTTACTATTAAAAAGCTAGATCTGACCGCCAACATCGTTCCGCTCGGCACTCTCGCCAGCGGAGCACTCGACGCACCAAAAACAGCCTGGGATGCCGGATGGTATGCAAGCAGTGCTCAGCCCGGAAGTGGAAGCGGTGCCATTGTACTAGACGGTCACGTCAACGATGCGCTTAATCAGCCGGGCATATTTTACGCGCTACATACGCTCGTAGCAGGCGATGAGATCCGTATTCAGCGAGGTGACGATATTGTCTATATCTATGAAGTACGCGCCGTTCAGCAGACCCTCTCAGCCGCACTTGATATGTCAGCAGTGATGACATCGATCGAGCCAACGAAAGAAGGACTGAACATAATCACCTGCGGTGGTACCTACGATACGACGGCTCAAACATATCGTGACAGAGTCGTTGTCTACGCGACGCTGGTATCTTGACTATCGCACGCTCTACGCTACAATAGGAGTATCAATTTTGTATGACTCACGAATTTATCGTGATTGTTTCGAAAAACGCTTGCTCGCATAGTATTTTTGGTGTATAATCTACTACTGTTATCTATGGCGAGTCAAAAGGAAGTAATTAAATTGCGTGGTAAGGTAGTGGAAGCACTGCCTAATACGCAATTTAGGGTCGAACTGGAGAATGGCCATAGTATTATCGCTCACATCAGCGGAAAAATGCGCAAGCACTATATTCGCTTAGTGCCGGGTGATTGGGTGGAAGTTGAGATGAGCCCTTACGATCTTACAAAGGGCAGAATCAGCTACCGCTTCAGAGACGGGCAGGAAGGGGTTGTTGCTAAGAGGACTATTTCTCCGAAAGCTAGCGACGAGCAACCTCCTCTTCAAAAAGCTGCCTAACATTAAATTTAAAGGAAAGCTGGAGTTTTATGCGCTCATGAAGGTACGTCCGAGTGTCAAAAAAATCAGTCCCGATGACCAGCTAGTCCGTCGAAAAGGCCGACTGCGCGTCATCAACAAGAAAAAACCTAAGAATAAGCAAAGGCAGGGTTAAGCATGGCTCGAATTGCTGGGGTAGTTATCCCATCAGAAAAGCAGGTTCAGATCGCTCTTACCTATATTTATGGTATCGGTCCGAAATTTGCTCGAGACATCCTTGCGGCGGCTAACGTAGAGCCGACCACTCGGGTGAAAGATCTCACCGAGGCTGAAGAACAACGTGTTCGCGAAGTAATCGACAAAGATTATACCGTCGAAGGCGACCTACAGCGCTTGGTAACCAACAATATTAAGCGCCTAAAGGACGTGAATGCGTACCGGGGACTCAGGCACAAGGCAGGTCTTCCTGTTAATGGGCAGCGAACTCGTACTAATGCGCGTACCCGCAAAGGTAAGGCAGTTGCTGTTGGTGGCACACAGAAGAAAGCAGCATCTAAGACGTAGAAAGGACTATGAGATATGGCAGAAGCTAAAACAACTCGTAAAAAGCAGCGCCGATCAGTTCCTTCTGGTCAGCTGCATATTCAGGCGACGTTTAACAACACGATCATAACGTTCGCCGACAAAAAAGGTAACGTTCTTGCGTCCAGCAGTGCTGGTGCCTGCGGATTCCGCGGAAGTAAAAAAGGAACGGCCTACGCAGCTCAGGTCGCAGCAGAAAAAGCGGCCGAAGCAGTAAAAGCTCAATACGGGCTAAACTCAGTAGATGTATTTGTAAAAGGTGTTGGTCTCGGGCGCGACGCAGCGATCCGTGCACTTTCAAACTTTGACATTACTGTTGATGGTATTAAAGACGTGACCGGCGTACCACATGGTGGTGTCCGTCCACGTAAGGCAAGGAGGGCTTAATCCATGGCACGAGATACTTCGCCGATTGTGAAGCAGAGTCGCCGAGAAGGTTACGCTCTTCACCCTAAAGCACATAAAATCTTAGCTAAAAAGTCTGGCATTCCAGGTCAGCATGCGGGTGGCCGCCAGAGCAAACCAAGCCTCTATGCCATTCAGCTTCGTGAAAAACAGAAGGTACGCCGTACATACGGACTCCTTGAAAAACAATTTGCACGCCTCATGAACGAGGCAAGCCGAAAGAAAGAGGGTCTGGCAGGTGAAAACCTCTTACAGCTTCTCGAACTTCGCGTTGACAACGCCGTGTACCGCGCCGGTTTCGCGACCTCTCGTCGCGCTGCCCGCCAGCTCGTCGGTCATGGGCACTTCATGCTCAACGGTCGCCGCATCGATATTCCGTCCATTCGCCTGAAACCAGGAGATGAACTGACTGTCCGTCCCAAGAGTGCAAAATCTGGCTACTTCACCCAGCTTGACGACGTCATCAAGAATTCAATCCAAGGCCCTCTTTCGTGGATCAAGAGCGATCCAAAGAAGCTAAAGATTGAAGTGACCGGTCTTCCGAAGCGTGAGGAAGCAGAAGCAGACATTAATGAGCAGCTAATCGTTGAGTACTACTCACGTTAAAAAGGGTAAGGAGAATATATAATGGCAAAAGTAATTCACAATCCAGCGCTCGCAAACATCGATGAGCAGAACTCCACGAGTGCAACGTTTACGATTGAGCCGCTTCACGCTGGATATGGCAATACCCTTGGTAACAGCCTTCGCCGCGTTCTGCTTTCGAGCATCGAAGGTGCTGCCATCGTCGCTTTCCGCATTGAAGGTGCAACCCACGAGTTTACAACCGTTGACGGTGTTAAAGAAGATGTCGTGGACATCATGCTTAACCTTAAAAACGTACGCGTAAAAGCACACCGGGACGAACCTATCGAACTGCGGCTTGAGAAAAAAGGTGCCGGCACTGTTACGGCAGGAGACATCAAAACGACTGCCGATGTCGAGATTATCAACCCAGAGCAGGTTATTGCAACGATCGATGATCCTAAGAAGTCGATTGTTATCGACCTCGTGGTTGAATCAGGACGCGGTTACCGCACTATTGAAGAGTCGAGCGAAAGTCGTCTTCACAGCGATATGATCGCACTCGATGCAGTGTTCAGCCCTGTACTGCGCGTCCGCTACAAAGTAGCCGGAACTCGTGTCGGTCAGGAAACGAACCTCGATAAACTCGATGTTAACATTGAGACAGACGGTTCAATCTCGCCTCGCGAAGCATTCGAAGAAGCTGCCGCCATCTTGGTAAACCAGTACACTGCGCTCGCAGGCTCTACGACCGTAGAGGCCGCCCCAGCACTTGGTCAGCAAACTGCTGATGAAGTAAACGAGCTTAACACGCCGATTGAAGAGCTCAACCTTACAGCCCGAACCGCTAACGCGCTTATCAACAACGATATCCGCACCGTTCACGACCTTGTCACGCTCAGCGAACAGGACCTTCGTGAGCTTAAGGGATTCGGTTCTAAGGCACTTGATGAAGTTAAAGATAAGCTAGAGGAGCTTGAACTGTAATGCACCGCCACGGTTACAAAGGGCGCAAACTCGGTCGCGAACGCGATCAGCGCCGCGCACTCCTCAAGGGCCTTGCGACCAGTCTTGTCGAACACGGCAAGATTGAAACAACACTCCCGAAGGCCAAGGAGCTTGTGCGTTATATAGAAAAAGTTATCACCAAAGCAAAGAAGGGCGATCTACATAATCGTCGTCAGGTAATCGCAGCGCTTTCTACCCAGGCTGCTGCCTTCAAACTGGTCGATGAGATCGCTCCGCAACTGACAGGCCGTACCAGTGGTCATGTTCGCGTAGAACGTACCCGACTTCGTGTCGGTGACGGCGCTCAGATGGCTACGATTGCATTCGTAGACGAACTGAAGCCGGTACAGAAAGAAGAGGTAAAAGCGTAATGACTAACGTAAAAACCTACTCACAAAAACCAAGCGAAGTAACTCGTCGCTGGATCCTGATCGACGCTGCAAGTGCACCGCTTGGGCGCGTTTCAACAGAAATCGCTAAGTATCTTATTGGTAAATACAAGCCAAATTACACTCCACATATCGACGGTGGCGACTACGTTGTCGTTATCAATGCCAAGGACACCGTTGTTACCGGCAACAAGGAAACTGGCAAGGTATACTATCGCCACAGTGGTTTCCCTGGTGGGATCAAAGACGCGACACTTGCAGAAGTGCGTGAGAAATTCCCAGAGCGAATCATCGAAAACGCAGTTCGCGGTATGCTTCCGAAGAACAAGCTCTCTCCTGAGCGCATGAAACGTCTGAAGATCTTTGCAGGAAGCGACCATGCTCACACTGCTCAGACCCCAGAGAAAGTCGAGGTAAAATAATATGGCTGAAGGCAAATACTTCTACGGCCTCGGACGCCGCAAGAGCGCAACGGCTCGTGCACGTCTGTACACTGGCAAAGGTGTCGTTACAATTAACGACAAGCCGGCCGCACAGTATCTTTCTGAAAATAAGACGCTGCTTGCTGAAATCACCGACCCGCTCGCGCTTGTCAACAAGCAAAAAGAGTTTGATGTTACCGTAAGGGTAAGCGGTGGTGGTCTTGCTGGTCAAGTCGATGCTATCAAACTTGCGATCGCTAAGGCACTGACCGTCGGTCATGCTGATCTCCGTAGCACGCTCAAGAAAGCAGAGTTCCTGCGCCGTGACCCACGCGAAAAAGAACGCAAGAAATACGGTCTTCGTTCTGCTCGTAAGCGCGAACAATACTCAAAGCGTTAAGCACGCACAACAAAAATCTCCTTCGGGGGATTTTTGTTTAGTGGTGAAGTTTACTATACTACATATAATGAACATCAAAGATACGCTCATTCATAGGATGCTCGCTGTTCCGTACGTTTTACATACGACTATACGTGAATCCTCTGCACCAAAAGCACCTACGCTGCTGTTTATTCATGGGATAGGCAACTCGGGCGAAGCATGGCACGACGTTATCGAAAAGCTACCGCATACCTACAGAGTCGTAACTATAGATCTGTTAGGGTTTGGCAAATCACCGCGTCCATCATGGGGCCGCTATGATGCAAAAAGACAGGCACGGGCAGTATTAGCGACGTATTTTCGCTATCGGCTTAGAGGACGCATCGTTGTTATCGGGCACTCGCTAGGTGCACTGGTGGCTGTCGAAATCGCAAAAATGTACCCGTTGCTGGTGAAGGCATTGATTTTGTGTAGCCCACCGTTTTACAAAGTGGCAAATGAGAGACGCCTTCTGCCTACGACAGACACCATGCTCAGAGAAATATACAAACTTGCTCAAAAACGTCCTGAAAGCGTCATACGCATAGGTCAGCTGGCAGTCCAGCTGGGTGTCGTTAATAAAAAATTCAGCCTCAGAGATACGGACGTACCGGTATACATGAATGCCTTAGAGTCGAGCATTATTAATCAGACCTCACTGGAAGATGCCCAAAATATTCATGTACGAACACGTATCCTTTATGGCCGACTGGATCCTGTGGTCATTGCAAAAAATCTTAAAGCACTTGCTAAAAAGAATAAAAATATAACGGTAAAAGCAATCAACGCCAGCCATGAGATTCATACCCGTGCATATATCGCCGCCGTCGTACAGTCGATACAAGAGACTACTGACGAACACGGACTTAAAGCAGTCAGTAAATAAGTAAGGTATAATAGAGACACCATGACAAAACCGACCATTCTTACGGGCCTTCGTGCCAACAACGACCTTACATTGGGCAATTACTTCGGTGCCATACTGCCGATGATCGACATGGCAAAACGAAAGGCCGGTGACTACCAGATCAATATGTTCATCCCTGATCTTCATAGCTTCACGACGCCGATCAATCACGATGAGCTCTACGATCAGATCTTGCATAACGCACGCCTGTTCGTTGCAGCCGGTCTTCCGCTTGACAGCGACGACATCCATTTGTATCGTCAAAGTTACGTTTCAGCACATAGTGAACTGACCTGGATTTTGGATTGTTTTACCGGTTTTGGTGAAATGGAACGAATGACCCAGTTCAAAGATAAAGGAGGACGAAGTGCGAAGGATATCGCGCTACAAGCTCTACGTGAATTGCATAAAGGGCCTAAAAGAGAAGAATACTTAGCATCAAACGATCCGGAGTCGTTGATTAGAGAAAAAATAAATGAAATCAAAACCAGAGAAGTATCAGTAGGTTTATTTAACTATCCCGTACTGATGGCCGCCGACATTCTTCTTTATAATGCCGAATACGTACCGGTCGGCGACGATCAAACGCAGCATCTTGAATTTACGCGGGATATCGCTACTCGTATAAACAACCGCTTCGGTGATATCTTTACCGTGCCGAAAGCCGTCAGCGAGCAGCACGATTTCTTCGGTAAAGATCAGGGACTTCGCATTAAAGATCTGCTTGAACCTACGAAAAAAATGAGTAAAAGTGACGATACCGGTCGCGGCGTTATCTTTCTTGGTGACGATCCTGATGCAGCCGCTAAAAAAATCATGAGCGCCACCACCGACGACAAGGCAGAAATCCATTTCGATCGCGCCAATCAGCCAGGCATCAGCAACCTGCTTGAAATTTTGTCGCTGCTCCGTGGCGGTGATTTGCAGCAGACAATAGGCGAATTCGAAGGCCAGTCCCGGTACGGAGATTTTAAAAAAGTGGTTGCGGACGAAACACACGCTTTTCTTACGGATTTTCAAAAGCGGCTAGCCAACACTGATGATTCGGCTATCTTGGCAAAACTTTCCGCGTCCGAAATCATGATGAATAAAATAGCAAACCAGACACTCCTAAGGGCTCAGAAGGCTGTCGGGCTTCGTTCGAAAGAATCATAAATGGTAAAGATCTCGAGCTCCGATATCGTGACAATACTGCGTCGTTTTGAAGTCGCCGGAGACGACGTAATGCCTCGTTTTATCGAACACATCGCGTTTTCTCATCCGAACCCGTCTAATACGCTTGTATCGTTCCGTTTCAATAAACACTTTTTTTACCTTCTGATCGACGATTCGGCCGAGGATGACACAGGGTACATTCTTGAACAGATTCGCCTCATTAAACACGATGTGAACGGTGAGACGCTCAGAAACCCTACGGATGCACTGACAACGTACGCACTCCCGTTCAAGGGCAAGGAACTATATCTTTTCGAAGTAACATCCGACAAAAAACGGCTCGACAGTCTCCTCAGTGAGCGTTACCCGGATATCTCGCGGAGTACATGGCAAAAGTACATAAAAGCAGGCCACGTCAGCGTCAACGGCGCCGTGAAAGCTTCACCTAAACAAGACGTGACGGAGGCGGACACCATCGCCGTCGACCTGCCGGAAGCGACAGACTTCAGCGGCCACGAATTGCCGATTTTATACATCGACGATAACGTCATCGTCATTAATAAGCCGGTAGGTATTCTGACGCACGCCAAAGGTGCGCTTAGTGATGAATTTACCGTTGCCGACTTTTTTCGTCGATACACGACGTACGGTTTAGATACTAATCGCCCCGGTATTATTCATCGGCTCGATCGTGATACGAGCGGGATCATGATCGGTGCGCGTAACCCGGAAACGGCCGCACTTTTGCAAAAACAGTTTGCCAATCGTACCGTCAAAAAGACATATATAGCCGTACTTTCTGCCGTGCCAAAGGAAGCAAAGGCAAAAATCGATCTTCCCATCGGCCGTAATCCTTCCGCGCCGAGTACGTTCAAAGTAGACGCAAAAGGAAAGCATGCGCTCACGGCGTACGAGCTCATCGCGACCAATGATCAGCACCGGGGTCTGGTAAAATTACAGCCTCAGACAGGCAGAACCCATCAGCTTCGCGTTCACATGAGCTATATCAACGCACCTATTTTAGGTGATCGCATATACGGCACGCCGGATGATCGACTTTTTCTTCATGCCTACCGACTTGAGATCACCATACCGATCGGCGAACGAAAGCTATTCGAAGCGCCCATACCGGCAGAGTTTACAAGTCAATTTCAAGCGGTATCTCCCATATCATGAGTCTGAGTATTCATCCTGAAACGGCGAAATTATTCCAGGCTGTCGCCGGCCATTTACCGCAGTCGCTGCTATTAACAGGTGAAAAAGGCGTGGGCCTTTCAACGATTGCCCGCACGTTTCCAGGACAGCTGCTTGCGACGCTGGTGCCGCAAAACACAAAGGGTGATCCGGACGAAGAGGCGGGTGTTATCAGTGTCGAGACGGTACGGCGACTTTACGAACAGACACGAATGAAACGGACCAAAACCGGTATCGTACTGATTGACGGAGCCGATCACATGAGCAGTGGAGCACAAGCGGCGTTTTTAAAGTTGCTCGAAGAGCCCAATCCGCATATTCATTTCATCCTGACAGCACACGATCCGCAGCGGCTTCTACCCACCATTCACTCACGTGTCGAAAAGCTCGTTATTCTCCCTATAACCAGTACCCAGACCGAGGAATTCATTGTCGCACTAGGCGTAAAAGAGGCAAAAAAAATAATGCAACTACGCTTTATTGCCGAAGGACTCCCGGCAGAGCTGGCACGCCTCGCTGAAAATACCGACTACTTTGCACGGAAGGCGGCATTTGTCGGTGATGCCCGTACTTTTTTGCAGGAGTCATCTTATGAAAAAATGCGTCTCATTCAGAAATATAAACAAGAAAGAGAAGATGCCGTTCATTTAGTCGATGGTGCAATCCGTATTTTACGGCGCAGTCTCTCGGCCAAGCCGCAAGCGGCAGTCATCTCCCGGCTTGAACTTCTGCTTGATATACGCGAAAAGCTGCTGATGAATTTTAACGCCAGTCTTCAGCTGACACGCTTTGTGCTATAATAAACACGTATGTTAGGCATCTTAATTGTTGCGGCGCTCGGTGCGTGGGCCATTTTCAAACCTCAAACCATTACCGAAGTAGCGACAGATTTACCACTTAAAATATCTGAAAAACTCGATCGGCTTTGGGACGTTGCCCAAGAATCTCTTCGGGATAAAAAATATCTCCGTGCCGAAAAGGCACTACTAACTATTCTCCGTGTAGATGAACGGAATGCTACGGCGTATAATCGCTTGGGTATTCTATATGCTAAGCAGCAGGCATTCAAAGATGCTATTGAGTGTTTTGAAATTGCCCAAAGCCTCGAGCCAAGCGCAAGCAGTCTTCATAACGTCGGACTTATCTATTATGAAACCGAGCAATATGAAAAGGCGGCGCTGGCATTCGAGCAGGCACTTGCCATGGAGAATGATCTTTCCGCACGGCACATCGCGTATGCGAAAGTGCAGGAAAAATTGGGACATACTAAAAAAATGATCACCTCACTCGAGCACGCGGTGGAGCTTGACCCTATTCCTCAGACACTTAACATCTTGGCAGACGCGTACGACCGAATAGGACAAAGCGAACTTTCTACCGAACTTCGTGAAAAAGCGGCAAAAATGATCATCCCGCCCGATCAGCCCAAGCGAATCAAACAGCCGCGCCGCGTTGTTATGTAGCGACGGTTTGATGGATGTTATCTTATATCTCGCTCTTATCGGTCGCGCTCAACATTACTATGCAAGTACCAAATTATACCGCCGTCTTGCTAAAGTTCTTGATAAAAACAGAGGAAATTGTTAAACTTGTAGCTGTACTTCACACGCCGCTTTAGCTCAGTTGGTTAGAGCAACTGTTTTGTAAACAGTAGGTCTTCGGTTCGAGTCCGAAAAGCGGCTCCATGTGCTGGGGTAGTGAAGCGGTCAAACACAACAGACTGTAAATCTGTCGGCATTCGCCTTCGTAGGTTCGAATCCTACCCCCAGTACCAAAGTAAAAAGCCACTCATCGAGTGGCTTTTTACTTTGGATAAATTCTGGCTGTATCCGCCCTGGATGTCGCGCGTAGCGACACCCAGTAGCGGGCACAGTTGTTACTGCTTGGCTTCGAATCTCAGCAGAGCTTCGAGTACACTGTCAGACTCCCGCTTGCTGAACGCGAGTTCGACGAGGCAGTAATGGTCGAATTCGCTCTGAATCGGCCCCACGACTGCCTCGAGCGCATCGCGCTGAGCGGTGGTCATGTCGGTTTCACTGCTGAAAACCGCAGCCAGCCGCTTGAGCTTGTAGATCTGAACCGAGTAGGTACGCAGCTTGTTGAAATGTGCGATGGTCTGATCACGCAGACTCGACTCTTCGACACCTCTTTGCTTGGCAATGCCGCGGACCACAACGTCGTACTTCTTGGTGTTGCCGCTGGCATAGATTGCCAGCGCCATACCGTCGAACGTGTTGACGTCCTGGTAGAGAACTTCACGGTCCATTGGGTTCCTTCCCGTAACAACTGTGACGTATATATTATAACATATTTACTATTAAATTACAATTTTGTGCTCTTGAGAATTGACATTAATCGAATATAGTGCTATTATTATATAAATTTAAACAGAGGTAATCATGTTCGAATCATTAAAAGACGCTCTTGTTTCATGGCAGAATAAAAATGATGGTCGTGTCAAGCTGCAACACGTATATATTATATTGGCTGTTGCACTTTTGCTCATAGCCGGAGTCATAGGACTTATTAACAGGGAGCTCGGACAAACCGTTTTAACGTTGGCAATTGTCAGTGCGGTATTGTTTTTGGTCAATGCGGTTGTATGGGCGCTCTTGCAGTCGGCATTACTCTCACGGCTTCCTGCGCGCCGAGTAGCACCTTCCCGTAAGAAGTAACCATCTTGGCATAACAGAGACAATTTGCTACAATTGTCCGAGGTACGCCGCGATAGCTCAGTTGGTAGAGCGCATCCATGGTAAGGATGAGGTCTCGGGTTCAAGCCCCGATCGTGGCTCCATGATAGTATCTCTGGTAATTTTACCCATTTCATGCTAAAATGACGTAAGTCTTTAATACTAAGTTTAAACGAGTGAAGTAATGGCAAAGAAGAATACAAAGCGTAAATTGGTCGGTCTGGTAAGCGAACTTACAGGTCATCGTATTTACACGACTAAAAACACGCAGAACAATCCTGAACCGCTCCGCAAACGAGCATATGACCCAATTGCCCGAGTACACGCATGGTTCAAAGAAACGAAAAAGAACCTCGGTCGTAACGAAATCAAACCCCGCAAAAGCTAATCAATAAGTCCTCCGTAAGGAGGATTTTTTGATCCTCGTTGTTTTTATGAGCCGGAATGTAGCTTATCATCCAGCGTTCTGGCCAGCCACGTACCGTATTTAAGCATTTTCTCAAGCGTCGCCGTGCTCGGACGCTGATGTTCGGCGTATAAATACACACAACCCTCAGTGATTTCAATAGTCAAACTGCCAAAATGATCAGCAATGACCTTAGCAATCTGAGTATCGATAAGTTGCTCTGCGGCAATCGCTTGGTCTGGCTGAGCATACATAACATACCGGTCCGTGAATGAGGTGTCATACAGACTGATTGTTCCTGGATGCACCTTAGATAGCTGCGAGAATTTAGTAAATAAATGCGCATAAAACGTTTCGCTGTGCGTATGAAGCCCTAAAAATATATGAGGCACGTCGATCGAACTGTGAAGATCGAATGTCATGATAATCCACTCGTGACGTTTTGAGGGCTTTTTAGGGTACTTTATCGTATCGACCCGCTCAGTCAAAGCAATGTCGTAGCCTTCATACGACCCGACACAGTAGTGATTATCACGGTGCGTGGCAGAAACTGTCAGGCCACGGATCAATCGATGTTCGTCGCTCCGCTGATCGACGTATCCGAAGTAGACAAAGCCCATCTTGTCGGCGAACTGCATAAATACCCGACGATGAAGCTGTGACTGTATAACGTGAGCCGGCACGAATGCCTTCAGGAGCTGGCGCGTTGTTTCGTGCAGTTTACTCATACAGTATCCTTTTCGGTAATAGTATCAAGAAGTGTGGCGATATATTCTGCATGACTCCAGGTAAGCGGAGCGACGGAGACAAATGACTGATCGTACGGATTTATTTGCTCGGGCAAAATCCCTGTTTCTCCAGTATGAGCCCGTACCCATTCAAGTATTTGTTTCGTTTTGTCGCCCTGATCCGTCTCCAGATAGTACTGTGCCAGCCAAAGTGTCGTAATAATCCAGCTGTTGCCGGGTGTGGTGTCTGAAATCCGGTAATACCTGTCACTTTCATATCGTGGCCACCCCCTGTTGGGCGGGAATGCTGTCATCAGTGTGCGGAATGTCGCCTGAAGCTCGGAACTGCCAATAGGAAAGAGGCCAAACATGAAGGCACCGAAGAAACTTGAGGTATCGAGCGTGTCGTCATACTCTAGGGAATCGCCCTTAACGATGAGTCCTTTATACAATGCGTCGCGTTTATGATTGTACAGATATTTGTGTGCCGCCTGAGAGATATCGTCAGCCGCCGATCGCCATTTGACAGCACTATCGGCATCTTCGGCGATTTCCGCCAGATCGGCTGCGGCCTGCAGTGCAGCGTAGGTAACAGACGTAGTATATGTCGTGGTAAGATAGCGTTCTTCCCAGAGATCATAGCTCGGCTTCGGAAGGCCCGTCTTCGGTTCTATATACGAAGCTAGGAAGTTAGCCATCGGTGTAATCATCGTGTGATAAAACTCTCTGAGCAGTCGCGGACTTTCGTTCATGTGATAGTACTGAGAGAAAACGAACAATACCAGCGCCGTTTCATCTTCCTGGATCGGCGGCGCTGTACTTCCGTCATCGTGAACGTACGGATGCCAGCTGCTACCGAGCGCACCGTCGGCCCTGTATTTATGCATCAGGTAACCGTTAGGGTGAAGGCTCCGCTGACAGAATTCAAAAAACCGATGCGGCTCGTCAACGTATCCCATACGAATAAGCGGCCATAAAACATACGCGCCGTCGCGCGGCCAGCAGTAAGCATAGGCGTCGCGTGAATAGTTAAGCATCGTCGTATCCGTGCTTGCGATGACGGCACCACGTTTATCAATCTGCGATTTTATGATCATGACACTACGAATGAATTCCTGCTGAAAATCTGATGGTATCCTTTGTGCTATCTTGAGCGCCGGAGCAAGCCACTGCCTCCACCAGTCGGCGGTCATGTGCATACGCCGTACTACGCCGTCGTTCTTGATCTGATTATGAATATAGAGTGATTCGCGCGTGGAGGTACCTGCGGCAATCCAATAATGAACACGTTGCGAATCGTGTGCGCCCAAGGACAGCACGAAGCGTATCGTTGAGTCTACTCTGCCGTGTTCGACCGCCCAATTGCTTAGTTCGCCGTCTTCCGCATCACGGAACGTTCCTTCGTGACCCTCGATGCCGAACAGCCCTATACTGTACTGGTCAAAAGGAGCATCATCGACACATCCGGCAATCATGAATGCCCGCCTGCCTCTGTAATGCAAAATCGCATCATTATCGGGTAGGTACTGCGCCGTATCTGTATTACTGCGGCTATCGCCGATGACGAATGCCTGGTGCATGAAGAGCCGCACCTCACGCGGCGTATCCCACAGATTCACCACGTGGATATTACGTATAAATGCGCTGAGATGCGCATCGACGACGTCGTCGAACTCAACCAGAATACCAAGATGATCGTTTTTTGCCACGGTATGGCCTATGAGCGCCTGCGACAGATAATGATAGCGAAATGTCCAACCAGCTTCATTGTCATCGAGCCAGCTGATTTTGCCATCTATCCATACACCGACCCGATGGCGAAGCGACTTGCCCGCGGCATGATTTTCGTACCCTACATACGGATAGTAAAAGTCATGGACGAGCCCATATTTATTAATACCAACATGCAGCTCGCCATTGCTAAGAACGATAGGTCTAGCCATGAAACCCTCCGTGCTGGTGATATTCATATAGCCTGAAACGTATATCGCGAAGCACGTTCATGAAGGAAAGGAACGCGTCGTATGGAGACTCATACGGGCTAAAGTAGGCGTGTACATCGCCATCATTAAACCATTTAGTGCACATATAGTAAACATGGTCCGAGGTTTGTAGTTTACGCCAATCATCTATAAGTGGCTGATTGCCGGTCCGGACAATATCTTCTTCCAGTGCATAAAGATGATGCAGCGCCTCTTGTTGCATAGCGTTACCAAGCCATGCCGTCAGATCTCGTTCGGTGTCAGCCCATGTGACGGTTTGTGGCATGCTGATCTCGGCTACCGGCTCGCGTGCGGCAACTGCCTCTGCCGTCGTGTAAAATGTATTGCCAGGGCCTTCAAGCCATTTGCCGACGAACGTTTCAAAGAACTCGAAAATACCCGTATCATGCCACTGATGTTCACCGAACGTCTCGTAGTCCATGAACAGATTGACTAGCTCACTATCTTTCATGGCATCATGCATCCATTCGTTATAGGTTTCGGCATGAAGCGGCCACTGTTCCCACGATTTATTACCAAATCGGAACGCGATATCGTCGCTCAAGCGATAGTTCTTCAGCATCAGGCGAATAGTCTTGGTATTGATTGGCTTATACATATGGTTGGGGCTGCGCCACTCCAGAATAGGATCCCATCCTTCGGCCATAATGCCCTTAAAGCCATATTGTTCTGCCCACGAAGCAAGTTCGTTATTGTACGAAAGCTCCGTATTACGAAACACGGTAGGAGTAATACCGAAAAGAGCCGTGATTTTCTGTTGGTGCATGGCTACCTGACGCTCAAATTCCTCTCGGCTGTAGAAAAAAGCAAGCGAATGATAGTACGTTTCCGACACGATATCAACCTGCCCGGTAGCAGCCAGCCTCTTAAAGCTCTCGAGTACGTCCGGTGCCCATTTTTCGGCCTGTTCGATAAAAGTACCCGTTATACTGAAAGAGATTTTAAACTCAGGATGCCGCTTGAGCAATTTTTCTAAAAGCGCATTCATTGGCCGATATGACTTCTCGGCGACCTTACGGAATACCCGTTCGTTGTTACGATCGTTGTCGCCACTTTCGGCGAAATAGTCGTGCTGTTTGGCCGTATCGAAGATGCTGTAATCGCGAATTCGCAGCGGCTGATGGACATGCAAATAGAGGACTACACCGCGTTTGTTCATACCGGTATCCTTTGCGTTGTGCCGGCATAAAGCCGCATACATTGCCGCGCGACATCATGCCATGATATCCGCGCATATTCATGCATTGTATTCTTCTTCAGCTCATACGAAAGTGCAGGAGAGGTAGCAATACCGACAATCTGATTTGCTAGCGCATCGGTATCCCAAAAATCGTAACGAAAAATATTATTGAGTATTTCGCCCACGCCCGACTGGCGCGTCACAATAAGGGCGCTATCGTGATGAGCAGCCTCCAGCGCCGTTAGTCCGAACGGTTCGCTGATCGAGCTCATGACGAATACGTCCGACACGCTATAGGCATCTCGCCACTGCTTACCCCGAACGAAACCGGTAAAAAATACCTTGTCGGCAATGCCAAGCTCGGCGCTCAGGCGAATAAGCTCATCCCGTTGCTCGCCGTCGCCCGCCAGTAAAAAGGCGAGTTTGTCATATTTTTCAGAAGCCCGGGCGGCCGCACGCAAAAAATGAGTCAGCCCTTTTTGTATTGTAAACCTGGTTACGGTGGAAACTACAGTATATCCTTCACTTTTCAAAAACTCCAAATAACGATAGGTGCGACGATCATAGTCGTAAGCGCCAAGACCTTCAAGGTCGAGTGCATTGTACATGACCTCTATTTTATCGGCCGGAATGTTATAGCGATCCACAATGATACCTTTTGTGATATTGCTCACCGCGATGATACGATCGGCCATCATCAACCCCTGATATTCGATCTCGTGAACCAGCGGATTGCCATAGTGGCCGCCGGAACGGTCGAATTCCGTAGCATGAACATGAACGATAAGCGGAAGATTCGTCAGTTCTTTCGCCCGCATGCCCGCTTCCATAGTAAGCCAATCATGGGCGTGGATCGCTTCGGCTTTGGTCGTTTTTACAAGTTTTTCTATATATTGGACGTACCGCCTTTGGACGCTGCGGATAGCACCCTGCGACCCGGCAGCCGCACTGTCGTAAGCACCCATTGAACCGTACTGCTCCAGGGGCTCAAGCTCCGTTGCAGTGTGCACGTTCATGAAGGAAATATCGGGGTGCGATGCCTTATAGGGAACCACGAAGTCAATCGTTACGCCCCGAAGAGCCAGTGCTTTCGCCATATGATAGCAAGCCACACCAAGACCACCACTATTATGCGGCGGGAGCTCCCACCCGAGCATCAGTATGTTCATACCCTCCCTGTTAGTGCCTTCCTTTTTGCTCCTATACTTTAGGCATAAGTATAATGCGTACTTGATAAAAAAACAACCTGTCGCTCCATGAGCCGCTAGTTATTTCATACCGCCTACGCTACAATGGAGCATAGATGCAAGAGCAGACTATTTTTAACGAATTCATTCGACAAATTCAGGAGTTTTTTGCCAAGCCGAACGCTTTTGCCTCGGTACTTATCCTTATCGTTTCCATCCTCATCGCGTATTGGCTCAGTCATTTCATCGCCAAGATCATCATCAAATTTGCCCAGGTCGTCGCAGCACATTCCGACACCGAGTCCAACGAAGAGCGCCAGTTCCGTCTTCGTCAGGTGGAGACGTACCTTAGTGTCACCGTTGCAATGGTACGTGCGGCTATCGTGGTTGTTTTTGGGTATGTCGTATGGACATTCTTGAATCCTGATTCTGCCAATAACAGTAACAGCAGTATCGCCGCCATCGGTGCCGGTACTATTTTCGTTGTATTTGCCGGTCAGACCCTTGGCATTTTACTCCGTGATATTACCGCCGGCGCGACGATGATCATTGAAAAGTGGTTTAACGTAGGTGATTACATAAAAGTCGAGCCATTTATGGACGTAGCGGGAGTTGTTGAGCGCTTTACGCTTCGATCTACCCGCATAAGGCGTCTCAGCGGTGAAATAGTCTGGATTCATAACCAGCAGATGATGGCCGTGCACGTGACACCACGTGGAGTACGCACCATGGCGGTAGACGTATTCGTGCGCGACCGCGTTGCCGGTGAGCGAGCAATCGAAAAGATCATCAACACCGTTCCTACCGGTGCTACGCTGCTTGCACGTCCACTTCGTATCAAGTATGCCGAACGGTGGGACGAAGATTTGTGGCGCATCACTATCGTGGGAGAAACTCCTCCAGGACGAGAGTGGCTTATTGAAAAATACTTTGTCAACTCGCTCAAAGAAATCGACGAAGGCAAAGAAAAGAAAAATCGTATCTTTATTCACGAGCCGCTGGCGCGCTTTGCCGATTCTGAAGCAGATCGTCGATTCAAGCGCGCAGTTCGAGTAAAAAAAGAGAAATTCTAACACAACAGTGCTAGAATCGTAATGACTGTAGGGGACTCATCATCAGGAGGTACTTATGGCCGACGAACACCGGCGGTGTCCACAGTGTGGCGATTTGGTTCGCGTTCCGGAAGGTAAAAGTATCGAAAACTGCACCTGGTCCGAGGAAGAGCAGCTCCATATTCACACCGTCAAGTAGGGTTTGGATCCTCGTGCGTTTTGTCCACGCACGAGGATTTATTAATTTTTACTTTACAATTCTTAAATCGAGCGTACAATCTGTAATGAAAGAAATAACGCTCCCGCACTTCTCGTGCCCGAACGCTATCAATAAGATAGGCGTTTTTTATTTAGCCAAACGCCGGAATGGAGATACCATGAGCCGAATATCCCAAGGGGAACAACTTAAAAACCGTATAAATGAACTTCCCATACGACTACAAAGTGAATTCACCGCTTCGAGTGAAGACGAAGAGACAGCATACACCGCTTTTAACGAACGATTTGCGAAGTCTCCCGAAGCAATAGCCCGTGCTCTTGCCAGTGAAGCCTTTTTTATCATACATAATAATACGGAAGCGCTATCAGGGGATGCAAAACGTATCAGCGACGTTCTTGATGTTACTAATAACGGTTCACGGCTCGGTCTTTATCCGGCGGAGCCTACATGGGCAAAAATTGCGGACGACCCTGCACACCGTGAAGCTCATTTGCAATATGAGAAAACCAGGGATAGTGCCAATGCTAGATGGCGGGCACTGACCGCACTTAAAATAATGATCCTTGAAGGACTTGGCGAAAACAGGGCCGAGTACGATGAATTATTTAAAATGACTCTGGATCAAAAACCACAGCCGACCAAGCAACTCGAGACCGCGGCTTAAAGCCCGTTACCGCATATGGTACTATAAGTATTATGCGACCACTATGGAATGGATCTATCAGTTTCGGACTTGTCAACATACCAGTCCGCATGTACAGCGCCGTAAACGAACGTGAAGGAATCAGCTTTACGCTCCTTCATAAAAAAGATAAATCCCCGATTCGGTATGCTCGAATTTGCAAAGAAGAGGGTGAAGAAGTTGACTGGGAAGATATCGTCAAGGGCTACGAGTATCAAGAGGGTGAGTACGTCATTTTTTCAGAAAAACAGCTCGATGAACTAGCTCCTGAGAAGTCTTCAACTATTGATATTCAGCAGTTTACAAAAGAATCCGAGATCGATATCCGCTACTTTGATAAACCTTACTATCTTGAACCCATAAAGGGTGGTGAAAAAGCGTATGCATTACTGAGGAGTGCACTCTCCAAATCCGGCATGCTCGCCGTTTCGAAATATGTCATGCACGAGAAAGAGCACTTGGCTGTCATAAAACCGGTGAACAGGGCACTCGTTCTGACTCAGATGCGTTTTCCCACCGATCTTCGCAGCGGCAGCGGGCTGACGTTCCCGACAGACAAAGATGTCAGCGAGCGGGAAGTAGACGTCGCCCTGAAACTTATCAAACAAGAGACCAAACCGTTCATTGCCGAAGATTATCACGATACTTACACCGAAGAGCTGGAAGCCGTCATTAAAGCCAGCGTAAAAGGTAATAAGCCGGCAAAAACAAAGAAACCTGTCGAGCATAAAGCAACCGCCGACGATCTCATGAGCGCCCTAAAAGCCAGTCTTGGTAAAAAATAATCCATGGGTCTTAGAAAGTACTTCTCTAAGCGTAATTTTAAAAAAACACCCGAGCCTAAGGGGTCTGTTAAAACCACGAAAAGCAAAAAGCTACGATTTGTCGTACAGGAGCATCACGCCCGTGCTCTTCATTATGATTTTCGTCTTGAGCTTGACGGGGTATTGAAAAGCTGGGCTGTGCCAAAGGGCCCATCCATGAATCCTGAAGACAAACATCTTGCTGTTCACGTCGAAGATCATCCTTTTGCCTACCGCACCTTCGAGGGAACGATCCCAAGCGGTAGTTATGGCGCCGGTAACGTCATTATATGGGACGAGGGCTACTACGAGCCGCGAAAATACACTGACGATCCTGAAAAAACACTGCAAAAAGAGCTAAAAGAAGGCCATCTTACATTCATCATGCATGGCGCCAAGCTCCGAGGCGAGTTCGCGCTTATCAAAATGCACGGCGAAGACGAAGATGCCTGGCTACTTGTCAAAAAAGACGACGAATTTGCCACCACCACAGATATCACAAAAGAAGACCGGTCCATAAAAAGCGGCAAAAAAGTCGATGAAATGGCAGAGACACCACCGAGCAGCAGTTATCCTAAGGTATCGTTACCCTGGCAGGTAAAACCCATGCTCTGTACGCTTGTTGATCAGGCTTTTGACAGCCCAGAGTGGTTGTTCGAGATCAAGTGGGACGGATACCGGGTGATCGCAAGCAAACATGGCTCCTCATTTACGCTTTATTCGCGTATGGGCAACGATTTCAGCGAACAGTATCAACCCGTATTCGAAGCGCTCAGAAGTCTTTCTCACGATGTCATACTCGACGGTGAAATCGTCGTTATCGATGCCGAAGGCAGGCCGCACTTCGAACTGCTTCAAAATTGGCGGCGAACCGGCGAAGGAACGCTCGCGTACTACGTATTCGATATCTTGTGGTACGACGGACACGATATCCGTACTATGCCGCTCATTGAAAGAAAAGCCCTTTTGAAATCGGTTCTCCCCGAAGGCACACTCATCCGTTACAGTGATCATGTTGAAACTCACGGTCTTGCCTTGTTCGAACGAATGCAGGAGAAACATCTGGAAGGTATCGTCGCAAAACGTGCAGACAGTACATACGGTGAAAACAGACGTGGTGCTACCTGGCTTAAAATCAAGACGCACCTTAGACAAGAAGTAGTGATTGGTGGTTTCACCGAGCCGCGTGGCGGTCGCAAGTACCTCGGTTCGCTGCTTGTCGGCATATACGATGGCGACAATTTCGTATATGTCGGCCATTCCGGTGGCGGCATCCCGGATAAACAGCGTGAGGAACTCCGGACTAAACTTGAAAAAAGGGAACGACAATCACCACCGTTTACCACTACACCCAAGCCCAATGCTCCCGTACACTGGGTCAAACCCGAAATCGTATGTGAAATGAGCTTTAGCGAATGGACGGATGACGGCCATATGCGCCATCCCGTATTCGAAGGTTTGCGATCCGATAAAAAACCGCGCGATGTCCATAAAGAAAAACCAAAATCAGTTAAAAAAACAAAGGAGACGGTCATGCCCACAGTACAAGGCGAAAAATTCGAACGAACTCATCTTGATAAGGTATTCTTTCCAAAGCACGGATATACAAAAGGGGATCTGTTTCATTACTACGAATCCGTTTCGGAATATATTTTACCGTACCTGAAAGATCGTCCGCTTTCTCTTTTAAGACAGCCCGGCGGCGTTACCGACAAAGGATTCTTCCAAAAGAACATGGAACATCTTCCGTCGTGGGTCCCATCAACCGATATCTACTCCGACGCCAATAAGGAAGATCTGCACTGGATGGTCGGTGGTGATCTCGAAACGCTGTTATATACCGTACAGCTCGGCAGTATCGAGATTAATCCCTGGAATTCCCGCACGACACATCTCGATAAGCCCGATTGGGCGGTCATCGATCTTGACCCCGAAGGCGTAACGTTCAAAGATGTCGTCACTGTTGCCGGTACCGTTAAAGAAGTATGCGACGAATGGAAAATACCCTGCTACCCAAAAACGTCCGGCAAAACCGGCATCCATATTTTTATTCCGCTCCAAGCTGCATATGATTACGAGCAGACAAAAAACTTTGCTCATCTGCTCGCACTTGAAATCAATAAACGCCAGCCCAAACTCACCAGCGTAGAGCGCATGCCGGCCAAGCGTCGTCATCGTATTTACCTCGATTTTCTTCAGAATCGAGAAGGGCAGACACTCGCCAGCGCGTATTCTGTGCGACCCACGCCGGACGCAAGTGTTTCAACACCGCTTCACTGGGATGAAGTAACTCCGAAGCTGAAGCCGACAGATTTTACCATTAAAAATGTGCCGGCCCGGCTGAAGAAAACGGGGGATTTATGGAAACCTGTGCTCGGAAAAGGAGTCGACATCAAGGCACTTCTTGATTCGCTATCCTGACGCGTCTCTTCTATCAAACCACTATGGTATCATAGGAGTCGGCTCATCTATCACGAACGGAGTAGGCAATTGACCGACGACACACGAAAACCAGAGGACACCGAGGCAGCTAAACCACCTCAGCCGCTCCAAAATCCGATCATGGATCTCGCGCCCGGCACAGGAGCAATAAGGGAATTTATCGAATACGAGAGGGCCACGGGTGCCCCTCTAAAGGATCCGAGTTTCGGCCAGCCATTCTGATAGTACGGCAGGAGATGGCGAGCACCGCTCGCCATCTCCACTCATTCTGAATTGATACTTATTTTAAGAGGCGATTAAGCGCTTCACCCGTTAATCCTATTGCCCCTAGCGCAGCGGGCAGCGTTATGTCCATATATCCACGGCTCATTTTTTCAACATGCTGCAAAGCCTTGAAGCCTACCCAACGATAGCTGGCAAGTTCAGTAACGTTAACTGTCACCTCCGGCTTTTCTACACATAAGCCAAGAATAGGCACGACACTGATTTTTGCTCCTGGCGTTCTCGTGCGCATTTCTGTCGTAGCTGCACCGACGTGAAAGTCGACGAGCTCGAAGCTGGGGTCGGTAAATCCACACTCTTCCTCGAATTCTTCGCGTAAGGTATGCGCGATAGGATCAAACAGATCATCGTCGTCCCCGACCGGACTTTTGAGCGTATCGACATACCCCGAGACGCCACCGAAGCTTCCAATGACTCCATGACCGCTAGCGCGCTCGACCAACAAGATCTCAGCAGACTCGCCGGGGCCATGCAGCCGTATATCTTCAGGTGTGCGTGCAGGATCATGAAGCAGCGTGGCATTTAATGCATAGGCGTGCGGTGCATGTGTATAATCTACTGCAGGGCCACCCATATAAAGTGGTAGGTCTTTTGTGTTTTCTCTGGCCTCAGCCGAGAATTTTCGTACGTAATTGGCCTCAGGATACGTTAGCATAATTCCATAATACTACGGACCTCCATTGAAAACACCTGCCGACCGCAGTCGACAGGTGTCGTTTGTATCGTTATCACACCAGCCCCCTGGGCGGAGCATAGTTGAGAGTGATTTTCCACGTGGCGTGCTCGCCGTCACGATGCCGTCTTTGATTGTCAACATATATACGATGAAGGGAATCGCTGGGTCATCGTCAGACTGGTGCTTGAGATCGAGGAAGTAACGCCTCGGCAATGCCTATTGACATGACCGTACCATCAAAAATGGGGCTCGAAAATCTACAGTAGGCTCATTTCAATGAACGGCGGTAAGCTAGAGCATACATTCAAGCCACTCAAGGTGTAAACTTAAATATCCTCAATCGCATAGCCAAGTTTGTTCTTTTTGACCAAGAGTTCTCGTTTATTATATTCAGTAACTTTAATTTCGGGGTGTACCCTTTCAAGTATTCTGTATCCGGCCCCTTCGATTGCGGCTTGCTTATGCGGGTTTTGCGATGCAAGTTTAATAACAGGTGATACATTCAGATCTTTTAGAGCCTCGATCGATACTTGATACAAACGTACGTCGGGATTGAAACCCATAACTCGAAAGGCTTCAACCGTATCTATATTTCGGCTACGCTGTATTGCGAGCGCACGGATTTTGTTTTCCAGACCAATGCCGCGTCCTTCGGCATACTCATACACTACAACGCCGCTTCCAGCTTCGACAATAAGCTTCAGGGTTGAAGTAAGTTGCTTTGCACAGTCACAATCTAGCGCGTGGAGGGATTCACCAAATAGACACGAGGAATGGAAACGTACAATAGGCGAGCCGACAGTAACATCACCGAACGAAATGCTCACACAATCACCAGCCTCTGATTTATGATAAGCAATAGTGAACATGCCATACTGCAAGGGAAGTGTTGTAGATTGAGTAATGGACATTTGGCTTCAAGATCTTACTGTTGTCTAGCCATTGTAGCACCGACTCGCTTCATTTTATATAGCATATAAAATAGTATATTTGGATTATGATTGAAACAATTCACGCCGACCGATTGGTAATGCTTACTCGCCATGCCATAACACCTGCTAACCGCGCAAAATACGAAGCCTCAGCTGAAGGTCGTATACAGGGACTCAGTGTAGATATGCCCATCGACAAGTCAAGAATGCTACGAGCCTACTACTGGCTGAGCAGAACGCGCAATGGTCGGTACTACCGGAAAGGTTAGTGCCTACTTCGGCAGATCTCGCAGAGGCGCAAGCGTACATTGCAGAACATGAATAAGTTATTGGAGTAAAGTCTAGGAATATTCACCACAAAAAGCCTCAGAAAATGAGCAACCCCCCGTTCGTCATCGGTTTTCACCAAGACAATCAGGGGGCTACATCACCCAGCAAGGTACTGCGTCAGCCGTGTCCACGCCTCGGAGGCGGCTCGGCTGATATAGAAAGTCGTCTCATCACCCTTGCCGAAATCAGCCGCGAAGTTACGCACCTCGAGGCTGCTCCCCAGAAGCCGCTTGGCTTCTGCCCACGTCAGCGCACCTCGACGCTCCAGCTCAGCCCAGAAGGTCTGAACGAGGGCGGGGGTGAGACCGCGGACGCGCCCATACTTGGTGGGCTGCACGGCGTAAAATGCTTCCTGGTGAGGATAGCTCTTGGACGGCGCAATGCGCTCCGCATCATTGTGACGAATGAACGCAGGGACCGGCTCGCTGTGCACGAACAGCGCCAGTACTTCCGGCTTGGAGCCGAGAAGATAGCGTGAGTCGTCGGCACTGCGCAGAACCGTGCGGTTGGTGATAACATCGGTAAACGGGACGAACGACATCTGTGACCTCTTTCTGAGTGGATGTATATTTATATATTAACACTTATGCTTATATTTGTCAATAGCGGAGGCTGCGGTGCGACAAAAATAGAAGATATTATTGAGGCGATTTCCGCCGTCAGATGAAATTAAAATATCCACTATTTAATTTATATAATTTTGTAATTTACTATATCCACTCATAAGAATATGGAATATTTTACATCCAAAGACTCCACGAAAATTGCATACCAACGTCAACGTGAGGCAGTGCTTATTCATCATAATAAAAATGACACAAACTTGCGCTTGTGTCATTTTTTTGACATAGTACGGGCAGCATTGGAACCCCTTGCTCCAGAACTTCATACTTGTTGGCCGGAAGGTAGAAAAGCTTAGTCGCAGGCAAAGTGATGGTCGTCAAACCCTCGAGTTGCCGCTCGCCGACCGATGCTAACGTGGCCGATGAGCCTGCGTTCCGAAGCAACCCACGATCGCGACCTGATCAGTCGACGGGTTACTGGTTGTAGAACGTCTTCAGTACACGGGCCATGACTTCGGGGCCGACGACGTGATCCTGCCCGTCGAGCGTCTGTCGCTCGGCGTGGGGGATGGCAGCGGTTATCGCTTTCGCGGCGCGGTCGAAGAAGTCGGTCGGGAGGGCTGCCATTTGGGGCGCGGTGATCGCACCCTCGGTAATCACCAGGACCGGCTGAGTAATGCGGGCAAGTCGGTCCGTGGGGATCTCGTAGCCATTGAGGACCTCGGCATCCTTGACGAGCGTGTGGGCGAGCTCAACGGACGAGGCCCAGAGCGGGTGCTGTTTGTCAGCCGCGAGGTCTGCGTCGGGTCCGCCGGTAAGCCTCATGAACAGTTCCAGCATCTCCTCGTCCCGCCCGGCTTTGTATGCCTTATCGGTGTCCGCGAGGTACTGTTTGAACCTCGGCCACTGGTCGTCCCCGATCACGTACGGCGTATCCCAGATCGCGATCTTGTCGACTGCCGAACCTGCCGCTGCCGCCTCCAGCACGAGGGCGCCGCCAGATGAGGCGCCATACAGGTGAGCTGAGCCACCGGCTGCCGCAATTAGCGCGTCGAGGTCTTCCAGCTCCCGCGCCAGGGAATACGGTGGTGTATTGCCGCTGGCACCCCGGCCGCGTCGTGCATAATTGTAGACCGTGAAATCGTTGGCAAGGACCTGGGCCAGCGGCGCGTTCTCGCTGCCATCGTCTAGGGTACCGCCGACGAGAATCACCGCCGGGCCAGTACCTTTACGGTCGTAGGCGATCTTCGTACCATCGGCGGACGTCACACGAAGTGTCATCTCATTCTCGTTCATTGCTTCTCTCCATTTCTCGATGCGTGGTCGTCACCGTCCGATTCAAAAGGTGCACCGCAATCGTAATTATGCCTTTACTGGTCATTAGTATAGCGTATTCACGTAATACATTTAACATTTTGGTTTACTTAATACGCTTTGTCAACTTCTTTTGTAGAATGAATGTGAGTTCGAGAACAAGACAAATGCTTCAATATTTGAGGCATTTTTTATCTGTTACTAAGCCTGGCAGGACCTCGGCTGACAAGGATGCCAGTGTACTAGTCCGCCGTAGAGACAGTTGTTTCTTCAACTGGCGCAGGGCGAGTCAAGTAGCGTCCAGAGAGCTGCCTGTAGTACTTTGACCCCAGAGCAATTGACGTCACGATAAGTCCGATGATTCCCGTCAGCACAAAGACGAGCGCCATCCCGCGGTCGGGCCCTGTCCCGAACCACCCGCCAATCAAGTCGACACCAGCCCCGGTTGTCATAAACGGAATAAAGATAAACTGCGCGATCGGCCCAATCAAAAAGGCAGTCAGTGGCGCGGCAGCCAATTCGACGCTCTGTGCAAACCCAAACACACGTCCCTGGCGCTCAAACGGCACAACTTTTTGTAAAATCGTTTGCTCCGACGCTTCAATATACGGCATAACGATCATGTAAATCAACAACCCGACTGTCAGTAAGATAATCGATGACTGAATGGTAAAAACGCTACAGACGATCCATATGATAATGTTTGCGACTAACATGGTCTTTAGTGGATTTTTGCCCAGACCTTTTTTGGCGATTAGCAATCCACCTACGATAAGCCCACAGCTCAAGAATCCCCATAAAAGCCCCCAAACTTGCACCGAAACCAGTGACAAGCCGTATGGATCCATCAACGCCATGAATACACCACCTAAGAAATTATTGAATGTCGTGAATATAATCAGAGCAACAAGACCAGGAATCGCAGTAATCACGGCGATTGTACCCCTGATGTCTATTTTCTTTGGTTTATCCCCCGTATGAACGATGCCTTTTTCAGGAACATTCACAAACCAAAGATGAAGAATCGCCGCGACCGTGATGCCCATCGCCAAAATGAGCACAAGGAACATCCCAGAATGACCCACTAGCAATCCGCTGATCACCGAAGTGACTACGAATGAAATACCCGATACAGTTCCCACCAGTCCGTTAGCTTTATCACGTCGGTCCTCAGGGATCAGGATCGTGACAAGCGTTGGCATGGCAATCGTCCGAATGTTCCCGATGATCACTCCAATCATGAGTAGCACCACAAAGGACCATAGGGTCACACTACCTGGATCTTTGAATGCTCCATCCGGTGCCAACTGGTAAACCACGAAACAGATTGCATAGAGCACGAGTGAGCCAAAGCTCGACACCAGCATCATCGTCTTTTTCTTATGATGATCCACCAGACTACCGAACCAAAATCCAGATAAAGATGTCAGAACCAGATTAAGCCCGGCAATGATGGCTGTCGCAAAAACTGACTTGGTCTGCAAATACACAAAGAACGTGATCGCGAACCATACCGTAAAATTCATCACGCCAACGACAAGGGTATTAACGAGCAAGTGATAGAACGTCTTCAGATTCTGCGGCTTGGCGAGGATGCTGTGTTTCTCCTTTTTCATGAAATCTCCGCGGTAAGCATACGTTTGTGGTTGTGGGTGGGTTTGCCACTCTTTGGCAAGCCGGTTAAAAGAATCTTCATGTTTTTATAGTAACAGACCAAGAAAAATAGAATGATCAAACTTTTTCGTAGCAAAAAGCCTACAGTTACCCCTGTAGACTTTTAATAATTTCATGGCAGGGGTAACAGGACTCGAACCTGTGACACCTGGTTTTGGAGACCAGTGCTCTAGCCAACTGAGCTATACCCCTTTAGTTCAGATCACATTATATCAGGCAGGTGGGCAAAACCAAAGTGGTTCGTGTATGCTTGATGATATGAAGATTACTATCTGCGGATCTATGCACCATATTGAAAATATCAAAAAAGCAGCGGAGACGCTCCGTGCTATGGGTTACGAAGTAGAAATTCCAGACCCTCGAGACGGGGAAGTAGAATACACTACCTTACCCACAGAGGAACAAGCCCGGCTTAAGCAAAATCTCATAAAAGAACACCTCGACAAAATATACGACTCCGATGCCGTGTTAATCTATAACGACGAAAAGAAGGGGATAAAAGGCTACATCGGCGGGAACACGCTCATGGAAATGGCTTTCGCCTACGCACAACATCTTGAGATATTTCTTTTTCAGCCGACCGCTCATCTTGATTTCAATGACGAGATCGGAGGCATGAACCCCATTCACTTACACGGCGACGTAACCGCAGTCGACCGTTACTTTACATCACTTCCAGTAACCTATGTCAGCAGTAAAAGTCCTATTAAGCTTCGTGGCGTAAGCAGGGGGCTACGAAAAGCAGGCATACGAACGCAGGTGGTACCGTACCCTGTACAATCGGATGTCAGCGAGCAGCCGCAAAACATAGACGAGACACGTCTGGGCGCAATGAACCGTCATGAAAAACTAAAAAAAGCGGTCGGTTCAAAAAAGCCGAAGTACCTTGCAACCCTTGAAAGCGGCCTTACACCGGTACACCCCGAACATAATTCATTTGCCAGCACCGTCGTTATATTAGAAAAAATCGGCGAAGAACCTAAAATAGGAATTAACGTCGAACTGGAATATCCAACCCACATGACCGACCTCGTACCGTCGAAATACCCTGACCTCGGCGTGCTTGTGCAAGAAAAGTACGGCGCCACACTAAAAGATCCGATGGCGTACTTCACGGACGGCAAGGTAACCCGGTTGACACTGCTTGAATCGGCTGTGTTTTACATTGCGGCACAGCTGCCGTAATGTGCTACTTCACTGTGTCGCTTAGGCTGCGCCTGTTATATTTTATGGAGCTCACGATCGAGAAAACAATCACGACAATCCCCAGCAGGCCTGCAACTGCTTCGGGTATGTCATAAAATAATCCTACCAGTAATGTCAGAGCAAGGGCTCCAATGACATAATGTGCGCCATGCTCCAGATAACGATAGGTATTGAGGACTTTATGGTGAACGATATATAACGTCAGCGACCGTACCCATAATGCGCCTATGCCCAGCCCCAAAGCAATCAGTACGACGTCTTTTGTTACCGCAAACGCACCGATGACACCATCGAAGCTGAAGCTCGCATCAAGCACCTCAAGATACACGAACGAAGCAAATCCGGCCAGCGCCATTTTTTTGGCCGCTGTCTTCTCGGTCTTTTCCTGCTTTTTCGTAAAGTAATCGGCCACACCATGAACCACGACGTACACGATTATCCCCATGATGCCGGCAACGAGCGTCTCACCAGGATGATGATTGAACGGTAATATCACGATAATAAACAGGAGCAGCGCGCACACCAGAGCGTGCAACCATTTTTGACCGATTGACTGCAAGGGACGTTCAATTTTTTCAAGCCACCGAACAGGCCGCGAGCTATCGAAAAAGAAATGAAGCGTAAGCATCAGAAGGAACATGCCGCCAAAGGAAGCAATTGCCGGGTGAGCCTTTTCAAGCACCGCCGCATAGTGGTCAGGCTGATACAGCGCGAGATGGATGACGCTGTTCCAGTCAAGGCCCGCGCTGAACATAACGATCAAAATCGGAAATACGACTCTCATGCCGAAGACGGCGATTAGTATGCCTACGGTCATGAACATTTTTTGCCAGAAAGGACTCATTTTCGTGAGCACCCGGGCATTAATTACGGCATTGTCAAAACTGAACGTGAGCTCGATCACCATCAGCATTAGCGCTACGAGTGCTGCCCGCCACCCCATAAACATCAACACCGCCAGAAAGGCCGTAAGCGTAATCGCACCCGATACAAAAAACAAGCGGGCCGGGTGGTGCGGGTGAAGACGAGAAAGCATGCTCTCAGTATACTGAAAATCCCCTCATGGATCGAGAGGGGATTTAGCAAAACAAAGTAACATGCTTCTTATCGGTCGAGAAACGCCTGTAGAAGACCGCGGCGACTTGCATACCAGTACGAAGTTGCACCGATAATCGCGCCCATGCCGATGCCACCGAAGATCATGTCAGTCATACCGGTGTGCGGAAGCTCTACGGGTGCAACCACACATTGATCACTATTTTTAGGGTACTGCTCCTTTCCTGGAATGTCACATGGCGTACAGCGGGCATCACCCTCTGGGATACCCGGTTTACACTCTTTGGGCTTTTCTGTACAACGTTCGTCACCCACAGGGATACCCGGCTTGCACTCTTCAGGAGTAATAGTAACCTTGGTCGCACACTTCGCTGCAGTAACTGATTTATCTTGTCCGTTTACTTTGACACTCACAGTAAGCGTGGCAGTATATGTACCGGCTTTTGCATAAACATGCTTGACGTCATTCGGGTTGGTTACCGTTTGAGATGCGCCATCACCGAAGTCAAAGGTGTAGCTTGCAATCGTTGCTCCACCGCTTGCACTTGCGCTTCCGGTAAAGCCATATTCGGTACGGCTAATAGGCGCTGCGACAAGACCGTTACATGCATAAACAGGCTTTGGCTTCGGCTTGGCAGTCACGGGGTTACCGCACGACGTCAATACGGCTGCTTTAAACTGTCCGTTCTGATCAAAAAAGACATACGCTACGATAGAGTCCCGGGCAAACGAACGGCTTGGCGGGGTATCGTAAAATGTTTTTCCGCCGATATTTTTTTGTGTACTGCCAGAAAAAATATTTTGACGGCCGATGCTTGAGGCATCCGTGGCAACAACTTCGCCGTTTACTACAACGGTACCATCCTTACGCACTTCGCCCATTTTTGCCATGGTATCGGCGTGAGTCATTTCGTTGGCGCTAAGTCCATAGCTTTGATAAATAGCAGGAAGATCACCCGTTTCGTTCTTTGTATATTTAGTGGCGAGTTCACCGGCGGTCACGCCGCCACATTTTATAATAGAATTATTATCACAGTCGACAGGCAAGGCCGCTCTTGACTCAGCTCCAAAAAATAATACTACCGCGCTCGCAATGACACCCGCCGTCGCCAGCAACGTATAAAACCTCTTCACACGTTCCTCCTATGGTCTCCACACCAGTTAATTTGTTATTACCGTAGCATAGATTTTTATTTATGTCCAATTTAGGATCTGCTGTTTAACTAAAATTTCATAATATATAATCATGCGTGACTTCCGGTCTTACGCACCAGTGCATAAATTTGCTATACTGTCATATATGAAATCATTGAGCCTCACCAAGCCCCACTTACTTGTTGCGATCGGGCTCCCTGGAAGCGGCAAATCTTTTTTTGCTGAAAAATTCGCAGAAACGTTCGGCGCCCCTTATGTGTGCGAAGCAGAAATAGCCCAGCAAGCCAAAGATGCCTCTGCCTGCGATACGCTTTTTCGCCTTCAGCTCGAGCAGCTTCTAAAAACAGGCCAAACGATCGTCATTGACGGCAAGGCGCAAACACGCGTAGAGCGCATGGCGCTTACACAAAAAGCTAAAAAACAGGACTACGAAATACTTCTCATCTGGATTCAGACCGATCCGCAAACGGCTAAAAGCCGAGCGCTCAAAAAAAATTACACGACGGACAGTTTCGACAAAGAAACCAGGCGTTTTACTGCACCGAGCAATCTTGAAAAAGTAGTAGTTGTAAGCGGTAAGCACACGTACGCATCCCAGGCCAAAGTCGTACTTAAAAAACTGACGAATCCACGCGCGGAAATTTCTACCCATACAGCACCACCGGTACGCGAACCAGGACGACGCAATATTACTATTCGATAGAACGGACAGTCAGTGCCGACAATTGTAGACGAAGAATTTGGTAAGATAACACTGAGGCGAAGCGCGAAGGCAACGCATGTACGTATTCGCGTGGGACCGGACGGCAGGTTGCGCGCCTCGTTACCTCTGTATGCACCGGCTTTTTTGGTAAAGCGGCTGCTTAAGAACTCGCGTGAGCAGCTGCGTGCCATGCTCCATGAGCAGCACGACGATAAGACATATCATAGTGGCATGCAAATAGGTAAAAGCCATACACTTATCGTCCGACCCACGTCACATAAACAGCCCAGCGCCGCTCGCCATGGCCAGCAGATTGTCGTGTCGCTGCCTCATGGTATCGGGCTTGAAAATCAAAAAGTCACCCGCATCGTTCGTGACGTTGTCATAGAAGCTCTGCGAATCGAAGCAAAAAGCTACCTGCCGAAACGGCTTGCCTATCTTGCAAAGATGCACAATTTTTCTTACGAACGTGTCCGTTTTTCTCATGCCAGCGGCAGATGGGGGAGTTGTAGCACCAGCGGCACTATAAGCCTTAATATCGCATTGATGAAGCTGTCGTTCGAGCTGATCGACTACGTGATCATTCACGAGCTGAGTCACACAGTAGAGATGAATCATTCGCAAGCTTTTTGGCGCTTGGTGGAAACCGCCGATCCAAAGTATACAGTTCATCGCCGAGCGCTCAAAAAAGAAACGCCGTCTATTTAAAAACCATCAGAAGCCTTGTATACTAAGCATAAGTATGTTTAAGGGTGAGGTTGCAATCGATCCGGGCACGAGCCGTATTATTCGCTATGCGTCACTCATTATTCCGCCCCTCTTTACTATTTATACCTGTATCATTCAGTTTTCTAAAATAGACTCGTTCCGGTATCCAACTGCCGACTGGGTCGTTCTTGCCATTTTTATCCCATGGGTCATCGCCGGCATCGTGCAGTTTTTATTTCCGATCAAAAAACAGCGGGGAGCTTGGCTATACCTTGTCACGAACCATTTGTTTGCTATGCTCAGCCTCTTGTTTGTCGCCAGCTTCAGCACATCGCTATCGCCACTTTGGATCGTACTGTTCCTGGCGTCGTACATTTATTTTCCCAAAACCGGAGTACGGTTCAGTATCATTTTGCTTTTTGTTACCAGTCTTCTTGATACTGCCATGCATTTTAGTATAGGAACGCTCGCTACTAATACCGTCATTGCCTTCGGTGTAACGGCGCTTGGACTTACTGCGCTGGAACTCGGTAAGGTACAAGAAAAAAACAGTATCAAAAGCCGCGCGCAGGAAACGTTGCAGCGTGACCGTATCCTCACCATAGTCAACAATCTGGCGGACGCCGTCATGAGTACCGACAAAGACGGTTTCGTTACCGTTTATAACGCCGCAAGTCTCAATCTTCTCGACACGAACAGCAGTCTTAACGGCCAGCGCGTCACCGAGATCATTACACTCTACGATGAAAATCACAAAGAGTTCAACCTGCTTAGTAATTTTCGAAAATCACGGGGAGTTGTTATACGCGACGACCTCACGATGGAGCTTGAAGGAGAAGTGATTCGCCTTGAAGTTACCTATTCTCCTATCCGAAGCAGCTACAGCCGTTCCAAGCGAGGCCAGACTCAAGACGGATACATTCTTATACTTCGTGACATTACCAAGGCAAAAAGTCTGGAGGAAGAACGTGACGAATTTATCAGTGTGGTGAGTCACGAACTCCGTACGCCGATTACCATTGCCGAGGGGACAATCAGTAATCTCCAACTTATGATGTCACGGACGGATATGCCGAGGATCAAGCTCGAAGAAGGCGTCGACTCTGCGCACGAGCAGATTTTATATCTCGCCAAAATGGTGAACGACCTAAGTACACTTTCCCGTGCCGAGCGTGGCGTAGCGGACGCACCGGAGACTATTGAGGTACGTGGACTTATCGACGATCTTTACAACGAGTACGCACCACAAGCAGAAGCTAAGAAACTTCACTTCAACCTTGATCTCGGGACACACCTTGGCGAAGTGGTCGCAAGCCGTCTGTATCTTCATGAACTTTTGCAAAATTTCATCACAAACGCCTTGAAATATACAAAAGAGGGAAGTGTTACGCTTCATGTTGATCGCAAAAATGACCAGCTCGTATTCGAAGTGCGCGATACCGGTATCGGCATAAGTAAGTCCGATCAAAACAAGATCTTCAATAAATTCTACCGTTCCGAAGATTACCGCACCCGCGAGACTAGCGGTACTGGTCTCGGACTTTACGTCGCGGCGAAACTTGCTAAAAAACTCGGCACCAAAATCGAATTTTCAAGCCGCCTCAACCATGGTTCAAGTTTCAGTATTACGCTTGCTGCAAAAAGTAAGTAATGAGTCTACTTTGCAACCACTTCGCCATAATGGCTAACAAATGACTCGTGAATTAGACAGCGCTCACTTATTTACACCAGGTAGGGCATCCTATATCGAAACGACACCCGCAGGATTCACACTGCGCCTTACGGCAGCCTCTTTGCAGCGAGGCGAGGTTGCCGCTAAAACGTTTGATGAGGACTTTCATACGGCTGCCGTATTCGCCGGGGGCTATCCCGGTTTGGCGCAGCACTGGCCTCCAGAGCACACGCCGCCACTCGGGGCACGCGAAGCAGATCTTATGGCCAAGCCTCTTGAGCGAAAACTTAGCCAACAAGGATGGGACGATGATGCGATTAACAATGCAGTACTGCGACAAGGCGAATCGACTAACAGTATCGGCGACGTGGCCCGCTCTATTCGTTTAGGATATCTTGATCCGAACGATTATCATTGCGACGACAACTCGCACGGTATCCATCTTGTTGCCGGACGGCTCCATGGCAAACGATTTCGCGCAATTCTCGTAAAAGCACTGGCGATAGATCCTGCACTCATCATCGGTGCGGACATTCATGACCCGTATGGTATACCGGCCACTGAATTTCGTAGCCGAGAAAGGGCACCGGTTGCTATTGCAAAAGAACTGGCTGCACTTGCCCTGACATACACCGTACTCCATGACGTACGTCCTGGTAATCTTGATGACCTATTAGAAGCAGAGAGGCGCTTTGCCAACATAGCCGGAAGTGCCGCATCGCCATCTGCATGACAGACGCTTTTTATCTGGCAGCCTAGGCTTATCCTGTCCGTGTTTTTGTTACCAGGCGACCCTTCCACGTAATCGTCTTGGTCACGTACCCGATGACGCTGTAAATAAACAGGCAAAGCTCCTGAAGAATGACGACCGACCAAAGTATGCCACCAAGCCACCATTTGCTCCGCCACATACGGTAAGTATATAGGGCATACATTGCGGAGTAGACACAGACAAACCAAAGAGCAACGATCTGCTCCTCGTTCCAGCCGAAATAAAACGCACTGAGCACCGTGAAAAATGGAACATTCAAAAGTAAGAGTCCAGCTATAGCTAAAACACCGCCCCACCACGACCCGCCCGCCATAGGATAAAGAAGCCGTCGGCTCGTTTCTACCTGCGAGCTCCAGCGTTTTTCAAAACTAACACCAAGCGTATCGTTTGCCAGCAGGGTATGGGCTCGTCCTGAATGAAGACTGAGCGCGATCTGCATCTCAGGTTGAATATCGCTTTTGAACGAGACCATTCCGCCGAGCTCTTTAAGCAGTACTTTGCGCGAAATCATCCATAGTGCACTGGATGAAGCTGGTGCAGCTTTTCGCGAAAACAGCAACTGCCAGAAATATCGCAAAGGCCCGAACAGCACGCTTATCCGCCACGCGTCGTTACGACGCGGAAATATCGAGATCATATCCATCTTTTCCGTCATCATGTAACTCACGAGCTGACTAATGGTCGTAGGCGTTACTGTGGCATCGACATCTAAAAATATGATATACGTTCCGCTTGCTTCCTTCGCCAATACGTCAAGCGCATGATTTTTACCAAGCCACCCTTCCGGCAGCGACGTACCTGGCACGAATCGCACGCCCGCATGTGCGAATGACTTGATCAGAATGGAGGTGTCATCGGCCGAATCGTCATCGAACACGATAACTTCGAGTTTTTCATAATCACTTGCCAACACGTTTTCAAGGCACCGTGTCATTGCGTGCGTCTCATTCCTGGCCGGTATACAGACCGATACACTCGGCGCTTTAAGCGCGGCCGTGTAGTGCTTTTTAACGCTGAACCGTTTAAACACCTTGTACAATTGCCACGCAAAAAGTACAGCGACAAAAGTAAGAAGCGCAGAAAGACCGACAAAAATAAGCATATTCATATTCATAGTAGCATATGTTGACGGGCGGCCCCATATACGCTACACTGTACTTGACAGTCTGCAACCAAGCAGACTTTTAATTTTGGAGAAGGCATTTTGGCAAGCAAGAATCAAAAAACAGCGACCAAAAAGACATCGACCGGCACGAAGGTAACTCGTATTACCGCCTCAGGCGACACGAAGACTGCCAAAAAGCCTGTCAAAAAAACAGCCGAGAAAAATACGGTAAAAAAAGAGACCGTCTCGTACCAGAACGAAACAATACGAACAGGCATTCGTAATCCGTTTGCCGCTCTTGGCCGTTATTTCGCCGGTGCGTGGTACGAATTGCGGCAGGTCCGCTGGCCAAACCGCAAGGCAACCTGGGGACTTACCGTGGCCGTGTTGGCATTCAGCGCATTTTTCGTTGTTTTGATCTTGCTTCTCGATGCACTGTTTAAATACATTTTTCAATTAATTCTAGGATAAGGAACGACTATGACAAAAACCCGATACGATTCAAGCAGGCAGTGGTACGCCATCCATACCTACAGCGGTTATGAAGAAAAGGTAGCCGAAAGTATTCGTCAGCGTATCAACGCGGTCGACATGGCCGACAAGATCTTCGACGTCATGGTGCCTAAAGAAAAACAGATTCAGATTAAAAACGGTAAGCGAAAAGTTATCGAGGCGAAGATTTTCCAAGGGTACGCCCTCGTAGAAATGAAGCTCACCGACGAAACCTGGTATATCGTGCGAAATACCCCGGGTGTCACCGGCTTCGTAGGCAGCGGCACCGAGCCGACCCCCGTATCAGAAGCAGAGATCGCCAAAATTAAAAAGCGCATGGGTGTGGAAGATCCAAAGCACCACATTGACTTTTCAGAGGGTGAAGTGGTCTCAATTACCGACGGGCCGTTCAAAGGATTTGACGGCGCGATTTCCGAGATCGACACTCAAAAAGGGAAAATCAAGGTCATGGTCAGTATGTTCGGCCGTGACACTCCTGTAGAGCTCGACGCGCTGCAGGTGAAAAAAGTCTAACTATCATGCAAGTCCGGTCATCCGGGCTTGTTTTTTTATAAGGAGTCATATGGCAAATAACGGCGAATACGTCATCCGCGCAATTATCCCTCATCAGGAAGATCCTACAGCACATATAGTAGACGCTGCCGGTAATTACCCTGAAGCAGTCTTTACTCCGGAACATAGGACATATGAAGGCACGCTCGACCATATTGGGCGCACGCTTGGTGCGAAGGCACTATCCCCGGACTGTCGGCTCCTGGATGGCGACGGCATAGTCTACCGCACAAAGCCTTTGTCGGGGGAGCTCGCGCGAGGTTTCCGTTGGCAACGTGCAGAATAACCATTGTGTATTAATATATATTGTGATATAATATAATTAATATGACAACGCATGAACAAGAGGGGTTTGCCCCTCTTTTTGATCCCGACGAAGAGCAGCCACAGGAAAGTAGTGACCTGCTTATTCCCAGTGGGCTGGGACGTCAGCGCACGCTCGAGAGGCAATTGCTTAAAGCTCGTACCGGTGACGCCGATGTCTTTTTAAGTGCTGACAGAGAGCAGGAACTAGCCCTGAAGATCCAAGAAGGACTCATGGCCCAGGAGTACCTTGCCACCGTGACCGAAAAAGAACGCAAGCGGTATCCCGCACAGGTAAAACGTTTCGAAGACGCCGTACAAACCGGTATAGAGGCCGAGCAAGAGCTCGTGGAATGCAACTTACGATTTGCCGGAAGTATGGCACTTTACTCTATGAATATCGTTCCGCCGAAGCTTGCCAAAGAGGCCGGGGAAACAGGAAAGAGAATAGGTACCTTCGGTGATATTCGCAAACTCCGATCACCCTATGCATCGCAGGAAGATCGCGTTCAAATTGCCCGTGCAGGCTTGGTAATAGCCGCGCGTAAGTTCAAACCAAAAAAGACAAAAGACGGTAAACCTATACGTTTTACCACCTTTGCCGCCTGGCAGATTCATCAGGAATTGTCACGCAAGGTACGGTACAGCGAAGAGGCTGGGGCTACCATATCAGAAACCAAGCAGGCAGAACTGTCAAAAGCCAGAAACACCGCTAATAAGGACGAATTCTCTCCGGAGCAATTAGAACACCTTGCCCGTGTGCATAACCTGACACAATCGGTTCCGTTTGATACGCTTGAACTCTCCGTGACAGCGGATGAAGAGTATGAAGATGAGTGGCATGGCACTCCGTCGCTTGCACCGCACGAAGTTATTGCCGATCTTAACGAAGATAACGACGTTGAAGGCGAGGCAACTCGCGACTTACTGCGTCAGAATATCGACAAAGTCACGCAGACGCTCAGCGAAAGAGAAGCTGGGGTTATCCGCCTACGGTTTGGTTTGGTCGACGGCGTTCCAAGAACGCTAGATGAGATTGGTCAAGTGTATGGCATTGGTAAGGAACGTGTCCGGCAAATCGAAAATAAAACCATGACGAAGCTACGTCACCCAGATAGAAGTGGTTTACTGCGTGACTTCCTCGACGAAGGTCCCGATCAAACCATGACCCAGCTTGCCCAAAACTCGCATATAAATCTTCCGGACGCTCTATTTGGTGTTGCCAACGTTCATGCCGAAGCCTATCCGGTCGACACCGTAAAAACCGTATTCGGTGAAGATAAAGAAGTGAGTCCGTTTAGCAAAATCAAAAAATCACGGAACTCCTGGCAGCTTACCGATGATGAAGAATGGGATATGCCGATGCGGCGAACACCCGAAGCTATGCACGAGGACGATCTTCACACTCAGCGGTTATTCACATCAATACTGAACTACGCCGATCCTAAGGATTTTCAAAAAACCGACGCACAGTCGATTACCTATCCCGTTGAAACCCTGGCAGATATCCGGACAGCCTGTGGTGGCGAGCTAAAAGCCTACCACGTAGAAACATATTGGAACGACCACCTGGAAACATTCATAGAAAAAATGAAAAAGCAAAAAAACATGAAATTCAACCTCGACAGCGTCAGCCTGCTGTTCTCCGCGCTGCTCGCCGATACCATGAAGGACGATGAGGAAATAACGCTTACCATCCCCGAAGAACTGCGTGGCAAACTCAACTACCTGGGAATCGGCCTGAAGCACGGTACGCTTACCATTGAAGGTGACGCGGGAGACTTTGCCGGCTGCTACATGGAAGATCTGGGTCAGATGCACGTCAAGGGTTCCGTCGGACACCGTGCCGGAGCGTTCGCAAACGGCCTTTCCTCGCTTACCGTGGAGGGCAACGCCGGGAAAGATTTCGCCCACGGAGCTACCAGTACATCGGTCTTTGAAGTCAAGGGAGAGATAACCAGTCTTTCAGTCGCTCCGGATTTCGCAGGCGAAATAGTCGCCGGAAGTATCAGGCATCAGACGCTCAGTCATGCCAAAGCACGTCGGCGTGTCACTGTAAGGCAGTAACTACCCCTTGAAATGTACGGCAAGGTGACATATAATCATTAATCGTTACGCACTCGGTAAAACGAGTAATCAAAGGAAAATTTATATGGCAAAAAAAGTTATCGGTAATCTAAAGCTTCGTATTCCGGCCGGCCGCGCAACCGCAGGTCCTCCGGTTGGTTCTACGCTGGGTCAGTGGGGGCTTAACATGATGGATTTCATTAATCCGTTCAATGACGCTACCAAAGACCTCATGGGTAAAGATGTGATCGTTCACATGCAGGTATTCGAAGACCGAACGTTCGCATGGAAGTCACTCGGGCAACCGGTTGACGACATCATTCGTGAAAAAGCCGGTATTAAAAAGGGAAGCGGCAAGCCGCACACTGATAAAGTTGGTAAGATCACCAAGGCACAGCTTCAGGAAATCGCCGAAATCAAAAAAGATCAGCTTAATGCAATCGATATCGACGGCGCAATGAAAGTGATTGCTGGTACAGCCCGTTCCATGGGCGTCGAAATCACCGACTAATACGGTACGACTCATCTAAAAAGCACCACGAAACAGTGGTGTTTTTGCTTTTTTATAATTTAAGTTGTATAATATATAAAGGACTACTCGAGCGAAAGGAAACGCCGATGACTCACCAGAGGCGGACAACGGTGTACGAGACCGGCAGACCCCAACGTCTGCCGCTCCGTATGCCCAAGCGGGTAGACGTCGCCATCAACATCGAAACCTGGGAAGCCTTGTGCCGGATCATGTGGCACGAAGGTGTCAATCTGCCCGAGGCCTTCCGGCGTCTGGTGGGCTACGGTGAAGTTGCCTACCGTGCTGTGACAGAAGCGGCGGCGGAGATCTTTTTTGTTTCGCGCTGCGGATGCAGCCGACAGATGATCCTTCTGGGGATCACCCCCGGAATCGCCTGAGAGTCCAAAGGCTCACGATCGGAGCATAGTCTCCGATCGTGAGCCTAGCTCTATACACGGTCATGCTATCATCTTACATGGATAGTTGAAATTATTAATAATATATGCTATAATATATTAACTTCAGTACAAGCATGGCTGAAGCCGCACCGACCTACAGAAAAAGGTGACACTCGACATGACTCGTCGTAATCTGATCGCGATCATTGTCGCGATTTTCGGCACGGCCATCCTGGTGACGACGGGTATCGTCCTCACCAATGGCAGCACCCCGACGTCCGCTCCGACCGCTTCGGCTTCGCAGCCGGCTTCCAAGCCGATAAAGGACGTCACGGTCTCCAGCGGGCTCATCCTTCACCTGAGCGGCTGTTCGCGCGTCGAACCGGCCGCCCGGGCGACCAACGTCTACGTCAACGAGACGTGCGAAGAGGGGAAGAACGCGCAGGCCTGGCCCGACATCGTCGTCTACGAGCCCCGCGCTCCGCAGAATTCGATGCAGTGCAGGCACGACCCAAACCTGACGGAGGAGACCCAGCTGATCTCGCGGGGCACACAGATCGTGGGTGGTGTCACGGCTGACTACGCCGAGGCTTACCCCTGCGGATCGGACACCTCCGAGATGCTGCTGCACTGGTCGGTCAACCGATCGGGAAGCGCGGTCTCCATCGAGGCGACCAAACTGCGCGGTCTGGACCCCAGCGGGTTCATACGGGCCGCCACATGGTCTGGCAGCTAAGACCACCATGCTCAAAACTGAGGTAGGTCCTGCATCGCACAATCGTGTGATCGCAGGGCCTATTTCATATTCAATAGAAAGTACCTATTTTTGACATTCGTCAATGGCATATATACTTAAGCTATGCCTCATATTCATACAGAACCCGGACAACATGACCACACCGTCAGCATCTACATCATCCGTACCGATACCAAAAAACCTCAGATCATGCTCCATTTTCACCGCAAGGCGCACATATACGCGCAATTTGGCGGTCATGTAGAGCTCGATGAAACTCCTTGGCAATCTGCAGTACACGAGCTGCGCGAAGAATCTGGATATGATCTTGATCAGCTTCGGCTATTGCAGCCGGAAAGAAGAATGGCACAAGTGACTGGTGCCGTGGTACATCCGGTTCCGGCAGTGCACGCTACCATGGCTTACCTAAACGACAGCCAGCACTTCCATACGGACAGCGCTTATGTCGTCGTAGCAAACGAGGCACCCCGTCATAAGCCTACAGCCGGAGAGTCGACCGATATTCGATTATTCGACCGTGACGAACTCGTGATATCGACAGAAATGGACACTGTTACTCGTGACATCGCTCTTTACGCGTTGGATGAATGTTTACCCAATTGGGTGCGCGTATCAACTAAAGAATTCAAATAACCACTTGGCGTCTGCGGGCGTTTTTCACTACACTAGCAAAGGACTGTTTAGTCCTCCCTACAAATCGAGGAGACTCGAAGAATGATAACGTTGCAACGTAAAGTTGCGGTCGTTTTGTCAGCAATCGGTATCGGCTTAAGTGTGATGACACCGGTCGTCCAAGCCGAACCGACATTTCCGGCAGACTGTCCGTCTACCGTACAGTGCACGGTCATCCCGGCTCCGTATGTCGCCAACGACGGCAACATCGAAGACTACGGGAATTTTGACAAAACGAACAGGCCTGTCGACCTGAAAATCACGTCGATCGTCATTCACGACACGGAAGGAAGCTACCAGGATACGGTCAAGAAGTTCCTCGACTCCCATTCGTACGCTTCCATCCAGTACATCGTCAAGCCGGACGGGGCCATCGTCGAGATGGTGCAGAACCGTGACGTCGCCTGGCATGCCGGTAACTGGTGGTACAACGTGCACTCCATCGGCATCGAGCACATCGGTACGGCTGCAAACGGCGCTTCGTTCACACCGGCAATGTACCGCGCGAGCGCCAAGCTCGTGAAGTACCTGAGCAACAAGTACGGCGTGCCGCTCGATCGGGGGCACATCATCGGACACGACAACGTGCCAGGTATTACCGCGGCGTCGATTCCGACGATGCACGTCGATCCTGGACCTTTCTGGGACTGGCAGCAATACATGTTCCTGCTGGGTGTTCCGTCGTTACCAACGGGTGCGCCGGGTAGCGGTTTCGTTACCGTGGCACCTGTGTCACCGTTCAGCAAAGAAACAGTCACCGGTTGTTTCCCGGACACGCAAAATTGTGTACCTAGCAACGCGCAGCCGACGAATTTCGTCTACCTGCGTACGGAGCCCCGTAGGGACGCTCCGCTGATTACCGACCCCGTTTTGGGTCAGGGAACGACGACAATCGGTAACAACGCCGCGCGGCTGTTTTACGGTCAGACGATGGCTACCGCCGGTCCGCCAAAGCTCGATGGAGGAGGGATATGGTATCAGGTTTGGTCGAACGGCACCAGGGGATGGTTTTACAGCCCCTGGGGCGCTCCGACCGGTCTTCCGGCAAGCGGCAAGTCCGTCACGCCGAAGGCTGGCCTAGGCACCGTACCCGTATACGGGCAGCCTGTTCCGGACAAGTCGGAGTTTCCGCTCGATGTCGTGAGTCCTCCGTCGCCAGGTTCTTTCTGGATCAAGCCGGCAACCCCCCTGCCGTATGTCATTTCGGCAGGTCAACGCTATACGGTCATCGACGAAAAGGTGCCGAACGACTATTTTTACGCCTGGAGTTCGACTGCCGATCGTACCAAGTTCCCTGGTGATCACACCGTATTCAAGGGGAAGAAAACGTACTACGAAGTGCAGCTAGGAGGCCGTGTCGCCTTCGTGAATGCGGCTGACGTCGACTGTACGGGATGTTCGAAGTAGGGAAGAACAGGCAAGACAAAAGTCCTCGGCGTTTATTCCTGCGCCGGGGCACTTCCCAAACTTATATAATTTATTTTTAAGAATTAGTTGTAAAAAATGCTTATGTCATTGACCGCTTAACTACACCGGGAGCTATAATAAAGAAGGTCGTGAGAGTACTGGTGGAGCACCTTTTTACTAGCAGACCTAATTACACAATTAGCCGGCAAACACACTCACATCAGTGAAGCGTCCCTGCCTCGGGCTACATATTCAATCGCTACTTCAGGTGATACAGCAAAGTTCAGAGCGGTGAACCTTTGTCTCCTCGTAGCTTAACTCCAAATTCCGCAGCTGACCGTTTTTCTCGTTGTCAGTTTTTTATTTACTAAAAATTAAAAACCACCACCTTTTAAGGAGTAAGAATATGGCAAACATTACCATTAACAGCCCAGTTGACGTAACGGCACTCGGATTTGGCCGCGACATGCGGACATACCCGCGCCGTATCGAGTTTCAGGGAACGTCGTACGATTTTATCGACGCAGGCCTACGAACCGTCATCAGAAGCGGTGAAAAGATCGCTCAGATCTTTACCATGACCGATGGCGCACGCGACTATCGCCTCAAGAGCGACGGTAGCAGCTGGACGTTACTGAGCATGACTCGGTAACAAGAAGAGAGCCTGCGGGCTCTTTTTCTTATGCTTGATAAATTTATTATTTTATGTTAATATATAATTAGAATGATTCCGACCTATCAAGGAGGAAACGATGGCCGACTGGCTCGACCCAGAGAAGGTCGCCGAGCACGACGCCGAGTTTCACGATAAACACGGCGACCGCGGAAAGGGTGTTCCGCCCGCAGATCAGCGGAAGAACGACCCCGGCAAGGACGTGAACGAGGAGAAGTCCGAATAGGCCTCCAAACACCCGCAAAAGAGCCCGCAGAACGAGTATACGTTCGCCGCTCGTTCTGCGGGCTCTTTTTATTGATTTTTTATTAAAATATGCTATTATATGTGTAATAGCTACCGCCTAGATAAAACCTATTATCCGGTAGCTACGAGGGAGGTACGATGAAACTCATCGAGGTTATTTACGTCGAAAACGCCATCATCTTCACCTACATCGACGACCTGACGGCATACAACACCTTCGTGGGCGAACTCGTCGCCAGCGACGTGTGGCGCGACGTACGAAAGGACAAGAGCAACCCCTTCGGCATAGTGACCGGCGGCTTCGTCACAGACGGACCGCGTGAAGGATGCCGAGTGGGCGTCATGATTCCGACCAACGATGCCGCACGCATCAGGATCCTGAACTACTTGGGCGGACGCGACGACGTGTCGCTGCCAGACCGTTTCGTTCGCGCCGCCTAACCCAAGCTCACCATGGGAAGAGCATGTAGCCTTGCTACAGCCGCCTTCCAGGTGGGCTCTTCTCATATCTGGACATAAAAGCATATTAATGATACAATTACAGATACACATCAATCAATGCTGGGAGGCCACAAGCCGTTTGTACCACAGAAAGGGTTATACCTATGGCAAAGAAAGCCGAATTGCTTGAAAAAGCTAAAAACCTTGGTCTTGAGGTAACGGATAAAAATACGATCGCTGAAATCGAAGCAGCAATCGAAACGGCCGGTGCCGTTAAGGCAGAGACCGAAATAGTCAAAGAAGAAAAAACAGCCGCCAAAGCCGGCAAGCGCAGCGAAAAAGCACTGCGCGAAGCCGAAGAAAAGGCCGAAAAAGAGGCTCGTAAGGAAGCTGGCGACACAACCGCTCAGGACCCGGAAGCCGAAGCCCGCACTAAAAAAGGCCCGAAGCCTACCGTCCGCCCACTTATCGAGCGTCGCGGTAAAAACTATCGCAAAGTGGCCGAACAAGTTGAAAAAGGAAAGGTATATCCGCTCGCTGAAGCACTTAAGTTGGCTACAAAAACCAATCCTGCCAAGTTCGACGCTTCAGTAGAGGTGCACGTTCGTCTTGGCGTCGACCCTCGCCAGGCAGACCAGAATATCCGTACAACCGTCAGCCTTCCGAATGGTACCGGTAAGACCGTTCGAGTTGCCGTATTTGCACCGGAAGCCGACCATGCCGGAGCCAAAAAAGCCGGTGCCGACGTTGTTGGTGATGAGGATTTCCTAAAGCAGCTCGACAAAGAAGAACTCAACTTTGATATTTTGGTAGCGACTCCCCAGTATATGCCAAAGCTCGGTAAGTACGCCCGTCTTCTTGGACCACGCGGGCTCATGCCAAACCCTAAGAGCGGCACTGTCGCCACTGACGTCACCAGGGCCGTTACCGAAGCTAAAGCAGGTAAGGTCGAGTATCGCGTCGACAAGCAGGCAATCGTTCACCTTTCAATCGGTAAGGTATCCTTCGGTGCCGAGAAGCTCGCTGAAAACGCAAAAGCGTTCTTTGATAGCCTCCAGAGCCAAAAACCAACCAGCCTTAAGGGCGGCTACGTAAAATCAACCAGCATCAGCACCACACAGGGTCCTGGTATCAAGGTTGAGAACGTCAATAGCTAATAATAAATACCACTTCTTATCAAAAAGAGGACCCTCAAACGGGCCCTCTTTTATATTTATAAACTAGAAATATATGTGCGAAGTTGAGACATGCCATCCGCCTGAAAATGATCATAGGAAATAACTACTTCGATGTTATGCATACCGCGGGGCAACCGCGAAAGCGTGAAGTCTCGTGGAACAAGGTAGATATCCGGTATACCGGCAAGCTCCGCCCACGCCTCCTCGACCGCGTTGCCATGTGCAATTGGATGCCAGAAATTTATGAGGTGGTCGGGTATGACGGCTGAAAACAAATTGTCTATATCGCGCACCTCACCTGGCGTGACGTCAGGGTGAGCGACGGGATCAGTCCCATGAAGGTGTGGAGCATAGCCGAACATGCCGTTCTGAGCATTGATCAGCTCGCTCACCACCTTGTAGCGATTCTTTACTTCGTCAGGCAAACCGGTTAAACCGCCGGCAATGTAAAAGATAACCTCGTGTTCGCTCTTGAGCTTGCGTGCCTTGTCAAACGCTGCGCTCACAGCCGGGGTAATACGCTGAAGATCCCGTAAGTATTCCTCATACTCATCGATTGAAAGTTTGTTAATAGCTTTTACAGTCATGTCAGACTCCTTCGTTATTCTTATACTCACCTTACAGATGACCGTATTCAAATACTAGGGTATTGCACAACCCTTGACAGGTATCTTATATGGAGGAATAATGATCAACCATATGATACCTCTTAGCCAAGCCGAGCAGTCAATTCTTTATACGCTTCGTCATACTGTGTCGGCTCGCTATAGCGATCTCCAAAAACCTACCAGACTAGAAAGTGACTCGTTCAAATTTCATCTTAGAAAGCTGGTTGCAAAGGGGTATGTTATAAAAGAAGGGACCGTATACTCACTAACAGCCTCCGGAAAAGAGTTTGCCAATAACTTACATGGCATCCAGGTACAAAAACAGCCAAAATTATCACTTTTTCTTATTGTCTCTAGGACAAACAAAGAGGGTATTACGGAATATCTTCTTCAGAAACGACTACGAAATCCCTTCTACGGATATACGGGATGCCTTAGCGGACCCGCCAAATGGGGCGAAGAGTTCGAGGCTATGGCCGCAAATGAGCTACTAAAGCAAACAGGCATTACCGCACGTTTCACGGTAATAACCTTTAGTCGTGCGCGTGACTATGATCTCAATGGTATACTTTTAGAGGATAAACTTTTTGTGATCCTACGGAGTCATGTCGATACTGAAACTACGACACAGGAATGGAGTGGGGGCAGTAATATGTGGGCTTCTCTGGAAAAAATACGCCAGATGTCATCCGTATTTCCACAAACATCCGATATACTCTCTACGCTCAACGACCCACGGTACATGTCGCGGTCCTTGACCTACGATCTTTCACAGTACTAAGCACTCGTATATCTTTCTGATACTATATGATCATGACCTCGCTATTTTCAAACAAAAATGCCTTAAGGATAATCTTTGCCATAATTATTCTGGGTATATTTTCTGGAATTAGCTGGCTTATTACAGATAACACACGCTTATCAGCCGAACTGAGGGAGACTAAGGAAAAACTGGTCGTGGCGCAGTCGGACAGTACCTGCTCGTCGCGTGATATCTGGAAAGAAGCTACGACCCGCGAATTCACGCTTATCAGCAACGGCAAGCAGCGTACATATCGGGTTCATCTGCCGGCAGATTACGTTACGACTCACTCATATCCCTTGGTGTTGGCCTTTACAGGGAAAGGCGAAAACGCCAAACAGTTTGAAAATACCATCGGGCTTAAGAGTATTTCGGCTATTACCGTTTACCCACAGGCACTTATAGGCCAGGACGGTGTTACTTCGTGGGAGGGGGCACCGTATTCACCAAATACGGACGACGTATCGTTCATTAACGATATCCTTGACAAGCTGGAAGGACAGTTGTGTATTCAGAAATCCCGTATTTACAGCGTTGGCTTCTCGAATGGCGGAGGAATGTCGTGGCTGCTATCGTGCCAGACATCGGACCGGATCGCGGCATTTGCCATGATAGCGGGAGCATTTTATTACCCCGAAGAGAAGTGTCATTCAAAACGACCGACGCCGGTTCTTAATATCCATGGCGACAAAGACAACCAGGTACCGTACGATGGCTCCATAAAACGCAAACTTCCAAAAATTGACGATTGGGTACTTCATCATGCGTCGGCAAACCGCTGCGACGCAAAGCCATCGGTCGTCCAGCCCAACCTGACGACAGTCATTACTACATGGAACAATTGCCAAGATAGTGCGACTGTGCAAAATATCCGTCTGATCGGAGGGGGACACGCCTGGCCGTCAACACTGACCGTGCAGCTAAAAAACAAGAAAACGGCCATACAAAAGACAACAGATATCCTTTGGAGCTTCTTCGTCGCACACCCGCTTCATTAGCGGCGAACGTATGTAACAAAAGAGTAAGGGTAGGCATTTTTTTCATCTGCCGAGAACGATTCGCGCGCTTGTTCCTGCCACTCTTCGTCCAGTTGCGGAAAAAATGTATCGCCGTCTACCTCTGTGTCTATTTCCGTTGCAAAAATCGTGTCCGTATCTTTTAGCGCTTCGGCATAGATCTGGCCTCCACCAATGATTGCGATGTCGGCTTCTGCTGCGTCGTACGCTTCACTCAGGCTATGCACGATCGTTACATCGTGGGCGGAAAAATTGCTTCTTGATACGACAATATTCTGCCGGCCCGGCAAGGCGCGGCCGATTGACTCATACGTTCTACGTCCCATGATAACCGTCTTACCCGTTGATAGCGTCTTGAAGTGGCGCATGTCGGCCGGCAGCTTACCCTGCCACGGCAGCTGACCGTTTTTTCCGATGACCCTGTTCTTGCTATACGCCACTATCATGCATTTCATACTCTCATAGTACCATTTACAAAAGCATGACCAAACGTCATAATAGCAAAAAGAAAAAAGGAGAGTACATGGACGACACGCAAGCAGACGGCTATTACGATGAGCCGGAAATGAGTTCGGATGAGCTTGATCTGAGTTTTCTCGACGATGACGACAAAAAAGAAAATTAAGGTCGGCATCGTCGTTCCGCATATTTTCATCCACCGGGATATCTTGCCCGGTGTGATATTTTCACCCGGCACTTTGGCGATCAGCTTGTGCGAAGAACTTCAAGCACAACGTGTTGACGTAACGCTCCTCGCACCGGGTCCGGTTGCCACCACAGTACCCGTAGAAACTGCCGATCTCTCCTACTTTGAGGCCGAGCTGGCCGGTCGCGGCGATACGTATATAGATCTCCTCAAAAAACATCCGTTTACGTTTATCAGTCTTGCACGGCAGGTTCAGGCTGGAATCATTGCAAAGGCGTACGAAAAGGCGAACGCCGGTAATTTCGACATTATTCATATTTATACCAACGAGGAAGACATCGCCTTGCCGTTTGCGGCACTCTGCCGGGTGCCGACGGTATTTACACATCACGACCCGTTTAATTTTCTTGTAAAATACAAAAGCACTTTTCCAAAATACAAACGACATAACTGGCTCTCTATTTCAAATGCGCAGCGCCAGGCAATGCCTCCGGACACGAACTGGCTACGTACGATTTACCATGGCCTTCCTCAGAACGAGCTTGTTCCACTTGAGAAGCCTGCGAGGGGCTACGTGGCATATCTCGGAAGAATCATCGAACCGAAGGGTGTCCACCATGCCATTCAGGCAGTAAAAAAATATAATGAGACCGCCGAGCAGCCGGTGGTGCTTAAGATTGCCGGTAAGCATTATGCCGATCATGCAAAAGATACATATTGGCAGACACAGATCGTACCGTTTTTAGGCGACGACATCGAATATATCGGCCATATAAAAAGCGCACGGGAGAAACAGGAGTTTCTTGGCAACGCCAAAGCGCTCATCATGCCATCGGTCTTCGAGGAACCGTTCGGCATGGTTGCCATTGAGGCGCTGGCGTGTGATACGCCGGTTATCGGGCTGGCGAGCGGCGCTATCCCGGAAATTATTCGTGACGGTATACATGGGTTCGTCATTTCAAAACACCCCGAAGCAAAAATCGCCACAAACATTGCCGAGGCTATAGGTAATCTGGATGATATTGAAGCCCGAGCGTGCCGCAACGAATTTGAGAAACGCTTTACTTCGGTGCAAATGGCCAAAGAGCATATAGCCGCATATCGAACACTGCTACAAAACGACTAGGGGTGCCTTGATATGTGGGTGCGACTCGTAGCCTTCAATGACAAAATCGTCAATCGTAAAATCGTCAATCGCTTTTTGATTGCCGTTAATCGTTAGTTTTGGAAAAGCATAGGGCTTCCGCACCAGTTGCTCCTTGGCGGGCTCGATCTGATTCATGTAAAGATGCGCGTTACCGATCGATACAACGAGTTCTCGCGGCTCGAGATCAGTAATTTTGGCCACCATATGAAGCAGCAGGGCATATTGGGCAATATTGAACGGCAGCCCTAAGAATACATCGCTTGAACGCTGGTAAAGCTGCATGCGGAGCTTACCCTTGGTGACATCGAACTGAAACATCGTATGACACGGCGGCAGGCGCATTTCTTCAAGGTCGGCCGGATTCCACGCGCTGACGATAATAGCCTTGGAATTGGGATTGTTTTTAATCTGATCGATAGCCCACGCTAGCTGATCGATTTCGCCGCCGCGCGGGTCTTTCCAGTGACGCCACTGTACGCCGTAGACAGGCCCGAGGTTTAGGTCCTTATCGGCAAAATCATCCCAATAATGAATCTTGTTATCTTGCAATATCTTGATGTTCGAGCTTCCCGAAACAAACCACAATAGTTCGTTCGCCATAATTTTAAATGGCATCTTTTTAGTGGTAAGCAGAGGGAAACCGTGACGCATATCAAAATGCATCTGGTATCCGAAGATCGTCTTGATAGAATGAACACCGCGCGAGGGCTTTGTCTTGCCGTCTTTTAAAATTTTAGCTAGCAGCTTCAGGTACTCAAACTCCGGGTGACTCATGATTTTACTATACAATCCTTCTTACGGTTTTTCCAGCAAGCTCGAGCATTTTGACAGCATACCCCGAGGAATGATCTTCGCGGTAAATAATTTCAGGTATGTTGGTTTCTGCGAGCATACGCGCACAGGTAGGGCAGGGAAGTAGATTGATAAACAAAGAGGTTCCGTCTAAACCGATATTCTGCCGGCCGGCCTCAATGATCATCTCTACTTCGGCATGGACAGCATCGTAATAGTTAAGATCGTTCGGCGGAGAAAAATGAACTTCACGCGACGGACCGATATGCCAGGCGTATGTCTGATACGGGACCACTTTATTGCATGAAGTCGCCAATAATGCATAGCCGTTTTTCTGTTTTTTACCGAGCGCCGCCCCTGTCTGATACGTATGGTCGAACGACCGCCTCGCAGCCGCGTCCGCGACCTTAAGCATGCCGTTCGCGTTCGTAACCTGACCAATGGTGTATGAAGAGATAATTTCATCTGTTAGCCGCTTTGCTGTTTGCTCGGCTTCGGTATCATCGGCAAAAGGCGACACTTTTTCATACGGCACCCCGCTGTTTACCAACGTATAATATGTCGGCTGCGTATGAAAAGAGAATTTCCACGAACCGTTTACAAAAACCATTTTTTTAGGCTGCAACTTTTCTATTATGAACGGCAGCTCGCGTTGAAAATAGCGTAATGTATAAATACGGCGCGAGGAGGACGAAACGGCGACCTTATCAAGAACTGGCTGTACTGTTTTCTGATCAAGCATGCGAAACTGCGGCTGCTGTTCAAAACCTTCTACGTACGATTCTTTAGCAATACCCAAAATAATAGCCCCCTGTGGCAGGTACTCTTTGACGAGCTGGGTGAAGCGCTTGACTGATATCTCTCGGGGCGCTGCTATAAATATCGCGTTCAGCTCGCGCAGCGGCTTTTTGCTGGCGAATGCCAGGTCGCTCCAGTCAAAATCAGTCTTCATGCTGATATTTCTCCGAAAACCGTCTGCTTAATTTTGCAATCTTGTCTTTTTTTGCTTTATACAAGGCCGCGTTTTCAAGCGGGGTATGTTTCAATTTACGATAATTCCAAACGGAAAGGTCCGGCTCGTCAAACGGTACGCAGTGAAAATGAATATGTTCGACGGTACTTTGGGCTGCGGCACCGTCTTTTTGCACTACTTGCATGCCTTTTATTCCGTGCGTTTCCCGGATGAGCTTTTTGGCGATATACATGAACTTTCGCATCGTTTCCCATTCTTCCGGAGTTAGCTCTTTAACCGAACGGACATGACGACGGGGGATGATCATGAAATGGCCGTCGATATAGGCAAAAAGCGCGACTGTCATAACGATGCCGTTTTCTTCAAAAATGACGTACTTGTCGTTCAAATCACAAAACACGCACTTTCCGACATTCTGCCAGATCTCATCGTACTGACCGGTCACACGTGCATCGCGGTAAAGCTGTTGCTTATCGGCTTCGCTTTTCATTACTTTTCTTTTAGCGGTTCTTTACGAAGGGCCATGAAGTCCTTGAATATCTCTCCCAAGTGACCCCCGATGGCCCGCTCCACGATTTTAGTTGTTGAGATGGCCGTCGACTGGCGATCGACCACGACGACCTCTCCACCATACCCGACAACCGTCTTGTATTCGCGTGATTGCTTGTAGTTATCGGTCCAATCTTCTTTGACTGTTATGTACGTATCAGGTTTTAAAAGACCCAGAGAAGGTTGGCAGCTGGGCTCGGGCAACACAGTGACAAAATCAACCGACCGAAGGTATGTAAGCATCTCGGCACGGATTTTTTCATCAAGAATCGGCTTATTGGGGCCTTTCACTGCCTTGATTGCCGCGTTACTGCTGACACCGACCACCAGGATATCGCCGTATTCACGGGCACGCTCTAGGTAGCGACACTGCCCGGCATGTATAAGGTCCCACGAACCCGCCGTAAAGACGATTTTTTTATTTTTTGCCTTTAATTGTTCACCGAGCGCCATAAGATCACTCTGAGCGATCAGCCGCTTTTTCCAATTCACCATATTCTCCCTCTACCTATCTTTTGTATAGCGTATCACACCGAGAAAAAGAAGCATATCCCTCGTTCGGGTAAAGTGTTCGTTCGCTTGTAAAAATTCGTAAGGGTTGTGACGTAGAAACTTATAAAAATCATGGATCAAAAACAGCATGACAAGCTCTTCGAGAAGTGGTGAGTCAAGAGGGATCGCCGCCCCGCCGCCCCGCTTGTTGTACCCGGAATGAAGGAAATACTTTCGTACTTTTTCAGGCGTTTTGAACTTACAGTCAACCAGTAAAAAGGCGAGGGTGCGCGCCACATCGACGATAGGTGGACCAAACGCAGTCTTTTCGAAGTCGAGAATGCCGGACAATGCAATATCCCCAACGGCAAACAGGTCGTTTTTTTGTGCCGGTCGAAATAAAAGATTGCCACGAACAAAATCCAGGTGAAGCGCCTGCTGGTCCGGTAATGTGTCGCAGTAGGCCAGTAGCTTTTGGAGACGCGGGAATACCTTTCCGGGCGAAATAGCTACCTTTGTCTTCTCCTCAAGTGCGCGAGCAACATTTTCATCTTCAAAATATGTCCGCATCCGATCGACAAGCTGCATGTACTCGCGTGCGGCGCTATTTCCTGGTGGCTCAAATTCGCGCAGACGAGCATGCATTTTCCCCATAGCCATCCCGACCAGCTTTATATGATTTTTCGTATATCCCTCCCATGGAATGGTTGCGCCGGGAAGATACCCGTATAGTGCCCCAAACCGTGTCGTTTTCGCCGTTTGCAGCTGCAATATTTGCCCCGTCAGCGGGTGACGTACAGGAAAATAATGAGCGGCTAAAAAAAGTGACACGGCGTGAATACGCTTGATACGCTGGGGCATGCCGGGTTCGTTTTTATAAAGAATAAAGTTAACCTGCCGGTTATCGGCAAGCAGTGCCGGGTACGACGTATTACGATAGCCTTTTTGAGGGGGCAAGAAACGACGTACCGTTACTCCATACAGAGCAAATACTTCTCGTAACGCCGTATCATCCATGCCATATAGTGTACATTATTGTATTTACGTAATATTTATGATATAATATAGACGTCAGAGTTTCTCGAGCAGGGAGTGTGAGATGCGCAACTCGGAGCACAAAACGTCATCTGTCCAAAAGGATCGCCACCCCGGGCGATGGCTCCTCGCCGGCATCTTCGGGCTCCTGGCCGTCTTCGGCGGAGCCGTGCTGCTACTGGCAGCCGAGGATCTCAGCCGTCAGGAGGACGCCTACTGACAACCGCGCCCGAGGGCGCAAGTAGGGATACTTTATCCGTACTTGCGCCGGGCGCGTTTTCTTATAGTTGCATATACCGTGCGTATGTGCTTTAATTAGTCAGTCAGAACAACCGTCGACTCCTCAAGGAGACGCAGTGAAGAAGCGCAAGAACACCGACAAGCAGTCCCGCATCCCCCGCTGGATCAAGGTCCTCGGACTCGCGGGTGTCACGGCCACCGTGGTCGGCAGTCGGCTCCGGGCATCCGGCAAGCTGGGTGTCCTGAAGGCGCAGGCCGGCGACACCGTCGCGGCCGTCAAGCTCGCCGCCCAGTCCGGCAGCGAGCAGGTGCGCGCCCGCATCGCGGAGCCGGTCGCCAAGATGCGTGCCCGGCAGACCGTCACGGCGGGTTCGCGCAGCTGACACGAAGCGTCGTTGGCGCAGTGGAGTCTCCGGCCCTCCACTGCGCCACGGCGCTCTTTTCTTTATAAGCATAATTTCCGTTGACATTTTCACATACAATTTGCTATAATTCACTCAGACATTACCAGAGACAGTGGCGGTGAGCAATCACTTAATCAGCTACCGAGGATGTAAATAAACATATTTCACCCATGTAAGTCTTTGGTAGTGCGAGAATCAAAGACTTTTTATTTTGTCGAGATTCTTACATTACCGTACGTTGACAATTTGGTCGAATAAAACACCAACCACAAGGAAAGGATTTTTATGGCAATTTCACGCGATAAAAAGAACACTTTGGTTGCAGAAATGAGCGAGCTGCTCGCCGCTTCAAAAATGACCGTCTTTGCACAGTACCAAGGGCTCAGCGTTGCTGATGTCCAGGAACTGCGTAAGGCCGCTCGTGAAGCGGGCGTCGTTATCAAGGTGGTCAAAAACCGCCTAATCCGCGTAGCGATGTCAACCAATGACACCTACAAAGAAACCGATACCGCTGCCTTAAACGGTCAGCTGCTCTACGCTATCAGCACAGAAGACGAAGTAGCACCAGCACAAGTGCTCGACAAGTTTGCTAAAACTCACCCGAACCTGCAATTCGCAGGTGCTTTCTCGGGCGAAGGCAAGCTGCTCGACGTAAATGAAGTAAAGGCTCTTGCCGGACTTCCAAGCAAGAACCAGCTTATCGGACAAGTGGTTTCACAGCTGCTTTCACCGGTTCACGATGTTACGAACGCATTGTCTGGCAACCTACACGCGCTTCTCGATGGTATCGAAGCAAAAGCAACCAGCTAATTTTTAATAAGAACAATACAAGGAGTCAATCATGGCTGACATTAAAAAACTTGCAGAAGAGCTTACCAAGCTTACTGTACTCGAGGTAAACGACCTCAAAACTATCCTCAAAGACGAATACGGCATTGAGCCAGCAGCTGCCGCTGCTGTTGCCGTAGCTGCACCTGCTGACGGTGGCGCTGCTGCTGCAGAAGACGAAAAAACTGAATTCACCGTCACCCTTAAGGATGCCGGTGCTCAGAAAGTCGCAGTCATCAAGGCTGTAAAAGAAATTACTGGTCTTGGTCTTGGTGAGGCTAAAGCTATCGTTGACGGTGCTCCAGCACCAGTCAAGGAAAAGGTTTCTAAAGACGACGCCGAAGCAGCTAAAAAACAGCTTGAAGAAGCTGGCGCTACCGTCGAACTTAGCTAATTATTATTCGGCCGATTGTTAACAAAGAAAATACCGCCTTATACAGGGCGGTATTTTTGATCTCAACTCAGGTTTCAGTGTATCGAAAACTAGGTTGAAATGCCGAGATTGAACGCTCTCGGCGCGGCGTTTGTTACTCGGCAGCCGGAGTAACACGGCGAGGAGGTTTACCTGAAGGAGATGTAGCGGTCGTTCCGCTGGCTTCCCTCTTCGACGGTCCAGCCGGCTTCGCGGTACTCGTCGAGCACCCTCTTCAGCAGCGGGTCGCCCACGGGGCTGTTCGGCCGGGGCACGGAGAAGGTCTCTTCCGGCGTTCGCGCGATCACTTCTTCGATCTGCCGCCGGTACTCGTCCATTGTCGCGTCGTTGTCGGCGCGAACCCGGGCGAGGTGGTCACTCTTCGACGTTACCATTTTCGTTGCCTACTTTCCTAAAGTCAGTGCTGCCACTTCCTTTTTTATTATATCATAAATTTATATTAAAGTCAACTTGACGTGACGGTCCTGACTGTACTAGTCTGAAGATAATGAGCGTAATGCAAAACATCATTCGTATTATTATTCGCCCCGACTCGCGGCGTTGATTGCTCATTCCATAAAATAACCAGACAAGAGCAACTCCGGCCGCAAGCCGGAGTTTTTATGTTAATAGAAAGGAACATATAAATGAGATACCCTGAATCCGAGCGGCTAACACAGCGAGGCGACGAGGCGCTTGAAATCGTACATAAATATAGCGACGAGGTTGAAGATTACTTTCAAGTCGACCCGTTGGAAACGGAGTTTCCAAGCCTCCATCAGCAGATAGGGCGAAACGGCATTTATTTAGCTCGGGCCGACGATAATTTGGCCGGTGCGTTTAAGTGGCGTGGCGCCATGGTAGGTGCGATTGAGCTACAAAAACGAGGCTACGATTCGTTAGTCGTTCCGTCGGCTGGCAATCACGCTCGAGGAGTGATTCTGGCAGCCAAAGCATTAGCCATGGATATACATGTCGTTATTCCAAAAACAGCACCGCCGGCAAAAAAGGAAGGACTCCACGAACTATGGGATAGCCCACAGCTTACCGTTCATGCTATCGGCGAGACCTTTGACGATGCGTTGGACTGGGCAAAAGAAAACGCACACCTTGGAAAACTTCTTCACCCGTACGATAACCCGCATGTCATTGCAGGGCAGGGAACATTGGCCGACGATACGCTCGCTTCGCTAGAGAAACCCCAAAACGTCAAGCATTATGTGGTAAGCAGCGGAGGTTTCGGCGGACCGGCAGGTGCCCTCCAGCGTTTCCATCAGCTGGGACGAGATGACATTACGGTGCACGCGGTCGAAGCCGAGGGTAGTAACAGCCTCTCGAACAGCAAACGTAAAAATCGTGTTGCCGCGGCTGATGCGCCAAATGAACGATACGGGGGTACCGCTGTGAGAAAAATCGGCGAGTTTGGGTTCACTCTATTTCGCCGCCATAAGCAAAGCGTCAATATCGTCACTGCCAACGATGAAGAAGTCGAAGCTGTAATTGGCGATTATGAAAGCGATCGGGCGGTTTTGGAGCGAAACGATACTCCGAGCTATGAGCCGACGACGTTGCTTGCAGTCGCAGCACTAAAAAACATCACAAAGAACCATCCTGAAGGTGATATCGTGGTTGTCGGCAGCGGCCATAATGCTCCGCTCCGACAACCCCTGCTGCGTAGAGTGCCGACACGGGTGATAGGAGGAACGTTTTATAAATAATATTTACAACGATTATCCCGGTACCTCTGAAATTCATGTGGAAAAATATATCACCCGCCGACACGCCATCTGCTACAATAAACAGAGCATGAGCAGAATAAAAAATGGCTATACGATCGTGGAACTCATTATCGTCATAACGGTCATAGGTATTCTTGCTGCTATCGTGATCGTCAGCTATAACGGCGTCCAGAAAAGAGCCCAGGATGCCGCCGTACAGTCAGACCTGCAGGGTGCTGCAGATCTACTGGAAGGCTACCGTACCCGTTCGTTACCTAGAAATTATCCAAGCAGTGCAGGTAACCTTACGGGAATCTCGATAAAGGCCTCAAAAAGCAGCTATAAAACCACATTACCGGTAAACTTTATATACTGCGTTGATTCTAGCGATTATCAATCTTTCAGACTTGTCGGCGAAAGTAAATCTGCTGGCATATTTTCTATCACCCAGGATGGTTTTTCATCGCAGGCGTATACAGAGAGTGACCTTACAACCACCTTCTGCAGCACAAAACTTGGTGCCGGATGGACGCAGATAAATGGAATGAACCCTGCGAACACATGGAGCTCCTGGGTCGGTAACTGATACGCACTGATCGACGAACCGGTAATATCCCTTGATGATATTGACTACTGGGAGTAAGGGTGATATATATGAGGGTAATACTACCACAAAAATAGACAAAGGAAATTGCGAGTTACCATGTCTGAATTACCAGAGAAACAAGCCAAGCGGCTTCGGTCACTGATCCAAGAGGCCGAAACCAGTCTTGCCGCAGCGAAAGAGCTGCTTATCAGTATCGTCGGTGAAGACGGAAATGTCGTCACACCACGAAATAGCCAGGAGGACGTCGGCGGTAAAATCATCGAAGGTGTTTTTGACGGCCAGATCATGATCGGTCCCGACGGCAAAAGCTACCCGGTACCTGCCAACTATGCCAGTAAATCAAAACTGGTCGAAGGCGATATCCTTAAACTGACCATTGCTGATGATGGCGGGTTCATTTACAAGCAGATCGGCCCGGTGGCACGTCGCCAGATTATCGGAACGCTGACGCAGCACGACGGTGCCTACTACGTCGAGGCGAACGGCAAAGAGTACCGTGTGCTACTGGCGAGTATCACCTTCTTTAAGATCAATGTCGGAGACCAGGTGACGATTATCGTTCCCGAGGACAATCCGGATACGAGCTGGGCGGCCGTCGAAGCACCGCTTTAGCCATCGGTTAGTTAACTTTTTATCATAAAAGTGATTATATATTAGCATTCGGTCTTCTGATAGAAGGGCACGCGAATGTCTTCGATCGAGTATTTTTTCGCCCTGCTCAAAAACGGGCTGAACACTCCTCCCGAGCCCGTCATGGCAAACCGAGTCCAGCTGATCCACGGGTACGACGCTTCAGCGAAGTACAACATTCTGACGGTGATTTTTCGGACCACCAAGGAATTGACGCGGAAGATCGAGGAAGCCGAGCCCTACACCTACCCGGGCCAGCTTCTTATCAATAGCCTGAACGTTTTTCACGCCGTTTTGAAAAGCGCCAAGAAAGGTCGCCTGGATATCTACTCCAGCGAGCTGATGACCGGCGTGTTCGCGATGTGCTCGAACATCGAATCGATGTTCGGCGCTAACCTCACCGACGATGGGTGGTTTACCGTTCCGCACGTAGATCTTAGGGTTCCTTCTGCCAATACTTCAAGCGACGCGGACCAATGGCGACAAGCCCTCTTGGTGCGTGACTGGCCGGGACTCTTCAAGGAACCGTTCCGCGAAGGGACCCCGATGCTCAGAGTCGTTCACCTTCCCGAAGGTGACGCGGAATCGCTTTCTGATGAGATCCTGATGAAGGTGGAGCGCATGACGCTCGGATGGAACTTCGCGAACCTCTGTGCAGATGTCTACTTTCGAACGGCCGCAGAGACACTACGCACGTACGCCAAGGAGGCCGAGACGATCGTAACGGTATCATAGCCGTTTCGCCCCGATGGAAATGATAGACGCCCGCGCTCATTTCCGTGGGGCGTTTATCATTTTTAATAAAAACACAACATTCAATCCGCTCAAAAAGCGTACAATAGAGAAAAGAAGAGAGGGAATATGCCGCAGGCGCTTTATCGAAAATACCGTAGCAAGACGCTGGATGAGATCGTTGGTCAGTCGCATGTGACCGATATTTTGGCGCACGGTCTTAAAAAAGGACGGATCGCCCACGCATATCTTCTGACGGGTCCGAGAGGAGTCGGAAAAACATCAATCGCACGTATTTTGGCGCACGAGATCAACGAACTGCCTTATACGGATGAGTCCTCCCACCTGGATATAATTGAAATCGACGCGGCCAGTAATAACGGCGTGGAAGATGTCCGTGATCTCAGGGAAAAGGTGCAGATCGCACCCGTATCGGCCAAGCGGAAGATTTACATCATCGACGAGGTGCACATGCTCTCAAAAGCAGCTTTTAACGCACTTTTAAAGACCCTGGAAGAGCCGCCGGAGCATGCGGTCTTTATCCTTGCCACGACAGATATGGATAAGTTACCGCAGACAATTATCAGCCGCACACAGCGATTTCATTTTCGATCAATCGGACTGAATGATCTTGTGGCTCATTTGAAACATATTGCCAGTGAAGAAAAAATTAAAATAGATGACGAAGCGCTGCAGTTGATCGCGATTCGGGGCGATGGCAGTTTCCGCGACAGCATCAGCTTGCTGGACCAGCTAAGCAGCCTCGCGGACGACGAAGGTATCACGGCAGCACTGGTTGAAAGAGCGCTGGGGCTTGCGCCTCTTGAGCATGTCACGAAACTGCTCCATGCCTATGAGAGCAAAGATCTTGAAGCGATTGTGGCACTTCTTGACGAAAGTAACGCTGCCGGTGTACAGCCCGGTGTTCTTTCGAGCCAGCTTATTCAAACCGTTCGGGGTATAATTGCAAAAAAACCACACCTTTTAGAACTGTTAGACCGATTGCTTGACGTACAGAAATCATCGCAGCCATCGATAAAGCTGCTCACGGTGCTGGCATCACAGGCGACACCAAAGCCTAAAAGCGCCGCTTTGATCGCCCCACCACTTGAGGTGAGTGCTTCCGTTGAAGAGCTGAAAAAAGAACCGCAGATACTGACCTCCGAGAAAAATAGTGAGTCATCAATATCCACATTACAGAATAAACCTACGAGCACTGCCAGTAAGAGCGACGCTGTGGGAGCACCTGAACAGAATGTAACCATAAAAGAAGAGCGGATCGCTCCGACCGGCGAATTCGACTGGGATAAGCTGGTTGAATATACACGACAGCACTATGTGGCCGTCTATAGCGTGCTTTCCAAATGTAAGCACGAATTCGATGGTGAAAAACTGACTCTTTACACCGGAAACGCATTTTATAAAAAGAAGTTGGATGACAGCAAGCACCGTGTGAATCTTTCAAAGTCGTTAGTAGAAACGGGAGCCGGCGAGCCCTTGATCGAGACTATTGGCACACCGCTACCGCCAAAAGATGGTATTGCCGCATCGGTTGCTGCTATTATGGGTGGAGGAGAAGAGGTAACTGTGGAGGCATAGCCCCCGCGGAAAACGTGAAATGGCCGTAAAAGAAGTTCCCGCAGGTAAAATTCCGCCGCAAAATGTCGACGCCGAGAAGAGTCTTCTTGGTGCTGTTTTGATTGACGAAGAAACGCTTGCCGACATTTCTGAGCACGTGAACCCCAAGGACTTTTACGATAAACGTCATGCGACCATCTTTGGCGCCATGATGCGGCTATATGAACGCCACAAACCGGTCGATCTACTGACGCTTACAGACGAGCTGAAAAAGAAAGATGAACTTGAAACGATCGGCGGCTCAGCCTATTTGACCGAGCTGACCAATTACGTTCCCACCGCTGCGCACGCCGAAGCCTACGCCGAGCTTGTAGCGCAAAAAGCAGTCCGCCGGCGCCTCATTAAGGCAAGCGGTGAAATTTCGGAACTCGGCTATGACGAAGAAACCACAACACAGGAGCTGCTTGAAAAGGCCGAGGCTGAGCTTTTCAGTGTCAGCGATCAATCGCTCAAGCAGGATCTTGTCAGCATTGAAAGTATTTTGACCGAAAGCTTTGACCGTATGGAGGAGCTGCACAAAAACAAAGGCGCACTGCGTGGTATCCGCACGGGGTATCGTGACCTCGATAACATGACGGCGGGGTTACAGCGCTCCGACCTCATTATTCTGGCAGCCCGACCTGCCATGGGTAAGACGACCCTGGTGACCAACCTGGCATACAACGTCGCGACGATTGCCAAACAGCCGGTACTCTTTTTTAGTCTCGAGATGAGCAAGGAACAGCTGGTCGACCGTATGCTTGCCGACGCCAGCGGTGTTGACTCATGGAATATCCGTACAGGAAATCTTTCAGATGATGACTTCGCAAAACTGTCCGAAGCCATGGGTGAAATGGCCGAAGCGCCTATTTATATCGATGACACGCCGGGACTGTCCACACTTGAAATGCGCACAAAAGCCCGGCGGGCGGCACATGACCAACCTCTCGGGCTCATAATTGTCGACTACTTGCAGCTTATGCAGGGGAGCGGTCGTGATAACGGTAACCGCGTACAGGAAGTTAGTGAAATTTCACGTGGTCTTAAGCTTATTGCCCGTGAACTGAACGTGCCGCTCATCGCGCTCAGTCAGCTTAGCCGTTCGGTTGAAAGCCGAAGTCCTCAAATTCCGCAGCTTGCCGACCTTCGTGAATCGGGAAGCATCGAACAGGACGCCGATATCGTATCGTTTATTTATCGTCCGGGCTATTACGAACCAGACAATCCGGAATACGAAAATATTACCGATCTCATTATCGCCAAGCACCGTAACGGACCTGTTGGAAAGATCCAGCTTTACTTCCATCCGGAACGGCTGCGGTTCATGTCGCTCGACACCCGGCACGACTAAGAGCCTTCTACAAAAGAGAGCCGTTTTCAATTGCTGCTGCGAGCTGGTTGGTATAGCTGTAATATACAGCGTCTTCCGCGAAGTACGGCGCCACCTTTCGCACGGCCGCATATGCTTTTTTCGTTCCTTTTCCAAGTGCATAGCCGGCCTTCAAACGAAAATCGATTGCTTGGCAGGCGGTCAGCAATTCGATAGCAAGCACGTTCGTGACGTTCGTGCTAATACTGCGCGCCTTTCGTGCACCAATCGTGCCCATGGAAACAAGATCTTCCACATTTGCAGAGGTGGGTATGGAGTCGACAGAAGCCGGATGTGCAAGTACCTTATTTTCTGAGGCGAGGGCAGCCGTAGTATATTGCAAGATCATGAAGCCGGAATTAAGCCCGCCGTTCGCGACCAAAAAAGCAGGAAGATCATAGTTGGTAGCCGGATCAAGCAGAGAAGCAATGCGACGATCGGCGATATTAGCAACCTCGCTCAACGCTATCCCTAATGTATCCATGGCTATAGCCACCGGTTCACCATGAAAGTTTCCACCGGATATCACCTTGGCACGTCCAGCATCATCAAGGAAAATAAGCGGATTATCGGTAACACTGTTGATTTCGGTATTGACAACCCCTTTGACGTACCCGACCGCTTCGCGCACCGCTCCATGTATCTGTGGCATACAGCGAATCGAATACTGATCCTGTACCCGCTGCCGGTCGAGCATAGTACTTCCGTTCAGTAACTCTCGAAGATGGGCGGCAACAGCAATCTGACCGGCGTGCGCCTTAATCTTATGAACATCAGCGTCAAAGGCATTGGGTGTAGCCCGAAGCGCCTCGGCCGACAGTGCACCGGCAATATCTGCAGTGTCCAGTAGTCGGTCGGTCCTGGCAAGTGTCACCGAAGCGATCGCCGTCATACATGAGGTGTTATTGATGAGTGCCAAGCCTTCTTTTGCCTGTAGTACGATAGGGGTAATTCCTGCGCGTTTTAATGCGTCCCTACCGGAAAGCGTCTCACCCTTATATGTCGCTTCCCCCTGGCCAATGAGCACCAGAATGACATGCGCAGACGGAGCCAGATCACCACTCGATCCGACGGAGCCTTGCTCAGGGACGATAGGACAGACATCCTTATTGAGCAGTTCGATGAGCGTCTCGATTACGATCGGCCGTACACCGGAATGACCTTTAGAAAGGTAGTTTGCCATAAGAAACATCATGGCACGCACGATCGGCCGTTCCAGAGGCGCTCCCACACCTACGGCATGTGACATAATGAGATTGCGCTGGAGATTTTCGACATCTTCCGGAGAGATGGCCGTATTTTTGAAAGCGCCAAAACCGGTGGTTACACCGTATATGATCTCATTGTTATCGACTGCTTTTTCGATTGCCTGACGGGTACGTTCGACTTTCTTTTTTGCCGCTTGGCCAAGGCTCACCTGCTCGTGATCCAGGGCAACACGCGCGACGTTGGTATATTCCAGGGACTGACCGTTAATTTTTAGCATATGGAATTAAAAAAGACGCATGAAAGCGCCGTCTCCTATAGTTAGAGATATATGATGAATACCATGCATTACAGACTTCATAGCGTATATCCTTTTAGTATTGATAATTATCATACGCAATACGAAGTGCGGCGTCAACACAAACGCCACGATTTGACATAAGGGCTTACGCCGAGTATTATTAAAATTATAAAGCGTTTGAGTTCCAGTCACGCCGGAACGAGCTGAGTGCCAAAATGTACTACGGAAGGTTACACCGTACAATGTAGCAACCGAAATCGCGCATAGCGTAGAGCCGGTGCCAAGAGCTTGCAGATAGTAATATTTGTAGGAATAAGGATGGGACCGCGGAAGGTCTTTTTTATTTGCCTTTCGTTCCTTAGAACTATTAATACCATATTAAGAATTCTAAGGAGCATAGTATGTCTCGACCTAATCTAGAACGACCCTCGGCACTCACCACTACACCGGAGAAATTATTAGAAAACAGGGAATTGCTCGAGCGATTCCGAGCGACAAAAACCAAGATCGCCATTCAAAAAGACGGCTCGCTTACTGACATAGCGCGTTCGATCTTATACGACACGTATGATATTTTCGTGCCGCCCACTCCAAAGGGACGTGTCTCGGTAGGAGTGTCAGACGATGGCGAAACCGGCTTTATTTATACGCGGAATAAAAGTATCTGCGCTTTAGTGGCGGAAGGCGCCGCAGACATGGCCATAGTGGGAACCGATCGCCTTATCGAAGATGAGGCGGAGGAGCGCGTCGATATCGTCGCCTCCTATCGCGACCGGTTCGCATGGTCACTGGTTGTCGCAACGCCTCTTCTAAGTAACGTTACGTCGCCGGATCAAATTACCCGGATAGCAACCCAGTATCCTGTTATTACGCGGCGGTACTTCGAGAGTATCGGCAGGGACGACGTGAATATCACCACCACTACTGGAGGCACGGAGCTTTACCCCTATTTACAGTACGGCGACCGTCCAATTGACGCGATCGTTGACCTCATGGCAACGGGCGAAAGCCTAGCCGCACACGATATGGCGCCGTGGACACCGTCGATTGGCGAAGTATATCCGGTACTCATCCAGAAGAAAAGGGAAGCAAACGACGAAGCGGAGGGAAGAGTTGTTTAATGATCTTTCAGGTACGCTGGCAGCTCTTCTGTTTCTAGGTAATGCCGGAGATCGTCTTCGGTAACCGTCAGGTTCCCGCTTGGAAGAATACGTGTTTTATAGTGATTGTAGTCACGTAAACTGAGCACCGCACTGGCAAACAGACGCGCCCTGGCTATGTCTTCAGTCATGGAATCGTGCTCTTCGGCAGCCTCAGCAAACGCGTAAAGTGCCATAGCACCGTACAGGCGAAGGCTTTCGTTCGTACCCTCAGTCATGCGCCGATGCTCCTTGAAGAATCTTTCGACGCGCCCATGTGGCGTCAGCTGGTGATAGTCATAGGCAAAGTGACCGCGTGCGACACCGCTAGTTATCGAGTTTCTCGGAGCCAGAGTAAGCGTCTCAGTCAAATAGTTGATCATGACATCACGCTGTGCCTGAGTAGGCCGTATGCTGGTTTTGAGTATATCCGAGGGGGAGACGGCTTCACACTGCGCCGTCTCCTGACTTTCAGCGTCCGTCATGAGGAAGAACGTTCCATCACGAAGAATATACTGCGGAATATCGAGCGGCTTTATGATACTTTGAAACGCATCCGAGGGAAGGTCACGTCCGTCACTGTCGTCGCCATCGATACAATAAAATATACCGGCGATGCCACCGAGTGTGGTATTAATTTCGTTATACGTATCCGACGGTCGGGCTCTAAGAGCCAGATGCATCTGTTCACTTGGACGCATACCTGACATCCGTGTAGAGAACTTGGACTGAAGTACCCCGCCAGTAACGCTTGAGGTGGCATCATGCGGATACGCCTGGTGAACAGTGCCTTCACCGACAATAACGCCCCAGTTGCCGTATAGGTTATTGCTTGTATCGCCCTCGGTGACACTCGAGCAGCAGGCGATTTGGTTTGGACGGAGCAGGATGTCGAATAGCCGAACACCCTTAAAGTCCTTGCGGTTTTGCGGCCTGAAAGGGCCAAGCGTTCCATACGTCCGGATCGCACTTACCAATACGACACCTTGTTCTTCGGCGAGCATTCTGACATTAAATGCACGTGCGTCCTCTTCAGCAAGCTCGGCTGCATTTCGATAGAAATCTTCAATCGTCTTCTTGGCTCCTGCAATGCCTTCGTCTTTATAGACTTTCAGAGCCTCCCTGGCAGTCTCGTGGCGTTCGTCATTAAGGTAGGTTCGTGTATAGTGCAGCTGTTCTTTATGTGCCATGATATTCTCCACTGACACGCACGAGCGTTTTATATGGTCCGTTCTCCGGCGCTCCGTCAGGAAGAGCCGGCGACAGGTCTTTTGCGGGATAGTACGTCTTAATATGTCCGGAAAGTCGGTGCGTATCGCGCCAGGTCAGCTCTCTTCCGACAGTCGTCTCCAGGCTTTTCCAAAAATCCATGCTGGCAGCCAGAGAAAACGTTCCAAGCTCACGTAAAAATGAAGGTGAAGTTTCGCTCCGGAACAGATCGGCCTGCCACGGATAATTGCCAACGGTCGCATCGACCGCCACGGGAATACGATAACCATCCGCCTCTACAGTGTACGGCAGTTGCACCGTATCGATTTGTGCAGCCAAGGCGATCGCCCGTCCGCCGAGTGTTGGCAGAAGATCGCTCATATCCATGTGACGCACCTTGCGTTCGGAGGAAAGCTCAGTAAGAGCGACTACTTCCATTTTAGCTTCCAACTGCTCCCTTGCTATCGGATGCACGAGTCCTGAAAAGAGTGTCGCTTCTATAGCAGGGCACTCGACAAGCGCGCCGAAGCGGCTCATGATACTGCGGCCCGTATTTACGTAATCCTCGACTATTGCAAGCGCAATAGGAGTAGTTTTGCACGCCTTAACGAGATTCATGAATTCCTGCCACTGAGCGCTCGGTGTTTTACTCGCACCGTTACGTGGCTCGTCGGTAAGCGAAACGAATCGATTTGTGTATCCGCGCGGATTGTTTTCGATATCGATTACCTCGTGGCCGGCTCCTATCAGTGAAGCTCGCGTCTCCTGAAATGTATAATCTGCATCTTTAGGATCGATCAGTATCGGGTCAAGCGAAACGACAAGTGGTGTCTTTCCTGTTTCTAGTGCCTTCGATCTGAAACGGTGCAAGAGCTCTTTCATGTTGCTCTGTGTTTCGGCGGCATGTATCGGCAAGATATTGTCGTAAGTGTCCTCCAGCATCATGACGAGCTCGGTTTCGTGATCCGTGCACGAGTTAAAAGAAGAGCTCGGTGCATCGAGCTCCAATCGGCCCAGGGCCATCCGATACCGTAACTCGAGGTCAGTGTTGACGACGAACAACGTATCACGGTTGGAGTGGCCATGTGTATCATGGTAATCTCCGCTCATTTAATTCAATTTTAAAATTTATTTGTTATACTGTCAAATTATTTTACGTATAACATACACATGGAGCCCCATCTTGACAAAAAACCTTTCATACCATAAATTAGGACGGTTATACTATAGTGGTAATAAACATGCAAAATAATCTATTATCTAAAAGAATTCTTGGTTACGACGATCTGGTTGCCGTCGCTCCTGGGAGCAGCCCGGAAGCACTCGTCGACGTACGAAAATATGATCCGGCTATCGTTGCGCGGTACGATAAGCCTGATATGCTCCCATATACGGGCGAGACGATTTTGGTGCGTGATACGCTGGCCCGAAAGCTTACTACTATCAATGGCGCGCTTCAAGACGGTATGCATCTAAAGGCAGTCTATGGGTTTCGTCATCCTGCCATTCAAAACAGCTATTTCTCCCGGCGCAAAGAAGAGCTACGAAAAAAAGGTCCACAGCTGAGCGAACAGAAACTCGACGAACGAACACACGCGTTTGTTGCCATCCCCGAAGTTGCTGGACACCCTACAGGTGGAGCAATCGACATTACCATCGTTGACAAAAATGGTAATGAACTTGATATGGGCACCCGCATAGCCGACTACTCGGAACCGGAGAAAATCCGAACATTCACGGACGGTCTTACTGATATTCAAAAACACAACCGCGCTCTGTTGCATGATGTAATGGTAGCGCAAGGATTCGCCCCCTTTTACGGTGAGTGGTGGCACTTTTCGTACGGAGATCGGGAGTGGGCGGCTTTTTATAATAAAAAAACAGCCCTCTACGGTACTGCGTTGACATAAAAGTATGCTTCATTGTTTATTCAGTGGGTGCCGCGCGACATTGCGCGGCACCCACTTTTAGGACCTCATCACTCTGGAAACTCCAGAGTGATTATGCCAAAGACTTCTCGAGCGCCGCTTCGCAGCTTCCGTAGAGGAAGACACGCGCCGTGCTTTCGGAGCCGTTGACCTGGACCTGATCGGACGCCGAGACGTCCTGCAGAACCGGGATTTCCGTCGAGCCGAGCCGCTGGTAGAGACCGATCGACTTCGACTTTTCCGATGCCGTACGGAACACGTAGTGCTTGTCACCGCGCCGTACGATCTCCTGCAGGCGCTGCCGCACCAGGTTGAGACCGATGCCGCGGCGTCGGTAGCTCTCCCGGACGGCGAGTTCCGACATGTACCAGCATGTGGCAGGGTCTACAGGGAACATCCCATCCTGCCGACGCTGTGCCAAGAACGCCTGAACGTCTTCCGGACTCTTCTCGAGCGGAAGTGCACAGCCAAGGCCGACGACTTCGCTGGTATCCAGTGCCAGGGCGATGATGCCGTCCTGACGATGCGGATGCCACACGGTGTCGATGACCTCTTCGAAGGTGTAGTTCTCCTCGTAGGGCTCCTCGGCGAATGCATCCCGGTAGACCCGGGCGAATCCGTCACGATGAGCGTTGGGTGTTGCGTCGTTCACAGGCACGTACCTGATCAACGGACGACCTCCATTTCACTTTCGAGGGCAACGTTGCCCGGGGTGATTTCCGCCCGGATGTTCTTTCCGGTCGGCTGGGTGATTTCGGTTTCACCCGTGACCCTGCCTACGGCGATGGTCCCACTGCCACACGATGCTTCGTAGAAGAACGTGTCGACGGCCTTGACCCACACTACGGGGTGGATCTGGACGCCAGTGCCGGTTCTCTCGAACCAGACGACACCGACGGCTTCGCGATCGCCGAGACCGAACTGCTTCGTGATCGCACGGTGCATGTCTTTGTAGACAGCGTCGTCCTCGGGGAAGTCTCCCTCGACGACGACATGCACGATGCCACCGAGATCCACGATACTGGCCCGCTGCCCGTTGTCCAGCACGACCTGCCGAACATCCGTCGGCATACCGGGGAACTCACAGCGAACGTCGTACAGCGTATCCGATGTCTTGTTGACGACGGCGTCCACCGTTCCGTCGAAGCCGGAAACGGTGAAGCGAACCTCCGAACGATTTTCGATGTCTGAAAGGAGAAGCGCTGCAGCCCGCGATGCGTTGCCGCAGAACTCACCTCCTGCCATCTCGAAGTGAGATTGGCTCGGGATGAGAAACCCTGCCTGCTCGGCGCCGAAGGGTTCGAATTCGTCGCCCAGCACCTTGCCCCGCGTTTCGTACTGTGAACGGGGAAGGGGTGCATCGATGATTTCGATTGCCGTTCCGTTACCGCCGGCGGCGGTGACGAGTGTTTTGTCCATAATTGGTCTCCTGGTGTGTTGGCTGGCCAGCGCTAGCTTAACAGATCTGTCCACCCCTGTCAACGTTATTGTAGTATATATACTATATTATAGTACTGCAGTAACAGATAGGCTATACTATAAGTCAAGACGTCACATCGACACGGCGTTTGACTTTTTAGATTTTTAATTTATAATTTTGCTAAATGGTCGCCCGCTCACCACGAGGTGATAAGGCGGTACTGACCATCGCAGATTGAGGAGCATCATGCCAGCATCAATAGTCAAGCCCAGAAGGGCCAGCGGGTTCGGCGAATACCTGCCGTCCGATCAGATCGAATTCAACCGCCTCCTGGACATCATCCGGGAGACCTACGAGCGGTACGGTTTCGCGCCGCTCGACACGCCGGTCCTGGAACTGACCGAAGTGCTGCTTGCCAAAGGCGGCGGTGAAACCGAACAGCAGGTGTACAGCTTCAAGCGTGAAGGCAGCAACAACGACTTCACGATGCGCTACGACCTGACGGTCCCGTTCGCACGGTATGTGGCGGAGCACGAAGCCGACCTGACGTTCCCGTTCCGGCGTTACCAGATCGGCAAGGTGTACCGCGCCGAGCGTGCCCAGGCCGGACGATTCCGTGAATTCTACCAGTGTGACATCGATATCGCCGGCTCGCAGAGTCCGATTGTCGACGCCGAATTCCCGGCGATCATCAACGAGATCTTCACCAGGTTCGACTTCGGAGAGTTCACGATCCGCCTGAACGACCGGCGCGTCCTGAACGGGTTCTTCGAACAGGTCGGTCTGGCCGACAAGTCGCAGCAGGTTCTGCGGATCGTCGACAAGATGGAAAAGATCTCACGCGAAGAGCTGGTCTACGAACTCAGCACGGCCGGGCTCACGCACGAGCAGACCGAACGCGTCCTCGAGTTCACGGCCATCTCCGGAAGCAACGATGAGATCATCGCCCAGCTCAGGCAGCTGGCGAACTCAGAAGGATTCAACGAGGGTATCGACAAACTCGAAGCGCTGATCACGGCGCTCCGGGCCATGCAGGTACCCGAACGGCGATTCAAGGTCGATCTCAAGATCGTGCGCGGATTGGACTACTATACCGGCACGGTCTACGAGACCATCCTGAACGACCACCCGGAGATCGGTAGTGTCTGCTCCGGCGGCCGCTACGACAACCTGGCGGGTCACTACACCAAGACGTCGCTACCCGGCGTCGGGATTTCCATCGGTCTCACGAGACTGTTCTACAAGCTGCGCGAGATCGGCGTCATCCAATCGTCGGCACAGAGTCCGGCGAGCGTCGTAGTGATGCCGTTCGGGCAAGAGCAGTACGCCAGCACCATCAGGGCGGCGTCGCTTCTGCGAAAGGCCGGCGTGGCAGTGATGCTGCACACCGAGCCCGACAAGATCAAGAAGAAGATGGCCTATGCCGACCGCATGGGATTCACGTACGTGATCCTGATCGGGGAGAAGGAGGATGAAGCAGCCTCGCTGACTCTCAGGAACATGCAGACCGGCGAGAACAAGCTGATCGCATTCGACGAGCTCCTGGCGTACATTTCGGTGTAGCAGGAGCTTCCATCAATCTGCCTACGGACGGGGGCGCCAAAAACGCCCCCGTCCGTACCTACATCCTTGGAGAGACCGTATGGTCTTTTTTATTTGATCATCCGGTGTCCGTGCTATAATCGTAAGTAATTTATGGGTCAGCAAATCACAGACTATTTTCTTTATAAATGGCGTTATATCCTAGGATATGGTTTTATCGGCATAAGTGTCGTCGCATTGTTTATCTTGGCAGGCTTATTCATTCCTGGCGGGATTACCCAATCGGAAATGAACTCTGCAGTCATGAGCAAAGCAATTTCATTTTCTCCCGATACGTTTAACGCCGAGAGCATCATCAACCTTCCTTTCCACCTCTTGCAGCGAGCAAGCATGTGGGCGTTTGGCGTTACCAATTTCAGCATTAAATTCCCAGCGATGCTGCTGGCGCTTTTCTCCGCGCTTGGGATGCTTCTGCTGCTTCGCACCTGGTTTAAACGCAACGTGGCCGTGCTCACCACGATACTCGTCATAACGACGGGACAATTCTTATTTATCGCCCAAAACGGTACGCCGAGTATCATGTATGTCTTTACATCGGTATGGCTTCTATTTGCAGCCATGATGATTTCGCGCCGCGCACGTTTTTCCGGGGTATGGAAGCTCGTCTTATTCGGTATCGCAGCCACGAGCCTTTATACACCCCTTAGTATCTACGTACTCATTGCCCTCGCAAGCGCCACACTCCTTCACCCTCATCTTCGTTTTTTGGTACGCAGACTCTCCAAGGTAAAGCTTTTCTTTGGAACACTGTTCTTTTTAGTACTTCTGGCGCCGCTCGGCTACGCTATTATCAAACATCCCGATATTGGATTAAGGCTTCTTGGAATACCTGAAGTCTGGCCTGACTTCGGTGCCAACGCACTTCAGCTCGTAAAGCAGTACTTCGACTTTATATCGTCAAGCTCGACCGTTCCAATGACACCGGTGTATGGGCTCGGCTCGATCATATTGATCGGACTTGGCGTATACCGCCTTACCACGACCAAATATACCGCCCGAAGCTATATCATTACCATCTGGTCCATTTTGCTCTTACCTGCGCTTCTGCTTAATCCGAACTACACCAGCGTAACGTTTATCCCCGTACTTTTACTGATGGCAATGGGGATCAGCACACTCCTGACAAGCTGGTACAGGTTGTTTCCTCGAAATCCATACGCACGATTTGCCGGACTTATTCCGCTGGCACTTCTTGTCAGTGGAATGGTACTCTCGGGTGTTGACCGGTACATGTACGGCTACCTGTATAATCCGGCGGTACGCGCTAACTTCACGAACGACCTATCGTTGATCAACAAAGAATTACGTAGGCAAAAAGGTGCTCCGGTAACACTGGCCGTCGATACCAGCGAATCGGCCTTTTACGCAGTAGTAGCGAAAGAATACAAAAACGTCACGTTAACCACCACGCCGCCACCCACCACGTCGAGCGTCATCGTAACTCACGCCATGTATAAAAAAGCGAAGTCAGCATCAGAACCTACACGAATAATTACCGATGCCCGCGCTAAAGATGCCGATCGCTTCTATATCTACAAAACCGACGTAAAATAACGTATACTAATACGAGTAACAGGTCTAGAGGAGTTTTATTATGGCGTTTGACCAAATGAAAATGTTGAATGAAATGCGCAAAGCGCAAAAAGAACTGAAGAAGGAAAAAATCGTCGTCGAAGCAGGTGATGGCATGGTCGAGGTGACCATTAACGGCGAACTGAAAATCGAAGATGTCACTATCAATCCCGAGATGGTCGACCTTGAAAATATCGAGGAGCTTGAAGGGGCTATCCAGAATGCTGTCCGCGACGGTATGGCCAAGGCTCAGGAAATTGCCGCAGAAAAAATGAAGCCGCTCATGGGCGGACTTGGCAACCTCGGTCTCTAGGGGTAAATCTTGGCACAATTACTTCCATCGGCACTTACCCGGGCTATTGACGAACTCGGGCGCCTTCCGGGCGTAGGTGCGCGTACGGCCGAGCGCTATGCATATTTTTTGTTAAAAAGTAACGAAAGCGCGAATGATAAGCTTGCCCGTGCAATCGCAGAGCTTCATCGAAATGTAAAAACATGTCCTATTACATTCGCGCTGATCGATGCCGACGAAGACGTATCTCCGCTTTATGCCGACCCTTCCCGTGACAAACGAACCATCGCCGTCGTGGAAGAACCGCTCGATATCGTCGCACTTGAGCGCACCGGACAATTCCACGGAACATACCACGTACTGGGTGGTGCTATCTCGCCGATTGACGGCATCGGCCCGGAACAGCTTCATATTCCCGAGCTTTTAAAACGGCTCGCAGACGATAACGTCGAAGAGGTGATTATTGCAACCAACGCCAGTGTAGAGGGCGAGGCGACTGCCCTGTTTCTTCAGCGTCACATCAAAGAAAGTGGCCATGAGGTAAAGATAAGTCGTCTGGCCCGCGGTATTCCTGTCGGTGTCGATCTTGAATACGCCGATCAGATTACGCTATCTCATGCTCTTGAAGGCCGCCGGACTTTGTAATCCACTTGTTATCTGCCGTATCTGTTATAATGAGTCTAATGTACGAATCTGCAGCTCAACTTATTAACGAAGCAAAAAAAATCATTGTCATCCAAGCCGAAAATCCGGACGGCGACTCACTTGGCAGCAGCCTTGCACTCGAAGAAATTCTGAGCGATCTTGGAAAAGAGGTCATATTGTACTGTCCGGTCGATATTCCTAAGTATATGCGGTACATCAACGGTTGGGATAGGGTAGTAGCCGAGTTTGACTCTTCCTGCGACCTCGCTATCATTGTAGATACGAGTGCCGACGTCCTCCTTACCAAGGTACTTGAAGCGCCTGGCGTACGCTCATTTCTCGACACCCACACGGTACTTGTCATAGATCATCACACGACTGATTCTACTTTGAGCTTCAGCCACACAATGCTCTCAGAAAATGCCGTCGCTAGCAGCGAAATAATTTATAAACTTGCCAGCGATAATACATGGAGCATATCGCCACAAGCAGCCGAAAACATGCTTATCGCCATCATGAGCGACAGCCTTGGCCTTACGACACAGAACGTCACGCCGAATAGCTTTTTCGTAGCCGGAAAATTAACCGAGCTTGGTGCCAGCAATGCCGAAATCGAAAATCGACGACGTGAGTACATGAAAAAGTCGCCGGAAATCCTAGCGTACAAAGGCGAGCTCATCAGCCGCATCGAATACCTGCTCGACGGCAAACTTGCGCTCGTGCATATTCCCTGGGAAGACATTCAGGCATATAGCGACCAGTATAATCCAAGCGTACTCGTTCTTGACGAAATGCGCCTTGTCGAAGGGGTAGAACTCGGTGTTGCAATAAAAACCTACCCTGATGGCAAAATAACTGGTAAGCTTCGTGGCAACCTGCCAATCGCCGAAGAAGTCGCGGGGTATTTCGGTGGCGGCGGGCACAAATATGCCGCAGGCTTTCGCGCCTACGAAGAGTACGATACAATTGTCTCAGAACTCGTCACCGCAACCGATAAAGCCCTGAAAAACTATGCAGTTTCTACGAAATAATCCGTGTATTCGCGGCGCGTAACCAGCGCCCTCTCGTTTGAGCATTTTCAACTACTTAACCTAGGAATAACCATGACCCTCAAACTACACAATACACTGACAAAAAAAACTGAAGAATTCCATCCCATTTCGGATAATAAAGTAACACTTTATACCTGTGGGCCTACGGTATATAACCGCCTGCATGTCGGCAACTGGACCGCATATATTTTTTGGGATACGCTCGTAAGAACATTGCTTGCAAATGGATATACTACAGAACGTGTCCTAAATATTACCGACGTAGGACACCTGGTAAGTGACGAGGATACAGGTGAGGATAAGCTTGAAAAAGGTGCACGCCGCGAAGGCAAGACCGCTTGGGAAATCGCCGAGATGTACAGTGAAGATTTTCTTGCCGGCATGAACAAGCTCGGCCTGATCGCGCCGGAGCATATCATCCGGGCAACCGATTTCATACCTCAGCAGCTCGATCTCGTGCGGATTCTTAAAGAGAAGGGGTATACGTATCAGATTAGCGACGGCATTTATTTTGATACCAGCAAGTTTCCGACATACGCTGAGTTTGCCCGCCTTCATCTTGCAGCCCAAAAGGCTGGCGCACGCGTAGAATTCAACCCTGAAAAACGCAACGCGAGTGATTTTGCCCTCTGGAAATTTACTCCTAAAGATGAACGACGCGACATGGAGTGGGAAACGCCAAATGATCTCCTTGAACCTAATGATTTGCATGCCGATACGGCTACAAATAAGATGATGGGCTTTCCGGGCTGGCACCTGGAGTGCTCTGCCATGGCGATGAGTATTCTTGGCCCTACTATCGATATTCACACTGGTGGCATCGACCATATACCGGTCCACCATACCAACGAAATCGCTCAGTCAGAAGCAGCAAGCGGTCAGATCTTTGCCCATTATTGGCTGCATAACGACCATCTGAAATCGAACGGAACGAAAATAGCAAAAAGTCTAGGTAACGGTTATACACTGGACGACCTTGCCGACCGCGGGTTTACGCCGATGGACTTCCGTATGTTCGTACTGCAAGGACGCTACAGTAGCGAAGGTAACTTTACCTTTGAAAATCTTTCCGCTGCAAAGAACCGACTTCATCATTGGCGCAACGTTGCCGCTCTGCGCCACCAGACACACGATACGTTACACGATGATCAAGAAAAATCGACCGATGAAAAGGCGGTCAGTCTGCTCGCTGCACCTCAGGCAATCGTTGAAGCAGTCAATGATAATCTCAATACCCCGGAAGCACTGCGGATTATCGATGACGCCTTTTCGCGCCTGGATGGCCACAGCCTAAAGGAGATTCATCAATACGGACTAACCGGTCTTCTTGAAACAATCGACAACCTCCTAGGCCTTCAACTTATTACCTCAACCCCCGACATTACCGACGAGCAGAAGCAGCTCATCCTTAGACGACAACGTGCACGCGAAAATAAGGATTGGGCAACATCAGACACACTACGAGCTGAACTTGAAAAACAAAACATTCTTGTTCGCGATACTGCTACTGGCACTATATGGGAATACGGATCTTAGCTTGCACATGATAAACTGAGATTACGTTCGCGCTTAGATGGGAGAGATCGCTGAAGAATCACTACGGAATCCAGTCCAAAAAGCCATCAAAAAAGAGGGTACATCAGGACAAGTATGCACCCCGAACCGATGAGGAAGCCGAAGAAGTGACACCGTCAGAAGAGCGCGACTCGTCCCATGAAGACGAGTCGCGTCGGTAGCACGAACATCCCCCGCTTCTTGCAAGAGGCGGGGGCGTTCCTAGGAAACTTCTTCTTCGCCCTGCAGCTTTTTTACTAACTTATTGAGAGGTCGTTCACTTTTTTGGCGATTTTTACGTGCCCTGGCAAGATAATCTTCCAAGAGTACTTTCAGACATCCGGCTATCGGAATCGAAATAATACCGCCAGCTAGGCCAAATACATAAATACCGATCGTCACCGACCCTAGTACCGTCAATGCCGACAACTCAAGCTTGCGCGCCTGTATGGTCGGGGAGATGAAATTATTTTCAATCTGCTGATAAATAATGAAGTACACAGCAAAAATCACACCGGCTGTTAAATCGTTGAACGCAAGCAGCACTGAAATAAGGATGCCGCCTATCGTTGCACCGAACATTGGAATGAGCGATAAGGTAAATGCTATAGCTACTGTCGGAAGGGCCAGGTTAGCCGGCACGGCAGGGAAGAAAAGACTGAGTATAAAAACAACGATACCGGACATGACTGCTGCAATTGTCGAAACGGTGAGCTGACCAGTAACATAACCTGTTACTACCGTATACATACGATGCACGAGATCATGATGATACTTCATCTTCTCCTCATCGTTATAAATACCCCATATCCGTTTAAGCCACATCGGACCTTCAACGAGCATAAGAAACGAAAGTACCAACACTAGAAAACTGGAGGCAACCGTAGCCGCGAAAGACCCAAGACCTCCAATAACATTTCTACCCGCATCGGTTGCCCATCCGGCCGTGTTATTCTTAATGGACGTCAGCGCACTGTCGACTTGCGGTTGCAGATGATACTTTTCAACAAGCTGGTTCAGTCCATGCCACTGGTTGGTCGCATTTTCAATAAGACTCGGTACGGTTTCGGCAAACTTTGCCGTTTGCTGCACAATGGGAGGTACTACCAAAAATACGAACGCTGCCAAAATAGCCACGACAGAAATATACGCCACCGCCGTGGCAGCAACGCGGCTTTTACCGGGCAAATGACTCGCTAAATAGGTAACCGGCGCGTTCAACGCAAGAGCCAAAAAGAAGGCGATACCAAGCAGTATAAGTGCCGTGCGCGCACTGTAGATAGCCAAAATAGCAAACGCAAACCCTATTACAACCAGCCAGAACCGTACAAATGTTTTCGTGTCTATTTCTATTCGAACTTTCATAGTGTGGCCATTATAGCATTTTCTACGACATTCGAATACCGCAGGTTAGTACAGAACAGACAGCGCTTTTCTACGAATAGAGTACGTGAGAGGCGATGAGAATTTTGAGACCTCTCCGTCGTATGAAACATTTACATGATGTCGTTTCATATGGATAGTGATGGTCTCAAGTTCATACACGTCGAACTCGTTGATATACCGGGCAGCGCCTAGAAACGTAAATAGTGCTATTTTTAAAAGTTGTAGCCGCGATGTCGTCTTGGCGATGAATACCGATAATTTTCCGCCGTCCAATCTTGTACGGCCCACACCTCCCACTGCATCGATGGTATATATATTATTGCCGACGAACACAAACGGCGTCTTGAATGTCGTGCCGTCAACCGTCACCGTAAACAGGCGGAGCCGTATCATCGCACTGATAACCGCATATACCGCTGACGGCCATTTTCCGACATACTGTTCAAAACGATTCCGCACCCGAAGAGATGTCGGATACAGCCCAATACTCGAATTGTTGACGAACACCCGACCGTTTACGACCCCTACGTCCACCGTACGTTTACGCGCTTTTTTAAGATGAGCGATGGCACGTTCGATATCCTGGTCGATGCCAAGGTCCTTCGTGAAATGGTTCAGCGTACCACCAGGAAGCGGAGCCAATATCGCATTCGTTTCAGCCAGTATATTGACGGCCGAACTGATCGTTCCATCGCCACCGATAACAGCGACAACGGTACGCGGCTTAATGGAACGCGCAGTTCTTTTGGATACTTTTTCCACGCGAATCCATCTGTCGACAATTATGTCATGCTTTTCAAACAGGGCTGCCAATCGCTTTTTTTGCGGAGCGCTGCCGGAACGAGAATTATAAATGACCGTGATATGCATACATTATCCAAGTATAGCTATGATACCGCTTAAACCTAACGCACCGAGCGCCCAGCCTGCCAGTACGTCACTGGGGTAGTGTGCACCTAAGTAGACTCTCGATATACCAATCATAACTATAGCGATAGCAAGTAGTGCCGCTATAGGCACTCCGACCGCAAGTGGCAGCGCTGTCAGTGCGATCATTCCCAAAAGACCGTACGAAACGACAGCACCGACCGAGTGACCGCTGGGAAGACTGAATGTATTGAAACGCATGTTCATGACATAGTCGGTAAGCGGTCGGCTGCGCCGCAGGGTTATTTTTAAAACAGTGCCAATTCCCAAAGTAAAACCGGCCAGCATGCCGGCAAATAGCAAACGAGCATCGCCGCTTCCGAATCCGATTCCCGCTACCAACGCCGCTATCCCCAGCGTAAAAACCGGCTGACCTATGAGCGTCGCAAAAAGCATGATACCCCGTAGGCTTTCGGGCCATGACTGAATGGCCTTCGTGTGTTTTTTATCAAAAGAATGAAGTAAAGCACGCATAGCTTTAGTATAATGGAAACATGCCAAGTTTTTCATTCGATATAGTTTCCGACTACGACAAAGCAGAGATGAATAATATGTTCGCGAGTGTCGAACGCGAAATCGGCAATCGCTACGATTTCAAAGGAACTCCTGCCGCTATAGAGTGGCTGAAGGATAAATCCGGCGTCAAAATCATCGGAGCAGGACAGTGGCAATGCGATGCAGTGCTTGATATTATCCGTAAAAAACTTGCCGCACGCGAGCAAAGCGCAAAAGTACTTGATCTTACTAAAACACCGGTCGAGAGCAATCTTAAAACTGCCTGGGAAATCCCATTCAAACATGGTCTGAGCCAGGATAATGCCAAAAAAATAACAAAACTCCTCAAAGAAGAGGCGCCAAAAGTAAAGGCACAAATTCAGGGCGACGAAATACGCGTTACGAGCAGCAGCAAAGACGAGCTGCAAAAAGTCATATCGCTTTTAAACGCGACTGACTTTGATTTTCCGCTGAATTTTATCAATTACCGGTAGCAGCTATCAGGCTATACTGTGGCCGCGATAATACCGAACAGCGCAATCGTTACGGCACCAAGAGCGGCAATTGTAAGCGAAAGCTTTGTCGGCTGGAAATTCGATTGTTTTTTGGCTGCTTTGCCTACTTTTTTTATTTGCTTTTGCTTAACCATACCGTTAGTGTAGCGTAATATCCATTAGTACACAAGCGATTGAAATACTGCAAAGAAAGCGCTGCCTGCGCTTTTTTCCTTCGTCCTTCTCTTTCGCCAACAGAGCTCCATCCCTAAACGCGTCCTTATCAGTATCTTGAGTTATAAAACTATCGATCAGTAACTGTTTTATATACTTTACAGACAACGCATAGTAGGCATCAGTCAATACATATTAAAAATGCTCGGCCGCGCCCCATAAGGAGCACAGCCGAGCCGTGAGAGACTACTCGTCGTCCTCGCCCTCACTCTTTCCGCCGCCAAGCTGACGCCTGAGCGAATCGAGAATTTCCTCGTCGGAAAACTCGTCTTCCGAGCTCGTCCGCAAAACACGAGACTTGCGAATCATTTATCCTCCCTCAACGGATGGTGACATATATTAAATTAACACATAGCATATGTATATACAATCCCCTTGACCCCCGTTGCTACACAATGTATAGTATAATTATGACAACAGTTACGGCAAACATCGGCTGCGTTAAAGCAGCGACGGAAATCCTCGGCGACAAGTGGACGCCACAATTACTTCGTTTTTTCATTAACGAAGAGGTCGTCCGTTTTTGCCAGCTGCAAGACCTCGTAGGGGGAATCAACCCCCGTACGCTTTCAGCCCGGCTTTTATCACTCGAAGAACATGGCATTATCCGAAAAATCACACACGATGATACGACGCGCTGCGATTACAACCTTACCGAAAAAGGCAGGGCGCTTCTTCCTATCCTACGGGACATGGAAATCTGGAGCGAAACATACGCTTCATAGATGTCTTTAAGAATTATTTCAGATAGGTTACGTATCATAAGTATATGAGAATTTTGTTGATTGAAGATGAACACAAGATTGCAAGAGCGCTGAAAAAAGCCCTCGAGCAGGAGAGCTACGCAGTTGATGTTGCCTATGATGGCGACGAAGGATACGGTCTCGCCACCACTGAACCGTATGATGCGGCCATTATCGACCGTATGCTGCCGGGGGAATATGACGGCATGTCAATCGTAAAAGCAATGCGTGACAAAAAAATCCATACACCGGTAATAATGCTCACCGCACTCGGAAGTGTAAAAAATAAAACCGATGGCCTCGATAATGGTGCCGACGATTATCTTGTAAAGCCATTTGCCCTCGAAGAACTCCTCGCCCGGGTACGTGCCTTGCTGCGCCGTCCCATCGAGCAGCAATCGACTACACTAACTGCCGGTGACCTGTCGCTCAATACCATAACCTACGAAGTAAAACGCGGTGAAACGCCGATTCAGCTTACCGGCAAGGAATTCGCGCTGCTTGAATACCTCCTAAGAAACCAAAATCGGCCGCTTCCTAAGGAGCTTATCATTTCGCACGTATGGGATTACGACGCCGATATTTTACCGAACACCGTAGAAGTCTATATTAAATATCTTCGTGCCAAGATAGATCAACCGTTTAAAAAACCACTGCTTCACACCGTTCGCGGCTTCGGCTATAAGCTGCAGGCAGGTGCATAGCAGCAGTGTTCGAGTCGGCGACCGTTAAGCTTACCGCTTGGTATCTGGCAATTATCATTGCCATCTGCCTGCTTTTTAGCGTCGTCATTTACTCTATCGCATCTTCCGAGATAGGGGCACGAATTACCTATTTGCAACGTAATCGGACACAGACGTATCTTGATCCTACGTTCAACGATCTTCGCGATATTCAGGTGCATAAAGCCGAGTCCAGTCTTATTACATCACTGATCATTACGAATAGCTGCATATGGCTTGCCGGCGGGGTAGGAAGCTACTACTTGGCTCGTCGCACCCTTCATCCTATAGAAGAAGCCCACGAGGCCCAGTCACGTTTTACAAGTGATGCAAGCCACGAACTTCGTACGCCGCTTGCTAGCATGAAGACTGAGCTCGAAGTGGCACTACGTGATCAAAAGCTTTCAAAAACCGAAATGCGAGAACTGCTGGAAAGTAACCTGGAAGAGGTGAACAAACTGACCAAACTCTCCCAAACGCTTCTTCAGTTATCACAGCTCGATCATGATAATATCGAACGTGAAAAAGTATCGATTGGAACCATTGCCAGCACTGTCATTGAACGCTTTGATAAAACCGGGAAGCGAATCATGCTCTCGGGAGATTCGTCGCGTAGCGTCATCGCCAATACCTCGAATATCGAAGAGCTTTTTACGATACTTATTGATAATGCGCTTAAGTACAGCCCGGCAGACTCGGTTATTCAGGTGGCGATGGTTCATCAGAAACAAATGTCCGGATTTGAGGTCAGAAACAGTGGTGAGGGAATCCAGCCTGAAGCCTTACCGCATATATTCGATCGGTTTTACCGCGCAGATCCTTCACGTAGCGGCAACAGCAAGAAGAGTTACGGGCTGGGGCTATCGCTCGCAAAAAAGATCGTAGAACTGCACGGCGGGGAACTGACCGTAAGCAGCGCACCAAGAGAGACAACCACCTTTCGTGTGTTACTGCCAAATTTCAGCAAGAGTCAAGCGAAAAATCAGAAATAAACAGTAGCCTGCATAGTGTCAAACTAATCAAGGAGACACTATGAATGTCATAACGAGAGGGGTAAGAAATGCCCTTCGCAGTCCACTAAAATCAGGGGCTATCGTGCTCATTCTGGCAATCAGTATCGGATTGGTACTTGCCATGATGGTGGCACGATCGAGCGTCAATGCAAAAATAAATGAAGTAAAATCAGTCACCGCCACCAACGTTACGATAAGTCCGGCGGGATTTCAGGGTGGCATGGGTGGCGGTGATGCGTTAACAAACGACCAGGCAAAAAAGGTCGCCTCTACGGCGCATGTCAGCAGCGTTACCTCGACACTTACCGACCAGATGAGTGCCGACGATACGAATCTGACACCATCACTGTCACTGGGTAATCTTGGCAAAAGGCAGATGCGTTTTATGAATTCCGAAAACTTCGGTGGCCCCAGCACACGGATAGAAGAACCGGCGCCGCACACCAGCGTCATAGGCACGAGCGACGCACCAGCGAGCGTCGGAGCGACGCAGCTAACGAGCGGCTCCATGATCAACGGAGATGATAACAGTCTTGAAGCGCTGGTGGGCAAAAATCTGGCCGAAAAAAATAACCTGTCCACGGGGAGCACCTTTACGGCATATGGAAAAACGATTACCGTAAAAGGCATTTTTTCAACTGGAAACGCTTTTCAGGACAGCGGGGTCATCATGCCACTTGCGACCGTTCAGGCGCTGACAGCTCAGCCAGAAGCCATCAGTAGTATCGTTGCAAAAGTCGATAGTAGCGACAATGTTTCGTCAACCGTTACCGCCTTGCGATCAGCACTCGGAGACAAGGCAGATATCGTCAGCGAGCAGGATCAGATTGCAAACAGTGTAAAACCGCTTGAAGGAATCGCGAATCTCGCATTGGCCGGAGTAATCGGTGCGGCAGTTGCCGGTGCGGTCATCATTTTACTCGCCATGATCATGATCGTGCGTGAACGACGCCGCGAAATCGGTGTCATAAAGGCAATCGGCGGCACGAATGTCAAAGTAATCGGACAATTTATTACCGAAGCGCTGACATTAACAATCGTGGGGGGCGTCATAGGGCTCACTTTCGGGGTAGCGGTGAGCGGTCCGATGACACAATCGCTCGTGTCCGGTACCACAAACACTACCGGCCACGGTGGTCCTACACAGATGGCACATGCTTCGGGTGCCGTTCGTAATAGCTTTATCGGAGGCGCCGCAGGTCAGCTACAAACCAATATTAAAAACGTTACTGCTTCGATGACGCCGCAGCTATTTGCTGGAAGTGTCGGCATCATACTTCTCATGGCCATTATAGGCAGCGCGATTCCGGCATTTTTGATCGCACGGGTACGACCAGCAGAAGTACTAAGGGCAGAATAGGAGAAAAACAATGCTACAGGTAAAATCGGTTTCAAAAATATTCAGTGCTGCTCACGGCACTGTCACCGCACTCCAGGATGTTACCTTTACTGTCAACACCGGCGAGTTCGCTTCCATAATAGGTAAGAGCGGAAGTGGCAAAAGCACCCTACTGAGCGTGCTTGGAGCGCTAGATGTACCTACGGAGGGGCAAATACTGGTAGACGACGTCGACATCGTCAGACTTTCAGGGGGTGCACAAACAAAATACCGGGCACACAAAATAGGATTCGTATTTCAGCACTATAATCTTATTCCCAACCTCAGCGCACTTGAAAACGTCATGCTGGCGCTTGAATTCGGAGGGGTCTCTGCTCGTGAAAGACATGAACGTGCCGCGACGCTGCTTCGCGATGTCGGACTTCGCGAAGAAGAGCAACGACGAAAACCAGGTAGGTTAAGCGGCGGCCAGCAACAACGAGTTTCGATAGCTCGGGCGCTCGCGAACAGACCCGCCATCATTCTGGCAGACGAACCGACCGGTAACCTCGACAGTGAAACAGGTAAAAAAATCTTTGATCTTTTACATACACTCTCGCGTAGCCAAAACACAACGATACTTGCTGTCACTCACGATCTGGATATTGCCGGAAAGACAGACCGCACATTTACCTTAAAAGACGGCAAGATGGAAGGAGACAATACATAGCGTTGTACTTTTTGCCGCACGACTATAATTCTCAGAATTACTTCAGCAACGTGTCACATACTATTATCGTAGCGACCGCTACATGAAAAGGTAAAGGAGGGATGCAACATGAACTCTACAAAAACGATTTTTCTTAGCAAAAAAGGAATGAAAGAACTGAAGAAAAAAATCACCCGGCTTGAACGTGACTTGAAAGATGCCACCACCACACTTCGTGAACTAGACAGGACGGACGGCCACGAGGAGCGACTGGCACGTATCGAACAGCTTTCACATATTGATGCTTTGGAAAGTGAGCTTGCAGACAAAAGAATGGCGCTCGCACAGGCAAAACTATTTCCGCGAAAACGTGACGCCCTTAAGGTGGCGATCGGATCCGTTGTTGATCTGCTCGATACAAGCGGCAGGATTGTCCGATACACGTTAGTAGAAAGTATCGAAGCGAATCCGAGCGACGGCCGCATTTCCATCATGAGTCCGCTTGGTCAGAATCTTCTTGGCAAACAGATCCAGGACGTCGTCGAGTGGACAGCAGGCACCACGAATCGACTACGGCTGGTGGGTATCGGATAACGCGTGCCGACTCTGTAAATCAGCTCCGTAAAAGGAGCTGATTTTGTTATAATAATCCTAATGCTTTATTACACAAAAACGATTCGTCAGGCCATAAAAGAACTTGACGCTTCCGAAATCGGCCTGGCGGCCAGCGAAGTCGAAGAGCGAAGAAAAATACATGGCCTAAACGAAATCAGCATTTCGGGTGAGCCGTTATGGCTAAAACTCATCGAACCGTTCAAAAATGTGTTCATGCTGGTGCTGTTCATTGCAGCGTGCATAAGCATCCTGCATAACGATATCCTGGACGCCGGCATCATCGCGCTTATCATGGCAGCGAGTGCTACCATCTACTACGTACAGCGCTTTTCTACTGAGCGGATTTTACGCTCACTCAAAAAACACGATCCTCAGCATATCGAAGTACTTCGTGACGGGAAAACGGTCGAGATCGACTCGATTCTCCTCGTGCCCGGCGATGTTATAGTGCTTCATGAGGGCGAAAAGATACCTGCGGACGCACGTCTTTTGGAAACCAGGTCGCTCAGGGTCGACGAGTCCCAGCTCACCGGCGAATCCGAACCGGTCGATAAGCAGACCAATGCTCTCACAGGCGAAAAAGAAGTATACGAACAAAGCAATATCCTTTTCCAGGGATCTTTCGTCGTTTCGGGCGAAGGAAAAGCCATCGTAACGACGACTGGTAACGAAACTGAGTTCGGACAGCTGGCAGCACTCACCAAAGACCGTGATACCGCAAGTCCCGTCCAGCAAAAAATCGACAAACTTTTATCGCAAATCATTGCCATTGTCATAGGCATCGCGCTGATTGCCTTCGGGTTGTCACTGTTCAGAGGTATCGAACTGTCTGAAAGCCTGCGTTTCGTCATTGCTCTTTCCGTGAGCGCCGTTCCAGAGAGTCTGCCCGTCGCAATTTCGGTCGTTCTTGTGCTGGGCATGCGACGGATGGCAGCTAAAAAAGCGTTGGTCCGTACTATGCGCTCCATTGAAACCATCGGCGTAATTACTACCATCGCCACGGATAAAACGGGTACGCTTACAAAAAACCAGCTTACTATTCACGATACCTGGCAGCCGGCCAAGAATAATGAATTCGTCCCAATGCTCGCGGGTTCGGTCAATCAGGCGTCACAAAAACTGCATGATCCGCTCGACACCGCTATCCTGACATATACCGAGCAAAAAGGGTATGATTCACATAAGCCGTTCGAGCCGTTTGCAAGCCTGCCGTTTGATCAGACCGTCGCGATGAGCGGCAATGTTTGGCATTACAGCGACGAATACCGTCTTATTGTCAAGGGAGCTCCGGAGCACGTTTTGGCCAGATGCAACCTTACCGAGAACGAACATGAAACGGCTATTGCAAAACTTCACTCGTTTACCGGAAATGGCTACCGTGTTATCGCGCTAGCGCACAGCACTCTCAAAAAAGGCATCGATACGTTTGACAATCTTCCAAAAAAACACCGGCTTACCTTTGACGGTTTTATCGCGGTGGCCGATATTCTTCGGCCCGAAGCAAAGTCCGCGATAACCGCCGCACTTAAGGCCGGTGTCACCGTCCGTATGATCACCGGCGACCATTTTGAAACTGCTTTTCATATCGGCAAACAGCTCGGTATGGTATCCCGGCGCGATCAGGTATTCGATGCACGGCGCATGAACGTCATGAGCGACGAGGATCTCGAAAAAGTTATCGAGCATATCAGAGTATTTTCACGGGTCGTTCCAGAACATAAGTACCGCATACTTGCGCTGCTTAAAAAACACAACGTCACTGCCATGACGGGTGACGGTGTCAATGACGTACCGGCACTCGCCAATGCACATGTAGGGGTCGCTATGGGGAGCGGTGCCAGCATCGCGAAAGATGCGGGCGATATTATTCTTATGGATAATAACTTCAAGAGTATCGTCGACGCTATGAGTGAAGGCCGAACCATTTACGCAAACATCCGACGAATGCTCTTTTATCTGCTTGCGACCAACGCAGGGGAAGTACTTACCATGATAGGATCGCTCGTTATTGGATTGCCGGTACCACTGGTGCCTGTTCAGATTTTATGGGTAAACCTTGTCACCGATACCGCCATGGTCATTCCGCTCGGGCTCGAGCCCGGTGAGAAGTCCAATATGACAAAACGGCCAAACCCGCCCGATGCACCGATCTTGGGTAAACTCCTTATTTCGCGCATGGTGCTGGTTGCGCTCACCATGGCAGGACTGACACTCGGACTGTATGCATTTTATAGCAACCAGTTCGGCCATGAATACGGGCGAACCGTCGCATTTGCGGCGCTTGTCGTCATGCAGTGGGCCAACGCATTTAATACCCGTAGTGACGACGAATCCCTTTTAAAACGGCTCCGCGTATTCAACGGGAAGTTCTATGCAGGCCTTTTTATCGCAGTCTGTCTGCAGCTGCTGGCACTTTTTGGCCCACTTGGCGACGTGCTCCATATCACCAAGGTGCCAATCGGTGACTTGGTAATCACGGGTACGATTGCGTTTACTGTCCCGATTATCCTGGTTGAAATTCATAAACTCATTGGACGTCGATTCTTTGGCCGAGCCGTCTAATAAATTCTATTTAAAGCACTGCGCGCCAAGTAATGCAATAAGACATGGATACCAGCTTCTATTTCTTTATTACTCATTGCAGGTATCGACGCCTCTTCATACTCTAAATAACAGCTAGGAGGCATGGGTACGTCCTCCGGAACACCCCTGTCCACGAAAACCTGACGAGCAGCCTCGTAATTATGAGGGACGTGAGCAAACAGCATGGGGATCGGATATTCATTTTGCAGTGCATATAGACTATACGCCGTCGCGTTACACCCGACTGTGCCAGCATGATCACTTACTTTTGTCGAAATACCCGCCTCATTCATATGAGAAGCTAGAGCATTATAACTAATAGAACTATTTCTAAATTGGTCAGGGCCTGCAGGATCTATAGGTCCTTTATAATGACCTCCAATAATTCCATCGTAAGCATATGTATCAATAAAATTAGCACCTGTTGTCTCTAATTCAAAATGACCTATTTTTGCCATGCCGAGCGCAAGAGCTGCAACACGACGTTGCGTCCTCTCACGAAAAAGTTCTCGAAAAAGAGCAGGGCGCTCCTTAAGAGGACAGTCGATCAGACGGCCCTCTACTTTATACGCGCCTATTCTTTTTCCATGAAATTCATCTGCGATAATGCCGGTGGGGTTTTGGAGATTGTCGACTTCCATTCCTCTACCTCGAAACCCAGTTAATAAAATAGTACCTTCGCGACTCACTTTTAGCATCCAGACTGATCAATTATTCACTACACAGCATAGCGTATTCATATTAAAACTATATACTAAAGGTATGAACTCATATGATTCCGTGAGAAAAGAATATCTTCCAAAACATATAAAAGTATTGCTGGTTGCCGAGTCACCTCCGCCCGCGCCGGATACCCAAAGCAGCCGACAGTTTTACTACACCGACAGAATCCGTAAAGACGATCGTTTATTTACCAATACGATACGCGCGCTTTACCCTGAAACAACATCGTATAAAGAAATCGAACTAGAAGAACATAAAGAGCAGTGGCTTCGACGGTTCCAAGCAGATGGCTGGTATATGATAGAGGCACTGGATACATCGCAAAAGCACGAGGTTACCAAAAAGCAACGCCAAGAACGTATCCGTAAAAATGTACCACGCTTGATCAAACGTATAAAAGAGCTGGCAAGTGACGATACGAAGATCATTCTCATCAAATCAAATGTTTTCGAGATAGCCGCAGAACCGCTACGTAGCGCAGGGTTTAACGTACCTCAAAAGGAACTTCTTGATTATCCTGGTATTTTTAACCAGGACGATTACCGGCGTAAGCTGGCGGCGCTCGCATCGTCCTGATTGCAATATATACAAAAAAATGCTTTAATAAGTTATGAGTGTCCATCATGAATATGATGCTTCTATTATTTATACGCCGGAACAATTAAGAACCCGCCGGTGTTTTATCGCGCGAGTAGCCATTCAGCAGTGGCTTGCATGGGAGAAAAACCCTTATCTGCTAAGTGAGGAGGAGGTTGAAGACGGGTTCAAGCAAACCAGAGAATGGCTAAGTATCGTCCGACCTACGAAACCCGGTATCGAGAGAAGAGATATAGACGATTCAAGGGATCTCTTTGCTGATCTAGAAACAGGAACGACATACACAGAACTCGCAATGAATCATCCGCAAAACGGTCTCGCCCATAGGCTAAATAGTCTTCATAGAACCATAGGTGCTGCCATCAGGCAATACGAACAACTTTACTCAGGCACCGAGTTGATACCGGCACGCGAAGAAGATAAATCGACCATCAGAGATGTGTCACAGGAGATACGGCTTCTTGAGCCCTACAGATCTATTCTCATAGCACGTCGCTACGGTTGGAGCGATCCTGAAATAGAAGACGCCTTCAGTACCATGGATTTATCGAGTTCCGGAGGTAAATACAACGGCTATAGCGCCTCGAAGGTAATCGAAACTAGAAGCGGTGTCCGCCTGCGAGATAAACTTGGAGATGACCATCCAGAACTGACCGCTTTTCACAGACCGTCCGGAAAGAGCCGCTCACGCTCCGGAATGTCGGCGAAGGGCTTCGTGCCCGATTTCGAGCAGTATCTCGAAATACCTCAGTATATTCACGATCACGCCAGAAAGCTAAAGGGAAAGGACGTAGCAGCCTACGTGGGCCGATATCTAAACGGTATGCTGGATTGTCGTGACACGTTCATACCCGATCTTCGAAGGAAATACCACTACACGGGGTCACTCCCTGTAAGCGGTATTCAAGCTACCTGTTTTAAGTCCCCGAACAATTACAAAGAAAAAATCTCCAAATGGTTCAGTGGATCGCTTGAAATAATTGATGTATTACAAAAATATGGCAACCTGGCACCGCAAACCGACATCACGCAGTACCTAATACATAACTATAGACGATTTTCAGATACACTTTCCACTATCGATGCACAGCTTTTATCGGGCACTGATTCTCAACCCGACTACGAGCAACTGGAGGCCATAAGGACTTACTATACAAAAGAAGGCGGTACGTTTACTAGCAAATACGGATGGGAAACGAGCTTGCTTGCTTATGCGATCAAAAAATATTTTGCCACCAGGGATATGCAGCTGTCTGACGAAGAAGCGATCGATGCTTCAAGATACATCGCCGGTACGCCCGTTACTCAAGCCGCATCGCCAGCCGAGTCAGCAGAAGAAAAGGATAACTGGACAAAACAGATTGAACTTGCGATGGCTTATATTGCAGATGCAAGAAGTCTGGAAAAACAAGGTGTATTAAATCCGCTGACCGTTGCCCGATATTATGGTAAGAATAGAATGAAGCAACTTTTCAACATATATGCCCCCAGTTATATATCAAGAGGTATGGTGCGACATGCTATGAATAGAGCACCACTTAATACGGAAAAATATCTCGATTCTATTCTCGAGGAACGCGAGGAACTCTCAGCGATATTGGAAAGGCAAGGATATACAATTGACGTTGATACACTAACATACCTTGCTAACCGGAGACCCTCTGGCGCTGAAAAGAAGGCTTCGCGATTCTTAGATGCGTATGTACCTCTGCTCGATGAATATAGAGGGTTCGACTATTTTGAAGAATGGATGGCTGCTCGGTCTATCGTGCGATACCCGGACAATCCAGTCCGTGGCATCAAACTATATACGAGACTGGCGCGTACCGGCTTCTTTGTGCAAAGTTCAACACTCATGGTACAAAAGAGTAGCCGTATGTCATCTGAGTTCAATATCTTTGAAGAAAAAAGTTTCGAAGGGGAAACGAATGACGATCAGGATAGTGCCACACGGGACCGTATAGACACTATTTTGCAAACAGTTATAAGTCAGGCCGAAAAACAGGCTGTCTACGCTGTTTTTCAGTTTCTGCCAAACGAAGAGATCGATGAAATACAAATTGCAAAAGAACTTGGAACGAACGACCTGGAGACTTATGTAGTAAATATCATTATTCCAAAGCTGCAATCCTCTCATATCTCATTATCTGATTTTTTATAAAATAAAAAGAAACACCTAACGCGTCTCTTTTTATTTAATATGTGTTTATACGTTTTTAGTCGTTACACCATAGACCGTAAGATGATTATTAGAATTTTCCAACTTACGTGTTTCTTTAAGCTCAAGCGTGATGGCAGGGTCGTCATATACGATAGTACCCTCAAATACAGGCGTACCGTCACCGAGTACGACATTGCCTACGATAAAGTGCAGCTCGTCGACCAAGCCGTGCCTCATCAGATCGTTCCATAGCATTCGGCTTGCGAACACAACAATGTCTTTGCCGTCTTCTTTTTTAAGTGAAGCGATTTCATCGTATACATTATTCGAGATAAAAATGCTCGTATCTTTCCACGGTTCCGGCGCGTCATCGCGGCTTAGCTTATCGGATACGGCTACTTTTTGGATTTTGTTGTACGTCTTAGAAAATTCACGGTTCGTTTCTGAAGCATCAGGATTTTCCGCCACCCCAGGCCAAAAGCCACCAAAAAACTTATAGGAATTTTCACCGAGTAGTACCGTATCTGCTGCAGTGATTCGTTCAAGGTTGTACGCGTCGAATGCAGGGTCCATAGGAAGCATCATGACATTACGACCCGGACCTTCATAATTACCGTCGAGCGAGATGATATTGACTACTACTAATTTGCGCATGTTATTTTTCTCCTTTGTTACTTTATAATAAACGCCATGTCATTAGAAAACTTTCAAAAATCCGCAATACCGCTCAAGCAGCTTTATTTCTTACGACCATACGGCGTTCTGGACCCCGAGGGATATGAGAAGTATTTTACGCTGCGCTGCTACCAGCCGGGAGGGGCAGAGGCAGGCCTGCTTGATCATTATTTTGTTTCACGGTGGAACATTCCTGACGGCCATACGTATACCGCGTCGGATATCATTACGAGTCCTACGGCACACTTGACCATTTTTCCGGACGAAGCAACGCTCAGTATCCTGCTCGGTAAACGGCACGTGACAGGAAAAGGGGAGGGTGTAATGGCCGGTATCAAGTTTCGTCCCGGCATTATCCATTTATACGACAAGCATCTTACCGCCAAGCTTATTAACAATTCCGTGTCGGCCGGTACGATTTTTCCTGAAATTGATTCGCCATTTATTAAAGAGATGCAAGGTATGACAGACGCGGAAATCATAGCTAATCTTGAAAATATAGTTCGGGCGCACCCGATTACCCCCGATAGAAAAATTGCGCTTCTCCATACCATCCTCAGAGAAATGAGAGCGCATAAACATATCGTGACAGTAACAGATGTCGCCAGACATTGCCAGATACCGGAAAGAACGCTACAACATTTATTTAGAACATACCTTGAGCTACCTCCCAAATGGTTTCTGACACGCGACCGGTTTTTGGGGGCGCTGCAAGAAGCACACTACAGCAAAGAAAAGCCTCGCTGGACAGATATTGCCGCTGATCTCGGATACAGTACTCAGGCACACTTCACGACGGAATTTAAGCGCACGATAGGTGTGGCACCTTCGGAATATGTTAAAAGTATATCCTCGTAAGCTATTCGATGGAGTGCAATAACTTTATATATTCAGAAGGCGACACGCCGAGTAATCGTCGGAAATCATTCACAAAATGAGAATGTGTACTGTAATTAAGTTCGGCAGCGATTTCTGTCCAGTGAGGTTTTTGCTCTGTCAATGGTTTTTGCAGTGCCTTTAAAAGCCGAAATCGCATACTCGTCCATTTAATATTCGCCCCGATATATTCGGAGAAAAGATACTGTACACCCCGTTCACTCTTATGAAGCAGACTAGCCAGCTCTGTTACCGACACGTCGGGATCATCTTCGAGAATGCCTACGGCGCGTCCGGCCAGCTCTATCTTGACATCAAATGACGGCCGTTGCAGCCTCAGTATATTCTCCATGCATAAAACGAGCTGCTGGTCATCCTTTATCGTGACTATCTCGTCTAAAGCAGCCTCATTTACATCAGTAAATACGGTGGATAAAGGAATAGTATTGGTAAGCGTACAGACCGGCTGTTTCATAAAAGCACGAAACCCTCCGGGCTTAAACTTAATGCCGGCGTATACTCCATCTGAATCAATGATGAACTTGCGCGTACCCCGAGTAACGGCATTAATGAATGCACCCTGTTTTGTAAAAAAGATATTTACGACAGGTTTCGTCAGTATATCGGTCACATTGTACAAAGGCTGGCCGGGACGTTGCCATCGAGCTACAAAATATATATCGACATACGGCTGCATTACCTCAGTCGGCTCGTAGCAGCAAAGATCCACCTCGTGATTAAACCGATGCGGGTTCAAGATTCCTTGATGCTGGTAATGGCGTCGCCTGTACATATTCAAAGTTTCCTACATTTTTGCGCTTTTTTGCAAGTTTTTATTAGTATAGAGTGCTTTACTTATAAAGTAAACCTTTTGGTTAAGCATATATGTACATTGCATATGTATGGTAAAAAGCCTGTGAGGTTTAATGATTAATAATAAAGGAGATGACAAAATGTCAGACAATCAATCACAAATGCCCACGCCGCATCCTAAACTAAAAACACTTAGCCCAATGGTTGGCACATGGAAGGTTTCCGGCCGTACGCTGGACTCGGACAAAGATAATATCACCGGAGAAATCAGTATCGAATTTCTTCCTGGCGGTTTTTTTCTTAAGCAAACAACACGTATAAATTTTGCCGGCATGTTCGAGCCTCAAGGTCTTGAACTGGTAGGATACGACACAGAAAAAGACTCCCTTACCTCGCTCGTGTATTCGAACATGGCACCTTTCCCAGTACCTTATACATGGGAAATGAAAGGTGATAAGCTGACAATCCACATGGATGCCGGCGCAACCATGCATGCTACTGTCAGCAAGGACGGCTCTTCGTTTGAAGGCGGCTGGCGACCGGACCCAGGTCACGAGAACGAACCTGGTATGGTAGCGTATGACCTCAAGGGAACACGCATCAAATAATAATAAGACGATAGCGCGGAGCCTAAAACTCCGCGCCGGAGATAGGGAACATATGCAAACAACTTCAAACACCTCACCATCAAAAGTGGTGACTGCTGCAAAAATCGCTCTTGGGCTGTCCATCGCCTATCTAGTGATATTAGCACTGCTTCATATCATCAAACCGGAAGTAACGCCATCATGGCAAACACTCAGCATTTACGCACGAGGAGACTGGGGCTGGCTGGGTCAGGTCGCGTATATACTTCTCGGGCTCACACATCTCGCTATATTCATGACATTGAAAAGTGAAGTTAAAAATCGTTATGGCCGTGTCGGACTTGGTTTTCTTGTCGTGGCGGGAATCGGTGGTATATTAGGTGGTATCGGGGTGTCGGACCCACTTAATACTCCTCAAGCGCAAATGACTCCGAGTGGTCAGATACATTCGATCGGTGCTGGACTGGAAATCTGGGGCGCACCAATCGCCGCTTTGCTACTTGGTCTTAGCCTGCTGCGCAAAAACGTATCATGGCAGCCAGTACGCAGGGCACTGTTATGGACAATTGCCTTGCCTCTTGTCGGACTCGTCCTCTTTATGGGATCGGGAGCCACCGCCGGAGATATGGTCGGCCCTGGAGACGTTATCGGCTATATGAACCGTGTCGCTATCGTCGCGTATATGATCTGGCAGATTATCATTGCGCGCAGTGCAATAAAAATCCACGACGAATCATGATCTAACCTCAAAGGCCGGTAATCGACAACCGGCCTTTGATATACTCATCCGGTCACGCTATCGTCGTACGCTAATTGACAACATATAATCGAAAGCGTATAATTAACCCTATGGTTAACAATCTTGATGATACCTTCAGCTCACTTTCCGACCCGACTCGGCGGGATATTCTTCAGCGTCTGCTCGAAGGTGAATTCTCCGTTAACGAGCTGGCAAAATCATATGATATGTCGTTACCTGCAGTTTCAAAGCATCTTCGCGTGCTTGAAACGGCTCATCTTATTACCAGGGAACGGCGCGGTCGTCAGCATTTCATCAAACTCGTTGAAAATAACTTTCAGAACGCCGCAGATCATCTACTGTATTACCAGACTGTTTTAAATAAACGGCTTGACTCGCTCGACAATTATCTACAGGGTACGCTGCCTCCTGCGACAACACCTAGGCATAGTTCTCCGCGGAAGGCAAAGGAGCAAACGCTGACCATGAAGCATGTGTTTGACGTACCTGTACCGCAATTATGGGACGTATACACGAACCCACAGCACATTGCAGGATGGTGGGGGCCAAAGGGAGCAACCATACTGGAGTGCAGCAACAATGTGCGAGTCGGTGGCGTGTGGCGCTTCGTGTTTCGGGGGGCGGATGCGCAGGCCTACACCGTAAGCGGTACATACAGAGAAGTGGAGAAATACAAGAAACTCGTTTATAGTGATGGTTTTGGCGAAGCGGATAGCGATCGCCCGGAAGCAACAGTAACCATTACATTCACCGAACTACCGGATAATCGGTCACAGCTAATAAAAACGTCGACCGCACCGCGCGCCGTTCACCAGCTACAGGCAGCCTGGTTAAAAGTCGCCGAGGGCTGGACTTAAAACGAACATACCCCCTGACCACACGTGATCAGGGGGCTGTCCTATGTCATGCTTCGAGCGTTCGAAGCGCCTCGAGAATCGCCGTGCCGATCTGGTATCGACGCGACATGCGCGGCTCGAAGAAGTGCTGCCAGTCGTCCGCAGGGATGTGCGGATGCCTCTCGTGAATCACGTCACCCGCGGTGGTGTGCCGGAAGCCGCGCCTACGCGCTTCCTCCAACGTGCCGGCGGGAAAGGGAATCCCGGGAGAGAACGCCACCGCCTCGTGGCCGGTGTGCGTCTGCACCAGAACCACCGCGACGTCTTCACCGTCGATGGCGCCGCTTTCGACAATGACGTCGAAGCCGTCTTCCGGCGGCAGTGCACCGTACTGGGCCTGCATCGCGGATTTCCGCGCGTACACATACGCGAGCGTTTGCTCACGCCCTTCAGGTTGTGCGTTGATCTCGAGGTCCGATCGATCCTGGAGCTCCACAGGATAGAGGATCGGTTTGATCGCCCCTCCGGGGCGCCAAAGTGCGAAGGCGTCGATGACGCCGCCCTCTTTGATCTTGCTTTTTGAAGCCAGTCGAACGACTCGCACGCCCATCAGCTCTCCTTTTCAGTGCTACATAGGACTTACCACTATTATAACATATAATTTTACTAATTACAATTACGCGTACTAGAACTTTTTACAGTGCATGGTATGTCTTATAAAATAAATATATGAAGAAGGCCACTATATATATCGGTACATCGGGATGGCACTACGACGATTGGCGAGAGCTATTTTATCCGGCCGACGTCACCGGCTACCACGAACTTACATTTCATGCCCGGCATTTTTCTACCGTCGAGAATAATTCATCGTTTTACCGGATAGCGGGGGAGGCCACTTACAAAACCTGGGATCGTATGGCACCAGAAGGCTACGTATTTTCACTCAAGCTCAATAAGGAGATTACCCACACATATCGACTTGAGCTTAATGATATCGTTCGTCAGAAAATCACTTATATTCTCTCTTCGACACAGGTGCTGAACAATAAACGAGGCGCCTTGCTTATCCAGCTTCCGGCCAGCTTTCAGGTAGATATCGCCAAGCTGCACGCGTTTCTTGATTACTTTACCACCGCAGTCCGCGAACAGGAACATCCGTTCGATATTGCGATTGAATTTCGTAACAAGCAGTGGTTCACGGATGAAACCTACGCGCTCCTTGGCAAATATAACGTGGCGCTCGTTGCCGGAGATTCGTCACGCTGGCCCGGCATACGGCGCCTAACAGCGGACATCGCGTATATTCGCATGCATGGCCCAGAAAAGCTGTTCGCTTCTTCGTACACCGAAAGTCAACTGACAGAACTTGCCCGGTACGTCCGATCTCTTGAGGCAAAAACAAAACGTATTTACATATATTTCAATAACGATTTTCATGGGTACGCTTTAAAAAATGCCAGCATGCTCCAACAGCTGCTTAAAAAGTAAAGAAGCACATTGACGAAGAACGACTTTATCAACGCCAGAATTCCATCTCCAGAGTGATAATGTGACGTTTGCCTTACAATATCATGAAAATAATGACCTTTTATTACGGCTGACAGATACGAACATGCAATCATTCGTATCTGTCAGCCAGCAGCAGTTTTTACTCACACGCGGCAATCAGTTGCCGCAACTGCCAGTGTGACCGTTTTCACACACGTGGTCCGTGACCGTTCCCCCACACGCAGGGCAGATCGAAGGACACATGTCGAGCTCCGGTATGCTCATATTCACCCCCTTCCCAGGGTAGGGCAGGTACTATGCTAGTACCTCTATCTATAATACACCTACCAGACGTATAGATCGATCATACGTCTGTTTTTTCACCGAGGGCGAGTTACGTGTGCAACTCGCCCTCGGCTCTAGTGAATATGGCGACGGTAGGCTTAACGAATCGACGGTGCGTCCGCTGGATCCTGACCCATCACCATGTAACCGGCAAGAAACTCGGCCGCCGACGACGTGGGAGGCATGAGCGCGCCCACTCGAATGTCCTTTGCCAGCCGGTCGAACTCAGAATCCATCAGGCCGGTAAGACCGACCTGCTCGCTCAACAGGGGAACGCCATGCGTGACAAGATCACCGATCGCCACCTTGGCGCGAAGCATCTTCAGTGGTGCGTAAGGATCTCCCGCTTCATATGCCTCCAGGCTGTCCTTGAGCTGCAGTCGCGCCGTGCTCGCCAGTCGGTCGGCGTGACCAATTGCCGCTGCTGCCAGCGTGCCGTAACTGAGCGCCTGCTCCATTCCTTCCGAAACGCGGGTGGTCAGTTTCTGAATGGCAATCTCGAGCAACCGCTCAAAAATGCCAACATACGCAGCCATGTACCCGAAAGTACGTGCCCCGTACATCACCACGGCCTCCGTCAGGAAGTTTTCCGTCGTGAAGACGAGTGAACTGGCGTCGACGTTGACGCCATCGAACAGGACCGAGTTGCTGTTGGTGGACCGCATGAAGTCCACCGTGTCCCATTCGCTACCTTCAACCATCCCATCCTTGTGGGTCGGCACCACCAGGCACACCGTGGTAGGCCGAGCCGAATCACTGTCTTTCAGGTGAGCGAACACCATCATCCATTCGCTCTGCCGATACCCGGTTACCGTTTTCTTTTTACCGAGAAGCAGCCATCGTCCGCCGCTTCGCGCCGTCGCCGTCACATCCCTTGGCGTGAAGGTGGACGGCATGTGGCCGGTCGAACGATTTTCGGAGATTGCCGCGCAAAACGGCTCGGTGAGCCCCAGCCCGAACAGGCGACGCTTCGTCTCGGTGGGCACTTCCGGCCTGTCGAGTTCACCCATGGCAAAGGCGTGCATCGCCAACCACAAAGCCGGCGACGGATCGCCCTTGGCCAGCTCGGCTAGCACGAAGCCGTACGTTACCGCATCGACTCCCGCTCCGCCGTACTCGGCGGGAATGAGGAGAGCGAAATATTTCCGCATCACCTCAAGAACCGGCGGTCGCACGAGACGCGTCTCGTTAGCCGTTTCCGCGTATTGGCGCAGTACCAGCACGTCCGATTGCGCCTGCGCAATCCAGCCCTGCTTGCTATTCGGGTATGCAACGTTATTCACGTCGCTCCAATCTTCTCGTTTTACTCGCCGAATGCGAGCCGGATATAAATTATACCCAAAGATTCAACAGAGAAAAAGAATTGCTTAAATGTAGATATTATGCTCAGAAATAAGAATATACGTTCGGTATTGACATTTATACTATTTTAGTATTATATTATACAAGTCATCCATCGACTACCAAGGAGTTTGGGATGAGACTGCTCCGTAAGATATTCGGGTTCATCTGCGCCATCGTGGTGCTGGCCGGGCTCGGCGTCGCGGTACTGGCGATCCGGCTGTCGTCCACCCAGGACACGACCGACAAGGATCTGCGCCTCGCTCAGGGCGCCTGTCCCGGCGGTACCGTCCATGAACACGCGATCGCCGGTCCGAACGGCGAGATCGAATCGTTCGGCGGCGGAAAGGTCGCCTTCGACATCGCACCGAACAGCGCGCTGCGCACGGCCGGTGTGAACCTGACGACCACACAGGACGGACAGGTGGTCAAGGCTGCCGCGATCTACGCCGACGCGGAAGGCAAGACCCAGATCAATGCCGCCGAAGGCACCGATGTCACGAGCGTTCGTGTCGGACAGCTCGGGCGCGGTACGACGGTCGTACGGGCCGACGCCTGCGTCGGTGAAGCGAACTTCTTCGGGAAGATCGCGCACGTCGCCCACGTCCTGGGTGTGATCACCGGGGTCTTCATCATCCTCTTCATGTTCTTCGTCTTCAGCGCGGGCTACCTGCTCTGCGGTGCCCTCAACCGGCGCCGCGAACGCAGGCGCAAGCGGGAGGAAGAGAAGACCGAACCCACCGTCGCTCCGACAACGGTATGACAAAACGGCCCGGTTGCCATCTTGGCAACCGGGCCGCATTCCATTCTAGCCATTATTCATAGACAAGCTTTTAGTCTTCACGAGAGGGACATGCGTAAATAAAGTGGTCATTCCAGCGACGCTCTCGTACTGGCGTGCCACGTGCTCGAGCAAATAGCCGTCTATATAGAGCTGCTTGTCCACGGCACGGTCGGCATTTCCATCACGCCACAGACGCCAGGAGTCATTGTCGATGACATCACCGATAACCAATTCACCGTCAGATGTAACTCCGCATTCAATCTTCATATCTGCCAATGTCATATACTGTGCCGCCCATGCCACTTCCAAGACAGTAAATGCACGACGGGCAATGTACTCCAGTTCATGCCAACGGCCCACCATGAATGTCTCTGCGACAGAAGGCAGGCAAAGATCTATTACCCCCTGGCCCAGCGGCTTATGTGCATCGTGCCTCCGCACCGATCGTCCAATCCGTTGCAGAAAAGGGTCGTGCATGAAATTATTCTTCTGAAAGAACTCCACGACTAAAGGCTCCAGATAACTTCCTCGCTCAGTATCAGGGTATCGTTCCAAAAATGAACCGAACGCTCTTCGACGAACCACGATTTCCATGGGAATCATATCGAGCTTTTTAGCACGGAACGATACGCTGCTTTCTCTTTTTATAAAGTGAGTCGACACACCGGCACGATGCAGCAGTTCGAAACAATTACTCGTGATATGTGTCACTAGTGCAGCCTTGCTCTCAAACGTATCCTGCCTACGGCCGTCATCGGCTGTAATACTGTCCTTGTTTTCAATCAGGACTTCATTCTCTCGCGACGTCACCCATACCTTCTTCGTTTTGCCTTCCACTAAAAGAGGGAGAAGAACTTTTTGATTACTCATGTGCCTCCTTTTAAATTACTGTGTATAGAAATTATACACACCAAATAGGTATACTATGAAGGACGGCTCTTTGTTTACAAATAAAATTATAGGGGGAAATGCGTTCTATCTTACAATGTCATCACAAAAGCGGTGAAGGAGGTGGCAATACTGGTAACTAAATAACTTTGGTTATAAGAACATACATGTTGCCACTAAAATACCAGAGAGATAAAATAAATGCGTGATTACTTATATACTTCTTATACGTGGCATTAATGTCGGTGGCAAAAACAAGGTTTCAATGACGCATCTGAAACAATACCTCGAAAAGGATGGTTTTTCGTATGTCATGTCCTATATCGCCAGCGGCAATCTGATCCTAGCCTCCGACAAACAACCGGCAAGCATACAAGCTTCGGTTGAAAACTGTTTATCACAACACTTCGCTTTGGATAGCAAGCTTGTCAAGGTACTCGTACTGAGTAAAGAGCAGTTGGAGCGTATCGTCAAAGGCAAGCCTGAAGGGTTTGGCGAAAAGCCAGAGACATACTATAGCGATGTGATTTTTCTCATGGATATTGACATCGATACCGCACTATCTGTCTTCCATCCGAAAGAAGGTGTCGACAAAATATGGCCGGGCAACGGAGTTGTCTACTCCCAGCGACTCGGTGCAATGCGAACCAAAAGTCGCCTGAACAAAATTGTGGGGACACCACCGTACCAGTCTATGACCATTCGAAGCTGGAACACGACAACCAAATTACTAGCTCTCGCCAAACAGTACGAAACACAAGCATAAGTATGTCAAGAAAACCGTTTGAAGTCCTGCGAGCACCTATCGGACCTGACGAATTTAGGCTGCTTCTTCCTGAATTCAGCGAAGCGTATGTCGATGCTTACAAGGGAGCTCCGCGTTTCGACGACACAACTACCCCAGAAGAAGCCGGTGAGTACCTGCTACCATTTTCTTATCAACCCGATTTTACCGTCTTTGCCGCTGTCGATAGCCGCGAACGGATAATCGGTGCGCAAATACTTTTTTTCCTGCATTTTGACTATCTTGAAGAAATACGCGGTAAAGAATTGCGGTCATTTGCCGAAGGCCTTGGTACTAATTATCACGGGGTCATTTGGGAGCAGGAATATTTTGTTAAACGCGAGTATCAGGGTCAAGGCATCGCGAGACGGCTTGGTCAGCTAGCCCACCGGTATATTCAGGCCCAGCACCGCAGCATAACGGTGGTTCGCCGCATCAGGGATGATAACCTGGCCTCGATCACCGTGGCTGAAACTGCTCAGCTTACTCGAAGCGGCGTATCGGGCATATCCGAAGCCACAGAGACAGCACCGGAAGCAACGTTTGAATTCTGGCATAAACCGATTACCGACGAAAAAACGACGATTTGGCTGAGTAAGGAGGCAGTTTTAAGTCATGCCTCAGGACGATAGCGTTTAATGGTGCAACCGGCACGTTTTCCCATGCGACGCATACAGCTCCGGCCAGCGTGAGCGTAGCGTCCCATCGGGCAGGGACGGCAGCAACAGAAATGCTATGTCACCCGGCGTCATACCCTTTAGGATACATTGTACGTTCTTTAGGATCCGTCGCTGGTTAGCTTCGTCGCTCAGGTCGTCCGGGCATGTCCGATGCGTAATCCGCACCCGATCACCGAAAGTCATGCCGGCCAAAAAACGTGTTCGCTCGACGAACAGCTCACCTGATACGATAGTAAGCTGTTTCAAATGAGCAAACATAACCCGGGTAAAAAGCAGATTTTCCTGCACGCTTGTTGAATATGGTTCACAGACCACGGGGATATCTTTGCCGTGCGCATCGTGCAGATAATCCCGCATAATCTCCGCTTCGCGGTAGCGCATAAGGTGAGGGTCCTTGGGCCAATACCAACCCGACGATATGACTACCGGCGCAACCCCCTGACGATATAAATGTGCCGCCATATCTACGCGAATTTTAGCTCCTTCGCTGATCTTTCCGTACCGATCGGGGTGATGCCCCAATAGCAAAATAGCATTTGTCACGTGAGCATAGGTATCCACACGTCTATTATAAAAATGAGAGATGAACTCTACATGAAATCTCACGTCTCATGCATTTATTCAGGAGAATGTCTCATATTTACTTTTTTAACTCTACACCGATTGTCTGCACCTGCGTCGTGCCGATATTCTCAACCGCATGTGTACCAACCGGTGCGGGTATCACTTGACCTTCCGTAAGCTCCACATCCTGATAAGAGCCGTCGGGATTGATAAGCCGAAGCGTGCCCGCTTTTAAAATATAGTTAATATTCTCCGGGTTCGTATGCATCGCCACTTTGTCGCCAGGCTCAACCGTAACTTTCAGCATACGTATCCTGTCGTTTTCAAAGATTGCTTCGTGTTGTTTGGGTGCTATTGCCACAATATCATCGTAATCAGCCATACCCGATTCCTTTCAATTACTATACTGAGTTATTCCGTTCATTATAACGTATACCGTGTCTTACAGTTATTGTGAAATTTTATGCTTCATCACTTAATACCTGGGTAATCTTATGTAGTGCACATGCTGCAACACCTGGACGAGAGTGCTTAAAGCGCGAGAAGGTGATAAGGCCAGTAGAAAGAGCCCAGCCACGGCCGCGTTCCCAGCTGTCATCATCTGGGGCGACCGTTTCGCGGAACGTCGATCGTGCTCCGGCGACTACATCCCAGCCAATCATGAGGTCGCAGGCTGGGTCGCCGACACATAAGCCACCGAAGTCAATGACGGCTCGTATGTCACCGTCGCGCCATAGTATATTACTATCCGCCAGATCTCCATGAATCCACATGGGCGGACCTTTCCATTCGGGGATCTGCATAACACCCGACCAAACCCGGCGCGCTTTTTGCACGTCAAAGGCACTGCCGGCTTCGGTAAGAGCCACCTGTACCATATCATCCCGACCAGTAAGGGGAGCACCACGATAAAAGTTGTGCTCGCCCGGCAAGGGGCCGCCACTAGAAGAAATCGCCTGAAGCGACGTGATAAAAGTACCGAGCGTACGTGCCGCCCGGTGCACGTTACCCTCTACACGCTCAACGGTGGCGATATCACCCTTTATCCAATCGTATATGGACCACGGGAATGGATATGTATCCGTCGGCCTGCCCGCACCCAGAAGAGTAGGTATGGTAAGAGAGAGATACGGGGCAAGTCGCGGAAGCCACAATTGTTCTTTTTCGACCTGCAAAGAGGCTTTCTTTGTGCGCGGAAGCCGTACGACCATCTCTTCGCCCAAACGAAAAACAGCGTTGTCGGTGCCTTCAGACGCAAATTGCTTCAGGGGTAGATGGGCCCATTCCGGATATTGATCACATACGAGCTCACGGACGCGTTCTAGATTGACGTCGTAGTATTCCAGTGAGGGCGGCTCGACAAGTGACATTTAGAAAAATTCTACTCTTCTTTAGGCAGATTGACAAGAAGCGAGCAAAGAAGCCTGCAGTTCGATACAAATCTCAGCTCTTTGTCTTCGTACCCTTATCACGAAATCGCGCGCGCACGCTAGGACGAGTCAACAGATAAAGAAGGAGGAGGACGGCTATCACCTGTACGGCTTGTTCAAGACGTAACCACCACGGATACGATCCCGCTAAAAAGACGACCGACAGCGTGCTGAGAAGAGCTAGTGCGGATGTCATCAGCATGCGAAGATACCCCCAAAACTTTCCGCGTCGCCACAGGTACGCAAAAAGGATATACGCGAGGCCCAGCACAATTTCCGTCACCGCACGGCCCCATACGTAGATACTGATAGCGCCAGGATACTGGGTATCTGCAATGGCCGCAAGCAAAAAGAACACTATGCTCAACCCTAGAAATGCGATTACAAGTTGCGTCACGTGCCTGCTGACAGTATGCAGCTGGTCATTCGCCGAGAGTGACGCAATCGCGGTGGCATCCCGTCGCCGGTAACGGTTCATGCTGCTTTTTCTCGCTCTGGCAGAGAAGGGTTTACCTGCTTTTTATAGAGCCGATGAAGCAGCCATATCATAACAACCAGCATCACCGCCAAACCAATTCGGTCAATCACTTGAAGCTTGGCCGCCAAAAAACCAAACAGCGTATGGCCCACCAGCGCACCGCTTGCAAGCGCCAGTGCTGCAGCTGTGTTCCACTGGGCTGATCTGCCCCATTTAACAATCTGCCTGTATACCAGTACGGTCAAAGCAATACCAGCCATAATTGGTACGTATGCCCAGGCACCGCTTGTAAACAATGGCTGATGCGTACCGGCAAACGGATACATCAGTCCGAAAACGATGATCGTACTAAGAGCACCGAACGCGATGAGTGTCTTTGCAGACGGAACCGCCGCATCCGTCAGCTGCGTGGCCTGTCTTCGCGGAAGCACGCGAAGTGCAATAATACCGATGGCGATAATGCCGACAATGCATCCCACGGCTACCGCAAGCGGCTCGTTATAGCCGGGATCCTGACTTGGCGGAACGCTCACCCGAAGCAGCCCGATACCGATCAATGCGAACAGCGTCACCCATGCCAGACCGCCTTTTTTAAGGTACGGTTTGTCCTTAAGCGCAGGGAAGATAAGATTGGTAATGAAAATAGGAATAATGGCACTAAAGACGATGTGATAAATTATGTTCAAGATCCAATATGCGACATTAAATCCAAGAAGTTGCGGTGCCCAATCGGCAGCATGATATAAATGAGGACTCGTGAGCGCCTGTAAGCCCAAGCCGTCTTCGGCCAATTCATAGGCTACACCAAGTAAAACGATACTAGGCCACCAACGGCCCGTACGCACGACCAACTCTCGTATAAGCAGGATACCCGCTCCATAAATCGGCAGCCACAATAAAATAAGATACGCGAACCGTGTTGGTGTACTTCCAAATGTCAATTCGGCAATCAAAGGGGTAAGAAGAGCGAGTGTCCACGCCGCCTTACGGCTTCCTGTCTTTATTTTTTTCGATTTGTCTTTCATTTCACCTCCTTATTTTTCATTGCATGATTGAACAGCGTCACAAGTTCGTCGGCATATCGCTCGACATCTGTCTGGGGGTGATGCGTCATTTCGATCAGGACGCCGTCGAGTGCCTGACGGATTGTCCGTGCCATGATCGCGGTATCAAAATCGCGAAATTCACCCCGATCTTGACCCTCCTGCAAAATCACGGCTATATCGGACAATTCTTTATGCAAACGGTCTACGGAAGCATGGTTGGATTTGCCGGCATTTGTCAGATGAAGGCGCAGCCTGCTTAGCGCGACAACATAAGGAAGGTAGTCATTATAAAAAATAATGCTGTATGTGATAAAAGTCTCTATTTTGGCACGAGCAGTTACCTGCGCGTCGATATGAGGACGCACTACTGCAAGTCCCTTATTGTAGATGGCGTTCACCACCGCATCTATCAGCCGTTCTTTGTTGCCAAAATGATATGCGACGACACTTTTACTAATGCCGACACGTTTGCCTATTTCCGCAAACGAGGTCGCGGCGTAGCCAACTTCGGCAAGTGCAGCAATAGCCGCATCGATAATTTCTGCGTGACGCTTTTGCTGGATGGCGGTGGTTTCAGAAACTGACATATGAATGATTCAACTATAGAACGGTCGTTCTAAAATTGCAAATGACAGGCTATTGCAAAATAATTATAAATATGATATTATAATACTACTAACTCATAAAATGTGTACAGGGTTCTGATTGATCAAAACCCGTGCGCAAGCAGGGGTTAGGGTCATATCAGCGCCCCATAAGGGGCCGTTCAGAAAGGAGCACGACCATGTCGTGCAAATTCAACGGCGTCCTTCCTGCCGCCGACATGCGCCGGTTCACCGTTGGCCAGCTTGCGCTCACTCCTTTGTGGGTCGCGGGCACCAACCGTAACGGCGAGTCGGGGTGGCAAGCTGAAGTGGTCGTCGGGACGGTCGTTACCGTCCAGGACGAGTACGATGCAGCGCCGGATGCGGAAGTCGCATACTGGCAGAAGCTCATCATCGAAGTGACGTTTCCCGGTAACACGGAGCGGCGTCGCTTCACCCGCACTAGCTATGACGCTATTCCGCTGATTCAGGTCGGCTAAATCGCGACGGGCGGTGCGAACGGGCAGGTAGTCAGACTACCTGCCCGTCTTCTTTTTGTATTACTACGGCTGGGTAGCCCTTCTTGATTAAACACCGTTGACTCTTGTGGGGCATCTTATTTATTATTGATAGCGTACGGGCATGGAAGTTCCACGTCCACGCTGACGAACCGCAAAGGAGCGTTGTGTCTGTAGTAATCCGGGAGCCCGAACATCGAGCGCTCATCGACCTTTTGGACGTTTCACGAGTACAAAGTGCGATGCATGAGCCGGTCGGCCCCTCCCTGAACCGCCCCGAGTGCGACAAACGTGGCACCTGTACGTGCACCTGCTTTTATGCTGGTGAGCGGATCGGGGACGACACGACCGGATGCAAGGGATCATCGGTACGCCACTGTCAGCAGTGCGGCGCTGGCTGCCACATGACCTGCGGAAGGCCCTCGTAGGTTCTGACCCAGGCCTGGCTATGGTGTCGTGGCCACCACCACGACACCATAGCTAAATATTTTCATACATATAATTAGCATTGATCCGTCATTTTCTCATAAACGTCCCGTATGGTATACTTATCAAAGTCTTAAAAAAGGAATACCGATGGCAAAACACCGTAGTTGGCATAGCGCCGATATCAAACGTGCACGTAAAAAGAAGCTAAAAGCAGCAAAGCGTAAAGCACAGCGAATTTAACACAGAAGAACCCGAGACGTACACTCTTGGGTTTTTTGTTTGGCGACCTTCATGAATATTGTCTGAGTGTTCACTAAACTATATACTGTGTCCATGAATGAAACGGAGCTCGTATGGAAAGAGCGCACCTCAGACGTAGATTCCATAGCTTCAGTGTGGACCTGCAACGCTTCTGACATCACTTCGCGTACCGTCCTTGCCGATCCGTGTATTTCCCTCATCCTCATAAAAAGCGCCGACAGCTCGGAAATAGTACTGCGAGGTCCGGAAACAAAACCCCGTAGCGAAGTGTTACTACCCGGCTACACATGGACAGCGATCCGTCTGCAACCCGGTATACAAATACGAGGATTTGCTACCGAGCATTACCTTAACGATTCGAACACTTTATCGGCTGACACGGAAGGACAATTTGAAATCAACGGAGTGTCGCTGCAATTTCCTGGTTTTCACAACGCCGAACGCCTGATCGAGCGCATGCACAACACGGGTCTAATAAGTGGTCATCCGGCGGGCCAAGATTCTCCACAACCGAGCCTGTCATCCAAGAGCTATTCCAGATTCGTAAAACGTTCTACCGGACTCTCACCCTACAAGCTTCACCAGCTTCAGCGTATCCATGAGGCGCTGCAGTTAATAAAGCAAGGGCTGCCCGCAACTACCGTCGCCGTCGACCTCGGCTTTGTCGACCAGGCACATCTTACCCGGGCAGCCAAACAATTTTTGGGTCATACGCCGAAAGAGCTACTCCATTTACCGCAAAAACCGTAAGATTGTCCAAAATATCCAATATTTTTTCATTACCATCCGCATATAGTAGTTCAGTTATTCGCGGCGATTTCAACGATAGCTCTCGGTGACGCTACGCCCGACGAAGCTGGCAATGTCAGCGGTGCATTCATTGAAACTTTACGCCGAATCATCGTGTTAATTGACGTAGTAATATAAAAATTGTAAAATATAGTACGTCTACCGCCTTACACTACCTGAAAGGGTGATGTCATTGCAGGGCATAATACAAGCCGGCGCAAGGCTGGCCGTAGGCACCGGCGCCGCCGTCGCGATCGACAGCGGCATCGGCCTACTGAAAAGAGGTGTCAGCGAGCCGAAAATCGTGCGAATCGAGCGTCAACCGGGCGCACCGAATCGTACGATCGTCCTGTTCCATGGATACAACGGCCATGGCGAAGCACTCGTTCGGATACTGGGTCCCACGTTGTCGGCATACGGCACCGTTGTGGGGTTCGAACCTACGGGTGGCCGGTATGACAACGAGGATGTACTGGATGCCGCCGACGAAGCGCTCGTCGGCTGTTCATCGGACGGAGTGGTGGTATACGGCGAATCGTTCGGCGGCATGACAGCAGCCGACTGGTTGCGCCGGCGTCCGTCGCTCCTGCTGGATGCGTGGGTGCTGAACGCCTCTCCGAGCGGTCTCGGTGACGCTCTCGGTGCCGGCAGCTGGGCAAAAGTCTTCGACTGGCTCCACGGCGGCCCTCTTTCGACCGCTCTGCTTCGAACAGGGCAGCGCTATGGAATGAGGAATCTGCCACCAATCGAAGCGGATGCCGATGGCGAGGCCGCGTCGCTAGCATATCGGTTGGCGCTGCAGATCACGGCGCCGATGATCTTCGGCCAAGTGAGTTACATCCGTAATTTCACTTCACCGTGTCCCGGGGAGTTCGCCGGACGCGTCCGGC